>Ga0208979_100018_pt1 | contig 382032 bp, 314 predicted proteins | sample HotLakConsUCCSLE_FD_184738 | JGI IMG/M metagenome (GOLD analysis project Ga0208979, IMG submission 184738) | Hypersaline microbial mat communities from Hot Lake, Washington, USA - Hot Lake Consortium UCC-SLE (SPAdes) | ecosystem: Environmental > Aquatic > Non-marine Saline and Alkaline >... | reverse complement strand
GTGGCCCCACTTCGACTCCATCCCGAACTCGATTGTGAAACATTGCAGCGGCGAAGATAGTGAGGACGACAGTCCTTGTCAAAATAGCTCGATGCCAGGTTCTATTACTACGCGAAAAGCCCTTCTCCATCTATGTATGGAGAGGGGCTTTTTGTCGCTTTCAGTCGCTTTCAGTGATTTTGGTTAGGTTATTGATGCGGTATCCGGGAATTTTGAAGATGTCGGAGGATGCAATATAAGCGACTCGACAAGTATTTTTAAAGTGAAGGATTAAGGGCTATGGCCAGTGCTGGCTTAAATAAGTGGGTTGTTAGTGGTAACTTGGCAGCGGATGCGGAGATAAAAATAGTTGAGCTGAAGAGCGGTGCGAAGGCTAATGTTGCTGAAGCGACGTTGTATGTCCGGGGGGTTCGTAATCGTGAGGAATCATTTACGATTTCTCTGAGCATTTGGGAAAAGTCGGCTGCTTGGCGTAAATTACCTTTCTTGAAGAAGGGGTCGTTGATTATTTGTACTGGCAGTGTTGAACCAAACCCATTTATTTCTAAAGTGGATAATAGTCCTAAGGCTGGGTTGCAGATGTCTGTGTTGGATGTGGATTTGGATATTGTGCGTAATATGTACGAAGAGGCTGTTGAAGCTCAGGATGCTGTGGCGGTAGTTTAAGTCGTCGTGTGGTTGCTTAAGAGTGACGGACTTGGATAAGTAGGAATAGGACTTTAAAGGGCTCGGTTAGTGAATGCTAGCTGAGCTTTTTAGGTTTCATTTGGTAGGTGGCAATTTGCCAAGCTGAGATATGAGTAGGCGAGAGGGTGTTAAGGGTCGATTCTAGTAGATTTGTTCGGCTTATGTTCGTTTCGGATATTTCAGCTGGGCTAAAAGCAGTGTGGATGTTGAGGTCAGTGGCTTCGCCGTGACATTCATAGCAGCGCAGAATGATCTTATCAAGATTTTCTTCAGATGGTTTTAAGGCAGAGAGAATGAGGTTTGGATTTTTAAGTTCTAGAAAGCTGTGATGGCTAACGTTTTTTGACTGGATGAATGTGCGTTGCTTGTTAATAGGCTTCTTAATAGTTGGTGTTTGATATGGGGTGGCGATAGGATGAATGCTCAATTCACGTGCGAGTTTGGCTGTACGAGCAGTTTGCCAGGTGCTGGCGTGAGGATAAACGGCATAGCTAAAGTGATGAGTTCCTCTGTCGGCTGCTGAGTCGGGCCAGATGGGAGATTTGAGGAGGGTAAGTCGTAAGTGAGTGGGACTCGCGTCGAATCCATGCTTTCCGTTGGTGAGTATGCTGACGCCGAAGTCTTCGTTACCTAGATCGGCCCATCGCAAGGCGGAGACTTCCCACTTTGCTTTTTCGGCTTCGGTTTGAGGTTGGGTGGGTCGGGCGATCGCGCCGAAGGGTATTTCATAAGTGGCTGTATTAGCTGCCGTTGCGATCGGAAAGTTGACTTTTAATAGAACTTGGGTTTCTTGCCAATCAATAGTATTTCTCACCGTTAGAAAGGGTGAGGTGGTGTCTAGGATATAGTCTTGGCAGATGGTTGATTGGTTTGTTTTATAGACGGTGCGTATACATTGCCGAACAGGGCCGGTTTCGTGCCATTGAATAGAAGATAGTTGGGGTTCTGGTAGTGGGTGCTGTGAATAGTCTGCGGCTATGTTCCAGGCGTCCCAATAGCCGCTTTGGTCGCGGAACATTTGTAGTTGATTGCCGGGAGTTCTGAAGGTTTCTCTTTGGGTGCTTTTTTCTATTAGGCTGACGACTTGGCCTGTGAGTGGGCTAATGGAGGCTTTGAGAAATTGGTTTTCGAGGATGTATTCTGGGCGTCTGGATGCTTCAATCGGCTTTTCAATTGATGCTGTGGCGGGCTGAATCCAGTAGCATTGGTAGCCTACTGCGGGGATATTGAATGCGGGGAAGGAGAGTTGGTGCAGAGATTCTTGATCGGATGAGGCAGGTGTCATCTGGTTGGGGATGGTCTGCTGATTTGAATCGTAGAGAGTCCAGTTTGATTGTTCTTTGTGAGGATCGATGGTTGATAGGTTTAAGGTGACGACGGTGTCTATGGGCCAAGAGAGAGAGTTGAAGACGAGGATGGGTTTGCTTGTGGGATGAGGGGGTGAGGGTAGGGAGATGTTAGAGGCGATCGCACTCAAACTCTCATCCAATACCTTTTGTCCAATTTGCTGAACTTGCTGCCAGCCTTGATTGGCATCTACGAAGACTTCAGGAATAGAAGTCCCTGGCAAAATATCGTGGAATTGATTGAAGAGTAAGGTTTTCCAGGCTGCTTCTATATCAGTTTTGGGATAGGGATGACCGGCTGTGAACTGGGCAATGGTTGCGAAGACTTCTGCCTGATAGAGGAGATCTTCACATTGGCGGTTGAATTGCTTTTGATCGGCGTGGGTGGTGTAGCAGCCGCGATGGAGTTCTAGGTAGAGTTCGTTGTTCCAAATAGGTAGGGTGGAATGGGCAGATAGAGGCAGCGTACTGATGTAGGTATTGGGCGTTGTAAATTTTAGCTGAGGGAAGAAAGGAGAGTTTTCCCATCGCTTTGCTTTTTGGAGCATATCTCGGGTGGGGCCACCGCCATGATCGCCTAAGCCAGGAAGCCAGAGCGCGTCAGGAATGTGGGTGCTCTCTTGCCATTTTTGGGCTTGGTGAGCCATTTTTATCGGGTCGATGTCGCTGCCGATGGGCGGGAGCATGAGACTCAGGATGCGGCTGCCATCGGGGGATTGCCACCAGAAGAGCTGATAGGGGAATTCGGTGGTGTCGTTCCAGGAGAGTTTGAGCGTAGCGAAGGTTTCGATGCCGCCTTGAGTGAGGAGTTGAGGCAACTGCCAGCAAAAGCCGAAGGAGTCGGGAAGCCATGCAATTTTGCTGATACTGCCAAATTTCTCTTGGCAGTAGCGCTGACCGTAGAGGATGTGACGGGCGATCGCCTCTCCGCTAATAATGTTGAATTCTGGCTCAATCCAGAGCCCTGCATCGATACTCCATTTGCCTGTTTGAACCTGTTGTTGAATCTGTTGAAACAGCTCGGGGCGGTTTTGTTCTATCCATTCAAATAAGGCTGGACTAGAGTGCGTGTAGGTAAGTTCTGGAAATTCTTTTTGAAGGTTAAGAACAGACTTAAAGGTTCGTTCTGCGGCTTGCCAAGTGTCGGCGACAGGCCAGAGCCATGCCATGTCGAGATGGGCATGGCCCACACATTGAATGGTGCGATCTTGGAGTGATTCGCATAGAGGAAGGAGATTTCGGCGGAGCTGGCTGAGAGATTGTTGGAAAGGGTGAATGACAGCAGCGATGGGAATTGATTGGGTTGCGATCGCATCCCAGATATTAAGGCTATTGAGATCAGGCTCAGCGTTTTCTAAACTGTTCCAGTCGAGTTGGGAGAGCGCGGTTTGAATGGCGGGTTCGTGGCTGGGTTCGAGCGTTGCCAGTACGGTGAGTTCATCGGCAATGAAGCTGGGTTCGGGAGTGGGCTGGTTAGCGGGGAGTTCGTAGATGAGCTGCGATCGCACCAGTGCTCCATTGTCATGATCGGGGCTTACAAGCCGAATCATGATCTCAAAGGTTTCGTTTGGCCTCACGCTCGAACTCAAGCAGATGCGGGTGAAGCATTCAAATAAGTCACCCGACTGTACCAATGCTCCATTGACGTATATTTGAGCATCATCGGCCCACCAGGTGAGGGCAAGGCGTAGAATGAGCCCGCTGAGAGGATAGCCATACAAATTACTCGGAACTGTGACACGGTGATAGAGCCAACGCACCTGACGTCCTTTTTCCCACGCGATATGATGGCGCTCGTTCAGCGGAGAAATCGGCCACTGATGAGGACGGCTATCTGAGATTTTGGCAATGTCAATATTTTTGTCAATATTTTTCTCAATGGCTTCGTCAATATTTTCGTCAATGGCTTCACTATGCCATTGCCAGCAGCGCTGTATATCTAGCGTGTTCAGCTGGCGAAGCCGGGTTAACTCAGTTTGTAAAGTTGGGGAGAGCGCAAAATCGGTGTCGGGGGAGGCCATGACTTCCGTTAAGATTTTGAATAGATAGGTGGGCAACCATAATGACGTCTGGCCCGTATCAAAGCAAGCTATTGCGATTTGCCATCGCCCAGTATCGCCAAGGAATGGCTCGGCACCGGAGTGCGCTGCAAACTGCCCGGTCGAGCGCGATGACGGGGGCCGCCGTTACGCTGTTTCCGGTGTATGCCTTAGTAAGTGCTTCTATCAAAACTTCTATCAAGACTTCTTTCAAGACCTCTATCCGTGCTTCTCAGGGAATTTCTCTAGCCATTTCTTCGGTTATACCTCGGGGATGGGGTCAAAAGCTTCAGCAGCAGTGGCAGCGACTCCCCTTCAAAGAATCGCTTGTTCAAAAGAGATTATTTGCTTTCCAGAACTTGTCTGCTTCACAGAAATTATCTGCCGTTCAGGCTAAGACCGGCAAGCTGCTGAAACTTACGGATTTTGGTGAAACGGCCTTAATGATGCCTGATGCTCTTGAGGGATCGGTTCACATTAGCAGAGCGGAGCAGATAATGGCCGTAACGCTGATGCTGGTTGGCGAATGCTTATCTTCTCAGCAAATCAAGCTGTTGTCGGCTTCGATGATTGAGCCGCCGCCTGCTGTGGGGTTAGTGCGGCGAGTGATGGGATGGCTGCAAGGATTGGGGACGCCGAGGCGTGAGATGGCCAAGGTAGGTCAGATTACTGGGATCGCCAGTGATTTGGAGACGCGATCGCTCGTGCTAGTCAAAGATTATGTTTTGATCTGGCCAGGACTCAGCGCAGATCAGCAGCTTCAGCTTCAGCAGCAGATAGTGCGGTTGCTATCTGGTGAATTTGCTAATACCCCTCAGCCGTTGCTGACTCATACCGGTTTAACGCGATTTGGGCAGCGTGGTTTGCAACACGCTGAAAAAGGTCATCCTCTAGTTCAGTCTGGTCGCTCATTTTGGGTAGAAGTGCTGCGGATGGTGGCTTGGCTTCAGCGGGAGGGGCGTTCGAGATCTGCTGTCAGGGCGATCGCCACAATAGCCGCTAATGCTGGCAAAAATGTCCTAGCTGAGGCCAAGCCCTCTGCTGAGATATCAGCGCGGGTGAAAACAGCCGAGATAGATATATCGTGCGATGCGATTAACAACCCCGTGGACTGCCTTGAGGCAACAGTCACAGCGGCTAGCTACATTGAGCATCCCTTAGAAAAAGTGCTTAAATGGGTTGATAAATGGCTGCTGTGGCTAGAATCACATTGGCAAAGGCTACTGCAATGGATGGGACAGTGCAGTGCTTTTTCTCAATACAAAAAATGAGATAAAAAACGAGGTCATCAGTGAAGCTTGTTATTGGTAATAAAAACTATTCTTCTTGGTCTTTACGTCCTTGGATGCTGCTGTCTACCTTTGAAGTTGAGTTTGAGGAAGTGCAGGAGTCACTGCGGCAGGAAGGCTTGACAGAACGCTTGAGTCAATACTCTCCGACAGCGAGAGTGCCGGTACTAATAGATGAGTCCGTGACCGTTTGGGACTCGCTGGCTATTTGCGAATATGTTTCAGAAAAATATTTGATGGGTAAAGGCTGGCCGCAAGATCAGGCGCTGCGGGCTGAAGCGCGAGCCGTTTCTGCTGAGATGCATGCTGGCTTTATGGGCTTACGCAGTGAGCTACCTATGAACTGTCGGGCAACTCGAAAAGTGACGCTATCAGCGGCTGCGAAACGGGACATTGCCAGAGTAGACGATATTTGGTCGAAGCGAATGTCAAGCGGGCTAGGGCCTTGGTTATTTGGAGATTTTTCGATTGCTGACTGCTTTTATGCGCCTGTGATTTCGCGATTCCAGACCTATGGAATCTCACTTTCAGAGGCAGCGGGTCAGTATCAATCCTTTTTTGGAGAGCATGATGTTTTGAATCGGTGGATTGAATCAGCCAAACAGGAAACCGAAATCATTCCAGAAGATGAAGCCGGAGAATAGATCGCTAATGGAGCGTTGCTTGAGATCGTTTAACTAGGTGGCCTATCTAAATCGACAGCGCATGACAGTATAACGGCCCAAAAATCCTCAACCAGAAAACTGAAAAAGTTAAAAAAAGACTGAGGCATTAAAACCTCAGCCTTTTTTTGTCCGCTTATTCAGGCCGCTTCATCGACAGCCGTTGGCTAAATTACGCAAACCACTCTTCAACGGCTTCTGCCTTAGTGTTGGTGTTGCGGGAAAGCGTTTGACGCTCAAAGTCCATATGGATGGATCGCGTTTGCTCGCCATCACTCGCAACGGCCACGATGGGATAGCGAATGACGCCATCTTGGAAGGACATTTGGAAGCGGAAGGTGCCATCGGGATTGAGTTCGATGGGCTCGCCGTCGATAGTGACGGTGGCATCGGGCTCAGTGGCCCCGTAGACGATGAGTTCTGCATCAGCGATGAGCCAGAACTTGCGAGGCTTAGCAGGCGGTGCGGAGGCAAAAAGACCTGCGCCCGACATGTTGACACCCGATGCCGTGGGTAATGCCCAGAGACCAGCGCCGGAGGGGAATACGAATGAACTGACGGCCTGTTCAGGGACCTGATGCATAGAGCCAAACAGGGAGCCTGCTACGCGCTGAGCTTCTGCTGAGCGGGCCATTGCTACCATATCGTTGTAGAGACGGTTGGTTTCGCCTGCTGCCCCTGCTGTGCCTGCTGCTGTGCCTGCTGCACCTGCTTTTTGGCTAGGCGATACGAGCTTGGCAAAGGTTCGACCGCGCAGCTCTTGGTTCCAATCTACGGTGATGAACTTGTCTTCAACCCAGTCGGAAGGATAGACGGGCGGAATCCGAATTGATGCAGCGCGTGAGAGCACGAGCCACCGACCGTCGTTGCAGACATAGCCAATTTCGACGGTGTAGTCGCGATCGCTCACCGGAACGGGCAAGTACCACTCGCGGGCAACCTCTCCGCATTCATATTGCTGGAGGCTATGGGGGCTTTGAGAATTGAGGTCAATGTCGGTAACATCGTAAAAACGCAATGCTAACCGCTCTCCACCCTGGCTACGCAGTTCTTGCTTATGCTCATTGGGAATGTCCCAATAGGTGTAAGCCCATTGAGGATCGCGGGGAAGCAGCATAATGCGACTTTCACCGTAGCCACCTGGTAGGTCAGGTAGGTTGTCATCTACAGTTGCTAATACTTCCATGCTAGGTGTCAGGCTAGATCCGCTGGCTGTTCCTAGAGCATTGGTAGAAGCGCTTGTAGAATCCATAGTTTGTACTGCGGTTGAGGTTGATTGAATTCCTGGTTGATTGCTGGTGTGGCTAAGGTTGCCTACTGATGATGCTTGTTCTTGAGCTGGGTTGGAATATTTAGCGGCTTCAACCTGAACTTGGCCGTTTAGGTTGTTGGCGGTCATATCTGGGATGGCGACTCGAACACCAGCAGCAATTTGCTTTTGTTTGATAGCTTCAACCAACTCGACTTTACGCATTCGGCTGTAGCGAGAAACTTCGTATTCGCTAGCGACTCTACGGAGCTGACGCAGTGTCATCTCCTCTAATGGAATGTCAGGTGTTGGAAATGACATTGTTTACGACTCTCCTCATGAAGTGGTCAGAAAATCCTTACTGCACGACTCTATGGGATCGTACTTTGGGATCAACATCTTAATAATATGACAAAAATCGCGTTGGGATCATCCCTGATCCCACAGATACTGAGTCGAAATACCTATTAAGTAGCTTTCAGGGATCGAAATGTCAGAATCTCATGACATCTCGATCCCTGAAAGGATAAGCATGCCGAATGGTAGGGCTCGTCAGATAATGAGTTTGAAGGTTATTTGAGGTGAGTTAGCACGAATGCATGTAGAAGAGGATGCCGAGGAAACGGGTGATGACAGGACTGCTCGGAAAAAAGGCCAGGGCAGCCGGATTATTGGGCGAGTTTTGCCGGCGGCAGTGAAAATTTGGCTGCGATCGCAAGTCGAGCAGGTCGAGGCACTATCTATTGCCTTAGAAGGGCGTGACCGCGATATTATTTCTGGCTACTTACCAGGCGTTTCTATCTCTGCGAGATCTGCCATCTACAAAGGAATCTACATCAGTGAGCTGAATTTATCGGCTGAGGACATTCGCATTAATATAGGTCAGGTCATCCGAGGCCAGCCGCTGCGATTGCTGCGGGTGTTTCCGGTGAGGGGTAAGGTGGTGCTGAGCGCTGATGATTTGAAGGCTTCAGTCGGATCGGCGTTGTTGGGTGAGGGGCTCAATAACTTTTGGCGATCGCTCATGCAGGTGCGATCGCTGCCCGCCTCTGTAGAAGCTCGCTACGGAAAACTGCCTTTGCAGGCGAATATGACGCTGCATAATGCGCAGATACATTTGGCAACACAGCGTTTAGGGCTGAGCTTTTATCCTCAGGTAGCAGAGCAGACATCACCGAATCCGGTGATATTAGGCACTGGGCTGAGCGTGATAGATGGCAGCTGGTTACGGCTAGACTCTCCTCGCTGGCTACAGACGCTGGCCGATGTCGCCGACATAGCTAAAGGCGAGCCTGTTGAAGCACTCGAAGGTTTTCAATGGAGTTTAGGGGCGGATACTCAGCTGAGCGAATTATGTCTGCGATCTGAGGCGTTGATTTGTCGTGGTCAGATCGCCGTTCGGCCATAGAATTGGCTGGCTGATGATGAGTATCTTTTTGGCCTGTCAATTTTGCACGGTCAATGCCGAGAATCGAATGCCTAGTAGCGGTCTAACAAAGGCACCAAGTACTGCACAAAATAGTAGACAAGTGGGCCTGTAAATACATAGCTATCAGTTCGATCTAGCATTCCGCCATGCCCTGGAATGAGCGTGCCAGAGTCTTTAACGCCTGCATCGCGCTTCATTAGCGATTCGGTGAGGTCGCCTAAAAGGCTAGAAATGCCAATAATAGTCCCGAGCGCTGTACCCGTCATCCACCAAATGGGCCAGCCCATAGACCAGGCACCCAAAATCCCCATGCTGGCGCTAGCGCCTATACCAAAAACAGCACCCTCTACGGTCTTTTTGGGACTGATGTTAGAAAGGGGCGTGCGGCCAAAGGCTTTGCCAAAAAAGTAGGCCCCAATGTCAGCCCCCCAAATGCACATAAAGGCGACGAATGTCACCACAAGCCCAGAAGGAAGAACAGCCCAGCTAAAGCTTTCAGGCCAGTAACCCCCCAAAGGAAGCGGGCCAGCGCTGTCGGCACCTAAGTCGCGTAGGCGAATCCAAAAAGACGGGAGGTAAGCCCCGTAAAAAAGGGCCAAAATAGAGGCTGCGACATCTGCAATGGTGGCAAACTTAGGCTGAAACAGCAGGTAAAAGCAGATAAAGGTACCGGCCAGCGCCAGAATAGCGTCGGCAACCGGAGGCGAGATATGGGCCGTGACCAGCAACACCTGACTGACAATGAGTGTCGTTCGGGCCGCAGGATTGATGCCTTTTGCGCGCACCAGATCAAACACTTCCATCTGGCCGAGATACACAATAATGCCAAAGCCGATTGTGAAATACCATCCGCCTAGAACAATCAGGCTGAGGGCAATAGCGATCGCGATAATTCCACTGGCAATGCGAACCCAGGGCATAGGCGTGTTGACTAAGGTGAATAGAGGGGTGAACTGAACAGAGGCGAACAGAAATAACGTGCCCAGGCTTGATATTAAGACTAGGTTGATAAAACACTACAGCAAAGGCTGACCTACCTGCACCTAGCCACTGATATAAAACTGACGGAAACGGTGTGACCGGTGGCTAGAACTCATGATATCGATACCCTGCATCCCTCTGAGTGATAGCGCTGTGATGACGCTGTGATGACGCTGTGACAACGCTGCTTAGCCTGGTGATACCGGTTGTTTAGGAGATGGCATGCCGCCCGTTTGGGAGGTGTTTGTAAAACTTTGAAACAGCAGCGTCCTAAGATAATAAAAAGGGCTCAAAAAGCTGCCGAGGTAAAACTCCATTTCGCAAGCGGCGACCAAATCACTTTGAAGCTGAGTGCGATACTTGAGCCAATGTAAGATAACGCGGCGTAAGTTACTGAGTACTAGCTTGAGCCAAATGATGGGGCGCAACCAGCTTTGTGTGTTGATCATTCTGAGCTGGCAAATGCAAAGCCCACAGCCACGGCTCAGAGGCATGAGATAACCGCGCTCTAGTCGGTGCTTGGGGATTTGATGATAGACATGCATCGCTGGGTTGTACCAAATCTCCCAATTGGCCCGATGCAAATGTAATAACGGCTCATAATCATCGCCTTGAACCATTGATCCATTGGCCCGACCGCCCAGTTTGGGCTGGCTAGAGACATTGTCTTTCCAGGCGCGGGTTTGAACCACCCAAGCGGCTGAAGGCGGCAGGCTAAGTGTGTCAGGATTGTACCGGTGGGCGCTATCTCCCCGCTCGCGAATGGCTAAAAAAGACTTAATGCGATTGAAATTTTCGGGTGGATCTATTTCAAAAGTGCCATGAATTTGACCGCCATAAGCACCTGCCTGCGGATGGCTTTGGCCAAAGGCATAGGCGGCGGCAACCCAGTTGAGGTCGGGAATGACGTCATCGTCTAAAAAACCTACCCAGGGGCTGGTTGCGACTTCCATTGCGCTGACCCGTGCAAAGGCCGCCCCTTGCCTGGCTTCAAAAGCGTAGTCTACAGGGACGGGCTGTGGCGATGGGAGGGGAACTTGTTGGTAGCTTTCGTGCTTGGCCTGATAGCTTTTTATAATGGCGGCTGTGGCGTCTGAACTGTTGTTGTCGATGACTAAAATGCGCCAGGAGAAGTGTTCTGTTCCTATTTGCGATCGCAATCTTTCGATTAGCTGAGGCAGCCTTTGGGCGCCGTTATAGGTTGGAATAGCTACGGTAAAATCCATCATATATGCCCGAGAAATGTCCCCTGGTGATGCCTCTTGCTCAGATGCAGTTGAGTGGGCTTACTTATTTGGCCGTGAGTAGCAAAACGCTAGACTTGTGCCCGTAGTCGAACCTTTGTGTAATGCTGTAACTATCAGCAATAAGCGGATCGAGCTGATTGGCAACCTTCGCTTTTTCAATGACGAGCCACAGTCGCTGATGACCCGTCGGGAACTTGTCAACCCAGGCTTGGATAGCTTCAGGCGTTTCGAGATCACGGCTTGGCTGCCAAGATATATCGGCACTGCCGTCGTAATAATAATCGAGGGGGATTTTCCAACCGTAGCCCCAGACCAAGCCATCTCCAGGTTGTTCGTACGCTTCAACAGTTGCAATGTTGTCTCGATAGTCGCCTCTGTTTTGAACAACATAATAGTCGCCCAGGGCTCCTCCCACCAATAAGACATACACGACCGTAAGGACAATGGCAGCGCCTTTCCAATCTCGCCAGATGCGCGCAAAGCCAGCCGCAATCAAAATAAAGAGATAGGGACTGACAAAGAGCACATATCGCGGCTCCCAGATGCGGGCAGACACGAGTGAGAAGACAATAATCGGAATCAGGGGCAGGACTAGCCAAGCACAAGCCCAGGGAAGGGAGGGCAGCTTACGCTTGTAGAGGAGTCCGGCTCCAATCAGTCCGGCGATAACCGGGGTAAAGAACTTGTAGAGGTTGTGCGTAACCCAGCCATGCCGTGTGACAAAGGGCCAAACCATCCAAAATTTCAAAGGATAAATGAGGTTTTTAAGGCCGGGCGCCTCGGCGAACTGAGTGCGCTCTTGAGCGTAGTCTGAGGAGGGTTGAATATCGCCTAGTAGCGTGGCAATGGCAGGCAACCACAACACCAGTAAGAGAGTAAGCCAGCCAGCGAACTTGATAAGGACGCGGCGCTCTTGCCGAAATCTGAGGAGAATCAACAGACCATCGGGTATGAGCAGCATGAGATTGAGCGGCACTGTGTAGATGGCAAGCAGTCTAAACAATGCCCAGCCTGCAATTGTTTTTTGTTTGGGCTGTTGGGTGCGATCGCTCAGCAGTGCGTCTGCTAAAAATAAGGTGCCAGCTAGCCCCATGCAAAGGCTAAGCGCATACATTCTGACCTCTTGAGCATGATTGACAAATAGCGGTGAGGTCGATAGCAGCGCGGCAGCAATGAGTCCTTCGGTTTCTCCGGCGATGCGGCGTCCTAGTCGGTAGATGAGGAAAACGGCAATGACGGCGAAGATAACTGAGAGCGATCGCAGCCACGCATCGCCGCTCCCTAGGCGCATCCAACCACTCAGCAACAAATAATACAGCGGCCTAAACTGAGTAGACTGATACACATCTATCAGACTTTGATCCGCATCTCGAATACTGAAGAGTTCATCTATCCAGAACCCCTCGTCGCCCAGCCGAAACATAAAAAGAGCCGCTGCTGTCCCCATAATTAAGGAGATAGGTAGCCACTGAGAAATTGACTTCGTTGGGGCCTTAAGCTGAGTTGTCCCTGGAATCTGAGTGGTCATAGGAGTTCTATTTAGATAATCAAGTTGGATTATTGAGTTTTGCCTAGTTGTTGCCTGTTAGGTGGACTGTATTACCGACTTCCGATCCGTTCTCTGACTCGGTAGATAGGTTTGTTTTGAGATTCGTGATAAGTACGCATTAGCATTTCTGCTAGCAGACCGAAGCAAAAGAGCTGTACACCTGTTAAAAAAAGGAGAACAGCCAAAAGTGGGAGAAGGCGATCGCCAATACCCTGCCCGAGGACTATTTTGATAAAAGCTAAGTAAAGGCCCAGTAAGCTGCCTGCGCCCAGTGAGAACATTCCTAAGCTGCCAAAAACATGCATTGGGCGGGTTAAAAACGTTTTAATAAACGCAATTGTCATCAAATCCATGATGACTCGGAAGGTTCTTCCTAAACCGTACTTGCTTTGGCCAAACTGACGGGCATGATGGCGAACCGGGATTTCGGTGACGCGGGCCCCTTCAATGAAGGCGAGCGCAGGTAAAAATCGATGGAGCTCACCGTAAAGCTTCATGTCAGCCACTAGCTCGGCTCGATATGCCTTTAACGAACAGCCGTAGTCGCGGATAGTGACGCCTGTAACTTTACCGATAATTAAGTTGGCGATTTTAGAAGGGAGCAGCCTAGTGAGCGCGGCATCTTGTCGATTTCTGCGCCAGCCGCTGACGAGGTCGTAACCTTCGTCTAGTTTGGCGACTAGCGGCAAAATATCTTGAGGATCATTTTGTAAATCTCCGTCTAGCGTCACGATGGTATGGCCTTCGGCATGTTCAAAGCCTGCGGCCATGGCGGCTGTTTGACCATAGTTGCGACGGAGGATGATGGCCCGCAAGTGTTGATGCCGAAGGGCAAGCTGTTTGAGGAGTTGGGTCGATCCATCGTTGGAGCCATCGTCTACGCAGATAATTTCGTAGTTGCCTGAATAGGTTCGAACCCCTTGTTCTATTTGTTCTATGAGGTGGGGGAGGGTTTCTACCTCGTTGTAAATGGGGACAACGATAGATAGTGCGATGCTACGGGTGTTTTCTGCAATGGGCAACCGATCGCTACTAATGGGTAGCAGCGAATGGGGTATTCGACCTTCGTCTGTCACGTAGTCGTCTAATGGATAGCTGCTAGGTGGGGCTGGTATTGCAACCACTGAGGCAGCCTCTTGTGAGTCGAGAACTTGTGAATTAGGGACTGGTGAACCAGATAAAGAAGAATGCACGAGCTGAATTCCTACAGATTAGCAAGGGATGTTGTCTAAGACTGCTACTGAGCAGTTTATCTAAGTACGAAGCTTTACTGAATGACTGCCTGAAAAGTTTGATGCCGATTTAAGAACTTAAATTTTGCGGGCTTAATTTTGCGGGCCTCATTTGCAGGTCTCATTGGCAGGCCTTATATGTTGATGGTTTTGTCTTAATGGTTTTGTGACGCTGTGATGATCCTAGTTGAGAAGTGACCAGGATTACTTCTCTGTGCATAGCTGTCTTTAGCATTGATAGTAGTTCTAGATACCCGTGAATCCATGCAGTTTATGGACAACTTTATTTACTCTTTATTCAACTATTGGCTTTCTTTGCGGCAATCTCTGAATTGATTCATGGCAACTTGGTAAAGACCGAGTAAGCTCACTGAGAAGAGATGATATGCAGGGGATTTGATGAAAAAGCTTTTAGGTGTCCTTGATCTGTCCTATCTGTATGCATTTTTAGGCGAGGCTACGCTGGCATTAACGCTGCTGTTTTATGTGCTTTTAGCTCGGCAGTTGGGGCCGGAGCAGTATGAGGTGTTTGCCAGTGCGGCTGCTTTGGGTGCTATTTTGTCGCTGCTGATCAGTTTGGGTTTCCCGGATTTGCTCACGCGGGAGGTGGCGCTTGATCCGGAGGCAGGGGCGCGCTCGACGATCCATTTTTTGAGTGTTGAATGCGTGGGTGCGCTGGTTGTGTTGCTATTGTTGTTCCCGATTACGAGGCTATTGGGCGTAACGGGGCTGGATGTCGCTATTTTTTATTTGGTAATTTTAGCGGAGGTGAGTCGAAGCATTGTACTCACGCTGCGCAGCCTTTTAAAGGGGATGGGGCAGTTTCGGGCCGAGATGGTGGTCGTTTCGATTGAGCGATTTTTTGTGGTCGCGCTAGCACTGACGGTTCTGTTTTTAACGCAGAGTCTTTTTTGGGTGATTCTCACGTTTATGCTGGCGAGAGTGCTTCATTTGTTGGGGTTTTTGAGCTATTTAAATCAGCGGTTTCGCCTGTGGGCTCCGTTGAATATGGCGCGATCGCTAGGGGCTTTTAAAATGGCGCTGCCGTTGGCCTTGTCGGGCGTTTTGTGGATTGTTTTCTATCAGGCCGATATCTTAATGCTCAAGGGAATTGCGCCTGCTGGGGAAGCGGGCTTTTACAGCGCGTCTTACCGCATTATGGAGATTTTTAGTGCGTTGTATCGGGTGGTTTTTTATGTTTCGTTTACGCGACTGAGCCAGTCTTTTGGGGACAATGCTCAGCAAATGGCGCGTCAGGTGTATCGGACGACGCTGCTACTGACAGTAGGAATTTTACCGGTTGTGCTTTTGGCTAGCGTGTTTCAAATACCACTGGTGAATTTGATTTATGGTGAAACCTATGCGCCATCTGTGCGATCGCTCTCTATTTTGCTGCCTAGTATTGCGGTGATCATTTTTGGTGAGTTGGCTCGCTATATCCTCATTGCAATGAAACGAGACCGTTACCTACCGCCGTTGCTAGTGGGCGCAGTACTGCTGAATGTGGCGGCTAACCTGGTGTTGATTCCTCGGTGGGGAGGTGCAGGGGCTGCGATCGCAACACTGGTGAGTGAGGCTGCGCTCACGCTGGTGTGCTTGCAGGTGCTAATCAAGCTGGGCTATCAGCGCATAGGCTGGACAATCTCGGCAATTACCTTGCTGGGCTTAGGCATTGTGGCACTGCCTTCACTGTTGTTGAACAGTTTGGTGTCAGTGTGGATAGGCGGGCTAGGGATATTGGGTGTAGGTGCGATCGCGTTTTTACTGCGTCCACAGCATTTCCTAAAAGCGTCTAGTCAACACATTTGACCTGCGTGGAACCCGTCATAAGGAGGGGTTCCATTAGGCTATCAACAACCCGTCCGCTATGAGTACGTGTTTTCGTACTACGAAAACAGCTGAGACTGCGGAATAATTTCCTTGAATTGAGACGCGCTAGACCAAGAGAGCTGAGCGAGTGCGCCGCCCCGATTTTCGTAGTACTCCATTTTAATGTCGTACTTTTGACCGGCTTCTAGGCGAATTTTGCCGCTGTACTCAGTCGGTGCCTGGTCTATAAAGCCATCAATAATGAGCTGCCCATTAACCCAGAGCCGAACGCCATCATCCCCTGTGGTGTAGAAGGTGTAGTCTTCACTGTAGCGGGCTTGCACTTGGCCAGTCCACCTAGCAGAGAACGTATCAACGCCGATAGAACGGTGGGGCGAACCGCTGCCCCAGTCAAAATTAATCGCAGAATCGACCCTCGTGAGAGCAAATCCGGTAAAGTTTTGATTGTTGAAGTAGTCCCCTTTGAGACCATTGCCGTTGCCCAGTTGGACAGGCTGACTACCACCATTTTCGATGATGACAGGTGGAACGGGTGTCGGTGTCGGTGTGGGTGTCGGTGCGGGTGTGGGTTCTGGGCTATTGCTGCTGCTGTAGAGCTGAGACTGCGGAATAATTTGCTTGAATTGAGACGCGCTAGACCAGGCAAGCTGAGCAAGTGCGCCGCCCCGATTTTCGTAGTACTCCATTTTAATGTCGTACTTTTGACCGGCTTCTAAGCGAATTCTGCCGCTGTACTCAGTCGGTGCCTGGTCTATAAAGCCATCAATAATGAGCTGCCCATTGACCCAGAGCCGAACACCATCATCCCCTGTGGTGTAGAAGGTGTAGTCCTCACTGTAGCGGGCTTGCACTTGGCCAGTCCACCTAGCAGAGAACGTATCAACGCCGATAGAGCGGTGGGGAGAACCGCTGCCCCAGTCAAAATTAACCGCAGAATCGACCCTCGTGAGAGCAAATCCGGTAAAGTTTTGATTGTTGAAGTAGTCCCCTTTGAGACCATTGCCGTTGCCCAGTTGGACAGGCTGACTACCACCATTTTCGATGATGACAGGTGGAATGGGTGTCGGTGTCGGTGTCGGTGCGGGTGTGGGTTCTGGGCTATTGCTGCTGCTGTAGAGCTGAGACTGCGGAATAATTTGCTTGAATTGGGACGCGCTAGACCAAGCGAGCTGAGCGAGTGCGCCGCCCCCGTTTTCGTAGTACTCCATTTTGATGTCGTACTTTTGACCAGCTTCTAGGCGAATTTTGCCGCTGTACTCAGTCGGTGCCTGGTCTATAAAGCCATCAATAATGAGCTGCCCATTAACCCAGAGCCGAACGCCATCATCCCCTGTGGTGTAGAAGGTGTAGTCTTCACTGTAGCGGGCTTGCACTTGGCCAGTCCACCTAGCAGAGAACGTATCAACGCCGATAGAGCGGTGGGGAGAACCGCTGCTCCAAAGAAAGTTAACGGTGGGATCGACGCTGCTGACGGCGAAGTCCGTAAAGTCTATATTGTTGAAGTAATCACCTTTGAGACCATTGCCTTTGCCCAGTGGGGCCGGCTGACTGCCACCAGTGCTGCTACCGTTGCGCTGGTATTCGTGATTGCTTTTGAATAGCTCGTCTAGTGCTGCAAACCATCGGTTAGCCATCTTGATTTCGCCTGAGGCATTGGGATGCAGGCCATCGTAGGTATTGCTCTTAACGTTAAATCCCGATTCTTGATCTACTAGAATGACAGGTGATCCGGAGCGGTTTTTAGACTGCGCTAAGTCAGGGACTAGCCGGTTAAAGGCCGCGATCGCCTCTCCACCTCGCTTAGTTACACTGGGCGTTACTTTTGCGAGCAATATCGCGATATTGCTGTTGTAGTCTCTTAGGCGATCAATAATGTTGCTGATGTCATCCAACGTGCTTTGAACAGACTGTTTTTGAATGAGATCGTTGGTGCCTAAATGAAGGAGAACGACGTCGGGTCGAGCGGCATTTGCCCAACTGCTGATATTTTCTAAAATTTGATCGGCCCTGCGTCCACCGTAGCTTTCGTGATCGAGGTCAAAGTCGGGGTTGGGAACGGTGTCTGTACCATTTTTAACCTGACTGCCGACAAAGTTAACTTTGTTGTATCCGTTGGCGTTGAGCTGTTGCCACAGCGGACGACGATAGCTGTTGAATTCAAAGTTACCCTGGGTGATGGAGTCGCCTAGCGGCATGATGCGGATTTCGTTTACGTCGCGGTAAGTTGCTAATACGCCCTGGTAGGCAGCAGCAATAGTGGCTGCAAATGAGGTGTTCGCTTCAATGGTGCCCGTGGCAAATTCTAGATCCCAGTCGCCTAGCTGCGCGGCATGTCCTGTGAGGTCGGTGGAGGCGGCAACATCTGCCTGGGTGAGCTGGCTCAGATAGGTGACAAAGTCACGGCCAACGGCAGTGTTGGCGACGTTGCAGGCATACAGCAGAATATCGGCTTCTTCGGTGAGTATGTTTGCCCAACCTTTAAAGGCTTGTTCGTATTTGGCTAGCGCTTGGGAGTTGAGGATAGAACTCCCCATTTGCAGCTGTCCGGCGCTGCCGTGCGTCACCAAATGCAAACCGGTAATGCTGTCATATTGGCCTAGTGTGGCGGTGATTTGATCAATGCCATCGTGAGCAGTGTCAATGAAGAAGACATCGCCCGCAATGATATGGTCGGCTAGCTGCTGGTAGTTCTCAATCCCGGTATCAATGAACGTAAGCTGAACGCCGTCGCGGCTAGCGCCAATCGGTGAGTAGGGTTGGATAGGTGCTAGAACATCGGTCGCTACAGACAGCGCTACTGGGCTGTTGAGGTCGTCTGTGAGTCCAAGGTGAGCGGATGAGTTTAAATCTGTGGGGGGGTGCAGCATGTTGCTCAATAGGTATATGTGACGCAGGAGCGTTTTTTGTCCGCTAAAACAAATTTGCGAAAACAAACAAGTGCAGGCTAATGCCTATCTATTTATAAAGTTGTTAAAGTCTTTAAAGTTGTTTAGATGTTGTTTGTAATACGCAGCGATCGCAGCCGATTCCAGGAAATTCGCGCTTTTTGACGAGAAAAAATAACTAAAAAAATAACTGGTCAGCTAAAGTGATGGTCAGCTAAAGTGACAACCAAAAGTAAGCTGAAAACAGAAGGCGAAAAAGACTTGAAGAGCACCCTAGCGCGGCTCACCAGTCTCTTTCATAAGCAGTCTCTTTCACAAGTAACTCTTTTTACAAGCAACTCTTTTTACAAGCAACTCTTTTTACAAGTAACTCTTCTTACAAGCAGTCTTTTTACAGTAAAGTTTTCACAATAAATTACGTACGAATACATAATTAACTTAGAGAACAGCCCCTAAGCCGTCAACGCGACTTGGGCATTCTTGATGCTTCCTTCATTGAGTATCCGTAACATTCGGTTAGGCAGCAGGCATAGAGCTGTGCTAGCAGGCCTTGCTTAAACGCTTAAAAGGTGGTTGAAAAGATCTGTAAAATTTTGCGCAACGGCTTGGCGCGTGTAGCGTTCTTGAACGGTTTTCAAGGCTGCCTGACCCAATTGTTCAGCCTTTTGAGGGTTGTTGAGTAAGTGAGCGATCGCCTGTTGCCATTGCTCTAAACTGCCGACGTCAGCGGTGAGTCCATTTTCACCGGGGGTAACGATATCTTGAAGCCCGCCGATGGGGGTGGCGATCGCAGCGAGCCCGCAGGCCATTGCTTCAATCATCGAAATGCCAAAGGCCTCATCTTCGGTAGGAAAAACAAAGATATCAGAGGCTTTGAGGTACTCATCTACATTGCTGACGTTACCCGTAAAATGCACGCAATGTTCGAGCTGATGGGTGGCAACATATTCATGTAGGTAATCTTCACAATCGTGGATGTCTTTAGACCCGCCCCCCACGATGAGCAGCATTGCCTGAGGATGATTCTGATGCACTTGGTTCCAGACCTGCACCAGTAGAGGCAGCCCCTTAGTGGACATTAGCCTGCCTGTGTAAACAACAATTTTAGCCTGGGCAGGGAGCTGTAGTCGTTGGCGTAAGCTGGCTTTGTCAGATTCACTAACCGGGTAGAACCGAGTGACATCCACAGAGTTAGGAATATCGTGAATTTTCTCTGGAGAAATGTCTGCAAGGATAAGCTCGCGAGTGATTTCTGAAGAGATGCTAATAAAGCCATCGGCTTTTTTAAACAGTTTGTTGCGCAGCGCGATGACTGCCCGCACGCGCCTAGAGGACAGATCTAAATTCCATTTTTTGAGCCCGCCTGCAAAAAAATCTCCCGACATTTCACCATTGTTGTCTGCCTTGAGGATGCATGGCTTGCCAAAGAGTTTGCTGACCACCATGCCCGCCATCCCAATGACTCGGTAGCTAGAAACAAACAAAATATCAAAATCTCTACGGTGTTTGATGAGCAGAGGCAGTACCGTAATCGTCATCAGCCATCGCTTCAGATGACCATCGCCGGTGGGCGGTACGCGATAGATTTTAATGTCGCCTATTGTTTCAAAGGTTTTGAGAGTCGGGTTAGACTGTCGAGCCACGACCATGACCTCAAACCCGTTGGCGACAAGGTCTTCGGAAGTCACTCGGCTTTGGGTTTCGCCGCCACCGATGATGGGATAGTAGCTTTCGGTCAACAAACAAATTCGACGTTTGGAGGGTTTTTTGTGGGTTTTCGTCTGGTTTTGTGGCTGAATGAGCCGTTCAGCTAAAAACAACAGCTGCGTTTTCACTTTTTTAAGCGCAGGTTCTAGCCGGGTGATCAACCCAATCAGCGGGCCGCCGCTGACAAAAGGGCTTTGTGCTTTAGCCAATGTGCGAGTGCGCAGAAACACTTCCGGTGTAGAGCAAACCTCGTCGATTAGCGCGGCGGAAATCAGCGGGCGTTGTTGCCAGTCATAAAATTGGGTGACTTGGCTTTGGAATGCCGCGATCGCAGATCTTTTAACCGCAGCTTGAGGGCGAATATCAGAATATAGAAGACTGGCGGGGCGAATATAGTGTCTGACGTCTTTTGCAGGTAGAAGCTGAGAGCGATAATAAATGAAGTACTCAAATATTTCGGCTGCGGTGTGATGGACTTGAATGATTTGGGTGGTGAATTGGTTAACGGCTAAATGGTCAGCGTGCCAATCATGACGAAAAGGAATCAGCACAAAGCGCGGCTGAAAGCGCTGAATAATGGAAAGGATCGCTTGTTCATATGCCTGCCGATGATGCTTTAGTTCGCCGTCTGGAAAGTTGAGGAAGTGAATATTCTCCGGCGGCACATTCAGTTGCTGGAGGGCATCTTTGGCTTCGGCGGTGCGAATAGCGGGTAGCGACAGATCGGCGGTATGTTGGCCGATAATCTCGGGTATGGGTGATTTCGCGCCATCTGTGGCGTATACAACATGCAGATTGGCCGTGTTGCTAAGCTGTGCGAGCGTGCCGCCACAGCCCAACACAGCATCGTCCATATGGGGCGCAATTACCAGGGTTGCAGCGGATGAGAGCAGCTGAGCTAAATCATGGTTGGGGGCAGCCGTTGGGGGGCAGTTTGGTTTGCCTGTCGGTGAGGGCGTTGTTGTATCGTTGCTAGCGATATTTTGGGATTGTTGGCTCTTAGTCGCTGTGAGTTCTGTGTAGATTTCACTGAGTCGCGTGACCGATTGCGAAATATCATAGCGCTGCCGGCAGAGGTCACCCCCTTTTTGGCCCATTTGTTGTGCGATCGCTGGGTTTTGCAGCAAGTAGATCAGTTTTTCGGCCAGGGGCTCTATGGATTGGCAAGGCACCACAAAGCCGGTTTCTGGCACTTGGATGAGTTCTGCCATAAATCCAACAGGCGTGCCGATGACGGGTTTGTTGAGGTTCATTGCTTCTAGCAGCGTTAGTGGGCCACCTTCATACAGCGAGGGCAGTGCCACGACATCAGCAAAGGCGAGCAGTGCGGGAACATCTTGCCGCAGCCCAGTGAAGGTCACTTGCCCAGCAATGCCTGCTTGCTGAGCGATCGCTTCAAGCCGCTCGCGATCTGGCCCATCACCGACGATTAAAAAACGGGTGTTAGGCTGAGTTTTGAGCACGATTTCGGCTGCTTTGAGCAGATAGGTCTGGCCTTTTTGGGTGTCTAAACGCCCCACCGTACAAACGACTTGTTCAGTGGGTAAAATGCCAAGCTGCTGACGAGCCGCAAGCACTTGCTCAGGCGCAGGTGCCTGAAAGCTATCGGTTGGAATGCCAATAATTAGGGTTTCTAGCTTTTTAGGATTTTCCTTGCGGCCTTTGACCATAAAGTCATAAACCTGATCGGAGACAGCGATCGCACGTGTCGTTAGCGGTGCTAAGAGCGTATCGGCAATGGTTTGATACAGCGGCTGTTGGGTAATCACCACATGCTCATGGACTACGTTGGGTATGCCTGTGATCGCACTTGCCAATCGACCAAAATTACAGGCTCCATAACCATGCAGATGCAAAATATCTGGCTGCTGGGCTTGAATTAATTGCAATAAGCTCGTGAGCGTAGTGGGGTCAAACTTGCCTTTATCCAAGAAAAAGACCTGTGCACCCTGTTGCTTGAATAGTTCTCCTGCTGCTTCGGGTGCTCTAAGGCTGCAAACGCTAAATTTGAATGCATCGCTGTACTCCTTCGCAAAGCCTGCAATCCACCATTCAAGTGCTTTGCTAATGCCATGTATCCCCGACCCAGAGACGCTGAGTTTATCGATTACGTGCAGGATGTGAATCGGCGGTGTCGTAGATAAGCGCTGCATAAAATTTAAAATTGATTGCTAATGACGTAGGAGTAAGGTGCAAAGAGAATTTTCTTACTGTTTCTCACTATTACTGTTTCTCACTAATAGTGATCGATTTTGTTGTCGGTTCTATATTTGACAACCTTGGCAGGGACGCCCGTGGCGATCGCATACTCAGGCAAGTCCTTAGTCACCATGGCACCTGCCCCTACAATGCAGCCCTGCCCAATTCTTACGCCGTCTAATACAGTTGCGCCTGCACCTAGCCAAACGTCATCCCCGATAATGACCGGCCCGTTGGTGTAGAGCCCTTGATTCATGATGGGGATGTCTAACCGGTCGGTACGATAGCGTCCGCCGCCGATGTAGCAGTTTCCCGCAATGAGCACGTTGTTGCCAATAGAGATGCGGTCGTTGGCGGTCAGGATGACATTGCAACCAATATCGGCACTGTTGCCGATAGTAATAGGGGCGGTTTTAGATTGAATAACGCAGTTGCGTGAGATGATACTGCCTTCGCCTATGACAATGCCTTCTGTGTCACCGCCTGCATCTAGTAGGCTGTAGTCGTCAATTGCAACGCGATCGCCCAGTACAATGCGACCCGGATGACGAAGCACCAATCCTTTGCCAAAGATGACGCTTCTGCCTACCTCTTTGAACAATTTGGGATAAAACTTTTTGCGAAGCAGGTAGCCCAAGCTCCCGGCTACATTTCCCAACAGAAGGATCAACAGTTCGTATTGCACCAGCGCTCCAACGCTTTTACTGCCTAATACTTTTTGCTGGTATCGATCTAGTGCTGAAGTACTTTCTTCATTGAGCTGTTGGCTCAGCGGCGTTTTCTCAACAGCTTTTTGACCGGAGGAAGAAGGTGGAGGAGTGGTGGAGTTGGAAGAAGAAACCATTGCATCACCTGTAGAGTAGCGTAGAGCGGTAGTTGTCCTAAACTGTGAAAAATAAGCTGTTTTTGAGTAAAAATCTACAGAGAAACCCACCCTTGATCGACATACCATTGAGCCATTTCTTTGAGCCCTTCAATGTCGGAATGGCGAGGCGTAAAGCCCAAGAGGTTTTTCATTTTGGCCGTGTTGAAGGAGCGGTCTTTGGTGTAAAAGGCAAGTCTGCGAGGGTAGATAGGCGGTTCGATGCCAAGAGGACGACAGATGTTTTCACAGAGCTGTGCGATCGCAAACAAAGGCTTAGCAGGCAGTGAAATAAATCGAATCGGCACATCATAGTAATCGCTAATTAAATTCACCATTTCTTTGAACGTGATGGCCGTTTCGCTGCCGCAGATAAAGGTTTCGCCCACTGCATTTGGCTGAACAGCGCTCACGAGCAGGCAGTCTGTGAGATCATCTACATGGATAAAATGCAGCAGATTGCTGCCGTTGCCAATGGCTGGTACCCAGCCCTTGCTAACCATTTTATAAATTTTCAACAGTCTCTTTTCTCCGAGGCCATAGATTCCCGCAGGTCGAATAATCGTGACCGGAAGATTAGTTTCTACGCCGAAGTCCCTAATCCAAATCTCGCCTTCGAGCTTGGTTTCTTGATACACATCACCCGGCTCGGTGCGGTAGGTTTCGTCGGCTGGCGGATTAGCAATGTGACCATGAACACCAATGGTAGAAATATGGACGAATCGCTGAAAGTTCGGCTGCTGAAGGGCCGCTTTAGCGAGGCGCTGGGTACTGAGTACATGGACATTTCGGTAGCCCTCGTCAAGAGACTTAGCTTCGCGAAAGGGCGTCACCATATGAAAGATGTGGGTAACGCCAGTCATGGCTCTGTGGATTAATGCTTCGTCAAAGACATCGCCCTGATACCAGGTCAGAGGAACGTCTTGGGGGATGTCGTCGAACTGTTGGAGGTTAGAGGTTGGACGGGCAATCGCCACTACTTCTATACCTTGAGCAATGAGTTTGCGCGTGAGTAGTGAGCCGGTAAAACCGGTCGCTCCTGAGACTAAAGCTCGACTCCCTTTAGGCAGTTGTGTGGCTTCTGTGATGTTGGCTGTAAAAGAACTCGTCACGGGTCATGACCTCCTTAGTTATCCTGAGTTGTCCTTAGTCAGTGACTGAGGTAGTCGGAATCAGCTTGAGAATAATCGGAGATCCGAGCAGTCGCGACAGACCGATGACTCTGGTACTGCCTTCCAGGATGCTGGAAACTGCGGGCTGTTTTATCATGCGATGAAGCACCATTGGCCAGAAAAACTGAGCATAGCGATCGCCCACTTTCATTCCCAGACTTTCAACGTAGCCCAACAGCTCAGATTCGTTATAGCAGGTGTAGGGGCGGGTGTTTTTCTCGACGCCCTTTTTGAGATTAAACAGCAGCGGCGTGATGTAGTTGATGCTCCGCAGCGTTGGATAGTCTATCAGTACAGCCTTTGTTGCAACTCTAGCAAGCTCATTCATAAACAACTTCCACCGTTCCACATGGGCCAAAAAACGATAGCTAATGACCACATCAAAGGCATCATCTGGATAGGGAAGTGCCAACACATTCCCAACTTGAAACTTGCACAGACCGCTTTCTATTAGATCGCGAATTCGCATTTGGCAGCTCTCATCGCTGCCTACAACAGTCACTTTATATCCGGCTTTGATGAGTCCAGCGGTGAGCTGTCCATGCCCGCCACCGACTTCTAAAATGCTAGCGCCGGGGTAGGGCTCCAGCATTTTGAGTGTGGCCTCTAGTTGAATCTTCAAAAGCCAAGCGCCTGCGGCCCCCGAGAATCGGGAAGCGTAGGCGTCGGACGAGGTTTCGATGTCTGCTGTTTCCGGAAAGGAAGGGGTTGATATCATGGTCGTGGCGCGTAAGGGAAGGTGTTAGGGGTATCGATAAATAGGAATCTTAAGGCTCTCAAAGATTTCTGGTGATAATTGGCTAACTCATCCTGAGCAGGGACTGATTTTTAATGAAGCGCCAGACAGATTGCGATCGCCCATAACCCTCAATTTTGACCGTTGGACTGCGCAAAAGCTGCTTTAATGCCTCACCAGGTCTTTCAGTGTTTTGCTTCCAGTCAGCAGGCGCTTCAACGGCAAACCCATAACTTCCGGGCCGATTGACTTCAGCCGCCAGCGCCAGGGGATCGGTGCCAGGGAGCGTACGGTGTTGCTGGGTAAACGAAGGCAATGGCCAAAAGCCGGGTCTATTACCGTTGTCGCCCACAAAGAAAAGGTTAGATTGTTGAGCTAGATAATCTTGAACAATTTGGCCGCGTTTGCCGACCCATTTGCCTACGCCCCAGGGCAGAACGATGATGCTATCGGCTGCGATCGCGCTTTCAATACTCTTTTGCAAGCTCAATCCATCGGGTACAACCTTGTCAGTGACTAATGTCAGCAGTTCAATCTTTTCCTGTGTCACCACCTGCCGCCCCGCCATCACCAAAATCACCTGCCCGCTGCTATGCACAAACCGCAGTGAACAATCTTCCTGGGTCGCTAAAATCTCCCAGTTCTTTAGCTGTTGGTTGAGCTGCGACCGATTACGCGCCAGATCGGCAAAGGCATGAACCCCTTGAATCTCTGTCAGGAGAAGAAAACCGATAGCAGGCTGTTGCAGCTTTTGCTGACGCTGCTGTTGATGAAAATTACTACGAGCCGCCGCCAAGAACTGCGAGAGATCAAAGCAGTCATGCAGGTGAACATGGGCATCAATAAGTAGATGAGTGGCATTCGCTGATGAGGTCATAGCAGTGAAGTTGATGCAACGTGCATAGGAAAACAACGCCTCTAAAACGGGTTTTTTATGGGTTTTTACGGGTTTTTTACAGGTTCTCTACAGGTTCTCTGACCGTTGACCTTTCGCTTTTCGCAGGCTCAGCATATACAGAACCATCAGCGAGTAGCCCAGCTCTACGCTAATGAAGACGGCATGTGAGGCATCCCAGAATCCGCGAGAATGATGTACGGGCGGAAAAATAGAAAAGGGTGCTCTGAAATATTGCTCGCTCAGTGGCCAAAGGAGCTGCATTCCGTCCCCTCCTGCTGTGACCGCATCCATTGCCAGATGAGCGATATAGCAAATGAATGTGAATACAAACAGCTTGCCATAAGAGGCGCGGCGCGCAATGCCGTAGACAACTGAGGATATCAACAAGCTCACGAGTAGCGCGGCGACAAGGCTATGGGATGGCCCCCGATGGAACCGTAAGCCCGTTATCCACTGTGGAATGAAGTCGAAATCTGGAAGAACGGAGATAAAAGCACCGTAGATAGAGATCCAGCTTAAACGCCAAGGCAAGGTCGCTGCCTTGCGGACGGTCAATGTAGATTTGGTCAGTGGGAGCTGGCTAAGAGCGTAGCCAGTGATGGCGTGAGCAATGGGAGAAGGCATGGTGGGTCTGTTGGGAAAAGATGACGCCTGATGGATTTGGGGGTGTTTAGATGCTAAGTAGAGGTGAAAGGAGAGAGCAGAAAACAGAAGGAGAAGAAAACAGGCGTGCAGAAGCGCTATGCGGTCGGGCTAAGAGGGACTGAGAGAACTGGGGGGATTTGGATGCCTTTTTGTTTGAAAACCTGTTTAACTTGGTCGATTTCGAGTTTGCGTCTTTGGGGGCTCCAGTTGAGTTCTTCGCTCATGACTTGGGCGCAATGCTGGATGGCTTCGTGCCCTGGATGTCCGACTGTGCCGAGTTCGGTGCGGCGAAAGATGACATCGCTGAGGTTGTGGGGCATGGTGTTTTGGAGACTGTATCTGACTTCTGCGGTGAGAACGTCGTGGTCGGTTACTTTTTGGGAGGTCGCTTGAGCGGTGGGGAGTAGCCCAAGGACCTCGGTATAGGTAGAACCATAGTTGTAGACGAGCCTCTGGAGGGAGGGTGTTGGAATGGTATCAGTGTAGGTCTGAATTGCGGTGGTAAGAAAGGTTTGGAACTGATCAATCTGGCCGCCGTGGATAGGGGTGTGATGTGACCGGGAAGGTTCGGGCATTTGGGCGCGATCGCGAAAAACCCAATCGATAGCCCGACGCGCGACATCGACCGCAGTGGTATATTTCACCGCGCTCACCGACAGCAGCCCTTTGATCCCGCTGCGTCGATGGTCTATCAGCTGAAAATGTTTGGTCAGCTTCATTTCGTTTGAGGCGCTCATGCCGTCGCTGGGCAGCAGCCCGGTGTGAACCCATTCAACATCGGCGAGAGTGAGATTAAAGGTGGGGTAAGCCTGATTGATGTCTTTTAAAAAGTCTGTGATTTCGCGGCTGCTGGCTACCGGCGGTTTAATGCCTTCGGTGTCGGGGCCGTACCAGGTGCCAATCATCGACTTTCCGCGCCAGGGTGCGATAAAGAAGAGACGGCTACCGGGGGCACGACCGGTGATGCCGATAGCGTGCTGCTGATCGGCGCCAAAAAGGGGTCGGGTAATGAGGTTCATCGCTTTGGTCAATGGGGCCGATGCATCACTCGGAACAGCGGTTCCAGTCGCTTTGGCGACGATTGAATGAATCCACGGGCCACTCGCATTGATCACCGTTTTGGCCTGGATATCAAAGCGATCGCCCCCCATGTGATCCGTCATGTGATCCGTCATGTGATCCGTCATGTGATCGCAGGCAACAACGCCCCTGATCTGTCCATCTCGAATCAAAATATCCACCACGCGCGTGTAGTTAGCCACCTGCGCGCCCCTATCAGCGGCTGATTGCAAAAAGGCCAGCACTAACTGCTCTGAGTTATATACCTGAGCGTCGTGAAAGCGGGCTGCGCCGGTGAGCCCTGCGGTCGGCAAATCGGGTAGCTGCGCTAAGCAGGCTTGCCGAGAGAGAATTTGGCCGGGTGGAATGTGCTTTTGTGGGTCTTGCAGTGAGGTGTTGCGATCGCCACTAATCCAATCGTTTAGCTTCAGCGCCACTTGCAGCGCTTCCTTACCCTTCGTGCCATGTCCATAGGTTGGCACCAGCACCGGCATTGGATGCACCAAATGCGGAGCAATTCGCATCAGGGTTTGGCGTGCCCGAATAGACTGCCGCATCCTAGGCAAATCAGCCGTTTGCAAATAGCGCAATCCGCCATGAATAACCTTTAGACTATTCGCCGAAGTCCCCGAAGCAAAATCGAACTGCTCCAACAGGGCCACCGAGAGCCCCCTGAGAGTAGCCTCCCACGCAATACAGGCCCCTTGAATGCCGCCGCCGATAACCAGCACATCAAAGGTTTGATTCGAAAGGGCGGTAAGATTCCGGCGCATGTGGTCAATAGGTAGATGTTTGGGAGTAAAAAGTGCTAAGCCAGCACTGAGGGCGTGGTGATGTTGGTTGAAAGATCGTCTTCGACCCAGTCGTATAGGGTCTTGAGCTTTCGAGAGAAAGCTTCATAGGTATGCGAGTGCGCGATATAGGCCTGGGCCGCTTTGCCCAGCTGCTGGCGTAGTTCAGGATGAGCAATGAGGTGCGCTATGCCTTCAGCAAAGGATGACACCTCAGGGTCTGCCAGCCAAGCGATTTGGTCAGTGAGAACCTGGGTATGAGTGGTTAGATTCGTGGCTAGCAAGGCTTTGCCGCTATCTAAATACGAATAAAGCTTCATCGGCGTATTGTTGCCGTGAACGCGCGGCGATACGACGATATCTGCTTGGTCTAAGTATTGTTTGAGCTGGGCGATGGGCCGAGGGCCAATAAAATGAACCTGCTGACCGATGCCGAGTTGTTGAGCCTGAGCTTGATACTTTTGAATATCGCTGGGGTTGCCGCCAATTGCAACGAGCCGGGCAGTCGGTGCCTGATTCAATGCCTCGGCAAAGCTCGCCAGCAGCAGGTCGATGCCCTGGTAGCTCTCTAGGTTGCCAACATACATCAACAGTTCGCCCGCGATGTTGAACTGGGCTTTCAGCGAATCTATTTTTTCTTGAGTTGTTTCTTGAGGCGCTTCTTGAGGGCTGCGCAGCTGCGTGTTGAGCAGCGAAATATCAGGAATCACCGCAACCTTTTTAGGGCAATAGGGCTCTATTTCAGTTTTTAGGGCCTGACAAACAGCGATGACTGCATTGGCATTGCGTACGGCCAACCCTTCGCAGGCCCGCAGCGGCTTTTGGAAAAAGCGCAGCTGAGGATACTTATCTATGAGCTGTTGAATCATGGAAGAGTCCATGTCATAAACATAGGGAATTCCAAACAGCTTTTTGAGCAGCAGGGCGACAAAAACGGCTTCTTCGCCAGCATGAACCACATCGTAGTGAGCGTTTTTGCTTTTGATGAGCTTAATTGCCTGAGCCAGCAAAAACACGTCGCAGAGCATTTTTTTAATCGAAAATCCGGGTCGAATGCCTTTGGTTATTGCCAACGCTGGCGTTCGGTGAATGGTGACATTGGGGTAGTGGATGTCGCTGCCTTCTGGAAAGGTCACGATGTCAATTTGTTCACCGCGTTCGGAAAGGACTCTTAAGACTAAATCAGCCGCAATCGGGGTGCCTCTAGGCTGATAGAACGGATGAGGGGCTAACATTAAAATCTTCATACAACGCCCAAATAACCTAAGGCAAATGCCTTAGCAGTGTCATAGCAGTGTCATAGCGGTGTCTTGAGTCGCACCCCTGATGGCATCGGTCGTGGTGGCAAAAACAACTGGTAAAAAACTGACAAAACCAACAAAGCGGGTAACCGTGTCTTTGCTGAATTCAGCAGGGCGTAGCTTGCACCATTAATACCGGTTTGCCGTGCATATACTGAGGTTGCTTGACCTATTCATAAGCGATGTCGTGGGCAGAGGGTTCAAAAAATGGGCTGGGTTCACGCAATGTTCATTCTTATTAGCCGTTAGTTTAAGTTTGGCCCTACGTTTCGCCGCCATCTCCCTGCCATCTCATTGCCATCTCCCTGCCATCTCATTGCCATCTCATTGCCAATGCACGCGAAGGGGGCTAGGTCGGCCCATTTGATAGCCTTGGGCGTAGCGGATGCCCTGAGCCTTGACGGTATCTAGGTTGGCCTGCGACTCAATACCTTTAGCGATCGCCTGCACCGAACGTTGCTGCAAACTTTGTTTGAGCTGTGACCAAGCGACTTCGGCTCCTTTGTGCTGTGAGCCAGTGATGCTGGGATACAGCTTGATAAAGTCGAGCGGCAAATGCTCAATCATTTCACCGACGGCCCGATTTTGTCGGGCTTTGCCCAAAGTGACGCTATCGAGCGTGATTTGACAGCCCATACGATGTAGCGTTGCTGTTAGTTCACTGGTTTGTTGCGGAAATTTCAGCGCCGTCTGGGCAGAAATCTCAAAGCAAAACAGGCTAGGCGGTAAGTTAACCCGACGAATACTGCTTGCAATGAGCGCCGCCAAGCTATCGTCTTGAATGCTGTCTGCCGATAGGTTGATTGAATACAGCGGGTTGGTGTGATGTGGCGCGATTGATTGAAGTGCAGAAAAGGGGAGCGTTTCTTGTTCGAGCGTTTGAAACAGATGCCGAATGACCCAACGGTCAATGGTGCGCATTAGTCCATATCGTTGAGCAGTTGGCAAAAATTGGCTGGGTAGAACACACTCGCTGCTGTTGTTCTGTAGTCGCAGTAATAGCTCCGCTTGATGGGTTTGTGTTTGGCCTATGTCGTGGCCCATATCGGGATCCATATCAGGTTGCTCAGCTTGTGCCTGATGGGCTCCATTGGCGGTTGGATTGGCGGTTGGATCGACTAAAATGACCGGCTGCTGATACAGGGCGAACTGATCTTGCTCAAAGGCCTGGGTGATTTGGGCTAGCCATTGCTGGCGATCGCGATGCCGACTATCGGCCCGTGCCTCAACCGTATCTTTGTACGCCTTCTTCAGCAGAAAAAGCGGGCTGATTACTGTGCTAGTTAAAATTGTGCGATCGCAGCTTTCAACCGTGTTGAGCTGTTCTTTTCTGCCGTGGCGCAGGCGGTGCAAAGCCAGCTTACGAATGTCGTTGGCAATATAGGCAGGGATGCAAAAGGGCTTTTTCCAGTTGTCGAGGCCGAGCAGGCGAATGTGAAATCGGCTAAGCCCTACGCAGCGAAACAAAGTGACAAGATAGTCTTTTTTGAGGCGGCCATCGGGAATATCGTGGTAAACGACCATGTTGGGGTTGTACCACACCTGCCAGCCTGCTTTCTGAATATGCAGAATGGCTTCTAGGTCTTCGCTGGCGAGCCCTGCTTGTTTTCCTTTATTGTTCAAAAAAAGGCGAGGGGGTACTGCGTCTAGCCATGCTTGCTTGCGGACGACTAACCCGGCAGCGGGCGGCAGAATTTTTTTGGCAGGTTCGTATAGGCAGGGTTGGTCACCCCGTTCGATAATGGCCAAAAAGCATTTGATATTTTCTAGTTCGGCGGGCAGCTCGGTCTCAAATTGGCCGTGAATTTGGGAGCCAATGGCCCCTGCTTGCGGATGACTTTGGGCAAATTCGTACGCTTGGGCAACCCAGTTGTGAGTAGGAATGTTGTCATCGTCCAAAAAAGCGATGAGATCGCCCGCTGCTGATTCAACGGCGTACTGTCGGGCAAAGGCTGCGCCCTGCTCGGCGGCAAAGCGATAGCGCAGTGGAAAGTCGGTAGGCCAGGTTTGTTGATACTGGCGAACCACGGTGGCGGTGTTGTCGGTACTGCCGTTGTCGCAAACGATGATTTCCCAGCTGATGTTGTGCAGATCGGTTTGCGATCGCAGCCTATCAAGCACCATCGGCAGTCGCGTGGCCCCATTGTAGGTAGGAATCGCAACCGTAATAAAGCGCTTGTCGGGTTCTGCGAGTTCTGCGGGCCTTGTAGCCGCTGTAGACGCTGTAGGCTCTGCGGCGGCACTCGCAGTACTTTGTAAAAAAGCTGGAAGCGGCGTTACTGCCGCGCTGCTGCACCGTTCAGAATTGGGCATAAGGAAATACCGACAAAAAGATGAACCGTGTTGTTTTTTTAAATCTGTTCAGCGTAAATACACGCATATGTTATTTCAACATGCTCTGTTTGTCGCTGATAAGCTTTGGTCGGTATCTTTAAGCAGTCTTTACCAAAGAGATGGGCTAAAAAAATCCCATGCCTAGCTATTCAAGCTTGTCGCCACTAATGATGAAGATAGGATCTACCGAAGCAAAGACCCGCTGGTTGCCTCTGGTTTCTAGCCGGTTGATCACGGGTTGCGCCACTTCAATATTTCGTATGTGCAGCGCCGCGAAGGTTTCGGAAGCGGTGTAAAGCGCCTCTAGGTTGTTGGCGGTTACAACGATTCGACCGCTCACCACCAGTTTTTCCCAGGCGGTTTCAAGGGTGGCCTGGAGCGGTGCGCCCTCAATTAAAATGCAGCTGGGCTCACCTTTAATATGGTTCAGACATTCTGGCGCGCTGCCAGAGATGACTTCTACGTTGCTCACCTCAAAGCGATCGCAGTTCGTTTTAATCAGCCCTGCCACTTCTTCATCTCGCTCTACCGCTGTAATTTTGCCCTGAGGGCATAGCAGCGCCGCCTCAATCGCCACCGTGCCTGTCCCCGCACCAATGTCCCACAGTTGCGCATCGGGCTTGAGTCGCAGGTAGCCCATCACCAGCAGCCGAACCTCTCGCTTAGTCAGCGGGATACCAGGGAGCTGTTGAAAAAGGCGATCGGGAATGCCGGGCGTTGCGTAGGGCCAAAGTGCGGACATGAAGCTTGCAGGAAGGGTAGAGGTTAAAACTCGAAATATTAAAACTCAAAATATTTAGAGTTGTATGGCCTTTTAGATAGGCTACTCCTTAATCTCCCCAATTCCCTAATCTCCCTGATCTCCTTAATTCCCTTGGGAATTCCCTTGGGCTCTTTTCTCCTCAATAGCTGGACTCAATCGCTCGACTCAATCGCTCTATTCAATGATCCGAATGGTCTCCAAGCTCGGCTCGCTACAGCCACTGATCAGCCCGCCTGCGGCTTGAATGGCTCGGAGCTGGGCGATCGCTCCTGCCGTCACAGGCTCTCCAGGGAGTAGCAGTGGAATGCCGGGTGGATAGGGACAGATGCTTTCGGCGCAGATGTGGCCGGGAGATTGGGCGAGGGCAATGGGGCGAGTGGGAGAGAAGAAGGCTTGGCGGGGGGTGATGGGGGGAGTGGGGGGATGGGGAGTGGGGAGTGGGGAGTGGGGAGTGGGGAATGGGGAATGGGGAATGGGGAGTGGGTTGGCGGCTTTGGATTTGGCTGTATTGGATGTAGATCCAGAGGGAGGATGACGGTGGCAGAGCTGGTGAAAGGCTTGGATTAGTCGGATGATGTCTGCTTCGGTGTTGCCCAGAGTAACGATGAACATGAGGTGCCGGAGTGCCGGTAGTTCGGCGGCAACGCCAAGCTGCTCATACAAAATTTCATCGGCTTCAAAGCCAGTGAGTCCCAGTTTTGTGACATCTACTGTAATCCTTGTTCGATCCCCCCATAGTTCTCCTCTGCCTGTTGTTCCTATGTTTCGATTTTTGGTCTTACTGTCTTCTTCTCCATTTTCCTGACATCTCCATTTCGGCTGTAGAATCTGCAATCCTGCTAGCTTGCTTAATTCTTCAACTGCTCGATCGGCTAGTGCGATCGCCTGCGTCATTCGCTCGGTTCCTGAGGTTGCCATCTGCTGCCTAGCTGCATCTAGTGAGCCGAGCAGCAGGTAGCTCGGACTGGTGGACTGGGTGAGCTGAAGGGCTTTGGCTAATTGGCTGCGATCTATACGATTTCCCTGAATGTGCATCAGTGCTGCTTGGGTAAATGCACTCAGAACCTTATGTGCAGATTGGATGGCAAGGTCGGCTTTGGCGGCTAGGGCAGAAGGGGGAAAGTGAGGATGAAAGGCAAAATGTGGGGCGTGGGCTTCATCCACAATGAGTGGGCAGCCGTGATGGTGAGCGATGCGGGCGATCGCGGCTACATCCGAACAAATTCCGTGATAGGTCGGTGACACAATCATCACCGCTCGCGCGTCAGGATGTTCCTTAAGCGCAGCCTCAATTGCGGCAGCGCTGATCCCTACCGGCATATCCCACTCGGCGCTGTAGTCGGGCTGCACATACACGGGCACTGCCCCTGATAAAACCATGCCTGAAATCGCCGATGTATGCACGTTGCGCGGCAAAATGAGCTTTTCGCCGGGGCCGCAGGTCGCCAATATTGCAGCTTCTATGCCACAGGTCGATCCATTGGCTAAAAACCAGGTTTGCTCAGCCCCAAAGGCTGCAGCTGCGAGTTCCTGAGCCTGCAAAATCACCCCTTCGGGCGCAAACAAATTGTCCAAATCAGGCAGTTCAGGCAAATCAACGCCAAATACGGCCTTGCCAAACACGGCGCTTTGCTGCTCAGAGATGCCCTGGCCTCGCTTATGTCCAGGTGTATGGAAGGCGGCGTAAGGCCGACGACTGGCGCACTGCTGCAAACGGCTGAGAAGCGGCGTTTGGGATTGGTCAATGGGCATGGGATAAGGTTCTACAGGTGGCCGCACTGAGATTTAGAGATTCTGAGATTCTGAGATTCTGAGATTCTGAGATTCTGAGATTCTGAGATTCTGAGATTCTGAGAAGCTAGTGAGCTACTGGCTGAGGATTACAGCGTACTTCGACCATAAACCCGTCAGGATCGTAAAAATAGATGCCTCTGCCGGTTGGCCGAATGACCGGGCCATTGAAGGCGATATTGGCCTGAGTGAGAAGATTCATCGCTTCGTCAAATCTGGCGGGGTCAATATCAAACGCCAGATGATCAGCGCGGGTAAAGCTCTTTTTAGGATCGCTGTCAGGCGCGATTAAATCGGGTGTCCAGAAGAGGTCTAAAATAGTGCCATCGGGCGTTTTGAAGTTGGTTACTTTGCCTTCGGCGACGAGCTTTACTAAGGTCGCGGGTACTTCGTTGCCGGTGAGCCGGTGAAGCCCTAAAACATGGCCATAAAAATGACAGGCCGCTTCCATGCTCTTTACATTAAGCGCGATGTGATGGACGCTGCGCAGCATTCCGGGCATTAGTCCATTGGCTCGTTCATGGGCAGTCTCGGCGGCAGTTTCGGCAGCAGTCTCAGCACCATCAGCGGAAATTGATATCGCTTGTGTGGCTTCGGGCAGGTTATGACTAGCGGTGTCTGAGGTGGAGTCGGCAGCTGAATGGGTGGCTGAATGGGTGGCTGAATGGGTAGCTAAGTTCATGGCGATCGCACAAAAACAAACTTGCCTACAGCATACCGATAGCTTTCCATTCCTCGCTACTCATCGCTGCTCATAATCGCTGCTCAGTTTATTGCTGAGGACTTACTGCGCTTGTTGCTTATGAGCGAAGTTGATATGTCAGGAGCGATCGCACTCATAATGTGGATCGCTTCGTATCGATATTTTTAGTAATAATAACAACAGCTTTACCTTTCAGCCTGCTTTAGTTTTTCGCTTATTCCTTCTGATAGCCATCCCTTCTGATAGCCACTGCCTCATGAAAAGCCCATCGCAAACGCTAACAAAAAGCCTCTTTTTAGACCGTTTAAAGAGCCCCGAGCGCCCGGTTCTCGTCTTTGATGGCGCGATGGGAACCTCGATTCAAATGCAGGAGCTAACCGCCGCCGACTTTGGCGGTGCAGAATACGAAGGCTGTAACGAGTATTTAGTAGAAACGAAACCTGATGCGATTGACAAGGTTCATCGCAGCTTTTTAGAAGCGGGCGCAGATGTCATTGAAACGGACACCTTTGGCGGGACGGCCTTGGTGTTAGCAGAGTACGACCTAGCTGATAGCGCTTACGAACTCAACAAAAAGGCCGCCCAGCTCGCCAGAAAAGCCGCTGATGACTATTCCACTGCTGAAAAACCTCGCTTTGTCGCGGGTTCTATTGGCCCTGGCACCAAGCTACCCACCCTGGGCCATGTAGACTTTGACACACTCAAAAACGCTTACCTCGAACAGGTTGAAGGGCTCTTTGACGGCGGTGTAGACCTCATTCTCATTGAGACCTGTCAGGACGTTCTACAAATTAAAGCAGCGCTGAACGCGGTAGAAGAAATTTTTACCCGCAAGGGCGCTCGATTGCCCCTGATGGTTTCGGTGACGGTAGAGCAACAGGGCACCATGCTTGTCGGTTCAGAAATTGGCGCGGCGCTCACAATTTTAGAGCCCTACCCCATTGATATCTTGGGCCTCAACTGCGCCACTGGCCCGACCGAGATGAAGGAGCATATCAAGTACCTCTCTGAAAACTCGCCCTTTATTATTTCCTGCATTCCTAACGCGGGTCTGCCCGAAAATATCGGCGGACAGGCGCATTACCGGCTAACACCCACCGAGCTACGGATGCAGCTGATGCACTTTGTTGAAGATTTGGGCGTGCAGATTATCGGTGGTTGCTGCGGTACGCGCGCCGAGCATATTCAACAGTTGGCTGAACTATCGCAGGATTTGCAGCCCAAGGAAAGGTCTGTGGGCGATCGCGCTGCCCTCCCGCCCTACGGCGAACTGTCCTACATGCCATCAGCCGCCTCTATCTACAGCCCGCAGCCTTACGAACAGGACAACTCCTTCCTCATCGTGGGCGAGCGCCTGAACGCCAGCGGCTCTAAAAAATGCCGAGATATGCTCAACGCCGAAGACTGGGATGGCCTAGTCGCCTTAGCCAAAGCACAGGTCAAAGAAGGCGCACATATCCTAGATGTAAACGTAGACTACGTAGGCCGTGACGGTGTGCGCGATATGCGCGAACTGGTCTCGCGGCTGGTGACTAGCATCACCTTGCCCCTCATGCTGGACTCCACCGAGTGGGAAAAAATGGAGGCCGGTCTCAAGGTCGCCGGTGGCAAGTGCATTCTCAACTCTACCAACTACGAAGATGGCGACGAGCGCTTCTTTAAGGTGCTTGAAATTGCAAAGCGCTATGGTGCCGGGGTCGTGATTGGCACCATTGATGAAGATGGCATGGCCCGCACGGCACAGAAGAAGTTTGAAATTGCTCAGCGGGCCTACCGCGATGCGGTGGAATATGGCTTCCCGCCCTACGAGCTGTTTTTTGACACGCTAGTGCTACCGATTTCAACCGGCATTGAAGAAGATCGAGTGAATGCAAAAGAGACGCTAGAAGGCATTCGCCTAATTCGTGAAAATCTGCCGGGTTGTCATATCATGCTAGGCGTTTCTAACGCTTCGTTTGGTTTAAATCCGGCTTCGCGAGTAGTCCTCAACTCGGTGTTTTTAAACGAAGCAATGGCAGTTGGCATGGATGGTGCGATTGTCAGCGCCAGTAAAATTTTGCCACTTGCCAAGATCGATCCTGAACATCAAAAAGTGTGTCGCGATCTAATTTACGACAACCGTGAGTTTGAGGGCGATGCCTGCACCTACGATCCGCTCGGTGAGCTAACGACGCTTTTTGCAGGCAAGAGCACCCAGCAGCTCAGAACCACTCAAGACGCTGATTTACCGCTAGAAGAACGGCTGAAGAATCATATTATTGACGGTGAGCGAATTGGTTTAGAAGATCAGCTCGCTAAGGCATTAGCGCAGTATCCGCCATTAGAAATTGTCAACACCTTTTTGCTAGATGGCATGAAGGTGGTGGGTGAGCTGTTTGGCTCAGGCCAAATGCAGCTACCGTTTGTGTTGCAGTCGGCGCAGACGATGAAGGCTGCTGTGGCCTATTTAGAACCCTTTATGGAAAAAGAGGATGCAGACGACAGCGGCAAGGGTACGGTCGTCATCGCCACGGTCAAGGGCGATGTGCATGACATTGGTAAAAACCTGGTTGATATTATCCTTTCTAACAACGGTTACAAGGTGGTCAACATTGGCATTAAGCAGCCGGTAGATAATATTATTGCCGCCTATCAAGAACACAATGCAGACTGCATTGCGATGAGCGGTCTGCTGGTGAAGTCCACTGCGTTTATGAAGGACAACCTAGCGGCTTTTAACGAGCATGGGATTGATGTACCCGTAATTTTGGGTGGGGCGGCGCTGACGCCTAAGTTTGTAAACGAGGACTGCCAAAATGTGTACAACGGACAGGTAATTTACGGTAAAGACGCCTTTGCTGACCTGCATTTTATGGATGCGCTGATGCCCGCCAAAAAAGAGGGCAAATGGGATAATCTCAACGGCTTTGCTGAAGATCACCCCATGCGGCAGGCCGCTAGAGTGGCTGTGAACAACGCGCCCAAAGCAGAAGACGCCTCTGCGGCCAATGAGCCTAAGGTGATTGATACTCGCCGCTCTGATGATGTGGCGATTGATATTCAGCGGCCTGTGCCTCCTTTCTGGGGGCCTAAAGTGCTCACAGTCGCAGAGATTCCGACTGAAGATTTGTTTGACTACTTAGATATGCAGGCGCTAGTGGCTGGTCAGTGGCAGTTCCGCAAGCCTAAGGGCCAGTCTCGCGAAGAGTATGATGCCTTTTTGGCCGAAAAAGTACAGCCGATTTTAAAAGAATGGAAGCAGCGAATCCTCAGCGAAAATTTGCTAGATCCAAAGCTGGTGTATGGCTATTTTCCTTGCTTGGCCGAAGGCAATACGGTGTACATATATGACTGGCAGGCCGCGCAAAAGGGCGAGCCTTCTGAGCCGGTGACCTCATTTGAGTTTCCGCGCCAGCGCTCAATGCGACGGCTGTGTATTGCTGATTTCTTTTTGCCGAAGGATCAAGCTCAGCCGGGTGAGTATGATGTGTTCCCCATGCAGGCGGTGACAATGGGTGAAATTGCCACTGAGTTTGCCGCTAAGCTATTTGCTGCTGACAGCTATACCGACTATTTGTACTATCACGGGATGGCGGTGCAAATGGCGGAGGCGCTAGCCGAATGGACTCATGCCAAAATTCGAATTGAGTTGGGGTATGGCGATCGCGAACCCGACAACATTCGCGATATGTTAGCGCAGCGGTATCAGGGCTCTCGCTATAGCTTTGGCTATCCGGCTTGCCCCAATATGCAAGATCAGCCCAAGCAGCTAGATTTACTCGGCGTTGAGGCGATCGGAATGCATATGGATGAGAGCGAGCAGCTGTATCCAGAGCAGTCTACAACAGCGATTGTGACCTATCACGAGGCGGCTAAGTACTTTAGTGCTTAATACAGGAGCGCTTGATACAGGAGCGCTTGATACTGGGTCAATAAAAGTATCTGGTAGATATCAAGGCTGTCACCAGCCTGCGTTGGATTTTTGGTAGACGTACTGTGCGATCGCCTCAATTTCCTCAGTGCTGAGTCTGTCTGCATAGGCGGGCATGATGCCCTTGCCTTGGGTGACAAGGGATGCGATCGCCGCTACATTTCCATAGCCATTGCGCGCCAAGGTCTTTTGCTTCAGGTTTTTGCCGCGCCGAATAATGTTGCCGCCATTCGCATGACAGGCCGCGCAGTTCACGCTAAACAGTGACTCGCCCATGCTCGTCTGAGCAGAATCCGCCTGGACTTTCTCCGCCTGGACTTGCTCCGCCTGGACTTGCTCCGCCTGGACTTGCTCCGCCTGGACTTGCTCTGTTTGGGCCTGGGCTGCAACGGGCGTTGGCCAAGCCAGCCAAACAAATAGCAGGATAAAAATTAAACCAACACTCGCAGCCGCGATCGCACGCCAGCTGTCATCAACCCAAGAAGCACGCGCCATACAAAGATGTAGGCCTAAAAAAGGCCGACTAGATATATACTGATACTTGTCAAACGGTTAGCAATAAGACATGGAAAGTAACATTTCGTAATGATGCGTTCTGTTCATTATGAAGTATCTCCTACAGTCTATATCGCGCCTAGGCCTTTAAAAACGACTGCAAAAACGACCCCAAAAACGACCGCCACTTTAAGAAAATCCTTTGTCTGCACAGTTTCTCATTGGTGCTTTTATTCCCACTGAGGACGTAGCTGGTTCTCTCCACCATCTGCTTTCTCAAAAGCGCTTCGCAGTGAGCTGGAGCCAGTCAGCCTCTGACTTCGATAGCTGGGTTGTCAGCAACCGCCATCGAATTGACTGCCTGATTGTAGAGTCTTCGCAAGAAGCTTTAGCCGCGCTCAGCCGTTTAAAGCAACAAGATATTTTACTACCCTCTTTGACGGTAGGATGTCGTGAAATGACTGAAGCCCTAGCCGCCCAATATCATGAAGCCGTAACCTGCTTGGACATGGCCGACTTAGAAGGCGTTGATGAGGCCATTCGTCAGGCTGTGAACCTGTATTTGCAGCTGCCAACAGAATCGAAAACAAAACTGGCAGGAGAAAATAGCGATCAGCGCCTGTTTCTGCTGAGTTTGCAGCAGCAGCGCCTGAGTGAGAAGCTGCGAGAGCGATTGGGGTATGTCGGAGTGTATTACAAACGGAGCTCGCAAAACTTCTTGCGGAACATGAGTTCTTCAGAACGAAATGAGTTCTTAGACAAGCTAAGGCAGGACTATCGCAGCATTATCCTAAGCTACTTTGCTAACAACAGCAGCATCAACCAAAAAATTGATGACTTTGTCAACGTCGCTTTTTTTGCAGATATGTCAGTTCCTGCCATTGTCGAAATTCACATGGAGCTGATAGACGACTTCTCCAAGCAACTTCAGCTAGAAGGTCGCAACGACGACATCTTGGCAGACTACCGCTTAACCTTGATCGATGTGATTGCTCACCTGTGCGAAATGTATCGACGCTCTTTGCCCCGTGAGTTTTAGTGAAAAACAAAAATAATATATGAGCGCCTCTAAGAAAACATACATTTTGAAGCTGTACGTGTCTGGAAACACGCCTAGCTCGAAGCAGGCGTTGCAAACGCTCAATACTATCTTGGCTAACGAATTTCAAGGAATGTATGCGCTCAAAGTGATCGATGTTCGTAAAAATCCACAGCTAGCTGAGGAGGACAAAATAATGGCCACTCCTACGCTGGCTAAAATTTTGCCACCGCCCGTTCGGAAAATTATCGGTGACCTCTCAGATCGCGAAAAGGTTTTGATTGGACTCGATCTTCTCTATGATGAACTACAAGACAATGACTGATTGAGCTGTCAAAAAATGACTTTTGAGCAAGCCTGAATTGGGCATTTTAGGTTCTTATTTTGGTTGAGTTTTGGTTTTTTATCTATTAGTTTTAATCTGCCAGTTTTTAATCTGCTTTTTTAATACTCTGCTATGACTTCATCCGTACCTTCGCTTGATAGCCAATCGCTAACCCGCTCAAAAGGGGTGCAAAAAATTCGCACCATGATAGAAGGGTTTGACGACATTAGTCATGGTGGCTTACCGGTCGGTCGGTCTACGCTCGTAAGCGGTACTTCAGGAACGGGTAAAACGCTGCTAGCCGTACAGTTTTTGTATCACGGGCTGATCTATTTTGATGAGCCCGGTGTGTTCGTTACATTTGAAGAATCGCCTGCTGACATTATTACCAACGCCTATAGCTTTGGCTGGGACTTACAGGCGCTGATCGACAGCGGCAAGCTATTTATCCTCGATGCCTGCCCAGATCCCGAAGGACAAGAAATAGTCGGTACTTTTGATTTATCCGCCCTGATTGAGCGTATTCAGTACGCGATTCGAAAGTACAAGGCAAAGCGCGTGTCGATTGACTCGGTCACGGCTGTGTTTCATCAGTACGACGCTGCTGAAGTGGTCAGACGCGAAATTTTTCGGCTGCTTGCTAGGCTCAAACAAATGGGCGTTACTACCCTGATGACGACGGAGCGGGTGGATGAATATGGTGCGGTTGCTCGATTTGGTGTAGAGGAATTTGTTTCAGACAATGTGGTCATTGTGCGCAATGCCCTAGAGGTAGAGCGGCGCAGACGCACCATTGAAATATTAAAGCTGCGGGGGACGACTCATATGAAGGGTGAGTATCCCTTTACTATTACCGACGATGGCGTCAACATTTTTCCCTTGGGTGCAATGCGGCTTACTCAGCGTTCGTCTAACGTGCGCGTTTCTTCGGGTGTGCCTACGCTAGACAAAATGTGTGGCGGCGGCTTTTTCAAAGACTCAATTATTTTGGCGACGGGGGCCACAGGTACCGGTAAAACGCTGCTAGTGAGCAACTTTTTGGCGAACGCCTGCGAAAACGGCGAGCGCTCTATTTTGTTTGCCTATGAAGAGTCGCGATCGCAGCTATCGCGCAATGCTTCGTCCTGGGGCATTGATTTTGAAGATTTAGAGAATAGGGGCCTGTTGAAGATTATCTGCGCCTATCCTGAGTCAGCAGGGTTAGAAGATCACCTGCAAATTATCAAATCGCAAATTGCTGAATTTAAGCCTTCTAGAATTGCAATTGATTCGCTTTCTGCTTTGGACAGAGGGGTGAGTAATAATGCCTTTAGGCAGTTTGTGATCGGTGTAACAGGCTATGCAAAGCAGGAAGAAATCACGGGCTTTTTCACCAATACGACAGAGCAATTTATGGGGTCTAACTCCATTACCGACTCTCATATCTCTACGATTACAGACACCATTTTAATGCTGCAATATGTCGAAATTCGCGGTGAAATGTCCCGCGCAATTAATGTCTTTAAAATGCGTGGCTCCTGGCATGACAACTCTATCCGTGAGTATTTGATTGATGCCAACGGCCCTCAAATTCAAGAGTCTTTCCGCAATTTAGAAGGCATTATCAGTGGCTCACCGAGGCGTGTTACCGTGACCGAAAAGAACGAGCTTTCTAGAATTGTAGAAAACGTTCGTGGCCGGAAGAAAGATATTGATGATTCGCTCAACAGATGAGTAGATGCATAGCCAATCGACAGATGCGAGGGGCGTCGTTTGAAAGTCTAAGCGAAAAGAAAATGAAAAGAAAACGCAAAGAGAATGCAAAAAGGCTCACGCTAGTGACTGCGTGAGCCTTTTTTGTATTGACGAACATGAAGGGATTCGAACCCCCGACCCTCAGAACCGGAATCTGATGCTCTATCCAGCTGAGCTACATGTCCGTACTGGAGTTGTCAGCATTCATTGCAATAGAATGCCGTCCGGTGGATCAAATTCTATCACCTCTGATCAAAAATGGGCGGGGTTAGTTGCTGATATGTAACGTAGTTAAAAGCTATCTTGCCGCTGAATGATTTAATAAGAGGATTATGGCTCCGAAGCGACAAGAGGCGGTGAGCGACGATGAAACGTAGACGGATTTTGGGATACGGTACCTCAGCCGTGGCCGCTTCGGCAGTGGCGGCCTGTAGCAAGCAGCAGAGTAGCGCGGTCAGTGGCGACTTGCCGCGAGTGCAGTGGCGTATGGCAACTAGCTGGCCTCAGTCCTTAGATACGATTTATGGCGGTGCGGTGACGGTGTGCGATCGCATCTCTGCCCTCACTGCCGGTCGCTTCACTATTGACCCTTTCGCCGCTGGCGAAATCGTTCCTGGCCTGCAAGTTCTCGATGCTGTTCAGTCAGGCACCGTAGAGTGTGGTCATAGCGCAGCCTACTACTACCTGGGCAAAAATCAAGCACTTGCCTTTGGTACAACAGTGCCTTTTGGCCTAAACGCACAGCAGCAAAATGCCTGGTTTTACCATGGCAGCGGCTTAGAAGCGATGCACAAGCTCTATGCCGACTTCAATGTCATCAGTTTTCCGGCTGGCAATACCGGCGTTCAAATGGGGGGTTGGTTTCAAAACAATATTCAGACCGTAGATGACCTTAAGGGACTCAAAATGCGGATTCCTGGCTTGGGCGGCGAGGTGATGGCGCGGCTAGGTGTCAATGTACAGGTGCTTCCGGGCGGTGAGATTTTCCTAGCGTTGGATCGCGGTGCCATTGACGCCGCTGAGTTTGTAGGGCCTTACGACGATGAAAAGCTGGGCTTACAAAATGCGGCGACCTACTACTACTACCCCGGCTGGTGGGAGCCCGGTGCCACCCTAGATGCCATTGTGAATTTAGATGCTTGGAATAGTTTGCCTGAGGAGTATCAGGAGGTTTTTAAAACCGCGACTTACGAAGCCAATATTGACATGCTCTCTAAGTACGATGCTCTCAATGGTTTAGCACTCAAGAGCCTAGTCGATCAAGGTACAAAGCTCGTTCCCTACAGTGACGATATTATGAAAGCGGCTTCGGAAGCCTCTACCGCGCTGTTTGAAGAAAACGCCAGCAAAGATGCCACGTTTAAGAATCTCTACGAGAACTGGAAGTCGTTTAGAGATTTGGTATCCGGTTGGAACCGTGTGAATGAGCTCAGCTTTTCTAAATTTCTAGAGAAGTAGCCGATTTCAAGCTAAGAAACGCTCAAAATTATTTCTCAAAATCATTTCTCAAAATCATTTCATAGATAAAAGTCGTCTGCTGAAATGGGCTGATTTTCGTGAGGCATTTTGTAGTCTGTCAGTGGGTTCGTTGATGGCCCATAGGTGTCTGACGCTTCTGATTGGGGTTCACCAACTGCCAGCATATTTAAAATGTTGTTGCCACCTGTGGTGAGAATGCCGGTTTGTAGCGTATCCCAAATGGGTGTGACGGCCAGTAATAGCTGACGGCCTTTGCTGGTTGCTGTTAGTAACTGAGTGCGATTGTCCTGTCCGGGGGCGACCTTAATCCAGCCCTTGCCGACCATTCGATCTACGGTACGGCTGACGGTAGATTTTTCCATACCTAAAGCTTGTCCTAGCTGCCCAGGGCGAATTTGCTGCTCGCTCATGACCACGGCTAAAATGTTGAGCTGGTTGACGGTAAGGCCATGAGGCCGAAGCGCTTCGTCATACAGGCGGGTAACGGTGCGATTGACCTGACGCAAGCGCCTCGCAACACATTCCTGCGACATTTGTTGCGCAATGGCAGTGGCCTGCTGCCGTACGCTGGTTGGAGCACTGGTCGTTTGAGTACTGGTTGTTTGAGTACTGGTTGTTTGAGTACTGGCCGTTTGAGTGCTTTCAAAAGTCGAAACCATGATTGCGAGCTGCCTCATTACTGGCTAGCTGGATCGGTGAAACGCCGCCATTGATCATTGCGGTTGAATATACAACCTTTGGGTTAGTTGCACCAGCGATTCGTCCTTTCTTTCTATTGCCTTCTATTGCCTTCCTTCTATTGACTGAGGGACGGTAGCCAGCTTACGAGCTGTGGAAAGGCAATGATAGCCACTAATACGAGCAGCTGTAGGCTAATGAAGGGAATGACGCCACGATAGATGTTGCCAGTTGTGATTTCTTTGGGGGCGACACCCCGTAAGTAAAATAGGGCGAAGCCAAAAGGCGGGGTAAGAAATGAGGTTTGCATATTGGCACCGATGATGACGCCATACCAAACAAGGTCGATGCCGATTTGTTGCGCGATGGGCGCAAATAAAGGCACGACGATAAAGGCAATTTCAAAGAAGTCGATGAAAAAGCCCAGAATGAAAATGGTGATCATGCTGACGAATAAAAAGCCGATTTCGCCGCCAGGGAGATTGGTGAGGGCCTCGAAGATGAAGCGATCGCCTCGCAAGCCTCTAAACACCAGGCTAAATGCAGTAGATCCGAGCAAAATGAAGATCACCATGCTGGTGGTCAAAAGAGTGCGATCGCACACATCCTTTACCCCTGCCCAGCTCAGCTGACCTTTGATCGCTGCTAAAATAATCGCGCCAAAGCAGCCCAGCGCACCTGCTTCGGTCGGGGTGGCAATCCCAAAGAAAATGCTGCCCAAAACCAGCAGAATCAACGCTAGCGGTGGCAGCATTACCTGAATGACTTTAGTGAGTAGCGCTTTGCCCCGAATATCGAGAATTTCAGCGGGAAGCGCAGGTGCCAGATCAGGCCGAAAGAAGGCAATGACCAGCACATGCACCACAAACGCCCCGGCCATCATCAGCCCAGGAACCACCGAACCTAAGAACAAATCGCCCACCGAAATCCCCAGCTGATCGGCGAGTACCACCAACACAATACTAGGGGGAATAATTTGCCCCAAAGTCCCTGATGCCGCAATCACACCGCTGGCCAAATCTTTGTTGTATCCATATCGCAGCATTGTTGGCAGTGAGATAAGCCCCATGGTCACCACCGTTGCGGCCACGACGCCCGTAGTAGCCGCTAGCAAGGCGCCCACCACTACTACTGCGACGGCTAGGCCGCCTCGCACCCGGCCAAACAGGCTGCCCATCGTTTCTAAAAGGTCTTCGGCAATGCCTGACTTTTCGAGCATGGCCCCCATAAAGATGAAATAGGGAATGGCTAGCAGCGTAAAGTTGTTCATAATGCCGAAAATTCTCTGCGGCATGGCCGTGAGAAAAATCGGGTCAAATATGCCCAGCGCAATGCCCAGTAGGCCAAAGAGAATCGCGACGCCGCCGAGGGCAAAGGCAACCGGATAACCCAAAGAGAGCAGCGCCAGCGCACCTGCAAACATGGCAGGCCCAAGCCAATCAGTCATCATTGGCCGTCCTCTGTTGTGGTTGGTGGCGGTGTATTGGTTGTAGAGGTCTCTTTAGCTGTTCCTGTAGCTGTCTCTGCGGCTTTCTCTGCGGCTGTCTCGGGCAGTGCGTCCTGAATGATGGCCCAGTTTTTAATGGCGTCAGAAATGCCTTGTAAAATAAGCAGCACAAAGCTGACGATAATCATCGCTTTAATCGGGTAGCGGGCGAGTCCGCCAGGATCGGGCGAAGTTTCGCGGACGATCCAAGATTGGATGACCGCGTCCCAGGAAAATCCGATCACGAGAATCGAAAAGGGCAGCAAGAAAAAGAGGGTGCCAAACAGGTCGGCGATGGCCTTGCGGCGACGATGCCATCCGGCATAAAACACATCGACGCGGACATGCTCATTCTTTTGCAACGTGTAGGCCGCGCCGAGCAAAAAGACCAAGTCAAACAGGTACCACTGTGTTTCGATCAGCGCGTTAGAGCTGAGGTTTTGGCCGATGGCATTGCCGATGTAGCGGCCCAACACGTTCCATACGCCAACGCCAATCATCACCAGTACCAGCCAAGAGGTTAGCTTCCCAAGTCGGTGCGTAAAGCGGTCTATTTTGCGAGCCAGAGGCAGGAGACCCCTGATGATTTCGGCTCTGTTGTGTCGCACGGCTGTATACCCAGTGGGTGCCCGAAACTATTTCGGTATCTTACCTTGTGGGTATGTCGCTGTTGGTCGCTTGTCTGTGATCTCTTAATCTTGCGACTAGCTTAGATAGCGCTGCTCTAGCCAAGTTTGGAGATCGGTTTCGGTGTAGCTAGAGAAACTGCGTTGCTGCTTGGGATCGTAGGCGCACCACTGGGTGCCCTGAGGCGTGATTTTGGTCCAAATGCGCACCGACTGGTTATCGGTTAAGTACTGCACCAGCGCCTGCCCAAGCTTTTTGTACCAGGGCGTATGATTTTCGATTTTAGGCAGTGACGGCGATGTCTTCCAGAGCTGTTCTAGTCGCTGCTGCTCAAAGATGAGTGAACGCTGTGACCGATCTGAGTTGGCTGAGTGGTAGGAAAATCTGTTGATGCTGTTCATGGAAAGGACCTGTTGTTATCGGATGCGGCTTTTTCTATGCGGCTTTTTTCTATGCTTCTACTGTAGGAAGGCGATCGCGCCGCCGCAAAGCATAGGCTCTATTGAGCCCATGCAAAAGATAGATACGCTGCCGATTGCTAAGTGAGATAGCCTTAAGACTAAAGTGCCTTAAGACCAAAGTGCTTGAAGGCTAAAGTAAGGCTATTGATTTTTAGAGTCGGAACATGGTTGGCAAACCCGCGAAGACGCTTGCAGAAAAAGTAAAACTCTCTCAGTTCAGAGCCCTGGTAGCGGTGGCTCAAACGGGTAGTTTCAGCGAGGCTGCTTACTTGCTAGATGTCAGTCAGTCTACGGTTAGCCACAGCATTGCCGCACTAGAATCTGCCCTGGGCGTGGTGCTGGTGCATCGAGGTCGGCAAAAGGCGACCCTGACGCCCGTGGGCGATCGCATACTCAACCGGGCTCAGCAAGCCCTATCCTTGATTGACGACATGAGCCAAGAGGCCATTCGGGCCAGAGGTGTAGAAGGCGGACGAGTGAGAATTGCTGCCTTTCGCAGTTTGGCCAGTGAAATATTGCCGGGTGCGATCGCCCATCTGCACGAGCACCATCCCACGCTTCAAGTCACCATTACTGAGTTTGAAAGCAATCAAGGTTTGGCCAATGCCTTGGTTGAAGGCCACGCCGATATCGCTTTGGCCGCCCTCCTGATGGGCCACGAATTTGAAACCTTCGGGATTATGCAAGATCCCTTCATTGCGCTGCTGCCGCCTAACCGCCCCGATATTCACACGCCGCTGACTTGGAACGATTTGCATAAGCATCCGCTCATTACCTCCTCTAGCGACTGTTGCAAAATTATTTGCGCCCGTCTGCGATCTGCCCAGCCGCCTGTCGAAGTAGACTACTTTATTGCTAACGATTCCACCGCTGTCAGCATGACTCGGCAAGGACTAGGAATCACGATTCTCCCCCGGCTGGCCACTCAACCCATTCCGGCTGGCGTTCGCACTGCCGAACTCCCCTTCCAAATCGCGCGACCGCTCGGCCTTAGCTGGCTCAAAAATACGCTACTTACCCCGGCAACCTATGCGTTTTTAGATGCCTTCAAGCACCTGTATGCTGGTACCAATCAACACCTTAAAAACACAGACAGTGCTGTGCTCTATGGTGAAGAATGGGCAAAGCTCGAAGCACAAGGTTTTGATGAGAAAGCTGCTATTTCTACTCCCCGGTACGACTAAACAATTTTTTGCAGGCGGGCTGACCGCTGAGCTAAAAACGCTCAGGCTGGCGCAACAAGTTTGCGAGGCAGCAGTGGTGACCTATCGTCAAAGAGAAAAAGACACGCTTTTTTTAGACGATGTTCTTAAAGAGCCCTTGGGGGCGTCTGGTCAACACTACATTTTTGTGGTGAGCTGGGGGTTTGATGTGCCCCGGCTAATTCGGCGAATTGGCGATCGCCCCATTATTTACCATGCTCATAGCGCTGGTTACGGCTTTACATTGCCTGCTCGCATTCCAATTATTACCGTGAGCCGCAACACCATGGGCTACTGGGGCGAAAAAGCTCTCAGCTCGCTGATATACCACTTACCCAATGAGATTTCGCCCGCTTTTGAAAACCGCCAGCTGCCCAGAGATATCGATGTGCTGGTACAGGCGCGCAAGTCCTCTGAGTATTTGCTACGACAGCTAGTGCCTGCGCTGCAAAAGTGCTGCAATGTAGTGGTTTTAGATCGCTACGTCGATGATTTGATCGGCTTGTTCAATCGCTCAAAAATATACCTGTACGACTCGGCTGAATATTGGGGGCGCTATGGCCTCACCGAAGGCTTTGGCCTACCGCCCATGGAGGCGATGGCCTGCGGCTGCGATGTTTTTTCGAGCGTGAATCATGCCCTATCCGACTACCTTGATCCAGGCTTTAACTGTCATAAAATTGCGGGCTATGCCACCGACTACGACGTGCAACGCATTGTTGAAGCTGCAAACAACTGGTCTCACAAGCCACCCATCTCTCCTCAATTTTTTGAGCCTTACCGACCAGCGCAGTTGGAAAAACGGCTGCATGTAATTTTGCAGGATGTCAATTTGTTTTTTGACTATATGTTTGGTTCTTCATCTGATCACTTATCTGATCATTCATCTGGCCGTGCGATAAGGGCAAAGAGCGATATTCCCCGGCTCACCTACAGACGTGTGGCTTATTTGAGTGCTAAGCGGGTATTCAACAAAGTCGCTACTAAGCTGAAAGGCCAATGAGCGGCCTAAATAAAAAAAGATATTTCAGCCCGAAACAAGAGAGTGAAAATACGGATGTTTTGAGCGCAAAGTTTATAGAGATCTCTCAGGGTTTTTACGGAAGATTCAATGTATCTATTGAACAGTTTTGAAAGTCACTGTAGAGATTACTTGGAGGGGCTTGGAAGGCTATACATCTGTTTGTAAATGGTGCGTGAAGCGCTAATAAAAAAACACGATACTGCGGTTTAAAGACAAGGAATAAGCTGTATTGTTGTTAAGTCTTAAAAAGCTTTGAGATAGTTACTCCCTACTCGGTGCTTAGGCTTTAGAGCCCTTTTTTTAATTTTTTTTAAGTCCGATCAATTTTTTCCCTCTATCGATTCAGCCTTGCTGGGACTGTTCGCTGTTCGCTGCCTTTATCGTTTTTGTTTCAAGGTCATTATCTTCAAGTGGGTGGGTTTCCCTTGGAAGCGATTGGCTATGTGCTGTAACGACAATCCCTGCGATTACATCAAAAAAACATAGGGAATACTCAACTTATCTTTCTCTCTTGCTGTCAGCATGGCTACTTCCTCTGCAACTTCTACTGTTCTTGAGCGTTTGAGCGATCGCTACGAAATTTTGAAGCCTATTGGTCAGTCTTTTGGCTATCAGCAGTTGCTTGCCCGAGACATGCAGCAAAAGCGTTCTGTGATTATTAAGTCACTGGCGATTGAAGAAAACACGCCAACGAATGATATCTGTTGCTTTGAGCGCGAAATTCAGCTGCTCGAATCGTTGAAGCATCCGACCATTCCCCGCTATATCGACTCTTTTACGGTCAATACCACGCAATCGGGCCAGCCCCGTAAAGGATTGGTGCTCGTGCAAAGCCATCCTGGGGGATGCACGCTAGCCCAGCAAGTTGCCGCGCAGGTGACCTACCGCGAAGCCGACATTAAGGCGATCGCGAAGCAGCTATTACAAGGCTTGATATATTTGCATAGCAAAGGCTTGGTGCATAGAGATATCAAACCCGACAATGTGGCGATGACCGGCTCGGCAACGGAGGTAGGGTTTGCGAGCGGGCTGCATCAGGTCTCATGGTTGAATCTGGGCACAGTGCAGTATGTGCAGGCTCAGCGCGACGATGCCTTGGTTGGCACCTATGGATATATGCCGCCTGAGCAGGTGGGCGGGCAGGCGACGTTTGCTTCGGATTTGTACAGTTTGGGCGCAACGCTTGTTTATTTGGTGACGGGGCAGCATTTGGGCGATCGCCCCCATCGGTTTGATCGAGGCGCTAGAGGGGCGAAATGGGCGAGTATCAGCGGCTTTCGGTTTCAGTTTTCTGGCACTCAGACCCAGCTCAGCTCTAGCTTTCAGCAATGGCTGAACTGGTTGATTGAACCCTATGTGGGCGATCGCCCCACCTCCGCCAAGCAGGCCCTGGCTGCCCTAAACCATTTGCCCCTGTCTATGCTGAAACGGCAAATCCTTCGGCCCACTCAGGTGAAAATGCTGCCGGTTCCCATCCTTAACGGTAGCCACGACCGCTACCAGCCTTTTTTCACCCAAATTAAATCGGTTAAAAAGCGGCGTTCGTATGAGCTGGTTGTGCCGCCGGTAGGTTTAAAGGTCAGCCAGCTTAAAAAAGCCTGGCCGCCTTTACTGATGGGGAGTGTATTGTTTTCAGTCGCGCTGCATTTGCTCAGCCTGCTGCATTTTTCACCCGCGATGCTCAGCCGCGCGGGACTGGTGAGCGGAACGGCTTCTGTCGCTGCAGCCAGTTTGGCGCTACTGGGCTGCTGGTATAGCTTTATCTTTTTGAGAAATGGCTTTAGGCTGCTGAGCATTTGTTTGTTTAGGCAAATTCATATTCAGCTTGAGTCTGATGTGCTGTTGGTGGCTTACAAGTACTGGCTGCGATCGCCCAACTATGTTGTAAATACTCACCGCTCTGATATTTACAGCATTTGTACGCTGCCTAGCAACGACCTCGAAGCAGATGCGAATGGCGCTGCACTGCGCATTTTGACCCATTGCAATCGTACGCGATCGCCCAAATCCTGCTATCAGCTCACCCTTGCCGACGGTGCGCTGAGCCAACGAGATATTCGCTGGCTCACCTCTTTGCTCAACGACTGGCGGCATTCTTCAGGTCGCTGTCCGGCTGCTTAATATTTCCTAATTTTGCCAGTCAAAATTGCCCGGTTTCAATTTTGGCAACCGGGCAACTCTGCTTGGTTTCTGTTGGCATACTGAAACCTAGCTGGGTTAGTTTGGCCTGGCGATGTGTGATAAAAGCTGCTGATTCCCTCTGTTCGCTCCTGGCAGGAATCGGCAGCTTTTTTCTCTTTTATCCCGAATGTTTGGTGCCTAGCTCTAATGTCTTCGCTTCTTAGCGAGGTTGCTTAGCGAGGTTGCTTAGCGAGGTTGCCTAGCGGGCGGCTATGAGTTGATCGACCAGTTCTACAAAGCCTTCGCATTCAGCCGCCTGGGTCAGATAGGCGGGCTGATGTGCGAGCCGAGGCAGGTAGTGGTTAACATTGGCGACGCCGACCGAGTAGGGGAATTGCTCAGCATTAAACAGGCTCTCGTCGTTAGGGCTATCGCCTACGGTAATAATTTCGGTGGGCAACAGCTGCGAAAACTGCTGCTCAAGCACTCTCGCGAGTCCAGCAGCCTTATTTTGTCGCAAAATTTGGAGATGACACTGCACGTTGCTATAGGTAAAGCCCATCTTGCTGTCTTCGCAGGTTTTTTGCATCCAGGCGAGGTCGTTTTCACTGAGACCGTCAATGTCAAAAGTCCAATCGGTAATGCGATAGGCGTTGTCGGTGGCAGGTTTGAGGTGAGGGTAGCGGGTGCTGAGCTTATGGAAAAGGGTAGCCAGGCGATCGCGATGCGCACTCATGCGAGGAATGTCGCACAAAATGGTGGCTTCGGGGTTTTGTTGGCTGATGTAGAGGCCGCCATTTTCAGCGATCGCCCCCACAATCGGCAGGTAGTTTACCAATCCGCTAACCCACCCGGCTGAGCGCCCCGTGACGATCATCACCTCAATCCCCGTTTCCCGCAGGCGCGCTAAAGCAGGCAGCAGTTCGCTGTTAAACTGCCCGGCCCTGGTTAAGGTGCCGTCCATATCAGTCGCAACCAAGCGAATATTCGCAAGATTAGATCGGCTAATTACAGGCGTCAAAAGTTGTGGCATGGTAGCTACCGGGCGCATTCAACGCGCTGTGCAAAACATCAATCCTGATACATTCTTACAGGCTACCTGGGCATTCTGAATGTGATCCGTCGCCCGCACCTGCCAATGTCTCTTGTTCCGCACCCTGTTTGGATAGCTCAAACCCCGGTCGTAGAACAGCCGCAGCCCCAGCCACCTGCTGTCGCCAACCTGTGGATGTATGCTTTTGGCGCTCAGCTAGTGCTATTAATTGGCTTAGGTACTTTTTCGGCCCTCCAGACCCGCAAGCTGCAAAAGCAGCTGAAGTTTGAAACCTACAAAAATAGGGAACTGCAAAAACGAATTAAGCTGGCGCTGAGCACCATCACTCAAATGGAGCGTAATCCAGACTTAATCTATTCGCGCGATTTTAACCTGGACTATTTGCGGATGCGGATGGAAGAAAGCCAGTTCAACTTCGCCATTGTTAACCAGCTCAAAATAAAGGTAAAGCAGCGACTCAGTGAAGCGCTCCGACCTTCCCAGGCCAGTAGCGGCACAGTGGGTATCGCCAGCCAGCCTCGAACCGTCAGCCAAATTTTTGACGTTGACTATATCTCCCCAAATGATGCTAAAAAGCGCAAGCGCGTTCTCTTTCGCATTCAAATTGAGTTAACTAAGCTACCGTCGCAGGCCACCTCTACTACGGTCGCGGAAATCGTAAAGTGCATTGAAACCTTCTTAAATCCCCCTGATGGGGACGGTTTTTGGCAGCCGACGCTTCAGGGACGTCTTGCCAACATGAATTGGGATCAAAAAGCAAAGCCCACGCCTCTGCTGCTACTTCAGCAGACTAACGAAGGTGTGAACGTCACCTTTAGAACCAAAACCAACAATCACTTAGTTCGGTAGATTTCGTTCGCTAGGGTCGTTCGCTAGGGTCGCTAGACCCACTAGACCCATGAGTTCAGTAGACAGCCCTACTTAGATTAGGTGCAAAGATTAGGTGCAATTAGTTGGGTTCCGGATATATCCAGACATGCAATTGTGCAGAGTGCTAGGGAAGATCGCACTCGTTGTGATTTTAACTAGGGTTTCAACCCATTTTTTATTATTTCAACCAGTTTTTTAGTCTGGAAGCTACCTGGGGCCGCCGCAGTTTGCGCATGGCTTTGGTTTGAATCTGGCGAACGCGCTCACGGGAGAGCTGAAAAATGCGACCCACTTCTTCAAGGGTGTGGGTTTCGCCAGTGGTGAGACCATATCGCAGAGCGATGATGTCTTTTTCACGCTCAGTGAGTACTTCAGTGAGGACGTCAGAAATTTCCTGACGCATCATTGATTCGCTAATTTTAGACTCGGGTGAGAGCGATTTACCGTCTTCTAGCAGTTCCATAAGCTCGGTATCTTCACCTTTGCCAACCCGGTGGTTGAGTGAAAGCGACTTCCGCTGCACCTGCTGAAGCACCCGCAGCTGGTCAGGCGTCATCTCTAGGGCGTTGGCGACTTCTGCTTCGGTCGGCGTACGCTGAAGCTCTTTACGCAGTTCACGGTGTGCTTTTTTAAGCTTGTTGAGCTTTTCTACAATGTGGATGGGCAGGCGAATGGTGCGGGCATCGTTGGCGATGGTGCGGGTAATGCCCTGGCGAATCCACCAGTAGGCGTAAGTGGAAAACTTGTAGCCCTTATCGGGATCAAATTTTTCGGCTGCGCGGTTAAGGCCTAAGGCGCCTTCCTGAATTAGGTCTAAAAAGGGGACGCCTCGGTTGAGATAGCGCTTAGCGATAGAGACCACTAGACGTAGGTTTGAGCGAATCATGCGTCGCTTAGCAGCGCGCGCCTTGTGTAGCCTTTGCTTGAGCTGCTGCTCGGTGCATAAAAACGATTCGGCTAGCTCAGCAATGGTTGGCTGTCGGTTGAGCTGATGGCTCATTTCTTCGGAGCGCTCTTCTAGCTCTACAATAATGTGCACCTGTCTGGCTAGCTCGATTTCTTCTTCGGGCTTGAGCAGCGGGTAGCGGGCCATTTCCTTAAAGAAAGCACCGATGGCGTCATCGCTGGAGGATTTGCGGTAGCGTGAAGTGGCTTCTAAAGGGTCAGAATACTGCGCTGAATACTGAAGGTCATCTGACACATCGTCGTCTGGGGCGTCGCTGTCTAGATCGCTGTCTAGATCGCCCTCTTCAAGTGCTAGGGCTTCTTCTGCGTCGGCTTCAACTCCGGCAAAGGCGTCGTCGTCTTCAATTGTATTGGCTTCAAGGTCATCTGCTTCGACCGTATGATTCTTCAGCAGGGTCGAAGCGCTGGCGTAGACTCCAGCGATGGCTCTGTCAGTTTTAATGGCAGGACGAATAGGGGCGGCATTCGCTAGCTTTGCTTGTACAGTCATTGCTCGGCTAGCAGGTGTACCGCTAAGCGAAGATAGAGAATGGTTAATATTGGGATTGTAAGGGGCTGTCATATTTAGAATCAGGTTCACATCATGACGACAAATTGGGACGAAATCTTGCATGACGATTAGGAACTAAGTCCGCATGATAGGCCAGACTAATTTGCCTAGATACTGGCGCTTTTGGCGCTGTTTACGCTGTTTAAGTCGGGGTTCTTATTTCTTGAGGTTTTCAGTATTGAGGTGTCCTGAAGATTAAGTGGCCGTATACGGTTGTCTTACACTTATGTCTTAACTTGTGCGGTTGCCTTAGCTTATGCCGTTATTTTACTTATTCCGTTGTTTTAAGTTGTTTTAGATAGTGAATTCGATTTCTGAGAGCCTCTAGAAGGAAATCAAAACCTGAATCTCGATTGAGACTATAGTTTCAACTTTATGGAATCACTATAGCAACACTTCATTAAGAAACTGTTCAGTCTGATAACTTACATTACTTTTGAATTCAACTGAAGTATCGAATGATGCTGTCGTAACGGGGCTTTCGTTTCTTTCGTTACGTTTCTTGATCACGTTTTTATTTTTTGATTAGCTGACATGCGGGTGACTGCTTGCGGGCAAAACTTCATCTTAATAGTTTCATCCATTTCACTTTTATTTCACTTTTATGGGCCTAGTCACAGACGAGTTTGAGCAAGCAAAAACGACTTTGTGGGTCGAGGTTCTGGTTGATTGTCCGGGTGCGACGGGATTGTATACCTACCGGATACCGGAAGATCTAGCGGTTCAGGTAGGAGATATTGTTAGCGTTTCTTTTGGGGCTCAGCAGGTTGGGGCGATCGCAATTCGTTTATGCGATAACCCCCCCGAGGGGATATTGGGTTCTTCTATAAAGCTCATTGAAAGCATCATCAACTCATCTTTTTTTACTAAAGAGTATTGGCAGCTTTTAAATCGTGTCGCTGGCTACTATCAAACCCCTTTTATGAAAGTGATTCGGACGGCACTGCCGCCTGGACTGTTGTCTCAATCACACAGAAGGGTGCGACTGGCTGGCGACGCTTCTGTTGAAAAAACTGACCGGTTGTCTATTAGCCCAACTCTTTTAGAAGTCGCCCTTCAATTAATAGCTGTTCTACACAAGTCCCCTCAGCAAGATTACAGCTGGCAATATGTGCAGCGTCAGCTTAAGTTTCTTCGTCGCCCGGCGCGTGAGGTTGAGCAGGCGCTACGGGCGCTGATCTCGCAGGGGCTGGTTGAGAGCTATTTGGCGCCGCCGCGATCGCCTCGTGCTCAGAAGCGTCAGGCCGTTATTTTAGTGAAACCTGCGCCTAAAGATTGGGCAGAGTCCTCACTCACCGCCAGACAGTGGGAAATTGTGACGACGCTGGCTCGTGAGAGTGGTCATCACTGCGGATCGGCCGCAGGCGGCGAGCTATGGCTCAGCGATGCCCTCCAGCGGTTACAAACGACCTCTAAAACACTTAAAGCCATTGCGGCTAAAGGCTATTTGGCTATAGAATCCCGCGAGGTATTGCGGTCAGGCAGCCACTCGACTGCGCTGCCCGATCAGGCGAAAAGTCTGACGGCTGATCAGGCTAGGGCGCTCGCAATGCTGCATACAATGCGGGGCTACAGTGAGGCGCTGCTGCACGGTGTCACGGGATCGGGGAAAACCGAGGTGTACTTGCAGGCGATCGCCCCTCTTCTTTTAGCCCAACGCTCTGTGCTGGTTTTGGTTCCTGAGATTGGCCTGACCCCTCAGCTGACCGACCGATTTCGCAGCCGCTTTGGTGAAAAAGTGTGCGTGTACCACAGCGGGCTTTCAGAAGGCGAGCGCTACGACACCTGGCGACAAATGCTGACAGGCGGCGGGCAAATCATTATTGGCACTCGTTCAGCCGTCTTTGCGCCTTTGCCCAATCTAGGCATGATTATTTTAGATGAGGAGCATGACAGCAGCTTTAAGCAAGATCAGCCGATGCCCTGCTACCACGCTCGGCAGGTTGCCCGCTGGCGCGCTGAGCTAGAAAACTGTCCGCTGATACTCGGCTCTGCAACGCCCTGTGTAGAGACCTGGGTGCGGTTTCGAGAAGACCAGACCTTGATGCTGACGACTGAGTCCAATAGCGCGACTGAGCCCAATAGCGCTAGACCGATGCCTCCCCGGCTGTATCTATCTTTGCCGCAACGCGTTCATGCTAGGCCGATGCCGCCGATTGAAGTGGTGGATATGCGAACCGAGCTACATGAAGGGAACCGCACTATTTTCAGCCGTTCCTTACAAAAGGCGCTAGAAGCGCTGATAGAGAAGGGAAATCAGGGTATTTTATTCATTCATCGGCGGGGGCACAGCAGCTTTGTTTCCTGCCGGAGCTGCGGGCATGTGATGGAATGCCCGCACTGTGATGTGTCGCTCTCTTTTCATCAGACGCATCCCAATGCTGCGGCTCACCTGCGCTGCCACTACTGCGGCTATGGCCAGCCCCAGCCCAGCACCTGCCCTGCCTGCGCCTCACCGTATCTAAAAAACTTTGGCAGTGGCACCCAGCGGGTGGTAAACGATTTGGCTAAGTATCTGCCCCAAGCTCGCTGCATTCGGTTCGATAGCGACACCACTCGCAACAAAGGGGCCCATCGGGCGCTGCTGGCTAGATTTGCCCAAGGCGAGGCCGACTTGCTAGTGGGTACTCAAATGCTCACCAAAGGGATTGATTTGCCGCAGGTGACGCTGGTAGGCGTCATTGCCGCTGATGGGCTGTTGTTTATGCCTGACTACCGGGCAAGCGAACGGGCGTTTCAAACCATGACGCAGGTGGCGGGCCGGGCCGGACGAGGAGATCAGCCCGGTCGGGTGATTGTGCAAACCTATAGCCCTGAGCATGTGGCTGTAGATGCGCTGACCCGACAAACTCAGGATTCGCAGCGAGCCTATAGTGATTTTTTAGAAACTGAGCTGAGCGATCGCGCTGCCTTGACCTACCCGCCCTACGGTCGTTTGGTTTTGCTGCGCATTAGCGGCCTAGATGGGCGAGCTACCGAAGGCGCTGCTCATCGGGTGGCCCAACAGCTTAGCTGTCAGCTATCCCCATCGCTATCCCCATCGCTAACCGCTGATCAGGCCGCTGATGCAGAAGAGAACGCGGGTCTCGCTAGCTTCCCAGACGAGCCTTATCGCATCATGGGGCCTGTGCCTGCGCCGATTTTTAGAGTCGCCCGTCGTTACCGATGGCATATATTAATCAAGCTCGCATTGAACATGTCGCTGCCCGGCTTGAGTGGCTTACAGCGCCATATCCCTCAAGGTATTCGCCTGAGTATTGACGTTGACCCGCTCAACTTGTCCTGATGGGATTGAATATTTTAGCCAGCAGCTTTGAGAAGATGGGCAGAGGAGAAGAGCTTAATAAAAAATATATTAAGTTTTGTGAGTTTCATGATTGTATGGTGTGAGGTTTTTTAAATATCGTGAGTCGTGAGTTTTGATCAGACAACCTCTTTCTCATTTATCTGTATCTAATATTTCTTCTATTTTTTCCAAAATTGTGAGCCTATTGACTTCGCATGCTGGCGTTGCGATCGCGCTCCTGATTATAAGTGTTTGGGCGATTAGCCTATTTGCTGCTTTTAGCGCGGGCGCCTCTGCCATCGGTTGGGTTGGCTGCATTTGCTTAATTCTATGGTTTACCTTTTTGTATACCGGGCTGTTTGTCACGGGGCATGATGCGATGCACCATAGCATCGCCCCTAAAAGTCGCAAGTTAAACCGGTTTTTGGGTGAGTTGGCGCTATTTTTGTATGGTTTTATGCCGTATGACAAAATGGTCAAGTCACATAGCGATCACCATGAGTTCCCGGCGAGTCAGCAAGATCCTGACTTTCATAACGGTAGGCAAACGCATCCAGTGCTATGGTATTTCCGCTTTATGCGCAGCTATTGGACGCTGAGACAAACGCTGAGCATTGTAGTGGTTTACAACGGCTTATATCGCGTCATGGGTGTGCCAGAGGCAAATTTGCTGGCTTTTTGGGCGATTCCATCACTTTTGAGTTCTGTGCAGCTGTTTTACTTTGGAACATACTTGGTACATCGCCAGCATCGAGATACTTACAGCACATCGCTGTGTGCGAATAGTTACTACTGGCCTCATTCACTGTCGATAGTGAGTTGCTATCACTTTGGCTATCACCGCGAGCATCATGCTTTCCCTCATGTGCCCTGGTGGCAGTTGCCCCAGGCCCGGTTTCAGACCCGTGACGATGGCCAGCCCTTTTTTCCTAGTCATGTCAGGGTGAACCAGGTATGTGCGAGCAGCGGCAGTGCGTTAGCGATAATTAAGAGCCCTTTTGTCCAGCGTGATCGCACGCGTTTAAATACATAAACGCTCGCTGCCAGCATTAGCACCATTTCAATCGGAGCCACTATCCCACCATAGTGATCTCTGTCCCAATAAGACACCGGGCTGATAAAGCGAAAGTCGCTCAGCGGCCAAAAGTGACGATGCGCATCGTCATGGTGAACCGGCAAATCTTCTAGGCAGTGCAGCACAGCGCTGGCAAATAGGAGTGCAATGCCTGTTCTTTGGGCGTACAGCATGAGCCCGAAACCTAAGAGTGCCAAAGGAATTGAGTTAAAAATGGTGAACAGCTGCTGCCAATCGTCGCGAAAATATTCTACTTGCCAAATTTGACTCTCGGGAATGTCGGTGGCTAGCTTCATCCAACCGTAAAAGCCAAACAGGGCCAAATCGGGCACTAGCGCGCCCCAAATGATCAGCGGATTCCACTGCGGCTGCTTTTGTCGGCCAAGCAATGCCAAATTAAAAATCACATGAGCGGGTGTATTCATTGGCACAGACCTTAATTTTGGATGCGCTTTTTTCGTCTGAGCAAAGCTAAACGTTAGAACTGTAAATCAAAGGATTACAGCGCTACATTAGATTTATACCCTCGTTTAATGTTTCGTCAATGCGTGACCTGTGCGATGAAGAAAACTGTTCCTTCTGTTGTAATTCTTTTGCTAGCGGCTGTTGGGGCGGCTTTGTTTTTCACCAATCCCACTGAAGAAGACTACGCTGAATACTTATCGCAAACCGTCGCCGATGAGGTGCAGTCTTCACTGTGTCAGCCGGAGGGATTCTCTGAATGGCTCGGTCGGGTAGGAGAGGCTTTGAGTAGCGCCTGTCAGGGGATTTTGGCCGGGGGTGAAAGTCTTTCACAAGCAGAGGTTGAAGACCTGATTGTTGAAAATACACAATACAACAACAGAATATTCCTTAGTACCTACGTTACCGAATCTCCTTTTGGCAATTACAGAGCTATCGGTTTTCTCAACAGATTTGTTTTGCAGCCGCAACCAGCGCAAACTGAAGAGTAGGGCCAAAAAAACGGCCTGAGAAAAGAGCCAAAGAAAAGAGCCAAAGAAAAGAGCCAAAGAAAAGAGCCAAAGAAAAAGAGAATACGCGTTATGGACTCAGCGATTAATCGCCCCATTTATTTAGACTGCAATGCGACAACACCCGTCGTCCCGCAGGTGCTGGCGGCAATGCTGCCTTTTTTTACGGACTATTTTGGCAACCCTAGCAGCCTGAATCATTCATACGGCTGGGAAGCCGAAGCTGGCGTTGACAGGGCCAGAGCGACGATTGCAGCCGCGATTAATGCAGATCCAGCTGAGATTGTTTTTACCAGTGGGGCAACCGAAGCGAATAATTTGGCGATTAAGGGCGTTGCTGAGTCTTACATGGCGGCAGGCAAGCATATGATTACGGTGCAAACTGAGCACAGCGCGGTGCTCGCTCCCTGCCGCTATTTAGAAACGTTGGGCTTTAGCGTGACCTATTTGCCAGTTGGGCCAGATGGCTTGGTGGATTTGTCGCGATTGGAGCGGGCTTTTTGTTCTGAGACTATTTTGGTGTCGGTGATGGCGGCGAACAATGAGATTGGGGTGTTGCAGCCAATTGGAGAGATTGGGCGGATGTGTCGCGATCGCAATATCTTGTTTCATACAGATGCGGCCCAAGCGCTCGGCAAAATTCCGCTGGATGTGCAAGCGATGAACATTGACCTAATGTCTTTAACCGCGCACAAGCTATACGGCCCCAAAGGTATCGGCGCGCTTTATGTGGGTGGGCGAGGTGTGGGCAGGCGAAATGTGGACGGGCGAAATGTAGGCGGGCGAAATCCTCGGGTACAGCTATCACCGCAGCTCCACGGCGGCGGGCAAGAACGCGGCCTTAGATCCGGCACGCTGTTTCCGCCGCAGATTGTGGGCTTTGGTGAGGCTGTGAGGCTAGCGATGGATACGCAAACCATAGAAAGTGAGCGCTTGAGAAGATTGCGCGATCGCCTATGGACTCATCTTTCTGCCCTGCCGGATATTCACCTCAACGGCCATCCGACCAAGCGCTTACCCAATAATCTCAACGTCAGCTTTGAAGGCGTAGAGGGCTCCCTTTTACTCTCTCAACTACAGTCAGCCCTTGCGCTCTCTTCTGGCTCAGCCTGTAGTGGGGCCAATCCTACGCCCTCTCATGTGATCAAGGCCCTGGGTCGCAGTGATAGGCTAGCGCGCGCCACATTACGATTTGGACTAGGCCAGCGCACAACAGAACCAGATATTGATCAAGCGGGCAGTTTGGTCGTAGAAAAAGTGAGGGCCATTAGAAATGAAGCGATATTTTTTTCAAAAAGCTAGATAAGCAAAGCTAGATAAGCAAAGCTAGATAAGCAAAGCTAGGTATAACGACTAAATATTACGACTAGATATTACGACTAGATATTACGATGAAGCGTAAAACCTTGAGACCACCATCTTGTGGGTTCAAAATTAACCTATTATCTGTAACTAATCTCTTTAACAACTGACCGCATTTCCTAACCCCTATGGCTTTGAACTCGCAGCGCAGCTTTCTCGGTGGACTTTTTGGCGGTAGTGCTAAGCCGATGACCATATCAGTGCTGATGATGTACAGCGGCATTGCCATTACCACCGTGTTTGTGTTGGCGGCCTTGTTTGCGCCGCTGATGCAGAACTGGGGCTGGATACAAGACCCTACCGTAGGGCTGACGAATCCAATTCATGAGCCGCCCTCTGCGGCGCATTGGTTTGGCACGAGTCGGCAGGGCTATGATATTTTTGCGCGGACGGTATTTGGAGCGCGGGCGGCTTGGCAGGTTGTTTTGTTAGCGACTGCGATGAGTGTGGTGATCGGCGTGCCGTTGGGAATGTTCAGCGGCTATCGCGGTGGCAAAATTGACCGGGCGCTGCTGTTTTTTATGGATACTATTTACACTTTGCCGGGGTTGCTGCTGTCTGTCACGCTGGCTTTTGTGGTGGGGCGAGGGGTGCTTAATGCGGCGATCGCACTGTCGATTGCCTATGTGCCGCAGTATTACCGAGTCGTTCGCAATCACACCGTGAGCGTTAAAACTGAGCTGTTTATTGAAGCTGCCCAGTCAATGGGGGCCTCTACTTGGGCGGTGTTGTCTCGCTATTTGTTTTTGAACGTGGTGCAAAGTGTGCCGGTGCTCTTTACCCTCAACGCAGCGGATGCGGTGTTGATTTTAGGTGGGCTGGGCTTTTTGGGCTTGGGACTGCCAGAGGCGACCCCAGAGTGGGGCGATGCGTTGCGTCAAGCTTTAGATGCGCTGCCGACGGGTATTTGGTGGACGGCGCTATTTCCGGGATTGGCGATTACCTTGATGGTGACTGGGCTTTCGCTGATTGGCGAAGGGCTCAATGAATTTATTAATCCGCTATTACGACGTGAGAACTGGGATTAAGCCTATATACTTCCTTTCATTACCCCTTTATTTAGGCATTAGTCAGACATATGTCTACTGAGCTATCCGCCAAGCAAAAAAAACTGCAAAACGAGTACTGGCAGCTTAGCGATACAGAGCGATCGCTCCTTCAAGTATTTGCTCTGCTATACGGGCCTACGAGCCGTGTCAATGCTCATAAATGCTGGATGGCCGCGATCGCCAAGCAGCCCAAGGGCAGCGACATTAAGCCTCTCAACCTTCAGCAGTTTGGCGATCAGCTCAAAGGGCTCACTAAGGCGGGCTTTTTGGTTCAAGACCGCGCCAAGGGATCAAAATGTGCGCCGCTGATGATTGAAATTGCGGCGCGCGATGCAGTGAAGGCAGATACTTTTGAGGCGATCGCCCAGGCTATTGATACAACGCTGCCGATTCCATCGCGCTACTACAAAGGGCCGCGTGCCCTAGACGAAACCACTTTTGTGCGTGAGCTGCGGATGGCCACCTACCAAGAAGACTTGGATGCCGTCAATGCGCTGTTTAACGAAGTGCAGTTCGCCCATTGGCGAGGGTCTGTAAACTTCTATGCGCTGTTTAGAGAAATGCTCACCAATCCTTTTGACGCGGATTGGATGAATACGCTGTCTGAGGAATTTTGTGGGCTAGGGCTGTCGCTGATTTTAGAGCACTCTGTAGAGCGATGTACGTCTGCCCACGAAGTTTTTGATCTGCTCGAAGATCGCTATGCTCAAAGTGAGCTATCTCCTCGGCTATGCCTACTGTACGCTGAGCAGCTTTGGCTGCGGGGCTACTTAGAATCCGCCAGTGAGGTACTAGCGGGTGTGAGTGCCCGCAATGAGCATGCCGCCGAAATGAGTGCATTGCTAGGGGCGATCGCCTTTTTGACCGGTAGCAACACCGATGCGATCGCCCACTATCGGGCGGGTCTTAAGGCTGCTGGCAAATCTCAAGGCGCTCAGGCCGCGTGGTTTGAGTACCCAGCCGCGACTTTGTTCTTCTTTGCACTGCTCGAAGCAGGTACGCCCGCTGCCTACCAGGAAGCCGAAAAATACATTGTGCTGATTCAAAAACAGCCCAGCTCTTGGATCAAAAACGCAATGCCCATGCTGATGGCCGTTTTCAATCGGCAGCAGGGCAAAGCCATACAGGCCGCACAACGGTTTGAAAATCACAAATTTTCAGGGCGGCTAGTCGGCATTCCGGCGCTGCTAGAAGCATACGCCCTGCACTGGTTAGATCTCCCCAAGGCCGAGACTTGGCTGCCTGCACAACTCAATCGGCTATGCGCAGTTGCGCTGACGTCGGGCTATGGCTGGATTATGTTAGAAACCGCTGAGCTGCTGGTGAGCTACGAGCCCGATAGCTCCTATGTCGAAATGGTTGAAGCCTTACGTGAGCAGGCCGATAGCCTGCCGCTCATCACCGTTGTTCAGCGGCAAGAAACCTGGGAACTCTCGCTCAAGGCGCTGAGTAATCTGACGCCGCCCAAAGCGCAAAAGGCGGATTCTACCCCTGTCCTAAGTGAGTTTCGATTGATTTGGCGGCTGCGGCTATATAGCGAAACGCACTGGACGCTAGTGCCCTTGGAACAAAAGCTGAGTGTGAAAGGCGGCTGGACAAAAGGCAAGGCGATCGCGCTCAAACGCCTGTACAAAGGCGCTAAAAAACCCCCGTACTTAACCGATCAAGACCGTAAAATTTGCGCTACGCTCGAAGCCGAATACGGTGACAACAGCTACTATTACAGCAGAACCACTACCTACGTATTTCCTAAGCAAGCCCTAATCGCGCTGATCGGCCATCCGCTAGTGTTTTGGGAAGATACGCCCAATGTGCGAGTGGATGTGGTTGCAGGCGAGCCCGAGCTGCTCGTGAAGCGGCAAGACGATAGCTATTTGCGCCTGTCACTATCGCCGCCAGTCACGGGCCATGACATTATTACCATTCAAGAAACGCCCACCCGGCTAAAAGTGATTGCAGTGAGCGCTGACCATCGCCGAATCGCTGAGGTACTGGGAGCCAACAACAGTTTGAAGGTTCCTATTGAGGCAAAAGAACGGGTGTTGAAGGCGATCGCCTCTGTTTCAAACCTAGTCACCGTTCAGTCCGACATTGGCGGCGGCGTCGAAGCCGAATCGGTTCCGGCTGATGCCACACCGCGCGTTCATTTACTGCCCGCTGGCACCGGCCTAAAGGTGTCGCTGCTAGCCCATCCTTTTCCGGCAGGTGGTTCCTACTACCCACCGGGCCAAGGCGGCGAAACGGTCATTGCAGAGGTAGACGGCAAGCGACTGCAAACACAGCGCAATCTCAGCGCAGAGGAGCACAATGCTCAGCAGGTGGTCGCCGCCTGCCCGATTTTACAAGAACACAAAGCAGAAGCCGGGGAGTGGCTCATTGAGGAGCCCTCAGACTGTTTGGAGTTGTTGTTGCAGCTGCAAAACCTAGGTGAAGCGGTGACCATTGAATGGCCAGAAGGCGAAAAGTTTAAAGTCTCTCGTCAGCTTGGCCTCAGCGACTTCAAGCTCAACATCCGGCAGCAGCAGGACTGGTTTGCCGCCAGCGGCGAAGTGCAGGTGAGTGAAAGCCGAGTGGTCGATCTGCGGCAGCTGATGACCCTGCTAGAAAATTCGCCGGGGTCGTTTGTGCCCCTGGCTGATGGTGAATTTTTGGCGCTGACCGATGAGTTTCGCCAGCGGCTACAGTCGCTGCGTCGGCTGGCTCAGCCACAGGGCAAATCGCTGCGCATTCACGGCCTTGCCGCCCTCGCCATGGAGGACATGATCGATGATATTGAACAGCTTGAAATCGACCAGGCTTGGACCAATCATATCGCCCATATCAACGCGGCTAGAAAGATTGATCCCGAAGTGCCCAAGACCTTGCAAGCGACGCTGCGCGACTATCAAATAGAGGGCTATACCTGGCTGGCCCGGCTAGCCAACTGGGGTGTAGGGGCCTGCTTGGCTGATGATATGGGACTGGGGAAAACCTTGCAGGGGCTAGCGGTGATTTTAAGTCGCAGCAGCGAAGGGCCGACGCTGGTCGTCGCGCCGACTTCGGTTTGCGCAAACTGGGCCAGTGAGGCAGAGCGGTTTGCGCCTCGCCTCAAGGTGATGAGCTTTGGGGAGGGCGATAGATCCAACCGTCAGCAGCAGCTAGACGAGCTTGGCCCGGATGATTTGGTGGTGTGTAGCTATGGCCTCATTCAGCAGGAAGATGTCGCAGACATGCTCGCTCAGATTACTTGGCAAACCATTGTGCTCGACGAAGCGCAGGCGATTAAAAATCATGCCACTAAGCGATCGCAAGCGGTCATGGCTTTGCCAGGCCGCTTCAAAATCGCCATGACCGGCACCCCGGTTGAAAATCACCTCGGCGAACTGTGGAACCTATTTCGCTTCATTAACCCTGGCCTGCTCGGTTCCCTAGAGAGCTTCAACCAACGCTTTGCCAACCCCATTGAGCGCGATCAAGACGATGCTGCCCGCGATGCCCTTCGCCAACTCATTCAACCCTTCATTTTGCGCCGCACTAAAGATCAGGTTCTCAAGGAGCTACCTTCTCGCACCGAAATCACCCTACCGGTAGAGCTTAGCCCTGAAGAAATGGCCTTTTACGAAGCGCTCCGCCGAGAAGCCATCGAAAAACTCGCTGAGCAAACCGATGTTCAGGCAGGCCAAAAGCATTTACAAGTCCTCGCCGAAATTATGAAACTACGCCGCGCCTGCTGCAATCCTGCCTTAGTCAAGCCGGAGCTAGCAATTCCAAGCACCAAGTTAGCGCAGTTTAGCGAGCTCATTACTGAGCTGTTAGACAATGGGCATAAGGCGTTGGTGTTCAGTCAGTTTGTTGATCATCTCAAAATTTTGCGCCAGCATTTAGAGAAACAACAGATTGCCTACCAGTATTTAGACGGCAGCACACCTGCCAAAAAACGCAAGCAAAGCGTCAATGCCTTTCAAAACGGCGAGGGCGATGTTTTCCTGATTAGCCTAAAAGCGGGCGGCACCGGGCTCAATCTCACCGCTGCCGACTACGTGCTACACATGGACCCTTGGTGGAACCCAGCAGTTGAAGACCAAGCAAGCGACAGAGCCCACCGCATTGGCCAGCAGCGCCCAGTTACCATTTATCGACTCGTTGCCAAAGGTACTATTGAAGACAAAATTGTGGCTCTGCATAAGGTAAAACGCGACCTCGCCGATAGCCTCCTGAGCGGTACGGATATGAGTAGCAAGGTTTCTACCGAAGAGCTGCTGTCTTTAATTCAGCAGTGACAATGCAGCCAGGATTCAGTCGGGATTTGGTCAGGATTCAGTCGGGATTCAGTCGAGATACCGCAGATCCTTTAGTTGGTGGCCAGTTAGTGGCCAGTTAGCGGCCAGTTAGCGGCACCTGCCCCGGTGCGTATTATCCTTTAGTATCCGGTAAGGAAAGGCTTATGATATAGCAAGCGTATAGATGTATTTTGTACGCTTGCGCGCCACTTAGCCTATAGCATGCGTTGATTTTAGCTGATTCAGCATTCGTTGATTTTAGCGATCGCCTATGTACTGAGCTAAATGGCCAATGCTACAGTTCCATTCAAAGCAGCACAGGAGAGCCATTATGTTTGGTTTGGGCGTCCCAGAGATAGTCATTATTGGCATTGTCGCCGTATTGGTGTTTGGCCCCAAGCGGATTCCTGAGCTAGGCGGCGCATTGGGCAAAACCCTACGAGGTTTTAAAGACGAGCTAGACAAGCCCAGCGAAGAGGACGATTACTTCGAAGACGAAGATGCGTAGTGCCCCTCTGCTATATGCGTAGTGCTATTTGACTTATAAAATTTCTCTTTACAAGCGTTTGAGTGCCCTTGCTAAATATCAGCGTGCGGATTTATTCGTACGCTGATATAAGTATGCTGTGCCGTAAAGGTTTCGCAGTTTTTTTGTATTCTAACCCAGTAAAAATCTTGGCTCATACGAGTCACTGGGTCATATAGGCAACTCCATTTTGGAGGCGCGTACGCAATCAGATGTCCAAACGCTGGTACACCTTGTCAATGTTGCGCATTTGGTAGTCGGGGTTAAAGCATTCGTTAATTTCTGCGGGTGTGAGCTTTGCTTGCACCTGCGGGTCGCTTTCAATGAGTTTTTGAAAATTGCCGCCGGGCGTGTTCCAGGCTTGGTGGGCATTGCTTTGCACAATGCGGTAGGCTTCTTCGCGACTGATGCCTTTGTCCACAAGGGTGAGCAGCACGCGCTGGCTAAATACGACGCCGCCATATAGGTTCATGTTGCGCTTCATGTTTTCGGGGTATACCAGCAGTTTTTTGATCAGCTGGGTGGTTTCCACGAGCATGAAGTGAGTGAGGATGCAGCTATCAGGAAAGATGACGCGCTCGACTGAGCTGTGGGAAATGTCGCGCTCGTGCCAAAGAGCGACGTTTTCTAGGGCTGCGATCGCATTCGCTCTTAAAATCCTCGCCATCCCAGTCAGCCGCTCCGATTTAATCGGATTGCGCTTATGCGGCATTGCCGAAGAGCCCTTTTGGCCCTTAGCAAAAAACTCCTCCACTTCCAGCACATCTGTCCGCTGAAGGTTGCGAATTTCAACCGCGAACCGTTCAATAGAAGCCCCCACGCCAGCTAACGTCATAATGAACTCGGCATGGACATCACGCGAAATAACCTGAGTAGAGGCAGTATCAGGCTTTAAGCCCAGCAGCTGACAGGCAATTTCTTCCACTTCGGGGTCAATATTGGCATAGGTACCCACTGCTCCAGAGATTTGGCCTACCGCGATTTCGTCTTGAATGCGGACAAGGCGCTCACGATGGCGCTGCATTTCTGCCAGCCAACCTGCGAGCTTAAAGCCAAATGTCATCGGTTCGGCATGAATGCCATGTGACCGGCCAATCATAACCGTGTCCCGATGCTCTTGAGCCTTATAGCGAATCACCTGAATCAAATTTTCGACATGAGTAAGAATCAGATGGTGACTAGCGACAATTTGCAGCGATAGTGCCGTATCTAGCACATCAGAGCTGGTCATGCCGACATGGATATAGCGACCCGCATCGCCCACATATTCATTAACATTGGTCAAAAAGGCAATCACATCGTGATGGACTTCGGCCTCAATCTCTAGAATGCGTTCTACGTTGAAGTCAGCTTTTGCTTTGATGGTCTCAACCGCCTCAGCTGGAATGCGCCCTAGCTGCGCCATGGCTTCACAAACGGCAATTTCTACCTGTAACCAGGTCTGAAACCTGTACTGATCTGTCCACAACTCGCCCATTTCGGGCAACGTATAACGTTCTATCAAGGGGATCTAGGGCCTAAAGCAACCGGATCATTTTATCGGGTATAGGGCCGCTATGGGCCTGCAAGTCAACACTTTTATGATTTGATTTGTCTGGGTTTTTGAATAAAAGGCAAATTTTGTCCGAAATTGCTACGCTTTTGTTGGTGTTTAAAGCGCAGTAAAGAGCTTGCTATCTCGTCTATATTTGATGGGTAATCTGACCCTAATTTTTGCCATTGCCCAATTTTTACCCTTGCCTACTGGCTGCTCTTACGCTTTATCCTGACCCTGAACTCCGATGCCTTTAGACCTGAACAACTGGATACTTGCTGCCTATCATGCATTTAATCGCAGCTTGGGGTTTATGCTATGGAACACCTTTTTGGCGTTGATTCCATGGGTACTTAGCCTTTGGCTATTTCGGCGGCGCGAGGTGGCAACCTCAGGCAATAGTACGGCAAGCTCTGCCCCGAGCCTGATCTGGTGGATGGGTTTGGCTGCATTTGTGGCTTTTTTACCCAATGCGCCCTATGTGCTCACTGACGTCATTCACTTGGTCAAGTTTATTCAGCAGGGCGCAGCGCTTTGGACGATCGTTTTCGTTTTGATACCGCAGTATTTTGTGTTTATGTTCATAGGTGTAGAAGCCTATGTGCTTTCGCTGCTTAACTTGGGCAAGTACCTGCGTCAGCAAGGCAAGCAGCACTGGATCACTGGTGCAGAGCTAACGCTACATGCACTATGTGCGTTGGGCATTTATTTAGGTCGAGTGCCCCGGTTCAACAGCTGGGATTTGCTCACCCACCCAGGCCAAATTGTGAGCTTTGTTACGCGAGATTTGTGGCAACCGCAGGCGCTGGCCTTCATCGTGACTACTTTTGGGGTGATTTTGGTGGTGTACTGGGCACTCAAGCATCTTAGTTTGGCGATGAAGCTGTATTTAAAAGCGCTCAGCCATCAGCAGTCTGTAGATGCACTATAGATATGCACTATAGATATGCAGATATGCACTCTAGTCGATTGCACTCTCTATAGCCGTGGCGCATTTGCAGAAGATGAGTAAGATGTCAGCGCTCCCCAAAGCAGTTTGGTGGTGACGATGAGTAAAAAAACGATAATTCCAACCATGATCGACATGTGGGGCACATGAACAATCGCTAGGGCGATTCCCAAGATGATTAGAGAAAGAATGCTCTTGTCCATCATTTCGCGCCTCCTGCGGCCGTTTGTAAGTCTTTTAATTTTGTTCTACTGGTCGTAGTTTATCCGATTTATATCTGTCGGTTTAGTCTACTTTTCAATGGTAACAATTACGCCTCAGCGCGATCCCCAAGACCCTAAGAGCTTAGTAACGCTTAATTTTTCTGGTGAGATGATAATCGTCATGTAAGCGGTTTTTAAATATCTTCGGGCTGCATTCCGGAGACGACGGGCGCAGTTTTACTCAGCTGTAGCTCGGGATGATCGCTCTCGGTTTGGCGGCAGTTCCACTCATTTTTAAACAGTAAAACTGGGCGGTTGTAGCTGTCTTTGACCGTGGCGGTGTTAAAAATTCGGCCTGCTTTTTCGAGTGCAGGCCAGCCGCCAGTAACCCAACGAGCCACCGTGTACCCAATCGGCTCTAGCCGAGTTTCTACGTTGTACTCATTTTGCAGCCGGAACTGCACTACCTCAAACTGAAGCTGTCCGACTGCTGCCAAAATGGGATCTCGCTTGGACTCGTCGGCAGAATACATGATTTGTACGGCGCCTTCTTCTCGGAGCTCGGATACGCCCTTGCGAAACTGCTTGAACTTAGAGGGGTTAGGATTTTTTAGGTAGGCAAACATTTCGGGAGAGAAGAAGGGTATGCCTTCGTATTCGAGCCGCTCGCCTTGGTAGATGGTGTCGCCAATGGCAAATATACCTGGGTTATTGAGGCCGATGACATCGCCGGGATAGGCGACCTCTAACGATTCACGGCCCTGCCCAAATAGCTTTTGAGGGTGAGACAGGCGGACACTTTTGCCGGTGCGGGCGTGGCTGACGACCATGTCTTTTTCAAACTTGCCAGAGCACACACGGATAAAAGCAATGCGATCGCGATGCCTTGGGTCCATGTTGGCCTGTAGCTTAAACACAAAGCCCGAAAACTCTTCATGGGTGGGCGGCACCGGGCCAATGGTGCTCTCATGTGGCCCTGGTTTGAGCCCGTAGTCTAAAAAGGCATCTAAAAACAGCTCGACGCCAAAGTTAGTCATCGCGCTGCCAAAGAATACAGGCGTCATCTGACCGGCATGAATCATCTCTAAGTCTAGATCAGGGCCAATTTCATCCAGCATTTCTAGCTCTTCTTGCAACTGGTCGAACAGCTCTTGGCCAATGAGTTCGAGTAGTCGAGGATCGTCGAGGGTGAGCACGGTGTCTTTGGCTTCTTTGCTGCCGTGGGCGGTTCGCTCAAATAGGTGAACCTGCTTTTTGCGGCGGTCGAACACGCCTTTAAAGCGATCGCCCATCCCAATTGGCCAATTAACCGCATAAGTCGTCAGCCCCAGTTCCTGCTCAATTTCATCTAGCAGCTCTAATGGCTCACGGCCTGGCCGATCTAGCTTATTAAAGAAAGTGAAAATCGGCATATCACGCATCCGACACACCTCAAAGAGCTTGCGCGTTTGCGGTTCTAGGCCCTTTGCGGCATCTTCTAGCATCACTGCATTGTCAGCAGCGGCCAAGGTGCGATAGGTATCTTCACTAAAGTCTTGGTGGCCAGGGGTATCGAGTAGGTTTATCCAGTAGTCGTCGTAGCTAAATTGCAGCACCGTAGAGGTGATTGAAATGCCTCGCTGCTGCTCTAGTGCCATCCAGTCCGAAACAGCGTGCCGCTGCGCTCGCCTAGCCTTGACCGATCCTGCCTCGTGAATAGCCCCGCCATACAGCAGCAGCTTCTCGGTCAGCGTGGTTTTACCCGCGTCTGGGTGAGAAATAATGGCAAAGTTGCGGCGCTGTTCTACCGCTGCTGCGATTTCAGGGGTACTGGTGACAAGAGTAGAGGTCATTTAGGCGGATAAATATCTCAACCTATCAATTGTAGTTCGCCCTTGTAGAATCATCGCCTTGAGTTGTCCATACCGGTGAAAACAAGTTATTTCAATATTAAAAAAATCAGTACGAATAGTGAAAATACGGACAAAATTAAATAAATTTATACTCAGATGAGCAATGGTCTACAGGTGTTTAGAGATATTTCTTTTAATATCTTTTCAAAACCTATTTTGTTGTCATTGCATTCTACCGGTAGCTTTGAATAAGGCCGCGTATCGGTCCTATCCTCTTTTTTCCCTCTGATTTTTTGGAGTGCTTATAAAATGAACTTAACGAAAAAGTGTATCGCTGAGGCGGTTGGCACCTTTTGGCTAGTCTTAGGCGGCTGTGGTAGTGCTGTCTTAGCAGCGACCTTTATTGGTGCAGAAATTGGCCCAGACATTGCTTTTCCTCTGGGACTGGGCTTTTTGGGCGTTTCTTTAGCCTTTGGCCTGACGGTGCTAACCATGGCCTATGCCATTGGTCATATCTCTGGCTGTCACCTCAATCCAGCAGTATCCTTCGGATTATGGGCAGGGGGGCGTTTTCCTAGCTCTGACTTACTGCCCTACATCATTTCTCAGGTGGTGGGCGCTATTGTGGGTACTGCCGTTATCTACCTAGTCGCAACCGGTCAGTCGGGTTTTGATATGAGTGGTGCTACCTGGGCCGCTAATGGTTTTGGTGAACTCTCTCCGGGCAATTTTGGGCTCTTTGCCAGCTTCCTGACTGAAGTGGTGATGACCTTTATGTTTTTAGTGGTGATTTTAGGCGCTACAGACGGACGAGCTCCTCAAGGCTTTGCCCCAATTGCGATTGGAATGGCTCTTACGCTCATCCATTTGATCAGCATTCCGGTGACGAATACCTCGGTAAACCCCGCGCGGAGTCTTGGCCCAGCCTTGTTTGCAGGGCCTGAGTATTTAGCTCAGGTCTGGCTATTTTGGGTTGCGCCTATTTTAGGCGCTATTCTGGCAGGCTGGTTTTATAAGAACGTATTAGAAGAAGCTGCGAAGCCAGATATTGCGGGTGATGTTATCTCTTCGGCACCTTCTGCAACGGTTAGAAATCCGTAAAGTGGTGGCCTCAATTAGTTAATTAGTTACCTCTAGTTGCCTTCACTAGTTGCCTTCACTAGTTGTCTTCACTTAATTAGTTACCTCAATGTAACGAAAAAACGGCCTATCGTAATTCTCCTGATGAGGGAATAGCGATAGGCCGTTTTTCTTTATTTTGCGCCTTTATCTAGAGGTCTCTGGGTGTATTTAGAGGTATCTGAGCGTATTTAGGCGCTGGGTCTAGAGGGTTTGGAGTCGGTTTGTTCTTTTTTGGAGCGGTTTTCGATCATTCCAAAGAGGATAGAAGGCAGTGTGAGCATAGCGATAAGTCCGGCCATGTATACAACAACTTCTAGGCCAGAGGGCATGTAAAAGAGATCAAAAAGGGTTGTGTAGGCAAGCATAAAACGAATTTTGTGAGGGCGTTCAATACTGTGGTGATAACACTCTCTTCAAGAGCATGGGCTGCGTTTGTATCGATTCGTTTCATGCAGATAATTTGCTTATTGTTTTGCTTGTAGATTCTTTGCAGTATGTGTAGACCTGTTTACCAACTGATAGCTTACAAACTGACCACTTGAAAACTGATAGCTTACAAACTGATAGCTTACAAACTGATAACGACTAAGACCAGAATAATTAGGATTGCGATCGCTAATCGGAGCCCATCTTTACCCTTTCGAGCAATGGGATGCAGCGCCTGACGAGTGGGTGGGGGCGGTGTTGAAACATCTTGATACAGCGTGCAGGTCATGGCCGTTGGTCGCTTGGGAAATGTGCAGCTGTCATCGGCATCGTAGGTGCAGGTGGCGCATAGGGGAATATCGCCTTCGGCACGGTGTAGCGGCATTCCAGCATGGCCATGCGCGACGAGTGTGAGGTTGCACTGCGGGCAGCGGATGGCATTCGTCGGTAGGGTGCGATCGCACCTTGGGCAGTTAGCCATGGTAAAAGTTAGTAAAAGTCAGTAAAAGTCTCGGCAAAAAACTCAGCAAAAGTCTCAGTACAAGTCATAAAGCTACTGTCCCAGTTATCGCTTACCGTAGTCCCTTTTAACATCTGCCTTTTAACAGCTGTCTTTTCGCATCTGTCTTTTAGCATTTGTCTTTTAATGGGCGTTCGGTAGAGCCATTCGGTAAACCGCCCGCGATAGGCGGAATTGTTTGCCAAAATAGGGAAGTAAACTGCGCTCACGTAACAGGCGCTTAACGATGTGGAGCTTGCTATGGATACCTCGAACTTACTCAGACAGCTATTGATGCTAGGCGTGGGCACCACTTCGCTAGTGGCCGAGCGAGTCAAACAAATGAGTGAGGAATTGGTGCGCGACGGCAAGCTAGATCCGGATCAAGCCAAGGGCTTTGTCGATGACTTTATGTCGCAAATCAATGTGGATCAAAAAGCCGTCGAAAAGCAAATGCAGCGGCAAGTTCGCAATATTATGCAAGATTTGGGCGTGCCTCGTCAGTCGGAAATGGACGAGCTACGCGGCAGGTTAGATCGGCTAGAGCGTCAGCTACGCGATCTAGAGAATAAGGACTGGCGATGAAGCGCCTTCATACTTTTGCCTATCCGTCGTACACTATGCAAAAGAAACGAGAGCTCATCCCAATGAACCTATGAGAGAAATACTAATTAGCTTTGGTGTGGTGGTTGCCTGCGTCGCAGTGCTGCTCGTTGCCCAGTTTACGGGTGGCGATGGTGAAGTGGCGATCGCCGACAGGGCAACTGAGGCCCCCACTGCTCAAACACAAGTTCAGACACCAGTTTCAGAAAAAGCACCATCAGAAACATCGGCAGAAACATCGGCAGAAACATTGGTGGCTCAAGGCAGTGCCAGTGATTTGGTTACCGGAAGTACTACAGGAGGAGATGCTGTGACTAACCCAGCCGCAGATGCTAATAATATTGTCACGACCGACTCGGGCCTAAAGTATGAGGTCATTACCGAAGGTGAAGGGGCGCAGCCTCAGACAGGTAATCGTGTGTTTGTCCATTATGTTGGCACACTCGAAGATGGCACTAAGTTTGATAGTTCGCGCGATCGCGGTCGTCCCTTCGACTTCACTATTGGCCAAGGCCAGGTGATCAAAGGCTGGGATGAAGGCGTCGGCATGATGAAAGTTGGCGATAGACGTAAGCTCATTATTCCGCCCGAGCTAGGCTACGGCGCTCGCGGTGCAGGCGGTGTGATTCCTCCCAACGCTACGCTTATTTTTGATGTAGAGCTACTGCGCATCGGCAGCTAGTAATCTCCATCCTATGTAGTTAGTTTGAAAGCTAGTTTGGAGTCCTCAAGTTGCTGAAGTCCCTATTTGGGTGGTGCCCCATAGGTAAGGATGACTGAATTTTATATGCAGCAAGGGACATCAAGATTTATAGCCCTTAAGGCGCTAAGTATATATGCTCGTTAAGGGCTGGAATACTTGTCCTCCCGTGGATTGTGGGTTGAAATCCTGTGAATAACCAGGATACGTATTCAGAAGTTAGCTTCATTGGTCGAAACCCATTCAGAGACAGATAGATCTAAAATTAGTGCCCTATATAAATCAAGGGGGTTAGCCCTTTTGGATGAGCTAAAAAGATAGTGGATCGCCTCGGTTGACCCACAAGTGCGAAATCGAACCCCTTTTGCTGGGCTCTTAACACTAAAGATATGCCTCAAACCCTTGCCAGGAGAGAGGCACTAAATTCCGATCTATCTGTCAGAGAGAGGCTTACAACCATCCTTACCTTTTTAGGACTACCCGTTTAAACAGATTTGTCGCGAAATAAGAAAAATAATCGCTGAACCCATTGATATACATGGCTTTCAGGTGATTGTCCTTGAAATGGCTGAAAGCTCCTAATCAAAAGACTTTCAGCCATTTTAAGGGCTTATTTCGCAACAGTTCTCTTATTGGTAAGCAATTTCAAATTCCAACTTACAGACATGTATGTTGCTTCAGCGAGGAACGATCTTACTGGGTTTCAGCCGCTTAGATCTGCTAGACGTATTTGACGGTGATTCAAGGCGAACGAGAAATCAATGGTTTTGGGCGTCCGTAGTCTGGAATTTAGAATTTCTGCTTATTGGTCAACTGTATTTATTAAAAATTTTTCGTCAACAGATTTTTTAAATCCTGCCTGTACTAGTATTCTGGCGTCAGTCATTGGCTCTTTAGCTGTCGAGCTGTATTCTTTGAGAGCTTCTTCAAATCTATCTATTAATTCTTCTCCGTCTCTATTCGTTTTATAGTGCAAATACAATATATAAAATATTTTTTGGTCGATAACGACGTATCCGTGTTTTTTTTGTTTGGTTTCATATAGTGATGTTAGTTCAAAATATTTTTTGATCTGTCCAGGACTGTCCTCAACTACTAAGACCTCTTCCCCAAAAATTTCGTCATAGTGCTTATCAAATATTTGTTTTTTTCTGCTAGATGCTTTGTGTGGATTACCCTTTAGAGAATAAAGGACTTGGCCAAATCGCTCCATGCTAATTTGGTATTTGTATGTTCTGTCGTCAGTCAGTCCCGTATCACCTGTCTTTCTTGAATAAGCTACTTCGTATTCACGTAGATACTGCTCTAGATGCATTTGCTCAGGTCTGAGAGACTTTAGATCTACGCTAGATATAGAGTTTTGACTGTTAGTATATTCAGCTATTTTGTTATTCAGTACCTTATCGTTCGTAGTCTTGAAGATTCTCACCAATATTTGACTGTTAGAGAGATATTCGTCTATATTCCCTTCGTCAAACTTGTGGAATTTGTGTATTGTTCTTAATGTTTGACCGCCGTTTATTACTTGAAAGGACTTTAGTTTAAGTTTTATTTTTTTGTTTGCGTTAGTATTGATAGCCTCAATATCTTCTGCGATTAGCGTCAAGCCATTGTTATACATGAAAAACTTTGAGGGTTCCTTTTTCAGTGTTGTTGAGATGTTTTTGTTATACTTTGAACGTGCTACAAACCCTCTGACATTATCAAATAAAACAGAGTAGTCTAGCTCTATATCCCTTAGATCTTGTACATTTTCCATGTTATATTGATTTCTCATTTCTTCGCTATTACATGTAATACGTATGATCTCATTGATCGGAAGTCTAATGATGTACGATTTTGATGACGAAATTGGATCCTCTGAGAACGACATAATCGCATCAGTATCTAACATTAATTCCGCATTGATTGGTTCAGGACGGATAGACATATATTGGCTTATTTGCACTAGTCCCACCGCCTTTACCTCTAGTCCATAAGCCTGTTCTAGCCTTTTTATATCCTCATTTGATTTCTTTAGCTCTATATTCTCATTACTTACTACATATAAATGTAGCTTCCATTCATCATTGCTATTCAACTTCTCTATAATAGAAATCGCAAATTCTTTTATTTTCCCTTCTAGGTTATCTGTTTGCTCCGTAGTCAATGCGTTGACGAACTTTGCAGATATAAATGCTTCGTTTAGGCACTGAGCTTTACCAGGATTGAACTTTTCTCTATACTTGAAATTAAACAAGTTAATAGAAAAATCCTCCTCATTAATATGGATTGCATCAATGCCACAATCATCTTTCTTTGTTTCTCCTAATACCAATTGATTAAATTCAGTATCTGTTACTAAATCTCTTAAATCGAAGATGTCTCGAATGCCGCAAACATTCTCTAATATGAAGAGATAGAATCCTAGTCGTTCTCTCTTTTTGGGTTCTTTTACTTTTTGGCCGCAGTTAGAGTCGTTTAACAGTATATCTGCATATTTTTCAGATTTTTTTGCGACTAGTTTGAAATCATTGATATTAGGCATATTCACTTAAATGCTTTAGGTTGCCACATTAGTTTAGCGGGCCGGAACTATTTTCTTAGAAAAGATTAGTCCCGGTTAGAAAGATCGGATGCTCGATTAAGAAACTGCGTGTATTCTGGCTGAAACAACAGCTTAACCGTGCCGGTTGGGCCATTCCGATGCTTGGTGAGAATAATCTCTGCAATCCCTCGATCGGGTGTATCCGGATCGTAATACTCTTCTCGGTATAGCATCATAATTAAGTCAGCGTCCTGCTCAATTGCGCCTGATTCACGCAGATCTGACATCATGGGGCGTTTGTTGGTACGGGATTCTACGCCGCGACTGAGCTGCGAGAGGGCAATGACGGGGACGTTGAGTTCGCGGGCAAGCCCTTTTAGCGATCGCGTCATTTTAGAGAGTTCTTGCACGCGGTTATCGCCCGATCCTTCCATCAGCTGCAAATAGTCAATCAAAATCAACCCTAATGCGCCACCATGCTCGGCCTGCAATCGTCGTGACTTAGATCGAATTTCTGTCACTCCAATTCCTGGCGTATCGTCAATAAAAATCGGCAGCTGAGAGAGCGTGTTAATGGCATGGCCCATCGGTTCCCACTCGTGCTGAGCGATTCGCCCTGTACGCAACCGGCCACTTTCAATCTTGGCTTCGGATGACAGCAGTCGATAAATCAGCTGCGCTTTGGACATCTCTAAGCTGAAGACAGCGACTGGAAGCCGATGCGTATCGGCAATATTGCGAGCTACGTTCAAAACAAATGACGTTTTTCCCATCGCCGGTCTTGCAGCCGCAATAATCAGGTCAGAGCGCTGAAAGCCTTGGGTCATTGCGTCTAGGTCATAAAATCCGCAGGCTAGGCCGGGGAGCACCATGCCCAGCGATCGCTGCTCAATATCCGAAAATGTATCGGTTAAAATATCTGCCGTTGCGGTGAGTCCTTGCGTGGGCCGCTCTTGGGTAATGCCAAACAGCCTTTGCTCCGACTGGTCGAGCACTTCTTCTAGCGGGGTTTCGGTTTCGTAGCCCAGCTGAATAATTTCACCGCCTGATTGAATCAGCTTGCGGCGTGTGTACTTGTCCATAACCAGCTTGGCGTACTGGTCAATATTGGCCGCGCTGATGGTGCGATCTACCAGCTGGGCAAGTCGGCTTTGGCCGCCCACTTTTTCTAAGGTGCCTTTGTCCTTTAGCCAAGAGGCAATGCCCATGAGGTCAGTCGGCAATCCCCTGGCTTGTAAATCTAAGGCTGCCTGATAAATGCTGCGATGCGTACCAATGTAAAACGCCTCCGGAACAATGACTTCAGTCACTCGGCCAATGGCTTCAGGATCAATCAGGATGCCGCCCAAGATCGCCTCTTCTGCCTCAATGTTCTGTGGCGGTAGGCGGTCAATCGCAGGCTTAAATCGGGGTTCTGATGAAACCATTGAAGATAAAAGGATGAATGATAAATGATTAACAATGAATAGCAAAGCATAGGAGGGATAATCCCTTGCATACTTCGTTATTCGTACTTCATCGTTCCAATATAAAAGGGCAGGGATTTATTTGACTCCCTACCCTTATTAAATTAACGAACAGTACAAATGTTCGCAAATGTTCGTAGTGATCTGGCTTGTGCCTTTTGGCCTGTGTCTTTTGGCCTGTGTCTTTTGGCCTGTGTCTTTTGGCCTGTGTCTTAATGAAATTAAGTACGAAATCAGTCAGACGACATAAGTTCAGTGAAGTTAATCAGCCACTACGCGCAGATTGATGATAGCCGTCACTTCGCTGTGTAGCTTGATTTCGACCTTGTATTCGCCTAGCTTGTTGATATCAGGTAGGGTAATGTCGCGGCGATCAACTTCTTTGGCTGCATTGGCCTGAATGAGGTCGGCGACTTCAGCAGATGTAACCGTACCAAAGATAGCCTCGTCTTCCCCAACGGCTTTGGCGATGGTGAACATGCCGATGGTGTTGAGCGCTGTTTTAGTCGCTTCTGCCTCTTTTTTAATCGCCTCTAGGCGTTGACGCTCTTTTTCGCGACGAATTTCTACCTGCTTGAGCACACCCGGCGTTACCCGATAAGCCATGCTGCGAGGAAACAAAAAGTTGCGTGCGTAGCCGGGCGCTACTTCTACCAAATCACCGTCGCTCCCAAGCTTGGGAATGTCCTGAGAGAGGACTACCTGAGTTGTTTTTCTCGCCATTTCTATTACGGGTATTACGGGGTCTATTACTGGGGTTGCCTGTACGGGGATTACCTGTACTTACTCACGACTCTAAATGATTCCGCCGCAGCGCAGTATACTACCTTACCGAAAACCTGCTAAAGCTGCAACCCAGTTGTGGCATCTGGCGCATGTTTTTTTCTGGTAGAAGCTGTCTGTCTGCTAGAAACTGTCTGTCTGCTAGAAACTGTCTGTCTGGTAGAAGCTGTCTGTCTGCTAGAAACTGTCTTTCATTGTGCGGATGTGGGCAAATACGGTGACCGGATCTTGGCTACTCGCGATCGCCTGAAGCTGTGGGCTCTCCCAGCGGAGAAAAGGATTGGTGGCTTTTTCTGTGGCGAGTAGGGCAGGGACAGTGGGTTGATTTTGCGCTCGGGCGGTAGTGACTTCGGCGAAGCGCGATCGCAATGCTTCATTTTGATCCTCTACATGCATGGCAAACTTCAAATTGCTGAGCGTGTATTCATGTGCGCACCATATTCGGGTGTTGTCTGGCAGGGCCTTAAGCTTGGCTAACGAAGACTGCATTTGCTCAGGACTGCCTTCAAATAATCGGCCACAGCCGCCTGCAAAAAGCGTGTCACCGCAAAATAGCTCGCCTGGTGTGTCGTCGAGCGGTGTGATGACGGATGCGGGTGCAGAGGCGGGTGCAGAGGTGGGTGAAAAATAGTAGGCAATGTGCCCTCTGGTATGGCCGGGGACAAAGAGCACTGTAGCGATGCGGTCTGCAAACGTGACGCGATCGCCTTCTTTTAAAGCATAGGTTTGCTGCGGAATCCGTCCTTTATCTTCCTCACTGGCATAGACTTCGGCCTTGGGAAAGCGCTTGATCAGTTCGCGGTTGCCGCCAACATGGTCATTGTGATGATGCGTGTTAAAAATGGCCACCAGCGTCGCGCCTAGTTCAGCTAACTTGTCTAGCACAGGCGGTGCATCCGCCGGATCAACGACTGCCGCCGTGTGATCTACCGGGTTATGCAACACAAAAATGTAGTTGTCGGCGCGAGCTGGGAGTCGATAAATGTCCATAGCTATCCGTTGCAGGTTTAACGGATTAGTTTAGCGAAAGGTCAGCGAAAGGTCAGCGAAAGGGCGCTAGCTGCGATCGCTTCTGTGAACGCTTCACGATTCTTTTGATGCTTCAGAGGTTTTTGATGCTGTAGAGGCTTTGCGATCGCAATATCTCTTCGCATCTCTTAGCAATAAAGAATGAAGCAAAGTCGATACACTGCGGGTACCTATAGGGCGTAATCTAGTGCCTGACTCAACGTGATGGCATTTCGTAACGGCCTCAGCGATGGCTGTTGTCAGTCATCCGTCATGGGTCATCCGTCATGAGTCATCTGTCATGAGTCATCCGTCAGTGAGCGTCAGGGTGAAACAGCCTTGGTCGCTAAAGCGAATCTTCTATATTGGGTAGGGTTTATGACCGATGTTCCGGTGATTCAAATTCATCAGCTCACGAAGCAGTTTGACGATCACATCGCCGTCGATCAGCTCAGCTTAGAGGTGTATGCAGGCGAAGTATATGGCCTAATTGGCCCCAACGGCGCTGGCAAAACGACGCTGATTCGGCTGCTGTCAATGGCTGACTCGCCGACGGCAGGGGAGATCATCATTGACGGGCAAAAAATGGCTCGCAACGAAGCTAACGCAGCAATTAAGCGCCGAATTGGCTTTTTGCCAGACGACTTTCCGCTGTATGACGACCTGAGTGTAAATGATTACCTTGAGTACTTTGGCCAGCTGTACTATCTAGAGCCAGAACCGTTAAACCAGCGTGTGAGTGAAGTATTGGCGCTGGTGAATTTAGAGCACAAGCGCAGTAGCCTAATTAGCACCCTGTCACGCGGTATGAAGCAGCGATTGAGCTTGGCTCGTACAGTTATTCATCGGCCTCGCTTGTTGCTATTAGATGAACCCGTTTCAGGTCTAGATCCCATTGCTCGAATCGACTATTGCAAAACAATTAAGCGGTTACAGAGCGAGGGAATCACCATTTTAATTTCGTCGCACATTTTGAGTGACCTGGAAGATTTTTGTACAACCATCGGCATTATGGAGCAGGGCCGTTTGGTAGAAAGTGGCCGCTTGCAGTCGCTGTATCGACGCGAAGGGCAGCAGCTGCTAATTGCGGTGCTAGAGCCCGACTCGCGGCTGGAGATATTTTTAGAGGAGCATCCTTTGGTGACGGCTCAAAATGAGTGGGTTGAGCTCGCCGGTGGGGGCCGTAAGCTGGGGGTGACCTTTACAGGTAGTGAGGCAGATGCTGCTGAATTATTGCGAGTGCTGATTTTAGAAGGCATTCGAGTGAGCGAGTTTCATTACACGCAAGAAACGCTAGAAGATATTTTTGTGCGACTGGGCTATCAGCAAACTTCTTAGAGATTGGTTCGAGATTGGTTCGAGATTGGTTCAAGATTGGCTAGAGATTGGCTAGGGATTGCTTTAGAGGCTAGGCTACTGCACTTTGCGCGACCCCATTCAATATGTTGTTCACTTTCGGTTTTCCATTGCAACTTAACTTTTTCAACATTCTTTTATTTTTAAGGTTCTATGATTAATTGGATTGATAGGCTGGGGACTCAGAATCCTCAATTTCTCCGAGAATGTCGCGGACGGCTCAGACCGCGAAGCGTGATGGCAGCGGTTGGACTGTCAATTATTTTTCAGTTTTTGTTGTACATATCCATAGTGGATGTCAATCAGCCTCTTGATGCGATCGCACAGCGAGATGTCTGTAGGGCGCTCTCTTGGGTGATTCCTTATGCTTTGTTTGTGCTAGGAGGCTATTACATTGTTGATGACTTGGGTAAAGAAGAAAGAACAGGAACGCTGAACTTTATTCGGCTGAGCCCTCGGCCAGCAGTTGAAATTTTGCTAGGGAAGCTGCTCGGCGTGCCGATATTGCCGATGCTGCTGGTGGCGATCGCCCTGCCGATGCATGTTATTACAGGTCTGCTAGGCGGTGTTTCGCCCGGTTGGCTGCTGAGCTACTATCTGCTGCTGGTCTTTGCGATGGGGCTGGTGTATTCGTTGGCGCTGCTGTTTGGCCTAGTGGGTAGCACCTCGCCGTTGGGTAAGCAGCAGGCGCTCAGTGGAATTGGCTTTGCCGGTTTGGCGCTGTTTTTTTTAGCGCCTGTGTTTATGCTTTGGAATACGCAGGTGGTGTGGTGGTCGTTTGAGCAGGGCTCGCCTTTGTTTAGTGAGTTTGACCGCGTTAGCACACCGTTAGAATGGGTATACCTGCCGATTGCCGCAAACGTGATTGTCGCTCATATATTTGCCTTGGGTAACTTTGTGCTCGCTGCGCTGCTGACCTGGCAGGTGCTGCTGCGCAAGTTTCAGGTGCCGCAGTCTACGCTGGTGAGTAAGTACATTAGCTATGTGGGAGTGGCCTATGCCAATGTGTTGCTATGGGGCTTTTTTCAGCGCTCAACTATTCAAGACTTTGAGCAAGAAAGCGGCATTGCAGCACTGGCGTTTCTCAATGCTGGATTGTTGATAGGGCTAATATTTGCCCTGGCTCCTAGTCGGCAGATCCTGCTCGATTGGCTGCGCTACCGGCAACATCGCTTTATGGATTGGGTTTGGAATGACAATAGCCCTTCTGTGCTGGCGATCGCGATTAACTTTGCGATCGCGGCTGTACTGATTGTGCCCTGGCTATTCATTGTCAAAGGTGCCAATATTCAAGCGAGTGCTTATCTGCTCTCAGCGGTGAGTCTAGGCACAATTATTTTGATTTACGCGACGCTGGTGCAAATTATTTTGAGTATGCGACTGCGATCGCCAATGATTTGGGCGGTCGGCGTTGTGGCAACCATTGGAATAGTTCCCCCAATCATCCTCGGCATTTTAACTGAAGGTTTAGCGGATCGTTCTACCTTTCTCATTGCGATTTGGACGTTTTTAGGCATCCCTTTCTGGAACGGATCTGATGCGGGCAATCTGTCGCTAGGCTTAGCCATCGGCTGGGCTGCTCAGCTGATTGTTTTGCTATTGCTATTCACGCGCTTTTCGCAAAACTTAAAGCGGCTCTCAGCCCATCGCTATGCAGACAGTTGATGGTCAGCAGCAAAGCGCGTTGTAGTCTCTTTGTGTTTAAGCGCCATTCAAGCGACATTTAAGGGCACATACTGTTGTGCCCTGACTGGTCTGTGCTTCAGATGTTAGTGATTGTCTGTCCCCCAATGCAACACGACCCTAACCATTTCCCCAACGTTCAGACCAAGAGAGTTGGGTGAAAAGAGAATTTAATCTGAGAGAGTTCAACTAGAGAGAGTTCAACTAGAGAGAATTCAGCCTAAGAGAATTCAGCCTAAGAGAATCCAAACATATCTAACTGTTCTTCAGGATCGGGCTGTTCTTCAATATTTGTTGGCTCGTTTGGGTTGTGTTTAATTGCGCGATCGCCTGCCCTGGGCGCTTTTTTGTGACGCAGCCCCACCGCAATGGTGCTGTTTTGTTCTATTTGGCTCATCACTTGCCTAGCGCGGCTAATCACCGAAGGCGGCAGTCCGGCCAATCGGCCTGCTTCAATGCCGTACGACTTATCAGCACCACCGGGTCTGACCTGATGTAAAAAGATAATCTGATTGGGCATCTCTTTGACGGTGACCTGATAGTTTTCTACATTGGCGAGCAGTGAGGCTAGCTCATTCAGCTCGTGGTAATGCGTGGCAAAAATAGTGCGCGCGCCGATTTCGCTCGCGAGATGTTCGGCAACGGCCCAAGCAATCGACAGCCCATCAAAGGTGGCGGTGCCCCGGCCAATTTCATCGAGCAGTACCAAAGACTGAGGCGTCGCATGGTTGAGAATGTTTGCGGTTTCGTTCATCTCTACCATAAAGGTCGATTGGCCCGTGGCCAGATCATCGACTGCGCCGACGCGGGTAAAAATGCGATCGCACACTCCCAATGTCGCGGCCTTTGCGGGTACAAAACTTCCCATCTGCGCCATCAGCTGAATCAAGCCGATTTGTCTGAGGTAGCAGCTTTTGCCACTGGCGTTTGGCCCTGTGAGAATAATGAGATCAGGAGCGACTCTGTTCTGTTCTTTTTTGGGTTCGCTGGTCACGCTGCCGAGCCCGGTGTCATTGGGTACAAAAAACCCAGCTGGTAGTGACTGTTCTACCACCGGATGGCGACCGTCTTCAATAAAAACAGATCGGCCTGTGGTGATTTCAGGGCGGGCGTATCCTTGATAAATCGCGACTTCTGCGAGCGCTGCTAAGACATCAGCCGCAGCAACCTTGGCCGCCACCTGGCGAATCAGCGTAACCTGCTCGCTGACCTGCTCGCGCAGCTGAATAAACAGCTCATACTCTAGCTGATGCATTTCCTCGTTGGCCATTGTCAAACGAGTTTCACATTCTTTGAGTTCGTGAGTAATGTATCGCTCTTCATTCGTGAGTGTTTGTTTGCGGGTGTAGTCGTCAGGGGCCTGCGCCGACTTGCTGCGAGAAATGCTGATGTAGTAGCCAAAAGCTTTGGTGTAGCCCACTTTGAGGTTGCTAATACCTGTGCGAGATCGCTCGGTGGTCTCTAGGTTGGCAATCCACTGTTGATCGGCAATGATTTGGGATCGCAGCTGATCGAGCGTGGGGTTTACGCCGTCGCGAATGAGGTTGCCTTCTGTGAGGTAAAGGGGAGGATTTTCGACGAGGTGCGATCGCAACACATCGCCCAACTGCTCTAGCTCAGGGGGTACAAACTGTAGCTTCACCAAATAGGGTGAAGTCGCATGGCTCATGAGCGCCGCTAGCTCGGGCAGCTTGGCAAAAGAATCAGCGATCGCAACCAAGTCACGACCATTGGCCGTGCCCGACCCTGCCCGACCCGCCAATCGTTCGAGATCGTAAATTTGCTTGAGCAATTGCTGTAGCTGCTGCCGCAGACTGCCATTTGTCACAAGCTCTTCAACCGTATCTTGCCGCGCCTGAATGCCTTCTAAGCTCAGCAACGGCTGCAACAGCCATCGGCGCAGCGCCCGTCCGCCCATTGCCGTAACGGTTTTATCTAAGGCCCACAGCAGCGATCCATGAAAAATGCCATCCCGGCAGGTTTGGGTAATCTCTAAGTTGCGCCGGGTCTGGTGATCAATCACCAAATACTCAGTGGTTGAATAGCTAGAGAGATTTTGCAGGGGAGCAACCGATTCTTTTTGAGTGTCTTCTAAATATTCCAACAGACCGCCTGCCGCCCGAATGGCAAGAGGTAGGTGAGCGCAGCCAAATCCTTCGAGCGATCGCACTCGAAAACTCTCTAACAGCCGCTGCTTAGCCTCCGCTTTCGTAAACGGCGTTTGGCTGCGAAAGGTATAGCAAAACTGCGTCGGCAAGCAGGCAGGCAGCCGCTCAGACTTTTCTCCAGGCCGCAGCAGCGCACCCAGATCAGGCAGATTAGTCGGCACCAAAATCTCCGCCGGCTGAAGCCGCATCAGCTCTTGAGCCAGCTCATCTAAGTCAGTCGCCTGCGTCGTCAAAAACTCTCCAGTTGAAACATCCGCATGGGCTAGTCCCCAATGATCGCCAGCAATCACCACCGCCGCCAAAAAATTATTGCGCCTAGCGCTCAGCATGCCTTCTTCAATCACAGTGCCAGGCGTGATAATCCGAGTTACCTCTCGTTTCACCAAGCCCACTGCCTGCGCCGGGTCTTCAACCTGGTCGCAAATGGCCACCGCATAGCCTTTTTCAACCAGCTGTGTGCAGTACCGCTCTAGCGCATGATGCGGAATACCCGAGAGCGGAACCCTGCCAATGGCCTTGCCCGAGTCCTTGCTAGTCAGCACCAGCTCTAGCTCACGGGCAATAGTAATGGCATCTTGAAAAAAAGTTTCAAAAAAATCGCCAACACGATACATCAACAGGGCATAGGGATGCTGATCTTTAATCTCTGCATAGTGACGCATCATCGGCGTCATATCGTCGCGGTTGACCTCGCGATAATCAGCGTAGCGTACCGTATGTTTGGCTAGCCTTTCGGGGATACCGTAGTTTTCGGGTGGCTTACCAGCGTTAGAGCTAGCTTCAAAAACAGTCATAAACGCAAAACAGGTAGGGGCTAATCTAATATCTTAGGCGCTTTTATTTTAAATGTTTTACGCGACAGGGCGTGAAGCGGCTTCTATTGCCTCCTGTCGCCTTCTATCGTCTTTAAGCGCTTTTGAACCCTTAGTATCAGCTATATGGCCTAGGAACTTGATTAGAGTTATGGCGTCATCCAAGCTAGTAATAGTTAAATAAGCTGAAAAACTTAAAATCAGCGGCTATTTCTTCTAAACGGGGCGTTTCTGTGAGCTATATTCGTTTCTATTCTACCTGGGAAACTTGCTAAGCCTTTTACTAAGCCTTAATAGATGCTCTAGATACACTTCTAGAATTTTTGACGCTTTTGATGCTTTAGGCACTCTCAACTATCAGCTCTTTCTCCTGAAAAGATCAGCAAAATAAAGCGCACAATGAACAACAGTAGTGAAAGCCTCGTTAACGCCCCTCTCAACAGCCATACTTCACCCATTCTGCCTGCTGGCCACATCACGCCTTCAAATGTCTTCCCAGAGACTGCGACTGTCGGCAAATCTATCGCCTCTAAATCTATCGCCTTTGTGGACAGCGGCCTAGCGAATATAGACGATCTCATTGCGTCGCTCACCGATGCTACCGTCTATGTTATAGACTCCCAACAAGATGGTGTTCGCTACATCGGTGATGTCCTCTCTCAGCTACAGCATGAAGCCTTTGATATCGGCAGCGTTCATATTTTTGCGCATGGCGACGCGGGTGAATTACAGCTAGGCGCAACGACCCTCACTGCTGACAACCTGATTGGCTACAGCGAAGACTTGGCTACCTGGAGCCAATCACACACTCAAGATGTTTTGCTCTATGGCTGCAATGTTGCCGAAGGCGCAACCGGTAACGCCTTTCTCGATCAGCTAGTAGCGCTTACAGGCGCTGATATTCAGGCGTCTAACGATGTCACCGGAAGCGCTGAACTCGGAGGTGACTGGGATTTAGAAGTAACGAAAGGCGCTATTGAAAGCAGCCTGGTAATTAGCGCAGTTGGTCAAAGTACCTATCAGGGTTTGCTGGCAAGCAGTCCTACAATCATTAGTGATGGCGGTGGCGCGAGTGCCGCTATCACAGTCGATGCAGGAACCTCCTACATTACCGATGTCAATGTAATCGGCGCCAACGGCTACTTCGAAGGCTTTGGGGTTGAATATTACTTCAGCGGCGGATTAGACTCCTACCTATTTAATATTGATGTAAATACAGGTGTCGTTTCGTTTGACGGTGTTTTTGACTATAACAATCCCACCGACGTAGGCCGTGACAATGTTTACGACATCAATGTTTTGGCAATTGACTGGACCGGACAGTCTGATACTCAAGCGATTTCTATTACGGTTCAGTCAGACGAAATGCCTGAACCGTTCGGCCTTGCTAATGATCCCAACATTTCGGTGAACGAAGGTGAGACGGCAGTTGCCGATCTCAACGTGACAGGGGCTGCTAATGGCTTCAATGAAAACTTTGGCGTAGAGTACTACTTCTTCGGTGGTCAGGACTCTTATCTATTCAACCTCAACCACAATACTGGCGAGCTTTCCTTTGCTACAGCGCCCAACTACGAAAGTCCGGTCGATGCCAACCGTGACAACATATATGAAGTTGGCATCCTCGCTATAGATTACTCGGGGCAGTCAGCAGTCAGCAACCTGTCAATCGCTGTTCAAGATGTTGTAGAAGCTGGCAGTCCACCCGTCATTACGTCAAATGGCGGAACTTCCTATGCTCTGATTGACACAGCAGAAGGCACAACGCTGGTGACCGATATGTCAGTCACCAGCAGCAACGGCCAAACTGAAGGCAATGGGATTACCTATTCTATTTGGGGCGGTATTGATGCAAGATTCTTTAATATCAATGCGAATACAGGTGTTCTTTCCTTTAAAACAGCGCCTGATTTTGAGTCACCTGCTGATTCTGATGGCGACAACCTCTATGGCGTAGATATTTTAGTCACCGATGCCAATGGCCAAATAGATAGTCAGTTTATTCATGCTCGGGTGACTGATGTTGTAGAAGTAACTCAGCCGATTATTACCAGCAATGGCGGCGGCGATACAGCCGTTATTGAGGTGGATGAAGGCACTTTGGCCGTCACCGATGTCATGACGACGGGCTCGAATGGCTACAGTGAGGGCAACGGTTTGTCCTATACGCTTAACGCAGGTGACGATGCTGATCTGTTCAATATTGATGCGAATACCGGCGTGATATCGTTTAAGACTGCGCCCGACTTTGAAAATCCGGCGGATGCTGATGGCAACAATGTTTATTTTGCCAATGTCCTCGTGCAAGATCCGACCGGTCAGAGCGATAGTCAGTTTCTCTCAATTGTGGTGAAAAACGTTGCTGAAGGCGGCGTTGCTCCGGTGATTACGAGCAGTGGTGGGGGTAGCTCTGCGTTAGTAAAAGTGAAAGAGAACAGCTCTTTTGTGGTGGATATGCAGTCTACCGATGCGGATGGTGACACTGAAGGCAACGGGATTACCTACCGAATTAACGCTGGAGAGGATGCAGGTGCGTTTAATATTGATGCCAACACGGGTGTCATTTCCTTTAAAGTCGCGCCTGACTATGAATCGCCGGATGACCAGGATGGTAACAATATCTATCGAATTAACGTGCTGGCAACCGATTCTACCGGTAAGACCGACAGCCAGTTTTTGCAGGTTGAAGTGACCAATGAAGTCGCTGTTTATCTATTGGGGGGCCAGTCTAACATGGCAGGCGCTACTAGCGATGCAGCCTTTTTAGCAGGTAGTCCCCAGGCCAATCCTTTCCCTGCGGTACAAATTTGGAATCCAGGGATTAATTCTTTTACTGCTTTGCGTCCTGGTTTTAACGGCAACTTTGGCACTGGCACTGGCTTTGGCGCAGAGGTAGGCTTTGGTCATGCCCTAGAAGCCGCCCGCGCCAATGGATCGCTAGAAAACAATGAAGAGATTTATTTGGTGAAGTATGCGATTGGGGCGACTAGCCTTGCCGAAGATTGGAATATTAACGGTAATGGCAACCGGTATGACGAATTTACGCAGTGGGTGGATGGTGCTTTGGCCAACCTGGCAAATGCGGGTATTGGTTACAGCGTAGAAGGTATGCTGTGGATGCAGGGAGAAAATGACGCGATCGCACTCGATCGAGCGAACAGCTACCAGAACAATCTAGATTCCCTGATTGGCGATGTCCGTAGCCGCTACGGCACAGGGATGGACTTTGTGATTGGTCGGTTGCATGAGGAGCTAACACCGTTCTTTTACACCTATGCCAATACGGTTCGCACGGCTCAGGTGAATGTCGCCAATTCTAATCCCAATAATCATTGGGTCAATACTGACGACTTTGTTGTTAATCCGATAGACGGTGTGCATTTTGATTCATCCGGCCATTTAGCTTTGGGTGAGGCGTTTGCAAGTGTCTTTGTATTGTAGTGATGACTAGGTCGCTTCGATAGCAAAAGGAAGATAACAAGGATAGTGATGACTGAAAATAAAACTGAAACAATAGAAACCGACTTTAGTTTGTCTTTCGAGAGCTTGCTACGCGACCTACTACAGCAAGGATCATTATCTGAGGGATTAGTGACGTTATTACCTGCGGCGAATGCTGATCTGTTTGGCTCAGGTAATTTTGTTTTGGGAACCGAGCGAGATGACTTTTTGCCAGGAACAGAGGCTGATGATGTGATCCTTGCTGGTGGTGGTAACGACGCTATTGTGAGCCGCTCTGGCAACAATGTTATTTTCACGACTGACGCGCTTGCTCGGGGCGGTTTTGAAAGAGACTATGTGAATATCAGTGCTGGAAACAATGTCGTTGTGTTAGGAGACGAAAACGGCAGCTACTACACCACCGATGGCTGGTTTGACAGCGTTTATATTGATGGCTTTGAGATGGGTGCAGACAGTCTGGTGCTGTATGGCAGCAGCGATCTATATGAAGTGAGAAGTGACGAAAAAGGCTCATGGATTTTGTGGGGTGATGATGCTTCTGAGGCGATCGCCTACCTAAACGGCATTTCTAACTTCTCGCTTAACAGCAACACAGTTTCATTTATCACTTCATCAGCTGGGCTTTCCTCTAATTCTGAAGCCGAGCCAGTCCAGCTGGAGCCAGTCCAGCCCGAGCCAGTCCAGCTGGAGCCAGAAGCTCCTTTTTCTCAAGCGTTTTACCAGCAGCTGGGTCAACCGGAATATGCGGAAGTGGCGGGCGGTGTCGGAGACGACTTGCTGGTTGGGAGCGATCGCGCCGACAGCCTAGCAGGCTTTTTGGGTCGTGACTATGCCTTCGGCGGCGGCGGCGCCGATCTTTTTATCCTCGGTGACTTTGGCGGCGCGTATTACACGCGTGCTGGCTGGTCAGATTCGCTATATATAGACGACTTTACCGCTGGTGAAGATCAAATACAGCTCAGTGGATCGGTGAGCCAGTATTCAGTAACCACTGGAGCAACAGGCTCTTGGTTGTATTTTGAAGGCGATGCGATCGCCTATCTCAATGGCGTCACCGCAGTCAATTTAGAAGGCTTCAAATATCTGTCTCTCTAAATTCTTTAAGAGCGTATTTCAAAGAGTTTAAAAAAGCCCTTTTGGTTATTCTCAACCTTTACGCTTGAGGATTATATTCGCAGCACTGGTGGATTAGCTTAGCGACCAAGCCCGTCCATCCGGTTTGGTGGCTAGCACCGAGTCCTTCGCCCGTGTCGCCATTAAAGTACTCATAAAAAAGTAGGTAGTCTCGCCAGTGAGGATCGTTTTGAAACGTCTCATTGTTGCCATATACCGGGCGCTTTCCTTCCTCGTTTCGTAAAAACGTGCCAATCATTCGCTGCTCTAACTTAGTGGCCACGCCCCACAGGTTCATTTCATCGCCCGAGCCGTAAGGACATTCAATTTTAAAATCATCCTCAAAGAAATGGTGATAGCGCTGTAATGCCTCAATCAACAGATAGTTGGTCGGAAACCATACCGGGCCACGCCAGTTAGAATTGCCGCCAAATAGCCACAGGCTAGATTCTGCAGGTTCGTAATCGACTCGGTAAATTTTGCCTTTTACATCAAAAGTATAGGGGTTTTCTCGATGGAACTGGGAGAGCGCGCGAATGCCGGTTGGCCCCAAGAACTCATGGGGTTTGAGCATTTTGGCCAAGATGCGTCTGAGCTTGTCAGGCTTAACCACAGAAAGCATTCGACGCTTTTGGATCTTGCCATTCTTATCTGTTGTTTGTTGCGTGATAATGTTGCGTGATAGCTTTGGCCGGTTGGCTTCAAACCATTCCAAACGTTCTAAAAATCCAGGTAGCTGCTCTAGCAGTTCGGGTTCTAGGGTGGTGATCGCATACAGCGGCATCAGTCCTACCAACGATCGAATTTTAATCGGAAACCGGGTCATATCAGGCAGGTGCAGCACATCGTAAAAGAAGCCGTCTTCCTCATCCCACAGCTGGGTTGCATTTTCGCCTGAGGCGTTCATGGCTTCGGCGATGTAAATAAAATGCTCGAAAAACTTGGTAGCCATGTCTTCATATACTGGATTCTCCAAAGCCAGTTCTAGAGAAATCAACAGCATATCTAGGCAATACATGGCCATCCAGCTGGTGCCATCGGCCTGCTCTAACCGCCCGCCAGTCGGCAAAGGCTTGCTCCGGTCAAACACTCCAATGTTGTCAAGTCCTAAAAATCCGCCTTCAAAAACATTGTTGCCTTCGGTGTCTTTACGATTGACCCACCAGGTAAAATTCAGCAGCAGCTTTTGAAACAGCCGCTCTAAAAATAGGCGATCGCCCTTCCCTGTCATTTTTTTTTCAATTTTGTACACTCGCCAAGTCGCCCAAGCATGTACCGGCGGATTCACATCGCTAAAAGCCCATTCATAGGCAGGCAGCTGTCCGTTGGGATGCATGTACCATTCACGCGTCATCACGTCTAGCTGCTGCTTAGCAAATTCCGCATCGATCAACGCTAGCGGTAGGCAGTGAAAGGCCGTATCCCAGGCGGCAAACCAGGGATATTCCCAGGTATCTGGCATTGAGAGAATGTCTTGACTATCGAGATGATGCCAATGGGCATTGCGACCCCGCTTGCGCTCTGTTGGTGGGTTGATAGTGCTGGGATCGCCCTTCAGCCAGGTGCTAACGTCATACAAATAGTATTGTTTGCACCACATCATGCCAGCGAATGCCTGCCGCTGCACGTTTCTCAAGTCTTCGTTGTGAATGAAGGGCGCAAGCTGATGGTAAAACTTGTCGGCTTCTTGCAGGCGCGTCTCAAAAGTCTCTTGAAATATTTTTTCGCCTAAAGCGTCATCAAGATTAGAGTGATTCGATAGCCGCATCTGAATGGTTTGGCTCTCACCAGATTCCAGCTGTAGTCGATAGTGGGCGGCTGCTTTGGTGCCAGTTTGTGCGGGGTTAATGGCTGTCTCTTCACCCTCAATCACATACCGATGAAACGCATCTTTGACATAAGGAGAAGCGTTTTTTACATTAAAAAGCTGCTTTTTGTTGGTTTCATTTTCAGTGAACAGTAGTTCAGAGGGTGTTTGACAATAAAACCACGACTGACCTAGCTCTGGATGAGAGGTTTCGATGATAGAAGCCTTGGTACTGCGACTGATGGCTGTTAGGTTAGGCTTTAAACTTGGCATATCCCAAGACCAGGTATTGCGATACCACAGTGTCGGTAGCAAATGCATCTCGGCGCTGTCGGGGCCACGATTGGTCACGGTAATTTGAATCAGCACATCGTCTGCATCAGCCTTGGCATATTCTACCTGCACATCAAAGTAGCGATCGCCCTCAAAAGCACCACTGTCCATTAGCTCAAACTCAGGCTGATGGCGATCGCGCCGCTGACTTTCTTCTACCAGCTGTCGGTACGGATACTCTGCCTGCGGATACTTATAGAGCGCCTTCATGTACGAATGAGTCGGCGTGCTATCTAAATAAAAATAGTATTCTTTAACATCTTCGCCGTGGTTGCCTTCCTCGCCCGTCACGCCAAAAAAACGTTCTTTTAAGATGGGGTCTTGGCCGTTCCACATCGAAAGGGCAAAGCAGAGCAGCTGCCGGTCATCGCAAATGCCCAAAATGCCGTCTTCACCCCAACGATAGGCTTTGGAGCGCGCTTGCTCGTGGGGAAAATGATTCCAGGCATTGCCTTCGGGACTATAGTCTTCGCGGACGGTGCCCCATTGGCGCTCACTTAAATAAGGACCCCATTTCTTCCAGTTTGTCTGCTTGCTGGCATGCTCCTGAAGTCGTCGTTGTTCGGGCGTCAGGATTGGGCTGGACATGTTTAAAGATGTGAAACCATATTTCATCAACTATAGGGCTAAACCTATAAGTCCGCTATGGGTAATGCCTATGTCTTGAAAATTGCCGCCTCTAGCTGCGCGATCGCCCGATCTAAATCGCTGTTGACAATTTTCAAGTCAAACTCATCAGCAGCGGCTAGCTCTACCTTTGCCTGGGCCAAGCGCTTGGCGATGGCCTCTTCTGAATCCTGCCCTCGGCTGCGAATTCTCGCTTCTAAGGTCTCTACGCTAGGCGGCATCACAAAAATTTGATTGGCCTCAGGAAAGCTTGACCTCACCTGGCGGGCTCCTAGTAGCTCAATTTCTAAAATGACCCGCTGACCCCGTGCGATCGCCCTTTCAATCGGCGCTTTGGGCGTGCCATAACAGTTCCCTGCGAACTCCGCCCATTCCAACAGTTCACCCGCTTTGACCATTTGCTTAAAGCGATCTCTACTCACAAAAAAGTAGTGCTGACCCTCTATCTCTCCCGAGCGCGGCTGTCGCGTTGTCACCGACACCGACACCTGAATGTCAGGATGCTTTTGGAGTAGGCGATTGAGTAAGGTGCCTTTGCCCACGCCGCTAGGCCCTGCCAAAACAATTAAAGCGCCCGTTTGACGGCTGCGTTGAACCTCCAGACTTGTGGCATTTAAGGAATGCCGCGTCTGATTTGCTCTTTCATTTTCGGCCTCAACGGCAGACTCTTTTTGTGGGCTAGGGAAAATGATCATGATGAGCTAGTGAAAAGTAGCGTTACAAAAATATGCCCGATTGATTTGATGTCACACATCTTTAGGGGCTTTTGTTTAGGCCACTAGCATAACAGTTCTAGTCAGCCTCCAAATTATTCCTGAGCAGCCTTTAATAACTAGAAGAGATTTAGTAAGTAAAGAGCACCACCCCTTTGCCGTGTTTTCCCCCAGACCTTTGCCAATCTTCCTCTCCCTACCGTGAGTTTCATTTGGGGCATCAACTATGATCGCGATTCAGCCAAAAACTCGTCAGCTGCTCGGTGTTAACCAGCAGTCTTATCAGGCGCTCAAAGCCTCCATGAGCTTGAATTTGCGTCGTCAGCTGCTCATCGCCGTCTGTGACGATGTCAGAATGCAAAATCGGCTAGCAACTCAGCTCGAAGCCGATCTGGCGCAAGCTTTAGATCCTGCTTTTCCCATTTTAGAGGGCACCATTTGCCCTGCCGATACTGATCCGTCAGCTGATTTTCCGGGTCTCCAGCGACTGATGTTTGATCCTGAAGAGGGCAACTTGCCCCAACAGGTTGCACAGTGGGTCAGGCAAATAATGCTTTCCCAGGGCTTGTCGGCGCAAGATGCGCTGCCTCAGTTGCAGGTTCTGGGCATTGAGCAAATGATCCACCAGCCTGCCATTACCCAAAACTACTTTTTGCGATCGCTCGAAAAAATTGAGGCGCTGCTCCCCCGGTTGAACACCAGCCTGTTGATATGGGTTCCTTGGCCTTGGCTACGGACTATTCAGCAATCTTCACCCACCTTTTGGAACTGGCGAAACGGCGTTTTTGAATTTGTCAGCGATCCAACGCCAACGGCCCCTCGTCAGGAATCAGTTCACGTAGAGTTTCCATTATTTAACGACAACTCAACGAATGCTCACCACAGCGATACTCAGAAACGCCTGTTTCCGACACCTATCCCGCCGCTTAACTCATCTGAGTCATCTGAGGGACTCTACGGTGAAAGTGGAGAGAACGGCGGTGGAGAGAATGGTGGTGGAGAGAATGGCGAAAATGCTGTCGAGGTTCCCCCTACTGCCGTTCTGTTTAAAGCTCAATCAGCAGCTCGCGAACTGATCAAAAAGCAGCCTCCCCCGGCACAGCCAATCGCTAATCTCGTGACATCTGGCAGAGCCGTCGAGAATTCCTCGCTTGATGTCGAACTCCACACGCTGCTTTCTGAACAGTCGGCAAGTCCATCGGAAAGTCATCCAGAAAACCAGCTCGCCAGAAAGCTAGAAAGCCAGCCGGAAAGCCAGCCAGCCAGCCAGCTAGCTAGCCAGAAAGCCAGCCAGCCGGAAAGCCAGCCAGAAAGCCAGCCGACTCGGCAAACTATTGTACCTACCCAAAGAATTGTTGCTTCTCAGAACATCACTTCTTTAGGGGGATTGCAGTCAGTGGTGAGTCGGGTGGTGAGCCAGGAAGAGAATACTCTCCCTGAACTGACCGAGCTGCTCCATGACGAATCATCTGCCAATGCCCTTGTTGAAAAAGAGCTTTCTGAGCTGCATTGGGACGACTTTATTGATAGCTCAGTTTCTGACTCAGTCTCTATATCAGCCACTGAGTCAGACTATGAGACAGAAAGCCTCGATTTTGACGCGGCTCGTGCTGAACTGCTGGAGTGGAACTCGGATGCTCCCCTGGATGATTCGCTTCAGGATAAGTCGAATGCTCAATCGAACCTTTTACTCGATCCTCAATTCGACGCTCAAGCGGATCAAGCTGAGGATCAATCCCATCCTGAACCAGAATCCAATGCTGAACCAGATGGTGAGCCTGGGCTTAAACCGGCGGCTGAAACGGAAGCTGAAAAGCGCACCCAGGCGGCCACTCATTTTGCCCTGGGGCTGAGCTATCGCAATCGCATAGAGGCAGGTGAGCGCGGCTTAGAAGTGATTGAACCCGCTATTGCGGCTTATGAAAATGGGCTGAGTTGCCTGGGCGAGCCCCATTCAGACTGGGTGACTGGGCTCAATGACCTGGGTACGCTCTACTGGCTAAAAGCCCAGCAACAGCAGCCAGATCAGGCGATTGTCGCGATGAAGCGCAGTATTGAGCTCTATCAAGAGGCCATCACCAAAAGCGGTGTTGAACTACCAAATGGGCCATCGCTGGCGCTTCAACCGGGTGTAATTGGTCAGCTGTATAGCAACATGGGCGCGGTTTATACCGTACTAGCAGCCTGTAATGATCCGCTCATCTATCTTCAGCAGGCTGTTGAAACCTACGAAAAAGCGTTGCCGATGGTTTCGCTAGCGCGCAGCCCTGGTGAGTACGCTACGCTACAAAATAGCCTGGGTTCAGTATATTGGAAGCTTTCTCATTACGATGCGGCAGCGGCCAACTTGCACCGGGCGATCGCTGCCTACAATGAGGCGCTGCTAGGCTACAAACCTGACCAAAAACCTTTGGAGTATGCCGCTGTTCAAAACAACCTGGGCATTACCTACTGGAGTTTGGCGAAGCATGAGCGCGCAGAATTTTTGTTGAAGCATGCGATCGCCTCCTATCGAGATGCGCTCAACTACCGTACTTCAGATGTAGACCCGGCAGGCTGTGCGATTTCTTACAACAATTTGGCCCTTGCCTACTGGGATCTCTCTAAACAAACGCATGCCGATATTGCTCAAAAGAGCCGGTATCAAAAAAACTCGATTACCGCTTTCGAAGCCGCCCTCAATATCAGCAAGCTATCTGGCGTTCTCAACACTATGGATAGTGCTGCCATCTATCATTGCTTAGGCGATGTTCATGCGCAAATGCTTGAAACAGCCCCCTCCAAAGTAGAAGTTGCCGATAGCCTACAAAAGTCTTTGTACAGCTATATTCAGTCGCTCGATGGGTTATCCCCTGAGGCCGCTGCCTATCCGGGCCGATTCGCGGCAGTCATCGCCAATCTCAAACTCCATTATGAAAGGTTGGGTTTAGAGGGGCAGCAAGCAGCGCTCAATCAGATTCCACCTACGCTATTGCCTCAGGTAATGCTGGCACTATAGGCGCATTTCTGCATAAATGCTTCCGATAGCATAGGGGCGCGTGCTCATCTCGCGTTACTCTAAAAGAGCTGTTATCTGTAGCTCACGACTTTTGGAATGCCCATTTTAATTGTTGCAGCGATTGTTATCGCCTTTTGTGCGATCGCCTTTGCCCTGCAAAACAATCAGCTAGTAGCGATCAACCTTTTGGTTTGGAACTATGAGGGATCGCTAGCGATTGTGCTGCTTTCTACGCTGGCCATTGGGGTTCTTATCGGCTTGCTGGTACTGCTGCCTGCGCTACTCAAACGGGGCTGGCGGATCTCGCGGGCCAAACGGCAAACAACTGTGCTAGAAGAACAAATCTCCCAGCGCGAGCATCAGATTAACAATGAGGTCAGCAACGCTGAACGGCTGCGACAAAGTCATGAAAACCTTTTGCAAGCACTGAACCTAACTGATGCCAATACCGGGTTGCTAGATGCCAAGCTGCTCCCACAAACGCTCTCTGTGCTCATCAAGCAAATGAAGCTTCAGCCCGGAAACCCTCAGTTTGATTCGATTGGGCTCCTTGTGGTCGATGCTCGGCGCCAGCATCCTATTGGTGAGGTTGTAACGACTGCTCAGCAAAATGTTCAGCTTGATATCGCGATCGCCTCAGTCATTCGGCGCAGCGTTACGCTCGATACCTGGCTGTACTGCGATAGCCAGGAGGACGCTGGGGCACAGTTTATGTGTGTGCTCACAGGCATGGATAAGGCTGGTCTCAGGCAATATGGTGAAACCCTCCGCTATGCCTTAACGGATGAGCCGCTGACGCTGACAGATGGGTCGATCGTGGCTGTAGATGTCAAAGTAGGGGGGGCATTGTGCGATCGCACTCATCCAACTCATCAAGAAAAAATTATCATTAACAAGGCTTACCAAGCGCTCTTAGAAGCAGGTAAGCCTTCTTTAAATCCTATCAAAGGCAATCAGCCTATTAAGATCGTCCGCGTGACTGATCCCTAAGCCCAAGTGATTGCTCTACAAGCGAAAGTTGAGTTGGCAACTGCAAATTGATGACTGCAAATTGATGACTGCAAATTGATGACTGCAAATTGATGACTGCAAATTGACTACTGCGAATTGACTACTGCGAATTGACTATTGTGCGATCGCCTCTAGCCAGCCGCCACTCAGCAAAACCGTCAGCGCCATAAATACTATCGTGAGCAGCCAGGTCGCCCGGTTTAGCGTTTCTTCAGCACTTTTGGTGCTTGTGAACAGCTGCGCTTGGCCGCCCAAAGCACCCAAACCATCGCCTTTAGGACTGTGTAGCAATACCAATATGCAAACGCCGACGGCTGCAACTGCCCAAATAATTGTGATGACCGTTATTATCATGCCAACTTCCCTATATGTCCTTATTTTATTTTCCCTATCCTACCAACTAACTTCCTAACTTCGCCGATCTCCTGCCCCCTTCTATAAGGTTTTCGGTCAATAGGTTTTCGGTCAATAGGTTTTCGCTAAAAGTGTTAGTACAGAGTTCGCTAGAGTGGGTTATTTTGCGGCTATCGCTGCAACGAAACTTTCACCGGTGCGCGACTAGGCTTATATTCTGCCATGGGCTGCACAATCATCGACTTACCCGTCATATCTTCGGGGATCGGTAGCTGCAAAATGTGCAAAATGGTCGGCGCGACATCTGCTAAGCATCCTCCCTCGCGCAGATTTACCTCGCCGCCATGGCCAGGAATCTTCAGCCCCTCGCCTTCGACCAAAATAAACGGAACCGGATTAGTCGTATGCGCGGTCCAGGGTCTACCCTGCTCGTCATGCATGTATTCCGCGTTGCCATGATCCGCAATAATCAATGCCGTACCCCCAACCCGGCCAATCGCCGAAAGCAGCCGACCTAGCTCATGGTCTACTTCCTCCAGCGCCGTGATAGTGGCATCCATTTTGCCAGTATGGCCCACCATATCTGGATTCGCGTAGTTCATGACAATCAGCGAGTATTCGCCCTTATTGCAGGCGCGAATGCCTGAGTTAGTGACCTGCTTGGCTGACATTTTGGGTGCTTTGTCATAAGTGGCAACCATGGGGCTTTGAACCAAATCGCGGTCTTCTCCCGGAAACGGATCTTCAAGACCGCCGTTAAAAAAGTAGGTCACATGGGCATATTTTTCGGTCTCAGCAGTGCGAAACTGCTTCAGCTTATGCTGAGCAATCACCTCGCCCAAAATGTTTTTGAGGCTCTGCGGCTCAAAAGCAACCTTCACGGCTAAAGACTGGTCGTACTGCGTCATTGTGACAAACGTCAGCGGCAGAATGGGATCACGCTCAAACCCGGTAAACTCGCGTTTAACAAACGCCTGGGTGAGCTGACGGGCTCTGTCGGGACGAAAATTAAAAAAGATAACGCCATCATCAGCTTCAATAGCGCCGGGCGCTAGGCGTACTGGCTCTATAAATTCATCGGTGATACCTTCTGCGTAAGCGGCTTTTAGAACCTCTAACGCCGAGAGCTCTGGGGCATCGCTAGCGGATTCAGTGGTCATTACGCTGTACACCTTTTGGATGCGCTCCCATCGGTTGTCGCGATCCATCGCATAGTAACGACCGCTCAACGTCACCATTCGGCCAATGCCTATTTCATCAATTGCAGACTGCAGCTGTTTGAGCGATCGCTCCGCATCAGTCGGCTTCGTATCGCGCCCATCGGTAATCACATGGATACACACTTCTGATAGATCCTGCACCTTTGCCATTTCTAGCAGCCCAATCAGATGATCGAGATGTGAGTGAACACCCCCATTCGAGCAAAGTCCAACCAGGTGAAGCTTACTGCCCGCGTAGCGAACCTTTTGGCAGACCTCCAATATGGCTGGGTTTTCCTGAATCGTTTTGTTTTCCACAGCGTCCGAAATCCTGACCAGCTCTTGCGGCACGACTCGACCTGCGCCAATGTTCAAATGACCCACTTCGGAGTTGCCCATCTGCCCTTTCGGCAGTCCAACGTCTTTACCAGATGTGTTGATGGTTGTGTGTGGATAGGTTTCCCATAGGCTGTCCATGACCGGCGTTTTGGCATGGCTAATGGCGTTGCCGTTGCTATCTTCTCGGCAGCCCCACCCATCCAAAATCACAAGCACCATGGGAGAAACAGGCGAACTTGCCATATCAGAAAATCCTCTACAGTTTGCAACAGTTCAAAGGTGCTGTAGCAATGGACATTAGCGCTTTTATGACTTTTTTATTTATGAAAAGTGAAGCAAAATGACCGATTGCTCAGGGCTCTAAGCGAGATGACAAAAGTCAATTCCCGGCTTGAGTATAGTTGCGCCTTTGCGTATCTACTTATCCAGAATAAAAAATACTGAGCCTTGCTTAAACATATCTAACAGCGGCTGATTATAGATATTGGCCACTTCTGTTAGATCTCCGCCTAGCTAGTGTTTGATCAATTCGTTAGCTAGCCAAGAGGGTCAGTGTCTTCTCTCGCTGGGGATCAGCTTGTGTTCAGCTAAGCTTTGATATAGCCTTGCCTTTCAGCGATCACCTGCACTAGAGCTCAACCCTGTAAAAGGCAATCTTCTAGGCACGCATACTTAGTGCTGTGTCGTCAGTGTAGCTCTGCCCTCTGCTTTATGTGTCAGTTTTATAATTTCTCCGCTTTGTAGCGGTAATTTGTTATTTGGCATTAATCGGCTAAGTAGCCGATTAGCAGAGTTCCAATCCTAAAGCGTTTACCTAGGCTCAAAATAATCTGCCAATACTGGTCGTTTTTTAATTTCGTTTTTAATTTCGTTCTTTCAATTCCGTTCTTTCAATTTCGTTCTCTATCCGTTCTCTAAGTGGGTCGCAAAATTGCAGGTTGCAAAATCATAATTTTTATTCAGAGAGGTTGAAGGAGCCCAAGTTGAAGGAGCCTAAATAGGCCCTAAACGCTAAAAAAGCAGTCTGTATAAAGGGAGTAATGTTAAAAAAGTTAGGATTCCGGATGATTTTAGGAATAAGCAGTACTACATGTCCCTCAATGGACTTGTATATAATAATTATTTAACATGAGTACCTCCTAAAATAAAGTCCTTGATCAAAGTTTGATCAAAATGACTGTTTAAATAAAGCGACTCAAACAGTCATTCTGTCATTCTATAGATAGATGTCTTGAGATACTCAAGATGCTTTGAAAAGACTGTTAGCCTTTCGTAGTTGCTTGAGCCTTGCGCTTCTCGGCTTGCTTTTCACGCTGTTTTTGCCGCTTTTCAGCCGCTTTTTCTGCTTTTTGCGCTTCTATCGCTTCGAGGTGTACCCGTTCTTTTTCTTCGGCTACTTTATCTAAATAGTATCGATAGTCGCCGCGATACAGTCTGAGTTCGCCATCGCGCAGCTCCACTATTTTGTTAGCTACTTGCGAAATAAAGTATCGATCGTGAGAGACAATGAGCGCCGTACCGTCGTAGTTTTTGAGCGCGTTCTCTAGCATCTCTTTTGCAGGGATATCTAGGTGATTAGTCGGCTCATCTAGTATGAGTAGGTTGGCTGGCTGTAGCAGCATTTTTGCGAGGGCAAGTCGGGCTTTTTCGCCGCCACTCAGTGCTTCTACTTTTTTAAATGCTGCGTCACCGCTGAACAAAAAGCGACCTAGCAATGTGCGAACTTCTTCATTCGTCCAGTCAGGAACTTCGTCATGAATGGTATCCATGACTGTCTTGGCGAGGTTTAATGCCTCTGCCTGGTTTTGTTCAAAGTATCCTGGCAACACATTGTGTGCGCCCAGTTGCACGGTGCCGTCGTCGGCTTTTTCACTGCCGGTAATCAGCCTTAGTAGGGTTGATTTGCCTGCGCCGTTAGGGCCAACAAAAGCAATGCGATCGCCCCTTTCGACCTCTAGGGATGCCCCCAAAAATAGAATTTTATCGCCATAGGTATGCGTCATATCGGCGATGGTAACCACCTCTCTGCCGCTTCTAGGCGCTGGCTGAAACTGAAACTGAAGCCCACGCAGATCAGCCGTTGGCGCCTCTATTCGCTCAATTTTAGCCAGCTGTTTTTCTCTGCTTTTGGCCTGCGTGCTGCGGGTTGCACTGGCCCGAAACTTATCGACAAAGGTTTGCTGCTTGGCGAGTTCCTTTTGCTGTCGTTCGTAGGTGCTCATTTGAGCAACTTGGTTTTCTGCTTTCTGCGTTAGATAGGCGCTGTAGTTACCCAGATAGGTGGTCGATACGCCGCGCTCAGTTTCTACAATGGAAGTACATAGCCGGTCTAAAAACTCTCGGTCATGAGAGATGATGACCATCGGGATTGATAGTCCCTTTAGATAGGTCTCTAGCCACTCGATCGTCTCTAAATCTAGATGGTTAGTTGGCTCGTCTAGTAGGAGCAAGTCGGGCGATTGTAGTAAAACCTTACCTAACCCCATTCGCATCTGCCAGCCACCGCTATATGAGCTAACGAGTCGTTCACCTGCGTCGCTATCAAAGCCCATCTCTGGCAGAATCTTTTCAATGCGTGCTTCTAGCCCATAGCCGTCTAGGGCCTCAAACTGCCGCTGCTTTTTATCTAGCTGATGAATCAGCTGCTCTAACTCGTCAGGATCGGCGCTTTCCATTTTGACGGGGAGATCCGCGAGGGCTTTCTGAATTTTGTCGGCTTCTGTGAACACCGTCCAAAACTCCTCACGAACGGTGCGTCGGGGATCAACTTCAAATTCTTGGTTGAGCGCCGCAATATGCATTCCGTTAGGACGAATAATATTGCCGCTGGTGGGCTCTACTTCACCTTGAATAATTTTGAGCTGAGTGGACTTGCCTGCGCCATTAACACCGACTAAGCCAATGCGTTCACCGGTTTTTACTTCCCAGTTAATGTCTTTAAGGACTTCTCCAGTTGGATATATCTTTGTGATCTTTTCTAAGCGCAGCATGGACAAAGCTCCGTAGTAAGTTAAGGAGTGATTAGGGTTCAGTAATTTAATAAGCAATGGTTAAGTAAATACATCGCCGCAGGTGAAGGGTCAGCGTCGAAGACCGCTTAACACGAGCAGGCAAGCATCTATACTGGTTATCTACTAGTTACCGAGCAATTAGATAACCCGTCATGGGATCAGTGTTTGAAACTGGGCTTATTCCAGCTGGCGAATTAACCAAATGAGCGGCCAGCCAATTGAAGATGGGTACATACCAGAATGGGTGCGGGTGGGGTGCATCTTAAAGCTATTCAGGATCATTCCAGTTAAGGGCATGCAATCGCTGCACGACTACCACGACTACTTTGTTCGTGCGCTTCTATCCTGGAATGCAATTCAGACTCAATTGCTTTTGCAATATCTTAACAAAAATGTTACAAAAACGATGAACTAAGTCGTTCTGTATAATTTTAGGCATGTGTTCGGTGGTGAGCATATTTGTCCAGTACGGGCGAATATGCCATTAGTTTGTCGCCTGATTCACCCCTCTTCTGGAAAGGCTTTTGTATGATGTCAACCTTACGACTATCTCTGCTCGGTATCTGTGGTGGCATTGTGAGCAGCTTGGCGACTTTGGCGCTGCCTGCGGCTGCTCAGGTATTGCCTGCGACTGCGCCTTTGGTTGCGCCAGCGGCGGCGGGCGAAACAACTCGCTATTCAGATGATTTGATGAGGGTTGATTTTCCGACTGACTGGAAAATTGACGTTTCAGACGAAGGGCTGATGATTGCTAACGTCACGACTGAAGAGGCTCAGCTAGTGGCGACTCAAATTGCTCGCATTGCGGCTTCTCCCGGTGCTGTGGTCAATGCTAATATCGATAGCTTTATTGACGAGGGCGCTGCGGTCGGTCGCTATCGTGCTGTGACGATTGACGGCCAGGATGCGCTGGTGATATGGCTCTCTGAACGGCCAGGGGTGCTCAGTGATGCGATCGCTACCTTCATTGGCTACGGCAACGAGACGGTTTTGCTGTTTAGCCGATATTCTGCTGAAAATGCTACGGCTGAGGAATCGATTTTGCAGATGCACCTGTCATTCGCTAATTTGGCTTTAGAAAATCCGACTTTAGAAAATCCGATCTTAGAAGATCCGACTCTAGACAATGACTCGGCTGAGTAATCGCTAGTGCTTAGCACCGCCCATTAGATACAGCAGGGCCATGCGAACAGCGACACCGCTAGCGACTTGCTTAGAAACCAGGCTTAGCTTCGGATCATCCATCAGATCCGAGGTGATTTCTACCCCTCGATTGGTGGGGCCAGGATGAAGAATTTTAACATTGGGCGCGCAGTGTTTGAGGCGATCGCGCGTAATTCCAAACTGCTGATGATACTCTCGCAAGCTAGGCAGCAAATGGCCACTCATCCGCTCTTTTTGCAGCCTCAGCGCCATTACAAAGTCCGCATTTTCAAGCGCGGGCAGCAGCTGCCAATGGACAAATACTTTACGTTCTATCGTTTGACCTGTCGGCGTTATTAACGGTGCTGAAAATGCCTCCAAAAATGCCTTAGGCAATAGGGTCGGAGGCGCTGCCAGATGAACCTCTGCGCCACAGGCTGTGAGGCTCCACAAGTTAGATCGAGCCACGCGCGAGTGCAAAATATCGCCGACGATGGCCACCTTTTTGCCGCGCAAATCTTCAATAGAAGGCTGCTCCGGATTGAGGTCATTACACAATGTCAGCAGATCTAGCAGCGCCTGTGAAGGGTGCTCATGCTGACCATCGCCAGCGTTGAGTACCCCCACGCCCACGCCTAATCTATCCATTTCTAGCGCAATTGTAGCGGGTACGCCCGAGCCGCTATGGCGAATCACCATCAAATCGGTTCCCATCGCCAGATAGGTTTTAGCCGTATCGAGGATGGTTTCACCCTTAGTCAGCGACGAGCTACCCGGTGAAAAGTTAAGCGTATCGGCAGACAGTCGCTTAGCCGCAAGTTCAAAACTGCTGCGCGTGCGAGTAGACGGCTCAAAAAAAAGGTTGGCAACGACTTGTCCTTGAAGGGTCGGCACCTTTTTGGTTCGCCGCGCTAGCACACCCTGAAAGCTCAGCGCAGTTTGTAAAATGCTGTCATACTCAGCAGGGATAAAGTCGGCCAGTGAGATGATATGGTGCCGGTTCCAGGGAAGGTTAGTCATAAGACTCAAAATTTACCAGGCCAGTCTACTGGCACATGTGAACCTGAGTCTACAAGCTTTGCAAATTGGCACATAATTAGAACTGGTCGGTCTTCTATTTTGTAGGATAAGGATATCTTTTATATAGTGCTGTACTCAGTATTTCGTCAGATGGTTCGGTTGCCAAAGTATTTTCCAGCGAGCTTTTTAGAGAGCGCCCCTTGTCAGTCCTCTGAGCGGCCCTCAGCCAAGCTTTCACCGTCGGAGCCTGCTAAAAAGACCGCAAAACGCCCGTTCAAAGTCTACGCTACCGGTCTTGCCCTGGCGCTGAGCCTAGTGGTCGGTGGCTGTGCTACAAACGCACCTGAGGAAGCGGTCGTAGATCCTTCTCCGAGTGTGACGCCAGTCGCACCCTCTAATCAAGCCAAACAGCCCGTTGACGCCGCCGGATCAGATAAAGAGCCAGCCGTTTCGGCGCAGCCCGATGGTGAAGGTCAGTCGGGCAAGCAGCCCGATGCCGAGAGCGAAATGGTGACCGTCTCGGTGTACACCATTGACGATCAGTGCAACGACTTTGTTGAGCAGTCAGTGCAGTTGCCGCGTGACAAGGCGATGGTCGAGGCTGTTGGCCAATCGGTAAACTCGGTTGACTACAACGCTTTTAAGTTGGAGGACTATCAGGTCAATATCAACGGCAACACCGCTGTGGTTGACATGAAGCTCTCTTCTGGCTCGGAGCGTCAGTTTGTCTCCCTCTCTAGCTGCGAGCAGCGAGCCCTCTTCGGTAGTATTGAAGAAACGCTACTAAAAAATCCCGATTGGGATATACAATCCGTCAAATTTACCAATGATGGGCAAGAAATTATTTTATAAGGCTTTAGGTATTTTTATAAGGCTTTAGGACAAGGCTTAATCGTAGAATCAGAGTCGTAGAAGCAGGATTGGAGAAGCCGGCTTGCCAATATTCGCCAATATCCAATATAGAGACGTGTCACTAAGCGTTTGAAACCGCTGTTTTGGTGGCTTTTTTCGATACCGCTGGACTGCCTTTTAGATACCATCGCCAGGGTTTTTCGACGGCTTGACTAATGCCGATCCGAGTGGTTTGTACAATGTCTGTGGCTGCAAGGGGTGTCTGCCGATGGGCTAGCCAAAGGCCGCTATCTGGGTGATAAGGCAGTCCGTCTAGCTGGCGGTCAATGTTGAGGGTTCTGCAAAGTTTTCCTGGCCCTGCGGCAATGCGGTGGGGCTTTGGGGTGTATTTGGGGTCTAGCGCGGGTGGCACGGTGTTTAAAGCTAGCGCTCGAATGAGGACGGCACTGCCAATCCCAACCGGTTCGGTTACAACGTTGAGACAGTGATACAGTCCGTAAATGAGATACACATAGCTATGGCCGGGTGGCCCAAACATGGCGGCATTGCGTTTGCTGGGGCCACGATAGGCGTGACAGGCAGGATCTGCGGGGGCGTAGGCTTCGGTCTCTACGATGACGGCGTCAATGATGCTGCCGTCGGCCATTTGTCTTGCTAATGTGCAGCCAATGAGGTCTGGGGCGACTTGTACTGAGGGGCGATCGCACCATTCTGCGGTGATGATTTTGGAACTAGGCGATTGCTCTTGTTGTCGGGTCACATTTGTCATAAAGCGTTAAGAATTGCCACCCTGTTGAATGGGAGTTGTTAGGATCAGCCCTGTTAGTTGATTGTCAGTTGATTATTAGTTGATTGCTCTCGATTGATTGAATCTGAATTCTCTTTACCGTTTTACTTGGCTATTTTGACCTATGGATATTAAGCTCGTTCTTTTTGTACTCACAGGTATGTTTGCAGTTGCCTGCCTTTTCTTTGGTACTCGCAATGGGTTTTACGATTCTGAAAACTACCATGGCAATGGTTCGGCGCATTAATGCTGACTGAAAAGGTTGATTAAATGCCTATTAACGCCTATCAAAATTTGCCTAATTCGCCTGAACGACCCGCTTCAATTATTCTTTATGTCTCTTTGAAAGACTGTCTGTGACTGAACTGTCCTGCTTGCCCTACAGCGTAGGCTATGAAGATGAAGGGGTCTGTCTGAGTATTCGGATTGGCCCCTACTCTATTTTGCTAGACTGCGGCCTTGCTGACATCGGCTCACTGAGGGAAGAAGCTGCTGATTTTGTGTTTTGCAGCCATGCGCATACCGATCACTGCCGGGGATTGCTGGCGCTGCATCGTAGCTTTCCCCATTTACCTATTTTTAGCAGTGATGTAACGGCTCGCCTCCTGCCGTTAAACTGGCCAGGGCAAGAAGATACGGCGTTTTGTCGGTCTTTGCCTTGGCGATCGCCCACAGAGCTAGCCCCTGGGCTTTCTGTGCGGCTTTGGCCATCGGGTCATTTACCGGGCGCTGCGGCATTTTTCATTACCTACAAAACGCCGCAGCGTACCTACAGCGTCTTTTATAGCGGCGACTGCTTTTTATCCAATGGTCGCCTTGTAGATGGCCTACCGCTGGCCGAGCTGCGTAACCTTAAGCCTGATGTATTGATTATTGAGGGTAGCTATGGCATAGAGCGGCATCCGCATCGCAAGCAGCAGGAAAACTATTTAGTAGACCGGCTGAGTCAGGCCTTGGTGAATCATGGCCGAGCTGTGTTTCCGAGTCCTTTGTTGGGCTTGGGACAAGAGCTGCTGATGCTGGTGCGTAGTCATCATCACTTCACTGGCCAGCCCATAGATGTGTGGGTAGATCCAGCGATCGCGGCAGGTTGTGACGCTTATTTGGGCTGTTTATCAGCACTGCCAGTGACGGTGCAAAACTTTGCGCAGCACCAACCGCTTTTTTGGGATGAGCGAGTATTGCCCAGAGTGAGGCGGTTAGGGGGCATGGGGGGATATGAGGCAACGCCTAAAATGCCCGAGCCGGACTCTCCTGCTATTTTTATTGTGCATCCGGCTACGCATCCTAGTGCCTACTGTCAGGATGATCCCGCTCACTGGACGGTGTTTGTACCATCTTTAGAAGATATTGCGCTGTGGCAGAGCCAGCTAACGCAGCAAGGCTATGGCCCTCAGTTTGACTGGCCCGAGTTTGACTGGCTAGAGGAGATGCGATCGCACACTGCATCCGGCACTGCCGAAACAGAGCATTATATGCTCACCAACCACTCGGATGGCGGTGGCACCACTCAGCTCATTCACAACCTGAGACCTCAGCATGTGATTTTTGTGCATGGTCGTATGCGTCAGCTCGGCGACTTGGCCAGCTTAGACGATCTGCAAAGCCGTTATCAGCTGCACCTGCCAACACCTGAGCAAGTGATAGATTTGCCGCTAGCAGAGTCCTTTTGGCAGCCTGCGCCGCCTCGCGACATCCTGTATGAAGGAGAAGTCAATGCCACCGCTGAGCGCGTAACGCTGACACTGCCAACCAGCTTAGAAGGCGATCCCCGCTGGACTCAGCTGGCTGATACCGGCATTGTAGAGGCGATGTGGCAGGGCGATCAGCTAGTCATTCGAGGCTTGAATCAGCAGGAACTGATGCGGACTACCCCCCGCGATCCAATCGCGGCTGCCCGTACCTGTTACTTTTGCCGTCATTTACGGGGGCAGCGTTGTCGCAATCCTGAGTCACCATTAGTGGGCTTGCAGGTTACTTCAGACGGCACCTGCGATGTGTTTGAGCGATCCGTACGATCTTTAGGCTGAAATGAGTTTAGGCTGAAATGAGTTTGGGCTGAAATGAATTTGGGCTGAAATGAGCTTTTGGTACGATGGTCAGCTAGTTGAAGAAGATAGGGTGGGCACCGCTTCAGCGGCATCTTTGCCGCTAGATAATGTCGGGCTACGATTTGGGGCTACTGTGTTTACCACCATGCGAGTCTATGGCGATAACTTGCAGCATCCGCTGACACAGTGGCAGGCGCATTGCGATCGCCTCACTCGCTCTATTCAAGCCTTCGACTGGACGCCCCCTAGCTGGCTCTCTATATATAAAGGCTGTGAACAGCTGAAAACCGAATATCCCATTTTGCGAATTACCCTTTTTCCAGATGGGCGAGAGTGGATCACAGGGCGCAGCTCTCATGTAACTACGGCTGATCGCAACGGCATTACCTGCTGGGTTGCGCCGCCTGTATATGCTCGCAGCCTACCCATGCATAAAACAGGCAACTATCTAGCCTGCTGGTTAGCCAAAACGCAGGCGCAAAAGGTCGGTGCGCAGGAAGCCATCTTGACAAGCGATCAAGGAGAATGGCTTGAAACTTCTACCGGAAATCTATGGGGTTGGAAGCGCAGCAATGGCGAGGGCAGCTGGCATACCCCCATCCACAACCGCTGTCTACCGGGCATCATGCGTAATACTTTAAAGAAAATTTTAGAAAAAACTGGGCAACCTGTACACCTAGAACCCTGGTCGTCCCATCGACTGGTCAGTTTGCTGCCCGACTTTGAGGCCATGGCCTACAGCAATTGTGTGATTGGGCTTGCGCCAATTCACACAATATTAAACGGGGCAACTACACTAGAATATAATCCCGAACATGCCAGTATCAAAGCCTTACAGAGACAGCTAACCCAATTAGCCAGTCACTAAAACATACTGTTCAATCAACGCTCAGGACGATTGATAAAGTGATTCTTAGAAAATGCGTTAACATAAGTTAATAACACAGGAATACGCTGACGGTATTTGAGCTCGAACCCTGACACAGCTGGGCTACAGCTTTGAAACTTAGCATCCTTATCCAACTCTCAATAGGAGGCTTCCCCCCGGTGAACAAGCGCTGGAGAAACGCGGGTCTTTACGTACTACTCGTCGTTGTTGTCATTGCATTGGCAACTGCATTTTTCGATCAACCCCGTGTAGAGACACAACCTCTACGCTATAGCCAGTTTATTGACCAAGTTGAGCAAGGCCAGATTGAAAACGTCGTTCTGAGCTCTGACAAAACGCAGGCCCGATACGCAGCCCCGGACGGCATGGGTCGCGTCGTAGTCAATTTGCCTCAAGATCCTGATCTCGTCAACATTTTAACCAGCAACAATGTTGACATCTCCGTACAGCCCACTCAGGATGAAAGCGCTCTTGTTAAGGTCTTCAGCGCCCTGGTAATTCCAGTTTTGCTGCTGGTTGCCCTGTTCTTCCTGTTCCGTCGGGCTTCCAATGGTCCCGGCTCTCAGGCCATGAATTTTGGCAAGTCTAAAGCGCGTGTGCAAATGGAGCCTCAAACACAGGTAACCTTTGGCGACGTAGCGGGTATTGACCAAGCCAAGCTAGAGCTGGCTGAAGTTGTAGACTTTTTGAAGAACGCAGACCGCTTTACGGCGATTGGCGCAAAAATTCCCAAAGGCGTTTTGCTGGTTGGCCCCCCAGGTACAGGTAAAACCCTTCTTGCTAAGGCCGTTGCTGGAGAGGCTGGCGTTCCTTTCTTCTCTATATCGGGTTCTGAGTTTGTTGAGATGTTTGTGGGTGTGGGTGCTTCCCGCGTTCGCGACCTATTTGAGCAAGCCAAAACCAATGCACCTTGTATTGTATTTATTGACGAGATTGACGCAGTGGGGCGTCAGCGCGGCGCGGGCCTCGGTGGCGGTAACGATGAGCGCGAGCAAACGCTTAACCAGCTGCTTACCGAGATGGATGGTTTTGAAGGTAACACTGGCATCATTATCATCGCAGCGACTAACCGCCCTGATGTACTTGATGCAGCCCTGCTACGCCCCGGTCGTTTTGACCGTCAAGTCGTGGTAGATCGTCCTGACTATGCAGGTCGTTTGGAAATCCTCAACGTTCACTCTCGCGGCAAGACCTTCTCCAAGGACGTGGATCTGGAGAAAATTGCACGTCGGACGCCTGGATTTACCGGTGCTGACCTTTCTAATCTGCTGAACGAAGCAGCTATTTTAGCGGCTCGTCGCAACCTGACTGAGATTGCGATGGACGAAGTGAACGACGCGATTGACCGCGTGTTGGCTGGCCCAGAGAAGAAAGATCGGGTCATGAGCGAAAAGCGTAAGACGCTGGTGGCTTACCACGAAGCCGGTCATGCACTGGTCGGTGCCTTAATGCCTGACTACGACCCTGTCCAAAAGATCAGCATTATTCCTCGCGGTCGTGCAGGTGGGTTGACTTGGTTTACCCCTAGCGAAGATCGTTTGGAGTCGGGTCTATACTCTCGCTCTTACTTACAGAACCAAATGGCGGTTGCGTTGGGTGGTCGCCTCGCTGAAGAAATCGTCTTCGGTGATGAGGAAGTGACGACGGGTGCGTCTAATGACCTTCAGCAGGTTGCTCGCGTTGCCCGCCAAATGGTGACTCGCTTTGGTATGAGTGATGTACTTGGGCCTGTAGCGCTTGGTCGTCAGCAAGGGAACCCCTTCTTGGGTCGTGACATTGCTAGCGAACGCGATTTCTCCGAGAAGACGGCAGCTTCTATTGATGCCGAGGTTCGCTCCCTGGTAGATCAGGCTTATGCTCGCTGTAAGACTGTACTGCTGGAGAATCGCCATATTCTCGATAAGCTCGCTGACATGCTGGTAGACAAAGAGACTGTAGATTCTGAAGAGCTACAGAACCTGTTGGCTACGAATGATGTAAAGATGGCCAGCATTGCCTAGCATTGCTGTGCTATAGCTGACGCTCTCCGGTTTAACTGGGTCTTAACTGGCCTGGTTTAACTGGGAAAAAGCTAGCTCACTAAAGCTAGCTCACTAACCGCTTCTCTATAGCCCTAAAAAAAGCCGCCTCTGGTAAAGTCAGAGGCGGCTTTTTTTAGGACTTTTTAGAAAAAAGCCCTAAAAATCTTCGGAAGAGAGGGTTTATGAGTTAGATAACCGCTGCAAGCGAGCGGGACTGTGAGATTTTAAGATCCATCAACTCCTCGGCTAAAACCTCAGCCGAATTGTTAGGACTCTCAATGAGTTTGACTTTATGCAATGTCGCGCCGATATCTTCAATTGGCTGATAGAGCAACTGGCAAATACGAATAACGATATTTTCTGCGGTTGGTACCGTTTCCACAAAGTAGGGGACGTCTTTGTTGAGGAAAGTGTGGTCAAAGGGCTCGATGACGTGATGGTCTATCACGTTTTGAAGGGCGACTAAATCTACCAGCATTCCTGTACGCGGATGAACGTCGCCTTTAACGGTGACCTCTACTCGATAGTTATGGCCGTGACCATTGGGCCTGGCACATTTGCCGTAAATCTCACAGTTTTGCTCATAGCTGAGTTCGGGTAGGGCAAGGCGGTGGGCGGCACTAAAGTGGGCTGCTACGGTCAAATAGGCATTCATTCCATTTCCTTGTCTGTTTTCTGGATAACTGGCCCACAGGTTTGGGGTTTCGTAAAGTTCGATATTAGTAAGACGCAGCGGGGCCGGTAAGTGCGGCACAAGCCGATGCCAGATCACGCGGGCGATGTTCTCGGTGGTTGGTAGCGTTTGCGCGAACTCATCCCAAGCATCGTTGAGATAGGAAAAGTCCAAGGGTTCAATGATTTCTCTTTGAATAATGGCTTTTGCTTCAGTGAGGTTAAGTACCATGCCGTGGGCGTCCAACTCGCTAGTAATCGCGGCATGAAGCACGTAGTTGTGGCCATGACCGGGGGCGCGGGTGCATTTGCCAAACAGCCGTAAGTTTTCGCTTTCGCTCAGCTCAGGAAGCCAGTAGCGATGGCTGGCACAGAACTGAGATCGCCGATTGATTGTGCATTTCATAGAGAAAGATTGCTGTGACGAAAGCTAACTGTTAAGAACCAATAAGGCTTGTGAATAAACTCTGTTTTAACACGCTCTATAAAAAGGCTACAACCCTTTTATATCAATAGGAAAGGGGCGGTTATCCGTATGTCATGAATGCTTGTCATAGCGGAGAAAAACTGTAAAACTGTATACAGAAAAAAGATGTGGTTACGTTCATCTCTGGCTGTATAGCTAAGACCTGTATAGCTAAGACGGAAGTAAGGGGTTCTATTGGAATCTGGTTCTATTTAAATTCAATAGGCTGATCCAATAGGCTGATCGAGTCTGATTGCTTAATTAGATTTTAGACGGCCCTTGAAGGAACGCATGACCTCACAAAATCTTTTGATTTTCCCATTGTTGGGCCAAATCCAGTGTTGGGCCAAATTTTTTTGAGGCATGAAACTATGAAACTGACTTATCGCGGTGTGGAATACGACTCTAATCCTCCTATGTTGGAGGTGACTGAAAGTGAGATGGGCGGCAAGTATCGCGGCCAACCGTTTCGCTATACCTATGTACGGCATGTGCCTATCCCTCAGCCCGTTGAACGGTTGACTTATCGTGGTGCGGCTTACCAAACAACCCGTCAGGGACAAATTTTACAAGTTTCAGATGGCGGACAAGTATCGAATGCTTCTGTTGTGGATAAGAGCCAACAGCGTCAGGCAGGTATGAGTTTTGCTAACCTGCGCGATAAGTTGGTGAACAACAGCCCTGCTGCTGCTGCTCGCCGTCAATTATTGCAAGAGTCTAGCCGCTTGCATCGAGAAAATATTGCTCGCTCGTTAGAGCATCGCCTGAGTATTGCCGAGTCGCAGGGCAATGAGGGCTTAGTTCAACAATTAAGACTAGAAATGAGCCAAAGTCTCTAATAAGCTTTAAAAAAATACAAGCTTTAGAAAATCAGTGCTGGTAAAATAGCCATGAAAAGGGCTGATCGGTAAAATTTCGCATAGATCATTGTCGGTAAATAAGGGGGAGAGCAGTTGTTCTCCCCCTTTTTGCTACCTGTGGTTTAAAGCTTTGCTAGCTTACACTGCTAGCTTACAAAAGATAAATGAATTTGCTTTTGTTGTTAGAACGCTTACGCCTTTGCCAACACTGAATTTAAAGAATTGTCTTAGCCGTCAAAACAGAATTAGTGACGGGCATGAATGGAGCATAGAGATGAGCGACTTTTGTCTGTATGAGCCTCGTTAAGACGTTCAAAGCGCATTCTAAAGAGAGCTGCTTAAGTATGAGTATTTTTAAAGTTTTTGGTGCGAAGTCGGAAGTAAAGGTGGCGATGAATTCGGCGGAGGCGTTTGCCTCGATTTGTCTGGTGGCGATCGCCTCTGATGGCTACCTGTCAGAAACAGAAGCGACCGAGATGAAAATGCGTTTGAGTCGGATGAAGCTGTTTCAAGATCATCTCGATAGTTTGGATCGAATGAGGACTTATCTACTTGATAATCTCAAAAAGCATGGGCCAAATGAGCTAATAAAAAGTGCAAAGTCTTCGCTGCCGCCTGCCTTGGCGGCCACTGCTTTTACGATTGCCGTTGATTTAGTCTTTTCAGACGGCACGGTTTCTGCTGGAGAGCAGGCTTTTATTGACGATCTGCGAAAAATTTTAGAGATTCCAGACGACTTGGCCCTGAAAATTCTTGAGGTGATGACCATTAAGAACCAAGGCTAAATGGTTCTTAATGGTCTCTTATGAGTTCTCTCTTATAGCTTATTTTCTGTGGATAGCTTTTCCTCTGGGGAGAAAATCAGGTCAATGGTTTTTTCCCTGGTACGCCCACTGCTCTGGGAAAGTCTTTAGGGGTAGGGGCGTTTTTGTGAATGAAAATGCAGTGGCGCTGGCTTTGGCTCAGCGGTGTTTGCCAGCTTTGTACGTCGGTGAGTTCGCCGCCTAGCAAATCAACTACGGGCATGAGGGCTTCGGTGTCATCGGTGCTCCACTGGCCGCGAAAGAGCACTGCCTGTCCGCCTAGCTTAAGGAAGGGAAGGGCGTATTCGGTGCAGGTGGCGGCTGATCCAACTGCGCGGACTAGGGCCAGATCGTACTGCTCTCGATGGATGGGCTGACGGGCGAGGGCTTCGGCGCGTTCGGCAATGCAGGTAGCCGGTATTTGCATGTTGGCGCATAGCGCTTCGAGGAACTGGATTTTTTTGCGGGTGGCGTCGAGTAGGGTGAGGTCTATTTTGGGAAATAGCGGGGCTAGTGCGATCGCTGCCGGAATTCCCGGCATGCCGCCACCGGTACCGATATCAATGATCCGAATTGGGATATCTTGATCGGTCTCTTCAGGGTCTTCTGATGGCGCCAATTCTATCGACTCTTGTGGGTCGAGATCTGCTGCTGTGCGATCGCACAGCCAAGGCGAAAGCCCGCTCATAGAATCCCAAAGATGTTTTTCCCAAAAGTCTTCGGGCGTAATAATGCGGGTGATATTTAGCTGCTGATTGCCCGCGACAATTTGCTCATAAAACTGCTGAAAAAGGGCCTGTTGCGCTTCGCTTGGCTGCCAGCCAAGCGTTTGCTGCCAGAGTTTAGCGTGATTGGGAAGGACATCGGGCATAGCAAGTCGCTGGAGTGGGCTCAATGAATGGGCTCAGATAGATCAATAGATCAAGAACAAGAGCATCTCACAGGATCAGCTCTAAAAACTAGGCAATCTTATTAAACGCTTTTTATCAAACGTTTTTTATTAAATGCTCTTTAAACGCTTTGGTTCAGCGCTTTGGTCAGGGCTCTGGCCGTAATGCCGCTGCGCAGCTTGTCAGCTTCTACCGGGCTCAGCTGGCCGTGGTCAATCGTCCAGCAATGGTCAGCAATGTCGATTAAGTCTTCAGCATCGTGAGATACGATTAGCAGGCTCCATTTTTGCTTCAGCTCGGCTAGCAAGCTCACTAACTGCTGGCGCATTGACCAGTCTAGTCCGGCAGTTGGTTCGTCAAGCAATAGCAAATAGGGCTGGCGAATGAGCTGCACGGCCAGCGCTAGTCGCCGCTGTTGACCGCCGCTGAGCCTTTGCGGAGAAGCCTGCAACGATAAGGCGTCTAGGCCCACGGCCTGTAGTGCCTCGTATACCCGGTCTGAGCTGAGCTCTGGATGGCCCAGCCGAAGCTCTTCAAAAATGGTATGACCGCAGAAGTGCCGCTCAGGAAACTGAAAGACAATTCCACCAAGCTGTTGAAGCGATTCAGGTGTAAGCAGCTGCTCGCGCCATAAAATTTGACCGCTATTGGGTTGGGCGAGTCCGGCGAGGATTTCGAGCAGGGTGCTTTTGCCCGATCCGCTAGGGCCGACGATCAGGCCAAGTTGCTCAGGGGCGAGGTCAAAGGAGATGTCTTTGAGAATAGGGACGGCGGAAGCGGCGGGATGATAGGTAAGGTTGCGCAGGTGGAGCATGGCTTCGATTCTGTTGCTGCCACTGGGATAGCAGGAGCGGGTATTTAGGGTGAGCAGAGAGCGGGCACCAGGTGGTTTTTAATTGTAAGGCTTCGGCTATGAAAAAATAGGATGTACGGTTGCGGCTGTATAGTTCATAGTGTGACTTGTGTCCGTTGTTTGTTTACCTTTCGCTTGTTGGGACTTATTGTCTGTGAATGTTCAGTTTCGTGAGTGCGACTTTTTTAATATCTGGATTTGGCTGGAGTTTGAAATGGTACCTTCGACTGCTGAACAGCAGTATGTAGAGGAAATTTTTACATCCTGGTTTTTTATTGGCAAGTTAGGGGGCTTTAACGCTGAAAACTTGCAGGTACAAGAAACCGGGGTTGATATTAGCTATTTTGATTATGACGAAGATTCCTCGGAGCGATCGCTACTTTCGCTCATGCACAATATGGGCGAAGTAGAGTTCAAAGGGCTGTGGGCCCGCTGCTGGTTTGACTTAGGCACAACTGATGCGCTAGCGCTAGATGTGCTGGTGAACACCGTCCGCCAGTTTAGTGAGGACTTTGTCGAAATTCGCAGCATTTATATCGGCGGCGAAAATGAAGACTGGCCGACGCCGGCTGAAAATCCAGAAGCGGCTTTCCCAGACTAGCGGCGCTTGAGGTGGAGATCTAAACGCGATGGCTAAACGTATTCGACCGATTGCTTTAGGCTTGATTGAGCATGAGGGCCATATTTTTGTCAGTCAGGGCAAAAATGCCGGTGAGACCTTTTATCGGTTTTTAGGAGGAGGGATTGACTTTGGTGAGACGAGCGCCGCTGCGTTGGCGCGCGAGTTTATGGAGGAAATTAATGCGGCGCTGACAGATATTGAATATGTGACCTGTTTGGATAACATTTTTATCTACAACGGAAAGCCTAAGCACGAAATGATTCAGCTGTTTCGGGCTCGCTTTGTCAATGAGTCGTTTTATCAGCTGACGAAAACCTTTCCACTGGTGGAGGGCGATCGCACTACTGAGGCATTTTGGCTAGAAACGCAGCAGATTTTAACCGGAAAGTGTCGCTTAGTGCCCGAAAGCTGCTTACAGTACCTCAGCAAATAGCGCTGGGTCTCTCTATTGCTGATTCTCTGGCGCTGATTCTCTAAATGTAAATTCTCTATTGCTGATTCTCTAAATGTAAATTCTCTAAATGTAAATTCTTATTCATTAACGCTATTCACTAAAAAACGGCTACCTGCTTTCAGCTACTAGCCAATTCACGAACAGTATCTGTAGTAGTTCGGATGCTGGCTAAACATTTCTTTAACCCCTGTTTCCTGAACGGAATGAGGATTCTCTGGTGCGCGCTTTTAACCGTTTGAGCATTCAATCTAAGCTGATGACGATGCTGCTTGCAGTGAGCATTAGCTCTATTTCAGTCATCGCCTATGAGGGTTATCGGAGTGGCCGCGCGGCAATTCAAGAGAGCGTTGTTAAGCAGTTGATTGGGCTAAGAACATCAAAGGCCAATCAAATAGAGAGCTACTTTAATGACTTGAGAAGTGAGATGAAGGTGCTGGGTAAATCTTTAGAGACTGCCACCGCCATGAGAGATTTTGCCGCTGCCTATGGTGTGGTCTTAGGCGAGTCCAAATCTATTGATGGGGCTCAAGTCGGCAAGCTGCGCACATTTTACAAAGAAGAGTTTGCACCTAGATTCACTGAGAAAACGGGCGTAGCGATCAACTCAGATGCCTATTTGCCAGCCTCTATTTTGGCGCGCTACTTGCAAGTTGAATATATTGTTGATAATCCCAATCCGATTGGCGAAAAGAGCAAGCTAGAGACTGTCGAAGATGGATCTAAGTATAGCCAGCTGCATCAGCGGTATCATCCTATCTTTAAAGAAATTGTTGATGAGTTTGGCTATTACGATCTTTTTTTGATCGATAACGGCGGCAATATTGTTTACTCGGTTGCCAAAGAAGTCGATTTTGCCACAAGTTTACTGCTAGGGCCTTTTGCTCAGTCTAATTTGGCTCAGGTTTACAAAGATGCGCAAAAGCAAAACAGTGGCTATGTTGCCATCTCTGACTTTGATTTTTATGCGCCATCCTATGGCAGCCCGTCGGCCTTTATGGCAACGCCGATTTATCAAGGCACCGATTTGATTGGCGTCATGGCTATTCAGCTGCCTGTTGATAAAATCGCAGGGGTGATGACCAACAATCAAAATTGGGAGCAGGATGGTTTAGGCAAGAGTGGTGAAACCTTTTTGGTTGGCGCTGACGATACGCCCCGGATGCGCTCCGATTCACGGCTGCTACTGCAACAGCCTGAAGAATACTTTGCTGCGCTAGAGCAAGGCCAAGTGAGTCCTGATATATTAGAGCGGATTAAGCGGCTGAATACTGCTGTGCTGAATCAACCAGCGCAAAGCGATGCGATCAAAAAGGCGATCGCTGGTCAAACCGGGTGGGAGACTTCAACCAACTATCTGGGCAATCCAGTTCTTAGCGCCTACGCGCCTTTAAACATCCGAGGCGTAGACTGGGTAATTGTTTCGGAAATGGACAGAGCTGAAATTTTTCAGCCGATTACCAACTTTGCACAACGAGTATTAATCGCTGCTTCTGGACTGGTGTTTCTCATTACGCTAGCCTCGCTATGGCTCGCGAAGTCCTTCTTAAAGCCGGTGAACTTATTAAGTGACGGCTTTAGCCGCTTAGCGCAAGGCCACAAAGATGTTTCGGTAGAGATACTCGCCGAAGACGAACTAGGGGAACTCGGCAAGTCGTTTAACCATATGGTGAAAAAGAATCGCAAAACGAGTGAGCTGGTGCTGAAAAAAGGGCAAGAGACCGAAGCGCTGCTGCTCAATATGTTTCCGTCGTCTGTGGCTAACCGGCTTAAAAAGGGATCGACCTTAATCGCCGATGAGGCTGAAAGTGTGACGGTGATGTTTGCTAACGTGCTGAACTTTCAACAGCTCACCGAATCTCTTAAGCCCAAAAAAGCGATTGAGATTTTAAACGAGATTGTTAAAGCACTAGACGAAGCGACCGAGACCCATGGGGTCGAAAAAATTAAAACGACAGGTAGTGAGTACTTAGCGGTTAGCGGTCTGTCGGTGGCTAGGTTAGACCATACCCAGCGAATTATTGATTTTGCGGTAGAAGCTATTCGCGTTGTCAATCAGGTGAGTCGCGAATGGGATGTGGATCTCAAAATGAAGGTGGGCGTCCATGATGGCGGCATCATGGCTGGTACGGTGGGCTCACAGCGGCTGATTTATGATATTTGGGGCGATACCGTGGTAAAAGCGCACTATGTGCAGTCGGCGGCGGCGCCCAATAGCATCTATGTCACTGAGTCTGTCGTTAATAGCTTGGTTGATATTTATGAGTTTGAACCGGTTGGCGAAGTTATGGCGCGGGGCGGTGAGCCGCTGTCAATTTTTCGCGTCAAAATTTAGCCGAAGCTCAGGCAGTTGTTAAGGCCAATATCTTATGAGCATATCTTTGTCAGAACAATGGCTGCTGTGGGGCTTGGGTATGATGGTGGGTTTTCCCTTGGTGATGGTGGCTTTGGGAGAGCTGGTGTTGCAGTTGGACAAGCGCCATCACCCCATGGTGAAGGTGGCACGGGAGGTTCGCAATTGGGTGATGCCGACAGCGGCTTTGTTCTTTTTGCTGACGCGCGTTTTAAGAATTGATGATTCGCTTGCTGGGATTAAGCTGGTGGAAACGCTGGCCTGGATGTCTTTAATTGCGGCGGCGCTGTCGTTGGTGAATGTGCTGCTGTTTACCGGTGCTAAAAAAGATTCTTGGCAGGCTGAAATGCCTAAGCTATTCCGCGATTTGGTGCGCACTTTTTTGATTGCGGTGGGGGGTGCTATTGTTCTTTCTCAAGTATTTGAGCAAGATTTGGGTGGCTTAATTACGGCGCTGGGTGTGGGCTCGGTGGTGATTGGTTTGGCCCTGCAAGATACGCTGGGGAACTTGTTTTCGGGGGTTGCTTTGTTGTTTGAGCGGCCCTTTCAGGTAGGCGATTGGCTAGAGGTTGATGGTTGTACAGGCAAAGTTGTTGAGGTGAACTGGCGCTCGGTGCATATTATGACGCGCGAGCTAGAGATGCTGATTGTGCCTAATTCAGTACTTTCTCAGGCGGTAATTCGCAACTACAACCGGCCTGAGGCTCAGCATGTGGAGCCGGTAGATATTGGGTTTTCTTACAATGATGCGCCGAATACGGTGAAACGAGTGATGCGTGAAGCTGCGCTTGACACGCCGGGTGTGCTGAGCCATCCGGCGCCGGTGGTGCAGACGATTTCGTATGATGATTCTTCAATTTCCTATCGGGTGCGGTTGTTTTTGGCTGACTACAGCCAGGTTCCGAAGATTCGCGATGAGTTTGTCACGCGCATTTGGTACACGGCAAGGCGAAATGGTCTTTCGATTCCGTTCCCTATTCGCGATGTGTTTCATCATCAGGTGCCTAGAGTAAAGGGCGATGAGACGTTGCAGCGGCTAGCGAACTATATGAAGTCGCTGCCGAGTTTAGCGATGGTGGCTGATGATGTGCTTGAGGAGATGGCGAGTCAGGTGACGCTGGGTCACTATGGACGAGGGGAGTCGGCAATTTTTCAGGGACAAAGTAATGTGAAGCTGCATTTTGTGCTGGCAGGGAGTGCGATCGCTACCACTCAAGACAGCATTGGCCGTGAGCACAAGATTGCTGAAATGACCCGAGGCGATTTTTTTGGCTACTCAGCGCTGCTGGCCAATGAGCCGAGCCCGATGACAGTAACGGCCTCAGAAGACTTAGAAGTGCTTGTGCTAGAAATTGACGGTGTTCAAAAAATGCTGAACAAAACGCCCCGATTCTCTCAGCAGCTCGGCAGTGTCATCGCTGCTCGGCAGCAAAAGCTCAAATCTATTAAACTCGACCCTCAAAGAAACGGCTCCTTACTTTCCACCTCAGACTAGGGGCGCAGCGCAGGATGTTCACCATCTTTTGATGTGATAAATAGCGATCGCTGTATCAAATTCTGCAACCAGATTTAAGGCCGCAGAAATTTTGAATATCTTAGATGAACGCGACAACAGCCCCCATGCTGTAAGGATGTTTTTATGGTGTCTCTTCGAACTGCTGGTATATACGCTAGCTTAATGATTTTAGTCGGCAGTGTCTCTGCGGTTGCCTCTTCTGAGTCTTCTACAGCGGTATCTTCTACCTCTCTCACGATGCCTGCTGAAGAAATTGCTCAATCTACCCGAACCCCATCGCGTTGGATGACTCGCCGAGTTCAGCGTGACCTCGCTAACAGACTCAATGTTGCCCCCAGAAGTCTCCAAGTTGTTGAAACGACCGCTCAAACTTGGCCTGATCAGTGTTTTGGTTTAGCTCGCCCGAATGAGCGCTGTATGGGCGGAGAAATTCAAGGTTGGCAGGTGCAGGTAGCCAGTGGTCAGCAGATGTGGACGTATCGGACTGACCGTACCGGCCAGCGGCTGCGCCTAGAGCCGCTATTAGGAACCGCTGATTTTGGGCGAGGAGATTTTTCGGCCGAAGTCAGCCAGCAACTGCTCAAAACTGTGGCTCAGCAGGTTCAACAACCCATGGCTAATCTGACGGTTTTAGAAGTACAGGCCGCTGTTTGGGATGGTTGTTTGGGCATTTTTGAGCCGGATACCTTTTGCACTCAAATAGCCATTGCTGGGTTTAGAACAATCGTTAGCGATGGCCAAACGAGCTGGGTGTATCATTTGAGTGAAGATGGGACTCAGATCGCTCAAAACGTGACTGCAAGCGGTGCTCAGCGCCCGATAAGCACGCTGTTTGCGCCTATAGAAACCGAGCGAGAATCTGAAGAACTGGCTCCCGACATTATCTTTCAAAGTCAGCTCAGCGGTGATTTGGCAGGTTCTGTCCAAACAACAGCGCTCACAGCCGATGGTACGCTCTACCGCGAACAGTCTAGCTTGAGAACGGGAGGAGCCCCTGTGCGAACAGTGATTCGTCAGCTTGCGCCCGCAGAAGTTAATGCCTTTCAGACCGTTTTACAACAGCAGCGGCTTCCTAATCTTAATCGGATGCGCTACCTGACGGAGGCGGCTTTTGCTGACTACCCCACTACTCGCTTAGAAATGCCGGGAACGAGAGTTGAATACATTGATTTGGAGGAAGAGAGTCTGCCGGTTAGTTTGAAAAATGTGATTGCGGCTTGGCAGGCGATCGCATCCACATCCACTGAGGCTATGCTCCCTAATACCTCTGATTAGCTAGCAACCTAGCAACCTAGCAACCGCATTATCGACAATAGCGTTGAGCATCACTTGTTTGTTCGAGTCTCTGATGATTGGCCAGTTTTACTGGCTTGTTAATCTACCGTTGTTCAATTCAGACTGTTTAATTTTATGAAATCTTGTTTGAGCTTGTTAATGGCGATCGCCTTGGCTGGCTGTGCCCTTTCCCCTGTTTCTGACGCTCAAGAATCGCCGTCAGAGAGCCTCCCTAGCGTACCTTGGCAAACCGCAATTGAGCCTAACGTTTCATTCGAGGTAAAGGCCGAATCAGGCACTTGCCCTGAAATGGTTGATCTTTGGGAGTTGCTTTGGGGCTTTGAAGGTGGCGCTGATCACACCGTTGTTGTGAATACCCCTGCGATCGCCGCTGCGCCGCCGCAAATTTTGCGCTCAACCGATCGGGCAGTGACCTACCAAGCACCTTTGAACGATCAATATGCTACCTGCGTAGGCACAGCCCAATCGGACTACTTGAGGATGTATACCTTTCGCTTTGCGCGTGGCACTGTAGCGTTTGATATAGATTTAAGCGCTGATGACGGGTTCCGAGAGATTCGCTATGCCGATATTTCGGCCAATCGTCCCTATGTTCACTGGCGAGCGGCTGAATAAATTTGCCCTAGAAAATAGACACTGGCTACCAGCCTTTCTCTGACTGATCTTGAACATAGGCAGCGACATCCTCAATTTGAGCATCGGTGAGTCGGCCCTGGAAAGAAGGCATCGCCCCTTTGCCGTTGGTAACTTGATAGACGATGGCTGTAGTCGCGTGCTCTGTGCCATAGCCCTCTAGGTATTGCTCTAACGCATCTTGCTTAAGCGTTTTGTTAGACATCACAACGTTGCCACCGCCAACATGACAGGCCGCACAGCTTGCCGAAAATACCTGTGCGCCTTGGCCTAAGTCGGCAGCGATCGCAGGTGGAATCAGCGGCAGCAAAATTCCGATTACAACTGCAAGAATGGTGGAAAATAAGGCTTTCATTCGCAAAATACTCTCTCAAAACAACAGACACGACAGTTACTGTAAGTTTGATCTTTTGCCACCGTCAAAAGACAGCTTGTCGTAGGGGTGTTGTCAATAGGGATATTTTGCTACGTCTTTACAAGCGGTCTTCACAAGCGGTCTTTACAAGCGGATCTTTACAAGCGGTCTTCACAGGCACCGATGCTGACCCAGCTAGTGGAGCCGTCTTGCCAGTGCTCCTTTTTCCAGATGGGGGCGTTGTGCTTAAGGGTGTCGATAGCATACTGGCAGGCGGCGAATGCTTCACTGCGATGGGGGCTACCGATGGCAACCAAAACGCTGATTTCACCGACAGATAGTTTGCCGGTTCGATGGTGAATGACGATGCGGGTAATGTCGGGCCACTGCTGACGGATTTGGCTGGCGATTTGTTTGAATACTGCTAGGGCCATGGGTTCGTAGGCTTGGTATTCAAGGGCGATGACAGGCTGGCCGTCGGTTTGGTTGCGCACCATGCCGCTGAAAAGCGCGATCGCACCGTTCCGGCCATCGTCGGCTAGTTCATAGGCCGCTGCAAGTGAAAGCGGGGCAAAGGCAAATTTGAAGCTGTCTGTGGGGCGATCGCTCAGATGCGTATGCTGCGTATTGAGATCGGAGGTAAGGCCAACGGTCATAGCAAATGCGTGGGGGGAGGGTTTACCTGAAAAGCTCACCAAAACGGTAACAAACCCAAAGTAGCTTTTACGACCTCTCAACGCGTTAGTAAATAATTTTTGAAAAAAACATCATATTTATCCAGATCTTCACAGACAGCATTTATTTTGCTCAGTGAGGACGCTCAATCGCTTGATCTAGCTTGTGAAATAGCTTTTTGAAAAGTTTATATAAACCGCATTTATCCGCAAACAAGGGGCGTTGTGAACATCGGTATTAGGTATGAATTCGTAGGAAAGATCAGCATAATTACCAAACTCTTTTAGAATTCTTAAATAGGGTGCTGAAGATAGATGGCCTAATACATTTTCTTTGATCGACCGTTTTGTTCGCTTGAGCGTCACAAGGACTGTAAACCCAGTGAGAAAATCTTCGTCCCGCACGGCTTTATCTCCTTTCAAACGCTACTGGTGGGTTGCGATCCCAGCGTTTTTGCTTTCTTTGAGCGGTGCGATCGCCTACTTGATTCTGTCTCCCAAACTATATGAGGCAGTGGCCCGCCTTTCAGTAGAAGACGAGCGCGCCAGTGTTTCGGACATTGGCCGAACGATTACAGAAACCGATGATTTGGGGGGCGCTAACCCGATTGTGACGCAAGCTGAGGTGGTGAAATCTCAAGGTGTTTTGCAATCGGCCTTGGAGATATATCAAGAACGCTCAGGCGTGGCGACTAATCCATCGGCTAGCAACTTGGTTGATAGCTCGACCTGGCAGTCTGGATGGCAGTCGGAGACACAGGCCGATGCCGCTGACTCAGCCGTGGAGAGTCCCATTCGCAACGATGTGCCTTCTGTGCAGTCTTTGGCGCAGGCGCTTCAGGTCAATATTATTCCGGCGACCAATATCTTAGAGGTGAGCTATCAGAGCGATAGTCCGCAGCAGGCGGCGGCGATTGTGAATGCGGTGGTGCAAGCCGCAGTGACCGAAAACGTAGAGAACATCAATGTAGAAGCCTCGGCAGTGCGCGAATTTTTGGAGTCACAGCTGCCGTCTTTGCAGAGCCGTTTGCGGCAAGCTGAGCTTAGGGAGAGCCAGTACCGGCAGTCGAGTGGTTTGCTGGCAGTAGATGCGCAAAATCAGCAGATGGTGGGTTCGCTAGCCGCGCTAGAGCAGGATGAGCGGGCCCTGGCCTCGGCGCTAGAAGAAGTGGCGACGCGTGGGCAGCAGCTGAAAGCTGTGACTGGTATTAGTTCGCCGGAAGTCGCTTATGCCATTTCGCGCGTGGGGCAAGATCCTCAGTTGCAAACGCTGCGATCGCAAATCACCAATACCGACGTGACTCTGGCTGAAGCTCGCTCCAAACTGGGTGACATTCACCCAGAGCTGCTGGCCCTTCAAGACCAGCTAGCGGGACTACAAGGGCTGTATCAGCAGCGACTAACCCAGCTGACTCCTCGCAAATTTGCCGATGCTTTCGGCGCTGAATTTGGCAATGTTGCCGCTAATTTGGCCAGCAATGATCTTAGCCAGCAGCTGATTGCCGACTCTATTACCAATGCGATTGAGCAAGAAGCCCTGAGCGATCGCCTCGCCTTGGTACGCGCCGACCTAGCGCAAATGCGCAATCAACTGACAGCACAGCCCTCGCTTCAGCAGCCGCTAGCTGCCCTATCCCGAGAGCGCCAGGAGGCTGAAGAATCGCTAGATCTGATTAAAACCAAGTTAGAAGAAGCTCGCATCGCTGAGGCTCAGCTGGTGAGCAATGTGCGTGTGGTGGGTTTGGCTGAGCCAGCGGCAGTACCCGTTGCGCCTAAGCCGTTTGCCATTTTGGTGATGGGGGCGATCGCAGGCGCGATTCTGTCGGTAGCGGGCATTTTGCTGCTGGATTTACTAGATGTGTCTTTGCAAAGCGGCGACGAGGTTGAAAAGCTCGTGAAGCTACCAGTATTGGGCTATTTGCCTCGCCTGTCGGCTGACCTGGTGGATATTGAAGGGTTGGACACCTTTTTAGACAATCCGCGTCACGTAGAGCCCTACCGTGCCCTGTTAAAGACGCTTGAGTCGCGGCAGCGGTTTTCCCGAGGAGAGTCTTTGCCATCACGAGCAGCAGCAGCGGTCACTGGCGCTGCCAGTAGTTCTGCTAGTGGTTCTGCCAGTGGTTCTGCCAGTGGTTCTGCCAGTGGTTCTGCCAGTGGTTCTATAGGTACTACCGGCAATGGTTCTAGCAGTGCCAGAGGTTCTATCAGTGGCCGGAGCCCTAACCGTCAGCGGACTTCTCAGGTAGTCGTGATTAGTAGCCCCACGCATAACGAGGGCAAATCCTCGGTGGCGACCTGCTTGGGGGCAGTGTCGGCGATGTTGGGCCGCCGGACGCTGATTGTTGAGGCCGATCCGCATCAGCCGGTTCAGCATCTTTACTTGCAGGTAGAACTTCAGCCCGGTCTGACCGATGTTATCAATCAAAATCAGCCGTTGTCGGAGGCAATTCAGCTTACGACGATTGGTCGCCTCTCCGTGCTGCCTTATGGACAGGCACTTAACCGGCCTTCAACGGTAACCGAATCTTCATCGATGCAGGTGCTGCTAGAGTCTTTGTCTCGTGAGTACGACTTAGTTTTGGTCGATACCGCCACGGTTGATACCTCAGCGGACGCGGCCACGGTGAGCCAAATGACAGATGGCTTGCTGCTGGTGACCCGTCCGGGTTACACGCCGCGCAGCGTATTGTCAGACACAGTGCAGCAGCTGCGTAAGAGTGGCGCGCCACTGCTAGGTATCGCCATGAACGAAACCATTTTGCCGGAAGAACAGTTAGGGCGGCTGCCCAGACCATCGATTAATGCGTCAGTGACGAGCCGTTCTTAGAGTCGTTCTCAGAGCCGTTTTTAGATCATTGTTCATCTTTGTTGGCTCTTTTTAATGGCGCTCTTCAGTTTAGATAATGTATTCCTCGCTATGAAATTAGGTGTAATCCAGTCCAGATTCCAACCCAGATTTCGATTGATGAGCCTCTTGCTCATGGGCTCTCTGATAGGCACGGCGGGTTCTATGGGACTGTTTGTGAAAGGCGCGATCGCTCAAGATATCTCGCCAGACGTTTCACCTGCCGCTCCACCACCTGTTTCAGAAGGGTTACCTGCCCTACAAAGCCCCGCTACGCTAGATATCTCGCCTGCTCAGCCCCTTAACGAGCAAGCACCCGTTCCCTTTCGTGCCATCGTACAGCCGACCCAGACTCAGCCGCCGATTGCTGCACCTTTGTCCCCGCCCATAGCACCCGCGATCGCTTACAACACCAGTGACCCGCTCAAGCCCGGAGATGTCGTTTCGATTAATGTACTGGGCTTTCAGAACCTCTCAGGGCAGCAGCAAATTAGCAGCACTGGTACGATTCAGCTGCCATTGGGTGGGCCAATTTTTGTGGCAGGCTATACCCCAACAGAAGTCAGCGGGCCGCTTGCTCAAGCGCTATTGCCCTATATTCGGCGGCCCCAGGTAACCGTGGCGCTGGTGAATGCGAGCCCTTTACGGATTAGCGTCAGTGGTGAAGTGATGCGCCCCGGCCCTCGCCTGCTAGACCCGACAAATTCTGAAAATCAGGCGCAGCGGCTACCCCCTACTTTAAGTACAGCGCTAATGGCATCGGGTGGAATTACGCCCAGCGCTGACCTCCGAAATATTGTGATTCGGCGAGCGGTCGCGCCCCAGGTCGCAGGCAATCCGGTAACCTACGGTGAGTTTCGGGTGAATTTGTGGGAGGCGGTGAGTCGAGGCGATTTGGCCTCTGATCCGCGCGTTTATAGCGGGGATGAGATTATTGTGCCAGCGGCAGCAGTGGCTAATATTGACCAGCGCACGCTGTTGACTTCTACCGTAGCGCCTAGCGAAATTACAGTGCAGGTCGCTGGCGAGGTGAACCGCCCTGGGCAAATTACGGTGAGCCCTATGGTCGGTGTGAGCGGCGCGGTAGCCGCTGCGGGTGGCCTCACGGTCGATGCCGATGCTGAGGAAGTGGTGCTGCTGCGAATGATGCCGGATGGTCGCCTAGAAGAGCTGTTGTATACCTTTGGAGAGGCGTCAGAGCCTTTGATTGCTGGGGATGTGGTGGTGGTTCAGCCCTCTGGTCGAGGCAATGTGGGCGGCGTATTTGACTTTCTCGGTCGTATCTTGAGCCCGTTCAGCAGCTTCTTAAATCTGGTTCGCTGATGGAAAAGATAAAGAACCTGTGGACGGAGATCGTGATTGGCATTTTGCTGATGCGAAGTTCGTTGGATTTATATTCAGGCAAAGGCGTGCCTGCGGCATTCGCGATCGCAGTCAATTTCCTCGTTCTCATCTATGTTGGCCGCCAGTTCATTTTGCGCCAGCCAATTCATACCGACCGCTTTTGGTGGCTACTCATGAGCTGGGTGGCACTGCAAGGTATTTGGGTGGTTTTACTGCCCACCGGAGCGCTAGGCGGTACGGCTTTTATGACCTATGAGGCAATGCGGGAGTGGGTGAGATTTTTGTCGTTGGGCTTGGTCTATTTGCTGACGATGCAGCTGCGCGATCGCATTTCGCCTGATCGGCTCGCTTCACTGCTTCTTTTGAGCCTAGTGATGCCTTTATTTCTAGCTGCTTTACAGATTTCTCGGATAGATTTACCTGGCTTTTTGCAGAGCAATGTAGGCTGGAAAGATTTTGCGGGCACGGGCGATCGCATCAACAGCACGCTGGGGCATTACAACAGCTTTGCCACCTTTACTCTGCTGTTTATGGCGCTGAGCCTGTGGCGAATGCAAATGTCGCGGCGTCCTTGGATATGGGCTCCGCTGGTTGGCGGGCTACTGTACTGCCTGGTGGCGACCAAGTCGCTGACGGGGCTCGTGATGCTGATGGTATTTGGGGCGCTGTACTTTTTGCCGCGTTTGCGGGGGAAGGGCTTGTTCGGGGCGATCGCCCTGACCGGGACGCTAGTGGTTTTGCTCTCTAGCGAGCTAGGCCAAGCGCGATTGATGGAGCTAAACCAAACGCCGCTGTTGAATCCTGACCTGAGTGTAGAAAGAGCAATGGCCTTACAGGCCGCCGATATCAAAGAGTTTCGCAACAGCTTTAACTGGCGACTGTTGCAGTGGCACGATTTGCTACTGCAATGGCAGCGGCACCCCTGGCTAGGCTATGGCCTGGCTTCTAATAAAGAACTCAGCACTTTCAACACAACTTCTCACAACGACTATGTACGTTTTTTGGTGGAAGAAGGCATTGTTGGACTCGGCCTATTTCTGTTGTTTTTGCTGGCGCAGATAGGTCGTGTGCTACAGGTGATGCGCAGTAGCTTGCCGGGGTCGCCGCAGCGAGCACTGTCTCAAGCGCTGTTTCCTTTTTCGGTGGCGATGGTGGTTGGCATGGCCGCTGGCAATGTGATGGTGCATACGGCTTTGTTTTTTTATTGGTGGGTTTTACTGGCGCTGCTCGGTTGGCCGTGGCCCGCTCAGTTTGGTAGCGCTCAGCCAAATCAGATGGCGGATCAGGTGGCCGCGACTAATAATAATGCCGCATGTAGCTATTTGCCGTATGGCTGTGTGCCGTATGATACAGAGCTGTATGACGATATTGAGATAGACAGCGCTCAGGCCTATGGTTTGGCTGTTTACAATGCGGAAGTTTATTCCTCTGAAGAATATGATTTTTCTGAAGAATATGATTTTCAAGAGGATTTAGATAGAGAGGAGGTGGACGAAGCATACACCGCTTTGTAAGTGAGGTTTTTGGTCGTGTGGTTTTTATCACGTTGTGATTATTTAGTGGGTTTTATTTAGTGGGTGCCGCTCTCCAATGTCCGAGCCTAAAGATCAAGATCGCCCGTTAAAAGTAGACGCCTTAAAAAAATCTCAGCTATCAGAAAAATCACTCAAGCACAAAGTCGTGAAGGGAGGGCTGTACCTGGCGCTGCGTCAGCTGGTTTCGGTAGGGCTCTCTGTGCTGAGCATTTTGGTGATTGCGCGAGTGCTAGGCACGACCAATTACGGCATTTTGGTCAATGCGCTAGGAATTTTTTACTTTATTACCTGGACAGGCAAGCTGGGCCTGCATGTGTATTTGATTCAGCAGCCAGACTTGCCCGAAGATGCGCCAGAGCAGGTGCTGGCCTTCTTGAGCTGGATGAGCTTAGGGATTGGGCTGGCATTGTGGATGCTCGCGCCTGCGATTGGGCAGTGGACTCAGGAACCGGCTGTGGCAGATTTGGTGCGATCGCTCCCCCTGCCGATTGCGGTGGATTTCGCAGCTAGCGTTTCTATTGCCATGCTAGAGCGCAGGCTGGCTTTTGCTGAAGTGGGGCTAATTGAGATTGTGGCGCAGGTGACTAACTATTTAGTCGCGCTGCCGTTGGTTATTTATGGTTGGAGCTATTGGGGGCCAATTGTCGGTTTAGGCATCAGAGGCGTAGCCATGCTAGTTGGCGCACAGTACCTGTATCGAGTCGCTTTGCGCTGGCGGCTTCGTTGGGATTTTTTGCGACCTGCGTTGCGCTATGGCCTCACCTTTTCGTTGTCTCATTGGGTCATTTCACTGCGATCGCTGACGATTCCGGTTCTAATAACGCCAATTGCTGGGCTAGAGGCCGCTGGGTTGGTGAGCATTGCGATTCGTTTGGTAGAGCAGCTTTCGACGCTACGGATGGTGGTGCGCCGAATGTCTATTAGCGTCATGGCCAAGCTGATGGGCGATCCGGCAGCGGTGCGGCGAACGGTGAGCCGAGGGATGGCCTATCAGGCGCTGCTCATTGGCTCGGTATGTTCGGCGTTTGCCTGTTTAGATAGCTGGATTGTACCGAAGCTATTTGGTGATGACTGGCTGCAAAGCACTCACATTTTTCCGTTGATTGCGCTCTCTGCGATGGTTCGAGCTATGTTTGATCTGCATTCGGGGGCGCTGTATGCGGTAGATCGTAATGCCGAAGTAACGAAGTCATATGTAGTGTATATGGCGCTGTTGTGGGTCGGCTGTGGCCTTTTGCTGCCGGTATTTGGCCTATGGGGCTATGGCTTGGCTGAGCTGCTGACGGTGCTGAGCAACGTGTGGCTGCATCGCGCCCTGACTAAAATATACGGTGCGCCAAAGTACACGGCAGCGGCCTGGCTAACGGTAGCGGCAATGCTGCCTATCTTGGGCAGTTTGGTTTCCGCCACTGTGGGAATTGTGGCATTTGTATTGAGCTATGCTCTGGTGCTGCTGGTGCCGGAGGTTAGAGCGGTGCCGCAGGAGTTGTTTCATGCCGTGATGTCTCGCCGTCGCAAAGTCTCTGAAATTAGTTAAATAGATACACGTTAAATAGAAAGCCGCTTTAACGGCCTCTGCTATGCCTAAATCCATCCTAATTCTCTCTAATAAATCTTCGGGGTCTAGTGCGGTGCAGCGATTGCTAGCGCAGGCCGTGGATTTAAAATGCGTGGAGAAAACACGACACTTTGAAAATGAGTCGCTGTATTGGACCAAGGCGGCATCAGCACTCCAAATGCCTCAGCAGGACATGTTAGACAGTGAGGTTCCGATTGAAGCCATGGCGGCTCGGCATGATTTGGTTCAGCTGTTGCGGGATAATTTGCCTGCCCATCGGCTGCCAAATTACGCAGATTATTTAGCGACGACAGCGACGACAGCAGCTCAGGATAGGGCGTTTATTTTTGCTGGGTGGCAGCGACTATGCGAGCAATACACACCCATTTTTTTAGAAAAGTCGCCGCATCATCTGGTGCAGTGGTCGGCGCTCTCGCTCATCGTAGACTGCATGGAACAGCTGCAAGGAGAGGTGGATTTTTTGCTGGTTGGTTTGGTTCGTAACCCAATGGATACGCTGTATTCGGCTTTTCGTCGCTGGAAAACCCCGCCTGAAGCGTTGCAGTATGAGTGGCTAATGGCCTATACCCATTTGCAACGGTTAGCAGAAATGTTGGGGACGCGTACAAGGGTAAATCCTGCGGGTCGGGTCGTGATTGTGCGCTACGAAGATTTGGCCGTTTCGTTAGCACCGCTAGCGCCAGTGTTTGACTTTTGCGGTACATCACCGAGTGCAGATGCGCCTTGCCTAAACCGCAGGTCATTGCTGAAGTGGCAGCAGGATCGGTTTTTTGGGTTTTCGCTCGCGCCGGAGGTGAAGGCGCTGGCAATGCAGTATGGCTACCGCGATGCGGATTTGGACAATCGCGATCGCCCCTTATGGCCTCTATATCGAGATGTGCGCAGAAGCCTGCATCACAGTACGCGTTGGGGCAAAAATTTGTATTGGTATTTGAAGCGATCGCGACAGATTTAACTAATGTTCGCGACAGGTTTAGCTGAGTCGCTTAGCTAGAGATGCTTGGCTAGAGTCGCTTGGAGCCAATTTTCTGGGGCGATCGTGCGCTTACCCTCATGGGTAGCAGCGACTCGTACAGGTGAATGTACTTGCGAGTAATGGTTTCCCAGTTATGGTGCGATCGCACATACACCCCTGCCCTATCTGCCATTTGGCTCATCTGCCGTGGATGCATTACCGCCCAGCCTAAGCGGTCCTGAAAGTCGTTCAAACTCCCTGTTTTAAACGTGAGTCCCCGGTCAATGCCCACCATTTGACGATGCACCGCAATATCGCTCACTACCGCCGGGATGTTTTCCTGCATGGCTTCTAACAGTGCGAGCGGCAAGCCTTCCACATCCGAAGGCAGCACAAATAGCCCTGCGCCTCGTACAATTTCGGCTAGCAGCGGGCCTTGAAGCTCACCGGTAAAAACAATGTTGGGATTGTTATCGGCTAGCTGTAGCAGCTCAGCAGTAAAGCTATCAGTATCGCTTTTATCGCCCACTAACACGAGTTTCCAGCCCTTGGGCCGCAGTCTTTGAAAGGTTTTTAATAACAAATCCACTCGTTTTTCAGGCACCAGCCGACCGACAAACACCATGTACTTTTGCGGCGTGAGCCCTAACGAATGGCCATAGAGAAAGTGACGGTCTGAATGGGCATAGGCAACGGGTGCGTTTTCAATATAGGTTGCTTCTTTGCCATAGGTTTTGTAAAAGTAGTCCCGCAGGGCTTCAGAAACAACAACCAAGTGATCAGCAAAGCGCACGGCAGTTTGTTCTCCCGTTTTGATCACACTGCTAGAGAAATTACCCCATTTGGCTCGCTGCCAGTCGAGACCGTGGCAGGTGGTGAGAATTTTGGCACTAGAAAATAGTTTGGGCAGTGGGGTAAAGAGCGAAGGCCCAAGCGCATGGAAATGAATAATGTCGTAAGGACGACCTTGGGGGCGTTTAAGGGCTGCGATCGCAGCCGATAGACCTGAGCAAGCTAGGGCATCAACGCCTCTAAGCCGAATGGAAGGCACGGTAATGACGCGCACACCTTTATAGCTAATGGCTCTGGCCATATTTGGATTGTAGGAAGATCGGGCGTATAAATCGACGCTGTGACCGGCTGCCACAATTCGAGGATAAATTTCGGCACAATGGTGCTCTATTCCCCCCTGATGTGGCGGTAGTCCTTTGGAGCCAATAACAGCAATTCTCATAGCGTCTGGTAAGAGGTGAGCAGCGGATCAATCTGGGCCGATGGAGCCTGCTGGGTTTGCCATTGGCTCAGCAGCTCGCCATACAAAGCTTCCACCACTCGGCGCGCTTCAAAGGGCTCCGTCACCTGAGTGCAGGCTGCAGCTGGAAAACGCTCTGGCTGCTGAAGCACCTGCTGCCAGCAGTGGGCAATTTCAACGGCAGACCTGCCACAAACCAAACCGCTTTGTGCCGTCAAAAAATTAGGCGTTTCGCCTGCCTGGGTCGTCACCACTGGCGTACCGCAGGCGAGGGCTTCTAAGCTGCCCCGTGCGAGCCCTTCGTAGGCGCTCGTCAAAACGAACAAATCACATACTTTGTATAGTTCGGCGAGCTCATGCTGAGGCAGTGATCCGAGCAACGTGACCTGCTGGTCTAAGTTCAGCCGCTTAATTTCGCTTCTCACTGCGCCTTCTAGCTCGCCGCTACCGACAATGAGGAGATGTGAGAGGAAAGGTGAGAGAAGATGTGCCTCTGGGGGTGTATTTGCTAGTTGCGTCAGCTGTTTTTGGAGCTCAGCCATTGCCTGAATGAGTAAAACAGGCTGCTTTTGGGGGTGGAGGCGTCCGGCAAACAGGATGAGCTTGGTATGCGCCTTTAGCCCCAACCGCTGGAGGAGTTGACTCTTTGCCTGAGCTTTGAACTGAGCACTCAAGGGGAAAAACAGCTCGCTGTCGTAGGTGTTGCGCAGGTAAGACACGCGCTGTGCGATCGCTGGATACTGCTGCTGATACAGCCTGACCGACTCAGAATTACAGGACAAAATGCGGTCAAACTGAGACACTAGCCGCCGCTCTAGTGCAAAGTAGGCCCAGGGAAATCGTTTCCACAAAATGCCGCCTTTTTGGCCGCCCTTTACTTCCTGATAGATATCATTGTGAATGTAAAGTAGCTTAGTCCCGTGCAATGCTTTAGCAAATACCGTTGGCTCAATCCGATGAAACTGATAAAAATCTGAGGAAATCTCGTTTTTTGTCAGGTATTGCCTAAGCGCAAGTGTATATCTGAGCGTGGTGGGCACCACACCGCGTATGTTGTCATCAGCAATCTGCAACAAGGGCAAAAAAGCGAACTCACGACCATGCAGCCGCGCCGTTTGCCACCGGCCCACTGCCGATTTTTCCTGGGTGATGCCCACCAGCTGAATATGAAACGCTACAGGTGCATACTTAAGAATATATTTAATGCAGGTTTGAATGCCGCCAATCGTTGGATTGAACGGATCGAGCTGAAAAAAAATGGTCAGAACAGGAGATCGGTAGAGATTGCTCACGATTCAGCGTCGGGACTTAAGTCCTTTGAGAATGTTAAAACGAATACCTCATGGGTCTTCAGAGCACTTGCTTGAGTAATTATGCGGGTACGGAGGGACTCTCGTCATACACACAGAATATATTTCGATGGAATATGCTTGCCAAGTAGCGTTTTATGTCAATAACTCCTTAATATTGACATAGCCTTGACATAGCGCCTCCTCATCGTTTCTATCAAACCATGACCTGCTATACTCCGTAAATTTACGGAGGCTATTCGTTCTCCAACCTGTTCTACAGACTAATTTTGTCTGCCGACTAATTTCTAGGGTCTAAATTGTTGAGACGTCGATGATGAGCGTTTTAAGCCTGCTTATTCGTCTGCTGCTTCAAGCTCCTTGACTCATCGAATAAGCGCTTCTAGCAGGTGTGGCTAGCCTATCGTACAGTTGCTCTAGCAGGATGATATTTTTGCTTAGGGTATAGCGCTCTAGCACACGGGCTCTGGCTTTTTGCCCCAGGAGGGCAGTAATTTCAGGGTGCTCGCGAAACAGCGGCAGTAGGGTTTTCATTTGGCTAGAGACTTTTTGCGTGCTGAGGATAACGCCTGCGCCCTGATCTAAAACTTCACCATCTGCGCCTGCGTCGGTGGCAACGCAGGCCGTTCCACAGGCCATTGCTTCTAGCAGCGACAGCGACAGCCCTTCTACTAACGATGGCAAAATGAAACAGTCAGCGCCGCGCAGAATTTCAATTCGCCGCTCCTCACTGGCGACAAACCCTAACCAGATGATGTTGTCTTCTGAGTAAAAGGTTTTGAGTGAGGCTTCTAGCGGCCCACTGCCTACAATCACGAGTTTATTGTGAGAACCCATTTCAGCGCTTTTCCAGCCTTTTAGCAGCGACTCTACGTTTTTTTCAATGGCGAGTCGCCCCTGATATACATAGAGCTGGCGCGCGTTGAGCTGCTGCTTAATGCTAGAAGGCCCAGGGGCGTAGCGACTGATTTCGACCCCATTTGGAATCACCGCAATGCGCTCGGCGGGAACGCCTAGTTTGGTGAGCAGGTTGCGCTGAATTTTAGAAAAAACGATTACTTTGTCGTAATTGGCCAAACGAGGTGCATATACCTGGTAGGCAAAATGCTGCGTGCTCGAAGACAAGTTGCGGCGTTTGCGATCAAATGCGGGGTGGAAGGTCGCTACTAGCGGAATGCCTAGGCTATGGCAGATTTCAGGCAGCTTGAGATCGAGTGGCGAGAGGATTAAAGAGGCATGAACAAGGTCGGGTTTTAGCTTTTGGAGGGTTTCGGCAAGCAGCTTAGCAGACCCTAGCGTGGGAATTGTGAGGATTTGGGACTTGAAGATAAAGGGGAGCGAAACCTCTTCATATCCAAACTGATCTTCGGCGGCGGCTTCTGGCTGAGCAAAGTGAATAAAGGTGACTCGGTGCCCACGATCTAGCAGTAAATTGGTGATTTCTCGGCCATAGGTGACGTTGCCACAGAATGGAGTTTTTTTCCCAAGCCACACAATATGCATTTATTGACACGATGCTTCTTAAAGGGTTTTCACAGGCGGGTTTGGTAAGTTTAATTACTTACTTATTAGTAGTATATGCGCAGGTGTCATGTGTCTATGCTGGCTTTTGTACAGCGATCCCCAACAGGTAAATTCTATGGGGCAATGTCTCTCTGGGGGACATTTTGGACTGTGTTTTCGCTTAAAGCAGCCTGAACTAGCGACCAGGTAAAGAATCCGCCAACTGCAACCAGCATCGCGAGCAGCCCAAATACCACGCGCAACCCTAAAAAAGTTTCGGCAATGCCTGCTAAGGCCAGCGGCAGACTCAGGGCGATGTTGACCACGTTGTTTTGTAGGCCAAATACTTTGCCGCGCATGTCTTCGGGGGTTTCTTCTTGAATGGTGGTTTGCATGGGGATGCCCACCATTGCACCGAATAGCCCCAGACCGCCAATTAGAATAAGGCTGGGCCATAGTTGCATAGGTGCCAGGGAGAGGCCGCTAAGCATGAGGGCCATTCCTAATGAGCCTGCAATACCCAGTTGCGATCGCGAAAATCGCTGACCAAACTGCCCAATCGCAATTGCTCCAATGGCCAAACCAATCCCGCCTGCGGCTAGCAAAAAGCCAAACTGCGACGAGCGAATAGTCGGAATTACCTCGGCTAGCCGTACGGCCAAAACGGCCAACGCGGCAAACACTGAGAACAGTACAACCAGCTGAATGAGGGCGGCACGAACCTGTACTTGCTTTTGCAGATAAGCGATGCCGTCTTTAATATCTTCCCAGGGGTGAGCCTGCTCTATGCTAGGGTCTGTTTTGGCTTCATGGGGGTTCATGAGTAGGAGCAAAATGCCTGCGATCGCATAGCTAATGCCTACTAATACCGACTTGCCTACACCGGTTCCCTTATCAATCGGAGCGAGGAGCGTATCGGCGAGGGCCAGCAGCGGGTCTCCTACGGCGAAGCCGACAATCACCGAGGCCATCATGGTTGTGGTGTACAGCGAGTTAGCAGGCAGCAGATTTTGCTCTTTAACAATCAGCGGAATCACAGCCTGCTCTGCGGGGGCAAAAAACTGCGTCAAGGTAGAGACCAAAAAGGTCACCACCAGCAAAATGTAGAATCCAACCGGCAGTCCGGCGATGCTCCATCCTTGAGTAATCCACAGCATAACCGGCAGTATGGCCACCAACAGGCCGCGCAGCAGGTTGGTGAGTACGAGTACGGGCTTTTTGCGCCAGCGATCTACATACACGCCTGCTAAAGAGCCAAACAGCACGGCGGGAATGGTAAAGGCGATCATAATGGCCGATACCCAGCCGCTAATCGTTTGATCGGGTGACTTAAAGTTGGTGCTGATAATCGCAATCATCAGCACGAGGTAAATTTTATCGGCAATTTGTGAGAAAACCTGACCGCTCCACAGGGTCAAAAAATTGCGGTTACGAAAAACGGGCCACAAGCCTTCTGCTTCAAACGGCTTAGCGATCGCTTCCGACTTTTCTAATGAAACCTTCTTGTTCTTTTCAGTCGCATTTTCGGTCGCACTTTCGGTCGCATGGTTCAAGCCGTCATTGACCACGGGGTTTTGAACGTTGTCCTCTGTGGCCTGTTGCTCAATATTAGGCTGCTCAATATTAGGCTGCTCAACATTAGCCAGATCAGCTGAGCTAGTTGGCTCAATCGCTGCCTCAGTGCCTGGCTCAGTGTCCAGTTCAGTGCCTAAAGGCTGAGTGTCACGCTTATGGTAAGAAGCGCCATTAGTAGGATTACTAGAAGCGCTGTCAGGAGCGTCAATATTCGATTCAGAAATAGGCTCAGACTCGCGCAGCATAGCTTGGGGAAGTAAAGCAGGTGTCTATCAGTGCAGCAGACTTTATGGGCCTGTCGAACTGGTATTGGGCGTATTGGCGGAGAAACTGTTCGATGTGCCGCCACATTAAATGTGGTTCAGATTCTTCTAGCCCTGAGTTGGCCATAAATTTAGGCGCAGTTGTTCTATCGGCTCGGGTAATGCCTGATTGTATTGTGCCTGATTTTGCGGCGAATTGTGGGTCAGCCTCTGAGCTAGCTTGAGAATTCGTCGCTCGCATAGTTGGCGCTAGCCCAGCAGATGACATCACCAGTTCAGGCTTGCTGAGTTGCTGCATCAAAGCCAGTTCTGCGGCGCTAAGGTAGCCTACGATACCCAAATTGCGTTTGACTTCTTGGGCGACTTTGGCCCGTAGCGCTGTTTGCCAGGGTTGGGTGTTCTGGCTGTTTTGAGCATATGGCGCACCTCGGCTTATCTCTTTTTCTCTGACCCGATAGCTATCTGTAGTTTGATCGCTAGTTTGATCGCTGTCTGTAAAAGCTGTCGCGCCGGCCCTTTGATTGTGCCATTCGCGCTCGATATGCTCTATTTCACGCAGACGATCGCACTCCAACCGCTCAATTTCTGCTAGGTCAATAGCGCCGCCCGAAGAGACGCTAAATCCGACTCTCCAGTCGGGGTTACCCAATTGGGCAGTGAGGTGCGATCGCGAAAGACAGCAGCGAAATACGTCGGGTGCAACCCCAGCAAGGGCCAGCATATGAAACGTCGCCTGCGCTAAACAAGCCAGAATATCGGGCTTGGCAGCGGCTTCTAGGCGCGTGAGATGCTCTATTAATAGATAGTACAGATCCTCTTGAGGTTGATCGGTAAGGGCTTGGGCCAAGGCAATTTCGGCTAGATATTGACTGGCTGTAAGCTTTGCTAAATTTTGGCTCAGCCCTGGAAAGGATTTGACCGTTTCGGCTTGGATCAGTTTGTCAAGAGATTTGCCCTTGCTAAATAGCGAATCGTTGACAACAAATAACCCCGAACGACCGCCCAGCTTAGACTTATGCTTGCGAGCGCCAGGCGCAATGACCCGCAAGAGGCCGCGCTCTTTGGTGAGCACAGTGACGAGCCGATCAAATTCGCCCATGGGCACAGCTTTGAGATTAATGCCGACGGCTTTATAGCTGCGTTGATTCATTCAGGCTCGACAAGGTAAGACAGGGACAATGAAAGTTAGATCGTATCTTGTCAGACGGGCATTTTGCCTAGCTCGGATGACCGAATTATGTGATGGACTATCCCTGTGGCGCAGTTTGAGAATACATCAATCACCCGCCTCAGAGATCTCATGCATGATATTGACTCCACGAGAGGTGCCCAGCCGGTTTGCGCCTGCTTCCACCAAGGCCATTGCCTGTTCGAGAGTGCGGATGCCGCCTGATGCTTTGATGCCAACGCGATCGCCGCCGATTTGTCGTAGCAGCTGAACATCTTCTACCGTCGCGCCGCCCTGCCAACCCGTGCTGGTCTTTAAAAACCTTGCGCCTGCATCCAGGCACACCTCAGCGGCCAAACGCTTCTCATCTAAGGTCAGTAGCGCGGTCTCTAAAATGGCTTTGACTGGCTGACCGGTTAACTCCACAATGGCGGCGATATCAGCATGTAGCCTACGGGTATCGCCCATTTTGAGCCAGCTGAGATTAATCACCACATCAAGCTCGTCGGCCCCATTGTCAACTGCTTCTTGGGCTTCGTACAGCTTGGTTGCAGAGGTGGTCGCACCACTGGGAAAACCGATCACCGTGCAAACCTGAGGTCTTTTGTTGTGCAGCCGCTCGACAGCGGTAGACACATGCACCGGATAGATGCACACCGTCGCAAAGCCGTAGCGCTCAGCTTCATCGCACAGCTGTAAGATCTGTTCTGTTTGGGCCGCCGGGGTTAGCAGCGTATGGTCTATCAAAGGAGCCAGTTCTATCTCAGTGTGCATTTGACTTCTACTATTATTTGAGCGATTTGAGCGATTTGAGCGATTTGAGCGATTTGAGCGATTATTCATGGACGGTGAGTTTACCGATGTTTTACAGGAAAACACTGAATTTTGATGTCGTAAAAGTTCAGCCTAAGCTTATATATTGACTATATTGATGACTATATTGACGGTGGCACAGTCGCCAACTCCCCTGCGCCTATTATCTTTTAAGTAAAGAGAAAATTAGCCGTTGTAACGGGCAATCTTGATGTATCTGTCTTAAGTATCTGCTATGGCCGATCCGCTGATTTCAGCTATTATTTGCACTCACAATCGTGAGCAGTATTTGGGTGCAGCCATCGATAGCCTGCTAAATCAGACGCTCTCTGGTCAGACGCTTTCTGGTCAGATGCCAGATGCTCAAACGTCAGATGCTCAAACGTCAGATGCTCAAATGCCAGCCGGCTATGAAGTCATTGTGGTAGACAACGCTTCTACCGATAGCACTGCTCAGATTGCTAGGGCTCATCTGGCAAAGTTTAGCGATTCTTCTCAATCAACCTATATTCAAGCAACCTACATCTATGAGCCTACACTAGGTTTGTCAGTGGCTCGAAATACGGGTGCAGCGGCTGCAAAAGGGCAAATACTGGCGTACTTAGATGATGATGCTGAGGCCAGCACAGAATGGCTCACAGAGCTGGTGAAAATATTTGAGGGAAATGAAAAGGTCGCGATCGCAGGTGGCAAAGTCACCCTCATTTGGCCGCCCAATACACAGCCGCCAAGCTGGCTCTCCAAAGACCTATCTAGCGCGCTAGGCGCTTACGACCTGGGCGACATGCCGGTATCTATTCAGCAGCCTGCCCTCACGCCACGCGGCCTCAACTACGCCGTTCGCAAACATTTTCTCCAGTCGGTCGGCGGCTTTGACACACATCTGGGCCGAGTTGGCACCAACCTGCTCTCTAACGAAGAGCAGCAAATGACCCGTATGGCCCTAGATCGCGGCTGGCAGGTCATGTATGTCCCGACTGCCCTAGCTGCTCACAACGTCTCCCCTGCTCGAATGAAACCCGGTTGGTTTTTGCGCCGTAGCTGGTGGCAGGGCATCAGCGAAAGCTATCGAGAGCAAGCCAGCAGCACGACCGGCCTATGGCAGCTACGCAGCGGCGGCGAGCGCTTAGTTCGAGGCGTTTATAAAACCATTAAATACTGCCACCGGCCCGATCAGCGATTTGAAAATTTAGCCTACGCTTATGGTCAAATTGCTTATTTAGGCAGCGTTATCGGCTCTTTAACTGGCGCCTCAACCCAGTGCCCTACTCCCCCCAGTTCCCCCATGACGATTACCCCTGGATCTATTCCTATTTCCGTTTTAATCCCAGCTAAAAACGAGGAAGAAAATCTACCTGCCTGTTTGGCTAGCCTCGTGCAGGCCGATGAAGTGTTTGTAGTAGATTCTCAAAGCGAGGATCAATCGGTTGCGATCGCCGAGAGTTTGGGCGCTAAAGTTGTTCAATTTGAGTTCAACGGACGCTGGCCCAAAAAGAAAAACTGGTCGCTAGACACCCTGCCATTTCGCAATGAATGGGTGCTAATTGTAGACTGCGATGAGCGTATTACGCCCGAGTCATGGGCTGAAATTGCCGAGCGGATTAAAAATCCAGATTTAGACGGCTACTACATCAATCGGCGGGTGTTCTTCCTAGGTAAGTGGATTCGCCATGGTGGTAAATATCCCGACTGGAACCTGCGCCTGTTTCGCCATGCCAAAGGCCGCTACGAAAACTTAAACACCGAAGACATCCGCAACACGGGTGACAACGAAGTGCATGAGCATGTGATGATTCCCCATGAAAAAGTGGGCTATCTCAAAGAAGACATGCTGCATGAAGACTTCCGCGATTTGTACCATTGGCTAGCCCGCCACAATCGCTACTCTAATTGGGAGGCGCGAGTGTATTACAACCTACTGACTGGAATGGGTGATGATGGCACCATTGGTGCCAACCTATTTGGCGATGCGGTACAGCGCAAGCGCTTTTTAAAAAAGATTTGGGTCAGGCTGCCCTTTAAGCCATTTTTGCGCTTTGTGTTGTTTTACATTTTGCGCTTGGGCTTTTTAGATGGCTATGCGGGCTATGTATATGGGCGACTGCTCAGCCAGTACGAGTATCAAATTGGCGTTAAGCTCTATGAGCTAAAGTTCGGCGGGCGTTTGAATATTCAATCAAAGCCTCCTGAGTCCTTGCCGACGCAGGCACGTCCGGCTGAGGCCAACCTTTCTTGAACCTCGCGTAAACCTCGTTTAAACATTTGAACGTCTAGTTAAACCGAATCACCGTTAGATATACATAGAAGAAAAGATGTGGATGCATCAGACGGCCTAAAAGCAGCAGAACAATTAGCCCGGGAACAATCAGCTCCAGAACAATCAGCCCCAGAAAAATTAGTAGAACAATCAGCCCCAGAAAAATTAGTAGAACAATCAGCCATCAACTTGAATCCTATCGACGGTAGTATCGGTGCGCCGCCTTTTATGGACTTGAGCCAGTATCATCAGCCCGGTTACTCGGCGGGTGGCTCGCGGGTGGCGATGCTGCTGTGGTGGTTGGTGCAGGCGATCGCATTCCCCCTAACGCTGCATACTGCCCATGGCATTCGCTGCACGCTACTACGCTGGTTTGGGGCCAAAGTGGGCCAGCATGTGATCATTCGGCCCACCGCTCGCTTTACCTATCCGTGGAATATTGAAATTGGCGACTACAGCTGGATCGGCGACGACGTAGTGCTGTACAGCCTAGCCCCGATCAAACTAGGGCAGCACTGCGTAATTTCGCAAAAAAGCTACCTTTGTACAGGCAGTCATGACATTAGCGACCCTAGATTTGGCCTAGTCACAGGCCAAATTGTGATTGAAAATGGCGCATGGGTTGCCACCGACTGCTTCATTGGCCCAGATGTTCGGATTGGGGCTAATGCGGTTATTGGCACGCGCAGCACGGTATTGCGATCAATGCCGCCAGGACAAATTTGCCTAGGGACACCCTGCCGCCCTGTTAAGCCCAGGCCGATGTTCAGCCCCATGACTACTAAACCATGAGACTAGATTTCTGGACTAAACCACTCGGCTAAACCGCCCGACTAAACCACTGTCATCGCCGGGTTTTGTTGCGGCTACTCTCAGCGATACCAAGAAGTGCTGACTAGGAAACATTGTCGTTTCTTAACCGTCTTTTACTTGAGCGAACGCTTCTGTTCTCTGAAAAGTAAAGGGTCACGGCATTTAGATGATTTACGAAGAGCGGATTGAAGAAATTGACTTGCAGCGCTACTGGCTAGTGCTTAAGCGTCGCTGGCGACCCGCTACAGGGGTATTTATTACAACGGTGCTGGCAGCATTTGCTTCGGCAGCCTCGCCTGAGTCGTTGTATCAGGCATCTGCTAAGCTGCTGCTACGTACTGACCAAACCGCTGCACTGACCGGCATTCAAGACCTGGGCGAGCTAAAGACACTCAAGCAAACGAGTGACCCGCTGGCGACCCAGGCGGAGATTATCTTCTCTCTGCCCATTTTAGAAGACACGATTCGCGTACTCGATCTTAAAGATGCTGAGAATGTTCTAGTCAGCCCTTCGGATCTGGCTAAAAACTTAAGTGTAGAACCCTTAGAAGAGACGGATTTAATTGCAGTTTCCTATCGCTCGGGTCAGCCAGAGCTGTCAGCAGCTGTGGTCAACCAAATCATGCGCTCTTACATAGAGGCCAATGTGAGCAGCAACCGCTCCGAGGTTACGGCAGCTCGTCGCTTTTTAGAAGATGAACTGCCCCGTGCCAAGGCTGAAGCGGATGCAGTTAGTGCTGCTCTAAGAGACTTTGATGAAGCAAACAACATTGTTGCATTGCCCGAAGAAGCCGGTGCGGCAGTCGCTGCGATCGCCAATTTAGACAACCAGATACACCAGGCCAAAGTTGCCCTGGTCGCGACCGAAAGTCAGGCAACTCAATTATCTCGGCAGCTGGGTATGAGTGCTCAGCAGGCCTTGGCGCTTGCAAGCCTCAACCAATCGCCAGCGATTCAATCATCGCTCGCCGAGCTGCAAGCAGTGCGCTCCGAACTAGCGACTACCCGCACTCGCTACACTGCCGCGCATCCTGCTGTGCGGGCGCTAGAGCGTAAAGAGGCGGCACTGAGCAGCGTTTTAGGCAGTCGAGTATCGACTGAGACCGGTGGTGTGCCGGGGCAGGCCATCAATACTGGCGCCCTGAGCATGAGTTCCATTGATGAGAAGCTGGCGGAGCAGCTAGTTGAGGCTGAAGTTGCTAGAGTGAGTAACTACAACCAACTGGCGACGTTGGTCGCTACCCGAGATGCTTACCAGGAGCAGAGCAGCATTTTCCCTGGATTAAAAAAGACTCAGACTGAGCTGGAACAGCGACAGGCATCGGCCCAGAGAAACTACGAAACGTTGCGCTTGCGCTTGCAAGAAATTAAGCTAGCGGAAAACCGCAATGTGGGTAATGCCCGGATTGTTGAGTTTGCAGTACCACCAGAGCTGCCGACAGTTGAAGGGGCTACGAAGCCGCTATTAGCGGGCGCGGTAGTCGGCGTCTTTTTAGGAATTGCGACGGCCTTTTTCTTAGACCTGATTGATCGCACATTGAAGACGGTGAAAGATGGGGAGAAAATATTTGGCTATACGCTGCTAGGTGTGATTCCTTACTTTGAGTTGCCGAGTGGTTACGAGCTGCCTGAAGATTCAGCGGAGGAAGACGGCATGCCCTCTCGCCGCATTATTACCCTGGAGAGCATCTATCCGATTTTGTCAGGTGCCTACCAGATGTTGCAAGCCAATTTGCGCTTTATTAGCTCTGATCAGAGGCTGAAGGCTCTCTCAATTACCAGTTCTGTGGCGGGCGAAGGTAAGTCGGAAGTCTGTGCCAACTTGGCGACTACAGTGGCCCAAACCAATCGCCGCGTGCTGCTGGTTGATGCCGATATGCGATCGCCTAGTCAGCATCACCTCTGGAACCTAATCAACGCGGTAGGTCTAAGCCATGTGCTGGTTGGCGAAGGTAGCCTAGAGCGAGCACTACAGCCGGTGACCGACAACCTCACCATCATGACGGCAGGCGTGGTACCACCTAACCCTATGGCCCTGCTCGACTCGGAACGAATGGCGAGCTTAATTGAGCTGTTCCGCGAGCAGTTTGACTACATTATTTTTGACACACCATCGCTGACTGGTTCAGCTGACGCCGCTGTGCTCGGCAACCTGACCGATGGTGTGCTGATGGTGATGCGGCCTCGTCAGGTGACCTACGATCGGGCGATCGCAGCAAAGTCTCTGCTAGACCGCTCAGGAGCCAACGTGCTGGGCATGATCGCCAACGGTGTTGACAGCAAAAATGACTTTGGTGAGTACTCCTACGATGCCCGTGAACTCACAGACTTGGCGAGCCGCACCGCCCGGATTGCGTCCGAGCGCCTGCAAAACGGTCGCCAGACAGTCGCAGTTAATGGTCGCCGCTAGTCACCGTTAGTAGCGCCCCTTTGCGATTAACTTGATGCGTTTTTTGGGGCCAGAAATCTTTTAGGATAGTTCCTCTATGTCACGCTTCTTTGCTTTTACCACATCGGCTCTGGCGACTGTGCTGATCACAGGATTGGATGGTTCGGTTCTCGCTCAAATCACTGGTCAGCCGACTAATAATCCAAATTCACTGCCTAATTCAATCTCTAACTCGCTTCAACAGCCGATCGGTCAATCTGTTTCGCCGAATCCTACAGCAGCATTAGGGCGTAGTAATGCAACCTATATTCTGGGCGCGGGCGATCAAATTTCGCTCTCGGTTATTGGCTACCCTGAATTCACAGGTACGCTGGCTATTTTGTCGGACGGGACAATTACGCTGCCCTTAGTTGGCCCCCTGCGAGTTAGCGGGCTCACACCCAATCAGCTGAGTTTGGCGTTGACTCAGCGTCTTAGAACCTACTTGATAGATCCAGTGGTGAGTGTAGGACTAGCGGTGACCAGACCTGTGGTGGTCACAATCGCAGGAGAAGTTCATCGTCCTGGCCCCATTCAGCTCAGTGGTTTAAGCAGTATAAACAGCAATCCATTAGGCATTTCAGGCACCACTGCGGCCGGCACCGATTCCCTGTTGCTAGATCGGCCTGCGCTGCCAACGTTGAGCTCGGCAGTTTTACTCGCTGGCGGCGTCACCCGAGATGCCGACATCAGGCAGGTGTCTATTCGTCGACCGTTGCCTGATGGCCGGGTTGAAAACCTAACGCTAAATCTCTGGGAAGCAATGACTTCTGATGCAGGCATTGCCGATATTGGGCTGCGAGACGGTGATACTATTTTCATTCCCCCGCTATCTGGTGATGAAATTGATCGGCGTACAGTCGCTCGCTCTAGTTTGGCGCCTAGGACGGTACGAGTAAAGGTTGTCGGTGAAGTGGTTTCGCCGGGAGAAGTGGCGGTTCCGCCCGATAGCTCGGTGTCGAGTGCCGTTGCGATCGCTGGTGGCCCAACCTCAGATGCTCAGCTGTCTAGCGTCAGTCTAGTGCGTCAAGATGAGACCGGGAAAATCGTTGAGGAAGAGATCGACTTGAGAAACTTGGTAGACGACTATCAGGTGCAAGATGGCGATGTGGTCGTGGTTGCTAAGCGTGGCTATCTGTCGGTGGTTGATGGCATTGGTCGGGTGCTAAATCCGGTGAATTGGTTCCGAATTTTAGGTTTTTGATTAGGTTTTAGAGCGTTTATGCCTGCTTCAGTCTTGTTTGTATAGTCTGCTGTTTTCGCTGAGGAGCCTTTTGAAATGCTGACCCAACTTCCTTTTCTCCTGGTTGCGATCGCGCTGCTCATTTCCTGTGCAACGCTGCTCGTCGAATGTCTTAGTGCAGTTTTGCGCACTTTCTCGGTTCGTTCTACGCAGGGAATTCTACCCAGTAAAGACTTCTCGATAGCTGTGCTTATGCCTGCTCATAACGAAGCTGAGGTGATTGGCGAAACGCTGATCTCGCTGACGCCGCAGTTAGGCCCTCAAGATCGGTTGATTGTAGTTGCTGATAACTGCACAGATGAAACTGCACAGCTCGCCAGAAACGCAGGGGCAACGGTTCTAGAGCGCACAGACGATACTCAGTTAGGGAAAGGATTTGCCTTGGACTGCGGTCTCCGGTTTATAGCGGCAGCACCCCCTGATGTTGTGGTGATGGTTGATGCTGACTGTCAGTTTCGGCAGGGATCTATTCGTCAGCTAGCTAGCAATGCGATTGCTCATCAGCGCCCCGTACAAGGCGTATACCTGCTAGATCGTCCGGCCCAGCCTAGCCTCAAGGAATCAGTGTCTGCATTTGCTTTTAAGGTGAAAAATTTAGTGCGACCGCTGGGCTTAGCGCAGCTCGGCTTGCCCTGTCTGCTTACAGGCACTGGTATGGCATTTCCCTGGTCGGTAATGACTACGGTGGATTTGGCCAATCGCTCGATTGTAGAAGATATGAAGCTAGGCTTTGACCTAGCGATTGCCGGAACGCCGCCAATGCTTTGTTCTAATGTGATAGTTGCGGGGCCATTGCCCCCTAGCGATGATGCTGCTAAAACTCAGCGAACCCGCTGGGAGCATGGACACTTACAGCTAATTACGCATTATTTTCCCAAGCTGTTTGGACAGGCGATCGCCCAGGGCAGGCTAGATTTGTTTGCGATCGCACTCGATTTGGTCATTCCACCGCTCTCGCTTCTGGTCATTCTGTGGCTTGGTATGACTGCCCTCATCACTTTCAGCTCATTTCTGACAGGTATTTGGCTCCCGTCATTGATTTGCTATGCAGCGGGTGCGGCCCTTGTCTTTGCAATCCTTTCATCCTGGGCCCGATTCGCCCAAAGCGATCTTTCCCTGAAAATGCTGCTGCGTATACCCTTCTATATTCTGTGGAAAATTCCGGTGTATCTAAAGTTTATCACCGAGCCCCAAGTTGAATGGGTGCGCACAAGTCGGCAGGTTCAGCGCAATAAATAATCCATATGAAACTCCTTATAAACGTTCGTTCTTAGGCTAACCCTGCCAGAGGAAGCTATTCCTTCTGAGGGTTCAGACAACGGGATGCGGTGTAGACAGTTGAAGGCGATTTATTTTATGCAAGCTCCTGCTCTTGGTTCTGTTTCCCTGAAGCTTGTCTTCTAGCAGCCGCACTGGAGTACTTTTCTGTCGGCGGTTGTGGGACTGTGTGGCCGGTTGGTTGGAGCGATTGTTTACCGATTATCGCTTGTACTTTGACTATCGCTTGTACTTTGACTATCGCTTGTACTTTGACTATCGCTTGTACTTTGACTATCGCTTTGATTATTGCTTGTACTCAATAAGTGTTGCAGGCTTTTGCTGCCAACGGTTGAGCCAGTATTTGCCTTGGCCAATAGCCTGGGGTACTTTGGAAATTGTACAGAAAAGCGCATAGAGAAAGGCTTGTTGGGTATCTGCCTTGAGTGCTTGACGGTACTTAAAAATTTTCAATAAAAGGAGGCCGTAGACCGCGAAAAGACCTATCGTGAGGCCGTGGGTAGGGACGACTGCACCGAGGGCCACTAGGGGCAGGGCTGCGCCCCAAATCCAGCCACTGATACTTTCGTGGCGCATGTAATTCTCTGGGGCACTGCCGTACATTGCTGCGCCTTCGGCAACGGCCCAACCGCCTCGGACAGATCGTTTCCACCACTGGCTGAAGTGGTGCATGTCCATGTCGTGAATAGCCATATCGGTGTCAATTCGCCGCAGCTTCCACCCCTGGCGCCGCAGGCGAATGCACAGTTCAGGCTCTTCGCCGCAAATCATTGATTCGTTGAATCCACCGAGGGTTGTGACTGGTGCGGTGCGCATGAGGGAAATGCCGCCGCAAGCGGTGGCCTCCCCGACAGGAACATCCCATTCGATGTCGGCAAGCTGATTATAGGGTGAGGCCTCGGGAAATCGCTCATGCAGCCTGCCGAAGACAACGGCTAATTCAGGAGAAGCTCGTAGGGAGGCGATCGCACTCTCTACCCATTGATCCAACAGCTCGCAGTCACCATCTATAAACTGCACATACTGCGTTTGCGGATGTTGCTGCATAAGATGATTCAATCCGGCATTTCTAGCGCGCGCACCTGTGAATGGAATGGACATATCCAGTTCAATCACACTGACGTTTCGGGCCTGTGCTTCGGCGACGCTGTGGTCGGTAGACCCAGAATCTACATAGATGATAGGGACAGTGTCGGGTAAATGCTGCTTTAAAGAATCTAAGCAGCGGATGAGTCGCTCTCCCTCATTACGTCCAATGGCGACGACACCTAACTTTTCGATATGACTGGTAGTAGCGTTGTTCATATTGTTGGGGCGATAAAATCTTCACGACTGGTTCGCTTAGGCCAAATGCGCAGCGATAAAAATATCACCATATACATTACCCAGTAAGGAGATGTGCGAGTGATTAAAACAGTTTCGGTCATATTGCTGATTACCATCAGCGTGAGAAAAGTAAAGGGCCATAGATCCTCCGGTTCACGAGCCTGATAGGCGCGGCGTAAGGCGATTATATAAGTTGGAATTAAACTCATTACGAGCAGGCCTAGTCCCACTAGACCTAGTTCTAGGGCAACGTCAATAAAGCCATTGTGGGCATGAGCCGGCACGAATCCTTTGTAAGCTAATGCACCGACATCCCACGCGGGAGCACTGTCAGGTACCCAAAAGGCAGCTCGGCCATAGCCTAGCAGTGGCTCTTGAATGATTTTTTGGATGGAGCCGCTCCAAATGTAGGTTCGAGCTGATAGGGTTGGGTCTCTGCCCATGCCGATGACGATAGACTGCCAGGTAACAGACAGTACTGCGCCCAAACTCAGTAGCACCAAGCTGCTCACGTCTAAAATGAGGATGCTACGACGACCTTGCCAGCGAAACATCCGAGAGATGAGCACCACAATTAGCATGGTGATGAAGACAATGAGACCGGACCTGGAGGTGGAAAGAATAATTAGCGCGATCGAAAAGAGCAGGCCGCCGATGGCGAGTCGGCGCTCTTTGCGATCGCGGTTGACTAAGCTGAGGACAAAAAAGACCAGCATCGTCAGGGTCATCGTGGTTGAAAAGTTGTTCTTTTGGGCATAGATGCCTTTCCATGCGCCGTCAAATTGACCGCCAATGTGACGACCGATTGAGGGGATAGCTATTGCATAAAACAGCGACAGCAATGCTCCAATACCTAGCGTGATTGCCACCATTTGCATTTGCTCACGAATATTAAACCGTGAGGCAAAGTAAAGCGCAAAGGCCGTCATCGGCAGCACCTCGCCCCGGAGGCTGTCCATCGTATAGCTAGGCGAGATTGACCAAGCGAGCGAGACGAACATCATACCGATAAAGACCCAGAGGAGCCCGCCCTTAGCAAATGCCCTAAGCGTTCCGCGCCAGCGAGCAGCCATGAGTAGCAGTGCGATGAGCAAAATGCTGTATCGCAGTAGCTTCAAGATTGGTTCATTCTCATTGAGAACAGTGCTAATGCCGTTGCAAAAAAACAGCCAGCACACAATGCTGTAGCCCTTTTCAAACAAGGTAATTCGCGCTTGGCCCGTCGTTGGACAAGCCCGAGCATAGCCTGTTGCCGATGAGCGCAGCGTCGATGAATTGGAAAGTGATGAATTTAGAGGAGTGCTGTTCAAATCCTGTACTGTTTTTAGCTCTAGTACTTTCCCTTAAGGCGTTTCCCCTTAAGTTATTATAGATATGTAGAAGAATTTAGCGGCCTGAAAGTTTCTCTATTTTTCCCGAAACCACAGCCAAACCTGTAGCCTAAACCTATAGTTGGGTATAGCGGCCAGACGATACAGCCCAGTTGCGCAGCTGTTGATACTTGTCTTTTCCAGCGGGCATGGTTTTCCCGGAGTGTAGCCAATAGTCAATTAGCTGTGTCCAGCGGGCAGGCACTTTTGCCCTATGTAGAGCAAGTTCCAAGGCTTCTGAAATCTGGGCATACAGCTGAGGTTGGCTCATGATGCGTTCGATCCGATGGGCCATTGATTTGGCGTTACCTACCGGGAAAATCATCGCATTAATACCATGGCATAAATGTTCGCGGGTAGTAGGATGGTCGGCGGCGATGATGGGCGTGCGTGCGGCCATCGCTAAGCGGAGGATGCGCAGCGAGCCGATTTGGTTTGGTACCACGACCAGATCGGCCGCTCTCATTTGCTGGAGCATGGCGTGTTCGTTCAAAGCCGCTGCAAAGGTGACGGTTTTATAGAGGTTGAAGGTTTGAATATGCGATCGCAGCATTGTCAAATCTTGCTCTGCGGCTGCTTGGATACCAATCTTTATGTCCTCTACATCGTTCTCTATTCCATTTTCTACTCCCTTACCTCCTCTATTGAGGTTGTCGGCGGCGGCGTAGAGCAGGGTGAGCTGAATGGCCTTGCCTTTGTGCTGGAGATAGTCAACCGCTAGCAGCAGATCAAGGACTTTAGATTCGGCATTGACTGCGCCAATGTAGACCAGTTCGATAGTGTCGTGATCACAGCGATAGCGGAGCTGTTTGGGCGGATACTGCGCTGGTGGATCGATTTCAGACCACTCCCAGGGAATGAGCTTGCTCGAAGAAATGCCACTAGTCGCCAAAATTTGGCAGGCTTCAATCCCGTGACTGCCTACCCATTCAACGCTGGGGTGATTGAGCTGTTTAATGAGTTTGGCGTGCTGCCGCTGTTTCATCCAGCCGAGGGGTTCATTCCAGTCATTTAGGAGTACAACGCTGGAGATACGATTGCGGTTGGCCCAAGTTAAAACAGTTAAATCGGCAGTGCAAAATATAATGTGAGTGGGGCAAAAGTCGGCGACTAGCCGATCTTTTTGGCGATTGCTCAAAAAATCATGATCAGGCGACAGGCCACTGCCCATGAGCCGAATGCCTGAATCCGTATCAAGGCTGTAGAGCGTTGTTGAATAGGTTGAAAAAATAGCGATGTCCTGCATTTGCGATCGCCAATGGGCAGTCAAACTGAGAATATTCCAATCAGCGGCTTCTAGTCTTTGAGATGAATGGGCAAAATGTGGACGGTAGTCTTTATCTTTAACGACAATTAGCAGACGTGCATTCTCAATATTCATGTGCTCTATTCGCCTTCCTTTCAGTTTCTAGGACAGGTGCTAAACACTGTTTTATTCTGTTTTATCCACTCAAATGTGCCGATGCTGCCAAGGCATCCCTGATCGACTGCATCTTGCCTACATCTTTAAGAGAATATCAGCGCCAGTCGAAATTATTTAAAGATCCGCCTGTGTCTGGAACTATTTTTTTAATAGAAACTTCTGTTGTGGTGTAAGCATTGGAATTTTATCGGAATTTTTATCTATGACCGCCGTGCTTAATCCGACTGCTCAGGCCCTTTCAAAATCGACACCTAAGCCGGTGCTCAAAGCAGCTGTTATCGGCACGGGAGTGATCTCTAAGCAGCATCTCTCTTTTTTGCAGACTTGTGATCGCGCTGCGCTAGTGGGCGTTTGTGATCTTTCCCCTGCCGCTGTTGACTATGCGGTAAAGACCTTTCAGTCGGGGAAGGGTTACACTGACTACACCCAAATGCTAGCGCATGAAAAGCCAGACATTGTTCATATTTTGACCCCGCCGCAGACCCACCTGCCGATTGCGACCGACTGTCTGCGAGCAGGGGCGCATGTGATTTGTGAGAAGCCCATTGCGCCGACCTACAAAGAGTTTAAGGATCTGTGGCAAATTTCTCGGGAGTGTGATCGCTACTTAATTGAAGATCACAACTATCGCTTTAACGGACCTGTGCGATCGCTTCAGGCGCTGATTGAAGACGGTACCTTGGGTGAAGTGCAGGAAGTAGAAATCCGCATGGCGCTAGATTTACGCAGCGGTGGCCGGTATGCCGATGAAAATCTGCCGAGCCCAATTCACAAAATGCCCGCTGGTGTGATTCACGACTTTATTACTCACCTGAGCTATCTGTTGCTTTCGCTGATGCCCCATACCGACCACCCCGAAGGCTTTGATCGCGTCTCGGCAGCCTGGAGTAATCATGGCGGTGGCGACCTATTTAAATACGACGATTTAGACGCGCTGGTGATTTCAGGTCAGGCTCATGGCCGCATTCGTTTTAGCAGCTACACTGCGCCTGACTGCTTTGCAATTACAGTACGAGGCTCACGGGGCTATGCCGAAACCGACTTGTTTCAGCCCTATTTGCGTTGTGTGGTGCCTCGCAGCGTCGGTAAGCAGCTATCACCCTTGGTGAACCACTTTTACAGTGGTTGGGAGCTGATGTCAGCGAGCGTCCGTAACTTTCGTAGCAAAATTATGCAGCGCAATGCCTACGACGGCCTGCACTACCTACTCGGCGAAACCTACGCAGCGCTGAGTGAAGGCAAAGCGCCGCTGATTGGATTTGAAGACATGGCCCGCACCAGTCGTCTGGTTGAGGCCCTACTTGCACAGGAGAACCGACTATGAATCGCGATGTCAATATGATGAACCCTACGGCGGGTGTGGCTGCGAATATTCAGGTAGGCCCCAAGAAGGTCTTTATCACTGGGGCGGCTGGATTTGTAGGGCAGTATGTGGTGGCTGCCGTGCTGCGTGCAGGTCATGAGGTGCTCGCGAACATCCGTGCCAAAACTGACGTCGAGCGTATTAGCTGGCATGATCATCCGAATGTGACGTTTGTGCGGCAAGATTTGCGTCAGCGCCGAGGCTTGGTCGATGCTGTGGCTCCGGCTGATGCGGTGATTCATTTGGCGGCAGTCAAGTCGGGCGACTTTTACGATCAGTTTGCGGGCACGGTGATTGCAACTGAAAATTTACTTTGGGCAATGCGGTCGGCAGGCATTAAGCAGCTGGTAGCCATTAGTACGTTCTCTGTATACGACTTTTTAAACATGAAGCCCAAGCGGCTGCTAGATGAAAATTCGCCAATTGAGAGCAGTCCTCAAAACCGGGATGAGTATGCTCAAACCAAGCTGATTCAAGAGCAGCTTTATCGGGCTTTTGCGGCTGACGCCTCTGAGGTAGCTGAGGGCGCTAAACCTATTCAGAATGCTGTGACAATTTTGCGTCCTGGCATGATTTACGGTCGTGATAATTTGTGGCATGCCCTCATTGGCGCAGAAGTCGGTGGAAATCGGATGCTAAAAATTGGCGGTAAGGCGACGCTGCCGATGACCTATGTTGAAAATTGTGCTGAAGCGATCGCGCTAGCCCTTAATGCCCCCCAAGCCGTTGGCCAAACGATCAACCTCGTAGATGACAACCTACCGACTCAAAAGGCCTATCTCGCTCAGCTATTGGCCTATACCCCAGAGCCCCCCAAGCTGATTCCGGTGAGCTGGTTTGTAATGCGCTCGGTCGCGAACCTGGCCTGGTGGTACAACCAAACCTTTCTGTCAGGTCAGGCCAAGCTCCCTGGCATTCTGGTACCTGCTAAGCTACAAGGCCGCTTCAAGCCGTTGAAGTACAACAACAATCAGGCTAAGGCATTACTGAACTGGGCTCCTCAATACAGCTTGGAAACTGCTTTTCGCCGCAGCTGTAGCGCCCTAGATTTGGTGGCGGTTCCACTTCCGGATTCACCAGAGATTCCCGAAGGTATTCCCATTCAAGTTGGGTGTTAGATGAGTAAAGATTTTTCAAACAAAACTCAGGATAACTCACCCTTGCGTATTGCTTATTTAACAGGGGAGTATCCACGGGTAACCGATACCTTTATTCAGCGCGAAGTGGCTGCTTTGCGTCAGCAAGGCGAGGTTAACGAGACAACTGTACAGACGTTTTCGGTGCGACTGCCTCAGTCTTACGAATCGTTGAGTACGGCCCAAAAAGAAGAGAGCGATCGCACTCGCTATCTATTGCCCGTGCAGCCACTAGAGCTGCTAACCGCCCATAGCTTGCTGTTGTTCACTCGGCCCAGACGTTACCTGAAAACACTGCGTTTGGCCTGGAAAACTCGGCAGCTTGGCGTTCGCGGTACGATCTATCAGTTGATTTACTTTTTAGAGGCGGGCATCCTGACTCGCTGGCTGCATCACCTGGGTATTGAGCACTTACACAATCACTTTGGGGATTCAAGTGGGACAGTGACAATGCTGGCTTCGGCGCTGGGTGACTTTGGCTATAGCATGACGCTCCATGGGCCTGCGATTTTCTTTGAGCCCTATCGGTGGCAACTTTCTGAAAAGATTAGCCGGGCAAAATTTGTCAGCTGCATTAGTTATTTCTGCCGCTCCCAGGCGATGATTTTTGCGCCACTTTCCGCTTGGCCTAATCTACATATTGTTCACTGTGGGATTGATCCGAAGGCGTTTGCAGAGCGAGCATTTGCAGATGTTGAAACGCTAACGAGCGCTCAACGCACGGGGCATCGCTTACTGTTTGTGGGGCGTTTGGCTGCGGCAAAAGGTCTGCCAATTTTGCTGCAAAGCATGGCTGAACTCAAGCTGACCTGCGATGATATTCAACTAACGGTGGTTGGTGATGGTGAAGACCGAGCTGTGCTAGAAGCCCAGGTGAGTGCGCTGAATCTTACTGAGTCAGTTGATTTTGTGGGCTATCAGTCACCTGATGCAGTGCAGGGCTACTTGCGGCAGTCTGACATTTTTGTAATGTCGAGTTTTGCTGAGGGTGTGCCCGTTGTACTGATGGAGGCAATGATGGCGGGGTTGCCCGTGGTGGCAACTCAGATTGCTGGCATCAGTGAACTGGTAGAGGAAGGTGTGAATGGATTTATTGTGCCGCCGGGGGATATTCCATCTTTGACGGCGCGAATCCAACGGCTGATGGCTGACGGTGACTTGCGGCGGCAACTAGGCGATCGCGGCAGAGTGAAGGTGAGTGAATCGTTTAATATTCACCATGAGGCGAAGAAACTACATCAGCTAATGTTGTCTAGCTATGGCCTCTCGCCAGGAATATCAAGGCAAGCTTCTACCCCGCCCAATACACCTAGTTCTCCTCCAAAATCCAAGGTAGGTGCTTTTTAAAGTGTTTCCAACTCCAAGTATTTTCGACTCAGTGCTTGACTGAAGTGCTTGATTTAATCGTTTTAATTGACAACTAAATTAATAATCTCTTGACCGATTTCAACTAAAAGCGGTTCAGGTTTATGAAGGGAAGTTATTTCTAATGTTGCAGTACTTATCAAAAATTTTGTATGTTCTGTCGGGCAGCCGCCTTCAGCTAGGATTGTTGGTCGGTTCGTTTGTGTTTTCTTCGGTACTAGAGGCGTTAGGCGTTGGATTGATTGCGCCTTTTTTGGCGATCGCAGCTAACCCCGGTATTGCCCGCGATGGCTTTTTACAGGGTCTGCTACAAGTCCTAAATTTGCAAACAGACTCGCAGATTGTAACGGGCCTCGCGATTATTCTAATTGTTCTATTTTGCCTGAAAACAGCTGTTTACTTTTTATGCAAGCTCTATATTCTTAAATACAGTTACTGGCAAAAGAACCAGCTAGAGTCTCGGTTGATGCGCACCTATCTGCGTATTCCCTACATTTTTCACTTGAATAAAAATAGCGCGGTGTTGATTAAGAACATCGCAATTGAGTCGCATCAATTTACGACCAACAGCCTGATTCCGCTGCTGGAAATTATTGCTAATGTGATCGTGATGCTTGTTCTGCTAGTTTTGCTGGCCTACAGCGAAATCTCGCTACTGATTGTAGCGTTGGTAATTATTTTGCCAACTATTGCTGTGTTTGCGCGACTCAGTCGGCGGGTAAGGCGGTGGGGCGAGGTCATGAGTACCTCAAATCACAATATGATTGCGGCGGTGAACCACGGTTTGGGCGGGCTTAAAGAAACCAAGGTAATTGGCTGTGAAACCCACTTTGAAAATGAGCTAGATGTATATTCTAAGGAATATGCCGCTGCTGCCGTTTGGGCCGATGGCTTTAGAGTACTGCCTCGCGTTTCCATTGAAGCCATCCTAGTGATTTTTCTGATGGTATTCATTGTGTACTCTCAGCTGATCGGAGGGCGTAGCCTGAGCGACCTTACGGCTGTGATGGGTATGTTTGCGGTTGCTTCTATTCGCTTGGTGCCAGCGGTAAGCCAAATTTTATGTGCGATAGGACAAATTCGCTTTTCTCTGTTCGCGCTAGATATGCTCTGTATGGATCTCAAGGAGATTGAGCAGTATCAACATCAGGGACTACTTCCCAGTGGAATATCTGATGAGAGTTTGTCGATTCAAAGTCAAGCTTTGCCGTTTAAGTACGAGGTTTCTGTAGAAGGCATTACCTATCGCTATCCGGCTGCGGATAAGCCTGCGATTGAGAACTTTTCGCTCACCCTGCGCAAGGGTGAATCGATTGCACTGGTCGGTAAATCAGGATCGGGGAAAACGACGCTGGTTGATATTTTGCTAGGTTTGCTAGCGCCAGAATCGGGTGATATTAAGGTCGATGGCCAGTCTATTTATAACGATGTGCGGGGCTGGCAAAACCTGCTGGGTTATATTCCTCAGTCTATTTTCCTCACGGACAGTACGATTGAACAAAATATTGCCTATGGAGTGCCGCCTGAAGAGATTGATGCTGAGCGGTTACAAGAGGCGATCGCAGCAGCGCAGCTAGAAGATTTGATCACGAAAATGCCAGATGGCATCAAAACTGAGGTCGGCGAGCGCGGCGTTCGTGTGTCGGGCGGGCAAAGGCAGCGAATTGGCATTGCGCGGGCGCTGTATCATAACCGCGAAATTTTGGTGCTAGATGAGGCGACCTCAGCGCTCGACACCGAGACTGAGCAACTGGTGAGTCAGGCAATTAATTCGCTAGCGGGCTCACGCACGCTCATTATTATTGCGCACCGGTTTTCAACGATTGAACAGTGCGATCATATCTACGAACTCAGCGAAGGGCAACTCAAGCAGTCAGGTACTTACCGCGAGGTGATCTTAGCCAAGTAGCTAGCCCTCAATCCTTGGAGATTCTTGCAGATCCTTGAATGGCCTTCAACGGCAGTGAATGCCTACGCCTATTGAGGACTATTGAGAAGGCGCTGGCTTAGTTGCAGGATGTAAAGTTGGCACAGCCAATATTTTCGGGTAGCGGTGTGGCTGCGCCAGTCGTCGGCCAGTTTTTTTGTTGAAATCTATTTTTCAGGCGCTCAATGCGATCGCTCGACATCGGATGCGTTTGCTGCCACTCCACAAGCTTGTTCAAAGCGCCGATATCAGGCTCACGATTGCGCTCAAAAAAGCCCAGGCTTCGGGCACCATGACCATAGTGAGCGACGATGAGCGCTTGGGCGTAGTCGTCAGCGGTGGTTTCTTGCTGGCGGCTGTAGCTGAGTTCGGCCAAATTAACGACGCTGGGCAAAGCACTGGTTGATTGGCCAATGCCCAGTAAGCTACCGAGGGCAACAAACACGAGCGATCGCCCCATCGCCCGTAGCGGATCGCGATGGTGCAAATGCCCTAGCTCATGGGCCAGTACAAAAGCCAACTCATTTTCACTGGTGACAGCGGCAAGTAGGCCCTCAGTCACCATAAGATAGCTGCCTGCGCTCACCATTGCATTTTCAGCATCCATCTCTAAAATTCTGACCTTCAGCGGCGGATACTCGGCTTTTCCTAGTTTGGCGGTCTCAACGCTCCGTTGCAGTTCACTCAGCAAATCTTCTAGATAGGCTACTCGGCTATCAGATTCGACCGTTTTCACGGGCAGCGAAGCGGTGATGGCCGCGCCGATTTTTTCTTCTGTTTTTGGCCCAATACGCGTTGCTAGCTGGCTAGCGGCAATGCCTAGCCCACCGTAAATCAGCAGGCCAGTCACGGCAACCGTTGCAAACAAATGCGCTAAGTTCATCAGGGGATGAATCGGCGTGATGTTGACCTCTTCGGTCATTTCTTTTGGAACGTACGGACCCACAGGAATTTACCTAGCGAATGCCTGTGCCATAGGCCATGACTTCTACGCAAGAAGCTTGGTTAGCCTGCTGTCCGGCAATGTTAGCTGTTTCAAAGCGGATGTTGATAACCTGAGAGGCCCCCCACGCGATCGCCTCTTCCTTCATTCTCAGTACTGCCTCCCGTCTGCCACGATCTATCAGGCTTTCGTACACCACCATGCGGCCGCCTACTAGGTTGCGCAGGCTAGCCGAAAAGGTTTTGAAGTAGTCATTAGCCACCACTACACTGCCTACAAACATTTGTGCCTCATGCGCATGAGGCAAAGTTTGCTTGGCTCCAAAGGTCATCAGCGGTATGTGCAGCGTTTGCTTTTCGCGTGCCTTAATTGAAGCGTAATGCTGGCTTTCAAAATGCTGACCCACAAAATAGCCAACCCCAATCAATATCAAAAAAGTGATGAGTTCTATCACGGTTTATCGGCTCTCAAGTACTTACAATAATCAATCAATATCCCAAAAAATCATCCATCAACTACTGAACTTTGACTGCCGTACCGTAAGCAAACAGCTCAGCTGCGCCTGGTGCTACCGACGAAGTTGCAAAGCGAACATTGACCACTGCATTGGCGCCGAGCAGCTGAGCCTGCTTCACCATGCGCTCTACCGACTCTTTGCGCGCTTCTTGCAGCAGCTCGGTGTAGCCTTTGAGCTCGCCGCCCACAATGTTTTTAAACCCTGCCATAATGTCTTTGCCGACATGCTTTGCCCGAATAGTGCTGCCCTGTACCAGGCCGTAGTGCTCAATAATTTCCTTGCCGGGGACGCCTTCTAATGTGGTGAGAATAAGATTGACAGGACGTGAAAGGCTCGTCATAACCGTCGTGCTCCAATTTTTTAAGTAATGCCTGCAATTGCTATGAGCTTCTTCAACAGTAAAAGCTGATATATCGGAAAAATGCCCTATTTCAGGTGACTAATATCTTTATGCTCAATCTTTTGCTGCCTAACCTTTCAACTGCTCTGCAAAAAATGCTGTGGTTTTTTTCCATGCATCTTCAGCAGCCTCAGCTTCGTAGTTGTTCCCCGAGGGATTTGCAAAGGCATGGCCAGCTCCTGCGTAGAGGTGAATCTCCACGGGTTTATTTAATCGGTTCAAGGCTGATTCAAAGTTTTCAACATCCTCAACGGGGATGGAGCTATCATCTTCTCCAAAAAAACCAATAACGGGTGCTTGCAGGCCATCTAATGCTTCGGGCTGAAGGATAAGCTGACCGTAGTAAATGGCGATCGCATCCAAATTTTCTAGCAGTAGCCCGCTGCGCAGCGCCCAGTTGCCGCCAAAGCACCAGCCAATCACACCCAGTTTAGGGGCGCTATAGTCCTCAGTTAAAAATTCATCCGCTAGCGTCAAGTTGTCTTGGGCAGGGCCAGGGTTGTCCATCACCGTGCGCATCAGCTCCTTGGCCTGCTCTGGATCACTCGCGACCTGGCCGCCGTACAAATCTATGGCCAGTACGGTGTAGCCTTCTCCCGCGAGGCGACGGGCGATCGCCTTGATATTGTCATTGAGTCCCCACCATTCGTGAATTGCCATAATCGCAGGCAACGCATCACTTTTCGGCGTTTCAGGCCGAGCTAAGTAGCCCATCACCGCTTGTCCGTCAATTGTCGCATACTCCACCATTTCGCCTACTACAGGCACCGTGGGTTCAGCCATTGCCGCAGGCGTTGCTATCGGTTCATCGCCTTTGTGCTCTTTATCCAATGCATTGAGCGTTCCGTTGGTTTTGGTATCAGTGGTTTGGGCCGGTGTATCAGCAGTCTGGTCAATACTTTGGCCGTTGTTTTGGCCGTTGTTGCTAGCGGTTTCGTTCACGGGGCTACCACAGGCTTGAAACATCAGCGCCAATGAAAGGGCAACGGCAAACAGTCCACCTAGCGATCGCCACGACCGATAACGCTGCTGCTGGCTTATTAAACGAAAAGGCCACATAACGCTTTACTCAATTTTGGTTGATAGAACTTCTCCATCATGATCCTTAAGCCGCCACTGCCAGCCAATTCTTTAAGAAAGTTTCTAACCAACGCTCTACCGCAGTGCTGTACTTGGCCTGTCCGGCCAGCTGCATTTCTCGACTTTGGGCATGAGGCCCGCCCAACAAATCAGCGCCTTGCGTTGTCCAAAAATCCACCATTTCGGCAGTCATTTCAGGATGAAACTGAACGCCATATGCACGGTCGCCCCAGCGAAAAGCCTGATTGGGAAAGTGATCACCCCGAGCGAGTAGCACTGCCCCTTCGGGTAGCTCGAACCCATCTTTGTGCCACTGGTACACCTTCATATGGGGCTCAAAAAGCGCCTTGCCTTGTTCTGTGGCATATACCGAGTAGTAACCAATTTCTTCGATGGCTGCTGTATGGGGCATTACATTTGCCCCTAATACCTTGGCTAGCATCTGCGCGCCTAAGCAAATGCCTAGATAGGGCAACTTTGCCGCTAGTACACGCTCAATCCAGGCCATTTCTTGCTTTAGATAAGGCTCATCGTCGTTAACGCTCATAGGCCCGCCAAAAACTAGCACGCCTGAATATGGGGTAAGGTCATCCGGTAAAGGGTCACCCAATATTGGCGCCCGGATATCAAGCGTATAGTTGAGTTCTGTTAGCTTGCTTCCGATTAGCCCAGGTACGGTTGTTTCTTTGTGAATAATCGTCAGAATTGGGTTAGGCACAGTAATAAAAAAGGATGGAAGACCCCTATCAGCGAAGTGAACGATAGCTTGAGAGAAAAGCCCCGCTGGCATAATACCGGCGGGGCCTCTTGTCATGGACAATGTGTAAGATTGTACTTTAGCGCGATTTGCTAAAAATACAAGCAAATAATGTGGGATTGTGATCGCCACTCACTCATTTTCGACCAGCTTGTGCCTGTTTGGTATCTGTTTAGTCGGTTTCTGGTTGGTTCTTTAGTTAGCTTTCGGTTTAGCTTTCGGGTGCATCCTCATGACTGCTCGAAGATGCTTCGTATAGGGCATCTAGCTGATCTCTGGCATCTTTGATGGAAATAGAGCGCATAACGAGCAAAGGCTCGTTGATAACATCGCCGCTGTCATCTAATAGCTCGGGGTGAGAGACGGATCGCGGAGATCGGTGCTGTGGCTGAACCGGTTGGCGGGACTGAGTACCAAGCTTCACCAAGTTGCTGAGCATATTAGATACTGCAATAACCGCTAAAACTGTGAAGGCAATAATGTAAAGCAGGTGAAGCATGGATCTTATGGGGCCGATTGAAGGCGGGGCGATTACGGACTAGATAAGGACGGACTAAATCAAGACGGATTGACTAAAAGCAAGTACTGCGTGATTGAGCGATAGATATGTTCTTATTCTTACATAGGGACTTTACATCAAGCGCTTGATGTAAAGTGCTTTTGTTAAGCGTTGTAGATACTGTGATTAATTTTTTTATCCATTCGTGTAGGGCCTTTTGGAGTTGTTTGGGGCGCTGGTTTTGGGCTTATTGTTTGGTCTGTTTTTTTACCTATTCATGAGCGGCCTGTTTAGCTTTACGCCAGCGGATAGCGATGCCCCAGCATTCATGTACCAGTTTATGCCAGGCCATGATAACGGGCATTTCTATGCCAGCTTGACTATCTGTCGCTGATGAGAGTACTTGCGAAGCCCTGACCTGCTGCTGCGCCACATGAACGCGATCGCGCAAATCTTGCTGTTGAGCAGCTGTTAAAACGCTAATTGTGCCCAGTTTTGACATTTCTTCTAGCATCTGAGCGGTTCGCTCAAACCAATGCTGAAAATCTGCTAGGAGTGGCGGCAGTATTGCCTTCATTAGGTTAGCGTCTGCAGGCAAAGCGCTAGCTATGTCTTTGGGCACATCATCTGGTAAATTTCCGGACGGGGTAGAAGAAGACATGGGAGATGCTATGTATTGTGTGACGTAAAACGCACTCAGAAAGCACTCGGAAGAAGGGTCTTTAAATCCGTAAGTTCATTGTAATACGAACTTTCTGTAGGGGCTTGTTTTTATTTTTGAACTTGACTATCTGGTATGCATTGTGAGGTTGCTCTAGATATATCAATATATATCAATGGCTCTCGCGGTTCATTTCATCTCGGGTTTGCCATCCGGATGTCCACAGCTGACGGTTTTTTAAGGCGTTGGCATTTAGCCAAAATCGAGCGTTTGGATCGCAGGTGGCAACCATTTCAGCAAAGATCCACGGGCCTTGATTTTTGCGATTGACGACGCGAAAGTGACGCCAACCGAGTGTTTTTTGCTGAGCTGTCCATTTAGATCCAACGAGGTGAGGAAGTTTTTGTTTGGCCATTGTTCCTCGTCTTTATTGCCTGCTGTCTTAATCGGGTCTGTCTTAAGGGGGGCTTTGGAATGGTAAAATCCAACGCTTGGAAGTTGCTTGTTTCTACTTTAGGCCATTCGCCATGATCGAGGTTGATCAGCTCAGTAAAGTATATGGCTCTACGGCCGCTATCAAAGCGGTGTCTTTTAGGGTAGAGCCAGGAGAAATTTTAGGCTTTTTGGGGCCTAATGGCGCGGGTAAAACAACGACGATGCGAATTTTGACGGGTTACCTGCCTGCTACGAGTGGAACAGCGCGGATTGCTGGCAAGGATGTCCATACCGATTCTATGGCGGTGCGCCAGAGCATTGGCTATTTGCCGGAGACGCCGCCGCTGTATCGGGAGATGACGGTGGAGGGCTTTTTGAGCTTTGTGGCGCGAATTAAGGGGGTAAGTGCTGGCGATCGCGCGATGAAAGTAGCCTCTGCGATTGAGCGATGCAATCTGAAAGAAAAGCGCAAATTGATTATTCGTAAGCTTTCTAAAGGCTTTCGGCAGCGGGTGGGGATTGCCCAAGCGATTGTGCACAATCCCCCGGTGATTGTATTAGATGAGCCGACGGTTGGCCTTGACCCTCGCCAAATTATTGAGGTGCGCAACCTGATTAAAAGCCTAGCGGGTGAGCACACGATTATTTTATCGACGCATATTTTACCGGAGGTGAGTATGACATGCGATCGCATTGCCATTATCAACCGGGGTGAAATTATTGCTACCGATAGTCCGGAGCACTTAGTAGAGCGCTTAACGGGCCAAGGCGGCTACCAAATTGAGCTGCATGGCGAAGAGGCGTTTTGCATTGCGGTGCTACGGTCGGTGCCGGGAGTGGTCAAAGTAGAGGTTATCAGTGCTGAAGGCGAGAGCTTGGCTGAGGGACATCGGCGTTTTCAGGTGACCACTGGGGCTGGGGTCGATGAGGCTGTTGGGAGTGCGATCGCTGCTACCGTGGTTAATCAGGGCATCGGCCTTTTTGAGCTAAGCCGCAGTCGCGCCAGCTTAGAAGATGTCTTTATCAACCTCACGATGCAAGAGCCTGAGGCAAGCGCATCGGATGCGATCGCCAACGTTATACCGGATTCTGCTACAGGGCCGATAGAGACTACAGACGCTGCAACAGAACCTAAAGAGGCCATAGACGCTGAAGAGGCTGAAATAGAATCTGAAGAAACAGAAGAAACAGAAGAGGCCAGCTCATGAAAACATTTTTCGGCAATCTACTCGCGATTTATCGGCGCGAACTGCAAAGCTATTTCACCTCTCCGTTTGCCTATGTGATTGCAGCGGTGTTCTGGCTGATTGGCGGTTTGTTTTTGGTAACCATTTTGCTCTCGCCCAATGGTCTCATTGCTCAGGTCAGTATTGCCGACCAGCAGGGAATTAGCGCCCAATCGTACGATGTGCCCTACGAGTTTTTGAAAATCTATCTCAACCTGCTTGGCTCGCTAGCGATGTTTGTGCTGCCGATGCTGTCGATGGGGCTATATGCCGAAGAGCGTAAGCAAGGCACGTTAGAGCTACTGGCCACCTCCCCGCTGACCAACTGGGTCGTTGCGCTCGGCAAGCTGCTAGGGGTGGTAACCTTTTTTAGCGCGATGCTGCTGCCCCTGATGATCTGTGAACTGGTTGCATTTTCTTCGAGTCAGCCTGTGTTCCCTCAGGCGGTGTTTTGGCTAGGCCATGCTGGCTTAATGCTTCTGGCCGCTAGCGTTTTGGCGCTCGGGATGTTTATTTCATCGCTTTCGGAGAGTACGGTACTCGCGGCGGTGATGACCTTTGGCTTGGTTCTGCTGCTATGGGTTGTCGATGCAATTTCTTCGTTGCCGGGCCCGGTCGGCGAGGCTATTGGCCATCTGTCACTCCTCACTCACTTTACTGATTTTACGCAGGGGATTTTTGATACCAGCGGCCTGATTTTGTTTTTGAGCTACATTATTTTGGGTCTGTTTCTGACGGCTCAGTCTATTGATACGCTACGGTTTCAACGCTCTTAACGTTTCTATGCCCTTAACGTTTCTATGCCCTTAACGCTGGCTGCAAGATAGCTGACAAGCGGTCTGCCAGTAGGCTGTTTGGAATTGGATATTAGAAGGTTTGCTGTGCTGGAGTGATTAAGCCTTATGCCTCTACGCATGACAGGAAGATGATAAAAAGATGGTTCAGATGAAAAAGCTGCCTCAGACTCTGAAGTATTTAATTTGGCCAGGACTGATGCTTGTCACGGCTGGCATTGTTGTTGGCTTGCTGAATAGCTGGACGGTTTTGGCGGTTGCCTTTTTAGTAATTGGTTTGCTGCTGTTGACAGCGGGCGTGGCTGCTGGAGACTATGCCAGTGGTCGGTTTTGGGGTCGCCGTGCGACTCAGGCAGGCACCAACGCCGTGGTATCGGTGCTGTCGGTGCTGATGATTTTAGCCTTAATTAACTTTTTAGGCGCTCGCTACGACAGCCGTATAGACCTCACTGAAGGGCAGCTGCTAACGCTCTCACCCGCTTCACAGGAGGTGGTTGAAAACCTGGCAGTCCCCACTGAGGTATTAATTTTTAGCCCAGCGCCCAACCCTCAAGATCAGCAGCTTTTAGAGAGCTATCGGCGATTCAATTCAGATTTTACCTATCGGTATGTTGACCCCTTTGCCGATCCTCAACTTTCTCAGCAGCTAGGCGTACAGTCGGTTGGGGAGGTGTTTTTACGTTCGGGGGAAGGTGAGGAGCAGCGCACCAGCTTAGTTCAGCAAATTACGCCTGAGAGTCCTCTGACTGAAAGGCAGATTACCAATAAGCTGGTTCAGATCGGGCAGGAAAATGTGGCGACGGCGTACTTTTTACAGGGCCACGGAGAATACGCCATTGACGGTTCTCAAGCAGGCTACTTTGAGGCAAGATCTGAGCTGCAAGCGCAAAATTACACCGTGGCGCCAGTCGATTTGGCCAATACCGGAACAATCCCGCCTGATGCAGATGTGGTGATCATTGCTGGCCCCAAAACAAAGTTGTTTGACAATGAGGTGATTGCGATTCAAGAGTATTTAGAAGGCGGCGGCAGCCTGATGGTTTTGGTTGATCCTCAGATAGAAACCGGCTTAGAGGTATTGATGAGCCAGTGGGGTGTGGTGCCTGAAGACAAGCTAGTGATTGATACGTCTGGTGGTGGCCAAATTGTAGGATTGGGGCCTGCAACGGCGCTTGTTCAAGACTATGGCGATCATCCGATTACGGCAGCCTTTGGCAATGACCGTTCGTTTTTTCCAGCGGCTCGACCGCTACAAATTAGAGAAGTGCCGGATGTAGAAGCGACGACGCTGCTGTTTACGAACCAAAATAGTCACGCGCAGGCTTTGGCAGATGGCGAACAAGAGATTGATCCTAATCGGCCGCCGGAAGGCCCTTTAGCGATTGGAGTTGCGCTTTCTCAATCAGTGGAAGCCATTGAAGAGAAGCAAGCGAATACGCAGGCTGACGCAGCCGAGTCTGCGGATCAGGCTGCTGCTGAAGAAGAGGCGACGGCAGAGTTGCCTTCTGTTGAAGAGGCGATAGAGGATTCGCTGACCGAAGAGGAGTTGCTCGGCGATGCCGTAGGCAACACTGATGAAAGCGCCGATGAAAGCGGCGAGATTGAAGGTCGAATGGTCATCATTGGCAATTCAAGGTTTGCCACTGATGGATTGTTTAACCAACAGCTCAACGGTGATTTGTTTTTAAATTCGGTGAGTTGGCTCAGCAAGCTTGATGACCCTGTGCTCTCTATCCGTCCTAAAGAAGTGACCAATCGCCGGTTTGAAATGACGGTGGGTCAGCAGATTTTTCTGACGCTGTTGGCGTTGGTTATTTTTCCTTTGGGCGGGCTAATTGGCGCAGGCACGCTGTGGCTGGTTCGTCGTTAAGGCTGTGAATGTTGTTGATATTGGAACCAAATCGCTATGCTAAAGCGCGGAACATGGTGGCTGCTCATTGGGGCGATCGCCTTAGGCGGCGGCGTTCTTCTCCTAGAATCTAACCAGCTAGAATCTAACCGGGAAATGCCCAGTTCAGAAGCCGTTGCGGATGTGCAAAATACTCCTAATACTCTCAATAATAGAGGAGGCGACGGTAGCGACAGCGAAGGCGAGCTGATTTTTCCTTTCTCGGAAGGTGAGGTGAATCGCATTGTTTTAAACCGACCCGATGACAGGCTTGCCTTTGCCAGAGCCACGAACGGCACCTGGCAAATGACAGAACCCGAGGCCGGACAGGCCGAAAGTGGTGCGATCGCATTCTTGCTCAGCCAACTCACTAACCCCACTACCCGCACGCTGAGCGTAGAGCCCAGCGCCCTTGAAGACTTTGGCTTAACCAATCCAGAGACCACGCTGGTGCTAACGGCCAATGAGACTGACTATCAGCTTGCAGTTGGCACCCCCGACTTTACGGGCGATAATCTGTATGTACAGCTCACTGCGACCGAGCTATCAGACTCTTCTGATGCTTCATCCGACGAAGCATCAGGCACTACAAAGATACACCTTGTATCGGGTGGCCTCAAAAACGCGATTGACCGACCGACCGCAGAGTGGCGAGTGACTGAAGCCTCTGCTGAGCCCTAGTTATCCCAGCTATATGGACGTCTCATAAAACGTCGTCTAATGATTTTCGATTGATGATTTTTGATTGATGATTTGCAATTGATGATTTGCAATCAATGATTTACAGCGAGGGCAAGTTTTGTTCTGGCTGTGGTGACCCAGCAGGTGTGCCAGCAGTGTTTGGCTGAACGAGCTGGATTGTCAAAATAGTTATCACCATGGCGATGAGAACCAAGAACCCTACGCTCCAAGGGCTCTCTTTTTCGTCTTTTTGGGTGTCATCCCGATACTCTCTGATCTGTTCATTATCGGTGAACTCATAGCCGCAGTTCTGGCACAGATGCAGCATATTATCGTCAAACTTCTCTACATCGTTGGTGTAGAGCCTTTTTTCTTCACAGGCAGGACAGGCCCGCTTGCTCTTTTTTTCTTCTAATACAGCGGTAGATGCCATCGTGTCCAAATCTCCAGGATAAAAGTTAGACAGTCTCAGTAAATATGTCTATTTTCTGTATGATTGCGCACCCATAAGCGAAAAACCTCAGTGGAAATACTGAGGGATGAATGCGCTAACCTAATGAGCCTAGTTGGGCAAGGTTATCGGTACGGAGCTGTCTTAATTAAGTAATCAGCAGTAAATCGTGTAATTACGCAAACTTTATCTAATCTCTAACTTATGATTTGCTGGCCAGTTATTTGCTGGCCAGTTGTTTGTTGGTATAGCCCAAACATGTCTCGTGAGGCGGTCGGCTCGTTGCTCTTTGCGTTTAAAAGAAATGGCTAAAAGGCGTTGAAAGCGCAATTTTTACAAGACAAGCTAAAAAACAAATTTGATAGGCAGTGTGACCCACAGCGTCGCTAAATTAATGATGCCAAAAATGATCATCAAGCCAGCAGGCATAAATTTACTTGTTTTAATTAGACGCACGATAAATACAATCACCAGTATCAGGCTGACAATCGCTGATAGTGCAGGCCCAATCGGTGCGCCACCCGAAATTAAATATGCGCCAATTAGCAGTAGCAGCCCGCTGATTAATCCTGAAATGAGGGACATCTGAGAGCCTGCTTGCCGATAGCCAATCGTTCCGCCCACAATCGCCAAGAGGCCGTAGATTAATGTGGTGATAACTGCGATCGGGAAAGTGCTCATGGAAATTGTGCCAGTAGGTGGCAGGCATATCATCAGGAAAAAATGATACGGCAAAATGGCCAGGTGGTTCAGGTGAGGGTGACACTTTGGCCCGATTCTTTAACGAGAGACAACAGTATCGGGAAGGATTATTAGGATAAGCGCGCGAGTGTGAGGCTTTGCGCCAAACGGTTGGTTACTTGTATAGGATAAAGACAAGTTACAAAGAAATTAGGTGCAGGCATGGGATTGGATGAAGGCGCGATACTCGAACAGAGACGCGGCGTGATGCTCGAACAGAGACGCGGCGCGATCGCGCAAATTGAAACCTACGCTCAGCAGTCAGCCTCCCTACTGCTCTACCAATCGGTACTCACCAATGACATTGGCCAAGCCTTTATTGCACTCCTTAATGCCCTCATGGAAGGCGACAGTATCCGCTGTGCGATCGCCTATGGACGATGGTTTTCTGCCCTAGCCAGTTGCGGCTATAGCTGGCAGCACCATCTGATCAAGCAAATGTTAATTTCCGATAACGCCTTTTCGCAGCGCGTGCAATCCATCCCACCCCAACAGCTAACGGCCCAGCTACCGCCTAGCCTATCGGCAGCTGCACAGCATGATCTAGCCATTCTCAAAAGCCTTTATCAGCTGCCTACTGAGCAGTTAGGCCAATGGATGCAGCAGGTTTGTGGCAAAGACGCGCCGCCTGCCATGCAGCTTAAGGACGAATCCGATCTACCCTTTACCTTTGTGACGACTGCCGACTGGGCCACTGGCCTATCCGAGCTGGCTGACTACTACGCCCACTACGGCGTAGGCATCTTTGGCCAGTACCCCGCATTTCGCTGGCAGGCTGGTCGGCTGGTCGGGATTGCGCACCCCGACCCGATTCGGCTACATGAACTGGCCGCCTACGACCATCCCAAACAGCAGCTGATTGAGAACACCGAAGCGTTGTTGCGAGGCTATCGGGCTCAAAATGTGCTGCTCTACGGCAGTCGGGGGGCAGGCAAATCGTCGCTGGTAAAAGCCTTACTCAATGAATTTGGGCCGTTAGGACTGCGCCTGATTGAGGTGCCTAAAGCTGACCTTTACAACCTGCCGCAAATTGTGGAACCGCTTAGCCGGGTGCCACAAAAGTTCATTATTTTTGTTGATGATTTGTCGTTTGAGGAAGACGACGAAGCCTTTAAAGCGCTTAAAGTGGTGCTTGAAGGCGGCGTTACGGCTAGACCTCAAAATGTGGTGGTGTATGCAACCTCAAATCGTCGTCATCTTATTCGAGAGTTTTTTGACGACCGGCCTAAGCCCAAAGACGCTGAGGAAATTCAGGCTTGGGACACCGTGCAGGAAAAGCTTTCCTTTAGCGATAGATTTGGCCTGACCCTCACCTTTACGCCCGCCGACCAACCCACTTACCTAGCAATTGTGCGCGAACTCGCCGATCAGGCCAAGCTCACCATTGATGTCGAACATTTAGAATGGCGTGCGCGCCAGTGGGCCACGCGCCACAACGGACGATCAGGCCGCACTGCTCGCCAGTTTGTAGACTTTTTAATGGCTGAACAGCACGGCTCAGCCGACTAAGCATTGATGACTAAGCATTGATGACTAAGCATTGATGACTAAGCATTGATGACTAAGCATTGATGACTAACGGCCTCAAACCCGTTACCTTACTAAAAGCTAAGTACAGCTAAACAACGCTTACTAAACCAAACCCAGCGCCCCGAAAGTAGCAGAGTTGTGACCATGCCGAGACTATCTAATATTCAAACGACAACCCTTGGTCCGAATGGGCCTGAAGTTCCGGCCTTGGGTGTGGGCACCTGGTCATGGGGCGACTCTATTTTTTGGCAGTATGGCAATGCTTATGGTGAGGATGAAGTCCGCTCAGCCTTTAACGCTTCTCTGGCTGCGGGCGTCAATTTTTTGGATACTGCAGAAGTATATGGCCTGGGTAAGTCGGAAGAAATTATCAGTCAGTGCGTTCAGGCCCATGCCCAGCAGGCTGAGTTAGCCTCAGTCGCAGAGACTGGCGATCACGATTTGAGCGATCGCGCAAAGGTCATTATCGCCACCAAATACATGCCCTTACCCTGGCGCTTTTCGGCGCAGTCTGTGGCCGATGCGCTAACCGCCAGCTTAAAACGTCTCAAGCTGCCTTCAGTGACGTTGTACCAAGTTCACTGGCCCTTCGACTTTTTAATGAGTCAAAAAACGCTGATGAATGCCCTCGCTGACGAAGTTGACCAAGGCCGCATTCAAACGATTGGCGTCAGTAACTATTCTGCCAAGCAAATGCGCGAGGCCCATAGCTACCTGGCTGAGCGTGGTATTCCCCTCGCTGTCAACCAGGTGCAATACTCCCTTCTCCACCGCAATATAGAATCCAACGGTGTTTTAGAAGCTGCCCGAAATCTGGAAGTCACCATTTTGGCTTACAGCCCTTTGGCCCAAGGGTTACTCACTGGCAAATACACCGTCGGCAGTGACCGTCAGCCCAGTGGCGCTCGCCGCCTGGATCCTCGCTTTAATAAAAAGAACCTACAGAAAATAGAACCCGTCCTAGCCGCTTTGCAAACTATCGGCGACGCTCATGGCAAAACTCAGGTGCAGGTCGCACTCAATTGGCTAGTGGGCAAAGGCAACGTGGTGCCCATTCCAGGGGCTAAAAATGCCAAGCAAGCCGAACAGAATGCAGGTGCCCTGGGCTGGGAGATGACCGCTACCGAACATGAGCAGCTCGATAACGTGTCAGCACCCTGGCTGAAATAGAGGCGTTGGCTAGCTCGAAGGCGAGTTTTGCTAAAGACTTCTCTGTATTCCTTTGAATTTCTTTGAAGCTGAATCTCTATCTTTAGCTAAAGCTTGACCTGTACCCAAGCTCCGCTTTGATTCATTGAACTCGATAGCGCCACCAATACAGCGACTAACTCAGTCCCCGTGTGTCCTGATGAAATCGCCGATTGTGCTGTTTCACTCGTGCCTTCTACACTCGTGCATTCTACAAAATGATCGCACAGGTTTTTTAAGGGCTCCGTTTGTGAGACCTCAATAGGCTGAGTGGCTAGGCGTTGCGGTGTGAACCAGCCATCTTGCTGGCTAAAGTCCCCCTTTTGTTGGGTTAAAGGACTTTTGGGGTTCATCTCATCAAAAATGAGCGTGCCTCTATCACCTACGATGCAAAGTCTTCTTTGCTTATCTGGATTGGCCCAGCAGAGGTGGAGTGTGGCTTGGAAGCCGCTGGGATATTGCAAGCGGCACCACACGACATCGGCGAGGCCGTTGGGTGAGAGCGGTGCGGTGACCTTGGGTTGGAGCCAGCTGCTGCCTTGAGCCTGCACTTGCTCAGGGTGCTCTCCTAACCAATGGTTGAAGATAGAGATGTCGTGGATGGCTAAGTCCCAGAGGGCATCGACATCGCGGCGGACGGGGCCGAGGTGGGTGCGAGTGGCGTAGCCGTAGCGGAGGGAACCTAGCTGAGGAAGGACGGTTTTGCCAGTGGTGACGGCGCTGTGAAAAAGGTAGGTGTGGTCAATGACGAGCTGACGCTGTTTTGCTTGGGCTAGCTTGCATAGGGATTGGGCACTGGCGACATCTAGAGTGAGGGGTTTTTCAGCGAGGACATGCAAGCCTTGGTGTAGAGCGGCTTTGATAAGGTCGTAGTGGGTTGCGGCTGGGGTTGCGATCGCACAACCTCTGAGCCCTGTCAACGCCATTGCTTCCTGCCAGTCAGTCATTAGCGCCACCGAATCATCTAGCTCTGGGGCAATGGCCTCTAACCTGGCCTGCGAAGCCTCCACCACCGCGCGCAGCCGAATTTGTGGATGCGCCTTAAAGTTGCGCAGCAAATGCGTTCCCCAACGACCCGCGCCAAATAGCGCAATTTCAATCGGTTTTCTAGGCGATTTTCTGGGCAATTTTCTGGGCAGTTTTCTAGGCGTTGGTTTTCTAGGGGGCAGTTGGCTAGACGTCGGTATCATGAGCTTTAGAATCGGGCCATTTAGATTGACTGCTCGTTAAGAGGTACCGCTCAAGATGTACCGCTAAGAGGCCCGCTTAATTTCGGATGCTGATGACATTGATTTGTCTTTCTCAATCGCTTGCTGGAGGCCGCTAAGAGCTGTTTTGGCCGCTGCCTGCTCAGCCATTTTGATCGACCCGCCTTTGCCTTCGCCCCACAGCTTGGCTTGAAACCAAACCTGGGCAAAAAAGCGTTCGTTATCGCCATGCACCTGGCTGATCTCTTGAGATTTGTAGACTGGTAAGGCTTTGTAGTGCTGCTGGGTGAGTTCTTGCAAAGCGGCTTTGTAGTTTTGCTTAGCAGGGTCTCCCTGGAGCTGACTGGTCAGGCGCTCAAAGTGATTGTCTAACCAAGGGCGAACTAGGCTAAGATTGCCCGTGCTCAGATACAGTGCGCCGATAATGGCTTCTAGTGCGTCGGCCAAGCGAGAGTCTGATCCGGCCTTGTCGCCGTGAGCGCTTTTAGACAGCTGGAGGTAGCGGCTGAGATGGTAGTGTTTGGCGATGCTGGCAAGAACGCGATCGCTCACAATGTGCGATCGCACTGCCGACATCTCTCCCAGCGCCATTTTTGGATCGCGCTCCATCAAAAACTCAGCCGCCGCCAGTCGCAGCGCTGCATCACCCAAAAACTCTAGCTCTTCATTATTGGCCTCAGCTGAGCTAGAAATATCTACCAGCGCCAGCTTAAGCAAATCAGGCGGAACCGCCGCACTCGGCACACCTAGCTGACTGAGTAGCGACGATAAATCGGACTCTGTAGCAGGGTTATGATCCTTTTTAGGCTGAGCGTTAAGCTGGGATTTGATTGAGGATTTAATTGGAGATTTGATCTGGGGTTTCGGCCTTTGGGGCTTTGGGGCACTCGTCATTGCAGCAATGCGTGAAAATAGAGGTAGAGCTGGACCTAAGCCGGGTTCTGTTCCTATTGGGCTTTTTAAAAAGCCTATAGGGTGGTTATCTATCTGGGACGCCTGTTACCAGACGCCTCTAGCGGCGCGCTTTGTCGGAGCTGGTAAAAAGCCAACCGTCACTCCTATGGCCTTGCACCCAACCGGGGTTTACCTGGCCAGCACCTCTCGATGCTGCCGGTGCGCTCTTACCGCACCTTTGCACCCTTACTCGTAGAAGTCAGAAGTGTTAGCCTTCATCCTTCCCGTTAGCGGTATGTTTCTGTGGCACTCTCCTCACGGTCGCCCGCACTGGGCGTTACCCAGCAAGTTTGGCTTTTGGGGAGCCCGGACTTTCCTCAAAGATGTAGGCGATGCCTGAATCTTTGCAACCACTGAGCCAGCTCTATAAGTATTAGTGTAAGCTACTCGCCGCCTCTCTAAATTACCGCTCTACTTTTTGCCGCTCTACTTTTTGCCGCTCTACTTTTTGCCGCTCTACTTTTTGCCTCGTTACTTTTCTTCTTTAGGCCGACTCCCCCAAAACCAATTGCCCCGCGAAGGACGGCGACGGCCAAAGTTTCGAAGCCACCAGCGCATCGGCGGAAAAGCCGGTTTATCAACTTTTATTTTCATTTTAAAAATGAACGGTATTAGCAGACTAACGCTTTCATGATCTGGCGCTGTTCGGTGCTTCATGCTAACCATCAAATCAAGCGCATATAGGGCTTGAATGTTCTCTTCCCCTGAGGTCGGATCGGTGGGCTTTGCCATGCCGATACGTTCTTCTAAATTAATTACGGGCTGTATAGGCGTTTGTAACAGCCCGCTGTCGGGGTTGCGGTTGTATCTGCTTTCGGTAGTGATGTTAGAGGACACTGTCATCCCTGGATTGATAAAAGTAGGAACCTGGCTGCGAGACAAGTCCACCGGAATATTAGGCGTGTTACGCACGACCCGATTGCCCTGACCAAACATTTCGATTGAGCTACGATCCCAGTTCACGCACACCTGCATATCTGCGGTGTCATTGTTGATAAACACTGAAATGAACTTGATTGGTGGCTTCATCGGCATCAGATTGGTCGGTGCAATTCTGATGATAATTTTGGGGTGAAGATATTCCTGAAGCGCCTTGTCGCTCATTTTTAGCGCCTTTTGTAGCTCTCTGTCTTTTGGAGAAGAGGGAAGCTCTGTGTCTGCATCAAATATCAGCGATAGCGCTGGACGCTTGACTTTTTTGTCTTTACCGAAGCTCTTGTACTCAACGCGAGCGGTGATATTTCGCCCGCCTGGCTGCATAGATAGCTGAGCCTGCGTTTGCTTTTCCAACGTGCTGTCTTCAACAAAAATTTCGACCTTGTCTTCTAGTTCATCTTCTAGCGACAAAGACATCTGATACAGCACGTATAAGACGACTAAAATATAGATCGTAATTAGCAGCGTATCCATAAACTTAAAGTCAGCGCCCGAGCTTAAGGCAGCGGCTGTCAGGGCAATAAATTGCTATAGCTTACACCTTTGAAGTCAATGAGATTCGCTAGGCAATAATTTTGCTAGGGAATGACTAGGCAATGATCAGAACTTCGGTGATTTTGCCGCGTTTGCTGGCTTTAGAGTTGATAGAACGCGCTGCTGTAATGGTTTTAATATCAAAGCCGCTATACAGTTCGCGGATGAAGGCGCAGTCGGAGTTGGAGGCGAGTACTTTGACTTTTTGCTGGGCGAGCTGGGCGATCGCCTCTTTCAATGCGGTTTGTTGCGGCTCGGCAAATGAGTAGCGGCTGTAGGCTGTGAACTTGCTGGTATCGCTGAGCGGATGATAGGGCGGATCGAAGTAGACGAAGTCTTGAGGGGTGGTGGCACGCGCGAGCACCGTTGAGAAGGGTCGCGTTGAGATCTCAGCGATTTGTAGCGCGGCAGAGGCAGGGCGTAGCAAGTCGGGCGCGCAGATTTTAGGACTTTTGTAGCGCCCGATGGGGACGTTGAAAAATCCTTTTGAATTTTCGCGGTAGAGGCCGTTGTAGCAGGTTTTGTTGAGATAGATAAAGCGAGCGGCTTTTTGCACGGGGTCGGTTGGTTGCTGCGATCGCACGCTGTAATAATGCGTTTCGCAGTGGTCGGCCTGATGCGCGTTTAGCTGCTGAATGAGGTCTTCTACGCGATCGCGCACGCACTGATATACATTCACCAATTCAGGATTAACGTCGCTTAAATACGCTGTTTTTCCTTGTGCCCTCAGCTGCGCCGACAGATAAAAAAACAGCGCCCCACCGCCCAAAAACGGTTCGTGATAGCGCTCAAAATCGCTGGGTAAAAAGGGTTTGTACTGTTCGATGAGCCTGGTCTTTCCACCCGCCCATTTTATGAACGGACGGGCGATCGCGATCGAGTGATGTAATGAGCTATTCAGCGGTCTGTCCAGAGGTCTTAGGTCTTCTATTAAGATGGGTCGTCAGACATGGGTCATCAGACATGGGTCAAAAGAGTGTCGGCGAGCGGCGAATGAGAACGAATACAAAGGCTCCGTCCTATCTCATCCGTTACATCAGTGGGTCGCTAGTGGGTCGCTAGTAGGTCGCTAGCAGGTTGCTTTGGTTACACAGGATGATTATCCTTTGCGGTAGGATATCAATGCGGTTAAACATCGGGGTTTATACAGCTCGTTTACAATACCGTTTTACTTGACTATAGCGACTTATACGCCGAGACCATGCAAGAATTCTTTGACAACGTTTCTCGATATCCTCGCTACTTGATCAGTTTTACCTATGGCATTTTTTACAACGCGATTGAGCCACTGGTGCCCCTGTTGAAAAAGCCTTCGACGGCGATTCTACTCATCAGCGCTGTGATTGCCGCTTTTATGGGTCTTACCTTTACGCTTAGGGCCATGCTAGGGCTTGTGTAGCTGGTTCCCCTGTGCTTTTCCGGCCCTCGGAATAAGCTAAAGAACAGCTCACAACTCCCCCCTTGTTTCAACTATTTTTTTTAAACTCCTATGGCTACTAGCAGACGAGTTGCGCGAGTCTCGGCCACGATTAAGCGCGAAGTGAGCCAGATGCTCATTAATGGCATCAAAGACGACCGGGTGGGCGCTGGCTTGGTGAGCATTACCGATGTCGATGTGGCTGGCGACTTGCAGCATGCCAAAATTTTTGTCAGCATTTACGGCACCGACGAAGCCAAGGCTGAAACGATGGAAGGGCTCAAGGCTGCTCAGGGCTATGTGCGCCGGGAGCTAGGGCAAAGAATGAAGCTGCGCCGCACGCCAGAAGTCACTTTTACCGAAGATCGCTCGTTTGACCGAGCCGTGAATGTGCTCAATGTGCTCAATCAAATTACAGCTGAGCAAAAAGCAGGCAACTCTATCAATGCTCAAGATATAGAAGATTGAGCGCATGATCGCGACCCCTCGATTACCTAGCCCTGAAAGCTTGAGTCTGGCTGAGCAGGTTGCTCAGATGGTGGTAGTTCGGACGACCGGTCACCTGTTTGACCATGAGGTGGAATATCCGCAGTGGGAATCTACGAACGCGCAGCTAGAGAAGTATCTGGCGTTGGGCGTTGGTGGGGTGATTTTGCTGGGCGGTAGTGCGGCTGAGGTCGGTGTGCGGACGCAGCAGCTTCAGTCGCTGGCCAAGTATCCACTGCTGATGGCCGCTGATATTGAAGAAGGGGTGGGTCAGCGATTTAGCGGGGCGACTTGGTTTGCCCCACCGATGGCTCTTGGTGAGATTGCCCGTAAGAACTTGCCTTTGGCGCTAGATTTGGCGGGCCAAATGGGACGGGCGATCGCACAAGAGGCGATCGCCATCGGCCTAAACTGGCTGCTCGCACCTGTAGTTGATGTCAACAATAATCCTGCTAACCCGGTGATTAACGTCCGCGCCTTTGGCGAAACGGCTGACATTGTCGCTCAGCTCACGAGCGCTTTTATTGCTGGAACCAAAAAGTTTCCGGTATTGACCTCGGCCAAGCATTTTCCGGGGCATGGCGATACGGATATGGACTCTCACCTTCAGCTGCCGGTGGTTAATCACGGCTTTGAGCGGTTGCAGGCGTTAGAACTGGTGCCTTTTGAGCGGGCGATCGCAGCCGGTGTAGATAGCATTATGACCGCTCATCTTCAGCTACCCAATATTGACCCTGACTTTCCGGCGACGCTCTCGCCAGTCACCCTGAGTGGTCTGCTGCGTCAGGATATGGGCTTTGGCGGCCTGATTGTGACGGATGCGCTGGTGATGGGTGGTATTACTCAGCAGTATGGCGCAGCCGAAGCCGCGGTGCTGGCTGTAGCCGCAGGGGCTGATGTGTTGCTGATGCCAGGAGATGTGGAAGGGGCGATCGCGGCGGTGTGCGAAGCCGTCGAGTCGGGGCGAATTGCGGCAACGGCCATTTTGCAGGCTGTCGAGCGCATTTGGCGAGCCAAGCACAAAATCGCTGACCTGCCAGTGACTGACTCGTTTTCTCAACATGCTTGGCAGCAGCAGGCCGTGCCGCCCGTGCAGATAGAGAAAATCGCGACCGATCACAATCGCGCGATCGCCCAAGAAATTTTACGCACTTCCCAGCAGGTCAGCCATGCGCCGAGTCAGTCATTAAGTCAGGCAATTAGCGCCCCGCTGATTCCGGGTCAAAATCTAGTGCTCGTAGACGATGTATTGCACTGCCCGTTTTTAGGCCGAACCGCCCCAGCGGTGACCCTGCCGACGCGTTTGGGCTATGCTCTTCGGCTAGTAGACAATCGCAGCGCGGATATAAACCGGTTAGATACAACGTTAGATACAACGTTAGATACAACGGCAACAACGCTAGTTCAGCTCTTTATTCGCGGTAATCCCTTTCGCAGTGGACAGGGGTTGACCGATATTGCCATCCAGTATATTCGGGCGCTGGGCTCCCAGGTCCAGGCTGTTGTGATCTACGGGAGCCCTTACGTATGGCACCAAATTCAGGATCTGCTGCCAGCAGGCACACCATGTGTGTTTACCTACGGACAGATGAAAGAGGCCCAGGCGATCGCGCTTCAACCTCTGCTGACGCCTACAGCCGGGTTAGAGAGCCTACAGGCTTTGGATAGTAGTTTTACTGATTAACTATCACATTCCCATAATCGAATAGCCAGAATCTACATACACGACCTGTCCGGTAATCCCACTTGCCAAGTCACTGCATAAAAATGCAGCGGTATTGCCAACTTCTGTCTGTGTCACGGTGCGACGCAGCGGTGCGACCTCCTCAACATGGTGAATCATGTCTAAAATGCCGCCGATGGCAGAAGATGCCAGCGTCCGAATGGGGCCAGCCGAAATGCCGTTAACGCGAATATTCTGTGGCCCTAGGTCAGCAGCTAGGTAGCGCACGTTCATTTCTAGCGCCGCCTTGGCGATACCCATAACGTTGTAGTTAGGCACCACCCGCACACCGCCTAGGTAGGTGAGGGTCACAATATTACCGCCTTCAGGCATCAGGGCTTTAGCGCCTTGCGCTAGCCTCACCAGTGAGTAGGCGCTCACACTGAGGGCAAGATCAAATCCAGCTCGGGAAGTGTCGCTAAAAGCGCCCGTGAGGTCGTCGCGGTTAGCAAAGGCCAAGCAATGAATGAGGATATCAAAAGTGCCCCACTTTTCTTTGACGGTGCTGAAGAGTTCATCGACCTGGGCGTCGTCTTGAACATTACAGGGCAAAAATAGGCTGGGGTTCAGCGGCTCGGTTAAGGTTTTGACTTTGCCCTCGGCGCGGCCTTTGTCATCGGGGAGGTACGTGACGCCAATTTCTGCACCTGCTGTGTGAAGCTGCTGGGCAATGCCCCAGGCGATGGAGCGGTTGTTGGCGATGCCGGTTACAAGGGCTTTTTTTCCGGTCAGATCTAGCATGACTCTTTTGGGGGTAATAACGGAGGTTGATACAGGGCAATACAGTTTTGTGCGTCTTTAGTGCGCCATAGGAGCATACTGAAAAATGGGGATCACAAGACAGTCCCCCAAATCAATCCTAGTTAATCCTAGTGAATTCTCTGGTCAATCAATCCCTCCGTAAATCCTCGGCTGGTTCTTTTCATGTCCTTGTCAAACCCTCCGTAAATCCTCGTACATGCAATTTTTGAATGAAAGCCATGCGTTAATAGGGAAGAGATTGTTAGAAAAACTTTGCGGCTTCAAGCTTTAGGTTAAGTTTGGTATTGAGAGATACAAAACGTTGTTCTGTACATGCGTTTTAGTGGTGTTGGATCTGAGTGATAATTTCCTAACAATCCTGTTCTATATCCCTGATAGCAAGCGTACTAGGTTTTTATCGGGTTGTTGATCCCTCCCCCTTTCGGTTTTCAAGTATATGGTCTCTACAGTTCCCGCTAAGCCTATTGCTGAGTTGTTCCGTGCGTTATCGGGGGGCGGCCTACCACCGGTCGTCGAGTCTTATGATCGCAATAAAACGATTTTTTTCCCAGGCGATCCCGCCGAGCGTGTTTACTTTTTAACTAAGGGCGCGGTGAAGCTGTCGCGAGTGTACGAAGCCGGGGAAGAAATTACGGTGGCGCTGCTACGTGAAAACAGCGTGTTTGGGGTGCTTTCGTTGCTCACGGGTGACAGATCCGACCGCTTTTACCATGCAGTGGCCTTTACGCCCGTTGAGCTAATGTCTTTGCAGGGCGATCAGGTCTCTCAAGCGCTCCGAGAAAATCCTGAGCTATCGGCGCTGATGCTACGCGGCTTATCGTCGCGCATTTTGCAGACCGAGATGATGATTGAAACGCTAGCTCATCGCGATATGGGTTCTCGGTTGGTGAGCTTTTTGCTGATTTTATGTCGGGACTTTGGCGTGCCAGGTAACAATGGCATCATGGTCGACCTTAAGCTTTCTCATCAGGCGATCGCCGAAGCCATCGGCTCAACTCGGGTAACGGTCACCCGTTTGCTGGGTGACCTGCGCGAAAAAGACATGATCTCTATTCACAAAAAGAAAATCACAGTTCACGATCCGGTCACGCTCTCCCAGCAGTTTACCTAGTTCTATACACTAGGTTGCTATACTCTGGAGCGGTAGGGCAGGTGGCCTGTCCGACGGCTTGCGGTGTTAAATGACTGGATTCGTATTACTCTTCGCGGTAGCTTGCTTAGGCGGTGTGATTGCAACTGTGGGCGATCGCATTGGCATGAAGGTGGGCAAGTCTCGCTTGAGCCTGTTCAACCTGCGACCCCGGCAGACGGCAACGCTGGTGAGCGTAGCCACCGGGATGGTAGCTTCTTTTTCTACCCTATTGCTGCTGATTGCCCTAGACGACCAGCTGCGCAAAGGCCTATTCCAACTCGATGACATTCAAAATGAGCTAGCCGCCGCCCAGCAGGATTTAGAATCGACACGTTCCGAAAGGGACGCTGTCGAAAACATTCTAGAAGAATCAACTCAGTTACAGAAAGCCGCCCAGTCGCGGCTATTAGAAATCAACGAGTCGTTGCAAACTGCCGTTGCCCGCGAAGAAGAAACCCTGAATCGCCTGTTGGACACCCAGTCGCAGCTAGAGAGCGTTTCCGAACAGGCCACTAGCTTACGCGACGAAATTAACGATCTCAGATCCGAGCGGGAGGCGCTCATTCAAGATCAGGCAAAAGTTCGAGCCCAAATTGCCCAGCGCGACGACGAAATTGTCGAGCGTGACCAGCAGCTATCAGCCCGTGATCGAGAAGTGGCCGAACGGAGTGCAGCACTCGCCACAGTGAATGCAGAACTAGCCGAGCGTGACAGAGAAATTGCGGAACGCGAAAGCCGCCTCACCGACCTCCAAACCCAGCAGGCCTTTCTTTCTGAAGAAATTAAAACCTTAGAGTCCGAATTCCAAGGCTTACGCTTAGGCAATGTCGCAATTGGTCGCAATCAACCACTGGCCCTTACTATCACCCGCACCGATTCCGAAGCCGCTGCTCAGCGCGCTGTTGAAGATGCCCTGCTAACCGCCAATGTCCGCGCCGCTCAGACCATACTCCCTGGCATAGAGACCGTTGACGCCCAAGTCATTCGGTACGACCCAGCCGTAGCACAGCAAATTGTTTCCGCCATTACCGATCGGCAGAACTATGCGATTGTGGTTTCCTCAGCAGCCAACTACATTGTGGGCGAGCCCTGTGCCAATGCAGCACTTACTCAAAACGGCGAACCCTGCTTGCAGGTTAATATCAATGCTGTTGTCAACGAAGTGAAGTTCCAAACCGGAGATGTGCTGGCCTCGGCTCGGCTTGCAGAGGGTGTCAGCGTCAATGCACTCATTGAACGGTTTGAACTGCTGCGAGCAACGGCTCAGTTTCAGGCTCAAAGACAAGGCATCATCAGCTATCAGCCCATCATTGCCAATGGCTTTTTAGACCCGGTGCTAGAGTTTCTAAATCAGGTACAACAGTACAATGAGCCCGTTGAAATTCAGCTAATCGCCAGCCAGCCCGTTTTAACCACAGGGCCTGTTTATCTTGACTTGGCCGCAGTTCAAAACGGTCAAATCCTGTTTCGTACGCGAGATAGTGACCAAGCAAGGAGATAGCCGAACACTACTTCGTCAAACACTACTCTTTACTCGCTGATTAACCTTACTGCTAACTAATTGCTAACTAACCGAAACCTATCTAAACATAACGTTGCGACTCGACAACAAATGAGGCCTTTGGCTGAGTGCTCACTCAACTCTATGTGACGAAAAACGCAAACACATCAAGAATTATCCAGCAAATCTGACAAAACCTTTCGGATAGTTACCACTTCTAGAAAAATTAAGTAAATCTATTATTTAGTGGATAGAATAAATCAACAGTTTTGCCGCCAGCCGATGATTGCTAAAAACAGCTTGCTGAAAACCGTACGGATGTGTGTGTAACTTGAAAACGCTTAGACCCCACGTTATCGGAGCTTCCCTATGAAGTTTGAAGATATTTACCAGTTTTTCGAAGAGCCCCCTCCGATTTACCTCAATAAAGAACTAGCGGTTTGCTATGTGCTTTCGGTGTTGACTCGCCACGACTCTTACGGCACCGAACTCATTCATGCCATTGAGCAAGACTACGCCAACTACCGCCTCTCAGACACGGTGCTATACAGCGCTCTGAAGTTTTTGGAGAACCAGGCAGCCATTATGGGCTACTGGAAAAAAGTAGAAGGCAGAGGCCGACCTCGCAGAATGTACCGACTACGCCCCGACTGGCAAATGAAAGCCCGAGAGCTAGCCGACCTATGGCAACGCTATATGACGGGCCAACAAAAGGCGCAGCAGCGAAACATTGTTCAGCCAACGGCTCAAAATATTACTCAAGTTCCTCCAAACGGTACTATAAGCACGCAATCACAGCGCCTTCGGTCGTTGGGTAGAACCACTGTATAGAAAGTGCAGTAAAAAAACTCGAAGAAAGCCGTCGGTAAACAATGCTGTTGCCTGCGGCTTTTTTCTGAGTTGCTACTTCGACGGTGTCATTTCAGTCAAGCGAGGGGCGATCTTGTCGGCTAAACTAACGTTGATGCACTTTGCTCATGTGATTACGGTAATACGCTTTGCTCTTTAACGATCTGGCTCGATCCTCGACTTTACTGCTCACCAGTCTGATGGTGGTCGGACTGGTTTTTTTTATTCGGGCTTCTACCAAAGATAGAATCGAAGCTGTGCAGTTTGGCTCTACACAAGCTGCCGATAACCTGCAGCAAGCTGTGCTGAAATATTTTTATAGCCGCGCTTATCAGCTGCCGACAGAGGCTGATGGGGCGACTCATAGCACCCTTCTCAATGGCTTGGAGAATATTTCTCAGACAGCGCCTGTGTCGAAAAAGAAGTCTAAAGAACCGATTGTGGTCAATGGAACAACGCTGGTAGGTATGGTGAGTCCTAGCGTTTTTTTGGCCGTGTTTTTATCAGTTTTGGCGGCTGTTGGCTTTACCTGCTTGTCTTTGGTGGTGGCTACGCTGTTTCCGAGTTGGGGTGGTTGGCTGCTAGCTCTAGTTGCTGCATCTCCCCTGGCAGGCGTTTTTTATTGGAAAAAATCCAACCGTCCAGAGACAGTTATTTTTAGAGTAGATGCCTTAGATATGCCGAGTGGTTCAGATGGGGTACAAACGCCCCCTAACACCCAAAAATGGTGCTCTAAACTGACGGTAAAAGGCCATCGAGATGAGCTAGCAGACTTAGAGCGTGCGTTTGCTGAGCCAGATCTAAAAGAATGGGCCAACTTAGAGCGGGTCGCCTAGTCGCTGGCCCAAAGACAAAACTTAAAGACAAAGAAATAGGGAAGCGCTGATTTGACTCTGCCCTTCCCTATTTGTGATACTTTATTCAGGCGTACTAAATTCAGGCGTACTAATCTGAATGCCTGTGCTGAATGCCTGTTATTTCTCTTGATATCTTTTAGTAACTGGATGTCTTTAGATACCTTCTCTTGATATCTTTTCCCATCTCCTCGTATCTTCCTCTTCTTGCGGTTCCTTCGTAGGAATAGCAGGCAGTTAAGAAATAGTAGGAAAGTAGGAAGTTAGCTGGTTGAAGGCTAGTTTGAAGCCACTAGGTCTTCCTCTTCCTCAGTCATTAGCAGACGAAGGCTAGGGAACAAAAAATGATTTTCTTCAACATACTGAGCGCCAAACAAGCCTTTTTCAGCCCAGAAGTAGCGATCAGTGGTATGCTCATTACGCTTAACAAGCAATAGAGCCGGTGGGCAAATGCCCTGAGAATGAATATAATTGCGAGCCGCTGTGACCGGCTTCTCTTCTCCACTCTCAATACTGAACTGCGGAACCGCTTCTAGAATGCGACGCCCCTCTAACCGACGACGACTCTTGCGCTTACGTCTTCGTGCCAAGTTTCCTACCTCTTTTACCGTTTAGCCATTGCTCTGTGCTTCAAGATGTAGCGATCACTACAATCAAGCTCAGACCTTGCAAAATATAGCAGGTACAACTTAAAATTTCAAGCTGGTTTCGATGCCAGTTTTGAATGATACTGTTAATCTCTCAATCTACTGTGTTCATTCGCTTTCTAGTGTTTTTTTTAGGCGATCTCTATAGAATGAGTAGAAAATAAGCAGGTATTGAGTCAAAAAACTTGTAGCAAACTTAACAATACGTTGCTGTTGATTTAATTCACTGGTCGAAAGGCTTTGTATAAGCCAGTTTTGTATAAGCCAGTTTTGTTAAAGCGTTTTAGCGGCAATTCTCCGGCTAAGTGATTCGATTGAAAGCCTGCCTGGATTAGGTTCATTTTGAAGGACTGCCTATGACTGTGATCGCCAGTCCCGAATTGGTGTCTCCTGAATTTCTCTCTTTGTGTAAGGCTCAATTGCGGCTTCTTACGCAGCAGCTAGCAGAGTCTACTGCTGCGCTCTATATTTCAGCGGTGACCGATGCGGAGGCAGAACAAACTAATTTTGTGCCAGTAGTGAGCTATCCAGAACCCCTAGAGAGGTGGATGGCTAACTTTGAGCGGGCGACACCTTGGTCAGCTGCGGGTAATGCGCTGATGCTGCCAGCTACGGTAGAAGATCAAGTGGAATCGCGGTTAGAGGTGTCGGATGATGTTTTAGAGTGTGCTTCTGGCCAGATATTGGGGGAGGGTAAAGCCCCTGCTTGGGAGGAGCGTGCTGCCGATGAATTTTCTTTTCAATGGCCAGATGTGCTGAGTCCAGAGCAGCAGCTCGTGATGCCGATGGTCTATACAGATGTAGTGGTGGGGCTGCTCGTTGCTGTTCGTCCAGATCGGGCGTGGGCGAGTGAAGAACGCCAGTATGTTGATCGGGTGGCACAGTCGTTAGCGGCTGGATGTGTGCTAGAGCGGCGCAATCAGTGGCTGCAAACCCAGCTGACTCATAAGCGAGGACTGCAAAGCAGGCAGTCAGAAATATTTCACAATTTGCTGCATCAGTTTCGTAACCCGCTAACGGCAGTTTCTACTTTTGGTCAATTGCTCGTCAAGCGTCTGGAGCCAGAAGATCCGAATCAGTCGGTTGCGAGGGGCATTGTGCGAGAAAACAAGCGGCTGCGTGAGCTGGTAACTCACTTTGATGAGGCAGTGGCGATTGGAGATGCTGACTTAGAGGCGCAATTTGTGCAGCTAGGCTCTGGAGTGCCCCGGCTCCCGGCGAGTCAGCCGCTGTTGTTGGCTGAGTCAGAATCTAGTGGGTTGGGCCGTTCTTTAACCCTGTCGGCTCAGTATTTGCCGGATATTGTAGAGCCTGTCTTGGCGGTGGCGAGCATTATGGCGACTGAAAGAGGCGTGCGGCTACATGTACGGGTGGCTTCAGATACGCCGCTGGTGTGGGGCGAAGAGGAAGCTCTAGGCGAAGTTGTGAGCAATTTGGTGGATAACGCTATCAAGTATTCATCTGGTGGTTCGTCTGGTGGCTCGTTTGGTGGTTCGTCTGGTGGCTCGTCTGGTGGTTCGTCTGGCGGAGCAATGGCTTTTGAACCCCAAGTGTGGGTGCAGTCAGGTGTTAGTAGGATGGGCGGTTCTGAGTTGCAATCAGGATGGGAACCAAGGTTGGAATCGTCAGAAGCGCGGCATTATCAAGGCATTGTTGTCGGTGATACCGGACCGGGTATCCCGGCTGCGGATTTGGCTAGGTTGTTTGAGCGTAACTATCGGGGCGTGCAGGCTGAGGGCGATATTCCTGGTACTGGGCTGGGGCTGGCGATCGCGCAGTCTTTGGTCCAGGAAATGCACGGGTTTATAGAAGTGGTTAGTCCGGCTTTGGGGACGCCCTGGATGCCGAGTAGTGTTTTCTCTGGTGCGGAGGACCCCGAGAGGCTAGGAACCGTTTTTATTGTTTGGCTCCTAGAAGTCGATCGTGTTGCCACCTGAGATCTCAATGACTCAACCCTCTGATTCAACTGTCGAACAAGCCTTGCCCTAACCCTTCGGCTTATTGCCTGAAGCTCTGACTGAGGTGACTTTGCGGAGCACGTCGAACCAAAAGCTAGCGCCCATAGAAAGGGCTAACGCAGTGACGCCCCAGCCGATTAGCCGCTGAGGAATAAAGGGAATCGGCCAGTCGGCCTGTGCTCTTTGCTGTGCCGCTAGAACGTTTGGCGTTCTGCCGATGGGCAAGGGGTAATCTGCCAGCGTTTTTTCGACCGCGAGGCCTACGGATCGAAGATCACCTTCTATCTGCTCGGAGAGCTGATCAATAGACAAATCCGTGGCTAGGGCCTCGGGGCTGCTGATGCCTCTGACTTCTAGCCGTTCAGCGGTTTGCACAATGCTGCTGCGAATGGCTTGGTCGGTACTGAGCCGCTGAAACATATAAAAAGTGTCGGCGTTGAGGGCAAAGGCGATCGCTAGCCCAATCAGTAGCCCAATACCCTTTGCATTGCGCCGGTAAACACCGCTGGCCCTTTCCATTCCGTGATTAAACCACTCCTCTATTTCGGCCTGAAATTGCTGAACTTCATCACCTGTGGCTTTTACCTTACGTTCGGCGCGCGAGCCTAGAGCCTTCAGAGACTCTTTTAAGCGAGGCGGAATGAGATCTTGCACCCTTTGCAGCGTTTCTTCAATGGCAACCCCGTCCCGCTGGGCGATGGCAATGAGTTCGGCGTAGGTTGTGCTGCTAGGGTCTAGCAGTGCTGTTAGATCAGTCAGTCCGGGCTGAATTCTACCCAATAGCGCCTTGTTTTTTTGAGCGTGGCCATCTATGCCGTTGCGCAGATACCGCAGACGCGTTGAAAATGATTGGCCCATCGCGGAGTTGGCGGAGATAGCACCATCAGCCGCCATTGACTCAAAGGTTGCTAGCTCAAGAGAGAGCTGCTGTAGCGCGGAGTCAAGCGGGATTCGCTGCGCGCTGAGGTCGGCTATGATTTGCGTTAGGCCACGGTTAAGGTAGGCCACTTCTGCGGTGAGTAAATCTTCGTTGCCCAGGCAGGCTCTGAGCTCATGCACACTGTTATACAGCGGACGATGGATTTCACTTTCAACAAATTCTTTGAAGCGCGATCGCACTAGCAGTTGCTCAAAATCAGCTAGCTGAAGCCGTTCTATTAGGCTAGTTGCAAAGGTTTCAGCGGGAATATAAGAAGGCCCACTGGTTTTATCACCAAAGACGTTTCGACTAAAGGTAAACGTACGATATACCGCGCCAATACCGTGCAAAATAGCCCTTAGCCCTTTGGCCAAAGGCCCTTGCGCTTCGTAGTTTAAATTTTCAATTAAGGGCGTGTCGTACAGCCGATCGGCTAGCGTTTTGGCCGCCTGGGCGTTGTATTTTTGATCAGCCTTTCTCTGTTTTCGCTCGGCCTTTCTACTTTCTAGAGCATCTGATTCGCTATCTGGTTTTCTAGTATCAATATCACCTGCCAAAAGCTGTTCAATAGAACGTTTAAGATGCTCTGCCCTCCATTGAAACAGCGCGCTCAAAATTTCTTGAATTTCGCTGGCAACTAGGCTCAGCGTTAGATAGATAAAAATTAGCCCGACAGCAATTTCTAAAACAATCGGCAAACTCATAGCAGCAAATCCGAACCGGACACTTAAGGGAGCGGCCATAGACGTTCTATGACGTGCTATACCGTACCACTTTTGCACCAATCAGCTGCGAATCAACCGTGCGAATCAACCGTGAACGAGCTGTGAATGAGCCGTAACTGAGCTGTAATTTAGCCGTAATTTAGCCGTAACTTAACCGTAATTTAGATCTGAGTCAGACTCTTCTGAGATATCCGCTTCGTTGCTATCGCTGTCAATTTGAGTGAGTCGAATGTGCTTGCGGCCTAAAGAAATTTCAAATTCATCCCCCGGTTTGAGGCCCATTTGTTTGGTGTAGGCCGAGCCGATCAGCAAATTGCCGTTAGACTGCACGGTAATGCGGTAGCTAGCGCTGCGTCCCCCCCGACCGCTGCCACTTTGAGGGCTGTCAATCTTAAAGCCCTGTGCTTCAACGAGCGCATTGAGGAACTTCATCATATTGACTCGGGTAACGCCCTTTCTGGTAACAGTGTAGTACCCGCAGGTTTTAGCCTTTTCTTCTCTGCTTAAATGTTCGAGTTCTTTGACTTTTTTAAGCAGCGTTTTACCCGTTAGGGCATCCGTGTTGGGATCGTTAACCATTCACTCAATTCTCTAGACTGACAGCAAGAATAAATAACTAAAGTTAGGCAACCAATGACTGCTATGAAGTCATTGATTTAATGCTTACAATCGGTAGCTGCTAGGGGAAGCTACCTTAATCAACGGATTCGTTGTACCCGATTGATTCATTGCAAATGATAATAATGCTCAGTACTCAAATGCTCAGTACTCACCTGCATTTGTCCTGTACCTATCAGGAGCCCTCCTCAAATTAACTCAGAAAATTTAGTAAAAGCTTGGAAGTCTAAGCCTTACTTTTGATAATTGCGGATGCATCAGTCTTTAGGTACTACCATAAAAGCATACTTTCAAACTGTAGTAAACAGCCTTTTTAGAACTACTTTTTAAAAGTACTATCGCTATGAGAAAAAACACTTTGTTGACTGGTTTTTTAATCATAAATCATCTTTAGTTTGATACCACAACGGACTAAATTTTTGTGTGGAAAAGTTAGATGAGATATCCGAATGATGGTGCATTTATCTGAACAAGAGTGTTGTGATATCTTCGATTCAGCTAACTTTTTTGGGAGTAGCTGAGGGCTAATGGTTTACTTTTGTGATGCTCGCAGAAGCGTGATTGATTGGGTCAGCAGCTATCTTGGAAGGAGGTGCTGGAGGGATTGCTGGGGGCCGACGTTTGTTTTGAAAATTCTTAGCTGGGGCTAGCAAATGAAGCTGACAACTCGCGGACATTACAGCGTTAAGGCCCTGTTGGATTTGAGCCTGCAACCGGCGGGACAAGTTTCGTCGGTGAGCGCTATTTCTAAGCGGCAGAGCTTGCCCGCACCGTATTTAGAAAAACTGCTCATTGAGCTCAGGCGATCGCACATTGTCAGTTCGGTTCGTGGCCCTCAGGGCGGCTATCGGCTAGCCAAGCCCCCCGCCCAAATCTCGCTCGGTCAGATCCTAGAGGCTGTTGGTGAATCGACCAGTACCCTAGCGTCAGAAATGACTGATCGCCTTACGTCAACGCCTGAAGCCAGCTCCTCTAACAGCCTTTCTACTAGTGCTTCTACTAGTGCTTCTATGAGTTCTCCTGTAGTTGTGGCTGCAACGGCTAGCGGTGCTGAAGACTGGGTGACTTCTATGCTGTGGCATCGGCTGCATCAAAAGCTGAAAGAAGCCTTTTACAGCATTACGCTTGAAGATCTGTACTACGATGCTCGCAGCTGGCAAGCCGCGCAGGGAGAAGGTGCTAGCTTTGTGGTCTGAGATGGGATTGGAGAGTTGGTCTGAGGGTTGGTCTGAGATCGGTCTTAACTCGGCTTGGTTGGGCGGTGTGGTTTTGCTGGCAGCCGCAGGGCTAGATTTTGTTCTAGGCGATCCTTGGTGCTTGCCGCACCCTGTACAGGCAATGGGTAAAGTCATTGACTTATACAGTCAGATGATGTTCCGGCTACCGCTAAAGGGCTGGACAATGCGGGCAGGTGGCGTAGGGCTAGCCTGTGTGTTGATTGGCGGCAGCGGCCTGCTGAGCGGTTATGGGCTATGGGCATTAGGGCTGATTTCAATAAGGTTGCAAGTCGTTATTGCAGGGGTGCTGCTGGCGAGCTGTTTTGCTGGAAGGAGCCTAAGACGGGCGGCTGAGGACGTGATGCAGTATCTGCCGTCAGAAAATTGGGTCGGTACGTCAGATGAGATAGACGAAACAGATGATTTGGTGAAGGCGCGATCGCAGCTAGCAATGTATGTCGGTCGCGACACTCATCAGCTCTCAGCTGCTGAGATTAGACGAGCTGTGTTAGAAACGGTCAGCGAAAACGGGATCGATGGCGTGCTGGCCCCTTTGTTTTATGCCCTGTTGGGTCTTTGGCTGGGTGCTTGGTTCGCGCCAAAAACAGAGGGACTCATAGGCGTGGTGCTGCCGGTGTCGATGGCGATCGCCTACAAAGCCGCCAGCACTTTGGACTCTATGGTGGGCTACCGTGAGCCGCCTTATACCGACCTGGGTTGGTTTAGCGCAAAGCTAGAAGATGTGCTGACCTGGTTTCCCTGTCGCTGTAGCGTGATGACCATTGCGCTCCTCTCTGGTCGGCCATGGCAAGTGCTACAACTCTGTTGGCGAGACGCCAACGCCGACCCTAGCCCTAATGCTGGCTGGAGTGAATGTGCCTATGCGGCAGCGCTCGGGGTGCAGCTAGGTGGGCCCAACACCTACCGTGGCAAAGTAACTAAAAAACCTTTCTTAGGCGATGCCAATCGACCCATTACCTCAGCAGTCATTAACCAAGCGCTAAGCTTGACTCGGCGCAGTTTTTTAATCGGATTGGTGGTGGGAATGACCGGGTTAATGGCAATTATTGAATGATGCTTGATTAGCGCTTGATCGATACTTGCCTGAGGCTTTATTAGTGCGTGATTGGCGCTTGACTGATGCCTATCTTAATGCGTGGGTATCTCGTAGACATCAATATCATAGATATAGATATCAGTTAGGTGTAAATAGTGGTGAAACCGTGTTTTAGTAGGGGTTTACTGCCCGCTGAAAGGGCTAATTTCGGTAACAGTTAAAGGCTGGCTTATATTACTTTTTAAGCAGGCCATATCATACAATGTAAACCGCTATGAAAATCTCCTAGAAGTGTTTTTAAGAAATTAGTAATTATTTTAGTTGAAGGGTGTAATATTTTGTTTTTTTGGACGGTGGTTAATCGAGCCTGATTCAACTTCAACCTTTGATTTCAATTCGTTCCCTTTATTCCATCAGCTTCATCAGTCCTACTTTCATTGCGCCGTTTCATAAGTACGGACATTTTCTAATTCTTAAACCTCATCCTTAGTAGTCTTCAAATAACCTTTAGACAGATTGCTCGCTCTCCTTGCATACTTTCAATAGATACTTTTAAAGAGGCTTTGATAAAAATTCGATGGTTCAAAAAGTTGTCAGTATTTTATCGGCTGAAGAAATTCGTCGCACCCTCAACCGACTGGCCTCAGAAATTGTAGAGCGAACGGAAAATCTGAATGATTTGGTACTGTTAGGCATCTATACGCGAGGTGTTCCGTTAGCACATGCGATCGCCGACCAAGTTCAGCGACTAGAAAGTCTCTCAGTGCCAACCGGCGCGCTAGATATCACCTTTTACCGTGACGACCTCGATCAAATTGGCGTACGCACCCCAGCTAAAACCGAAATTCCCTTCGACCTAACAGGCAAATCGGTCGTTTTAGTCGATGATGTGATATACAGCGGGCGAACCATTCGCGCCGCGCTGAATGCGGTTCACGACTATGGTCGGCCAGCGCATATTCGTTTGGCTGTGCTGATTGATAGAGGCCACCGTCAGGTGCCAATTCATCCCGACTTTGTAGGCAAACAGCTGCCAACCGCCAGTGATGAAAAGGTAAAAGTATTTGTGCAGACGGTTGATCAGCGTGACGAGGTAGAGCTAACGCATCCATAAGGGCTGTCTTTATTCAGGACAGGTGCTTTCGCGTAAGCTGCTAGCTCACCTTACGTTATGTGCCATCAGATCTAAACCGACTATGGGATTGCGGTAATTTAAGACTCTATACTGTATGCCTGTGTGAGAAATCCGTTTTGAGTTCGTCATCTTCTGTAAATAGCGCCGTCAATATCTCCGCTAATGGCGCTGTAGAAAGTCCAAAAGATTCTGTTGCGGCCACTCAATTTTTAGATACTCAAGTCAGAAAGGCTGACCATTTACGGGTGTGCCTAGAAGAGGATGTGCAGAGTCACCGTGCGACGAATGGACTGGAGCGCTATCGGTTTACCCATGCTTGCCTGCCCGAGCTAAACCGCGATGATATCGATATTTCAACAATGTTTCTGGGCAAAAAGCTGGCGACGCCACTACTGATTTCTTCGATGACTGGTGGCACTGAGCAGGCCCGAATGATCAATCAGCGCCTGGCTCAGGTTGCGCAGCGATTTGGGCTGGCAATGGGCGTGGGCTCTCAGCGGGTAGCGGTTGAAAATCCGGCGGTGACGGCGACTTTTTCGGTGCGGCAGTATGCGCCAGATGCATTGTTGTTTGCCAATTTGGGAGCGGTGCAGCTGAACTACGACTATGGCATCAGTCAGTGTCAGCAGGCGGTAGATGCCTTGGAAGCAGATGCGCTGATTTTGCATTTGAACCCCCTGCAAGAGGCGGTGCAAACTGAGGGCGATGTCAACTTCAAGGGACTATTTGCCAAAATTGAGCAGCTAGTGCGATCGCTGCCTGTTCCTGTGGTTGCCAAAGAAGTCGGCAATGGCATTTCGGCTGAGATGGCGCGGCGACTCATGAGTATTGGCATCGCTGCGATTGATGTGGCAGGAGCAGGGGGAACCTCATGGGCAAGGGTAGAAAGCGAGCGAGCCAAAGATGCCAAGCAGCGACGGCTGGGCAATACCTTTGCCGACTGGGGCATTCCGACCGCTGAGTGTATTACGGGGATTCGCCAGGTATCGGGCTCGGTGCCGCTGATTGCCTCGGGTGGGTTGCGCAACGGGTTAGATGTGGCTAAGGCCCTGGCATTAGGCGCGGACTTAGGCGGACTGGCAATGCCCTTTTTACAGGCGGCGAACCAGTCGGAAGCAGCGCTAGAGGCGCTGTGTGAGGCGCTGATTGCGGAGATTATGACAGTATTATTTTGTACGGGAAGCGATCGCCTAACAGCGCTGCGGCGGCGGGGTGTGATCAAGGAAATCTGATCAAAATAGCGCTACCTTAGACTTATCAGAATACTGACATCAAAAATTGAGAAGGCAAGCCATGCGAGACTTTTTAAAAATGGCGGCGGCAAGTGCGCTAGGGACCTTAGTGGGTTTGTTTAGCTTGCTGTTGCTGGCAGGCCTAGGAACGTTTGGACTCATTAGCGTGCTACTCAATTCGGGAGACTCAGAGCCAGAGATCGCGCTGGCCGATAAGTCGCTGCTGGTGTTTGACCTAGAAACGGATATTATCGATGGCGTGCCTGCTGTAGCCGGGGCTTTGTTTGAGGTATATGGGGCGGATCGCTCGGTATCTTTGCACAGTACGCTAGAGGCGATCGCAGCGGCAGCTGAAGATGACAAAATTGCGGGCCTTTATATCACGGGCTATACCAACGAAGGGATGGCCACGCTCAAAGAAGTGCGCGCGGCGCTAAGCGAATTTAAGGCCTCGTCAGGCAAGCCGATTTGGGCGTATGCCACTGACTTTGGCGAGCGGGACTACTACATTGCCTCGGTGGCTGATAACTTGGTGCTCGCGCCCGTCGGTGCAATGGAAATTAACGGCTTTCGTGCCGAAACTCAGTTTTTGGCGAATGCGCTGCAAAAGTATGGCGTGGGCGTGCAGGTGGTGCGTGCCGGTAAGTATAAGTCGGCGGTAGAACCCTTTGTCCGCTCAGAAAGCAGTGCTGAAAACGAGCAGCAAACATCAGTGCTGATTGGTGATTTGTGGCAGGACTTTTTGCAGACGGTGGCGAGCGATCGCGATATTACTGCCGACGAGCTGCAAACACTCGCCGACGAAGTGGCCCTGATTGAGCCCAATCAAGCGCTAGAAGCCGGATTGGTTGATCGAGTGGCCTTTTATGACGAGGTGCTCACCGATCTCAAAGCGCTCACCGACACCACCGATGAACCCGACGAAGCGCTGCCTCAGCTATCCCTGGCAGACTACGCCCAAATCGCTTCTAGAAATCGTAGCTTTGCAGAGGATACGGTCGCGGTGGTGTATGCCGAGGGCAACATCGTTGTGGGTGATGATGTAGTGCCGGGAGCCATTACCTCCGAAGGGCTCAGTGCGACGCTGCGCGATATTCGCCGCGATGATGAGATTAAGGCCGTCGTGCTGCGGGTAAACTCGCCGGGCGGTAGCGCCGTGGCCTCTGAAATTATTGCCGATGAGGTAAGGCTGCTGGCCGCCGAGAAGCCTGTGATCGTATCGATGGGTGACTATGCTGCCTCAGGCGGCTATATGATTGCAGCGCCAGGGGCCAAAATTTTGGCTTCGCCCACTACCATTACCGGCTCAATTGGCGTATATGGCCTGCTGCTGAACTTTCAAGAAATTGCCAACAAAAACGGGATTACCTGGGATGTGGTAAAAACGGCCAAATTTGCCGATATGCAGACCAGTGCGCGTCCCCAAACTGAAGACGAACTACAAATTCAGCAGGGCTATACGGATAATTTGTACGATCGCTTTATGGCTATTGTCTCAGAGGGCCGAGATGTCCCTATGTCTAGGGTGTCTCAGGTGGCGCAAGGCCGGGTATGGACAGGCGAAGATGCGATCGCCGCCAACTTAGTCGATGAGCTAGGCGGCTTGCAAGATGCGATCGCCCTAGCAGCAAAAACGGCTGATCTTAGTGACTATTCAGTCGTTGAGCTACCTGAGCTACCCTCACTAGAAGCGCAGTTGCTTGACAGCTTGTTTGGCTCAGGGATTACGGCTGGCCTTGCTCGTCAGCTGCCCTGGAACAAAGATCCGCTAACCGATCAGCTGCTCAAGCTGCGAGACGAATTTACGCTGTTAGAAAGTCTGAACGATCCGCACCACACCTACATGCGTCTGCCATTTACCACTGAGATTGAATGATCGATCAACCGCTCAGTTGGTTTCGTCCTGAAATCAACAACATGCAGGGCTATCAACCGGGAGAATGGCCTGACCTAAACGCTAATATCCTCAAGCTCAACTCTAACGAAAATCCCTATCCGCCCTCTCCCCAAGTGCTAGCCGCCCTGAGTGAGGTGAGCGCCGAGCTACTGCGACGCTACCCGGACCCAAAAGCAACAGACTTTTGTCAAGTCGTGGGAAAAACCTTTGGCATTCCCGCAGATTGGGTGATAGCCGGTAACGGCAGTGATGATTTACTCACGATGTTGGTCAGGGCCTGTGCGGGTTCTGCTACAACCCGATCAACGGCTGAAAAAGAGAGAATGTTGGCCTATCCGATGCCAACCTATATTTTGTATCGAACGCTGGCGGCGATTCAACCGGCTAAGACGGTAGAGATTGCCTATGAGATGCAGGGAGACAATTGGTCTTTACCTGTTGAGCAGCTGATCGCAGCGCAGGCGGCGCTGACGCTGGTGGCAACGCCTAACAGCCCCACTGGGCATTGCGTGCCAATGGCAGATTTGCGATCGCTAGCCGCTGGCCTCAACGGCGTGCTGGTTATTGACGAAGCCTACATAGACTTTGCCGGTGAGGAGGCCGAGCAAGCCTCTTTGGCACTGGTGAAAGCGTTCGAGAATGTCATTGTGCTGCGAACGCTCTCTAAGGGATATGGGCTCGCGGGGCTACGGCTGGGCTTTGGGATTGCTCAGCCGCCGTTGCTAGCCGGATTACAAAAGGTAAAAGATAGCTATAACGTGGATGCGATCGCTCTGCGGCTAGGTGCAGCGGCCATTGCTGATCAGCCATATAAGCGAGCGATTACGCAAAAAGTCATGGCCGCTCGTCAGCAGCTTGCCACAGATTTGCAGGGATTGAATTTTAGAGTGTGGCCCTCTTTTGCTAATTTTTTGCTAGTGCAGCCACCTGACGGTAAGGCGAAACTTTTGTGTGAAAAGCTCAAAGAAAACCAGATTATGATTCGCTACTTTAATCAGCCGGGATTGGATGACAAGCTGCGGATTACGGTGGGAACACCTGCCCAAAATGAGCGGATGTTGCTGGCCATTCAAGCATGGCTTTAAGCTCGGTGGGGATACAACAACACAGAAACATTTAATAGAAACATTTAGTATCTATTCTCAAGCGCCTATCTCCAAGCGCCCTTCTCAAGCACCTATTTTTAGAGATAGGTCAGGTTTTTATGCGATCGCCTCTGCTTCTACTTCAATCAGCATATCTGGCGCGATCAGCGCTTTCACTTCAACCATGGTCGTAACAGGCGGATGTTCACCGAAAAATTCTTGATGAGCCTTGCCAAAGGCTTGCCATTGGCTGATGTCGGTAACATACATGCGAGTGCGAACGGTCTGATGAAGTCCTGAGCCCATCGCTTGCAAGGTATCGCGAATGATTTCAAAACAGCGGCAGGCTTGAGCATAGGCATCTCCGGGTGCAAAAGTGTTGCCATCCTCATCAATGGGCGCAGTGCCGGAAAGGTAAATGAAATTTTCGGCTCGCAAAGCCCGGCAGTAGCCCACTTTGGGCTCCCATTCTGTCGCAGTGAAATGGCGGTAAAAGGTCATTGTTGGTTCTTAAAAACTACGCTAATTCTGTTTTTTTTATTAAGTTTTTTGATTGATCTTTTTATTGAGAAGTCTTTGAGAAATATTTGAGAAATCTGCCTTGCTAATCCTATCTATTCTCTGTTTATTCTCTAAGTTTACCGTCTATGTCTCCCATCTAAGCCTCCCATCTAAGCCTCTCTTACCAGTACAGGTACTCGTTTATAGGCAGGTGTATGAGACTTAGGATCACTGACGGCTTTCATGAGCACATTGGCTTCCGGGTAAAACATTAGCGCTGCACCCTGTCGAATGTCGCCGCTGATAATCTCTATATTGTCAAGCTTCCCGGCCTCACCCTGAACGCTAACGCGCTGATGATTGCTAAATCCGCCTTGTTCAATATCTTTTATATTCATAAGAATGCATTGGCGGTGAGGCATCCCCCGATACTTGTCGCCCAGGTCATAAACAACCGTGTTGTGCTGCCGGTAGCTGCGGCCAGTAATGAGAGCAAGCACAGTGCCGCTTGTTTGGCCAAACGCTTCAGGCGCGGGCAGCGTAAGGCTTGGCATTGGTGTAGGCAGTAGCTTTGCCTTGCCAGAGTCTGTTGCAAACTGCGGGGTTGTAAAGATGCGTCCGCCAATGGTGAATTCTTCTTGAGTGTGGTCTATTTGGCCTATTTTTTCGTAGCCAGGAATGGTTTTGGCAATGAGTTCTCGGACATATTGAGTGTCTTGAAGCTGCCGCCAGTGAATGGGCTCGCTGCCGTGAATACGGTGCGCTAGCTCGGTGAGCAAATGAACCTCTGAAACGAGATCGGCTTTATTGAGATGGGTTTTACCCGCATCATTGAGTCGCACAAAGTTGTTGCCAGATTCGACGGTGGTTCTGTGCGGATTCTCGAAGCGGTTGAGTACGGGGAGAATGAGTGTGTTGGTTTTAGCAAGGCCATGAAAGTGGCCTAAGTTTGGCTTTGTTGCAATATAAACAACAGTTTCTATGTTGCCCAAGGCTCGCTTTGCCTGGGTAAGATTCGGACTAGCGGCGTACAGGTTGCCGCCCAGACACAGCAGCGTATCTACTTGTCCCTGCTCTGCTGCTTCGATGAGGGCACCCGCATGATAGCCCGGTTCGCGTTTGAGCGATCGCCCCACAATTTTCTCCAACGCCTCGCGCAGCGCAGGCTGAATATCGTTTTTGACCCCCATCGATCCAAAGCCCTGCACGTTAGAATGGCCACGAATGGGCATAACGCCTGCGCCCATTTTGCCAACGTTGCCGGTCAAAAGCGCCGTGTTTGCAATCCCGCAAACATTATCAGTGCCGTTGGCCTGATGGGTAACGCCCATAGCCCAGGCAAAAACGACTTTGTTCGACTCGCCAATGATCGTGGCGGCAGCTTCAATTTCTGTTTGATGAATGCCGCAGGTTTGTGTGATAACGTCCCAAGTCGTATTGTTCGCTTGGGCCACTACTGCCTCCCATCCTTCTGTATAAGCGACCAAAAAGTCTCGGTCAATCAAGTCTCTTGCGATCAAAGATTTTTGGATGCCAATAAAGAGGGCCAGATCGCTACCGGGAATAGGCTGTAGGAATAAGTGGGCGATCGCAGAACCCGGAAGCAGAGATTTCACCGGAAAGGCAGGCGAACCATACTTCACCAAACCCACCTCTTTTACGGGGTTGATGACAATGATTTTACCGTTGCGCTGGTTGCGTAGCTCAATCAACTCGTTCATCAACCGAGGATGGTTGGCAGGGGCGTTAGATCCCACTAGCACCACACAGTCAGAGTCCTTAAGGCTCTTGAGGCTGACGGTAGAGGTCCCAGAGCCAAACATTTCGCTCAGCGCAGTGGTAGAAGGCCGATGGCAAAGGTCTGAGCAGTCAGCCAAATTGTTAGCGCCATGCATCCGCATCATCAGCTGTAGCAAAAAAGCCGCTTCGTTAGAAGATCGCCCTGAGCTGTAGGAGGCGACTCGTTCGGGCGGGTGCTCAAACGCTTGAGCAATGAGTGTATAGGCCTCTTCCCAGGTAATACGCTGGTAGTGAGCGCTGCCTGCTTTGAGAAGGGCGGGGAAGCTAAGACGACCTAGCCTGTCAGCTTCCATAGAGGTAAGCTGCTGTAGCGCCTCAATGCGATGGGTCTCAAAAAAATGCGGATTGACCGGCGGCTGCAATTCGGCGTTGACCGCTTCCATGCTTTTCATACAGCGCTGTAATTTTTCGCCTGCTTCATTGGTAAATCCGCCCTTTTGCCCGCCCGTGCCCCACGCACAGGAAAGGCAGGCACTTTTATGCAAAAGAGTTTTCCACAGCGCAGGCCCTTTGGGAGAGAGGGTTTGCTTAGCCCAGTATTCAATCACGGGCAATCCGCCACCGATATGTTTGCCGCTAATCTTTGGATTACTGTTATCGCTGTGGGCCTGACTCTGAGGATCTTCCACGGTTGTTACCATGAGTAGGATATAGCTCATAGCGTAGCGAAATTTTACTCTTCGCCAAAGGAATCATTTACCAGAACATCAAGAATTATGCAGCACGAATATATTCAAACCAACGGCATTCAATTGCATTATGTCACCGCAGGGGAGGGGCCCCTGATGCTATTTCTCCACGGTTTTCCAGAGTTTTGGTACTCGTGGCGACATCAAATCAGCGAATTTAGCAAAGACTACAAAGTCGTTGCGGTTGACTTGCGGGGCTATAACGAGAGCGAGAAACCTCATGCAAAATCTGCCTATGCAATCAGTGAATTGATTGAAGATGTGGCAGGTGTGATTACCGGCTTGGGCTATGAAAAATGTGTGCTGGTCGGGCATGACTGGGGAGGCGCGATCGCCTGGAGCTTTGCCTACACCTATCCTCAAATGCTCAAACAGCTGATTGTGCTAAATCTACCCCATCCGGCTAAATTTGCAGAAGGCTTACGCACTCCTCAGCAGATCCTGCGAAGCTGGTATATTGGCTTATTTCAGCTACCTATGGTGCCCGAGCTATTGCTGAGTGCCAATCACTATGCAGCCATTCGCTCGCTGTTTACCAACACAGCTGTGAATCCACATACTTTTACCTCAGCAGATCTGGATGCCCTAGTCGCTGCTGCCGCCAAGCCCAATGCGCTCACTAGCATGTTGAACTACTATCGAAACTTACGACAGCCCGACAGTTTGTTGAATCGCCACTGGGATGTGTTGCAGGTGCCTACGCTGATGGTGTGGGGTGAAAATGATGCTGCCTTAAGCAAGGAACTCACCTACGGAACCGAAGCGCTAGTTGCAGACTTTAGAATTCACTATATTCCTCAGTGCAGTCACTGGGTTCAGCAAGAGCAGCCAGCACTTGTCAATCAATACATACGTGATTTTTTATCGTGATTTTTGCCTATATTTTAGTATTTCCTGCTGATACTCAGAAAGAACTAGCCCAAACGATAGCCGAATCCACGAACTGTTTTAAGATACTTCGGGTCGCTGGGATTGGCCTCTAGTTTTTCGCGCAACCAGCGAATATGCACATCGACTGTTTTGTTATCGCCAATAAAATCGTAACCCCATACCCTATCGATGATTTGGTCGCGAGACCACACCCGCTTAGTTTGCGACATCAACAGCTCTAGAATTTTAAATTCTTTGGGCGACAGATGAACTTCTTTACCGGCTAAATATACTCGACACTCGTCTATGTTCATCACGATGTCTTCAAACCTGAGAACGCAGGCATTCTCTAACTTAGTTTTAGGCTTGCTACGCCGAATTAGCGCGCGACAGCGAGCGACGAGTTCTCTCATGCCAAAAGGCTTAGTTAAGTAGTCATCGGCGCCTACTTCTAGCCCAAGCACCCGATCGGTTTCGGTACTCTTTGCGCTCACAATCAGAATCGGCAAATCAATGCCCCTTTGTCGAACCGTACGGCACAGGTCAAGACCGTTCATATCTGGCAACGTCAGGTCTAAAATGACGATGCTGATGCCCGCGATCGCCCCCTGATAAACGTTTTGGGAAATCCCATTATGAGAGTTTCCCTGTTGAGCGCTACCCTGTTGAGCGCCTAGGAGCATATCTAGCGCTCGCTGACCGTTTTCTGCAATACAAACTTCAAATCCTTCATCTGCTAAGAAACGGGCGATCGCCTCCCGTGTTAGCGCTTCATCTTCAACTAATAAAACCTTTCCAAGACGGACTCGAACGTTCACCTGAGCTTGCACTGACGTCAAAGAATCCATTGTGCAGAATCTGTATGTCTTCACCGCGATTCTATCAGGGAAAACCCATAAGTTAGCAACACCCATTTCTAAACCTGTTGTTAATCTCTTTTTAACCTTGTGTCGGAGAATTTGCAGCAGTCTAAAAAATTAGTCAAAAAAGCTGAAATATCCCATTAAGAGGGTTTGCGAAAGATATACTAAGCGCTGTACAGTAGCAGGCTGTCAAAACAATGTTGCATAAAAAAAAGATAGTAGCTACATTAAGAAGCTAATTTAATTGATTGAAAGACGATTGTCTAAAGTTTGCCATAATGCCATCTATACAAGATCTTTTAACCACCCTTTCCACTAATGGATCTGCTCAGTATGGCCATGAAGCGGTAACTCAAAGGATGCATGCCTTGCAATGTGCGACGCTTGCCGAATCCGCCCTAGCGCCGCCAGCGCTCGTGGTGGCTTGCCTTCTTCATGACTTTGGTCATGTGGTTCATTCACTCGGCGATGACGCGGTCGAGCGTGGCATTAACGACCGCCACGAAAAGCGCGCCCTTTCCTATCTAGATGATCTTTTTGTTGAAGCGGTGACGCGGCCTATCCGGCTGCATGTGCGAGCCAAGCGCTATCTCTGTGCAGTTGATAGCTCCTATTGGGACGGGCTTTCACCCGCTTCTAAGCGTAGCCTAGAGCTGCAAGGCGGCATTTTTTCTGAGGAAGAGGCGATTGAATTCATCAACCAGCCCTATGCTAAAGATGCCGTACAGCTCCGGATTTGGGACGATTTGGCTAAAAACCCCAACATGACTACCCCAGATTTTCATCACTTTTTACCTGTGCTCAGCGTCTGTCAAAAATAGACGGCCCAAAAATAGACGGCCAAAGAAACAAGCGCCCAAAAATCAAGCGCCCAAAGATAGAACGCTAAAATTAGGGCTGTATGGGACTATGAGCCAGAACTTTGCATCAGATACCTGAATAGAAAAATAAAAATGATATTACGCAACTGGCTTGCCTTGCTGTTATCCATCGCGATACTGCTTATCGTTCAGTCACCGATTGGGCAATCAGCAGAGGCTTCTATAAGTGATGTTAAGATTACGCCGTTGGGTAGTCACGAGGGTGAGTTCTGCGCCCTAGATCGCGCATTGGTGTTTGAAGATCCGAACGGGTTGCGCATTCTTTACGATGCCGGTAGAACGGTCGCTGGCGCAGAAGACCCCCGGCTAGGTGAGATTGATGTTGTACTGTTAAGCCATGTTCATGGCGACCATTTGGGCGATCGCCGAATTGCCGAGGTCAACGCAGGCACCTGCGCTCAGCCAGAGGCAAATGTAGGCACCACGCCAAACTCCAATAGCGTTGAACTTGCGGTGGCTAAAGGCGCTCGTATGGTGGTGGGCAGTGAAATGTCGAGCTTTTTGGCTAATAAAGTTGAAAGGTTAGGCGGCGATCCGAGCACTGTACAACTGGTTCGGTTTGGCGCTTCTAGAGAGATTGACGGCGTAAGCTTTACCACGGTGCCAGCGGTTCACTCTAATGGGCTAAGCGGTGATTTTATTGAAGGTGAGCTGGGTGAGAGCCTATCTGCTGCCGGACTAAATGCCTATGTAGGGCCACCCACAGGATATGTCATCACTTTTTCTAACGGTTTGGTGGCTTACCTCTCGGGCGATACGGGCGTAACGGCTGAACAACAAACTGTAGTCGCGGGCCAATATGGCGCTGAACTCGTCGTGATGAACATTGGAGATACTTTTACTACTGGCCCTACAGAGGCTGCCTATGTCATCAATGAGCTGGTTCAACCCAATGCTGTAATCGCTTCTCATGCCAATGAAGCGGCGACTATCAATGGTAAAGTTCAGCCAGAGACCAAGACGGCTGCCTTTATTGCAGCGACTGAAGCCAGCGTTTATGTGCCACTGAGTGGAAGAATGCTATCGTTTGACGCTGATGGCGTGTGTACGGACGGATGCGCTAACTAACTAACCTATGAGAGCCTTGAAACCAAAAAAGCCCGCTTGCGCAGGCTTTAACTATAGGCTTCAACTCCAGACTTCAACGGCAGGTTTCAATGACCAGAGGCTTAAGACGAGAAAAAACTACGCCAATTTTCTCTTAATGAAGGCAAGAATTTTGTTGTTTTGAGCCTTAAGGGCAGCGATGTCTTGGGTCAGCGTATCGATTTGCTTTTGGAGGGCTGTAATTTCTGCTGAAGAATCGACAGTCGGCAATGCGGTGGGTGCTGCGGCTGGAGCGGCCTGTTGAGGTCGGGCCTTGCGAGCTTTGGCCATGGCGCCTTTGATGGCACCAATGAGTTCTTTTTGTTCAAAAGGCTTTTCAATAAATTCAAAAAACTCAAAGGGTTCTTGAATTTTTTCGGTGAGTTCTTCACGGCGGCCCGACATCATAACGAGCGGAATGCTTTGAAACTCAGGCTGGGTTTGAATTTCTTGATAGACTTCGTAGCCACTCATGCGGGGTAGTAAAAAGTCCAACATAATGAGGTTGGGCTTTTGAGCGCGAATGGCATCTATTCCTTCAATGCCATCTTTGGCTTCGATTACTTCAAAATTGCCTTTGGGTAGCATGTCCCTTACACGCGCGCGAATGACTCGGCTGTCATCAATTACTAAAATTTTATGGCTGGCCACGACGGACTCCTTTAACTGGCAAAGTGAAACTAACTGGCAAAGTGAAAAAAGGTTTGTGCCCTGTGCTTAATCGCTTTGGCTTTGCGCACTACCTTATTTGCTTGAGATAGCCGCTTAGTTTAAAGTTGCCCAGATTAGAGGTAGGAGAGAACAAGGGATGAGGGATGACGGATGAGGGCTGAATGGTAAAGGGCAGAGCGCTGTGACTGAGCAGCGGTGTGAATTCAGCGTAATTCGGCATTAAACTAAAAGTAATTCGACAAGTAATTTAAAAGTAATTCAGTCAGTCAGTTTAGCGATCGCACTCCTTTTGCCCCTTCTTTGGATCCTATGTCTATTCCTTCTAGTCAGCCGGTGAAGTCGCCTCAGAAACGTCCTGAAATTATTGCGATGCCTGAGTGGCTCAGACGTCCGATTGGTAAGGCGAGCGAGCTGTCAGCAGTGCAAAAGGTGATTAAGCAAAGGCACATTCATACCATTTGCGAGGAAGGACGCTGCCCAAATCGAGGGGAATGCTACGCCAACCAAACCGCGACTTTTTTGCTGATGGGGCCAACTTGTACCCGCAGTTGTGGGTTTTGTCAGGTAGATAAAGGACACTCGCCGATGCCGCTAGACCCAGAAGAGCCTCAAAAGGTCGCTGAGTCGGTATCGCTGCTAGGATTGCGCTATGTGGTGCTCACAGCGGTTGCTCGGGATGATTTGGCCGATGGGGGGGCTAGCTGGTTTGTACAGACGATGGATGCGATTCGAGATCGCAATCCCGATACGCAAATTGAGGTGCTGACGCCTGATTTTTGGAGTGGGCTAGATGCTGAGGTGCAGCAGCGACTGAGAATAGAAACAGTGGTGAGGGCCAAGCCCGCTTGCTTTAACCACAATGTAGAGACGGTGAAGCGTTTGCAGGGACCGGTACGGCGAGGGGCTAAGTATGAGCGATCGCTCGATGTCCTGCGCTATGTAAAAGCGGTTGACTGTTCGGTGCCAACTAAGTCTGGCCTGATGGTGGGCCATGGTGAAACAAAGGCAGAACTGATAGAAGCTATGGAAGATCTGCGGAAAGTCGCGTGCGATCGCCTGACTATTGGCCAGTATATGCGGCCCTCACTAGCGCATTTGCCAGTGCAAAAGTACTGGACGCCTGAAGAATTTGATGAGCTCGGTGCGATCGCTCAAGACCTAGGGTTTGCGCATGTGCGCTCTGGCCCGTTAGTCCGTAGCTCGTACCATGCAGGCGAAGAACCTTGATCAATATGACGATCAATTGACCAAGGCTGAATCCAAAGCTGAATCCAATGCTTGGGCGGTCAAATCTCGCCATTCATGCACAGCAAAGGGCGGTACTACTAACTCAGCAATACCGCCATCGGCCAAAGGAATTTCTACCTGCAAAGGAATATCGCCCGATAGCGCCTTCATCACCTCAAGCATGTCGTACTGCGCTGCGTTTTCAGGCAGTGACTGAGTTTGCGAATCTAACGCTGGCCTTGCCTGCCATTGAGCGCTAGCGCCCGTAGCAATTGTGAGCGGCTTTTGAGCGTTTACAGCAGCTAGGCCAGGAAAGCCAACCAACCGCAGATACAGGCCCTGTAACTCATTTTCCTGATAGCGTTTGAATAAAATCACCTGCCACGATCGGTCGCGCCTGTCCCGCAGGCTTTGTTTAGATCGAAACGTCGTTTGCCCAGGCCGTTCGTGATAGGTATGAATAGAGGCCAGGGGCATTGCAGAAGCCGCAGGCATCAATATAAAAAGGGGCAGAGCCAGTAGGCACAGCAGTAACCCAAGGGTGATTCGTTTTAATATTCCTTTGAATATTTCTTTGAATAACAAGGGCCGGTGCTGCATCATCCGTCCATGTATCATCATCATCATCAATCCATATATCACAAGAGATATCAAAAGAGGGCTGCACTTAGTGTACAGCCCTCTTTTATGTCAGCAGTATTCAGTTGCAAACTTTACCGCTATAGCTGTCTCATTTTGTTAAGCACGGCGCGGTAGCCATTGGCTTCTCCTTCCGCCAAATAGCGCTCAGCGGCGATTTGCAAGTCATCTTGAGCAGCAGAGCTATCGCCAATTGCGATTAAAGACAATCCGCGATAGTAGTAAACGTCAGCGCTAGCAGCCGAATTTTGCCGAATGATATAGGAGAAATCTTGGTAGGCGCTGTGTGCATCGCCCGATTCGTAAAGCGCTCGGCCCCTAGCAGCATAGGCGGCGGCATTGTTGTTGTTTAGTTCGATGGCATAGGTGTAGTCAGAAATAGCCGCTGGGAGATTGCCGTAAATAGCATAGGCATCGGCGCGACCTTTATAAATACCTTCATCAATGGGGTTCAGGCTAAGGGCGCTGTCAAAATCGGCGATCGCCTCAGCAATATTGTTGTTGTTGAGGCGAGCCTTGGCCCTTTGCTCGTAAGCCGCGCTCGAATAAGCGTCTAGCTCAATGACCCGATTGAAGTCGGCGATCGCCGCGCTACTGTTTCCCTGAGCGCTATACAGACTACCTCGGGTCATATAAGCCTCTACCGAGTCAGGCTGACGCGTCAGCACCGTGTTGATGTCGGCTAGCGCATCGTTAGGACGGCCCAGCGCAGCATAGATATGGCTACGGTTGTAAAAGGCTTCTACACTATCAGAATTGATGTCGATTGCTCTATTGATATCTTTAAGCGCCGCCGAGAAGGTGCCTAAGTGGTAGTAGGCCACTGCACGGTTAAGAAAGGCCGAAGCGTATTTATCGCTGTTGTTAATAGCAATGGTGAGATGCGTGATTGCGGTGTTGTATTCTCTGAGTTCAATCAAGGCCGCACCTCGGCGTACATGAGCAGGTGCATACTTTGGATCGAGGCTAAGTGCGCGATCATAGTGAACCAAGGCGCCTTCGTAGTTGCCTACGGCAGCTTCTGCCAAGCCCCAGTAGTTGTAGGCTGCAATATACTCGGGGTTGAGCGTAACTGCCTGCTCAAAATTTTCCATCGCCGCTGCAAATTCACCCATTTGATAAAACAGCGCCCCTTTAGCAAAGTAGGCGAGCGCATAGTCAGGGCTTACTGTTGTGGCCATCACATAGTCGCTCATTGCGGCGGTTGGGTCGCCCAGTTTTAGCTTTGCGGCGGCTCTAAAAACATAGGCAGCAGCATAGTTGGCATCGGCTGCAATGGCTGCATCAAAGTGGGCGATCGCGCGTTCATATGCGCCCTCTTTGTAGTCGCGCACACCCTTGTCGTAAGACACCACCGAAGGAGCCGTTGTCGGTTCTATTTCAATCTCTAAATCCGGCAGTACTTGGGGTTCCTCTTGCGCCTCTATCTGAAGATTCTCAAGATCTACCGGAAAGCTACCAGACGGTTCTAATCTAGCAGGAGAGAGCATGGGCGGCTCTTCTGCGGTGGTCAGCCCCAGATTGGGATCGGTATTAAAGATAGGCAAAATGACAGCATCGAAAGACTCTTCAGCGCTCAGCGGTATCATCCGCGCTGTATTGTTCGCTTGCGCCGAAGGGGTGCCAACAGGACTGCTGAGAATGCCACCCATGAGTGTGGTGATACCTAAAATTGTAAGGCCGCTGCGATTCATGACTGTCTTTACCAAAACGTTTGCTTGCATAGCTGAGTGAGCGCTTTTTGAAGATTGTGTATTGTGAAGTAGGCGCAACTTGCAAGCCTAGATTGCCCATCTCAGTTATGAAATATGTTGACAAAATAGATGATCTTTGTAGGTGGAATTTCTAGTGCGCAACTTACGGCAATTGAGTCAACAGTTCAGTGACTTTTTTCAAGGCCACTTTCAGGGCCGTTTTCCGAATCGTAGTGCGACAAGGCACCCAAAGAGCGGCTCCACAGCAGAATGGTTTTTGCCCTTTCTTAAGCTAGCGGCGGCGAATACGGCTTCTAACTTAATGGTGCCGCTGGCAGGGCTGATAGATACTGCCTTTTTAGGTCATTTAGAAGATATTCGCTACCTCAATGGGGTGGCGCTAGCGGCAATTATTTTCAATGTGATCTATTGGAGTTTTAACTTTTTTCGGATGGGGACGACTGGGCCGACGGCTCAGGCGCTTGGCCAGGCGCAGCAGCGCAATGACGAAACTGAAGTATGGCTAATTTTGTTTCGGAATTTTCTGTTGGCGTTGGGCGTTGGGTTGGGGGTGTGGCTTATGAGAGATGCGATCGCCAACCTTAGCTTTTCGCTATTGCAGGCAAGTCCGTCGGTCAAACTGGCAGCGCTGGACTTTTATCACGGGCGAATACTGGGCGCACCCGCTGTGCTGGTGAACTTTGTGTTGCTGGGGTGGTTGCTAGGGCGAAGCCAAGGAAAGCAGGTGCTGGCGCTAGCAGTGGTGGGTAACTGTAGCAATATTGTCTTGGACTATTGGTTTATTCAGATATTGGGCTGGCGGAGCTACGGCGCAGGGCTCGCGACTGCACTCAGCCAGTACTTAATGCTGGCAGTCGGCTTGGGCCTGATATTGGCCGGCGGGGTGCCTTGGCATTTATGGCCAAAAATAAAATCGCAGTTATGGCGGCCAGCCGAGCTGAGGGCCTTGTTTGGCCTGAACTTTGACATTTTAGTGCGGACGTTTGCAATCGTGATATCTATGTCGTTATTTACCAACTTCAGCTCGGGTATGGGCGATACCGTGCTAGGCGTAAACACGCTGCTATTGCAAATTGTGCTGATGTCGGCGCACTTTATGGATGGCGTTGCGCTGGCGGTAGAAAGCTATGCTGGCAACTTTTATGGGCGGCGGGCTTGGAATGATTTGTCCCGGCTGCTGCTGCTGGGTGCGGCAGGTAGTGTGATATTGGGAGTAGCGATCGCCCTGACAGTTGTCATGTGGCCCAAGTCGTTGTTTGGCTTGCTCACCAGTCACCGCAGTTTGCTCAGTCAGGTACCGCAATATGCGGTTTGGCTGATTCCAGTGTTGGGGTTAGGGGGGGCTGCTTTCACTTTAGATGGCTATTTTTTAGGACTCACCGCTGGGCGAACATTACGCAATGCAACGCTTTTGGCTGCGTTCGTTGGCTTTTTACCGCTAGCGCTGATTGCTAGCAACCTCCAAAGCCCTCACTTACTGTGGCTAGCTTTAGCTGGGCTCATGGCAATGCGAGTGGTTACTTTAGCTGGGCAGGTGCCAAAAACCCTACAAGGCCGATAGAAAAGCACCTAAAAAAATCCAAAAAAAAACGATGACTGCCAAAGGCGTCATCGTTGGTGGTCGTTAGTCATCGTTGGCAGTGAGTTGATTACCCAATCTCGCTCTCGGACTGGCTAGCCAAATATCTGGCCAATATTATTTGTTGATCTATTTTTTGATCTCTTTGGCCATATTGCGGAACATATCCATGTCGCTACCGGCTGGCTTACGACGTGGCTTTGCTGCAGAAGCTGGCGCTGGGCTACTAGACGCGCTACTAGACGCGCTAGAAGCTGGCGTACTTATCGTTGCAAAGGAAGATTGATTCGAAGTAAAACCGCCGTTATTGTCAGCAATCTCAGCTGCGGACATGGCAGAGATTTGACGAACGCTCTCTAGATGCTTCTCTTCTCCCTTCTTTTTGGCAAAGGTTCGTTTGACTGTCTTGGCAGAGCGCATGTATTCGATGTTGCCAAAGCTCTTGGCGTCATCGTCATTGAGGTAAAAAGCTTGCTTCGGTGCCGTATCGTCTTTGGGTGCGCCTTTACCAAAGATGAATTCCAAAATTCCCATCGTTCTCCTAACTAATCGCTGAATGAACCATATATTTATCTATATTAACTTTCATTTACTTTATTAGAAAGCTAATTTTGTGAGAAGTTTGATCAAACTTTGATTAAAAGAAGAAAAACGAACTGTTTTCAGGGCAGCTGATTGTGACTTGTGAGTCCAGACTTGTGAGTCCAGACTTGTGAGTCCAGACTTGTGAGTCCAGACTTGTGAGTCCAAGGGCTGGGTTTTCTTCAAATAACTAGAGTTTGTAGCTAGAGTTTGCGTTGATACTCTTCGAGTAAATCGATTAGGTTCACCTGACACTGCATGGGGAGAAGATCTGAGAGTGGCAGGGTTTTGCGTCCGCCGCCGAGTTTGATAGGAATGTCTCTAAGCACTTGAATAACGCCCTCTTCAGAAATTTTGTTGGCACTTACCATGGGCAAGAGCCTTTCAGCGAGAGGGGTATGGAGGTTGGCAACGCCTAAATATAAATGCCATTTGGCGATGTCCATATAGATGTTTTCGCCAATTTCGGCTGCGAGGGCTTCCAAGGTTTCTGCCGAGGCTGATGATGCCATGCTGCTATCCTCCGTAATTTGGTTTTTTAGTTAGAAAAATGGAGCTGATACTGCCAGATTTACAGGGATGGCCAAGGAACTGTCTACTATCTAAAGGGCTGTTCTAAAGGGCTGTTTAGAGTAGGCAGCGGGTTACTTACCTATGTCTATTTCTTTGGGAGAGTAGTCGGCGATCGCAAACACATAAATCGCATGAACGACCAAAATGCCCAGCATCGTAAATGTGACGGTTTTAGCAAGCGGCAAAGAGCCGGGGTTGATAGTGTTAAAAAACCAGATGCTGGAGTTTACCAGTGCGAACCCGGCAACATGCACCGCAAAATTGATGCGATCTTCGAGCCTTTTTAGAGGTGGGTCGTTAGCGGGGTCGGGCTGGCGCGGCCACTTTGGAGGCATAAGAGAATTCTTGAGAAAAACGATGTTTTTTCATTGTAAGGGGAATCGCTGACAGGCGTGGAGGATTCTAATGGGGATTCTATTCGAGGGTCTAATCGGGCTTATGCCAATGGCCAGACTTGCCGCCAATTTTTTCCAGCAGCTGAATGTTGCTAATCTGCATTGTTTTTTCGAGGGCTTTTGCCATGTCATATAAGGTAAGAGCCGCGACAGACACAGCAGTGAGCGCCTCCATTTCTACACCAGTTTCGGACTTGGTTTTGACAATTGCCTGAATCCGGTAGCCCGGTAAGGTTGCATCGGGTTCTAGGATGACCTCAATTTTTTTGAGCGGTAGGGGATGGCATAGCGGGATGAGCTGCGCAGTTTGCTTTGCGGCCATAATGCCTGCGAGTCTGGCGGTGCCGATGACATCGCCCTTCGGTACGTTGCCTGCCTGGATGGCGGCTAGCGTTTCGGGCTGCATGATAACGGTACCGATAGCGATCGCCTGTCGAACTGTCACGTCTTTCGCCGAAACATCCACCATTTGAGCTTGGCCCTGACTGTCTAGGTGGGTGAGTGCTAGGTGAGGGAGCGACTCAGCGGGGTTGCCAGTAGTACTCATAAAAAAAATGTTATCTGAGGTGAAGTATTTTTTGAGATGCACACACAAGTAGTGTGTTAATATTAAAGCCCCGTAAGGGACTACGCGGGCCTGTAGCTCAGTGGACTAGAGCACGTGGCTACGGACTACGGTGTCGGGAGTTCGAATCTCTCCAGGCTCGCTTAAAAAAGGACGTTGTACAAGCTATGTACAACGTCCTTTTTTCATGGGTATTGTTCAAATAGATAGCTTTAACGTTGGATACTATTGGATTCAGGAGATATCGTTTCCCTAACCAACGCTTCAACGCTTCATGCTTCCAACCAGCCTAGCTTTTGATGGCATATACATCTCTGCCGCCGTTGAGCGCAAAGCGGATTGAGTGGGGGAGATCTTTACTAGAGTGGGTGATGAAGATGATCAGGCCCAGTAGGGTCATACAGCCCGCTAAGGCAAAGACAAGACTGTAGCTGCCGCTAAGGTCGGCAATGCGACCCATGACGGGGCCAGCTAAAGCAATGCCCAAGTCAAAACCGGTGAGACAGAGGCCAAAAGTAATCCCCCGCTGACCAGGGCGGGATCGATCGGTCATGAGAGCGGAGATGATGGGAATGGTTGTACCGCTGCCTGCACCCTGAAAGGCTCCGGAGAGCAGTAGCATTTGAGGGCTATTGCTGAAGCACAGGGTCACCATTGATAGCGTGTAGAAAATGAGTCCCAAACTGATAAAACGGCCTCGTCCGAGCTGATCGCTAGCAGTGCCCGTAAAAGTTCGGATAGAGAAGGACGCTACCGCACTCACTGTAAAGACTAGACCAATATTAATATCCCAGCCCATTTCGGTCACATACAGTGGCATAAAGGTCACCATAGATCCAAATGCCGTGCCGACCATGAAGAGTATGAGCGCAGGAATACGAATAGGCGGAGTGAATAGCAATCGCCAGAACAGTGGCTTTTTGGGAGGGTTTGCTGATTCATTGACGAATTCATTGACTGAGTGACTAATGGAATCAGAAGAAGGGATGAGATTGGGCGAAGACGCATTATTAACCGCATGATCAACCGGCGGACGCGGAGGCTCCTGGCTCATCAGCACTAGGAGCGCGCCCACCGATCCCATGGCGGTCATGGTGAGAAATGCCAGCGTAAAGCTGCTGCTCAAATAGCCGCCTAGCGCAGGCCCCATAGCCATTCCCGTAGGGCCGGCTAAACTCATAAAACTAATCAGTTCACCGCGATTTTGAGGCGGGGCCATATCGGCTACAGCTGCGGTATAAGCGGTCGAAAAAGCCGCTACGCTCAGGCCATGAAAGGCACGAACAAATGCCAACAAAAGCACTGATGAGTTGATTACCCAACCGAAGATAGGCAGCGTTAGGGATTGCGTAGGGACTTGACCCGCAGCCAAGTAAAAAACAGGTGCCAGGGCAATTACACTAAGACCAATGATCAGCGCAGGTTTGCGGCCTTTTTTGTCTGTGAATACAGACATTTTGGGCCTAAACAAGAGCAGCCCAGCGGCAAAAGAGGCCATTACCCAGCCCACTTCGCTGTTGCTAGCCTCAAAGCTTTTGATGTATAGCGTGAGGTTGGGCAGTATGCCCGCAAGTCCGCCCCAAAAGCAAAGAGAGGCTCCAAAAAAGATGATTAGGTTACGCCTTAGCGCTGGCTCGAATGTTAAAAAAAGTCTCACGGGATGTCTCTCAACAAGAAATAAAAATGCTTGATAGCGCAGGCACCTTGCGGGAGGACGGCCTTGAAAGAACAGCCATATTTGATGTCACTGGTCAGTATCGCTATCAGCTAGGGCGACGCTGGCGATCGCACGGCCCTACGGTGGTGTTTATAATGCTCAATCCCAGTCGTGCGGATGCTATCTGCGATGATCCGACGCTCAGGGCGTGCATGCAGTTTGCTCAGCGTTGGGAGTATGCTGCGCTGACGGTCGTTAATTTGTTTGGCTACCGTACGCCGTACCCCAATGAGTTGAAGCGGGTAATCGATCCAGTTGGGCCTGACAATGATCACTATGTAATGGAGGCGGTCGGTAGGGCGCAGCGGGTGGTTTTAGCTTGGGGAAACGGGGGTGCGCTACAAAGGCGCGATCGCACGATTCTCAATAGCCTAAAATCTTACCAGGCCAAGCTTAGCTACCTGCGGCTTAACCGGTCAGGCCAACCTTGCCATCCGCTATACGTAAAGCGGGATACGCCACTGAGCCTCTATCCTAGCGATACTATCCCAGCGATACCCACTGACTCGGAGAATGCGACGAACTATCCGCGACCCTGCCAGATTCGCCCGCAACCGTTGTCAGCACCCAGTGCCGGATCAGTGCGTTGACTTCGGTCGGCGCATCGTCGTGAGGGCAGTGGCCTGCATTGAGATGGTGCTCTTCTAGAGCGGTGTAATGCTTTTGAAACAAAGCACCGCGAGCATAGGTATCCATCCAGGGATCGGCATCGCCCCAAATCAGTAAAAGAGGGCACCTCATCTGGCTCAGCAGCGTATCAACATATTCGCCTCGCTCAGCTTTGAACAGCGCAGCAAAGGCAGCCGGTGCTTCAGGATCAGTGGCGGGCCGATAAATGTCTTCAATGAGCTGATCGGTCACTTCCGACTTATTCACATACACCTGCTCTAGGGTTTTGCGAATGTAGGCGCGGTTGCGCACGAATTGAAAAATGACCCAGCTAGGCACCGGTGAGAGAACAACAGTTTTAATGAGCTGCGCGATCGCTGCTTGAAAAGGATTTTGGGTCGATTCGGTTTGCTGCTCGCTAAAAGAACCGACACCATTGAGCATACCAACCCCCACCACGGCATCTGAACGAGTAGCCCCGGCAAATAGGCTGCTATAGCCGCCGATAGAGTTACCCACCACCACCGCAGGACGGCCAATAACATCTGTAATAAATTCAGCAATTTGATCGCGCCACAGCGCTGAACTGTAGCCGCTACTCGGCTTGGAAGATCGGCCAAACCCCACAAGATCTAGCGCATACACCTCAAAATCGGCTTGCAGTTCGGCAATATTTTTGCGCCAGTGGTCAGTAGAAGCCCCAAAGCCGTGAATGAACAGCAGAGGTGGCCTTTGGTTGCGAGCCGGCTCGGTTAGGATCTCAGGATTATTAGGATTGTCAAGCTTATTCGAATGGTCAAGCTTGTCAGTGACTTCGGATATTGCAGTGGCGCTGCCTGCTTGCACGTAATGCACACGATAGCCGCGCCACTGCCAGTAAGCTCCGTTAGCAGCGGCGGGTACGACGGGGAGAGCCGTTGGACTGGCGGTAGCGATCATATCAATTGTGAAGAAAAGTAAACATCTCCTGCTAGTCTATCGCGGCTAGCTAGGCGCATCACGACAAAAAAGGGATACATAAACGGTTTTTAAGGTATAAATTGCTATCGATAGGCGGCTGACCTCGCTAAAGTATTAGGTAAAAAAGATGACGCTATCGCCCTGGCGATCTAAAAAAAGCCGCTCGAAAGTGACTGGATTTGAACGATTGATGGCCGCGATCGCTCTCCTCAATTTGATCCTTGTCCTACTGGACATGAGCTACATTCGCTTTCGCGACTTGTATTTCCAAGTGGCTCCTGCGGCTACGGTTTGGTACGGCGAGCGGTTCAAAGGCATCGAGCCTGAGCGCACCACCGTTGAATACCTCTCTTTAGTGGCTGCTTTAGAACAAGAAATCGCCGACCGTCCGAGCGCCGATCTAACCCGCCCTGCCGTCACCAACCTGCTTGAGCAGCTGCGAGCCCAAAGCATCACCTTGATCGACGAAAACCCCTTTGCAGTCGCCGGGAAATCTGGCACGTTAGAGCGAATTAAGAACCTGATGCGCGATCGCATGATGGATACCTCTGCCAAACAAGCCTTCAGCCAGTTTTGGGACAGCCCAAATTTGAGTGCGGCGAGTGTCCGTGAAGAACTCGCCTTCTTCGACGAGCAAATCCGGCCGCTGATGGAAACCAATTACTTTCGAGGTATCAGCGAGAGCGGCTATCCTATCGATCAATTTTGGCTAATCGATATTTGGTTTATGGCGCTGTTTGCCGCTGAATTTTTGGCGCGTACCTACGTGATGAGTCGCCGCTATCCCAGCACCACCTGGTTAGATGCCATGCTGTGGCGCATCTACGATGTCCCTTTATTCATCGGATTTTGGCGTTGGTTAAGGGTCATTCCTGTCACCATCAGACTGCATCAGGCAAAACTGATTAATTTAGAACCCGCTCGCAATCGTATCAGCAGAGCACTCGTGAGCCAGTTTGCGGTAGAGCTGACTGAAATTGTGCTGCTGCGGGGGATCGATCAGCTACAGCGAGTGGTGCAAGAGGGCGATGTGAGACAAATGCTAAAAGCCGCTAGCAAGCGTCGGTATGTGGACATCAACGGTGTAGATGAGGTTCAAACCATCGCCAAGCATCTGTCAGACCTCTTGGTATATCAGGTTTTACCCAAAACTAAACCTGAACTAGACGCCCTCTTGCAACACAGCGTAGTTGGGGCATTGCAGCAGGCACCCGCCTACCAAGGACTCAAGTTCATGCCAGGATTCGATGGCCTCTCGGCGCAAATTTCGCATCAGGTCGTATCAGAGCTGTCTAAAACGCTGACGACTACCCTGCAAGAAGCCTTAGCTGATGAAAAAGGCGCAGCGCTCACCAGTCGGCTAATCGCCAGCTTCACGGAGCATCTGCAAGCGGCCATACAGAACGCCGACACGCTCGATGAAGTTCGTAGCCTGATTGTCGATTTGCTAGAAGAAATCAAAATTAACTATGTAGAAGGCATTGCGGCTGAAGATGTCGATCAAATGCAGGCGACGCGCTATCGGCTGTACGGTGCAACGCAGCGCAGCCGTTAGGCACAGGTAGAAAAAATCAGAACTGATTAGATTGGGATCACATGCGCTAGACTTGTTAACACAGAAAGCAATGACGCTTTTGGGTCAATCCGCCATGGGTCAGCCCAAGGTAGCAGCTAACTGCTTCAAAGATTAGGATGCTTGAATAAAATGCTCTTGGGCATAGCATTCCAGCAAATCCTGGGCTTTGAACCTAACTCGTCTAGTCTCTTTGGACTACAGCGAAAAGTGGGAGCTTTAAAAGAGCCCGCTTTTTTTATTGGGCGAACTCAATGACCCGCCAACAAGCACTTCTAAGTACTTCAACAGCACTCTAACAGCACTCCACAGCATGCTATGACACATCCTTTGGTTCCTCAGGTAATTGAGCTGGCGACTCCGGTGGCGAGTGGCATTGGCTTGGAGATTGTAGATGCGGTATTTCAGACCAATCAAAGCCCGCCTGTGCTGCGCATAGATGTCCGCAACCTAAATCAGGAAGATACGGGACTAGATGACTGTGAGCGCCTGAGCAGCGCCCTCACCGAAGTACTAGACGAATCGGACATTATTCCAGATGCCTATGTGCTTGAGGTGTCGAGCCCAGGTGTTTCGGATGTGCTGACAGGCGATCGCGACTTTGCAGTGTTCAAAGGGTTTCCCGTTGAAGTGCAGCTCAGCGAAGTTTACAAAAAAAAGCAGCTGTGGAAAGGGTCTCTCGTCGGCCGCGATGAGACCAAAGTATCCCTCAACCTAAAGGGCCGACTACTGGCTATTCCCAGAGAACTGGTGCAATCAGTACAGCTCAGCAGCGAAGAAGACATGTAATCCCAGCTTTTTGCTTTTTTCTTAACCTTTAATTTTCAATCTTTCAGCTATTCATTCTAAAAAAAGAGAGGTCACGCCTATGTCTATGGTGAGTTTGCCGGGTTTACAAGCAATGGTTGATGGCATCAGCCTAGAGCGCAACCTGCCAAAAACAGCGGTAGAGATGGCGCTGCAAGAAGCATTGCTAAAAGGCTATGAGCGCTATCGTCGCACCCAGCGCATTGACAGCAGCCAGTTTGACGAAGAGTACTTTGACAACTTTTACGTAGAGCTAGATGTTGAAGACGAAGGCTTTCGCGTGCTTGCCAACAAAACCATCGTTGAAACCGTCGAAAACTCAGACCATCAAATCGGCCTGAAAGAAGTTCAAGAGGTCGCCCCAGAGGCCCTAGCTGGCGACACCGTGGTGCTAGATGTAACGCCTGAGCAAAGCGACTTTGGCCGAATGGCTGCAATTCAAACCAAGCAGGTGCTAGCCCAAAAGCTACGAGACCAACAACGCCGCCTCATCCAAGAAGAATTTCAGGATTTAGAAGGCTCCATTTTGAATGCCAGAGTGCTCCGATTTGAGCGGCAGTCAGTGATTATGGCCGTCAGCAGTGGACTAGGGCAGCCCGACACCGAAGCCGAGTTGCTCAAGCGCGATCAGCTACCCAACGACAACTATCGGGCTAATGCCACCTTCCGAGTCGCCCTCAAAAGAGTGTCAGAAGGATCTCACCGAGGCCCTCAGCTATTGGTTTCTAGAGCCGATGCCAGCCTAGTCGTGGAGCTATTTTCTAACGAAGTTCCTGAGATTGAAGATGAAGTCGTGCGGATTGTGGCCGTTGCTCGTGAGGCCAACCCCCCTTCCCGTTCGGTGGGCCCGCGCACTAAGATCGCAGTAGATACCGTAGAGAGTGACGTAGATCCTGTAGGGGCCTGTATTGGTGCGCGAGGTTCACGCATTCAGGTCGTCGTCAATGAGCTACGCGGCGAAAAAATTGATGTCATTCGTTGGTCTCCCGATCCTTCCACTTATATTTCTAATGCGTTGAGTCCAGCGCGCGTTGACGAAGTACGGTTAATGGATCCTGAAGGGCGACAAGCGCATGTGCTCGTGCCCGAAGATCAGCTCAGCCTAGCGATTGGCAAGGAAGGACAAAACGTTCGGCTAGCGGCCAGACTCACCGGCTGGAAAATAGACATCAAAGACTCAGCCAAGTATGACTATGACGCTGAGAATGAAAAAGCGGCTGAAATCGCAGAAACCCGACGAATTGCAGCAGAAGCTGCTGAAAGAGCCGCCGCTGAAGAAGCCGCTGAAATTGCCGAAGCCGAAGAATGGAAAGCTAAGGCCAGAGCAGCGGCTGAGGCTAGGGCGGCTGCCGAAGCTGAAGCGGCGGCCTTAGCCGCTGAAAGCGCACCCCCCGAAGAGATAGAAGAGGATGACGACGAGCCGACGCCGGAGGAGATCGCTGAAGCTGAAGAATGGAGGGCCAAGGCCAGAGCAGCGGCTGAAGCCAAAGCCGCCGCCGCTAAAAAGGCTAAGTAGCCTACTTTATAGCTGTTGAAACACGACTCACCAACATGCCAGAAAAAAATCATCGGCTATGTATTAGCTGTCGAACAGTGGTTCATCGAGATCGGCTTTGGCGAATTGTTCGCACCTTTCCTGATCATCAGATTCAGCTAGATTCGGGTATGGGCCGTTCGGCCTATGTCTGTCCGAGTATGGAATGCATTCAATTAGCGCAAAAGAAAAATCGTTTAGGCCGGGTGCTGCGATCGCCTATCCCGGCAGAACTCTTCCATCAGCTAGAGAGTCGTTTACTCAAAAACGTTGAAAATAGATAAGCTAAAATCACACGCGCACCAAACATCGCCGACGGTATATATCCAAGGCTATATATCTATGTTAAGGGTGGTCATTAATTGCCGCTTTACTCTATCCTTAAGAGTCAAGGCTTTAACTCTAGTGATCAAACACTTAACCCAGCCAAATTTAAGATATGGATCATAAACATGGGTCAAACCCATGGAATAAGCATCATGCTTAAAACGCCATACTTAAAACATTGGGATGAGAACAGACAAGAACACTGGTGGGATGAAAACACTGGTTAGAACACTAGGAGCCAAGCGTGTTGAGTCAATAAGGGCAAAAAGTCTTATGTAACACACATTTAAGTTAGTCAGGTTTAAGAGGAAAAGGATGAACAAGGGCAAAATAAGAATCTACGAGCTATCTAAGGAGTTGGAACTAGAAAACAGAGACATACTGGCTATCTGCGAAAAGCTAGATATTGCTGTAAAAAGCCACAGCAGCACCATCTCAGAAGAAGAAGCTAATCGCATTAGAGGCGTTGCTAAAAGCGCCGACTATTCGTCTAGCCCCGCTAAGGCAATTGCACCCAAAGCTAGACCCTCCCGTCCGCCTTCTCCTGGTACCAAACCTATTACTAAGCCCGTCCGCCCTCGTGAACAGCAAATTTTAGAAATTCGTCGCTATCCTCGGGCAGCCACACCGCCCGAAGAAGTGAGCCCAGCTGCTGCGCCACCTGCTACTGCAATGGCCCCCACAGCACCAGCAAATAAGCCCGCCATGCCACCCACAAGTCCAGATGGCAGAAAATCATCGGGTAATGGTGATGGTGAAGCTAGTCTGACTGCTAGCGGTGTAGCTGATAAATTCAATGTCAGTAGCAACAGCGCCCCTAGCGCTAGTAGCCCTGTTACCTTAGCAGGACCGCCTGCTCGGCCTTCAGCGACTCGTCCAGCTGCTCAGATCAGCAATGCCGTTGTTGCCAAGCCAGCGGCGGCTAGCCCGGTCGAAATTACGCCGGTTCGCGAACCGGTGAAGCCCGCTATTGTGCGTCAGCCTGAGAAAATCGTTACGACTTCTGGCGCAACGCGTCCAGGGCAGCTGAAGCCCAGATTAGTGGAGCCGCCTTCTCGCCCTACCACACCTTCGGGCAGAGCTGCTGCAGGCAGAAGCGAGGGGGAATCTAGCTCAGATGACGCCAATCGCGCCGCGAAGCCTGTACTAAAACGCGATCGCTCAGCTGGCAGTGAAAGACCCACTGAAGGAAGAGAGCGTCCTGCCCGGCCTTCGCCTGGAGGCTCCGCTGCACCGCCAGCACCGGCCAAGCAGGTAACTGAACTACGACGTCCTCCTTCACGGACTGAAGCCCTTGAAAGTAGCAGCGCCGACTCGGATGATGGTGATGATGATGGCGCATTCTCCGATCCTTCTCTAGAGCTGCGACGCCCGACACCGCCGCGTCCGCCTAAGCGCCGGGATCGACCGGAGGGTGACGAAGAAGAAGAAGAAATGCGGCCCAAAAAGGTTGCTAAAACCAAGCGTCAGCGCGTCATCGTTGAGGATGACGAAGACTTTGATGACCTGGAATCGAATAGTGCTGAGGTTTCACTGGCGCAGATTTCTCTGTCGCTGATGCGTCCGCCTAAGCCTAAAGGGCAGCGACAAGCGAAGCCAGCGCCCACCACCAAAAAGACAAAGACGCGATCGCCTTCCCGGCGAGAGCGGCGTGAACGTCGCCAGGAGGTCGCTCCTGAAAAGCCGGAAATGATTGTTCTCACTGGCGGGATCAGTGTTCATGATCTAGCCGATCAGCTGGCAGTCCCTCAGACCGAGATTATCAAGCTGCTCTTCTTTAAAGGCATCGCGACCAACGTTAACCAAACGCTGGATATGCCCACCGCTGAAATGGTGGCCGAAGAGTTTGGCGTAGAGTCTGTTACCGCCGAAGAAGCGCCAGAAGCTCGGAAGGTCACCACAATGGTGGGCGCAGAAGATGCTGATGCCCTACAGCCAAGGCCTCCTGTCGTTACGATCATGGGCCATGTTGACCATGGTAAAACCAGCCTGCTTGACTACATTCGCCAGGCAAAAGTCACTGAAGGTGAGGCGGGCGGCATTACGCAGCATATTGGTGCGTATCATGTTGACCTCCAGTCGAATCCATATAGCGATCGCAAGTCTGGCCAAATTGTGTTTTTAGACACGCCAGGTCACGAAGCATTTACCGCTATGCGAGCACGAGGCACCCGAGTCACAGACATCGCCATTTTGGTGGTGGCCGCTGATGACGGTGTGCGACCTCAGACGATTGAGGCGATTAGCCATGCCAAGGCAGCAGGTGTGCCGATTGTGGTTGCCATCAACAAAATCGACAAAGAAGCGGCCAACCCCGACCGGGTGAAGCAAGAGCTGATGGAATACGAGCTGGTGCCTGAGGAGTACGGCGGCGATACGATTATGGTGCCCGTCAGTGCGATTACTGGCGAGAACGTAGACACCATCTTAGAAATGCTGCTGCTGGTTTCTGAAGTGGAAGATTTGCAGGCGAATCCCGATAGGCTCGCTCGCGGAACCGTAATCGAAGCGCATTTAGACAAGGCTAGAGGCCCAGTCGCCACGCTGTTGGTTCAAAACGGAACACTCAAGATTGGTGATGCCTTTGCGGCAGGCCCTGTATTTGGCCGAGTTAAGGCAATGGTAGATGACCGGGGCAACCGTTCCCTACAAGCTACGCCGTCTTTTGCAGTCGAAGTCCTGGGCTTGAACGATGTGCCCCCAGCAGGCGAAGAGTTCGAGGTGTACAGCGAAGAGCGGGATGCCAGAGCTGCTGCTGACCGAAAGGCCATTGAACAGCGTCAGTCTCGCTTGCAGCAAACGATGGCGTCGCGTCGCGTTACGCTGAACTCTTTGTCAGAGCAGGCGAAAGAGGGCGATCTCAAGGAACTGAATCTGATTTTGAAAGCAGATGTACAGGGATCGCTCGAAGCGATTCTTGGCTCCTTGCAGCAGTTGCCCCAAAATGAGGTGCAAATTCGCGTGCTGATGGCTGCTCCGGGTGAAGTGAGTGAGACAGATGTTGACTTGGCCGCTGCGAGTGGCGCAGTCATCATTGCCTTTAACACGACCCTTGCCTCAGGTGCGCGGCAGTCGGCCGACAACTTGGGCGTAGATGTACAGGACTACGACATTATCTATAAGCTGCTAGAAGATATCGAAGGGGCGATGGAAGGTCTCTTAGAGCCAGAAATGGTTGAAGAGCCTTTGGGTAAGGTCGAAGTTCGAGCTGTGTTCCCGGTTCGCAAGGGTACAGTGGCTGGTTGCTACGTGCTGTCGGGCAAGGTGACTCGTAATTGTAGGGTGCGGGTTATGCGTGGCGAAGAGAATGTCTACGAAGGCAATTTGGATTCGCTCAAGCGCATGAAGGATGACTCGAAAGAAGTTGCAGCAGGCTTTGAATGCGGTATAGCCGTTGGTGGCTTTAACGATTGGAAGGAAGGCGACATTATTAACGCCTTCAAGCTAATCTCTCAGCGCCGGACGCTAGCACCTGCATAACGCCTTGATGGCGGCTTGACTGGCGAAATAACCTATATTTGTCTCGGAGGGCGCAAAGTTTTGCGCCCCGACGGGAGGCATTTCTGAGCGATGATTAAATTACAGTCGGATCGCTATTTATGGGTACATTTTGCTGGGCTCGCAGCGGTGCCTTTGCTACTTGATACTTGCTTGGCAGGGTTGGCTTCGGCTGGCCCTGCTTTTGGCTATCCGGCGGCGGGAAGCTTGTCTTTTTGGGCGATCGCACTCATCGGCATTGTGCCTCCCCTGTGGATGCAGCTAGCAAAGCCGTTCTATGTTTTTAGTTTGCCACCCTTGGCACTAAAGCCAACTGAGCTGACAGACGATCAGCGGCGCTGCTTACAGCTTTTGAAGTCTGTTCAAATCAAGGTCATCTCTGTGGCAGTCTCAGCTCTGTCTTTTGGGGTGCTGTGGCAGCTGTATAAAAAATTGCCTCAAGTGGCGCCGGTGCTAACGCCAACAGCTGGCGTGATTGTGGCGATCGCATCGTTCTTTTTTGCCTGTCTGTTTTTACAAATTTCTGTGAGTGCGGGGCGATCGCTCTTAGTAGATGCCGATACGTTGCAGCGCGTGAAGCCGGTTAAAAAGGATGCGATCGCCGCCGACTTTTTAATCTTAGGACTGCTGCATGTGAGGAAATTACTGCCCCTGCCACCGGCCGAGGCCGAGACAGTCACAAAAAAAGCGTCTCCACAAGCATCTTCTATAGAAGCGTCTTTTACAGAAGCGTCTTTTACAGAAGTGCTCCCTATAGAAGCGCCTGCAAAACAAAAACAGAGCGATGACATTCCCAGCACTACCATCGGTAGCGAACAAGAACAAGCGGTTGTGATATCAGAAGATACGGATCTTTTGCTGGAATAGGCTAAATGGTGGCAACTAATACATCCAGTCTGATGAGCTTAAGCTATCCTTTAAAAACTCACGTGGACTTGTGACAGCCTTGAATCGGCTAGATTATTTTGCAGGTTCTTTAATTTGGAGGTCTCAATGGCAAATCTATCGTCTGCTAGCCATGCTGCTCAGGATTCTGAACTGTGGCAAAGTTTAAAGAATGCGATCGCGGCTAGCTCCGGCTACCAAAGCTGGCGAGCTGAACAGCTCAAAGCAATTACAACCACCATTTCAGACGAGCAGCTGGTGCGTCTGTATCTGCGCGATACGCTAGAGACACTCGCCTACTAACCTTCTGAAATTCTTCTGTATTAACTGTTCTCATCAGGACAAAATTAGCTTTACAAAAATGAATGTAAGGCTAATTTTGTTTTGAGCGTACTGTTTTTCCGAAAACGTAAAATCATGACAGTTTTTTGATGGGACGAAATCTATGATCTCATCCCTTTTTTATTAGTGGCAAGTACTCCCCCAACGATTGGATGCGCCCCATTGCGCCGAGCGAAATCAGGCTCACTGCTAACGATATTCTCAGTGAATACAAAGCGCAGCAAGGCCAAAGCGCAGCAAAAGGCGTCGAACGCGGGTTTCGATTCCTCAAAGACCCTTTATTTTTCGCCTCCAGCGTCTTTCTCAAATTCTCTGAGCGCATTATGGCACTCGCGATGATCATGGTGCTGTGTTTGTTGGTCTACAACTTGGGAGAGCGTCAGCTCCGACAAGGCTTAAGCGCCGCTCATCAGTACGTTCCGAATCAATTGGGAGAACCCACTCAAACGCCGACCCTGCGTTGGGTCTTTCAGTCCTTCATGGCCATTCACCTCGTCACCATTTATGGACAAGGGCAGGTTCTAAACCGACATGAAAATCATCGGAAAATGCTCCGGTTTCTGGGGTCTGCCGCTCAGGAGTACTACTTGCTATGTTGACTCTGACTTTATTCTGATTGTGACGGTTGAAAGGGCGGAATGTCGGTTTATTATCCCAGAGGGAGGATATATGCACGCTGTAATTTATGACGGCAACTGCAATCTCTGTGTCACGTTGGTTCAGCTACTCGAAAAGCTCGACCAGGGCGAGCGATTTAGCTATGTGCCGATGCAAGATGAGCAAACGCTCAAGCAATTTGAGGTGACGGCTACTGACTGTGAGCAAGGGATGCTGCTCATTGAGCTCAATGCGGAAGGAACCTCTCAGCAGCATCGTTGGCAGGGAAGTGATGCTGCTGAAGAGATTGGGCGTTTGCTACCGATGGGGGCTATGTTTGTGCAAGCCTATCGGGCGATCCCAGGGGCTAAACCGACGGGAGATAAAGCCTATGAGTTTATTCGCGACAATCGGTATGGCCTATTTGGTAAGCGCCCTCAAACCTATGAGTCAGGGTATGCTTGCGCTGATGGCAGCTGTACTACGGCCCTGAAAAAATAACTTCTTCTAAGTCGCTGCGGCTCAGGGAGTATTTAAAGCTGCGCTGAACTTTGGAGCCATCGGCGCTGGTGTAGCGAACAATAATTGAGTCAACGTCTAAAAGTAGGTCTGCTGACCAGCTGTCGCGAACGAATGTCCAAAGGCTAATGTTGTCAGTGGCGCGATCGCCGCCTTGCGCGGTGAGCCAAGCTTCGATTTCGGGAAGAGAGTGACTGTAGAGGGGATTACTTGCGGGAGACATAAAGACTGGGTACGACTGGGTACTGGGTAAGTACTGGGTGAATCGGCGGAAAAGGCGGGCTTTGGGCAATGAGGAGCCTATGCTTTGGCAAGGCTTAAGATAAGCACTAAAAGTAGACAAGCAATAAAGGTAACACCCAGAATAAATAGCGCAAATAACTCTCCGGCAGACAGCGGTCGATCGGTTGGGTCAAGGTAGGCGCTAGAGGAAAATTTTTCAAATTTTGAGTCGGTTGAGGTGTCGGCTGATATCCGATCGCGCTCCAAAAACGATTGCATGACAGATAGGCGAGAAAACCCTGATTTGTAGTCGTAGGTCAGGCGTTTTTCGGGGCTGCTAAGGGTGGCATAGGCTTCGTTTAGGATTTGGAATTTGGGGATGGCGATCGCACTTTCTAGCTCGGTCGTGTCGGGATGGTACAGCTTACTAAGGTCTCGATAGGCACGGCGAATCTCTTGTACTGAAGCATTAGGCTTAACGCCCAAAATATCGTAGTAACTGGGTTCCATTCGCTAGATACAAGCCTCCGTCCAAACCGGTTCACGAGTTAGCCGAATTTGCGCCAGGGTAAAGACCACCGGAATGACGCGACCATAGTTAGTTGCGATCGCTCGCCAGCCTAAGTCGGCCAGAAACCAGCTCCATAGAGCAGGCCCCAAAAAAGCCATCGCACCGCGCATTGCACCGTAGCGAGCCGAGACTGTAATCATATTTTGACTGGCCATTTTTGCAACCGCGCGCGACTGTACCTGCGCCGCCACACTGAGGCCACCTTTTACCAGTGCTTGTGTAGCCACCTGATATCGCGCCATATGCAGCGCACACTGCTGAGCAATTTGACGCAGCAGCCAGGGCCGAATCACCGCACTCAAGGCCAACGCACTGCCCCCTTTAGCCAAAAGCGACAGCGGCTTTTCTTGCAAAATAATCGGCAGCCGCTCAAATTCCTCGGTGCTGGAAATAGCACTATGCAATCGACGCTCTACCAATGCTTTTTCACTTTTGGGCAGCTGATTCCAAGTTTTTTCGAGCAGGACTAAAAACACCTCCGACTCTAGCTCAACCACGCTTAGCCCTTCATACTGGCGTATCTTGAGGTGGCGGCATATGCGCAACAACGTTTGGTGATAGCTCACCTGCTGGGTGCGCTGCTGCAATACGCTCAGACCATCAGCGGCCAAATAGCGAAAGCGATTCTCTAGCAAGGTAATTTGGCGATGGCGATCATACTTGCTCACATCCACCGGCTGCGGCGTACAGAGATAGTCCAACGGGTTGAATTTAGGCTGAAACAACAGCTGAGTCATCATATGAAGCTCTTCGTCGGTGGCTAGCTCAAGACCACTTCTTAATTCATCCACGGGATTTACCTGCTGTTTTCTAATAGAAATCTGATGATGTTCTGACAAAATTCTGACGATATTATTCTGCAATATTTGCTGGCAATATTATTCTGAACACAATATCAACCCTATCTGGCGTGCGCATGAACCCCAAAGCTGCGTCAGGGTTAGGCGCTAAGCGCATAGGTGACCCTTAGAGCTATCAGGCTACCTCGCTTATTTAACCTATAACTAAGAGATAACTAAATTTAAGTATAAAAGCAGGCAGGTGGATTATGTGGGATGTAGCCATTATTGGTGCAGGCTTGAGCGGCATTGCCTGCGCCCGTCAGCTCACAGCAGCAGGCCACAGCGTAGTCATTTTAGATAAGTCACGCGGGATTGGCGGTCGGATGGCAACCCGCCGAGTGAGTAATGAGGTTCGCGTTGATCACGGTCTGCGCTACTGGCAACCGCAATCGCAGGAACTCAAGGCGCTAACTGACGAGTTATTAAGTCATGACATCATAGAGCCTTGGCGGGTGAGTGCCTATGAGATTCGCCAGCGCAGGGTCATTACGCCAATAGATCCGGGAGATTCACCGAGGTATGTTGCTAGGGCTGGAATGAGTGCGATCGCTAAATTTCTCCTTCAAGACTTCACCCCTGAGCAAAACCTACTCACCAATCATCGAGCCGTGAGGCTGCAAGACCAAGAAACGCATTGGCAGATTGAGTGTGAGGGCAAAAAGATGGTAAATGCGAAACGCTGTGCGATCGCCATCCCCGCCCCCCAAGCTGTCGATCTAATCAGCACGATCAGCACCTGCCTGACTGCTGAAGATCCAGGGAGTGAAAATTCAGATAGTGACAATCTAGACAGTAACAATCTAGATCTCGAACGAAAAAACGTCCTACAAACCGCAATTGCTCGACTCAAAGCAGTGACCTACTTTCCCCGCATTACAGTCATCGCTGGCTATCACAACCGTTACAGCAATAGCATGGGCCAGCTAGATCCCAACGGTTGGATGGTGAGCGATCGGGTAGGAACTTCTACCAACTGGATCGGGCTAGACAGCAGCAAACGCAAACCTGTCGGGAATGTGAGCACTACAACTAGCTCAACCCATTCAACTGAGTCCTCTGCTGACCCAGTGATTGTGATTCATAGCAAAGCCAGCTTTGCGCAGCAATATCTTGAGACCAGCGACCTACAGCCCGCTGCGGCCGTGTTACTACGCGCTAATGCCCGTAAATTTGCTCCCTGGATTGCGCAGCCTGCATGGATGCAAGTTCACCGCTGGCGCTACGCTCAGGTTAATACGCCCTACGCTGAATCTACCCTAGCGATTAACGACAGCCTCTTATGCGGCGGCGACTGGTGTGTGCCAAGCAGCGATGTTAATGCCGCCATCCCACAAAACTCTATGCTCCAAAATATCGATTACGCCTATCAGTCAGGAATCGCCATGGCAATGGCGCTTGAGGCCAGTTGTGTACCCGCTGTATAGTAATTGGAAATGCTCTTTTCCCACTTCCAAACCCTGACTAAACACTGGCATTATTTCTGGCATTACTTAACGGGCCGCACCACAAGCCATACCAGAAAAACCTCAAATCAGGAGTTTTACAAGCCTACAAGTCTTGTTCAAGCGTTTGTAGTGCTGACATTAGCGCTGATTTTATTAAGTTCTCTAGGATTGCGACAGGCTTTTCTATCAGATGCTTTACAACCACCTTTAACCCAAAGCGTATCGACAGCTGATGGCCCAAGTATAGCTGAGCCATTGACCGCCAAAGGCGAAATTCGCGGCGTTTGGATAACGAACGTGGCGAGCACTGTGTTGTTTGCACCCTGGGGCATTCCCAAAGCCATTGGGCAGCTCGCCGAGATGCACTTTAATACCTTGTATCCGGTAGTGTGGAACCGAGGTCAGAGTTTTTATCACAGCCCAACGCTTAGAAAGCTCACGGGGCAAAGCATTAATCCGCTGATTGCACTTACCCATCCATACGAAGACCCACTCCAAGAGATGGTGCGATTAGGGCATCGGCAAGGCCTAAGGGTGATTCCGTGGTTTGAATACGGCTTTATGATTCCGCTCAATTCAGCAGTGGCAAGGCAGCATCCAGAGTGGTTAACCTCGCGGCACAACGGATCTCACCAGCTCCAGAAAGATATGTTTGAGACCGAAGCAATGCCGCCTGACAAAAAGCAAGGGCGCTGGGCACGACTGCTCAATAGTCATGCGCCCACTCAGCTGGGCTGGCTTAACCCAATGCATCCTAGTGTGCAAGGACTGCTAATAGGCCTAATCGAAGAAGTGATTGATGACTATGCGGTAGACGGCATTCAGCTGGACGACCACTTTAGCCTGCCGGTGGAGTTTGGCTATGACCCTTACACGGTTTCGATGTATCAAGCTGAGCATTGGGGACAGTCGCCGCCGAACAATCCGGCAGATGCAGACTGGATTCGCTGGAGAGCCGGAAAACTCAGTAAGTTTATGAATATTGTGCATGCGCGGGTAAAGGCCAAATGCCCGACCTGTACAATTTCTGTCTCACCCAATCCGGCTAAGTTTTCCTATCGGTTTCACCTGCAAGACTGGCGCACTTGGGTCAGGCAGGGCTGGGTTGATGAACTCATTGTGCAGCTATATCGGGATGACTTTGCCCAGTTTGAGCGCGAGCTTGAAAAGGAGCCTTTACAGGAAGCGCTGAACCGTATTCCTGTGGGTATTGGTATTTTGACTGGAACCTGGCGGCATCCAATTGCGTTTGAGCAGATTCAGCGGCAGGTGAGTAGTAGCCGCGAGCAACATTTCTCAGGCGTTTCCTTTTTTTACTGGGATACGCTGTGGAGCTACTTTACGCCCGAAGCGCCAAAGCAACGACGGCAGCGTTTTAAGCAGCTATTTTTAAGCAGCTATTAGTAGGAGAACTGGCAGGAGAACCGGTCTAAAGTATGTCTTGTTCTAATTTTTTTAAATCGATGGTGGCACCTATAGCAGATCAGCTAACGGGGCTACATAAGCGATGGGAAATCGAATCTAGGCCCTGGTTAGGTGGCTTTATTCTATGGCTGGGTTGGACAGGATGTACCTGGCTAGCGTTTTTGGCCAGTTTGCTGGTGATTGAGGTGGGTGAAAGAAGCGATCTTTCGGGGTTAGATGGCTTACTGGGGGGAGCGATAATTGGCTTAGGACAGTGGGTGGTCATTAGACCCTATATTCACCGGGCCTATCGATGGATCGGAGTGAGTGCACTGACCTGGGGCTTGCTGGCAGGGTTGCATATTGGAGCGATCGCTTGGATTGTACCGGGCACCACCCACCTGCTAATGAGGGGTATATTTGGTCTGTTGTATGGCAGCTATGTAGGGCTGATCTTAGGCATTGGGCAATGGTGGACGATGCGACGGCAGATATCTCAGGCATGGCGCTGGATTCCGTTAAGCACCGGAGTTTGGGCAGTCGCGATCGCCCTGGGTTGGATATTGGGTGGGCTTTTACGTACCACAAGCAATTTATTTGTCAGTGAGGTGGTGGGGCTAATGGTGGCCTGGGGTGCGATCGCAACACTATCAGGCATCGCCCTCGTAGGATTGCTCTACCCCAAGCCACCTAGCTCATCTCATCAAGCTCATCCCACCCGGCCAGCTCGTAGATCTCGGTCAATCCCAACTGCTGATACCGACTGTTGATGCTCTGAGTATCAAACTTATCGGGGTTAAAATCGCCGTACTTTTCAATCAGCTCAAAATAGTCAGGATCGTCAGGATTCTCTAAGCGTGATAAAAACTCATCGTAGCCCCACACACCACCCGAACCTTCTGGCGGACAAGCAAAAGCACCGTCAGTACATACTGGCAGCAATGAGGGCAGCAATGAGCTTAACAGTTCCTCATCGACCTTTCCATCGACCTTTCCATCGACCTGATCTGAGTCGTTAAGATCTAAGTCGTCACGCTGATATGTCTGAGCCTCTGATTCCTGAGCCTCTGATTCCTGAGCCTCTGATTCCTGAGCCTCTGATTCCTGAGCCTCTAACTTCTGAGCATCTATACGATGCAACCAGCCGCCCGTTAAGTCATAGGTGTAGTACATCGGCTGATACCCAGTGGCCGTGAGCACATCTATCAAAACCTGATCCGCACTGCAAGGAGATTGGCCTAGCTCAGCGCGAAATAAATAAGGATGCTGATTCTCCCAGCCCATCGCAATCTGCAAAATGTCGTGCAAATCTTTAAGCTGCGTATACGCAGGCACCCGAATTTCTCGCCATACCTCAGGCGCACTATCTACCAGTGTGACCCTAAGCTGATAGGCCAAATGACCGTAGCCCATCTGTTGAGTCCTCCTTACATAAGGCTTAGCTTACAACGCTTCGCCATGTTCATCTAGCCAGTCTTGCCCTAGCTGAATGGTGATGTCAGACTCTAAACTACCAGTACTTTCTACCCGGACTTCGCCCACACCCAAAAATCGCTGAATCGACTCGGCGCTATCAGAATCACCCCGCTGGGCCACAATTCGCGTTTCACGCAATGGCTCAGGCCAGGACTTATCTATAAAAACGTTGAAATAGCCCGTGTCGTAAAGGTCATCAATTAAAGACTGTACAGCCATATCATCGTAAGTGCTGTCTTGAATCGCCACTCGCAAACTAGAAGGATCGGGCTGCTTGGAAATGCTGCGAAAGTTGGAGAGACCAAAGTACTGCTCGGCAAGCTGATCAATTTTTGAATAGTCAGGCAGCCAGTAGCTGAGGTCGTAGTCTTCATAACTGCTAAATTCGCCTGGCAGCATTAGCATCTGTACGTTAGAGCGATTAGACTGCGCCGCATAGCCAACCAAGGCAACTAACTCTTCTACCGAAAGGTTGGTATCTACATGGGTTTGAATCACTTTTAAGATTTTCGGCAGGCGAGCAATAGTCGTGGGATTGAGGGCCTGCTCTACTAATGCTCTCATTAGCATTTGCTGGCGCTGAACGCGACCGATATCGCCATTGTCATCGTAGCGAAAGCGCAAAAACTGCATTGCCTTATCGCCATCTAAGCGCTGCCTACCGGCCTTTAGGTTGATGTACAGATGCTGACTATCGTCCTGATACTTCATATCTTTGGGGACATCAACCACGACGCCCCCTAGCGCATCAATGAGCTTTTCAACCCCTTGCACGTTGATGCGAATATATCGATCAATGCCAATTCCGCCCATCAATTCACTGACTGACTGAGCGCTTAAAGCGGGGCCGCCGTCACGGTTGGCCTCGTTAATTTTGGTGATTTGGCCATCAACGTTGGTGCGCGTATCTCGGGGGATAGACATCACGGCGATGCGTTCGTTGCGCGGATCAAACCGCATCATCAGCATGGTGTCAGAGAGGCCCTCAAACGAGTTCACCAGTGAGTGATAGCCTTCTCGCTCAACCGCATCGTAGTCTTGAATATCTGAGCTGGTGACCTTTAGGCCCAGCATCAATAAGTTTACGGGTCGAGTCAATCGGGGGAGCTGTAGGCTGTTAGCCGATGCAATCGGATCGTCTTGATTGAATACAGCCGCTTCTGCTGCAGAAAGATCGCTTTGCTGTAAGGGCTTGGTTCCCAATGAAACGGCTAAAAAAGCACCGCCCATTGCAGAAAGGCTAGCAACACCGGCTAATAAAACGCTCACACCTACCCATTTGGGGATACGTGCCTTTTTTTGCGGGCGAACGTTGAAAGGAGGCCGGTTTTTGGGAACGCGATTGACAAACGACACAGATGATCCTAGGTAATGAGAACAGGGTGGTTTTGTGAGGCGTGCTGCGTAAGGCGTATGAAGCGAATGTAACAGACGGTGGCAATATTTCTTTAAAGAGTGTGGCAGCTTATGTGATGTCTAGATGTGATGTCTAGCCAAGATCACGAGATGTAATGGGCTAGGGTAGTCGGCGACTGAACTGACTCACACCGGGCAAACGAATGGATTGGCCTTTGGCAACTCGAAACATTAATCCCACATTGAGCAAAAAGTAGCCTGAGCCAACAAAGCTAGCGCTTATTAAAAAGCGTAGGCTTGTCACCTCCGAAGTTTGGGTACTGCTGCTAGCACCTAAAAGCGCGATCGCGCAGATACAGCTCAGACCCAGTAATACGGACAGTCGGCTGGCCGATTTTAACCGGGCTTCTTCTACTTCTTCAATCTGATCGGCCCGTTGTCCGTAAAGTGTCCAAATTGACGGCACAATGCCAAAGATCGGAATTAAATGAAGATAGATACGCATCCGTTGCAGGGATGAGGCGTCCATGTATCAATTTTTCTCGTTGTGTAAGTGATGGCTTAATAAATCCCAAAACCGGGATTAAAACTAACATTAAAGCCGACCCAGATAACTGCTTTTTATACTGAGATCTTCACGGCTAGGGATAAGCTGTCTCTATCACTATTTGCTGATGACATGTGTTGATGACATGTGCTGATGACATGTGTTGACAGATGGTAATAAAGAGCGCCTATTCGATAGACTAAGTACCGGATGCGAATCTTCCTTGCGACCCCTTTTGTTTGGACCCCTTTTGTTTGGGCCCCTTTTGTTTGGATTTGTCCTAAGTCCTGTCCTGAGTTTAGATTGTCCCGTCTTTAGAGAGTGACCTAATGCTTGAGTCTTATCGCCAACACGCCCGTGAACGCGCTGCTTTGAACGTGCCCCCTTTGCCGTTAGATGCGGAGCAAACGGCGGCACTTTGTGATTTGCTCAAGCGCCCTCCTGCGGGTGAGGAAGATTTTTTAATGGAGTTGCTGTGCGATCGCATCCCTCCGGGTGTTGATCCAGCCTCCTATGTAAAGGCTTCGTTTTTGACGGCGATCGCCCAAGGCGAAACCACCAGCCCTCTAATCTCACCGAAAAAAGCCGTTGAACTCCTTGGCACCATGATGGGCGGCTACAACGTCGCGTCTTTAATTGCCTTGCTTAAAGACGACCGGACTGAAATAGCCCAGCTCGCCGCAGAGGCCCTCAAAAAAACGCTGCTAATATACGACGCCTTTAACGACGTCATGGATTTGTCTGCAATCAACCCCTATGCCAAACAGGTTGTAGACTCTTGGGCGGCAGCTGAATGGTTCACCCATAAGCCCGTTGTCCCCCAAACCATTACCGTCACCGTATTCAAGGTTCCAGGTGAGACCAATACGGACGATCTTTCACCAGCGCCTCACGCCACTACGCGCCCTGACATTCCGCTCCATGCTCAGGTCATGCTTGAGTCCAAAATGGAACAGCCGTTGGAAACAATCGCTAAGCTCAAGCAAAAAGGTCATCCAATTGCCTATGTAGGCGATGTCGTCGGGACGGGGTCGTCGCGCAAGTCGGCAATGAACTCTGTGATTTGGCATATCGGCGCCGATATTCCGTTTGTGCCAAATAAGCGAACGGGTGGGGTGATTTTAGGGAGTGCGATCGCGCCCATCTTTTTCAACACCGCCGAAGACTCTGGCGCCCTGCCCATTGAGTGCGACGTGAGCAAAATGAACACCGGCGATGTCATCACCATTCACCCCTACCAAGGCAAAATTACCACCGGCTCAGGGAGCGAAAGCGAGGTCATTGCCACCTTTAAGCTCACCCCCGAAACCCTCCTTGACGAAGTGCGTGCAGGCGGACGCATCCCGCTGATCATAGGCCGTGCCCTCACCGACAAAACCCGCATCGCCCTCGGACTCGAACCCTCAGAGATATTCGTTCGGCCCAGCGCGCCCGCAGACACCGGCAAAGGCTATACCCTCGCCCAAAAAATGGTCGGTAAAGCCTGCGGTCTCCCCGGCGTACGCCCCGGCACCTCTTGTGAACCGCTCATGACCACCGTGGGCTCTCAAGACACCACAGGCCCCATGACCCGCGACGAAATGAAAGAACTCGCCTGCCTTGGGTTCAGCGCGGGCCTCGTCCTTCAAACCTTTTGCCACACCGCAGCCTATCCCAAACCGGTAGATGTGCAAACTCACGCCACCCTACCTGACTTTTTCGCCTCTCGTGGCGGCGTCGCCCTCCAGCCTGGAGACGGCATCATCCACTCCTGGCTCAACAGAATGCTGCTACCCGACACCGTCGGCACAGGCGGCGACTCTCATACACGCTTTCCCTTAGGAATCTCATTTCCCGCAGGCTCAGGACTCGTCGCTTTTGCTGCGGCCATTGGTGCAATGCCGCTCGACATGCCCGAATCTGTTCTAGTTCGCTTTAAAGGAGAATTACAGCCAGGCATCACGCTGCGCGATGTCGTTAACGCCATTCCTTACGTAGCCATTCAAAAAGGGCTCCTCACCGTTGCCAAAGAAAACAAAAAGAACGTATTCTCGGGCCGCATTTTAGAAATGGAAGGGCTCCCAGACTTAAAACTAGAACAAGCCTTTGAACTCACCGATGCCTCAGCCGAGCGCTCTTGCGCGGGCTGCACCATTAAGCTCAGCGAAGAGACCATGTCGGAGTATTTGCGCTCCAACGTCGCTCTGCTCAAAAACATGATTGCTCGCGGATACCATGACGAACGTACCTTAGCCCGCCGCATTGCCGAAATGGAAACCTGGCTTGCCAACCCACAGCTCATGAGCGCCGACCCCGATGCAGAGTATGCCGAAGTCATTGAAATTGACCTCAACGAACTCAAAGAGCCCATTGTCGCGGCACCCAACGATCCTGACAATGTAAAAACACTCTCAGAAGTAGTCGGCGACAAAATCGACGAAGTATTCATCGGCTCTTGCATGACCAACATTGGCCACTATCGCGCTGCGGCCAAAGTGCTAGAAAACGAAGGTGTCGCCAGCGGTCGCCTGTGGATTTGTCCGCCGACTCGCATGGATGAAAAGCAACTCCGCGCAGAAGGCTACTATGGCATCTTTGCTGCTGCAGGCGCTCGCACCGAAATGCCCGGATGCTCGCTCTGCATGGGCAACCAGGCCCGCGTAGAAGATGGCGTCACTGTTTTCTCAACCTCTACCCGCAACTTCAACAACAGAATGGGCAAAGGCGCCCAGGTGTATTTAGGCTCTGCGGAACTGGCCGCGGCCTGCGCTTTATTAGGTCGTATCCCAGCGATGGACGAATATTTAGAAGTTGTGGCAAACAAAATTGATCCGTTTGCCAACGAGCTATACCGCTATCTTAACTTCAATGAAATCAAAGGCTTTGAAGATGAGGGCAGAGTCATTCCGAAGGAAGAAGAAGAGAAAATTGAGAAGGATGCGGTAGCAGCCGGTTAAACCGATTAAGCGACAAATGCATCTGCACACCGCCATATAAAGGCGGCCAATCGGTGATAAAACGGTGAAACATAGAAAGCCCCTCAGAATGAAAAGATTCTGAGGGGCTTGAATTTAACTCGCTTTTACAGCTAACCGATGACTCGATTAGACAGCAGCAGTGGTTTTTACTTTTGCATCTAGTTCGCCAGCGGCGTACTTAGCTGCAAACACTTCTACACCAACCTGCTTGATTTTGGATGCCTGACCAGCCGCACCAAACTTCTCATAGCGGTCTGTGCAAACCTCTTTCATGTACTTGATAGAAGGCTTGAGGAAGTGGCGAGGGTCGAAGTTTTTAGGATCGGCTTGAGCCGCTTCGCGAATAGCAGCAGTAATGGCTAAGCGGTTATCGGTGTCGATATTGACTTTACGAACGCCATTTTGAATGCCCTTTTGAATTTCTTCAACAGGTACACCGTAAGTTTCAGGAATCGCACCGCCGTGAGCGTTGATGATTTCCAACCACTTTTGAGGCACCGAAGAAGAACCATGCATAACCAAGTGAGTGTTCGGCAGGCGCTTGTGGATTTCGGCAATCCTATCAATTGCCAAAATTTCGCCGGTTGGCTTGCGAGTGAACTTGTATGCGCCATGGCTGGTGCCAATCGCAACTGCAAGTGCATCCACTTGGGTAGCTTCTACAAACTGAGCGGCTTCTTCGGGGTCAGTGAGAAGCTGATTTTTATCGAGCTTACCTTCAAATCCGTGGCCATCTTCAGCTTCGCCTTGGCCGGTTTCAAGAGAGCCCAAGCAGCCAAGCTCGCCTTCTACACTGGCACCAATCGCGTGAGCAACTTTGACCACTTCGCGAGTCACGTTCACGTTGTACTCAAAGCTAGCAGGGGTTTTGGCATCTTCTTCTAAGGAGCCATCCATCATTACGCTGGTGAAACCGTTGCGGATTGCTGAGTAGCAGGTCGCAGGGCCGTTACCGTGATCCTGGTGCATAACCACCGGAATATGGGGGTAGGTTTCAACGGCTGCCATTACTAAGTGACGCAGAAAGTTCTCGCCTGCGTAGCTCCGCGCGCCGCGCGAGGCTTGCAGAATTACGGGGCTGTCAGTTTCGTCAGCAGCCTGCATGATTGACAGAATCTGCTCAAGGTTGTTTACGTTAAACGCAGGAATCCCGTAACCGTTTTCAGCTGCGTGATCGAGCATCAGCCGCATAGGTACAAGCGCCATTCCATATCCTCCTAATGATTTTCGCCGAGTGGCAAACCTAAAATTAATTTCATTCATCAAACCTAAAATAAATCTTAGGTTCTTATCAATTTAATAGTAGGCCAAAATACTCCTCTCTGATGACTTTGTTTTATTCATCATCCAAAGAAAAATATATCGGGGAGGGAGCTTCTAAAGCGCACTGCGGAAAATTCTGCTAAAAACTCTTTTAGATTTTTTAAAAAAATGGGTCGCCTGGGATTCGAACCCAGGACCAGTCGGTTAAAAGCCGAATGCTCTACCACTGAGCTAGCGACCCCCATTTATGCAAGTTATGCAAGTACAACACAAAAAGCAGAGCCACCGCTCAACTACTCACAGCCTAACTCCAAAGAGCAACCACAGCGATAAAGCGCTTGGTTTTGCAGCGCTGGTGCGCTTGCCTTGCACGGTTATTAAATGTAGCACATGGACTGACACCTCCTTGCGAAAAGATTTAGTTAGATTCTTCAGAACCAGAGGAGATGCCGGAGGAGATGCCAGGTTCTACGTCAGATTTGAGGCTAGGAGTTAGGTATTGAGCGTCAATTAAAAAAGCGCCTCGGCTGAATCGTACGCTCAGATAGCCGCCTGTTTTGCGAGACAAAATGATGCCTTCTTCGCCGATGTCTACTAGGTCAGAGGGGCGTAGCATGGGCATGTGTTCGGCGCTTTTTAGGTAGGGCGGGCGGGCGCTGACTTTGACGCGATCGCCCACCTGAAATGCAGAGTCTGCCATAGGTCGGGAGTAAAAATGAGGGTTGGAAATTAGTTTTTTTAAGGAGCGTAGGGACGCACAGCGATCGCACTCAGGGCAAAGCTTCGCTAGCGCGCCTCTACGCTAGGAATTCAGAATCTAGGGGTTAGGGGACTTGCCAAATGCGGTTATGGTACTTTTCCGGCTCGGCATAAGGATCGGCGTTAGCGCCATGATCATGGCCGTGAGTATGGCCGTGAGACGCATGCTCGTGAGACGCATGCTCGTGAGCGTGATCATGCCCCTGAGCGTGATCATGGCCGTGATCAGAATGGTCGTGGTTATGACCATGACCGCTGCGCTGTTCTGCGGTAGTGGCAACGATACGAAACTTACACATTTCGCAGTTCATCTGAACCTGGCCCTGCTGGGTCTCGATTTCTCTGTCGCGCAGAACGCTGAGCAGCAAAGGATGAATGCCCATTTCAGGCAACATGGCGACTTCAGTATCAGGATATTGCAGCTGCTGCTCAGCTGCGATGCGCTCTATTTTTTCCATCAGTACGCCGGTAAACATGAAGTAGGGCAGCACAATGATGCGTTTAGGATGATAGAGACGCGATCGCCTAAACCCTTCTTCTAGGCGAGGATGAGTAATGCCAATAAAACAAGTCTCGACCGTGTGGTAGCCACTGCCCTCCCACATCATGCGAGCAAGCTTATACACATCCCCATTCGCATCCGGATCGCTAGAGCCCCGTCCAATAAAGAGCAGCACGGTATCTTCACGAGCAATGCCGTTGGGATTGTGCTCCGGAGTATCTAGCAGCGCTAACCGGGCCTGCCATAGCTCAAAAATGGCGGGCGTAATACCAAAGTGACGTCCGTAATGAAATGTCAGCTGGGGATAGCGAGCCTTGGCCCGATCTAGCTCGTTAGTGACATCAAACTTGTTATGCCGTGCGGCAAAGAGCAAAATAGGCAGCACCGAAATATCGGTATAACCTTGGCTAATGCACTGATCGACACCCGCTTGAATGCTTGGCTCAGTTAACTCCAAAAAGCAAGGAATGACCGGGCGAGAAGCGTCTAATTCTTGATAGATCTTGGCAAAGTCAATGAGGTCTTGGCGGCCCCGAGGATTACGAGTACCATGACCCACCATTAGCAAAGGTCGAACAATCGGCAGCGGCGGCAGCTGTATACCGCTGTCAAGGTAGCTGCCTAGTAAATCGCTATGGTGCGGCCTGTGATGAGAGTCTGGCGGCAAGTCTGAATGCGAGTCTGGCTGCAAGTCTGGCTGCGAAATAGCGTTATCCGAAATAGCGTTATCCGATTCAGCCGACACCAGCGAATGAGATGTGCGGTTAGTGAGCGTATCGAAGGTTTGAATCAGCGTCATAAATGGTGACCTCTAAAGATTCCGTGCGACGCGGAATAGAGGGTTAATACAAGGACAAGCCCGTTTAAACGACTCACAAAACAATGTAGGTATTCTGACTTTGACAGCTGCGGCACAGCGCTGGATTTTCACCAGCCTTTCCCTACATGGCCTTGGTTAATGGAGTCTGGTTCAAAATCGAGCTGTTCAAGAGTGAACCTAGCCATCCTATCGAGTTCTTTAGGTTGTGGCCGGGATCTACAGATAATGTGATGATTCGAACTAGATAATGCAGCCGCCAGATAATGCAGGTAGATAGATAAACCTATGAGCATTCGAGAAAAAAGTCGGCACATACTCAATGAGAGCGATACCGCTGTAGGGGTGGCGGTCAATGGCGCGATCGCATTCCTCATTTTGCTCTCAGCCGCCCTATTCGCCATCCAAACCTACCCGCTCTCCGAACAAATGCTCGCCGGGCTCAAAATCGTCGATCAGGTTCTTTTGGCCCTATTTACCGCTGAATACTTGGTTCGTCTGTGGGCTGCTGAACAGCGACTAAAATTTATCTTCAGCCTTTATGGCCTCATTGATTTGGTCGCCATACTGCCTTTTATTTTTGGATTTTTAGACACCCGTTTTTTGCGACTCCTTCGCTGGCTGCGAATTTTACGACTGGCCCGTTTTTTTGAAAAAAAAATTTGGTTCAACCGGCTCAGCGGCTACGAAGGGCTTATTTTTGCTCGCATTCTCTTCACCCTATTTTCGATTATTTTTATCTACTCCGGCGCTATTTATCAGGTCGAGCATGAAAACAATCGGGAAGACTTCGCCACCTTTTTAGATGCCGCATACTTCTGTGTTGTCACCATGACCACCGTGGGCTATGGCGACATTACCCCAGCCTCCCAGGCCGGACGCGGCCTTACCATCGCCATGATTCTCACTGGCATCGCGCTCATTCCCACGCAAGTTGGCAACTTTATTCAGCAACTCACCAAAGTCCAAAACTCCGTGCGCATTGCCTGTAGCGAATGCGGCTTGCTCGGACATGAATCAGATGCACAATTCTGCCGCCGCTGTGGAGCGCCGCTGCCAGTCAATCTCCCAGCAGCCAATCTCCCAGCAGCCAATGCTCAGACCAACGCTCAGACCAACGCTCAGACCAACGCCCAGGAGGCAAAAAACTCGGACAATGCTGACAACCCAGGAGAAACCTTCGAGCAGAATAAAATGATTATTCCCTGACGGCTTTTTATCGGCTGAGATCCACTGCCGCGACCTAATGAACCAGCCTGTAAGGATTTCCTCTTGTGACCGCGATACGAGTGATCGCCCAATCGATGAACCCACTGAAATTATTACGCTCATGTGGCCCATGGTCGTTGTTGTATAAGTTACAATTGATTAAGCTTTCTTTCAAGGACGTAAATATTCGTTGCCTGAATCCGAGAGCGTTCAGCACTTCAGCAAAAACCCCATGAGCCTTCCCATTCGCAACGTCGCTATCATTGCCCACGTAGACCACGGCAAAACCACACTCGTTGACGCGCTACTAGAGCAGTCCGGCATCTTCCGTGACAACGAAGCCGTCCCCACCTGTGTGCTCGACTCTAACGACCTAGAACGGGAACGAGGCATCACCATTCTTTCTAAAAACACAGCGGTTCACTACAAAGACACGCTGATTAACATTGTAGACACACCCGGACACGCTGACTTCGGCGGCGAAGTAGAGCGCGTACTCGGCATGGTAGACGGCTGTTTGCTCATCGTAGATGCAAACGAAGGCCCAATGCCTCAGACTCGCTTCGTGCTCAAAAAAGCCCTTGAAAAAGGACTCCGCCCGATTGTGGTAGTGAATAAAATTGACCGCCCTCGGGCCGACCCCCACGTGGCCGTCGATAAGGTCCTCGATCTGTTCATTGAGCTCGGTGCTGACGACGATCAGTGCGATTTTCCTTACCTCTTCGCCTCAGGCCTAAGCGGCTTTGCCAAAGAGAAAATGGAAGATGAAAGCACCGACATGATGCCTTTGTTTGAAGCAGTGCTGCATCATGTAGCACCGCCCATTGGCGATCCTAACAAGCCTTTGCAGCTTCAGGTAACCACTCTTGACTATTCGGACTACCTGGGTCGCATTGTGATTGGGAAAGTGCATAACGGAACCATTCGCCAAGGTGAACAAACGGCATTGGTCAAAGAAGATGGCTCTATTGTGAAGGGTCGAATCACTAAGCTGATGGGCTTTGAAGGGCTCGCGCGCATTGAAATTAAAGAAGCAACGGCTGGTAACTTGGTGGCGGTTGCAGGCTTTGCCGATGCCAACATCGGTGAAACCATTACCTGTGCAACTGACCCTCAAGCCTTGCCGCTCATTAAGGTAGATGAGCCCACGCTACAAATGACCTTTGCAGTCAACGATTCACCCTTTGCCGGACAGGAGGGTGACTTTGTTACTTCTCGACAGCTACGAGATCGCCTCTTCCGGGAACTAGAAACCAACGTCGCTTTGCGCGTAGAGCCTACCGACTCCCCTGATCGCTTTGCCGTCTCGGGTCGAGGCGAGCTACACCTAGGCATTTTGATTGAAACCATGCGCCGTGAAGGCTACGAGTTCCAGGTTTCTCAGCCTCAGGTCATTTACCGCGAAGTCAATAGCAAACCCTGCGAGCCTTTTGAGCAGCTAGTATTAGACGTCCCTGAAGATGCAGTGGGTGGCTGCATGGAGCGCTTGGGCACTCGTAAAGCCGAGCTGCAAGACATGATGGTCTCTGGCGATGGCCGGGCTCAGCTAGAGTTTGTGGTTCCTGCTCGCGGCCTCATTGGCTTTAGAGGCGAGTTTATGCGAGCGACTCGGGGCGCTGGCATTATGAACCACAGCTTTTTGGAATACCGCCCAATGTCAGGCGAGATTGATACGCGTCGTAACGGCGTGTTGATTTCCTTTGAAGAAGGCGTTGCGACCTTCTACTCGCTCAAAAACGCTGAAGACCGAGGCATTTTCTTTATTGAGCCCGGAACCAAAGTGTATAAAGGCATGGTCGTCGGTGAAAACAATCGTCCTCAGGATCTTGAGCTGAACATTTGTAAGGCCAAGCAGCTGACGAACCACCGAGCCGCCTCTGGTGACGAGCTAGTGCAGCTACAGGCACCCATGGAAATGGGTTTGGAGCGAGCTTTGGAATACATTGGCCCAGATGAAATGGTAGAGGTTACGCCAAAGTCTATCCGGCTGCGTAAAGTGGGCAAAAAAAAGCTCGCTAAGCGGTAAGCGATCGCCCGACCTGTTGCGCGGGGCACAAGCCCTGCGCAGCAGCATTAGCATGCGAACGTTTATTGCCGAATCTATTTATTGCCGAATGTATGGTTATTGCCGAATGTATGGGGCTAGCTCATTGATCAGAGCTGGAAACTCAGTACGAATATCGTCTAATTTGGCGATGGTCATATCACGATAATCAAAGCCCGGAGCCACCGCCTCGCCTAGCAAGCCATATTCGCCAGATTCTAAAACGGCGGCTTTCCAGTAGCCACCTGGCACTATTAACTGAGGCACTTCGCCTGCATCTAGGTTTAGGCCGAGGCGGACTTTTTGGAGCTGGCCCGTTGTACCGATTAAAATGTAGGTAATGGGCGAGCCAGCTTGAAAATAATGGACAATGTCAGACTGGTTTTTGATCAGATGATTGATGGGTCGATCGTCTGTTAGTAAATAGTAAATGGAGGTCATGACCGAGCGGTCAGCGCCATCTCTGTCGGTGCTCATGTTTTCAGAGGCGCGATAACTCTCTGAAAAATAGCCGCCTTCCACATGCTCGACGAGTGAGAGTTTGGCAATCCAGTCTTGTTTGTTCAAGGGCTGTCCGAGCAGGGATTGTTCGTTCAAGGGTTGTTTGTTCATAGGTATAAAGCGATTAGAAAAGCGATTAGAGAAAACCACTAGAGCGCTACCTGATTAGAACATTCTTTGAGAAGAAATCGCTAGGTTGCTGCTGCCTGACGAATCGGAATAGTAATTACAAATGCTGTGCCTTGACCGACCTCGGAACTAAAGGTCAACTCACCGCCATGCTTTTCAGTGATAATTTGATAGCTAATTGACATGCCCATTCCAGTACCTTTACCGACAGGCTTTGTTGTAAAGAACGGATCGAGAATTTGAGGCTGAATTTCTAGCGGAATGCCCGAACCATTGTCGGCAATGGTAATGACAGCGCGGGCGTCGGGCTCGTGAGGGCGGCCTTTTAGTGCGGTCGTAATCGTCAGCCGGGGTTCAGTGCATTCGTCTAGCGCATCAATGGCGTTAGCGAGTATATTCATAAACACTTGGTTGAGCTGGCTGGGGTAGCAACCTACTTGAGGCAACTCGCCATAGCGCTTGACCACCTGAATAGTGTGGTCCTGGGAAGTTGCCTTGAGGCGGTGGCTCAAGATGATTAAGGTGCTGTCAATACCCTCATGCAAATCAACCGTTTTTGCCGCTGCCTCGTCTAGGCGTGAAAAGTTGCGTAAAGAAAGCACAATCTCTCGAATACGTTCAGTACCCACAACCATAGATTTCAGTAGCTTGGGCAAGTCTTCTTGGACAAATTCTAAATCGACGGCCTCTAGCCCGGCAGCGATTTCGGCTGTGGCCTCGGGATAGGTTGTGCGGTAGAGATCAATAATGCTGAACAAATCGGCGGTGTAGTCTTGAGCAGGCTGTAGGTTGCCATGAATGAAGTTCACAGGGTTGTTGATCTCATGGGCAACGCCAGCGACCATTTGCCCTAGGCTGGACATTTTTTCGGCCTGGATAATTTGAGTTTGGGTGCGCTTGAGCTGGTCGAGCGTATGGACGAGCTGCTGAGACTGCACGCAGCTTTGGGTGTAAAGGTTGGCCTGATTGATGGCGATCGCGAGCTGATCGCCCACAGCCTGAAGCAGCTCCACTTCTCCGGAGCTCCAGCTATGGGCATGATGGACAAAGCAACAGATAATCACCCCTGTTTTATCAGCGTCAGTCCGAACCGGAATGAGAATTTCAGCACTAATACCCAAACGCCTTAAAAAGGCTTGATGTTCCGCATCTTTGCATTGGCTAGCATTATCTACTCGGGTGAGCGACTGGTTGATGAGGCTGTGGATATCTAAACCAAGCCGATCGTCTGGATGTTCGCCAAGGGGAATGCCATGATCGGTATCGTCAATCACTTGAACAATTTCCCAATTCGGTTGGCCTTGGTTATCTGTCGAGTTATCTATCCAGGCAAATGCGCAGTAGTCTAATTTAAGACCTTGATGAACAGACATCAACATTGTTGAAATCACTGTATCTAAGTCAAGAGAGTTACGCACTTCTGAGGTGATTTGATTGAGCACGGCCTGACGCTCTGCGGTGTCTCGTAGTAGGGCTTCGGCAGCTTTGCGATCGCTAATATCTCGCATAATAGAGGAAAAATGCAGAACCGAGCCCTCTATAGACTTATGGCAAATAATCACGTGAGACACCGGCACATTGCGCCCATGGCAGTCTCGAATCATGGCCTCACCATGCCAGCTGCCTTTTGTTTCAGCAATCGGCAGTGCTTCGGTCAGCAGCATCTGTACGGACTCTGGATGCATAATGTCGCTCAGATGGAGCGTTTCAACCGAGTCAGCACTCATGTTAAAAACCAGTTGACCTGCGCGGTTAAGGTAGTGATGTAAGCCTTGGGCGTCGGTCACGCTGATGATGTCAGGGGTTGCTTCTAAAATAGCGAGAAGTCTGGCCTGGGTAGTTTCAGCGCTTCGCTGAGCACTAATATCGGCAACAGTGACGATGAGCTGATAAATCTCGTTGGCCGCATTTCTCACCGGGTCAATGCTCAAATTCCACCAGATTTCACCGACTTTGTTGAGGAATCTCTCTTCAAATTCAACGATATGACCAGAGTTCACGCAGGTCGCGTAGCGATCTTTATATTTTTTGGCAACGGCAGGCTCAAAAGCTTCACTGAGTCGTTTACCTAGCAGGGGTTGAATGGGAATGGGGCTAATCTTGGCGATTACTTCATTAAAGGCAATGAATCGAAAATCGTCGCCGCCCGCGATCACTTCCATCACATACATGCCATAGAGCCGATTGTTCCACAACGCATTAAAACCAGCGGTGGCGTCTATGATGGGACTGGTTTGAATAGAAGGGGGGGCAACGGACGAAGAGTCAGCAGGCATGGTGAATGTACCGATTTGGCTTTGCGGTTTACTGTATAGTTTTGCTAAGGAGATACAGACACTGATGATAAATTTCCACTTGGATTTTCACTTTGAAAGTTGCCTTTAATATGCCCAAGGCGAATGCAAACACTGGTGACAAGTTTTTGCTTGGAAGGTTGTTTTTAATATGCCCAAGCAAAGTAAAAAGACTTAGCTTTTAGCCGTGAGAATGGGTTGACAGGCTGTCTTCTCTGTTGTTTTTTGTAATATCTTTCCATAGGCTGATTTCTCGATAAATTTAGGCATTCAAAGAGGTTTTTGGGTAGTGGATTTATTTGAGCAGCAACAGCAGCGGCTAATTGAAGCAGAAGCACCTTTGGCTGCGCGTATGAGGCCGCGATCGCTCAACGAATTTGTCGGCCAAGACGCCATTATTGGCCCCGGTCGGCTGCTGCGCCGTGCCATTGAAGCCGATCAGCTGTCGTCACTGATTTTTTATGGCCCACCCGGAACCGGAAAAACCACGCTTGCAAGAGTCATTGCAAACACCACGCAGGCCCAGTTTGTGGCCATTAACGCAGTGCTAGGCGGCGTCAAAGATATTCGCAATGCGATTGAACTCGCTCAAACCCATCGGGGCCGGTATGGTCAGCGTACTATTTTGTTTGTTGATGAGGTGCATCGATTTAACAAGGCGCAGCAGGATGCACTCCTGCCCTGGGTAGAAAACGGCACCGTTATTTTGATTGGAGCTACCACTGAAAATCCTTTTTTTGAGGTGAATAAAGCGCTAGTGAGTCGGTCTCGCATCTTTCAGCTGAAGCCGCTAGCAGCAAAGGATCTAGCGATCATTTTGGCGCAGGTGTTGAGCAATCCGACCCAAGGATATGGTGGCCAGGATATTTGGATAGAGGATGCGGCGAAAGCCCATCTGATTAATGTGGCCAATGGGGATGCGCGATCGCTGCTAAACGCCTTAGAACTCGCTGTAGAAACAACGCCGCCCAACGCCCAAGGCCGTATTCACATCACGCTGGCGGTTGCCGAAGAGTCTATTCAGCAGCGAGCAGTACTATACGACAAAGAAGGCGATGCTCACTTTGATACCATCAGCGCATTTATTAAAAGCGTGCGCGGATCTGACCCCGATGCGGCGCTGTACTGGCTAGCGCGGATGGTGTATGCCGGAGAAGATCCACGCTATATTTTTCGGCGGATGGTGATTTTGGCGGGCGAAGATGTGGGCATGGCTGACCCCAATGCAGTCGTGGTAGTGAACGGCTGCGCCGCCGCATTTGACCGAGTAGGCATGCCAGAAGGCCGCTATCCATTGGCACAGGCGGCGCTGTACTTAGCAACAGCGCCAAAAAGCAACAGCGTCATGGCTTTTTTTGATGCGCTGGCAGCCGTGAAAAATGAGCGAGAGGGAGACGTGCCCAACGCCATGCGCGATGCCACTCGGGACAAAAAAGGCTTTGGCCATGGGGCAGGATACCTATACCCTCATGCCTACCGCGATCACTGGGTGGCGCAGCAATATTTGCCGAGTAGCTTGCAGGGGCAGGTATTTTATCAGCCTTCGGATCAGGGCTATGAGGCCAAAATTAGAGAGCAGGTCGCCAGACGGCGAGAGGCACAGCTAGCAGCCCTGGTAGAACAGAACAATGAATGCAGTCTGCCGGAAGCACTGACGGTAGGGCCAGTCGATCAGGCTCAAGATCAATGGTTGCAACGAGCGACTGGAGCAATGGGTGAACAGTTGGGAGAGGTACGCGATCGCCTATTCAGCACGCTAAATCCACAGCGCCACCATGTTTTGCTAGACCTTAACGCCAGCACTGGCCTACTTACCTGGGAGGCCATTCGCCAGGTGCCCGAAGGCGGCGTTGTTAGCTGCGTACATAGCGACAAAGCTTACGAGGCCCTAATAGAACAATCGACCCTACTGAGCGAACTCACTCGGCCCAAAGTGGTGAAAGTGAAAGACCAAGATTGGCAACAGGCGCTCAGCGATCGCACTATCGCCAAAGCAGATACCGACAGCGCCCATCATGTGCAATTTTTTGACGGGATTATTGGTCGCAATGTGTTGATGGCCCTAGAGGATAAGCCAAGTGCCATTCAACAATTCAAACAGCTACTGAGCCCAACAGGCACCCTAGTGCTGGCCGAATCGGTGCCTGCTCGCGGTCAACGACTCTCACAGCTCCTAGCCGTTTCGCCAATCAACCAGTCGCTTTTAAGCCAGCTCAAAACAGCCGAAAACCAGTTATATCAAGCCCCCAACGATGCCATGGTGAACTGGGACATCGCTGATTTACAACAGTATTTTGCAACGGCAAAACTCCAATGCACAATTGAACTTTCTAGCTTTTCAACACCGCTAACTGTTACCACCGACTTGTTAGAACGATGGCTCAACGAGCAGGGAAAGTACTGCACCCATCTGTATAGGGCCAAATTTTCGTCTGATGATGTGGCACAAATTCGCTCATATTTTTTTCAGCAGCTTATGAATAAAACAGTCGATTGGCACCGTTGCATTGTCTTTATTCGAGCGATGCACCCCAGCCCGATTTAGCTTTTGATTTTTTGATTTTTTGATTTTTTGATTTTTTGATTTTTTGATTTTGATTTCGATTCATAGAGAAGGGGCCATACAAAGAAGCCATGCAGATAGATAATTTTTGCTTGATTATCGGCACTCAAAAAGGGGGAACAAGTAGTTTGTTCTCTTACCTGGCTCAGCATCCCCAGATCTCTCCTTCTAAAATGAAAGAAACCAATTTCTTTTCAGAAGAAAAACAGTGGGAAAAGGGACTGGCGTACTACGAGAGCCTATGGAACTGGAATTCAGACCAATTCTCAGTGGCATTAGAAGCTTCTCCTAACTACACAAACTCTCTGTTAGAGGCCACCACGGTTGCTCAGCGCACCTACGCCGTAAGTCAGGCAGAGAAGGCTCAGTTCAAGTTCATTTATATTCTAAGAGACCCGGTGAAAAAGATTGCCTCTATGCGCAAGCAAGGGGTGTATCAGGGATGGTATATGCCTCTTTTAGCGAAAGAGACCTTGGATACCTTACCCACCGAAGTGATTGAATGCGTGCGATATGCGGAAGTGGCCGATCAGTTTGTAGCGAAGTTTTCACCAGAGAATGTGCTGTTACTACAAACGAACGAACTCAGTCAAAAGGGTAATCCCAAGGCTGTGATGAACAAAGTTTGCAGCTTTTTAGCGATAGATGCTGACTTTGTTTTCTCTTTAGATAAAATCTATAACGCTCAAAACTCTTATAGAAACGATACGCTGTGGCATCTGTTGAGATCGTCTCCATATTTGACTCCCCTAAAGTCACTGATGCCCAACACCCTAAAAAATAGAGCTCGTAGCGTTTTGGCAAAGCCACCTAAAACCAGCACAAAAGTCGTCCCGCCATTAACCAAAGCCCAACAGACTTTTATCCTAAATGCATTGAGAGAAGATCGCGCAAAGTTAGAAACTACCTATGGCTTAGATCTTTCGAGCTGGCAGCATACGGCAACAGAGGCATAACATTCTGCGACATTCTATGGCATGAACAATGAGCAAAATGTTAGAGAAAATGTTAGAGAAAAATGTTACGCCTCTCTAAACTGAGTAAGCAGGAGACTTTTGTGCCGTATTCCTGCCTCAGAGACTAATTTCTTTGCAAAGGTCGCTGATATTACAGTAACCTTTGCACCTGCCGAAGATAGGACTCCGGGGCTGACGCTGAGGCAACTAAGACAAGAACTGTTTGCCCCAAAGTTGAACCAGAACTGTTTGCCCCAAAGTTGAACCAGAACTGTTTGCCCCAAAGTTGAACCAGACAGTTGAACTAGACAGTTGAACCAGGCAGTTGAACTAGACAGTTGAAACAGGAAGCTGAATCAGGAAGCTGAATCAGGGAAAGGGCGCTGCATAGCGTAAATATTTCTCTTTGGTCTCAATATGCGCAATCAGTGACTTGTCGCTATATACCGATACATTTGGTTACATCGCTTAAGTTCTTTGTATCGTAATCCTGACAGAAACGTGAAGGAAAAGTGTAGTTCCTTCGTTTCTCGATTTTTGTCTCTATAAATAAATTAAACGAAGCGAGTAATTATCAAGATTTTGCCTCGGCATTTTACCGCAAGCATTTTTGTGATCCGAATGTTCCGGTTTAATTCGTTCGACGTTAGTCTTACCTAACTCATTCTTCCGCTCGTTTCGGTTCCATCAATTCGCTAAAACCCCCACGTACTTTATTTACTTAAATTTTGCTTATGGCTGCTCTAAAAGTTGGCATTAATGGATTTGGTCGGATTGGTCGCCTGGTATTTAGAGCGGCGATCAAAAACCCCAATATTCAGTTTGTGGGTATTAATGATCTTGTATCCCCCGAGACGCTGGCTTACTTGCTCAAGTACGACTCTACTCATGGTACTTTTGCTGGTGAGGTAGAAGCTCGCGACAATGGGATTATCGTCAATGGCCGCTTTGTTCCTTGTACCTCTATTCGCAACCCTGCTGAACTGCCCTGGGGCGAGGTGGGTGCAGACTATGTTATAGAATCTACCGGTCGGTTTACAACCTATGACGCTGCTAAGTTTCATTTAGAGGCAGGTGCCAAGCGTGTTGTACTCTCTGCACCGACTAAAACGCCTGAGAGTGTAAGCACGTTTTTGGTGGGGGTTAACCATGCAACCTTCAATCCAAAGAGTGATTTTATTGTCTCTAATGCAAGCTGCACCACAAACTGCCTAGCACCTATTGCTAAAGTCATTAACGACAACTTTGGTCTCAAAGAAGGGCTAATGACGACTATTCACGCGGCAACGGCCACTCAGCCGACGGTTGATAGCCCTTGCAGCAAGGATTTGCGCAGCGGTCGAGGGGCTGGTCAAAATTTGATTCCAGCATCTACGGGTGCAGCTAAGGCGGTAGCTTTGGTACTGCCAGAGCTAGCAGGTAGGCTCACAGGGATGGCAGTTCGAGTCCCTACGCCGGATGTGTCGGTGGTGGATTTAACCTTTCGTACCGAGCGGGCGACTAGCTATGCGGAGATTTGCGATCGCATGAAGTCAGCCGCTGACAACGAACTGCGCGGCGTTTTAGGCTACACCGATCAGCCCTTAGTTTCGTCCGACTTTACCGGTGACCCTCGCTCTAGCATTTTTGATGCCAAAGCAGGGATGGAACTAAACTCGCAGTTCTTCAAGGTTTTAGCCTGGTACGACAATGAGTGGGGCTACTCTAACAGAGTCATGGATCTCATGCTGTACATGGCGCAGGCTGAAGGTATTTTAGGTGATGTGACCAGCCCTGCAATGGCGGCGGCTCAGTAGTTTTTCCAGTCGTTTTTAGCAGTTTCTTTCATTGGGGTCATTTGCCCCTCAAGTCAAAACATTGAGCCTCTGGCCCATCCGATAAAATCGGCACGGCTAGAGGCTTTTATTTGGCTGCTTATCTGGCTGCTTATCTGGCTGCTTATCTGGCTGCTTATCTGGCTGTTTATCTGGCTGCTTATCTGGCTGTTTATGTAGTGGTTTATCTAGCGGCGCCTCTCCGAGGTTTGACACGGCTCAGAAGCCCACGCGCAATGGTACGAGCAACACAGGTGTTGGCGGTTTTTTTCTCCGCAGGCACGGCTACTCATATGACGGAGCAAATCGGTTACTGGTGTGCCCCTAGCATCCACTAGGATGAAACAATTTCTGATAACACAATTTCTGATAACACAATTTCTGATAACACAATTTCTGATAACAACGGATAAGCCCAATCCTTGGTCAGCGCAATTTTTCAATCCCTTATAAAGCCGGATAATTAGTGACAGATAATGTTGTCATCCATCAGGCTTTTTTGTTACAGCATGTGCCTGCGATATGCGGGCTTGAGTCTTTTCCAAACTCATCATCAAAACCCTTGGTGTCAGCGGGCTCACCATGCTTTTTGCTGACCGAGTATACCTTATATAAGCGTCGATTTACAGGGGCTTCATCGAATCAAAGAAATTGGTTAAAAATGTGTTTTAGGAGACGGACTATGGGTTGTTCTCGTCCTAATCTTTTATTAGTCTTTTAATAGATTAGTAACTTAGCTTTTAGGTCATTACTTTGCTCGTTGGAACCGCCCTTTATCTCACTACCTTCGTTTGCCTTAGTCTCTCTTGCTCAATCCTGTATGTATTCCGTACCCTCGATTAGCGCTATCTCTGCCCTAACGAACTCACGGCCTAAGTAAGCCGCATGATCTAAGTAACTAATCGGACAAGAATTCTCCTTGTCCTCAAATATTTTCATACACAGCTCTTTAGCTGTTCGCCCGGTAAAGAGTTGTTCTGACTGGCGCGGTTTGCCGCTACCGTTTACACACAGGGGCTCTCCGGTCTCAGGATCGCAGGCGAGTCCTTTATCGTTAATGGTATTGGTGAAGTGCTTGGCACACAACAACTTGGCTTCACGATCTATGTAGATGAGAAAGTAGCCGTCTGGATCTAGCTCAATGAAACGCTTGGAGAGCTTGTTGTCGAGTATGGCAAGTGCCTGGGCATCGACTGGCGCATCGACTGGCGCATCGACTGACTGGGCAGGCACTTTCGCTGCATCTGCGACTTGTGAAGGTTGAGTCGGTAGGTTGGGTGTAGCGGTTGTCGCGGTTGTCGCCATAGGGAAATGTGGGTTCGCGGTGTAACAAAACGGCCTGTGTTTCCAGACTGTGTTTTGTTTTGGTTCACTATTTTATCGTGCCATATGAGGCGATCGCGCAGGCCATTCGTAAATCTCATTGATGATGGGCCATCGCGATCGCTCATAAGCACTACACTTTTTCCGCTTCTACCAACGGGATTTCCATATTCAGGTCTTTAATCGGTAGACCAGCATTAATTTCATCTATTTGGCATTGTTCGGCTGCGTTAATGCGACCAATGTAGTTGCCCAAAATTTGGTTCAGCTCAGGTGAGTAAAAGCGGTGGAGGCTGTAGTTAGGCGTTGCCGGGAATCCGCGACGCTTTTTGTGACGCCCACCGGCACCTGGATCAAAGGTTTGGATGCCGTTAGCGATCGCCCATTCAATCGGCTCGTAGTAGCAAGCGCTAAAGTGCAGATTGTTGTATTCCTCAAACGATCCCCAGTAACGACCGTAAAGGCGATCGCCTTTGCGCAGGCAAAAGGACATACCCACCGGATCAGAACTTTCTGCCGTATAGGCGGCGAAAATGACTGTGCGATCGCGCCAAACCGGATATAGCTGCTGAAAAAACTCGCGCGTGAGGTATTTACTGCCCCACCAGCCAAACTTATCGCAGGTATCGCTATAAAAGTCATACACCTTCAAACACATCGCTGGCGTGAGATCCTCGCCAGTATGTACTTTAAAGTGAATCCCTGCTTTTTCAACAGACTTACGCTCGCGCTTAATATTGCGCCGCTGATTCGCATTGAACTGAGCGAGGTAGTCATCAAAACGGCTAAAGCCGCGATTTCTCCAAACATAGCTATGGTGCAGCCATTTATGAAATCCCAAGGATTCCATCTGGCCCTGCCAATCAGGATCAACATACAAGAAATTGCAGCCCGAAATATCATGCTTACGGCAAAAGTCATCAATCAGGCTGACCAAAATTTTATTCACTTCTGCCTCATCTTCACTCGGCGCGATCAAAAATCGGTAGCCCTCAGCAGGGGTAAAGGGCGACATGCCCAACAGCTTAGGATAGTAGCTAATGCCCAGCCGTTCAGCTAGCTCAGCCCACTGATGATCGAACACAAATTCGCCATAGCTATGACCCTTCAAATACAGCGGCGCAGCAGCAACCAGCGTTTCATCATGCCAAAGCGTCAGGTGGTTAGGCAACCAGCCAGTTTTGGGGCCAGTGCTGTTAGAGGTTTCCATATTATTCAGCCATGCCCATTCTAGACCGGGCGTCGGTAGCGGCAGGGCCATGGCATCCCACTGCTCAGCTGAAATATCCGATAGGCGATTCATCCAACGGGCGGTGTACTGCTTTGAGGAAGTCGGCACGGTGGGTAGGAAGGTGTTAAAGGGTTCCTATATAGAGTAGTAGAAGTTTGAAAAAGATGGCGGCACAGTCGTTTTTTAGCAAATCTACAGTGCAAATCTATAGTGCAAATCTACAGTGCCAAAACTTGATAGTGCAAAAACACTTCATCGCCTTCCACGGTTGCAGACAACAGCTTTAGCCTGGGTGTTCTCGGTAGCGTAAAACCCAACCCGCCAACAGGCGTCGGCGCAGTTTTACCACCAATCAACAAAGGGCATACCGTAAGGTACAGCTCGTCTATAAACCCATCAGTGAGTAAAGAGGCAACAAGCTCACTACCACCCATAACGAGTAAGCGTTGGATGGGTCGGCGACTGGTCGAGTCTGAAAGGGATGACTGACCAGTACGTAACTCCTGCATGAGGTTGTGCCAGTTGAAAGGACGCTCGGTGATCAGGGTGTGATCAAAAGGCCTTTGGTGAGGCCTTTGGCGAGGCGGTTGAAGAGGTGGTTGAAGAGGTGGTTGAGGAAGCTGCTGGGGATCAAGGTTTTGAACAGAGGGCCTTTTTTGAGCGAGTCTGGCCCGCCAGTACTGAATGCCTTCGGCAGTGGTAATGAGCCAACGGGGCACCGGCTGAGAGAAAAAACGGCAGTTCGGGTCGAGGTTGCCAGTGGCGGTACAGACGATTTGAATGGGTTGGTCAGGCGATCGCCGCACTGCAAGCAAGGCTGGATCTGTGACAGACATCGTTGTCCCATAAGCTCGCAAGGTGCCTGCACCGAATAAGGTCGCGTCCGATTTAGCAATCTGCGCTTGTAAATGCGCCTGATCAGCGGGTGAAGGAAATCGAGCAGCTGAGCGACTGGCATCGGCAATTTTGCCATCGGCGCTCATCGCCAAAATGGCGGTGATGTATGGACGAGGCTTGAGATCAGGCAATTTTTTCATGGAGTGCAGGCAAGTGCAGGCAAGTGCAGACAATAGCCGCCGATTTAGCACAAACGATAGACTATTGGAATAGCTTAAATAGCGGCAAAGGAAGCGAAATTCACTGATATACAAGCCGGGGTATCATTTCACCTCAATCCTTTACCTTTATTAAAAACTTGGCTTAACTTAGCGCCTTATGCATCTAAGGGGACTGACTTAATAGATAATCTACGTAGAGTTGACTATTATACGGCGTGCTTTAATCTACAGCCTTTTGTATGCTTTGCATGGAAGTCTTCTCCGTGTTTACTCAACGACATGAGCCGTGAGTCCACTATCTCTCTAGCGCTATGGCCCATCATCCGCGATCGCTCCGACGCAATCTCCTTTTTAAGATACTGGCCTTTAGCCTGCCGATTTTGATAGTGGGTCAGCTAGTGGCATTGCGTAAGGCGAAAAGCAGCCTGCTAAAAACCGCCCGCCAGAATCTAACCAGCAGTGCTATTCGCAAAGCAGAAGAGCTGGGAACTGGCGTACAGTCAATAGAAGCCAGCCTGAACTTAATCGAAAAAACGCCTGCTTTTCAATCGGGAGACGCCGAGCAAATCAAGCAAACACTGTTTGAATTCTCTGAAAGTTCGCCCTATACCATCAACTGCATAGAGCTCCTAGCGCCCCTCGCAGAAACGGCTACGGTCAACACCTGTGCTGACCAATCAGGCAAGCGTTCTATCATTCCAAGTGCCAAGCAGGTGCCCTGGCTGCAAAGTGGCAGCGTAGAACAATCAGACTTTTACGTGTTTTCACCCGGCCCCGACGCCGTCACAGCCACTCCTCCAGACTCAGACAGAGCACTGATTAAATTTGTAGTCGCCAGCCCAATTTACAGCTCAGAAGGCAAGCTGCGCTACACCATCGCCATGGAAATCTGCATCGATCAGCTGCAAGATATTGCCGATCAGTCACTCGTTGGAGAGACCGTTGTCATTGACCCTAGCAACGTCATCATTACGCACCCTGATCCGTATCAAGTGGGCAAAAACATTGCCGAGGTGTCCGATGGGCCTCGGCTAAAGAGCATGATCGGCCATGTCAAAGCAGGCAACAGCAACTTCATTCATCTTTTCCATTTTTTGCCCGGCGAGGGTGACCGAGAATGGTTGGCTGGATACAGCGGTTTCAAGGTACCTGTTAGCCCCAAAAAAGACAATCAATGGACCGTACTGGCTGTAACGCCGCTTGATAGAGCGCTCTCGGGGCTTGGTGAGATTCGTACCGTAATGGCCATACTGACGGCAGGGCTATTGATTGCCAGTAGTTTGCTGGCGCTATTCGTCGCGCGTGGCTTTTCGCTCCCCATCGAACGGCTGATTCGCTACACCCAATCTATAGACGATCTTTCACAGCTCAAGAAGGCACCGCACAGTTCTAACATTTGGGAGCTGGACTATTTGGGTACTGTGATTGAACGAATGCTACACCGCTTAGAGGAAAACTCGTCTGAGCTGCGCCGCGCCTGGAAAGATGCACAAATGGCTAACCAACTCAAAAATGAGTTCTTAGCGAATACCTCTCATGAGCTAAGAACGCCGCTCAACGGCATTATTGGTTCTATCCGCGTGATTCGCGATGATTTGTGTGACTCTCGCGATGAGGAGCTAGATTTTTTACAGCAGGCCGATAAGGCAGCGCTGCATCTACTGTCCATCATTGAAGATATTTTAAGTATCGCCAAAATTGAAGCCGGTACGCTAGATATTAATGTCGCGACGTTTGATTTGCGACATATTTTGAAAGATGTACTGGACATGCAAGTGTTTCAGTTCCAACAAAAGGGAATCCGACTCATTTTTCCTGAAATAAAAGAACCGGTTATGGTTTCGGTTGATCGCTCTCGCTTTAAGCAGGTGCTGCTTAACGTACTTTCTAATGCGATGAAATTTACAGACGAGGGCTCAGTTGAGGTCAGCATCACAACAGAGATGGGAGCGTCGCCCGCCTCGCCCACGGCCCATGAGCTATCCATGAATCGCTCACCCGTAACCGAACAGTATGATCAGCTGTTACGCCCACTTGACCCTCGGGTCAAAATCACTGTCAAAGACACGGGCATCGGCATTGATCCGCAGCAGTTGCATAAGCTATTCAAACCCTTTGTAATGGTCGATGGTTCACATACTCGGCCCTATGAAGGAACCGGACTCGGCCTAGCGATTTCACAGAACTTTGTCCGGCTGATGCAGGGCGATATGACTATTACAAGCGAGGGCGAAGGCAAAGGCTCAACGGTCACCATTTGGATTCCTTGGATTGTGGCAGATATCACGAGCAAAGATATTGATATGAAAATCGACGCTTTGGAGAATCATGAAAACAGTGAACTCAAAGAACAACTCGGCAAGTTCAACAACAGACTCGCATCAGAGAGCATTTCAGAAAGAAGAGTTTCAGAAAAGAAAGTTTCAGAAAAGAGAGCTTCAATAGAAAAACCTTCAATAGACGGTCATCCTGCCGCATCACACACAAGATAGCAATCAAGATAGCTATTGCCCATTCAAGCATTCGGGCCTAATTGGGGCTAAGCTAATTTGGGCCGCTTCGTTCGAGTAGCACTCTCTTCAACTAACTCAACTACAGTAGAGCTTCGATCTCTTTTACTTGCGCTAGATATCTCTCTTCTTTAATCACCGCATTTTCTGGTAAGTCAAGCTTTGATGCTAGCGTTACCCAAGAACGACAGCCGCCATAGGTAGGTTGCCAAGGTAGTGTAATGTCATTGTGAAATCGATGAGCGCGCAGGGCGAGCACATATAGCGGTTGATTAGGCTTCCATTTCAATCGAGTTTGGGCGAGGTCGGGCTGCCAAATATGGAAAGGCGCGATCGCCTCCACCTTATTAGCATCGTCCGTTAAAAAAATATGCGTGATTTCAGCCCAAGCTTTGAGCGTAATAGTTTCAGGGTGCCAGCCCGGCGGAACGGGCGTCACGGCTGATTGGTATTGAGCCTTAAGGAGTTCGGGCTTTTGATGCTCGTAGGTGGGAAACAAGACGACTCGATTGGCTTCGGCAGAAAATTTTCCGTTGTGCTCTCTAATGCCACCTTTGCGCAGAATCAAAATGGTTTCACCTTGGGCGATCGCATCTACCGCAACTGACCATTCTTTCAGAGCGATTGTCACAGCCGTACTCTGAACGCTTTCTGTCTGCACAGCGGTTTCTGCCTGCATGAACGTGACCTCCTGAAAAATCAACGCCTGCCCAAGGCAAGCTTATCGTGCCGAGCCCTCTAGCAGCCAGCATCTCCGACGACAGCAATTTCTTGAGACTGGCCTTCTGCCGTCAAGGTAATTGTGCCTGCTGGAATATTAACGGATTCTATTTCGCCAGGTTCACCGAGCGTAACGGCGACATCCACAGTAATTTCCGGCAAAGGAGGGGGCGTCATCGCATCTGATTCAGTTTCAAAAGACTCAGTTTCAAAAGACTGATTGGTCTGTTGCCCGTAAAACACTTCACCGCTCGCGGCTGTCCTCACCAAGCGGCGCAGTCCGCCGTTAAGCTTCATAAAAGCCGAGCCCTTCGCAGATTCCAGACCGTTAAAAAACAGCATGCCATCTGTGCGAAAATCGGCGCCAGAGGATAACAAGGTCATACCGCAGCCGCCCCCACCCGCTGCAAATAGCTCGTCGGCACTATAGGTGCTGACCTCAACCGGGAAAGCATTGGATTCTGGGCTAGATTCTATATTTTCAACAGCAGCATCTGGCTCTGTAGCAGGGTTCGTTTCCAAAGAATCTGCACAACCAGACAAACTGAAAAAGCATAGGAGCCCACAGGCGATCGCATATTTTTTCATCGTTTTATTCTCACAGGTTCAGCAATAAAACATGGATAAGCCTAATCGGCCCGTACAGCGACCGGAAAAATTAAGGCTTCTCACTGTCGTCTACTTTACCAAAGCGGCGATCGCGCATTTGAAACGCCTTCATCGCCTGATGAAATTCATCCGTGTCAAAATCTGGCCACAGGGTATCAGTAATGTAAAACTCAGAATAGGCCAGCTGCCAGAGGAGAAAGTTACTGATCCGCATTTCGCCGCTCGTGCGGATCAGCAAATCAGGGTCACTGATATCTGAGGTATAGAGATGACGACTAAAAAGAGATTCGTCAATGTCTGCTGGCTGGAGTTGGCCCTGTTGCACTTGGGTTGCGATCGCCTGACAAGCCTGTAAAATTTCCTGCCGACCACCATAATTAGTCGCAACCGAAAAGCGAATACCTCTATTGTCTTTAGTTTCAATCACCGCTCGGTCAATTTCGCGCTGCAAGGTTTTAGGGAGCGCCTCTAAGTCACCGACAAACTGAATACGCACCCCCTCTTCCATCATTTCTTTCAGCTCTTGCCGCAGCACTCGCTCAAACAGCGTCATCAAAAAATCCACCTCACGAGTCGGCCGACCCCAATTTTCGGTTGAAAAAGCATAAGCCGTCAGCGCATCAATGCCCCAGTCACGACAGCAGCGCAGCAGCTTTTTAAGCGTATCAACACCCTTTCGATGGCCCATTATTCTAGGCAGTCCTCGCTGCTTTGCCCAGCGCCCATTGCCGTCCATAATGACCGCTACATGAGCAGGCATTCGGCCTGGAATCAAGTCATCGGGAAGCGCTGATGGTGAAGCTGACGAAGAAGCTGACGATGAAACAGATGCAGTAGAAACCGTGAAATTGGCTGTCATTTCTTGTCCTGAGGAGTGGGGCGGGGGAGCTTACGCTGTAAAGAACTCAAAAAGTTAATACCCTTTAGACTCAATCGCCGCCCCAAGCTACGCAGCTGGGGCGCGACCGTATCACCATCTGCCGAGGGCGAAAACTTATCGACTAGCAATTCCCTCAGTTTACTGCTGGTAAGGGGACGATTTAAAATTCCTTGTTGCGCGACCGAAATTGACCCGGTCTCCTCCGAGACAACTACGCACAGGCAATGCTCTACGCGCTCAGTAATGCCCATCGCGGCCCGATGCCGGGTGCCCAACTGACGAGAAGCATCCTTTTCTGAAATCGGTAAAATAACACCTGCGGCCAGTATACGTGATCCGCGAATCAGCACTGCGCCGTCATGCAGCAGCGTCGTCGTTTGAAAAATTGTCTGCAACAGCTCCCGTGAAAGCTCAGCATTTAACCGCACACCCGGCACCGAAAAATCGCTCTCTTCAATAGGCTCATCTGTCTCCAAAATCATCAGCGCCCCTGTGCGATTTTGGCTGAGCCCCTTGACGGCCTCTACAAGTTCGTCAATCACGCTGTTTGCCGTCGAAAGCTGACTCTCTTGAGCGACAAACAGCTGACTGATTTCACCGCGACCAAGCTGCTCTAGCAGCCGCCTAAATTCTGGCACGAGCATAATAGCCAGCGCCACAGAAGCCCCTAGCAAAAGCTTTTCCATGGCAAAGTGAAGCAGAATCAATCCCAGCACATCGCTAAGAAGAGTTGCTGCCATCAATATCATCAGCCCCTGCACCATCCACATCGTGCGGCGATCACCCCGGATCACCAGCAGCACCATGTATACCAATGCAACAACTAAACCAATATCAATGATGGTGCGATACCACAAGAGTCAGACCTGTTTCACCGTTACCGCTGTTTCTACTAAACAACCTACCTGCTTCAGTACGTATATAGCCTAACGTATGGATTGTGACTGATGTTAGGGTACCAGTCGCTGAGATAGCTGACCTTAGCGACGCCCATTGCTTAGGCTCTGAGTGAATCTGGCAAGCGATCCTGACGAACCAAATCTTCGTAGGTTTCCCGGCGCAAAATAAGATCGGCGTTACCTTGGTTCACCAATACTGCAGCAGGCCGAGGGACACGATTGTAGTTAGAGGCCATGCTGTAGTTGTACGCACCCGTAGCCGGCACAACGACGATCTCACCGGCGCTCAGCTCAGGCAAACTGGCTGATTGAATGACCACATCACCCGACTCACAGTGCTTCCCTGCCAAGGTTACTGTTTGGCTCAGAGGTGCAGACATTTTACCAGCGGACAGCACTCGATACACCGACTGATAGGTAATCGGTCGAGGATTGTCAGACATACCACCATCTACCGCAACATAGGTGCGAATGCCAGGAACCGTTTTTTGACTACCGACGGTGTATGCAGTCACACAGGCCGATCCAATCAGCGATCGCCCTGGCTCACACAGCAGCTTAGGAAACGGCAAATCGCTGGCTTTGCAGGCAGCTGCCAAGCTTTCACACACAGTTTTAGCCCATTCATCAATGCTCGGCGGATCGTCTGACTCGGTATAGCGAATCCCTAAACCCCCACCAATATCCAGCTGCTCAATGGGCAAATCGTACTTTTTGGCCGTTTCGAACCAGCGCACCATGACTTCAGCCAAATCGTGATGAGGCTGAAGCTCAAAAATTTGTGAGCCGATATGGGCATGAAGGCCCACACATTTCACGCCTTTACCTTCTTTCGCAATAAAGGCAAAAACCGCTTCTAGCTGGTCGGGGTCAAAGCCAAACTTGCTGTCGATATGGCCCGTTCGAATGTACTCATGAGTATGACACTCAATTCCGGGCGTCAGGCGGAGCAAAATCGGGGCGACTCGACCTGTCTCTGCGGCAATCTGATTGAGGGAGGTCAACTCGTGCCAGTTGTCTACAACGATATAGGCACCCGCTTCGAGTCCTAGCTTGAGTTCGTCTAGTGACTTGTTATTACCGTGAAAATACAGCTCAGAAGCCCCTGCATCTACGGCTGTTTGCAGTTCACCGCCAGACACAACATCAATAGCAATGCCTTCTTGAGCTGCGATCGCACACACCGCCAGACAATTCCACGCCTTAGAGGCATATACAATCAACGACTCACCCGGATAGTGACGCTCAAAAGACTGCTTATACTGGCGGCAGGCTTCTCTGAGAGTTTGCTCATCTAATATATAAAGTGGCGAGCCAAATTCTTCAACGAGCTTCACCACGTCGCAGCCACCGATCACTAAATGATCGGAATCATTAACCGCTGCGCCTAGCGGCAGCAGACTCTGGTTAGGAGAAGTGCTCGAAAACTCACCACCAGAAAGATATTGCAAGCTAGTCGCCTGCGAGGCGGATGGCTGAGGCTCGGCTGAGAGGGTGGAAACCATAAGAGGTGTGAGAAAATGAACTTAGATAATCCAGTGTACAATTGGCAGCTAGCATAGAGAGCTGAAAATATTTAAATTATTTCAGGGTGTCACTTTTTCTTTTCGCATCTTTCTCTTCGTATCTTCACCTGTCACCTTTGAAGGTAAGGATAAGGGAGGCGTAAGGATAAGGGTTCTCTTCGTATCTTTAAGGACTTCGTCAAGACCGCTTCAAGCCAACTGCCGTCAACTTCGGCTAATTTCAGCCAACTTCGATAGTCGCCAGCAGGGCGATTTTACTTTTATACCTTGTCCTTTTTAGTCTGCGTGCCGCTTATACAAGCCGATATTCCTGCTGTGCTAGATCTCGATCAGCGCTGTCTAGGTGGCCTTTGGACACACTCGGGCTATCAGCGAGAGCTAGAGAGTGAGCAAAGCGACTTACTGGTGCTAATAACAGGGGAAGGCAATGCGCTGTCTGCTCAAAAAATGCTGCAAAAAAGATTTCAGCAAGCTGAGAATTTGGCATCTGAGAATCTAACGGCTGGGGATCTGGCAGCTGAGAATCTGGCAGCTGAGAATCTGGCAGCCGACGCGCAGCCTCTAAGGCTACTCGGCATAGGATGTCTATGGGCCATTTTAGAAGAGGCTCATCTTACAACACTGGCCATTGAGCCCAACTGCCAACGGCAAAAGCTAGGGCAGTTTTTACTCGCAGAGCTGCTGCTACAGGGGCATCAAAGAGGACTAACGCACGCCACGCTGGAAGTAAGAGTGTCGAATGAGTCTGCACTGCGGCTGTATCAAAAGTTTGGATTCAAAGAAGCCGGACAGCGAAAGCGATATTATAGCGATGGAGAAAACGCTCGAATCCTTTGGCAAAGCGGGTTACAAAATGAGCTTTATGTGGCCCAAATTCATCAGCACAGGCAGACTGCGATCGCCCAGATCTCCGAGCAGTATTCCATCTACGAAGCAAGCTGTGAAGAAAAACCTGACAGCCTCTAGCCCTCAGAGATTCACGCAGCAGAGATTCACGCAGCCTATTACATTAAGCATCACAATATCAGGGAACCATGACATTAAACATCGCAAAGATTTGTGCATCCCTTGGCCCCTTTAATACCAGTTTTGTGCATTGAAACGAGGGTGGTATCCTACATAGCCAAAAAGATAGCCAAAGAACAAAAAACGCTCTGCCCGCAGCAAGTAACAAGCCGGTAACATATGCCCTATCTCCGTATCTCCTATAGGAGTAGTAAATACCGTCCGCGCTCTGAGAATTTTTGCTGTGCTAGAATCACAAGCAAACCCGCCCGCAGCAAGGTGATGGAATAACGCCATGTTTGAACGCTTCACAGAAAAGGCCATTAAGGTCATCATGCTCGCTCAAGAAGAGGCCCGCCGTCTCGGACACAACTTCGTTGGCACAGAGCAAATCCTCCTCGGACTCATCGGAGAAGGCACTGGGGTCGCCGCCAAAGTACTCAAATCTATGGGTGTCAACCTAAAAGACGCTCGGATTGAAGTCGAAAAAATAATTGGTCGTGGCTCTGGATTCGTCGCCGTTGAGATTCCATTTACGCCCCGAGCGAAGCGCGTTCTTGAGCTATCGCTTGAGGAAGCCCGCCAGCTCGGTCACAACTACATTGGCACTGAGCACTTGCTGCTTGGGCTCATTCGCGAAGGTGAAGGCGTGGCCGCTCGCGTCCTCGAAAATCTAGGCGTCGATCTTTCTAAAGTCCGCACTCAGGTCATTCGGATGCTGGGCGAAACTGCTGAGGTCTCCGGTAGCGGTGGCTCTGCGGGACGCACCAAAACACCCACGCTAGACGAGTTTGGCTCCAATCTGACTCAAATGGCCATAGATGGCAAGTTAGACCCAGTCGTCGGTCGTCAAAAAGAAATTGAGCGCGTCATCCAAATTTTAGGCCGCCGCACTAAAAACAATCCGGTTCTTATCGGTGAACCCGGTGTCGGTAAAACAGCATTAGCTGAGGGGCTAGCGCAGCGAATTGGTAATGGCGATATCCCTGACATCCTTGAAGACAAGCGGGTTGTTACGCTGGATATTGGTCTACTCGTCGCCGGTACGAAGTATCGAGGTGAGTTTGAAGAGCGCCTGAAGAAAATCATGGATGAAATCCGCTCTGCTGGGAACATCATCCTTGTAATTGATGAGGTGCATACGCTAATTGGTGCAGGCGCAGCCGAAGGCGCGATTGACGCAGCCAACATCTTAAAACCTGCACTCGCTAGAGGTGAACTGCAATGTATTGGTGCGACCACGCTAGATGAATACCGCAAGCACATTGAGCGAGACGCAGCCCTAGAAAGACGCTTCCAGCCAGTGATGGTGGGTGAGCCCAGCGTGGAAGAAACCATTGAAATTCTCCATGGTCTGCGCGATAGATACGAGCAGCATCACAAGCTGAAAATTCTAGACGAATCATTAGAAGCCGCAGCCACGCTCTCCGATCGCTATATCGCTGATCGATTCTTACCGGACAAAGCAATTGACCTAATTGACGAGGCTGGCTCACGCGTGCGCTTGTTGAACTCTCAGCTGCCCCCTGCGGCTAAAGAGCTTGATAAAGAGCTGCGTCAGGTTTTAAAAGATAAGGACAATGCGGTTCGTTCTCAAGACTTTGATAAAGCAGGCGAACTGCGCGATCGCGAGATGGAAATTAAGTCTGAAATACGCGCGATCGCCCAGAACAAAAAAACCGAGGACGAAGAGAATCCTAAAATGGCTTCTCCCGAAGTCACCGAAGAGGACATTGCCCACATTGTGGCTTCCTGGACAGGCGTTCCCGTTCAAAAGCTCACTGAGAGCGAGACTGAAAAGCTACTGCACATGGAAGACGTACTCCATCAGCGCCTGATCGGTCAAGACGAAGCCGTTAGAGCCATCTCGCGTGCAATTCGCCGCGCCCGTGTTGGGCTTAAAAACCCCAACCGCCCGATTGCCAGCTTTGTATTCTCAGGCCCCACAGGCGTCGGTAAAACAGAGCTCGCCAAATCCCTGGCATCCTACTTCTTCGGGGCTGAAGAGGCGATGATTCGCCTAGACATGTCCGAATTTATGGAGCGTCATACGGTTTCTAAGCTAATCGGTTCGCCTCCGGGCTACGTTGGCTACAACGAAGGTGGTCAGCTCACCGAAGCGGTACGTCGTCGCCCCTATACGGTTGTGCTATTTGACGAAATCGAAAAGGCGCACCCCGACGTGTTCAACATGCTGTTACAAATCTTGGAGGACGGTCGCCTGACCGACGCCAAGGGTCGCACCGTAGACTTTAAGAACACACTGCTCATTTTGACTTCGAACATTGGTTCTAAAGTGATTGAGAAGGGTGGTGGTGGCCTCGGCTTTGAACTAGAAGCCGATCAGGCAGAGTCTCAGTACAACCGCATTCGCTCTCTGGTCAACGAAGAACTCAAACAGTACTTCCGCCCAGAGTTCTTAAACCGCCTTGATGAAATCATCGTATTCCGTCAGCTCACCAAAGAAGAGGTCAAAGAGATCTCAGTCATCCTGCTCAAGGAGGTGTTTGGTCGCCTAGACCAGCAAGGAATTCGATTGGAAGTCACCGAGAAGTTCAAAGACCGCCTAGTAGAAGAGGGTTATAACCCCAGCTACGGCGCGAGGCCGCTGCGTCGGGCCATTATGCGACTATTAGAAGACAGTCTTGCAGAGGAAATTTTGTCGGGTCGCATCAAAGATGGCAGCACCGCCATAGTGGATGTTGGTGAAGACGGCAAGATTGTGGTGACAGCTTCTAAAACTGAAGAGAAACGTGAGCTAGCGGCAGCGACTGATTAGTCCAGCTAACTGACTCATTCATCCTCACTCACCAATGAGGAAAAAAGCAGCGCCTAGCGGGTTTATCCGCTAGGCGCTGCTTTTTAGGATGGAGTGATGTTGTATGAGAATGTAAACAGAAGTAACGCTGTCTTGCGCTGGCCTGCAACGAAAATCAATAATTAGAACATGCAAACAGAACTGGTGGAGTTGCCATGATTGGTGGGATATTTGGGACGATTGGAAAAACGCTGGGTATTGGCAAAGAAAAGTACTTCCTAGAACTTGATGACGCTGCTGAAGAGAGCGTAGAGACTATTAAAGAGGCGGCAACCAAAGCAGCTAAAATTGCAAAATCAGCGGCTTCTGACATCGCCGAGAAAGCACAAGATCTTATTGAAGAGGCTTCAGATACGGCGCAGCAGTCAGACACAGCTCAACCGCAAGCAAAATCAGCAACAAAATCAGCAACAAAATCTGCGGCAAGCGATACGCAAGCGGCTGATGAGAAAGGTAATACGGCAACAGCGGCTAAACCTGTTGCTCAGCCAGCGCCCTCTGCATCTACAACCCGTGACCCTGAAGATATTATTAGAGCTGCGATCGCAGCGGGTGGTCAAAAAACGGATGCATCAGGCCAAGTGATAGAGGAAACCAAAAACTTTTCAACCGACTATTTACTCTCTAGCGGCAGTAGCCGTCGTCGTCCCGGCCCTAGCCTAAACTCATTTAAAGGCATGGCTAAGGAAGTCAATCCTAGACTGAAATAGTCAGCCGTTGAAAACGCTATGAATTTAGAAAGCTGAATCTACAGGCGCGAGTGTGGCGCGAGTATAGGGTGCAAACTAGCAGACTTTTGAGTTAGATTCAGCTGTTGCCAGTAGGCAGCTATCGCCGTAGCGGTTGCGTTAGGATGGTGAAAGTGAAAAAAGTGATTGCCATTTGGACAAATCCAAACGCGATCGCCTGCCTTTTGCCAAGCTTGCCAAGAGGTAGGCCGCTGATTCGCAATAAAGTCGGCCTCACCGCTACATACCAGCAGTGGAACCTCTACACCGCCTGCAACAATCTCAGTACGGCGAGCAAGCGAATGAAAGGTCAAACTGCTGTCTAGCTCTCGTTCTAGCAGCTGAGCTAAGGCTGTTGCAAATCTAGTGGGCCTATCACCAAACAACAGTCGTGCCATATGCGTCAAAATCATTTGCCGACTACAGGGTAAAAGTTGCCGTAATGCATAGTAATGAGCCGGCCAGTTTACAGCTGGCTGCGAGCTGACAGATAGCAACGTCAGCGACGCGACATGCTGCGGATAACGACGAGCATAGAGCAGGGCAAGGGTTCCACTCACACCATGACCCAACAGATGAATAGGGCGATCTTCTCCACTGTTGGCTGCCTGCTCGGCTGCCCGATTTGTAATGTATTCATGCAAGGACTCAACAACGTCCTCGACACAGCAGGGCTCGTCTACGGTCTGGTAATATTCCCAGCGCCTTACTAAAGCCGTTCCGGTCAGATGCGATAGTAGCCGCTGGTCGAACCCCTTCAAATATGGGCTCACCGACAGCCAAAGTGCTTCGGGCTTCTGGTTCACATATTCTTGCATAAGCTGTACTCGTATTAGACGCTTATTATTGACGATGAGTCTCAATAAGTGGATGCAAAAAGTATAGCCCAATTTCTCTTAATAGAAAATACTTTCAATAAATTATATAGAGTTACCGATTTTTCACGCTCTCAAGTTACGGATACCTAGTGATAGCTACTTCCATACAGCTCTACGCCAGCTGTTTTAGCGGAGATGACAGAAACATCTAATAGCATTTACTATCATTAGCGGGTGCATACGCTAGTGGCTGGCGAGTTCCCATAGGGGAAATCGAAGCAGCCCAGCATCGTACTAGCATTGTAGAAGCGCCGTGCTAGCGGCTTACCGATCGGGTGGCATAGGCTGCCATCGGCTCTTTGATGAAACGGATGTATAAATGCTTGAAGGTGGAGCGCAAAACTCTGGGTGCGCCAAAGTCGATAGGCATGAGCTTCTCGGGGAGCTGCCAGTCAGTTACCTGGAGATCAGCCGGTTGCATCAGTGGAAACTTAATTTGAGCCAGCTTAGGGCATAAACCGAGTCGCTTAGATTCCACAATGGTAGGAATGAGGTCGGGGTCTACATTGAGTACTTCAAGCAGAGCCCGGTCTAGTGCAAACACGTTGTTAGAAGCGGCTAGCACACCTAATGCTTTGGGCTCACCGTTGGCGGGGCCATTACCTGCGTGAGCAATAATGCCATCAATGATGGTGAGTTCTGGGGAAATAGCCTTGGCTGTTTCGACCAGCATGGAGCCAAATCGTTGGCGATCCTTACCCGCTTCCATATGCCACCAAGCTTTCATTTTGCCGGGAACACAGCCAAAGAGATTTTTGACACCCAAGGTCAGGGTAAGCTGAACATGGTTTTTAACCTTGGGCAGATTGATCACCACATCGGCTTCCATCGCTTCTTTGGAAATGAGAAAGTGATCAAAGTCTTGACTGTTTAGCGGGTAGCGCTTGCCGTGCATTTCGACAATCGGCAAGTTTGCTTTTTCGGCCCATTCTAAGAGGCCATTGGATTCGGCGACACCGCGAGCGCTACCAAAGGCAGGGCTATCGCCTAAAAATGGATCGCCGCCTGCGGCCTGTACCATTTTGGCAACGCAGTAGATGAGTTCGGGGCGAGTCGTACATTCCTTAGTTGGGCGCGAGCCGGTGAGTAGGTTGGGCTTAAGAAGAACGCGATCGCCTTTTTTAACAAAGTGAGTCATTCCTCCAAACGGCTCAAGCAAAGCTTCTAAGTTCTGTTGAAGCGGTTCTATGTCATAGGTTGTAACACTCAGCATACTGACAGATGCATCCGCATTAGAGCTAGTTTTATGTTGGGAAAAAGCTCGACCGGACGATTGAGCGGATGCCATATCTTTTTTCATCTGTTTTTTAGCCACCTGTTTTAGCCACCTAATTGTTTAGCCACTTTTCGAGCCATCGTTTTTCCATTTAGCGTGCCCGCATAGCTGCATCATACGCTTTCTCTTTATGATGTGCTAAGCGTTTTGCTGAGCATCTTTATAGGCTTATCAGGCTTATCAGGATTGTCAGGATTGTTGATGGGCTGAGGGACTTAGCTTGGCTAGCACTCCACTACACAAACCGTTCTTAGTGAACTGTTCTGAATAAAGGAAATTTTTTAGAGGCAATTTTTAGATGCTATCCTTTTGGGCTAAGACCAGTGGAACCTGGATAAATGTTGCGCTCGTATTGGTGGGTACGGGCTGTGGGCTAGTTTTGCGCGATCGCCTATCGCCCCGATTACAAGCAATCATCACTCAAGCTGTTGGTCTTACAACTATTTTTATTGGCATCTCAATGGCCGCAACGCTCTCAAAGGCTCAGGCGGGTCAGGTAGACGGTGTCATTTTGGCGCTGCTAGCCCTGGTGATAGGCGGATTATTAGGGGAGTGGTGGCAGCTCGAAAAGCAGTTGATTTTAGTAGGGGACTGGTTAAAAACGAGATTTAAGGGGGGCAACCGCTTTACTGAAGGGTTTGTAGCGGCGAGTCTGCTGTTTTGTATTGGGCCAATGGCTATTTTAGGTAGCCTTAATAACGGCTTGCTAGGCGACAGCACAGTTTTGGTTGTCAAGAGTACGATGGATGGATTGGTTTCTATCGCCTTGACGGGTACCTACGGCCTTGGCGTAGGATGTTCAGTCATTCCTCTTTGGCTTTATCAAGGCGGGCTTTCGCTGCTGGCCAATAGTCTGGCTGCGGTGATCCCAGATCCGGCCACAGCGCCGAGCATTTTGCTGGTTAGCGGCATTGGCGGCATTATGATTTTGGGCCTTGGGCTCAACTTATTGAACGTTCAAAAAATTCAAATTGCTTCATTTTTACCAGCATTGGCGCTAGGCCCTTTGGTGAGCTGGTTAGCGCAGAAACTGCTGCCTTAGCAGATCTGCGCTGATGGGCTCAGGTGTTGAGACCAGAGATTGCACACTGTTTATCTACTTGATGTGATCTAACTGATCTACTTGAGGTGATCCACTTGAGGTGATCCACTTGAGGTGATCCACTTGAGGTGATCCACTTGAGGTGATCTACTTGAAGTGCCTGACTGTAGGTGCCCTAGTTTACGGCAACCGGGGTCTCAACAGTGGATGCTTCTACCTGTGTAGCAATCGCTACGGTTGGGTCAAGGTCGACCCGTTCGAGCTTTTTTAGATCTTCGACATCCCGACCCACCAAGTTAATGCGGAGTTTCAGTTCTTTAATAGGTTTGATGGATCTGATTGTGCAATAGCCCAGCGCGACCGCTGCCTGCAAGCTAATCATCTCGGCAGGTGTTTCGCTGCTAATCATCTGGCCAAAGAACATCATCAGGAAAAAGAGAAGACAGCTAAAGTTCAGCGGAAACCGCCAGCGATCGCCGCCGCATCTGTAAATGGCATAGTGTAGCCAACGGCTGATGCACAGCGACAACAGCAGGATTGTGCCTACTGGGTTTATGCCTACTAACAAAGTAAAGCCAAATAGCTTTTGCACTTGTAAGAAGGGATAAATCCAAATGCGTGCTTCTGTGTTGAACTGGTTATAAATCCAAAAGGCCAACCGTACCGCTACCAAAAAGGCCAGCCAAAGAGCCATGTCATACATCAGCAACTGAGGGGCTCGCTGAGAAACCTGGGTGAAGGCCACACTCAGAGGCACAGGCAACTTAGCAACTTCTATCATCAGCAGAGCCGGTAGGGCGATCGCCATTGCCCAATACCAGGGGCTCGGTGAACTTAGGTTCAGCCGTTTTTTATAACGCAGGTAGTTTTCTGAAAGAATTGGCTTTTTCTCGTACTTTTCCCCAATGAGATCATTTTCCTGGTAGCCAATTTCGTATATGCACCAGTAGCTAACAACCAGAGCCATCAGACAGGCAGCGTTAACTAACGGATGCGGACTCAAAAAACTGAGCGCAATGGCTAAAAACGCCCAGTGACCCATCACAACTCGCTTCATAAAGTGAGATTTATTCGGGTTTTTAACCTTCTCAGAATAAAAGAGCGGTATGTACACATCTGACATTGCAGGGACATACTCGGCTTCGGGCCAGACAACTAAGCAAGGCGTTTCTACAGCAGCGAGCAGCGGTGCATCGTGAACGGCATCGGTAATGGCGATCGCGCTCGAAACAGCCTCTTCACCAAGCGCAGCTTGTACTAGGGAGCATTTGCCCTGAGCACGATCTTGAGCCCCTTGCCAAAATCGACATGCCACCAGGTTTTGACGCGCCCGAGCACTTAAATTGACCGGTAGGTACCTGAGCAAAGGCTTTACAATCAGGTCAAACCCCAAGGTCGCAACTACCACTTCAGCTTGAGAATTCGCCTTAATGGCTTGAAGGAGTGCATGGTTCCAATGCGCTCTAGCCAGTTTTTTGGCACGCCACCGCCATACCAGTAGCGTCCAAGGAAACAGCAGCGTGACAGCCATCACCAAGCACCAATCTTTAGAAATGGTTTCATCGCTTAGCCTTCCGGGCAGGAGCCGCCAAGGCTTAAGCACTTTAAGCCCCGACAAACAAATCGCAGCGACTGGCTTAGGATAAGCCGAGTTAAGGTACTCCTCTGTGGAATTGCGCAAAAACAAAGTCTCGTCAAAATCGAGAATGACTAGACTTTGGGAAGATGCGTTTTGAACAGCGCTAATGGCATCCTCTGGAGGCTGTTCTGCTAGCGGATTCGAGATGCAATGAGTCGTGACGATTTCTGATGATGACATGTCTATTACTAATGTCTGTTACTACTAAAACGTAATTTATGTAGAAGAATGTACGGAATAAAAGAATTCATGGAGCGCCAAAGGGTTCCAGCTAGAAGGCTCTAAATAGAGTTTTAGACAGAGTTTTACTAACCCCCAAACATAAAGGCAAACCCCGTTGAGTTACTCTCTCAACTCAACAGTAAGCCCTATGAATAATTAACAAATCTGCTCCTAACTGCACACCTAAGTTGCACAGTTGGCATGCCTCGTTAACACCTTTAAATAGGGTTGCTCTGGCAAGTCAAAACAGACATCTAATCAGCTGTTCTTGAATAGCATCTTGCATCCGGAAATCAGATAGGATTCCGAACTTATGTTATTCAAACTTCATAGTCCACCTGCTAACAACACTTAAAATCTAAGTGAAATACATCTAAGTAAAATACATCTAAGTGAAATACATCTAAGTGAAATACATCTAACTGGAATCAGTCTAAGTGTGATAGAGCTGTTACAAAAAGATGTTGGCTAGATACAAATTTCCCTTGCGCTATTAGTAACACGCATTAATCGGAGTTTAGGGTTGCGCAAACCTGACTTTTTAACGACTTCATAAATCAGTAAAGCTATCTCTTTTCTCGGTATAACCACCTTTACACAAGCACTTTCATAAAACCTTTAACTGTTTAAAGATAGTACTTAACCCTTATCTGAGCTATTTAGAACAAGCACTCTCCGTACATCTACGAGGCATGTTGTTGCAGTCAAAATTTACAGAAAATGGTGTGGGTTAGCCGTGAATAGAAGCTATCTGTCACGACTTGGAAGGTTAGCACTTCAAAAAGGGCTGAAACCTAGCATCCTCGTTATCAGACCCAAAATCTCCAACGCCTGAAAGCCTTATTTGGCATTGATTTCAAAATAACCTTCCAAGTCGTGTATCTGTTGTTGAGGCGAATGTTGACACTAAAGCAATCGAAATTATCTGGGTTGGGAGATTATATATAGCAGGTATAAAGAAAACAATATTTTTTGGATTTAAAAAAGCCCTTCAGATTGATTTTCTGAAGGGCTTTTTTAAAATTGGAAATTTGCACAGATAGCAACTTTACGGATATGAAACTTGCTTGCGACTTTAAGGTGGTGGCGGGGCATGGATTTGAACCATGGACCTTCGGGTTATGAGCCCGACGAGCTACCAGACTGCTCTACCCCGCGATATGTTCGCCTTTATTCATCAGCGCCTAACGAGTATAGCGCACACTGAACCCAGTTGTGTGGCTATACCCAAAAAAGATGTCGAGAAAGAATATATGTTGGCTGCTGTTCACGATTTGACTTCGCTTTATATTTGCCTTATGTATTTGCCTCACACCAGTGGCAGCTCGCCAACAACGTCTAGGCGGCTGTACTTCCCTGGCATCATAAATTTGTCGGCGAGGGCTTCTGATACATCAGGCGTGATCCAGCCTAGCTGCTTGAGGAGGTAAACTGCGGTGGCATATTTTGCCTGCTTGGAGCCGTCTACAACTTTAATGGCAATGCCCATGCCATCGCCGGTTCGGCCAATGCATTGAATGCCCTGGGCGCCTGCCTTACTCACTAGTGCGCCTTCGCTAAGATACATCAGCTGAGAGTCAAAGCCGTCTGGCCCTGAGATCATCATGGGGTGGTTGGTCATTGCTCGGGTGATGCGCTCCATATCTAGGCTATCGCCTGAGGCAAGCTTGGCAAACAGGGTGGCCATTTGACTGAGCTGCATGAGGTAGGTGGGCGCACCGCAATCGTCGTGGGCGCAAATGAATTCGTCGGCGGGCATTCCGAGGAGCTCGGCGACTTTGGTAATAATGAGTTTTTGCACAGGATGCGATCGCTGAGTGTAGCTATCTAACGACCATCCTTTGTGCTTGCAGACTGCGAGCATTCCAGCATGCTTGCCAGAGCAGTTGTGCGCTAGCGGCGTGCTTTTGTCATGGGGAATTGGACATTGCAAAGAAAGGGGTTCTACATCGCAGCGCCATAGAATATTGAAGGCCTGACGAATTTGGCCCAAATTGCCCTGATGGGAGCTACAGATAATGGCTAGATCTTTGTCGGTTAAGTTGAAGTGGTCAAGGGTGCCGGTGGTGGTGAGGGCTAGCGCCTGAAAAGGCTTGAGGGCCGAGCGAATAAAGGTGCCTAGCTCTGGGTCTCCGGCACTGGCAAGGATACGCCCTCGGCCGTCGCAGGCAACGGCATGAACCTGATGGATAGACTCGACGATGCCCTCTCTGAGTAGCTGCACCTCAAGCGGGGTTGAAGTGCGACGGCTCACCCTATTCATAAGCTTTGACCTGGTGGTTTGTGACCTAGTGTGTGGATTTAGTTTTTTTTTGGGCTTTAGAAGCCTTTTGAATGAACTTAGATGAACTGCCAGGTGACTAGGCTAAAAGATACGATACCTAGAATAACGGCAAACGTCTTTTGCATTCGTAGCATCAGCGGCTTTACCTGGTAGTCAGCGATGAGGCGATCACGGTTCATCACATCGTCTGGCTTTTCCCAAACCTGACCATCGTACCAGCCAGATTCTTCATAAAACACACTGCGCTGTGAGAGGCGATCGCACACATGCCGCCAACCAATATAGAGCTGAACGAGCGCTAGCGTCGGTAATAGCAATGCGCCTAACATACCGCTAATCATAAACTGGGGCAGCAACTTACTAGGTTCAAAGCTTACAGCAGCCATTGGGCCAACAACTAGCCAACTGACGAGCCACAAAACAACCACAGGCATCAGATACCCAACCAAGCCACGGGCTCCCCAGCTGTAAAACCAGGACTCGCTCATGCACTCGTACTCTTCAATTGGAATTTGATCCGTAGGCACTGGACAGCGATCGCGGATGGAGCTTTTTTGAGTCTTACCGTTCATTGGCAGAAGAGGGTTTGAAGGAAGCCGTTGGTCAATTACCGAACAATCATGCTGTATTGCTATGTGAGCTATTTTAACGAAGAGCCAGATAGCGTGCTACGAATAGCATGCTCAAGCCTTTAGTATTTGGTTGGCTTTAGCACCTAATTAGCTAACAAACCTACCCCCTGAAAAATCGGGCGCGACTGAAGGCGTAAAGGCAATGCGCTCGGCATGTCCCCAAAAAGCCTCTAAGTCGTAAAACTCGCGATCATCGGGCATAAAAATATGAACAATGACATCGCCATAGTCTTGGAGTACCCAGCGGCCTTCGCTCATGCCTTCGACTCTGATCGGTAGCTGGCCGAGCTGGTCTTGGATCGTGCCTTCTATTGAGTTCGCAATGGCTCGTACCTGAACCTTGGAAAAACCTGTAGCAATAACGAAGTAGTCAGCTAGGTAGGAAATATCTCCCGTTTGCAGAATGGTAATATTGCCTGCTTTGCGGTCATCGGCCGCCTCGGCGATCGCCAGCGCGAGTGCCTTAGCTTTTTCATCTATGGGACGTCGAGCCTCGTCATCAATCACAGGTCGTAGGGACTGCTCCGACATCTGCTCCGACATCGAATCAATATCAGAATCGGCCCTATCCGGCGCTAAGCCCATAGTTTTGTCGGTTGCTTCGTCTGCCATTACGTCAGCCATTGCTTTGGGATAATCACTCAAAAGCTCAGTTCCTTAAAGGGTTGTGTGTTGAATATGGGTTGAACGGTCAGCAGTGCGACTAGCGGTGCCACTAGAAGCGTGCAAACTGCTCTTTTCTCATTCTACTGAAAAGCCTATGGTTTATAACGAGTCGCTTTATTAGGCTTGACACAACTCATCACAGCTGTAATATTTCCTCATACTTTCTCGACCAGCATCAAGCAGCGATGCCCGAACATAAGGCATAATCTCTGTAGTGTAATTGCCCATAGACGGAGCCAGTGAGCCTTGAGTTTTAGCGCCCTCTTTTCTATTCCTTTCGCCGTTTTAGTTGGATTGGTTATTGGCCTATTGGGCGCGCTAGTCGTTTACTGGTTGATGAAGCAGCGAATTAATCGGCTCGTTAGCGCCCTGCAAAATAACCAACGCAGACTACAGCAGCTAGAAAATGAGCATGAAATTAGGTTGCGTGCTGCGACCGATCAGCTTCAGGCCGACTATGAGCGACAGCTCGCCGAAAAAATAGAATACTATCAGGACGATCAAATGCTGCAAACAGAGCTGATGGCCCTAGAGTTTGAAACTCGGCTGAAAGTATTAGAGGACGCACATAGCCGAGAACTCGCAATGCAGTCCTAAAATACAATCCCAAAATGCAATCCCAAAATGCAATCGTAAGCAGCTTATTTCGACACACATTTCAACACACATCTCAACACACAGATCTGCTGCTTCAGCACGACAAAGGGAAAAGCCCCCAAAGTACACAACCGGTATTTTGGTATCAACGGCACCCAAAAGCGGTCAGACTTGTATGCTGGATTCTGTAGACTGAATTTTTTTGGATATTTATCAAGGACTGCGCCCTATGACCCGTGCAATTATGGAAACAAGTAAAGGAACGATTAACCTTGACTTGTTCGATCAAGATGCGCCTAAAACCGTAGAAAACTTCGTCAAGCTCTCTAAAGATGGCTTTTATGACGACCTCAGTTTTCACCGTGTCATTCCCAATTTTATGGTTCAAGGCGGTTGCCCCCTCGGAACAGGGACTGGTGGCCCTGGCTACAAAATTAAATGTGAGATTAACGACAACGCGCATGAGGCAGGCAGCCTTTCAATGGCTCATGCGGGTAAAGACACTGGCGGCAGTCAGTTCTTCATTTGTCATGAAGCCCAGCCTCATTTGGATGGCATCCATACCGTGTTTGGAAAAACTGAAGATATGGATGTTGTGAATCAAATTGCCAAAGGCGACAAAATTGTCTCGGTTAAAATCGAAGACTAATTTTTTTAATAAAGCTTCTTTTAACGAAGCTTAGATCAAAAAGGCTCAAGGTGCGGATGATGCCGCCTTGGGCCTTTTCGTTTTAAAGTATTGATGTAGCGAGACATTCCAGCAGCTGCAATTTTAGTTTCCCTACGCTCTCATTTGGTTTTGTTTGGTCTTGGTTGATGATCTCTACTCAATCTTCAGAAGCTGATGCTTTAGGCACTGCGAGCTTCACGCCCCTCTCTAGTAATAAGTCGCCTGAGTTGCCTGAGTTGCCTGAGTTGCCTGAGTCGTCTGAGTGGTTCTCTACGATTGGGAAAAAGCTCCTGACAGGGATAACCGGTTTGGGGTTGGTGATTTTTGTAGTGGTTCACTTGTTGGGTAATTTGACGCTTTTTTTCAGCGCGAGTGCCTATAACCGTTTGGCCCATATCATAGAGCGCTTAGGTGTATTGACTTACTTAGTAGAAGGCGGGCTGTTGGCGATCGCACTCGTTCATATCGCCGTGGGTATTAACATCCATATGAATAAGCAAACGGCTCGCCCGGTGAAATATGCCCAGTATGTTTCGGCAGGTCAGCCGAGTCGCCAAAGCTTGAGTTCTCGCACCATGATTGTATCGGGGCTGGTGCTAGGGGGCTTTTTAGTCATGCATTTGGCGACTTTTAAATTTGGCACTTACTATACGCTGCCCGATGGATCAGGGAGAGACCTGTCGCGTTTGGTATTTGAAACATTTCATCGACCTGGATATACGGCTGGCTATGTCGTTGTTTTAAGCCTATTGGGTCTGCATTTGCGCCATGGTATTTGGAGTGCGCTTCAGTCTTTGGGAATTGCAACTCGGCCTGGGCTGTATGCGGCCAGTGCGGTGCTAGGGAGTGCGATCGCCCTGGGATTCATTGGCTTGCCGATCTCTATTTACTTTGGCCTGATTTAATTGGCCCCATTTGACTGGCCTCATTACAATGGGCCTGATTTGAACCTGCTATGACCTTAAATGCCCGCATTCCCGAAGGCCCATTGCCTCACAAGTGGGGAAACTTTAAAGACCACTGCCAGCTGGTAAACCCCAGCAACAAACCGAAGCACACCATTTTGGTGGTAGGGACGGGGCTTGCGGGTGCATCGGCAGCCGCAACGCTGGCCGAACAAGGCTACCGGGTCAAAAGCTTTTGCATTCAAGACTCGCCGCGACGGGCACATAGCATAGCGGCTCAGGGCGGCATTAACGCAGCTAAAAACTATCCTAATGATGGCGATAGCGTGTGGCGGCTATTTTACGACACGATTAAGGGCGGCGACTATCGGTCGCGTGAGGCCAATGTTTACCGACTCGCACAAATTAGCAATCAAATTATTGATCAGTGCGTGGCGCAAGGGGTGCCTTTTGCGCGTGAATACAGCGGTTTATTAGCAAACCGTTCGTTTGGCGGCGCCCAGGTTTCACGGACATTTTACGCTAAGGGACAAACCGGACAGCAGCTGCTGCTAGGGGCCTATGGGGCGATGATGCGGCAGGTGGCAGCAAGACAAATCGAGCTGTTTCCCCGTCGTGAAATGCTGGACTTGGTGGTTATTAATGGGCAGGCCAGGGGCATTGTGGTGCGCAATTTGCTCACGGGCGAATTTGAGCGCTATGCGGGCGATGCAGTGGTGCTTGCAACCGGAGGATACAGCAATGTGTACTACCTTTCGACCAATGGCAAAAACTCTAATGTGACGGCAGCGTGGCGGGCGCATAAGCGGGGCGCGCTGTTTGCCAATCCTTGCTTTACGCAAATTCATCCGACCTGCATTCCGGTGGCCAGTGAGTTTCAGTCGAAGCTGACGCTGATGAGTGAGAGCCTGCGGAATGATGGGCGGGTGTGGGTGCCGAAGCAGGCTGGCAATCAACGATTGGCCCAAGAGATTCCAGAAGCCGATCGCGATTACTACTTAGAAACCCGCTATCCCACGTTTGGGAACTTGGTGCCTCGGGATGTGGCTTCACGAAATGCTAAGCAGGTGATCGATGAAGGCCGGGGCGTTGGAAGTACGGGGCTAGCGGTGTATCTGGATTTTCGGGATGCGATCGCATCTCAAGGGAAGTCTGCGATTGAAGCGCGCTACGGCAACCTATTTGAAATGTACCAGCGGATTACCGGGGAAGATCCTTACGCCGTGCCTATGCGCATTTATCCGGCGGTGCATTACACCATGGGCGGACTCTGGGTGGACTATCACCTCATGAGCACGGTGCCGGGCCTGTTTGTGCTGGGTGAGGCGAATTTTTCAGATCATGGTGCCAATCGCTTGGGTGCGAGTGCGCTGATGCAGGGGTTGGCCGATGGATATTTCATTATTCCGTACACGCTGGGCAATTATTTGGCTACGACGCCCCTGCCTGAAGTGGATACAAGTGATGAGGCATTTGGCGAAGCCGAAGCCTCGGCGCGAACAAGGACGATGAAGCTACTGAGCATTCAGGGTGATAAGACGGTACTGGACTTTCACAGAGAGCTGGGTCATTTGATTTGGAATGGGGTCGGGATTCATCGACATCAGCAGGGATTGAAGAAAACGATTGAAGATGTGCGATCGCTCCGGCATGAGTTTTGGCAAAATTTGCGCGTACCGGGTGAGGCCACAACGTTGAATAAAAACCTGGAATTCGCAGGCCGAGTGGCTGACTTTATGGAGCTAGGCGAAGTAATGGCCCGCGATGCCTTGGCGCGGGAAGAGTCCTGTGGCTGTCATTTTCGAGAAGAGTTTCAGACCGCTAGCGGAGAAGCACAGCGCCGAGATGAGCCGTTTGCGATCGCAGCCGCTTGGAAATATCAAGGAGACGAGCAGCCACCTGAGCTAGAACATGAAACCCTGGTATTTGAGAATGTAGAGCTGACGCAGCGGTCTTATCGGTAACAGAACCGGCAAAAGAGTCAGCAAAAGAGCCAGCAAAAGATTTAACTAAAAATCAGTTAAAAATTTAACGAAAGGTCAGCAAGGGCAGGCACTAAGGACAAAATGAAAATTAATTTAAAAATTTGGCGTCAGGAGCACGCGCGTGTGTCGGGTGCTTTTGTCCATTACACCGTGGCCAATGTTCAGCCTGATTTGTCTTTTTTAGAGGTGCTTGATCTGCTCAATGAGCAACTGATTGCTGAGGGCGGCGTACCGGTGGAATTTGACCATGATTGCCGCGAGGGCATTTGTGGCGCTTGCGGCATGATGGTAAACGGCCAAGCCCATGGGCCTTTGCAGCGAACGGCAGTGTGTCAGCTCTATATGCGGCATTTTTCAGATGGCGATACGGTGACGGTAGAACCCTGGCGAGCAAAGGCGTTTCCGGTGATTAAGGATTTAGTCGTCGACAGATCGGCGCTGGATAGAATTTCGGCGGCGGGAGGCTACATTTCAGTAAAAACTGGCGCAGCTCCCGACGCCAATGCCGTGCTAGTAGCTAAGCCTGATGCGGATACCGCATTTGACTATGCGGCCTGTATTGGCTGCGGGGCCTGCATCGCGGCCTGCCCAAACGCGTCAGCGTCGCTATTTACGGCGGCAAAAATTTCGCAACTAGCACTGCTCGCGCAGGGACAACCAGAGCGCAAATCGCGGGTGGTGAAAATGACGCAGCAGATGACGGCTGAGGGCTTTGGCGATTGCTCCAACCACGGAGAATGTCAGTCGGTGTGCCCAAAGGGAATTTCAATCGATGCGATCGCTCAAATGCGCCGAGAGTATATTCGAGCTAAACTACCTTTCGGCTAGCGCCATTCTCCCCATTTATTCCTCCCGATTCATTCCTTTCTATTCGAGCGATTTACCGTACATGTCAACTGCAATGGCTGATGTCACAGAAATTTATACCGATGGTGCCTGCTCTGGAAATCCGGGGCCAGGTGGCTGGGGCACATTGATAGAATTTGCCGATGGGCAGACGCATGAGCTAGGAGGCAGAGACCAAGCGACAACGAACAATCGGATGGAAATGCAGGCTGCGATCGCAGCACTCGAATTCTTAAGCGAGTCTGATATCAACAGTAAGTCTGTGATTTTGCACACCGACAGTGAATACCTTAAAAATGGCATCACCAAATGGATCAACGGCTGGAAACGCAAAGGCTGGAAAACATCGGCAGGTAAACCTGTGCTCAACAAAGACCTTTGGCAAAAGCTCGATGAGCTCACTCAGGCGCTTAGCAAGCATGACCTCACCATCGACTGGCGCTATGTGCGCGGCCATGCCGGGAACCCCGGCAACGAGCGCTGCGACGAAATCGCTCGGGCCTTTTCTCACCGCAACATGATTAACCTAAAGCAGCACAAATCCCAAGCCAAAGAACAAACAGCATCAGAAAAAAAGATATCCGCGACAAAAACATCTGTAAAGAAAGACGCCGAAAATTTTTCTGACGTTAAAATCGTATCAAGAACTCACGATATTGAAGACAATCATAGAAATATTTCACTGGATACCCCAGAAATAAACACTCACCTGCCGCAGTCCGAATTGGGGACTCCAGAGCTAGAATCCTACGAAGTAACAGCCGATCAAAGAGGACAGCAACCGGACATGGTTACGTCAACAGACAAACAAGACAGTCTCACGGGGGGCTGTAGAATAGATCGCCTCACCAACGCGCTTAAGACCCTCCAGGTCACTGACGAACTTGCTAAGCAAGGCTATCTAATTACTAGCGCTGAGCTGGCCGATTTAATGGACGTTAACGCGAGCGCAGTGACTAGCCGAGGCGACTACTGGGCCTGGCGTAACTGGACAGTCTCTCGTATTCGCCGAGAGGGCAATCAAATTTTGTGGCAGCTAGAGCGAATTGATGAGTAGCTATTAAAGAAAAATTAACCGGGCGGCCAGCTGAGAGATCTCCCGCCTAACAAATGCATGTGAAGATGAAAGACCGTTTGCCCTCCATCTTCACCCGTGTTGATAACAACACGATAGCCAGTGTCTAATTTTTGCTGTTGGGCTATTTCACCGACCGCTAAAAGCAAGTGACCTAGCAAGGCCTTATCTGCCTCTTGGGCTTCTGAGAGAGCTGGGATAGGCTTTTTTGGAATGACTAATATGTGGGTAGGGGCCTGGGGCGCGATATCGCGAAAGGCTAAACAAAGCTCGTCTTCATAAACAATGTCAGCTGGAATTTCTCGACGAATGATTTTGCTAAAAAGGGTGTCTTCACTCATTCAGGATTTCGCTTTTGTTGTGAGCAGGTCTTAATTCTATCGGTTGGGACTGCCATCAGACTAGCCGTCCGTCGTTGAAACCTCGCCAGTGGGTCAAAAGCTGGGCCACAGTTGGGCCACAGTTAGGCCACAGTTGGGCCACAGTTGGGCCACAGTTAGGCCAGAGCTAAGCCGAACGTCGAACTAGAGAGAGGTCAGGTTTGAACTGCCCTCTAAGGCATTTTCTTCTGGATTCATCACTTCTGGCAAGACCACCTGACTAGGTTCAAACACAACCTGTGAGTGCAGCCAGGTGGCAATGAGTTGGGGGGCGTTTTTTCTACCCCAGCGCAGCATAAAAAATCTAAAAATGGGTTTGGATCGTCGGGCGATCGCTTTGAGTAACCAGTTGAGCGGCCTAGAGTGAACTTTTTGATTAACTAGGTTAACAGAGCCGACATCGTAAAGACAGTCAGCAATGAGTTTGAACGTCACCTCTTCTCTAAGAAACAAGCTTTCTAGCAGCATTTCTATATCTCGTATACGCTCTTCTTCTTTCTGCTGCTCGCGAATAACGACCGCAGTTTTTCGGTTGTTTGAAAGCCTCAACATAGTTCCGACTAGCCCTTGCCACTAATTCTTGAAAGCATCTCTCTAAAACAGTTCTCTAAAACAGTTTTCTGAAATAAAAGCTGCCCTAAGTGTGACAGGTCGTTAGCTTCCACTGATAAGAAGTTTGATGTCAAATTTTAAATTGACATTTCAATCACTATTAAACAGCCTCAGACAGAGGATTGTCATACGCCTAGAGGTGACAAATCCGCATTTTTGGCAATTATAAGAACCTAGATTATAAAAACCCAGATCAGATATTTTGGAGCCTGCGTAAGGCAGGAGTGATGCACAGCAATGCTAGCGAGAATTTGGAGTGCGTCGCTCATTGGGATTGATGCACTCAAGGTGGGTGTAGAAGTTGATTTATCGGGTGGACTGCCTGGAGTCGTTATTGTGGGGCTGCCTGATACAGCTGTGCAAGAGTCGCGAGAACGGGTGCGAGCAGCACTTAAAAATGCTGGGTTTGCCTTTCCAATGCGCAAGGTGGTGATCAATCTGACGCCAGCCGATGTGCGCAAGGAAGGACCGATTTACGATTTGCCAATTGCCATCGGCATTTTGGCGGCGTCTGAGGCAGTGGCGCAAAATTGCCTGAATGATTATTTGTTTTTAGGTGAAATGTCGCTAGATGGGACACTTAGGCCAGTAGCAGGGGTGGTTGCGATCGCTGCTGCCGCACGTAGGCTGGGGCTAAAAGGACTCATACTTCCCGCTGATAACGCCTATGAGGCTGCGGTCGTGCCGGGGTTAGAGGTGTATGGATTCAAGACGCTCACCGAGGTAGCCGCGTTTTTAAACCATCCAGATGGGCAATTGCCAGTAACCGTCAATGCGCCAGAAGAGTTGTTGCGATCGCCCATGCCCAGTCAGGATCTGCGGGATGTAAAAGGACAAGCCCAAGCCCGCCGCGCCTTAGAAATTGCAGCAGCTGGCGGTCATAACCTGTGTTTAATCGGGCCACCGGGTAGCGGTAAAACCATGCTCGCCCAGCGGCTACCCGGCATTTTACCAGCGCTCACCTTTGCCGAAGCACTAGAAGTCACCCAAATTCATTCCGTCGCTGGCCTCTTAAAAGAAAAAGGAAGCCTAGTTAACCAAAGGCCCTTTAGAACACCCCACCACTCAGCTTCTGGCCCTTCCTTAGTAGGCGGCGGCAGCTATCCCAAACCAGGTGAAATTTCACTGGCTCATCGAGGCGTTTTATTTTTAGACGAACTCACTGAATTTAAGCGCAACGTACTCGAATTTTTGCGTCAGCCGCTTGAAGATGGAAAAGTCACCATTTCTAGAACTCGACAGTCGGTAGAATTTCCGGCGCAGTTCACCCTAGTCTCTAGCACTAACCCCTGTCCCTGCGGCTACTTTGGCGATACTGTACAGCCCTGCACCTGCACACCGCGCAACCGTGAGCAATATTGGGCAAAACTTTCAGGGCCGCTGATGGATCGAATTGACCTACAGGTGATTGTCGGTAGGCTAAAGCCTGAAGAAGTAACCCAACAGCCCGAAGGAGAAGACTCTGCAACCGTACGCGCTAGGGTAGAAGCCGCTCGTCATCGGGCCCAAACCAGATTTTCAGAGGAACCTGCCTTGCAGTGCAATTCTGATATGGAAAGCCGTCATATTCGCCAATGGTGCGCCTATAATGAAGCGACTCGTAGCCTCATTGAAGGCGCAATTCGTAAGCTTGGCCTTTCGGCAAGAGCCACTGACCGCATCTTGAAAGTCGCTCGTACGATTGCAGATCTTAGTGATGACTCAAAAATTGAAACGCAGCATGTTGCTGAAGCGATTCAATACCGAACAATTGATCGAATGCAGTGATTGGAATACAGTAGCTTGAAGGCAGCCACTCGAATGCAGTGAGGGTTGGAATGCGCCACTTTGCTTTCCACAACGAAAATCACAGCTAAATTGCGGCTGACTAAGAATATGCGCTGAATATTAGGGTATTGGGCTATTAGCTCTATGTCTCTAGGTGCAGGGTATAACAGGCAAGCATTCGCTATTGTAATAGCAAGTTAAATCGATGTGCGTTGTGGCAAGCTGATCGTCCAACAACTATTGCAACTATGATGAGCTTGCAATTTTTATGTTCTATCGATTTGGTATAACCGTAATTTTTGAGGAGTAATACGTCCATGAAAAAGCATGTATTAGGTGCCATGACCCTAGCCCTACTAGCGTTAGGCATACAGCTACCAACCAGAGCACAAACTACTGTCCCACTAGAAACTGTGCCAATTGAAGCCGCTAGCTGGACACAATCTGAAAATTTGACTGCTGAAAGCCTTGCACAGCCGAATGCTGACACCCTACCTGGTCAGCCTGAGTCCAGCGCGCTGGTTTATCCCGTCACAGATTCACTCTCTACAGATTCATCTATAGAAACCCCTATTGAAGCTGCCCCTACCGAGCTAGCCCAAGCACGACGGCGCACTAGCGCTAGCGTCGGCGGATCAGACTTCATCGGCATCGGAGGTGACTTCGGCTATGCTGACGATCTATCTTTTGCCGTTATTAGTAAGCTTTCTCTGTCCGAAAATGTTGCGCTACGGCCTTCTGTGCTAGTCGGTGATGACTTGTCGGTGCTCGTGCCGGTTACTTACGAATTTAATCGCTACTCTACTGATGTGGGCGGTTTCAGGGTGCTTCCTTATGCGGGCGTGGGCGCTTCTTATCAAGATAATTCTGATAATGAAAACTTTAACCTACTCCTTTCAGCAGGGGCAGATGTTCCGCTCTCTGATCAGTTCACGCTGAATGCTCAAGCGAATGTTGGGGTTCTTAACGATACTGAGTTTGGCGTAACCGTTGGCGTTGGCTACAATTTTGGCAGACTTATTCGCTAGCACCTTATTCGCTAGAACTGTGTAAACAAGCGACTTTAGAGCAAGTAGATATCAAAACAAGCGATTGAGAAAGCGATTCGGGAGAAGGCGCTACTCGGTCGCTTTTTATTGGCTTTTTTTATTGGAATTGGGTTGCTGAACTTTTTTACTATCTTTTTTCAAGTGTAAATTTCTTAAGTGTAAATAAGTTGATGCATTTCTGGGCAAGCTTTAACAAAGACAGGATTTTTGTGACGACAGCCTAGGCTGATGCCACATGCATGCAAATCGTAACCGTTAAAGAAACCATTAGAGGAGTATTGATGATGTCAGCAAATAAAGTCGCAGGAAGCGTTGCAGCCGGACTGATGATGCTTGCAGTAGGCGGACAACTCCCTGCACAGGCACAGGCTATCGATACGGCTAGCAATCAATATGCTGCTGGAACCGCAGGTGATTTAACAGTTGAAGGTCGTTCTTATAGCCGTTCTGAGGCCAGTGAGTTGGGTAACGCTAACGAATTCGCCGAAGAATCAGTGGAGATAGCACAAGCTCGTCGTCGTATGACTGGGAGTGCAGCTCGTGGTACCAACTTTGTAGGTGTAGGGGCTAACTTTGGCTATGTAGATGATACTTCTGTCGCACTTATTGGCAAATTTTCTGTTGCAGATCGCGTGTCTGTTCGACCTGTTGTTGCTTTTGGCGAAAACACAATGGTGCAAGTTCCGTTTACTTACGAATTTAGCCAGATGGGAACTAACGTTGGCGGTTTTCAGGTTCTTCCATATGCAGGGGCGGGCGGTGCTTGGTCCAATAAAAATAACAACAACGGCGAGACGGACGAGTCGGATATCCGTCTGCTATTTGTCGCGGGTGTAGATGTGCCTGTTTCCCGTGATTTTACTGTTAATGCTCAAGCGAATTTGGGGGTTATTAACGAGACAGAATTTGGTGCGACGATTGGTGTGGGTTACAACATTGGCAACCTTTTTCGCTAAGCCAGTTCGCTAATTCAACTGGCTAATTCAACTGGCTGATTCCACTAGCTAATTCAGCTCGCTAATTCAACAAAGTTACTAATCGATTTAGAATCGTGAGTCATGACGACAGGGCACGATTGCGATCGCGCTTTCAACAGATCTGGGGCTACGAGGATTTTAGACCGCCGCAGGGAGAAATTGCGGCGGCGCTGCTGAAAGGCCAAGATTCACTTATCGTGATGCCAACGGGTGGCGGTAAGTCCGTTTGTTTTCAGCTGCCGGCGTTGATGAAATCGGGGGTGACCTTAGTGGTTTCACCGCTGGTGGCGCTGATGGAAAATCAGGTACAGGAACTGGCTGAGAAAGGGCTTTCGGCAGCGGCTTTGCATAGTGAGCTAGAGAACCAGCTGCATTGGCAAACGCTGCGGCGGCTGGCTCAAAACCACTTGCGACTGCTCTATTTATCACCCGAAACGCTGCTAAGCACTAAGGTGTGGACTGTGCTGTGCGAGCCTCAGGTTGTCATTAACGCGCTCGTATTGGATGAAGCTCACTGCCTAACTCAGTGGGGCGATAGTTTTCGGCCTACGTACCGGCGGTTGGGGGCGGTGCGTTCGGCGCTGTTGGCCTGTAAGCCCAAGGGCGCAAAAATCGCGATCGCAGCTTTCACCGCCACCGCCGACCCCATCACCCAAAAGGCACTTCACACGGTGCTTCGGCTTCAGTCACCGCAAATTATCCGGCTCAATCCCTATCGCAGCAATTTACATCTTTCGGTAAAAACGGTGTGGACACCGAAGGGCCGTAAAAGAGCGCTGCTCAAATTCGTGCAGCAGCAGGGTAAGCAGTCGGGTTTGATTTACGCGCGGACACGGCGGGGCACAGAAGCGCTCGCCCACTGGTTTGCGCATCAAGGCTACTCTGTTCAGGCGTACCATGGCGGGCTCGGCGCATCGCAGCGACGCCGAATAGAATCGCAGTGGATTGAGGGGAACTGCCAGTTTGTGGTGTGTACCTCTGCTTTTGGGATGGGCATTAACAAGTCGGACTGCCGGTTTGTGGCGCATCATGAGGTGCCGAGTCTGCTGGCAGAATATGTTCAGGAAGTGGGGCGCGGCGGACGAGATGGTCAGCCCGCTCAAGCACTGTCTTTGGTGAGTGAGCCCACTGGGCTGCTAGCGCCAGAAGATAAGCAACGCTGGCAGTTTTTTGAGCAAAAAGCGCAGCAACTGCAACGGTCGGCTTTGCAGCTGGTAAAGCAAATCCCGGCAGAAGGCAACATTGATGAGGTGAGGCGAAAGTTTCGAGAGAGCGATCAAGCGTTGGCGCTGCTACATCGCAATGGACAGCTCACATGGCTCGATCCATTTACCTACCGGATAGATTTGGGGCAGTCGGCAAAAGCTGATAAGCAGCCGCCTCCAGCCGCCGTGATGAAGCGGTATTTGTTTACCCGCCAGTGTCGCTGGCAGTTTTTACTTGAAGCCTTTGGGTTTGCCGATGAAGCAAAGGATATGCGGTGTGGGAAGTGCGATCGCTGCATGTCATAACAAGCCACTCGTAACAAACCACTTCGGATACAAGCCACTTTGGATACAAGCCACTTTGGATACAAACCACTTCGGATACAAACCACTTCGGATACAAACCACTTCGGATACAAGCCACTTTGGATCGGCGCAACCACAATCAGCACGACCCAAAAGGGTTAAATTTTCTCTGGTTGCTTTTCGTCGCCTGCGGTAACTAACGGTTCAACGGTCTTATCTTCATTATCCTCATCTGTGATTGCGCCAGAAAGGTCGGGGATAGTGACGGGGGTTGTTGCTTCGCCTACTTTTTTAGAAAAGCCCCAAGCGAAGAGACTAAAGATGAGAGTGACCATGACCCATTCGGGCGGCACCCAGTCAGGGTTAATGACTCGCACGAGTAGGCGGATACCAACAAACGCGACCGTGATAAAACCGGCGTCTTCTAAGTGGACGTAGATTTCAAGCCATTTGATGAAGAGACCCGCCATAAAGCGTAAGGCAATGATGCCGATGGTGCCGCCGAGCAGAACGATCAAGACATCTTTGGAAAGCGCGATCGCAGTGGTTACGCTGTCTAACGAAAAGGCGATATCGGTTAAAGCGATGGTGGGGACCGCTTGCCACAAGCTACTAAATTTGGGGCCGCCAGCTTCGCCATCTTCACCAGTACCGCTCATAAAGTGCTGGTACACTAACCAGAGTAAATAAAGGGCTCCGGCCACTTCAAACTGCCAGTACTTAAGCACCCAGCTAGCCGCCAGAATCAGGCTAACGCGCATGATAAAGGCCACCAAAAGGCCCAGATTAAGTGCTTTTTTTTGGAGTGCTTCGGTTTGTAACCCTTGGGCGATCGCTGCCAATGCAATGGCGTTATCTGCTGAGAGGACAAGCTCTAGCAAAATCAGCACGGGTAGTAGTAATAAGGTATCGCCCCCCAGCGTGGGAGACATTTCAAGCAGACGATCTAACATGTAGGCACTGGTAGGGCGAGGCCCTGTAAAAGACTTTTCTTAAAAAGGGAAAATAGCGGTTAAGTTCCTTTTTAGCAAGGCAAGCGATCAATACCCTCCCCTATCTAGAATAGATCGAAAGCCTAGGATCAAAAGTCTAGAATAAATCGAAAGCTAGATGCTATGCCGTTTCACTCCTTGTACCTTCACTCTGTGCAGCTGTGGTCAATTCTCTTGAAAAGTTTAAAGCCCAATATCCAACGGGTGCGCTGATTGCAGATTTGGTGTCTGTCAATGAGGGTCAGTATGTGGTGCGAGCAGCAGTGATGCTTAAAGGCGAAACGCTGGCAACTGGGCTAGCAGCGCATATAGATGTACAAATGGCTGAGGATAAGGCTCGGGAACGGGCGATCGCGGCCTTGGGCATCTTTGTCGAATCGCCCGCGATCTCTCCTGCGATATCTCAGCTACCGCTCTCTCAATCGAGCGTATTTCAACCGGCCATATCTCAGCCACCGCTCTCTCAACCGAGCGTATTTCAACTGGGCGTGTCTCAGCCTGAAGTAGAGGATGTGGTGATATATACAGATACCGAGGCACTGCCAGAAGAGGATGATTTAGGGCCACCGATTGATGCAATTGATGATGCAATTGAGGAAGGGGCTCAAGCCGCAACGCCAAAAAGCACTGCAAAAACCGCAATGGAGTCAGTAGAACCAGCTAAGCCTTCGGCTGCGGTTATCGCGCTAGAAAACTTCAGTACCAGCGCAAAGCCGGTGGATCTCTCAGATGTAATCGCCCAGACAGATGTAGAACTTACACGGCTAGGTTGGACGAGCACCCAGGGGCGCGAATATTTGGAGCAGAATTATGGTAAGCGATCGCGTCAACAGCTCACAGACGAAGAACTCATGAGCTTTTTACTGTACCTAGAAGCACAGCCATAATCGGCTGACTGCTAGCAATCGCTCACTATTTCACAGCTGAGTTGATCTTTACACGGCTGAGTCGGTCATCACATGGGTTGCTCGGTAAACTTAGCAATCTCAAAGCAGTGACGTCCTGCCGGATGCGCCCATTGCAACGGCGAGCTGCGCAGATTACCGGCCAAAGGGGTTTGAGAATCGTAGGCAAAATTAGCGCATAGTTCATAGACAGTATCGCTCAACCGTCGATACTCATAAGGCTCGCCTGTCTGAGGGTCTATTAAATCAGGCGCTTGTTGGATAGAGTCCGGCAGCGTCTCTGGTAAGGGCTGAGGCGAGGCATCTTGATTGCCCACATAGTCTACCAACACCCTCGCTATTTGAGATAAATCAGCAATCCTCTCCTCATCTAGGGCTAACAGCCGCTGTTTGTTCGGTGATCCAAGCAGCCAGAACCCAGCGACCACAGCAGCCAACACCGACAATGAGGACATTGCCAAAAACACCCGGTCGGTGGACTTTTCTTGGTTAGATTCGTGATCCAATCCGCTAGATTGAGTCATGATGTTGCGCCTACCCGATTCGGACTTCTTTTTAGCCAGTTGAAGTAGTAGCGTAAAATGCCGCCGTCAATAATCAGCACCACCACTACTTTGAGAATAAATCGACTTGTCAGCTCACCGCGTAGAAACGAGGTCAAAAAGGCCATCAGCGTGCCGACGCCAACGAGCGCTGCAATCAGCAGTGTTAGGTAGGTTAGCCATTTACGGACGCCCGAAAAGTGCTTTTCGCGGTAAATCCGCAGCTCTCGGTTAATGCTACGCATGAGCCACAGATACACCGGATAGGCCACGATGAGGCGGGCAAGGCTAAACGCTAGGTTGTAGTAAGGGCTGCTGTAGTAAGTTTGCGTGGCATCTGGAAAAATGCGATCAATCCAGATAAAAGCGATTTCGCCGAGCGAATACGTCCATAACCCGAGCATGGCAAACGAAAGCAAATAGAAAAAGGCGTCTTTGGCCGATTCGCTCCCCCCTGAAGGTGGTGTCGGCATAGGATAGCCGGTGAACCGCTCATATACTTCAAAAAAGGCACGTTCAATATCACGCTGGGGCCAGCCAAACTGACGCAGCAGTTGGCTAATAAATTCATCCGTTGCGCCGCGATCGCGTGCCCGTTCAATAAAGGTCACAATGTCCGCAACTTCACCCGACTCGTTCGGCAGCGGGTTGTTGTTGGCTGGGTTTCTGTTAATAGAGACCATAGCAAATTATCAAAATTTGGCTCAAGCGCGAGTAAACGCTCAATCAAATTCTACCGACTGAACTCGGTGCTTTGCTGACATGCAACCTTATAGAATTGTAATGCTTGGCCCGTCAGATTCGGCCCGTCAGCTCCGACCCGCTAGATTCAGCCAGTCAGATTCGGCTAATGGCTAAGCCAGATCAGCACGACGCTGTGCAATCTTTGCCTTAAGGTCTTTTGCTTGGGCCATCAGATCAGCCTGACTCAGCTCAGCTTGATCGCCAGAACCCAGCCACTTTAGCTGCACTTTGCCAGCTTCAGCTTCAGCGTCTCCTACAATTAACCCAACTACCGCGCCGCTACGATCAGCCCGCTTAAACTGCTTACCGAATGCGCTACCGCTGAGATCTACTTCTACTGAATAGCCCTGCTGCCTAAGCTGATTGGCCAGTATTGCCGACTGAAGCTCAGCTTTTTCACCCCGAGAAATGAAGTAGATATCTAGCTCAGGCACTGTGCTGAAGCGCTTCATTTGCTCCAGCAAAATAATCAAACGCTCTATGCCCATACCAAAACCAATGGCAGGCGTATCTGGCCCACCGAGCTGAGCGACTAGGCCATCGTAGCGACCACCAGCACAGACGGTCGCTTGGGCACCCAAATCAGCAGACTGAATCTCGAAAGCGGTGTGGGTGTAGTAGTCTAGGCCGCGAACGAGGCGGGGATTGATATTGAACGAGATGCCAAGATTGGTGAGGTGCTGCTGAACGCCCTCAAAATGCTTTTGGGAGTCGTGGCTTAAAAAATCTAAAAGGCTAGGGGCCTCGGTGACGATTTCTTGGGTGCGTTTATCTTTGCTATCGAGAATGCGGAGGGGATTGCGGATGAGGCGGTCTTGAGAGTCGGTGTCTAGCTCATGGGCAAAAGGGGTGAGGTATCTGACAAGGGCCTCGCGGTATGACTGGCGATCTTCGCTGCTGCCGACGGAGTTAAGCTCAAGGGTCAGGGCTTTGAGCCCCAGGGTGTTGAGGAGTTGAGTCGCGATCGCAATCACCTCTACATCAGCCCTAGGATCGCGACTGCCCAAAATTTCGACATCTAACTGATGAAACTGCCTTTGCCTGCCTGCCTGCGGTCTTTCGTAGCGAAAGGCAGGGCCAAGATGCCACAGTCGTTGCACACCGCCCTGGGCAAAGAGCTTGTTTTGAATAAAGGCGCGTACTAACCCTGCGGTAATTTCGGGGCGCAGCGCAATAGATCGACCGCCCCGGTCTTCAAAACTGTACATTTCCTTGCCAACGGCATCGGTCGCCTCGCCAATGCCACGGGCAAACAGTTCGGTTTGCTCAAAGAGAGGAGTCCGAATTTCGCGATAGGCGAATTGATTGAGTACATGCCTTGCCAAGCGCTCTATGGTTTCCCATAGGGGAGACTCTGACGGTAAAATATCGCGAGTACCGCGAAGGGCTTGAATGCTACTCATGAAAAGAAAACCTTAGGCGTCTGGCGAGTGCTTGGGTGAGTGGTTTGGCAAATGACAGCAGTTTAGCTCGTCAATGCATACCTTACCTGACTGCAGAGCCCATCGCACTAGGGCGACTCGATTACCGGTTTCTGTTTTGCTTAAGACATTGCTCACATGGTTGTCCACGGTACGCTTACTAATCGCTAGCTCAGCGGAAATTTCCTGATTAGTCAGTCCTGCGGCAACGAGTTCTACAATTTCTAGCTCGCGCTTGGACAAATCACTCTGAACAAGATCAGGCGCATGGGCGTGCTCGTCTGTGGAGTCATCGGTGGATTCGGTTGGCATCGTCGCGTTTGAGAGTTCAGTCTGAGAAGATGAGCTACCGGGCATGAGCGTTTTAAATCTGTAATTATGCTTAGTGACTCCAGTGTAATCAATCCAACCACCGCAATGCCGAATATTGACAGTCTTAATAGAATATTTCTGTTCCAGAACTATCTGTCTAGGTTCAACCTGCCGAAGCAATTGCAAACGTTGATTTCAGCGCTGCTGATCAGCGGATTTTGTTTACTTAGTTTGCTGACAATGCCCGCCAGTTGCCTCGCGGATGACCTGGCGAATGGCCTTGCGAATGACCTTGCGGATAATTTGGGCATGCCGTCTGCGAAGCCGTTGAACTCATCACCGCCAGCGGGCTCACGATGCCTGAGTATATAAAATTGCTAAACCTCGCCAGTCAAGACGAGGCTTTGCGCGACAAAATACTAGGCAGAATGAACGAACCCTTACAAAAGTAGCAATACAAAAGTAGCAATCAAGAATAGCAATGGATTAGCTGCTTAAAGACTCCATGCTGGCGCGATCGCTCATTTGTGCAGTCAGCAAAGTCGAGAGCAAAGAAGCAGGCTGCTGCTTATGAGGCCAAGCAAACGAATGCTTAAACGCTGCCGCCTGACAAGCTCGCAACTGGTCAAACCCAATGACATCGTGAGTGAGCAAGTTTTCATACTCAAACGGTAAACGAACATTGTGCAACCCTGCATTATCCGTGCAGATGGCAATATCCACACCCGCATCAAAACAACGATCAAACACCGTCTTGAGCTGACTAATTTCATCAAGCGTTCCAGTTTGCAAGTAAGTGGTTGGACACACTTCTAAGCACTGCCCTTGAGCCGCTACCTGCTTAAGCAACTCAGGATGGCGCAGCGGAATTTGAATGCCATGACCAATGCGCATGAGGTAAGGCAATAGCTCGGGATAGCAGCCGTCCTTAGTTTCATACAAATGTCCTGTCGTATTGAGCCCCAGGTCTTGAGCATGGCTGTACAACCGTTTAATTTCATCCAGGTTATACACCGCATCTCCCCCCGCAATATCAATCCCGCAAACATAGTCAGGATACTGAGCCGCCAGCTCTAATGTTGCGCGGTTAATTTCATAGGGCAACCGTGAGTGCAAACACAAAATCTGCTTAGTGACAACCGGATATTCGCTTTGATGACTAGCCCGACCAACCACCTCAATAATCTCCGCCATCGCATCAATTCTTTGGGTGTTACTCAGCCACTCAGGCGTACGATAAAACGGCGTATACCGCAGCTCTAAATAAGCGAGATTCTCAAAAATATAAGCCCCTCGAATTAGGCGATAGATAAAGTAGGGAAGGGCTTCTTTGGTTTGCACGCTTTCTACTAGCGTATGTAGCTCTAGGTACTCTTCTAAGGTGTCTTTAGGCTGCGTATAAAACTGCTCAAACGCAGCATAATCGTTAAACTTGTCGGAAATATCAGGGCGGTTGCGCTCAAAATAGCGCCACAATACCCGAGGCACTACCGAACCTCCAAGATGTCGATGAAGCTCTGCGTATAAACTCATAGCGTGACCCTCCGCTGGCGTGAATAGATGGATGAAAATCGTCGGAAAGCCTACTCTGTAATGAAAAACGTAAAAACAGGAATCGTAGACCTTAAGACAAAAACTGACAAAAACTGAGGCAAAAAGGGCTTGACTATGCCTGGTTGACTAAATCTATGTTCTGGCTTACTAGTTCTGGTTTACTAAGTGTGATTTACTAAATTCGGTGTAATCGATCTACTACTAGCTACTACCAGTCAATTGAAGTTGAATAGACTGAAATGCTAGGTAGATTGAAACGCTAGAAGCGTTAATAGGCTGAAGTCCTAGAAACGCCAGTCCTAGAAACGCCAGTCCCAGAAATGCCAATAGATGAAAGTGCTAAATGGCTAAATTGAAGTCGTGGATGATTGTCAAGAATTATCAAGATTAAATTTTTGGTAGCGTCAGCTAGAAGCATCCGCACAAATCAGAAGCTTGTTAAACAGGAAAGCGTAAAAAAACGTAATTAATTATCTCTACAGCATAGCTAAGTTTTTGAAGAGAGGGGTGATCGCCCTACGTTAAGCCTCAATTTAGTCCCAAAACTTAGTCCCAAATTGGTTTTAAATCAGGTTTATTTTTTGCCCCTAGGTCGTCTCAAGTGAGTTCGAAATGCCCCAACTTTAGGGCAAACCCTCAGAGAAGCGTCAACTTTTGTTGTTGACACTTCTCTCAAAGCTTGGTGATAATGGTTGTTTGTTTGAACTCTAGCGATGTATTCTCTTGGCTAACGTTATTGTTATCGGCGCTCAGTGGGGCGATGAAGGTAAAGGCAAAATCACAGATTTGCTTAGCAAGTCAGCAGATGTGGTTGTGCGATATCAGGGCGGCGTCAATGCTGGCCACACCGTTGTCGTCAAAGACCAGACTTTTAAGCTACACCTGATTCCCTCGGGTATTTTGTACCCCGAGACCGAATGCATTATTGGTAGCGGCACGGTGATAGACCCTAAAGAACTCATCGCCGAGTTAGACAAAGTAGAGGCGCTAAATGTCTCTTCTAAAAACCTTTTTATCTCCCAGACTGCGCATATCACCATGCCTTATCACCGCATGATTGATCAAGCAGCAGAAGAACGGCGCGGCAATAAAAAAATTGGCACGACTAAGCGTGGCATTGGCCCTACCTACGCCGATAAGTCAGAGCGTACGGGCATTCGAGTGGTGGACATGATGGACACTGACGAGTTTGCTGAGCAGCTAAAGTGGACGATTGACTACAAGAATGTGGTGCTTGAAAAGCTATATGACCTCCAGCCGCTCGATCATAAAGAAGTGCTAGATGAGTACGTGGCTTATGCAGATAGACTGCGATCGCACGTCACCGACAGCGCCCTTCACATCTACAACGCCGCGCAGCAAAAAAAGAACATTCTCTTTGAAGGCGCGCAGGGCACCCTGCTAGACCTAGACCACGGCACCTACCCCTACGTCACTTCATCCAACCCAGTCGCAGGTGGAGCCTGCATCGGGTCGGGCGTTGGCCCAACCACCATTGATCGAGTCATCGGCGTGGCCAAAGCTTACACCACTCGCGTCGGCGAAGGCCCCTTCCCCACCGAGCTAGACGATGAAGTCGGCAATATGATTTGCGAAGTCGGCGCAGAATTTGGCACAACGACCGGACGTCGCCGCCGGTGTGGCTGGTTCGACGGCGTTATTAGCCGCTACGCTGTCCGCATTAACGGCTTAGATTGTCTGGCCATTACCAAGCTAGATGTACTCGACGGCCTAGACGAAATTAAAGTGTGCGTGGCCTATGAGCTAGATGGCGAGCGCTGCACCGAGATGCCCGGTAGCGCCAGACAATTTGGCCGATGCAAGCCCATTTATGAAAAAATGCCTGGATGGAAAGAATCCACAGAGCACTGCCGCACCTTAGAAGACTTGCCCAAAGCCGCGCTCGACTATCTAGAGTTTTTAGCAAAGCTAACTGAAGCACCGATTGCTATTGTGTCGTTAGGCGCGAGTCGCGACCAGACCATCATCGTCGAAGATCCCATTCACGGACCTAAGCGAGCACTTTTAAAAGAAAACACCAGCGCCTTTAAGGTTGCTTAGCATTGCAGCACGCGGTTGCAAAATCAGGTAGAATAGCTCTCCGGGCTAATGCCACCCGCTGGTGCGCCTCCTGCTTGGCCGCCCATCTAAAAAGTTTTTGACCAAAACTTTTGACGACCTTTTTTAGACCTGAGACAAATAGAGACTCACCATGGATTTAACGATTAACTGCGCCCAGCGGGCTTCGGACGAAAAAACCAAAAAGCTACGCAGAGAAGGCACCTTACCTGCCGTCCTATATGGGCATGACGGCACAGCTTCAGTCTCGCTAAAAGTGAGTAACTACGATGCTGAAGCGCTCCTACGCAAAGCGACCATTAACAAGTCAGTGATTACCATCAACGTTCCTGATATGCCCTGGAGCGGCAAAGTCATTTTGCGTGAAGTGCAAAAGCACCCGTGGAAAAACAAGCTTCACCATCTCAGCTTTTTCTCGATTGCTTCTCAAGAATTCATTGAAGTGAGCATGCCGATTAACTTTGTTGGGGAAGCCATTGGTGTAACTGACAAGGGCGGCACCCTAGACATGGTGCTCACCGAAGTTCAGCTCAAATGCCCGCCCAATGCCATTCCTCAGTCCCTAGACGTAGACATTTCTGGGTTGGATATTGGGGATGCGCTTCACGTAGGTGAAATTGCATTGCCTGAGGGTAGCTCTATTGCTGCTGACGACAAGCTGCTGGTGGTCTCTGTTTTGGCTCCTCGGACGGCATCTAGCGATGATGAGGGTGGCGCTGCAGCGTCTGAAGGTGCAGCAGGCGAAACGGCTGCGGCGTCCTAAGCGATCGCGACTGCTTTTCACTGTGTCAATTTCCAATTGAAATTCAACTTAAGATTTGACCTGAATTTGACCTGAATTTGACCTAAAAAAAGGGCTAGGAAGTAATTTTCTTAGCCCTTTTTTATTTAGCTGTTTGGGATTTCTTGACTTTTCTTAAATACATTCCTATTGAATTTCTATATAAGGGCTGGTGCTCGTCAGCTGGCATAATGCTTGAGCAAAACCTTGATACTGCCCTTAATAGTCGCTCCTAACAATCGCTATGGCTGACTCTGCGCTTCCACCTATCGTTCAACAAATGCTCAGGGCCGATTTTTATCCTCATCCTGTCACCGAGCCTATCGGCTTTATGCAAACCCATGTCTCTCAGGTTTTACTGACAGGCGACTATGTTTATAAAATCAAAAAGCCGGTTAATTTTGGCTTTTTAGACTATTCCACCTTGGCTAAGCGCAAGCATTTTTGTGAGGAAGAAATCAGGCTCAATCAGCGTGGCGCGGGTAGTTTGTATTTGGGTGTTGTACCGCTCACTCAGTCGGGAGAAAAGTTTGAGCTAGATGGCGAGGGCGATCCGGTTGAATATGCCGTAAAGATGCGGCAGTTTCCACAGTCGGCGCTGATGAGCGATCGCTTTGAGCGCGGCCTAGTAGATGAAGCTAAAATCCGCGAGCTGGCCACCACAGTCGCTCAGTTCCACAGCAAAACTGAAACCAGCGACCATATCCGCACCTACGGTACGATCCCAGCCATCCGCCAATCCATTGATGAAAACTACGAGCAAACGGTTGATTTTGTCGGCGGTGAGTCTGTTGATAAGCCTCAAACCCAACAGCAGTTTGACGAAACCAAAGCCTACACCGATGAGTTTTTTGAAACTCAGCAGACCCTGTTTCAAAAACGATTAGATCAAGATCGTATTCGTGCCTGCCATGGCGATTTGCACTTGGGCAACATCTGCGAATGGGAAGACCAAATCTATTTGTTCGACTGTATTGAGTTCAATGAGCCCTTCCGATTTGTAGACACGATGTTTGACATTGCTTATATCGTGATGGACTTAGAAGTCGCTGGCCGAGAAGATCTCAGTAAAATTTTCCTCAACCAATATGTTGAAGAAACGGGCGACTACGAAGGGTTAGAAATTTTGCCCCTGTACGTGAGCCGTCAGTCATACGTGCGGGCAAAGGTGACATCTTTTATGCTGGGCGATCCGTCCGTCTCGGCAGCCGACAAGCAGGCCGCCAGCGAAAAAGCCGCCAAATACTACCGCCTTGCCTGGTCTTACGTTCAAAAAAAAACGGTAGCCTAGTAGCGATGTCGGGCCTGTCAGGATCGGGGAAAAGCACTACCGCCCAGCAGCTAGCAGTGCAGCAGGGCGCTATTCGCCTCCGCTCAGATGCGGTTCGCAAGCACCTAGCGGGCGTACCGCTACATGAAAAAGCAGGCAATGAGGTATACACCTCAGCGATGACGGATAAAACCTATACGAGATTGATTGAGCTAGGGGTGCAGCTAGCACAGCAGGGCTATCGAGTCATTTTAGATGCCAAGTTTGACCGTCAGGCAAAAAGACAGGAAGCCATCAGCGCAGCGCAGCAGCAAGGAGTTGCGCTGACGTTTTTGCATTGCATAGCGCCCCGTGATGTACTCAGCGCTCGGGTGAGTGCTCGCACAGGTGACATCGCTGATGCAAATGCTGAGATTTTGGCTAAGCAAACAATGGAGCCCTTTTCCGATAATGCCGTTGTGAAAACGCTAGATACTACTCACAGTCAAGCGGAGATTCAACAGCAATTGCTGGATATTTTCCAATAGGCTAAACGAAAAAATAGGCTAAACGAAAAGATGGGACGATCTTAGCGCCAGATAAATGATTGAAGGTAGATGCTGGAAAGTGGACGCTTGAAGGTAGGCGCTTGAAGGTAGGCGCTTGAACCAGGGATGCAGCCTCGGCTCAAGCTGTATTAGCTCAAGCTATCTTGACAAGCTATATTGAATAGACTCACTTGAGCTGCCCAATATACGCTGCGCCTAGACCAAAGGCCGTTGAGAAGGATGGCTGCAAAACAAGAGACAAGAGACAAAATAAGAGACAAAACAGGATGAAAAATAGGATCAAGTGCCTTGGCTGATTTAATCATTCCGGCAACGCTACGGATTTGGATCATATTTATATTTGTGTTCATCCTATTGGGCTACTCACCGCCTTTTAGCATTGTATTTGCGGGTATTGGTGGCCTAGCTGGGGGCATTGCTTCGGCCTGGTGGCAGGTAAAGGGTGGCGCGCCCTCCCAACCGCAGGATCGCCCCCCGATTGACAAGGTTCATCCAACCGTCACGAATGATATTGATATGACGTCTCGCTGGGAGATTCCTTTTTTGAAGCGAAATAAGGCGAAGGCCAGATACATTGCGCGTACCCGGCGATCTAGAAATCGACAATCAAAATAAGCAGCTGGCATAGCTTGCTGTGTTTTTTCTCTTTATGTTTTTTCTCTCTAAGCTGCTACCGCTGTTTATTTATCCTTTGGGGCTGAGTAGCTTATTGATAGCGTTGGGGCTGTTTTGGTTGTGGCGCTATCCTCGGCGGGCCATGTGGGCTATTTCAGCGGCTCTGTTTGTGATCTTTTTTTCTAGCAATCCGGCGGTGAGTAAAAAGCTGGTGAGCACGCTGGAATGGCGCTATTTGCCGCTGGAGCCCGTGCCGACGGCTGACGCTATTGTGGTGCTTGGCGGCGCGGTTGCCCCTGCGTTAGCGCCTAGACCCTGGGTAGAAGTGAGTGAGGCGGGCGATCGCATCCTTTATGCCGCTCGCCTTTACAACCAGGCCAAAGCACCCAAGCTGATTTTGAGCGGGGGTCGGATCACTTGGCGTGATGATGGCGATAGTCCTTCAGAAGCGGATGATATGAAGGCGATCGCAGTGGCCATGAATGTGCCAGCATCGGCCATATTAATCGAAGGTGAGTCGCTCAATACCCGGCAAAATGCCGTCAATGTGAAGGCAATTTTAGAGGCGCAGTCAATCCAATCGGTGCTGCTCGTCACTTCTGCGATTCATATGCCGCGCGCGGTGGCCATTTTTAAAAAGCTGGGAATAGACGTGATACCTGCACCCACCGATTATTTGACGGTCACTGAAGAGCCAGACGCAACCTGGCAGGGACATATTCTGGCGCTTTTTCCAGATGCAGAGGCGATCGCACAATTTACCCGTGCGCTTAAGGAATATGTGGGTTTTGCCATATACCGCCTGCGCGGCTGGGTGTAACCGCTAGGATAAAACTAGCGGTTACACCCTCGCCCTCAGCCCCCTTTTTCATGTTTGAGTCTATCTTTTCACCTAAGTCTGCTGAAGTTCAATGGATTGAAGAATCGCTACAGCTACAGCAGGCCGCTCAAGAATTTCGACTGGAGGTAGAAAAGCGGGAAGTCGAAGCGCAGTACGACCAGTGGTACGCCGATATGGTGAAGCAAACTCAAGCAGAGTCAGCGGCGATGGCAAATGACCCCAACTTCTTTAGCTGGTTTTGGGATCGTCGGAAATCTTAAAGAACGACTTAAAGAGCGACTTACTTTTGACTTACTTTTTTGACTTAACTTTTAGAAAACACCTGAACAGCAACTATTTGCGCACTAGCTTAGCCATAAAGAAGCCGTCCATATGCTGTTGGTGAGGCCATACCTTAACCCAACCTTCTGGGGCTGCCGGTACTCCAAAATTTGGCCTTGGTGCCTCAATTTGCCAGCCTTCGTGATTGGCTAAGAACCACTGAATTTGCGCTTCATTTTCAGCAGGATGCAGGGTGCAGGTGGAGTAAAGTAGGGTGCCGCTTGGTTTTACCCAGGTCGAAACATGGCTGAGTAGCTCTCGCTGCAAGGTCACTAAGCCCTCTACTGAGTCGGGTGTTTGCCGCCAGCGAGCATCAGCATGGCGGTTAAGGGTGCCAAGTCCTGAGCAAGGGACATCTAACAACACGCGGTCAGCTTGACCCACAAACGCGGCTTGGTTGCGACTATCACACATCAGCGGACGCACAATACGGGTGCCTAAGCGGTCAATATTCTGCTGAATCTTTTTCGTACGAGAAGCCGTTTTATCACAGCTCCACACCGTGCCTTCGTCACCCATGAACTCAGCGATATGCATACTTTTGCCACCGGGCGCTGCACAGGCATCTATCACCATGTCTCCTGGCTGCGGATCGAGCAGGTAGCTCACGAGTTGGGCGCTGCTGTCTTGCACAACCCACCAGCCTTCGGTGTAGCCCGGCAGCTGGGCGATCGCCCCAAAGTGCCCCTGTATCCTTAGCGCCGAGGGCACCGCGTCTACCCGCACCGTCTCAACCCCTGCCTGCCGAAAAATATCTTCAGCCTCAGCCCGCGAATAGCGCCGTAAGTTAATCCGCAAATCGAGCTGTGGCGATTGATTGAACCATTCACATAGCGCTGAAACATCTTCGGCTGGCAGCATAGACTGCCAAACGCGCACAATCCAGTCAGGATAGCTGTGTAGCACGCCTAAACCTTGGGTCGAATCAGTCGGCAGAATCAAAGGATCGGTATGGTTCTCTCCCCGCTGCCGAATATATTGGCGCAGCATTCCATTGACGACGCCCGTGAGTTTGCCAAGGCGCTGAGCCTTCGCGAGCTGTACGGTAGTATCGACGACTGCATGGTCAGGCACATGGCTCAGGTAGCGCAGCTGATAAAAGCCGAGCCGTAAAATTTGGAGGAGGTCAGCTTGCTGCTTACTGGCGGCTTGCCTGCCGAACTGATCAATCAGCGCATCTAGCGTACGCCTGCGCCGAACCGTGCCATATACCAGCTCAGTCACTAACCCTTTGTCCTGAGTGCTGAGCTGAGACGCTTTGAGCTTGCGGTCTAAAACGACATCAGCAAAAGCGCCCCGGTCAATTGCTCGGAGCGCTTCAAAAGCTATTTGCCTAGAGGTTTTTAAGCTTGCGCGGGTTGCCGCTTCTGGAGACTGGCTCAAGGATGCTGAACTCACTATGACTTTCGCTTGCCCCGAGCAGCGGGCATAGCAGACACTTCTCGACCTCGTCTGCGGCGATCGCGCCATTCAACAGCGGTTAAATAGCCCACCCCTAGCGTCACCACAACAAGCAACACAAATGAGAGCAATGCTAAAACAGTCAGCAGCTGATTTTCTAACGCTGTATTTAGTAAAGAAGAACTCACAGCCTAATACTCAAACGCAACTAACAACACTCTAAACGCATGTACCTTAAAGGCCCATACCTTAGAAGAAGTACATTCTTTTTTTCACTTTTTTTCAGGATTTAAAAGCCGTTACGACCCCAAATGACCATTGAGATGGAAAACGTAAAGCAAGCAAACAGTGAAACCCAACCCAGCGTCAAAATGTCCATAGGAAAATCTTAAAATCTGAAATTCTTCATTTCTTATCATACGGTAAAGTCAGACTCATTTGGGGCTTTCTCAGCCATTGGACAGCCATTGGACAGCCATTGGACAGCCATCAGATAGCCATTGAAGTAGCTATCGGAGCGGCCATTTAGGGAGTTGTCGAGCCTATAGGTTCACCACTTCAAATTTCTGTTCAGAGCGCTGCTTGGGTAAGTCGATTGCGGAAAATATTTTATTGTGCGCGCGATCGCTGCCCAGACACCGCACCGCCAGCGCAGCCACCGCAGCCCGTGGAATCGAGCCTGCTACCGTCGGATCTTCGGTGAGCACTTCTTGCCCCGTTGCCGACTCAGAAACCAGGCCGCCGGGTCGAATAATCGTATAGACCAAGCCGCTGTTTACTAAATGCGCTTCGGCCTGCGCTTTTTCCTTAAGCACAGGGCCAAGAACCTCTAATACGTTATCGGGTAGTGCCTGCGCGCTATTCCCGCTGCCAATAGAGCTGATCAGGATAAAGCGTTTGGCGTTGGCGGCGATCGCGGCATCAATCAAATTCTGATTACCTACAAAATCAGCCCGTACGGTCCCGTCTTCGGGCAGCCCACCAATCGTACTCATCACCGCGTCAGGCGAATGTTCAGCAATTAGTTGCACCATTTTTGCCGCCTCTAAAGCGTCGCCCTTTACCACGGTAATGCCCATGGCCATCAGCGCTGCCTCAGCCTGATCGCTCCGTAGCAAAGCCACCACCTGATGGTCGGCAGCCACCAGCTTTTGAGCCAACTCTCGCCCAACCCCTCTGCTAGCCCCTGCCAAAAATACCTTCATTGATTGAGTCATCAGTACCACCAACAAATATCGCTACTACTGTATCTCAGCTTTCATATCTCAGCTTTCGTATCTCAGCTTCTGTCAAATACAGCTCAAACTGCTCAACGCAGTATTCAAACGTATTTCGGGTTATCCACACTCCGCCAAAGGGGAGGAGAAGTCTGTACAATCAAATGACGAATAGCAGAACACCAGTAGCTTCTAATGATTCCAACCGTTATTGAGCAGTCGGGCCGCGGTGAACGCGCCTTTGACATTTACTCTCGCTTGCTCAGAGAGCGCATTATCTTTTTGCACGGCCAGGTCGATTCTGACTCAATGAACCTGATTGTGGCCCAAATGCTATTTTTAGAAGCCGAAGATGCCGAAAAGGACATTTATTTATACATCAACTCACCGGGTGGTGTGATCAATGCAGGGCTTGGCTTATATGACACCATGAATCATATCCGCCCAGATGTGGCCACCATTTGTATGGGGCTAGCTGCAAGTATGGGTGCGTTTTTACTCAGTGCAGGCGCTAAAGGCAAGCGGATGATTTTGCCTAACGCACGAGTCATGATTCACCAGCCCTCTGGCGGTGCCCAAGGCCAGGCGACAGACATTGAAATTCAGGCCAAAGAAATTTTATATCTGAAGGGTTCGCTCAATGAGGCGATGGCTCGCCATACAGGTCAGCCTTTGGAAAAAATTAAAGAAGACACCGAACGCGATTTCTTTATGTCTCCAGAAGAAGCCGTGGAGTACGGCATCGTCGATAAGGTCATCGACCGCCATGCCGTTGGCTCTCGCCCAATGCCGGTTTAAGGAAAGAGCCAAACGCTAATGAACTCAACGTTTGGCTCTTTTTTATTAAAAATTTATTAAAAAATTCGGCGACAGCTCAGCTACAACAGTTGTGCTAATACCCCCTCGATCGCCCTCAGCGTCTACTTGTCTTTATCATCTTTATCAAAAGAACATTCCACCGTGATGCTCAAGTTGCTTTCCGCAGTTCCTTTGGTTACATAAGGAACCCCTGCTTCGCCACCCACTCGAATGCCAAACTGTAACGTGACCTTATCTACATTGCCCTGAGACATGTCTTTAAAGGCACTGAGCGTATGCGTGGTGTAGGTGCGAATGGTGCTTTCAATAGCCTTAAAGCTTTGAGAAGCTGCCGCTGCTGCGCTATTACTACCCGGAAATCCCACCATCCCCCGAGAGCCTTCACCGCCACCCCAGCCCTTTTGCCCACGACGCACTTCTTCTTCTGGTTTGTCGCTCACTTCAGATGTCGCAGGCACTTCAACATCGTTAGTCGCCTCAATGTAGATTTCAGTGCCGTCTTCTAACTGAATCGGAATAAGCTGCGCCATAGTAAAGCCTTAGAATATATAGATGCGATCGGAAATTAGGCTTAGTTTGCCCAAGGTAGCCATCAAACATTAACTTTGTTTGCTGATTTCTAGGCGATCGCCCCTTAGTCCGGTTTCCGGTTTCCCACACTGCGCTATCTTCCTGGGCTTCGTTATAAAGTGAATATATAAAAGGCACTGGCAAGCAACCTGCTACATGTTCCTTTAGGTTTTGATTAAAAGTTTTGATTATCTAGCCCCGATGCAGTCATGATCGATCTTTACGCCAGCGAAGAAGCCCAGCAGATATTACAGATTGCGATCGCCAAAGAAACCGAAGGGGGCGAACTTACCCGCACGCAGCTCATGGAAATTGCCGCTGAGCTAAACATTGCTCCTGAAACGCTCATGTCAGCAGAGCGCGAATGGTTAGACCTAAAAAGTACTTCCACTCAGCAAGCGCTCTTTAACCAGCAGCGACGCCAGCAGTTTCGGCATCATCTCATTCGCTACGGCATTGTCAATGGCTTTTTATTCTCGCTTAATCTTTTGGCTGGGGGTGTTGGCATTGCCCTATTTATCGCTTTGAGCTGGGGCATTGGCTTATCGCTTCAGGGCTGGCGGGCCTATCAGTCATCTGGTTTTCGCTACCAAAGAGATTTTGAAAGCTGGCAGCGTCGTCAGCAAGTCAAGCGCTCTATGAACAACTTATTGAGCAACTTGTTTAACCGCTTTTTGAACGCTTGAGCCGACATTCCGCCCTTTCAACTGTCACAATCAGAATAAAGTCAGAGTCAACATAGCAAGTAGTACTCCTGAGCGGCAGACCCCAGAAACCGGAGTATTTTCCGATGATTTTCATCTCGGTTTAGAACCTGCCCTTGTCCATGAATGGTGATGAGGTGAATGGCCATGAAGGCCTGAAAGACCCAACGCAGGGTCGGCGTTTGGGTGGGTTTTCCCAATTGATTCGGAACGTACTGATGAGCGGCGCTTAAGCCTTGTCGGAGCTGCCGCTCTCCTAAGTTGTAGACCAACAAACACAGCGCCATGATCATCGCGAGTGCCATAATGCGCTCAGAGGATTTGAGAAAGACGCTGGAGGCGAAAAATAAAGGGTCTTTGAGGAATCGAAACCCGCGTTCGACGCCTTGCTGCGCTTTGTATTCACTGAGGATATCGTTAGCAGTGAGCCGAATGTTGCCGGGTGCAATGGCATCTGTCTCACGGGTGGGTGAGGTCAGCACATTGTGGTGGTGAGAATGAATCGTCCCGCCCGCCGCTGTTGTCGCCGGACTGCTTCTGCGTCTAGCGTTAGGGTGGCTTGGATATGATAGTGGATGGCTGTGGGTATCGCTGTTTTAGACGGTCGGCCAGTATTGTCGTAATGCGGAGTTGGGTTTGAATGTGCTCGGTCGCTTGATCTAATCGTTTTTCTAGGGCTTTTAAGTCAGAAACTTGACGCTGACTCGATTCGACGACCAGCCATCGCTGACGGATATCGCTCTAGCTCATCAACGATACCGGCTATGATGCCCAGGTGGTCTAGGTTTTTGACTGCTATCGTATCCGTTATTTCTGTGATCGCTTGACCCTATCTACGCTCCTCCAATATCCTCTGCCATTATTCTCAATGTGACAATTCAAAGGGCGGAATGTGGGATAAATGTTGTATGAAATACAACTGAGATACCTGAAAAATGCGTTCTCAGTATTTTTCCTTAACCTGACCTTTACTTAACCGCGCTAGGTTTCGGTCAGAATACGGCTGTAGGCACTTGACTAAGCAGCTAGCCAATTCAACTTAATTCAGCTATTGCATTCAGCTACAGCGATTTAAGCCAACGGCGATGCTGCTCAGGTGCGCTTCAACTAAACGGTCAATCTTAAACTGGCCTTCTAACTGGATATTAAAGGAGTGATAGGTTCCATGCAATTCAAGACTCGCCCAGCCCGCCTGGCGTATTCTTTCTCTATTTTAGCGCTGACAGTTAGCCTAGCTGCCTGCGGCGGTGGTACAACTACTGCTGATGTTGCAGACCCAGCCGCTGACGGCAGCGTTCCCGAAGGCTCCGGTGTAAGTGGTGATGTTCAAATTGACGGATCGAGTACCGTTTTCCCAATTTCTGAGGCAGTCGCCGAAGAATTTCAGCTGGCTAACCCCGGTACTAACGTCACGGTTGGCGTCTCTGGAACTGGCGGGGGCTTTAAAAAGTTCTGTGCTGGCGAAACTGACGTTTCCAATGCATCTCGGCCAATCAAAGCGGAAGAGATGGCAGCTTGTGAAGCGGCGGGTATCGAGTTTTTTGAACTGCCCATTGCGTACGACGGCCTTACCGTGGTGACCAATGCTGAAAATGACTTTGCTCAGTGCTTGACGATTGATCAGCTCAATGCTATTTGGTCTCCTGAGTCAGAAGGCTCCATTACTAACTGGAATCAGGTTGATCCCTCTTTCCCCGATCAGCCTTTGGATCTGTATGGTCCCGGTACTGACTCGGGTACTTTTGACTACTTTACTGAGGCTATCAACGGTGAAGAAGGGGCTAGCCGTGGCGACTATACTGCCAGTGAAGATGACAATGTCATTGTAACGGGTGTAACGGGTTCGTCGGGATCGATGGGTTACTTTGGCTATGCTTACTACGAAGAGAGCTCAGATGTGCTCAAATCGGTTGCGATTGAAAACGAAGCTGGCGAATGTGTAGAGCCTTCTGTTGAAACTATTGCAGATGGTTCGTACAACCCGCTGTCTCGTCCTATATTCTTTTACGTCAGTAAAGAATCTTACGAGACAAAGCCTCAGGTTAAGGCATTTGCTGACTTCCACCTCGATCCGGCCAATGGCGGTTTGATCGGTGAAGTTGGCTATGTCCCTCTACCTGAAGATATTGCTCTTGCTGGTAAATCGCGGCTTGATAAAGGAGAGACTGGCAAATCTCCTATCTAGTGCAAAGGGGGCTGGCGAGTGTCAGCCCCTAATTGTCACCTAATTAATTGTCAATAATGACCGTTAATGATTGGTCTTCTAGGCTTTTCTGTTTTTTGCTCGCGGTTTTTTACGAATCCCAACTTCAAACGCTTGTACCTGCGGCGATCGCTCACCCCGAGGCTAATCCCCAAGGTGCCTTGCCAGTCAACATTTTTTATCTGAGACCTTCTGTTATGACAGCTGATGCTCCTTTGAATGTAGCGGTGGGTGAATGGAAGCCAAATCGCGATCGCGCCAAGCTCATTCAGACAATCGTTAAGTTTATCTTTGGTTCTTTTGCCGCGATTTCTGTCGTGACCACACTGGGGATCATTGGGACGCTTATTTTTGAGGCGATCGCCTTCCTCCAAGAAGTCCCCCTTTCCCAGTTTTTAACCGACACTCGCTGGACGCCGTTATTTTCCAGTAAGCAGTTCGGCATTATGGTGCTCGTGAGCGCCACCCTCATGATTTCGTTTATCTCTATTTTGGTCGCGCTGCCATTAGGGCTGTTATCTGCTGTTTGCTTGAGTGAATACGCGAGTCCTAAAGTTCGCCGTGTGCTTAAGCCTATTCTCGAAATCTTGGCAGGTGTGCCTACAGTGGTATATGGCTACTTTGCTTTACTCACCGTGACCCCCTTCTTACAGCGGTTTCTGCCTAATTTACAAGGTTTTAACTCGCTCAGCGCTGGCTTGGTATTAGGCATTATGATTACGCCCATGGTGGCTTCCCTTAGTGAGGATGCCATCTATTCAGTGCCTCGTGCCCTTAAAGACGGTGCCTATGCTCTCGGTGCAACTAAGCGTGAAGCCACCACGTCAGTAATCTTGCCAGCCGCCCTTTCTGGAATTGTCGCCTCGCTTATTTTGGCGGTTTCGCGCGCGATTGGTGAAACCATGATTGTGACGCTTGCTGCGGGTTCCAACCCAACCTTAGGGTTCAACCCCTTTGTTCCTGTTATGACCATGACAGCCTACATCGTACAGATTACAAAGGGCGATGCCCCTCACGGCACGCTTGAGTACAAAACTATCTACGCGGTGGGAATTACCCTGTTTTTGATTACCCTTGCACTGAATATTTTCAGTTTCTGGTTTGTTCGCCGCTTCCGCGAAAAGTACGACTAAGCCGTTTGAATCAATTATTTGAATCAATTAATGTACGTAGCAAAGACTCAGGAATAAGGTTTCGTCATGGATTCACAGATTTCTTCTAGACCCTCTCCGGAAGATGGTCAAAAGGTTTTTAAAAGTAGCGAATTTAAGCCAAATATATCTGGCCGTTACCGCTTAGATCGCGCGTTTGCGATCGCAGCTTGGGCTGCAACCGGAATTTCGGTCGCGATTTTGGCTTGGTTGCTGTTGACCATATTGGTAGATGGTCTTGGCACGCTCAATTGGAATTTCATTACCAGTTTGCCTTCTCGAAGGGCTGAAAGAGCAGGTGTCATTGCTGCCTTAGTCGGGACAATTTGGTTAATGATCGTTGTGGCAGCGTTCTCTTTCCCGGTGGGGGTCGGTGCAGGCATTTATTTAGAGGAGTTCGCTGAAGACAACTGGTTTACCCGGATGGTTGAAGTGAACATCGGTAACCTGGCAGGGGTTCCGTCTATTATTTATGGTCTACTCGGTCTGGCCATTTTTGTACGGGTGCTAGAGCCCATCACGGGTGGCCGCAGTGTTTTATCGGGGGCGCTCACGCTTTCTCTCCTGATTTTGCCGGTTATTATTGTGGCCACTCGGGAGGCGCTGCGGGCAGTTCCGGGCAGCATGCGGCTGGCGGGTTTTGCCCTGGGTGCAAACCGTTGGCAGGTCGTGTGGAGCCATGTTTTACCTGCTGCGATGCCGGGCATTCTCACGGGCGTGATTTTAGCGCTTTCGCGGGCGATTGGTGAAACGGCGCCATTGCTTGCAGTTGGCGCAGCGGTGTTTATTTCCTTTTTGCCCACTGGTTTGAACAGTCAGTTCACGGCGCTGCCGATTCAAATTTATAACTGGGTGGGTCGCCCGCAGGAAGAGTTTCACCACATTGCCGCGTCTGGCATCATTGTGCTGATGACGGTTTTGCTGATGATGAATGCGATCGCCATTTACTTGCGCAACCATTTTCAGCAGGCTAAGGAATAAACCTCTGACGACAGCACTTTGCTGAGCCCCTCACGTTATATATTTGCAAACCTTTTCACGACGACTAATCGCTACAGACTCGCTACAGCTCGCTACAGACCTTGCAGACACCTCTGCTGTTCTCCCGAACTTACTATCTATCATGGCAAATCCTCTTTTTTCTTCTACAGTTACGGATGTTTCGTTAGAAGCGACGCTTCAAGCCGAAAAAGTTTCGGTTTACTACGGCAATAACCTTGCGGTTAAAGACGTTTACCTCGATATCCCCAAGAATCAGGTGGTGGCCTTTATTGGCCCTTCTGGTTGCGGTAAAAGCACAATCCTGCGATGCTTTAACCGCATGAATGATCTGATTCCTTCTGCTAGGGTAGAAGGCCGAATCACCTTTGATGGTGAAGATATTCATGGCAAAAAGGTAGATCCTGTAGAGCTGCGTCGCCGTGTCGGTATGGTGTTTCAAAAGCCAAACCCTTTTCCTAAGTCTATTTACGACAACATTGCCTTTGGCGCTAAAATCAATGGCTACCAAGGCAATATGGATAACTTGGTTGAAAAATCGCTCCGGGGCGCTGCCTTGTGGGATGAGGTTAAAGACAAGCTTAAGGAAAGTGGGCTAGGGCTCTCGGGTGGGCAACAGCAGCGTTTATGTATTGCGCGGGCGATCGCAATTGAACCCGAAGTTATTTTGATGGACGAACCCTGCTCCGCGCTCGACCCAATCTCTACCATTAAAGTAGAAGACTTGATGAATGAGCTGAAGAAGCAATACACCATCGTGATTGTGACTCACAACATGCAGCAGGCTTCTCGCGTGTCTGATCGCACTGCCTTTTTTAATGCGATCGCCACCGAAAAAGGCGGCAAAATGGGCTACTTGGTAGAGTACGACAAAACCGAAAATATCTTTGGCAATCCCAAAGAAGAATACACCCGCGACTATGTCTCTGGGCGATTTGGTTAAATCCTTACCTGAGTCACGTTTCTAAACTTTAGTCAGGGCGTAGCCTCCTTGCGCCCTGACTACTCCTTTCCCTTTCTATCGCTGTAACAGCAGTAGCCCAGCCTGCATTCCCCCAATCACAAAGCCTAAAATTCCGCCCAAATTTACAATCGCCTGTAGCTCGTTTCTCACAATGGTGTTAATGGCCCGCTCCAACTCCTGCGGCGATGTGGCATTCACCCGCTCGATAATCACCTGATCGATGTTGAGAATCGGAATGGCCTGCATCACAATCACTTCCAAATCTCGCTCTAAATACCGCTCTAAAATTAGCGCTAGCTCTTGACTCACCATGTCCAAAGACTCGGTCATCACCGCAGATGACTGCAATCGGCTGAGCAGCTGCATGGCCAGCTTCTCCCAGTCAATTGAAACACTCAGCGTTTGCAGCAGCTCGCTGCCATTGTTTTTAAGATAGGTTTTGATGGTTTGCCGTAGCGTTCGCCGCAGCTGTCTGACCGTAGAGACTGGAAGCTCTTGCAGCGAAAACCGCTGAAGCCATGTTTGCAAACGCACCTTAACGCCCAGTCCGGCCGTTAGTTCCGCGATCCGAGCGTTGCTTTTCTCAGGATCTTCTGTGCAGATAGTGCGCAAGCGAGTGAGCGTGTTACGAACGCCAAATATGTTTGCAACAACCCAGTACGTGCCGCTGGTTTTAGATCGCAGCGTTTCGTCAATCACTTGGATGTTGTAATCGCTCAAAAAATCGACCAGCAACAGGCGTACTCTATTCGGCGGTAGCAGGCCGTTGACCATCCAGTCGGACACTTGAGATGCCTGCTCAGCGTTGAGCTGAAAGTCAAGCAGCACTTGGTCAAATATTTGGTTGAGCTGTGCTTCTAAAAAATCTTCTCGCCTAGACCACACTCGCAATAGTCTGGGCAGTGATTGACCCATTAAATCCTGCAAGACCTTGCCGAGAATTTTGGCTGTTTTGTTTTGGCTACTGCCCTGCATTTGCTCTAGGGCTAGGCTCAGCAGCCAGCTAATGGCCTTTTCGGTGCGTTCGGTTTGTAGTAGGCGACGAGCTAGCTTTTGCATTTCCTCAGGTGTGAGGAGCGATCGCATAATCACATCCGAAATTTTTTGCGCTAGCCGCTGCTGGTTGCTTGGAATCAACCCCGGTGTAAAGGGAATTTTGAGGCCTAAAAACATTTTCGGCCGATAGGGCCGAAACAGCATTTTTATCGCAATATCATTGGTGAAATAGCCAATGAAGCCCCCTAGTATTGGCGGCAAAAACACTATCCACAAATTGGCCCCATTCATATCGTCTCTTTGATTGAGTCGCTCTCGTTAGGCAGCTAGTTTAGGCAGCTGGTTTAGGCAGTTAGTTCAAGCAGTTAGTTCAAGCAGCTAGTTCAAGCAGCTATTTCGTTGCCACCAAAACGCCCATCATTCCCCCTGCAATAGGGTAGTGGATGGCGCTGGTAAACCCGGCAGCTTTTGCCAAGCTCATCTGCTCGTGCCCTAGCGGAAAGCGATCTACGCTGGGACTAATGTAAGCATACTCTTCACTGAGTCCAAATTTTTCCGCCGTAGGGACGACTACGGCGTTTAGGTACCACTGTTGAAACTGACTCATCAGCGGGTGGGTAGGCTTATGAAAATCGAGAATGGCTACTTTTGCGTCTGGTTTTATCACTCTGTGCAGTTCGCGCAAGCCTTGTGGAATATCGGTTAGGTTGCGCAGTCCGTAGGCCATTGTGGCTGCATCAAAGCTGTTGTCCTCAAAAGGCAGATTCAGGGCATCGGCTTCTGTCCACCTTAAGCGCGCTTGCAGATGCGGATGACTCAATTGGGTTTTTTGCGCTGCGATCGCTAGCTGCTCTACCGCAAAATCCGCCCCGACTACCTGCCCGGTTTCCCCTACCTGTCGAGCCAGTAACAAAGCCAAGTCTCCACTGCCGCAGCACACATCCACACACTTCATGCCTGTTGCCGCACCGCTCCACAGCACTGCCATCTGCTTCCATACCTGATGCAGGCCAAAGCTCATATCCCGATTTATCTGGTCGTACTGCGGCGCAATCCGATCAAACAGCTGACGAATTCGATTCGCCTCGGGTTGAGTGGATGAAGTCAGTGAACTATCGTTCATGTGCTTATAATCACTTCCCATCACTTCTCATTGCTTCTCATCGGCACAGTCGCATCTATACAAAAACCTCAAGCTCAAAAATTCAAGCTCAAAAAGGCTCAGGTGAGTTCTCAAGCAGCTTTTACATCATGACACAACTGCTAGAACTCAAACCGCTAGAACTCGAACCGCTAGAACTCAAACTGCTAGAACTCAAACCGCTAGAACTCGAACCGCTAGAACTCGAACCGCTAGAAACTTAAGCTATGCCACTGATGTTTTTAGGCAAAGTGCTAATTGAGGTGCAATTAAGCTCAGCAGCTGAGTGACATCGCCGACGGTTGCATACGCTGTGTTCCACTGAAGGGACAGCGCTGCTAACGGTTGATCTTGATACGTGACCGGGACAACAGCATGGCATTGAGTGCCACCTGCGTATAGCGCTTCGCTGACTTTGGCTTCGTCTGACTGGATATTGACTGCCGCCTGGGCGGTTTGAGTCGCGATCGCTGCCTTTACCATTTCACTCGCCGCTGTCATCGGCTCATCAACCTCGCCATAGCAACCCGCCCCTTTCTGGTTAGTCAGGACAAGCGCGCAGGCATCGGCCTTTAAAATTTGGCCAAAGCTACTGGCTAAAAAGTTCAACAGCTCGTCAGTCGTCATTGACCGTGCTGCCAACTGCCCAACCGAGACCATGAGTTTAGATTGTTTTTCAGCAAGATGCAGCGCTTCATTTTGCTGCTTAATCAGGTCGTAAGTTTCTGATGCTCGCTCCACTACACTTTTTAGCTCGTCAGGGTCCCAGGGTTTTGTAATATACCGATACACCTGCCCTGCATTGATCGCATCTACTAAGTCTTCTACATCGGTGAAGCCAGTGAGAATAATTCGCACCGTATCTGGAAAATCAGGTACGGTTTTGCTTAAAAACTCTGTGCCTTTCATCTCTGGCATGCGCTGGTCAGAAATGATTACAGCGACTTCGCCTTCTTCAGCGAGAACCTGTAGCGCCGCTAGGCCGCTTTCTGCGCGTAAAACTTTGAACTCTCGGCGGAAAGTGCGGTACAGCAAGTCTAAGTTGTCGGGCTCATCGTCAACAACGAGCATTCTTGGCTTTTTGGAAGGAATATAGCTGGCCAGCGTCAATGGACTAAGGGTTGTCATAGTAGGCGATCGCGCGTCTTTGGCTTCTTTGTTTCAGTAAGCCCAAGCACTCATCAAAAATAACCGTCCTAACCTTTACGCTCAATGATCCGCACAGGCTCAATCAGCGCTAATTTCTAACAGTTCTACTACATTGCCATCAGGATCTTTCACAAACAGTGCGGCCCTGCCAGACGAACTCATTTGAAAGGGAACAGCGCGCGCGCTTAGGGCTTGTTTGACGGCATTGAGATCATGAATTGCGAAGGTAATGTGCGGATGGCGGCCCCATTTGTCTTCTCGGGCCGGATTTTTCGCCCATTCGCTGACGATTAAATGCAGCTGAAAATCTCCGATTTGATACCAAGTACCTGGAAAAGTCAGGTTTCTCTCTCCTTTGGTAAGCCCCAAAATTTCGGTATAAAACTGCTCGGCTTTGTCCAAATCACTGACCTGTAGGGCAACATGCAGGGGATATAAAATATCTGCCATCAGCTTTTCGCTCTCTCTGTTTACTGTACGCTGTACGCTTATTATTGACGGGTTGAGATTATTGACGGGTTGATTCTTTAGAAACTCGCCCTCTAGTGTCATTTCTCTAGTGTCATTTCTCTAGTGTCATTTCTCTAGTGTCATTTCTCTAGTGTCATTTCTCTAGTGTCATTTCTCTAGTGTCTTCTATTGATGATCTTACGCAGAATAATTTCAGTGCGCTGCGGTTTACTGCCTATGAAAATCTTCGATATTTCAATAATGGGGCTTATCGTTTCATTAGGGGCGCTCATAATCGTTGCGGTTTTGGTTGAAGGGGTGCTGAGAGTTGGCTTTGGCTTCGGCAATCCGCCACTTTATATTGCAGATGAGCACATAGGGTATCTGTTGGCTCCTAACCAGCGTGTGCGGCGCTTTGGCAACCGGATTGTGATTAATGAGTACGCTATGCGGGCCGAGGCGATCGCCCCCGTTCCTAATCCCCATACCCTGCGCTTGTTACTGTTAGGCGACTCCTTAGCCAATGGCAACTGGTGGACTGACCAGCCCGATATTCTTTCCGCTCGCATTGCTCACTACCTTCAGCCATCTCTGCCATCTGGCTATCACCAGGTAGAAGCGCTCAATGTTTCGGCCAACTCTTGGGGCCCTCGTAACCAGCTCGCCTATCTAGATCGCTACGGTATGTTTGGGGCTTGCCTGGTGGTGTTGCTGCTTAACACGGATGATTTGTTTGGCACACAGCCAACATCGTTGCAGGTAGGACGCGATCGCAACTACCCCGATCGCAAGCCGCTCCTGGCTGTCGTAGAAGTCTGGAGCCGTTTTCAAAAGCAGCCGCCTATTTTAGGTCTCAGTCAAGTGCAAAATGAGGGGGGCGATCGCGTCGGCAAAAACCTATCTGCCATTGACGGCATCCATCAAAAAGTACGCGCAGCCAACGGACAGCTTATTGTGCTACTCTCCCCACTCAAACGCGAGCTGTCCGGCCCTAAAGACTACGAACTCGTTGCCCGTCAGCGATTGCAAGACTGGGCTGATAAGGCTAACGTACGCTATTTAGATTTATTAACGACTTACCGCCAGCAGGCTAAGCCCGAGCAGCTTTATCGCGATCACATTCATTTGAGCCCAGCAGGTAATGAGCTAGTAGGCCAGGAAATTGCAAGCGCTGTTCAATCACTCATATCAACATCAACGCCAACAAACGCTATCCCCAAAAAATAACTATCTAATAACCATCGTTTGCAAAGGATCTAGCACTAGCCGCAACTCATCCGAAGACTTCCACACCTGCCCATCTAGGGCCATCTGGTCAATCACACTGGCTAGTCGCAGCGCCTTCAAAGCCTGCTCGCCGCCCACCGAAGGTTTATCGCCGCCCCGGACGCAGTGAACAAAGTGTTCTAGCTCAGCATGCAGTGGTTCTGTATTGCTGGTATATACCTTCTCAATGAGTCCATCCTGGCGGTACATCACCTGACCATAGTCTGCCATGCAGTTTTCCGTAGTTTGCCGGTGAATCTCAATTTTGTTATTCAAAAAGTCTGCTTCGGTCAAAGAGTTGCGACAATGTGCCGAAATGGTTCTAATTTTGCGATGGGTCACCTTACTAGCAGTGACCGTAGCCACAATGCCATTCGCAAAGCCCAGGGTTGCCGTTACATAGTCCAAATAAGGGGAGTCAGTACCTTTGCTGCCGCTAGCAGTTAGCTTTGAAACCGGAGAATTTGCTAGCTCTAAAATCAAGTCAATATCATGAATCATCAGATCCAATACAACTGACACGTCATTGGCTTTTTGTGAATACGGGCTCATTCGCCTCGCCTCTAAGGCCAGCACTTCTTCTGTCTTTAAGACATTGTGCAATTCTTTAAAGGCAGGGTTGAATCTTTCAATATGGCCTACCTGCAAAATGCAGTTATAGTCTGCGGCTGCATTCACCAGCGATTCTGCCTCTGCAATGCTAGCCGCAATCGGCTTTTCAATGAGCACATGCACGCCTGCTTTAAGACAGGTCATTCCGACTGAATAATGCAGCCGAGTCGGGACGGCCACGCATACCGCATCTACATGTTTCAGCAGCTTTTGATACTCTTCAAAATAGTAAATTTGATATTTGCTAGCGGTTTCTATGCCCCGCTCTACGTTAATGTCCGAAATGCCCACGAGCTGAACATCTTTGAGTCTAGAGAGCACACGTGCATGGTGTTGGCCCATATTGCCAATCCCAATTACGCCTATTTTTACGGGCTCAGTCGAATTGTAGCTGTAGGGTTTAGCGCCCGCTAGCGGACAGGAATCGGCATCAGCTGACGGTAGCGGTTTGCTTTGCACGGTCTCACACCTCTTTTTTGTTAAAAAGCCTATCAGGGCGACGGTAAATACCCTTATGGTAAATATTCTAAATAAATATTACAGGGCTAAGGTCGCTGCCACAGGTGTAGCTAAGGGTTGCCCAAGTTTAAGTTAGCCTGATTTATAGATGCGATCCCCCCTTAGTAGACTGCTTATACTTTTGTCCACTGCACGTTCCCTATTTCACGTTCCCTATTTCACGTTCCCTATTTCACGGTCTCCGCTGTATCAATGAAGACCAGGGGCAAGAGTAAGAAAGGGCAAAAGAATAAGCAAAGCGAAAATGGCGCAGATTCGCTTTGCCCTTCGTCTTCCTTTATCTTGTTCTATCAGCCGGTTTTCGAACGGCTGTAAGCGCCACAGCGCTTTTTGGCTTCGTCAGTATCAGCGGTTCTTTGGGCCTATGAATTTGAATTTTGCTCAGCTTGGGGCCTTCAGCCGCCACGATAGTAAACTCCAATTCTTGTCCCAGTTTTTGATAAATTAAGCGCTCATTGACCTGGGGAATCTTTTGCATTTCAAAAATGACGAACCCACCTAAGCTCAAATACTCGTCGCTAGTTGGCAATGAGAGTGATAGCCGTTCATTGACATCTTCTAGATCAGTCTGTGCTGGAAAAATAACCGTATGGCTATCTTTTTGAATAACTTGTGCTTGAATCGCAACGCTATCAGCATCTCCGATAATTTCTGCGGTCAAATCTCGTAGCGTGACAAGCCCTGCCGTTCCGCCATAGTCATCCACTACCATCACCATTTCCCGAGCCGACTGCTGCATTTGAGTGAGCAGGTCATTCAGCGGCAGCGATTCGGGGACAACCTTGGCCGGTAGGCACCAGGGCGCAATTAAGGTGTGGGGCGTCAGTTCCTGCTTAGAGAGCGGAATTGCCAAATCATGAAAATGAATAATCCCTTTGATATCATCTAAAGATTCTCCGGTTAGCGGATAGCGGGAGTGCCCAGAAACCACAATTTCATCTAGCAAATCTTGAAACGTCGCTGTCTCGGGCAGCGCGGCAATGCGAGTACGCGGCACCATAATCTCTTCTACAACAGAGACCCGAAACTCAAAAACGTTGCTCAAAATTTCGCGGGCTTCTTCCTGTAGCTCTGGAATTTCAGCAGCGGTGGTAATTAATAAGCGAAGCTCATCAGCCGTGACCCTACCATGGTGGCCTGGGGTGCTTTCTTTAATGCCTGCCAGTGAAAGCAACAGCCGCGTAGATTCATTCAGCAGCCAGACAAAAGGATTGAGCAGTTTGGCGATTGTCAGGCTAGGGGGGCCTAGTATGCGCGCAATTTTTTCGGGATAAAGGAGTGCTACTGACTTAGGGCAAAGCTCTCCCAATACAATTTGCAAGTAGGCCAGCAGTAAGAAGGCTACTGGGACTGCGGCTGAGTGGGAGAGAAAGATGGTGGTTTCGGCCGATAGCGGTATCCAGGTGGATAAAGCGGTAATCCAATGCTGAATCAATGCTGCCATGGTGTGTTCGCCAATCCAGCCCAGTGCCAAGCTGGAAAGGGTAATGCCAAGCTGCGTGGTCGATAGCAGGCTGCTGAGCTGACGCTGAAGTTTTTGAACCGTTTTGGCCTGTGCATCGCCTGCTAATACCAGCTGGTTGATTCGCGATCGCCTCACCGAAACAATCGAAAATTCCACCGTGACAAAAAAGGCATTGAGGCCAATTAAGGTAATGACCGACAGTAGCCGCACTGATATCTCCGGCCAGTTGAGGGCCGTTTGAGCAAATATCAGTGGCAAAGGTCGGTGCAAAAGAGGGAAAAGCTGAAAAGAATTTGCGAGCAGGTGCCAAACGCGATCGCAGGCAATTAATTGCCGCTGCTGATCCGAGCCTCAACGTCTTGAATCACTTTATCTTCATCTAGTAGCACTAGCTCATGGGTTTTTTCGCCAGTGCGATTGGCCGTGGTTGCATTAGAAGGACGCGTCTCAGGCTGTCGTACGCCAGTCAGCGCCTGCCGACCCAAAGCATATCCCCAAGAGGCGCTCACAACACCTGCCCCAAACATCAGCGTGAGTAAAATTAACGTAAAGGCAACGGCTGGGTTAATTCTCATACTGCTCTTAATCTCATACTGTTCTCAAATTTTTTCAAATGTACTTTTCAAAAGTACAAAAGACTCAGCCAGTCACGCTGATATAGCATTTTGGGAGTCTACCCGATATTGACCAAACTAAGTACAACCTTTGGGCTATATCTAGCCTATGGCTAGACCGTTTCAGCACCTTCAGCACTTTTTTCAGCACTTTTTATTTATTTCTGAGGGATTGCCAGTAGATGATATACCAGTCAAGATAGTATATTAGCAACGACCAGGGTTGGCCGAGCGGATTAGGCAGCGAACTCATAATTCGCCCCAGGCAGGTTCAACTCCTGCACCCTGGATCACCAAAAAAGCTCCCAAGTGGGAGCTTTTTTTTGAGAGTTTTTTTAATGCTGGCGCTTGGTGCGTTCTATTAATACAGGTAATACAGGACGATTGGAACGGACGATTGGCATCGCATGAAACCAGATCGCTCAACAGCCATGCCTTTTAACGGCGAGGCAGTGGCTCAAAATTGAGTTCGCTACCGATAACTCGGCTGTTGATTTGTGAGGTGGGCAGAAGCTGTACTGAGCTGGTGTACGGATTCGGTAGGTCAGGCACGCGAACGGTGGCAGTATTTTGAGTTTGTAGTACCATTAGCTCCCGATAGGCTTCAGAGAGCGCCGCACTATCTTTGTTGATTCGCTGTTCGGGAAAGCCGCCCAAGCCCGTGATAAACCCAACTTGGCCAAAAATAGTACGATTGCGAAAATAATTGCCCGAACGGTGTTCAGTGATATTTTCGACCGCATCTAAAACGGTCTCCTGTGCTTTAGCCGCTGGCGTCAAAATGGCCGAGATCGCCACGACGCCAATGATCCCTCCAATGACTCCACCCGCGAGTCCGCCAGTCAATCCGCCTGTTACGCCCAAGAGGGTGCCGAGTGCTTTCCGCTTAGATCCAATAGCCATAATTATCGTGTTCCCTCAATAATCTTGTGAAGATTTTCCTTAAGAGTACCCATCTGCTGCGCTGCTTTTGATGGTGTTCGTTGCTTCTTCATCCATGAATCTGCGTGAATGCCGATGAATGCCGATACACTAATCAAGTTTCTTAATATTTATTAATTTGCTCATCTATGCCTATTTCTCCTGCTGACTTACCCACTGCCGATTTACTTCTGATTCGGTCAGCCCTGCTCGACCTCATGTGTGAAGTTGCTTACAAAGAGGGTGATTTTACTTTGACTTCCGGTCAAAAAAGTACTTACTACATCAACGGTAAGCAGGTGACGCTGCATCCGCAAGGCGCTGTGATGATGGCTCGTCTTTTGCTAAATATGCTGCCGGCAGGAACAATCGGTGTCGGTGGACTGACCTTAGGGGCAGACCCCATGGTAAGTGCTGTGAGCATTGTGGGTGCTTATGAAAACAAGCCGGTGACGCCGCTGATTATTCGTAAAGAGGCCAAGGGACATGGGACTCGGGCCTATATTGAAGGGCCGACGCTGCCAGCCAAGAGTCCGATCACTATTTTGGAAGATGTGGTGACGACAGGCGCCTCGGCGATGCAGGCTGTAGATCGACTGCGCGATGCGGGCTATGTGGTGAATGATATTTTGGCCCTGGTAGATCGGCAGCAGGGCGGACAGGAGCTCTACAACAAAGAGGGCCTGAACTTTCAACCGATTTTCACGATTGAAGAGCTACAGGCCCATTATAAGACGATGTAATTAGTTGAGTCTTGACGAGGTCTAACGAATGACGGCTTTCGTTGTTTTGACAGGCTGCATGGACTCAACCAGGCTACGAACAACCGCGATCATGGCTAGGGGGTCATTGAGCTTGTGTACCGCTGAGCCGACGCCAACGCCTGCGGCGCCTGCGGCCAGTGCCATAGGCGCGGTAACGTCAGAAATACCAGAGGCACAAAGAACGGGAACCGTAACGGCATGGGAGATGGCGTGAGCTGCTGCCAATGTGGGGGCAGCTTTTTCGATTAGGCCCAAGATGCCGCTATGGGTGGGGGTGCTGCTAGTGCCGCCTTCGGTTTGAATGATGTCGGCTCCGGCGTTGACCAGTGCTTCGGCGAGCTGTACCTGATCGCTGAGTGTAAGAATATGCGGGACGGTGACTGACAAGGTGATGTGAGGGAAGCGCGATCGCGTTTCTTGAGTTAATGCAAGAACCTCTGGGCCTTCAAACCGTCTGCCTTCGGCATAAAATGCATCAAAGTTGCCAATCTCAATGAGGTCAGCGCCTGCTTCCACGGCAGCCGCAAACTTATCGGGTTCTACTGCCGATACGCAGATAGGCAAGCTGATAAGGCTGCGGACGAGGCGAACAAGGGATGCATCGGCTGCAATATCTACAAAGGTGGCGCCACCTAACTGAGCAGCCTTGACCACATCAGATACGTTTTGCGCGTCAAAATTGGTGAGTCCGCTGATAATTTTAAGCGCAGAGCCATGAGTGAGTGCCTGCTGAAAGGCAATTGGTTGGTTGGAGAGCGTCATAGGAATCTAAGGTTTAGGACTGAATTAAGTCTTATTCTGCCAGAGATTTTGCCAGAGATTTGATGAGCCAGAGATTTGACTTTTGAGTTTGACTTGAGTTCGACTTTTGAGGAGGTGATGCCCAAGCATGAGGTGAACCTTGTCACACTCTCTAGGGCGTAGTATCATCAAAGACTGCGAAGAGACCAGAAAAATAAAAGGCAACTCTAGCGACCTGCTGATTTTAAAAACTTTAAGACTATGCCAAAGCTCAAAACTCGCCGTGCGGCCGCTAAGCGATTTCGTCGCAGCGGAAGCGGTAAAATCATGCGCCGTAAGGCTTTCAAGAATCACCTCTTGGAGCACAAAAATCAAGATCGCAAACGTAAGCTCTCTAAAATGACAACCGTTCATGAGACGGATGTTGCAAACGTAGAGCTGATGATGCCTTATCTGTAAAAATCTTATCTGTAGAAATTATTGGTAGAACATTGTAGAAACGATAGCGTGTAGAAACGATAGCGTTCTTACAAATTTACTAAGTAATCATCGGGTAAGTCCTTATCTGGCACATCGCTCACCCACTCAACAGGCTCAATTCAACAGGAAAAAATAAACCATGGCACGTGTTAAGCGCGGTAATGTAGCTCGCAAACGCCGCAAAAAAGTTCTTAAACTGGCTAAAGGCTTTCGAGGTTCTCACTCTAAGCTATTCCGCACCGCTAATCAGCAGGTCATGAAAGCCCTGCGGAATGCCTATCGCGATCGCCGCCGTCGTAAGCGCGATTTTCGCCGTTTGTGGATTGCTCGGATCAATGCCGCTGCTCGTTTGAACGGCACCACCTACAGCCGTTTGATAGGGGACTTGAAAAAGGCAAATATTGAGATCAACCGCAAGATGCTAGCTCAGCTAGCCGTGCTAGCGCCTGACACCTTTACAAAGGTGGTGGAGAAGGCAACTAGCAAGTAGCTAGCCACTGGTGGCTAGTCACAAGTAGCTAGTCACAAGTAGCTAGTCACAAGTAGCTAGTCACAAGTAGCTAGTCAGTCATCAGTCATTAAGGCTTGTTTGAGCACGGGTTTATTGATGGAAAGGCGATTGAGGCTGAACGTCAAGTTTTTAGCAAAGCTAAGTCTTTTCGGTTTGTCTTTTAGTTTAATGATGGGGGCACAGGGATTACTGCTGTCCCCATTTTTGCGTTGGTTAGACTGTCTCCCTGAGGGCGTTTGGTCACTTCAGGCACGCAGTTGGCTACAAGATGACATGGCTCAGGCCGCTGACCTGTCAGAAATTCGCGATCGCGGCTATATTATCGTTGCGATAAAAAACAATCGTGCCCCACTAGGATTTATTGACGAGTCAGGCAATTTGAGCGGTTTTGAAATAGATATCGCGCGTCGTTTAGCGGCGGAGCTATTGGGCGATAGTTCAGCCGTTGAATTTGTGCCCGTGCAAAATGTAGAGAGGCTCAATGTGGTGCTCGAAGATCGGGTAGATTTTGCGATCGCTGCGATTACCCTCACTGAGATGCGCCGACGAATTGTCCGTTTTAGCGATCCTTACTATTTAGATGGCGCTGCTTTTGTCACGACCCGTGCAAGCGTGCAAAGCCTGCAGGATTTAAGAATCAGTAAAATTGCTTTGCTGGATCGCTCTAGCACCGTGCCGCATGTTCGCTTCATTTTGCCGGGGGCGCAGCTAGTCGGCGTAAGTTCTTATGAGGAAGGCCAGCAGCTGCTCGCGAGCGGCGCGGTGGCTGCTTTTGCTGGCGATGCTTCAGTGCTGGCTGGCTGGCTAGGCAACAGCACATCTGAAAATGAACGCTACCGAATATTGCCAGATATTCTATCGGCAGATCCGTTGGCGATCGCACTACCCAAAGGTCAGCAGTATGACAGCCTGCAATCTGCCATCAACAGCGCCCTACGCCGCTGGTATGCAGAGAATTGGCTGCAAGAACGAGCCGCCTTTTGGGGCCTGCCTGCCGAGTCAGCGCAGTTTGTAAATTTGACTTCGCCTGCACCCGAGCTTGTGCCCTAGTCTGAGCCCCAAATGGATCGGCCTTTAGAATAAGGTAGGACGATAGCAACGTAGGAAATAGCAAGGACAATAGAGAAGAGCAGACAGCATAGGCCATACAGCGTGGAGATTCACAAAGCGATGATTCGTTTTGTGAGCGCTAATGAGCTCTGCTGTTACAGTGCTGATGTCGTGCTATAAAATAGTGCCATCGTAGAAAAAATAAGAAACTAACCGCCGACGTATGGAAAATGACAACTATCTGGTTGTTTATTTAGGAATTTTGCTAGTGCTCCTGAGCTTAGCGGCCTTTTTTGTCATTAGGCAGGTATGGGTAACTCGCCGCGTTGAAGTAACCCTTTCTGACTTGCAGGCAAAGCTCACAAACCAAAAGGGAAGCGCCGTAGAGTACTACGAGCTAGGCAGTATTTTGCTAGACAAAAAGCTATATGTTCAAGCTTCTGTCTACTTAAAAAAAGCGCTAAAAGAACTTTCCGATGAAGAAGAAGAAAATGCTGTGCTGGTACATAACGCCTTAGGCTATGCCTACTTTGCTCAGGATCAGTTTGATTTGGCCATTCGTCAGTACAACGAAGCGCTAAAAATTAGTCCTGGTTATGTCACCGCTCTTAATAATTTGGCCCATTCCTACGAGCGCAAGCAGCTGATGCCACAGGCGCTAGAGACTTATGAAAAGTCGCTGGTTGCCGAGCCTAAGAATGAAACAGCAAAGCGCCGAGCGGAGTCTTTGCGTAAGCGTTTGGCTTAGGAATTGTTCGGTAGATCACGGTGACTTTTTTGCTTGGGTCGCGCAGGGCGCTAGCATCATGACGGCTCTCTCTCTGGCGTCATGACGGATCTCTCTAGGGATCGTGATTTAGAGTAAGGGCAGAATTTGCATTTGACAGAGGTTGAAGAAATTAGATCCCAATGGTTAGCACTGCTGGTGCGTTACCGGGCAATTGCAATTATCCGGGCCCCCACCGTCGCAGTAGGGGTCGCGATGGCCGAAGCAGCAGTAGCGGGTGGTTTTAGGCTAATCGAAGTGGCTTGGAACAACGCCCAGGCTGTTGCAATGATGGAGGCTATTCGGCAGGCGTTGCCTAACTGTATCGTTGGCGTTGGCACAGTGCTCACCGCAGCAGACTTGCAGGGTGCGATCGCTGCTCAGGCTCAGTTTTGCTTTACGCCGCATACCGACCCTCACTGTATCGCCTTAGCTTGTGCTCACCGTTTGCCCATTATTTCAGGCGCAATGACACCCACCGAAATTTTGAGTGCTTGGCGAGCGGGCTCAGCGAGTGTCAAAGTTTTTCCGATTTCTGTGCTGGGCAATGGTGCTTATATTCGCAGCGTTTTAGGACCATTGGGGCCAATTCCCTTAGTGCCTACAGGGGGTGTCACCCGTGAAACGGTCGCCGATCTAATCGGTTCGGGCGCAGTGGCTGTTGGCCTTTCTACTGCGCTGTTTCCACCCGCTGAGGTGGCTGCTGGCGATTGGGCAGCGATAAAGGCCCGCTCAAAAGAATTACTGACGCTAGTAAGTGAGTATTAACCGCGTATGGATCGATTTTGGCTAGCTGCCAAGCTTAAAGGCTTCAACAAACAGACCGTAGGTAAGGCCAAGCTTAAAGGCGTTGAGGGATTCTGCGAGGGTAGATCGCGATCGCACTGGCCCAATCTCAGCATCGACAGGCCTCACTGGGCCTCGAATAGCCCCTTGACCGGTTGTAATATTGACAATCTGCGTGCCCTGTTCTCTTGGTTGCCGAGGTGCAAAGCGGTAGTATAGCCAGCTAATGAGTTCTACGAATAGCACTAGCGAGGCCGATATAGTGACATCTAGCTTAGCGGTTTGGCCAGCGGTTGTCGATACTGCCGTCGCAAAAAAATTACCAAACAGCAAACTGATAACAATGACCGAAAGCCGCCGCCAGGGATTGAATACCCACTGCCTAAATCGAAGGATGATTTGATCGAACAGTGTATTGAGGCGAGTCCTTTGCATAGCCTTCGTGCGAGGGTAGCTTGGTAACGTAAGCTTAGTCTACAAGGTCGGTAGACGCCATTCAATGAAGTGTCACAGCTTTGCCAATAAGGCGAGATTACCAAGGGCTACGATCTAATTATAAAACGGCCTATAAAAGGATCAATATGCGACGTTTCTCACCTTTATTTTTAGCGCTAGTCACTGCACTATCGCTGGGTGCTCTCGGCACTGCCGGTACGTCTGTCGAGGCTCAGTCAAGAATTGCTAGCACGCCGCTAGCTGAACCGCTTGAAATGACAGGTACAACGGGAGGCCGTGAAGCTTCAGTATGCGGCAATATTGACACTACTGCCGGGCAGACGGTGCAGGTCACCGAAGCTTTTGCCTCTTTGACTTTTGAAGTGCAGAGTCAGGGCGACTATACGTTACTGATTCAGGGCCCCAATGGGTTTAGCGAATGTGTATTTGCTCACAACTACGACGGCGGTGTGATTAAAGCGCCTGGATTGCTCAACCAAGGTCGTTATCAAGTCTTTATCGGCGATCGGCGCGGTCAAAGCCATCCGTACACTCTCCTAATTACTCAATAACTGATCACTTAATAACTGAATAGCTGATTGCTATAACTGATCACTCAATGACCATTAGCCGTCACCATCAGGTAGCTGCTGCACTTCTACATCAATAGTTGTGCGATCGCGAGTGGCGGCTGCATCCGCTAGTTTGACTGGGCCGCTTGGCACATCAACTGCTTGAATATCGATAACACCCTCAGCCGCAAAGCGTTCAAAGCCCTCTGATGTCACAGACAAATTGGTGCCGCAGTTGGGGCAGGCTATCTGGGTATTTTTGAGTCCTGCTAGTGTTTGCTCGCATACTGGGCAGCTGCCATTGACAAGGTTACGCTTTATCCAAAACTGAAGGGCCAAGAAGGCCAATACGGGGGCTAGCACAATAAAAAGCACCAATGCCAAGACAGACTTGATGATGCCACCAATGCCGATAGCACCTATCAGCCAGATCGTGCCTAAAATAAAGAGCCAGCAGCCTAGCCTAGGGAAGCGCACCTGCATTTGATTAAAGTTTTGATTCACAGCAGTGGAACCTCGCGAATGAGGAATCTCATAGATTCATATCCTTATCGTAGTGCCAAGGCTTACTAGCGCAAAGCTGGCAACCCGCACTAGCTATTACGAAGTTTTAAGCTTGGCAAGCAGTTCGTCTAGCCGGTTTGCCAGTGCTGAGGCGCTAAAGTTGGCCAGGGTTTCTTGTCGGAGCCATTCGCCGTTGCATCTAGGATCTTTACCCGTGAGGGCTTCGATGCAGGCGATCGCCACTGCTGCCGGGTCGCGGTAAGGCACCTGCCAGCCCACTCGCCCGTCCTGCAAAGGATCAGCAGAGCCGTCATCGTCTCCCGCAATTACCGGCACGCCACAGGCCATAGCCTCTAGGTACACAATGCCAAATCCCTCTTTAGAAGGCATAACATACACATCGGCTAACCGATAATGATCTATCAGCGCCTCATCTGGCACAAACCCAGCAAACACAACCCGATCGGCAACGCCTAAGTCTATTGCTAGCTGAGCGAGTCGAGGCTGATCGTCGCCTCGGCCAATCACAACATACTTCACAGTAGGGAATGCCTTAGCAATTTGGGGCAGGGCGCGAATTGTAACATCTACGCCTTTATAAATATCTCCTGGCCACAGACGAGCAACCGTCATTAGCACACATGCATCCTCCAATCGGTAGCGCTCTAAAAGATCATTCAGTCGATCCTTGGCTGTGACATCGGGTGTAAAGATATTGCCATCAACCACACAAGGCAGCATGTCGAATCTTTCCTTTGGAATTTGGTTAGCGCTATGGGCCAAATCACGGCTGTAGCGGCTAATGCTCCAAACGCGACTAGCGGCTGTGAGTGCCTTTTTCTGCCGCTTTGGCAGCTCGTACCACACTTCTTTGCCGTAGGTGAGCACGGTGTAAGGAATTTTGAGTGTGCGGCATAGCTGATTCACCATCGGTGCTAGGTTGATATGACCGCAAAATACGTGATCTGGCCGGGTGCGAATCAGATATGCCGCAAAAGCCAGCGTGAGATAAATCCGCTCTGCTGCCGGACTTGAGTGTTTGAAATAGTGATATTTAAGACTGCTATGCTGGAGCGGATGATCAGTTACGGCATCTCGCAGCAAAAACACGTCAGCGCTTAAGACTGTACAGGTTGCTGTGCTAGCTGAGGGCTGATTTTTTGGGGGCTCCTTTGAGGATTGGTCTGCCAGCTGAGCGTAGGCCTGCAAGACATCTTGAATATAAGATTGAATGCCGCCTTCGCAGCCAAATACTTCGATGAAGACGAATGCGTGTTTCATACTGTAGGTGACTGCTAGGTGTTTTTTATTTGAGCTTCTGTTTGAGCTTCTGTTTGAGCTTCTGTTTGAGCTTTTAGGGTAGCTCCTGAAGGTTTGATGTCACCGGCTTTTAACCGTTCTAAGTCGGCATTCACCATTTTGCTGATGAGTTGCTCAAAGCTAACTTGGGGCTGCCAGCCTAAGTTTTGGTTGGCTTTGCTAGGGTCAGCTACCAGCTGAAAATGTTCATCTTCTCGAATGAGACTAGGATCGGAGGCGACGTATTTTTGCCAGTCTAGCCCAACGCAATCAAAGGCAGTTGCAACTAGGTCGCGCACCGTATGCAAAACGCCCGTGCCAATGACATAGTCTTCGGGGGTGTCGGCTTGCAGCATTCGCCACATCGCTTCGACATGATCGCCTGCGTATCCCCAGTCTCGTTTGGCATCTAGGTTGCCGATAGAAAGCTGGTCGCTGAGTCCTAGTTTGATGGAGGCAGCCGCTAATGAAATTTTGCGGGTGACAAACTGCGGTGGCCGGCGGGGCGATTCGTGGTTGTAAAGGATGCCGCTACAGGCAAATAAGTTGTAGCGATCGCGATGATGCACCATCGTCCAATGGGCATGTAGTTTGGCCGCGCCGTATGGGTTTTTGGGCCGAAACGTGGTCTCGTCCGTCTGTGGCGCACTCTGCACATCGCCAAAAATTTCTGAAGAGCTCGCCTGATAGAACCGTGTGGATAGGCCTAGCTGCCGAGTTGCCTTTAATAGCCGAGTGGCAGTGCCCGTTACCAAGTCGAGCGTACCTAACGGATCTTCCCAGGAGCGTGGCACAAAGCTGGGTGCGGCCAAATTATAAATTTCAGTCGGCTGTAGCTGCTCTACGGCCTCTGTGAGCCAATCAGCGTTGGTTAGATCAACAATATAAGTCTCAATCTGCTCAGCGAGCTGGCCTAGCTTAGCGATACTGCTTTTGCGAGCAGGTGGAATGAGCCCAACAACACGATATCCCTTCCCAAGCAGTAGACGACTCAAGTAGTAGCCATCCTGTCCAGTTACGCCTGTAATCAGTGCCGTTTTTCTCATTACATTTAGGAAATTAAGATTAAGAAAATTCAGATTCACACGACTCTAGCAGTTTTCACAATTCTCAAACAGTTGCGCTGCCTTTTCGGTGAAAAACTCCTTTCTTCCTTCTCTTTCTTATCTGTCTCGGTATAATCGCCAATATATTCGTAGGTGACCTGATCAGCTAGCCGTCTGAGCAAAAACCAACCATAGCCGCCTTCTCGCAGAGATCCGGGTTGGGGTTCTTGCAAGCTATTAGGATCGAAGCGATCGCCCTGATCAAAAATACGAATCTCAATTTGTTGGAGTTCTACCAATAGTTCAATTTCGACTGGGGTACTGCTAGGAAGCCCGGTGTGGGCATGGCGCACTGCGTTCGTAAAACCTTCGGCCAAGGCCAAATTAAGCTGGTCAAACTGTTCGTTTATCCAGGGTGCTTGAGCCGCTAATATAGCGATTTGAGTATGAAACCATTGCTGAACTGTCGATAGCTCCTCTAGGCGACTGCTAACAGACAGCTGGGCACGTTTTAGCATTGATAACTCAGCCCTCCTTAAGCGCTCTATTTGCTATCGGATTCTCTTTAGCCCGCTCATTCGTCCTGTTTATGATGCATGAGTGAGCACTCATAGTAAAACACCCAGACTGATAAAAGCCTGGGTGTTTTCAAAAAGCTATCCTAATCGTCTACGCTTACCTGCCGGATCTTTGTGAAGATTCAGCTTAGAATCCAGACCTAATCTTTAAAGGACCTAGATTAAAACAGACCTAGGGTCAAAGAGGTATCGATAGGGAAAGTTGCTCCAATGCCCAACCACAGCGTTGCTGCTGTGCCAAACAAGAATACAGCAGTGGCGATAGGGCGGCGGAAGGGATTTTGAAACTTATTCACATTCTCAATGAAAGGAACCAGGATCAATCCGAGTGGAATGGCCGTCATTGCTGCAATTCCTAAAAGCTTGTTGGGGAGAACTCGCAGCATTTGGAAGGTTGGGTACAAGTACCACTCAGGCAAAATTTCGAGCGGTGTTGCAAAGGGATTCGCAGGCTCACCCACCAAGGCAGGATCTAGAACGGCGAGGGCTACACAACAAGCGATAGTCCCCATAATTACGATTGGGAAAACGTAGAGAAGATCGTTGGGCCAAGCGGGCTCACCGTAGTAGTTGTGCCCCATGCCCTGCTTGAGCTTCTCTCTTAGAATAGGATCGCTGAGATCTGGCTTCTTAAGAATTGACATCGATAAACTTCCTGAAATAGTTACACTAGCGGCTAATAAGTAGCTTAGCCTGATTTTCACAGAGCTTTGCAGAGAGATTTTCTACTAAAGCTATCTATCGCACCATTTTTCTTTGCAGTTTTCTTTGCATTGGACTGCGTTTACAAGGGGCCCGAAATGCCTTGCTTGCGAATCATGATGAAGTGAAGCAGCATGAAGACCGCGATGAACCAAGGTAATACAAAGGTATGCAGGCTGTAAAAACGAGTCAGTGTTGCTTGACCAACGCTTTCGCTACCGCGCATGAGTTCAACGATGGTTCCACCGACAACGGGAATTGCGCTCGGTACGCCCGATACAATTTTGACAGCCCAGTAGCCGACCTGATCCCAAGGAAGAGAGTAGCCAGTTACGCCAAAGGACACGGTGATAACCGCCAAGATAACGCCAGTTACCCATGTGAGCTCACGAGGCTTTTTAAATCCACCCGTAAGATATACCCGGAAAACATGCAAAATCATGACGAGGACCATCATGCTTGCTGACCAGCGGTGAACAGACCGAATGAGCCAACCGAAGTTAACATCGGTCATGAGGTACTGAACCGATGCAAAAGCATCCGTTACCGTAGGTCGGTAGTAAAAGGTCATTGCAAATCCAGTAGCAAACTGGATAATGAAACAAACGAGGGTGATCCCTCCCAAGCAATAGAAGATGTTGACGTGGGGCGGAACGTACTTGCTAGAGATATCATCGGCCAACGCCTGGATTTCTAGCCGCTCATCGAACCACTTGTAGGGCTTTGAGTCGGTGACTTGCTTAGTAAACATGCAGCAAAAAGTTGTGTCTGATAGGGTTTGTACCAATACTAAAAAATGTAACACAACCCAGATGAATTAAGGCTGGCAAGCCGTCGCAAATATATGGTCAATCATTCCTTGCGATCGCCCGCCTCAACCTATTTGGGCATGTGGGTTCCTGTATGCTTCTTGCCAGATTTCTCAGAGAGCCTGCGTGGCCGCTTTCTTTCGCCTCATATCCCTTTTGGGTCGGCCAACATTGACGCTAATTTTCTAAGAAACTTTAAGACAATCAAATATTTTCATATAATTTACATAGCTTTACATGCGGGGCTAGCTGAGCGGATGGTTAGCGGTGCGAACAATGCCTGGCTGCGCGAACAGATGCGGAGAGTCTGAGAGTAAACCTGGGTCAAGCTGTATCTTAAAAAGGAGCTGCCTAAAAACGGCTGCTGAAATGGTTGGATCGGAATGTTAGCTTAGGCTTGTGTGGCGTTTTATGGCGAAAGGGATAGAAAAGCAGGTTTTTCGGAGGTTTTTTCGGACGGCCTTTCAAACGGTTCTAACAGCGGGGTTGGCGATCGCACTTTGGTTGGGCGTTTTTATGCCAACATTCGTGCCAACAGTGGGGTTCCCTGGGAGTATTCATGGGTTGACCCAAATGCCTGCGGCATTTGCCTTTACTGATCAGCAGCAGCTCGTGATGGAGGTGTGGCGCATTGTTAACCGCAGTTATGTAGATGAAACGTTTAACCATCAAAACTGGTGGTTTTTGCGCCAAAAAGTGCTGAAAAAACAGCTGCCTACCTGGGACGATGCCTACACAGCTATTCAAGACATGCTGGCCGTTTTAGAAGATCCCTATACTCGCTTTCTACCCCCCGATCAGTACAAGAGCCTGCAAACCAATACGAATGGTGAGCTGCTAGGCGTAGGCCTGCAAATTGCTAAAGATGAAGAAGATGGAAATTTGCGGGTAATTGCTCCTATTGAAGGCTCGCCTGCCGAAGCCGCAGGGCTGTTGCCACAGGATGAAATTTTAGAAATTAACGGGACTCCAACTCGCACCATTAGCTTGGATGAGGCAGCGGCGAGAATGCGGGGGGCGATTGGCTCTCAGGTGGCGCTGAAGGTGGGCCGGGTAGATCAGCCACCATTTGAGGTGAGCATACGGCGCGATCGCATTGAAATAAATCCGGTGACTGCTGAACTCAGAGTTGCCGATGGCTTGCCCAAGCTTGGCTACTTACGGCTAGGTCAGTTCAATGGCAATGCGGCGAGCGAACTCAGGGCGTCTTTGCAAGCTTTAGAAAAGCAGGGTGCTGATGCCTACATTTTAGATCTGCGTAATAATCCTGGTGGGCTGCTGACCGCAGGCATTGAAATTGCGCGAATGTGGATGGATGAGGGCACGGTCGTGTTTACCGTTAATCGTCAGGGTGGCCTGGGCAGCTACGACGCGAACGGTCGGGCGATTACCGCCGATCCGCTGGTCGTGCTGGTCAATAAGGGCACAGCAAGCGCTAGCGAGATTTTGGCTGGGGCTTTGCAAGACAATGGTCGGGCGCAGTTAGTGGGTGAAACTACCTTTGGTAAAGGGCTGATTCAGTCGCTGTTTGATTTGCCTAACGGTGCTGGCCTAGCCGTGACGATTGCTAAGTACGAGACGCCTAGCCACAAGGATATTAATAAGCTAGGCATCGTGCCTGATCAAACGGTAGAAACTTCGGTCAAGCAGCGCCAGCAGTTTGGGACTGAAGAAGACGCCCAGTACGAAGCGGCAGTTGCACTCTTAACTCAAACGATTCAGTCGTCTCAGTCTCCCCCTAATGTGGGGACTATAGCGGTAACGGACGCAAGGACTCACTAGTCATCGTTGTGATGGCGTTAGCGATAAGGAATTAACGCCATGACAACGGGCAAAACTCGAACCTATCATGACCCGCTGCATGGCGCGATTACGCTAAGCAGTACAGACCCGGTAGAGGCTTTGCTGACGGATTTAATTGAAACGAGCGCTTTTCAACGGTTGCGGCGAATTCGACAGCTAGGGCCAGCGAGTCTGGTGTTTCATGGGGCGGAGATGTCTCGCTTTACGCATTCCCTGGGGGTGATGGCAGTCGCTAGGCGAGTGTTTGATCGGCTCTCAGGTATACATGAAGAGCTGCGATCGCATCGGGCAACGGTTTTGTGTGCTGCCCTGCTGCATGACATTGGCCATGGCCCGTTTAGCCATACCGCTGAGGAAGTGTTTGGATCTCACCATGAGGACTGGACGATAGCAATTGTAGAAAAGTCGCCTGAAGTGCGCCGCTTGCTAGATGGTTTTGACCCGACGCTGTGGCAGGCCATTTGCCAAGCCTATCAGCATACGCATGCCGTGCCCTGTGTATGGCAGCTAGTGTCTAGCCAGTTAGATTGCGATCGCATCGACTACCTCATGCGAGACAGCTACTTTACCGGTGCCTCGTACGGACAGCTAGACCTAGACCGCATTTTGCTGGCGCTGAGCTATGACCGGCGATCGCAGCAGCTCGTAGTAGAACGCAAGGGCTTAGCGGCGATTGAGCATTACCTAGTGGTGCGCTCCTTTATGTACGCTCAAATTTACAATCATCCTAAAAATTTATCTGCTACCTGGGTATTGGAGCAAATTTTTAGGCGGGCACGTGAGCTGCTAAAACGCGACGAGTTAGAAGCCGATGAAACCGTGACAGACTGGCTGCTGCTGCCAATGACCGATATTTCAATAGAGCGCTACTTAGAAGGCGACGATGGGGTGTTTTGCTACCATGTGCAGCGCTGGCAAAAGCATCCTGACGCGATCCTGGCCGACTTTAGCGATCGCTTCATCAATCGGCGTCTGCTAAAGGTGCTAGACGTCACCTATGCAACCGCTGAAGAACAAGAGAACCTGCTGGCAAATGTGCAGCAGCAGCTGCTTGCAGAAGGCGTAGAAGCCCATCGCTACAGCGGCCTACGGCGAACTTGGAGCAAGGGCTACACCGCCTATCATGAAGGCATTAAGATCAAAACCCCGCAAGGGCTCAAAGAGATTAACCAGATCTCTCCCCTGGTGCAGACCCTTTCTCAGTCCGCGCAGCGAACCTGGCTAATTTATCCCGGTGAAGTGGTGATAGGGCTATGCCCTCTATTCATACATTCAACAGATATGTGACAAATATGTCACAAAACGGGCTGAGCTGATTTAAGCGCTTCCCAGTCAATACTTTGTAGCTGAGCATAGGCGTTGTTAATCTTCTTTTCACCCCGTAAAAAACCAGTGTTGGCACCGGGGCAAATGTAGCTGAGCGTCTCGGGTGTAAAGTCGGTAAGCATTTGTTGACCAAATTTGAGCTGACGCGGCCAATGAAACGTTTTGGCAAGGCGCAGCGGCTGGGGAACGCCTGATTGGGTCGGGATGAGATGTCGGCCAGTGAAGAGAACACCGCCATGATGGCGATAGTAAAAGCAGGCTGATCCAGGCGAATGGCCCGGTGTCCAAAAGGCTCGGCTAGTGTCAGAGAGAGTGCAATCTCGATAAAAGGTCTGCGTGGTCACAGTGGGCAGCAAATAGGCTTCCTGTTCTTGAATGATGACCTGACAGTCAAAGGCTTTTTGAAACTCCAGAACCTGAGCCATGCCGCCCCGGTGAGTAATAAAGAGGCTGCCAATGCCCCCTTGCTGAGCAATAAATTCTCGATTAGTTTCGTTGAGTGCCGGACAGTCAATTAAGATGTTGCCTGTTTCAACGGCGTTTTGTTCAACGATCAAATAAGCCGTTCCACCGAGTGTTTCGCGGTTTGGCGGAAATGCGAAGATATCGCCTTGTTGATCGTCTGTGGAATGGGTGAAAACGAGTTGTGGAGCTTTGGTTAAAACCGGCATGCCAAAGGCACCTAAATAAGTTGAGCAGTAAGTTGGGTTAACAGTCGGGCTAAGTCGAATCTAATTAAGTGGAATCTAATAAGTGGAATCTAATAAGTGGAATCTAATAAGTCGAATCTAAAATAAGTCGAACCTAAAATAAGTCGAACCTAATAAGTCGAGTCTAAAAGGGTATGGACTGATATGTCTATATATTGTTGAGCATCTACCTTATGGCAGACTTATGGCAGAAATATCCAAGAAAAAGCGGTCTAAAAGCAGCCTAAAAGAAAAACATTGGAGGACTGACTTACAATAAATCCAGGCCATAGCATTTGTGATTATTGCTTTTCCTCCTGATTTTTCCATGCCTCTTGTTCTACTTGCTTTATTTTTAGGTCTTATAACCTATTTGGTGATTAGCCGCAGCTTCACGAATATGACCACGACGCCTATTTGGATGCTCTGGCTCGTGATGATGACCCCTGTGCTAGTGCTGACGCTATGGATGCTGATCAATGGAGATGAGCCGCCGCCGCCGATTCTAATCTATGGCCTGTTGATTTTATGCCCATTGCTGTACGCGGTGATGATTTTAGTAGGTGCTTCTGCCAAGTCAGGGAATAAGCCACCTGCGGATAAGCCAGCGAAATCGTTGGTTGACAGCCCTCATGCCACGGCTGACAAGGCAGAGAACAAGGCTTCTAGCAAGCCCATCACCCGAGATGAAGAAACGCTGTTGCAGCGATGCTTTCCCTGGTCGATTTACTATCTGCAAGACATTGAATATCGTCCACAGGCGATGATTTGTAAAGGTAAGCTCAAAACCTCGCCGGGTGAAGCGTATCAGGCAGTGCAGGAGAATGTAGAGGGCAGCTTTGGCGATCGCTTCTTAGTGCTTTTGCAAGAAGGGCTCAACGGCAAGCCTTTTTTTGCGCTAGTGCCCAATCCCCAGTCTAAAAAGTTTCAAAACTCGTTGCCGCCTGCTACGGATGCGGTCTCTGAGTCTATGCGGGCGGTTCAGATCGCTCGTTTGAAAAAGCTCAATGATAAGTCTACGCTGACTCGCCCAGGACTTGCCCTCGCGCTGGCGATTACCACGCTAGTGACGACCACTTTTGCAGGCATTGCTTTTATTGGGGGTGTTGAAGATCCGCAAGCGCTAATGGCCGATCCAACGCTACTCCGACAAGGCTTTGCCTATGGTCTTTCGCTGATGTTTATTTTAGGTGTGCATGAGAGCGGCCACTATATTGCTACCCGCTATCACAAGCTCAAGTCTACGCTGCCGTACTTTATTCCCGTGCCGTTCTTTTTGGGGACGTTTGGTGCGTTCATTCAAATGCGATCGCCCATGCCCAATCGCCGTGCCCTATTTGATATTGGTATCGCTGGCCCGCTATCAGGCTTGGTGGTGAGCCTCCCAATTTTACTATGGGGTCTGGCGCACTCTACGGTCGTACCGCTGACAGAGGCTTCTGCTCTGTTTACTTTTGAGTCGGTCGATCCGAGTCGCTCAATATTGCTGCTGCTGATTAGTAAGCTAGCGCTAGGTAGTACGCTGCAAGCCGAGAGCGCCTTGAATTTGCATCCAGTTGCGATATCGGGCTGCTTAGGGTTAATTGTGACTGCCCTGAACCTCATGCCTGTAGGCCAGCTAGACGGCGGCCATATTGTCCACGCGATGTACGGTCAGCGAACAGCGGCGGTTGTGAGTCAGGTGGCTCGCTTTTTAATGCTAATTTTATCGTTTGTGTATGACGAGTTCTTTTTATGGGCGATATTGCTGTTGTTTATCCCTTCTGACGAGCCTGCGCTCAATGATGTCAGTGAGCTAAATGGACCGCGCGACTTTTTAGGTTTGCTGTCTTTGGCACTACTCGTTCTCATTATTCTGCCAGCGCCACCCTCCTGGGCCGCAATGATTCTGTAGTGATGATTTTGCTGCGGTGCTTCTGTCGTAAAGGGTGTTTAGGGTGCAACGTGTTGAGGTTTAAGGTAAAGCCAAAGTAAGACCTAAAGTAAGACCTAAAGTAAGACCTAAAGTAAAGCCCAAAACTGGAACTTATCAGGAGGAAGTGAGTTAATGTCTCAAGATGTCGCCCAGTGGCTCGGTGAAATACAGTCGCTTCAACGTCAGGTGGCTGAGCTTAAAAGCGCCAGAGATGTGGCCTACGCCAGTGCCGATAATCTTCGTAGCCTGTATGAAACAGAGGCCAGACAGCGTCAAAGAGATCTGATGAACTCTCAAAAAACGATTGCTCGCCTGCAAAAAGATTTAGAGATGTTGCAAGCACCTCAGGATGAAAATTCTGAACGGTTGAGCGCAGAGATTATGAGTATTCAAAGCGATCGCTCAGTTGAACGGCTACAGGCTGAACTCATTGCCGCCAAAAAGCAGTGTGAACAGCTTAAAAGTCGGCTCAGCGCAGAACAAGCAGAACATGCCCAGACGCGAGAAAGTCTGACCGCCGCTTTGGGGGATGTGGTTGATTTACTGGCGAAAGAGCGAAGTGCTGGCTAGAATTCTCTAAAACTCTCTAAAACTCTCTAAAGCTCTCTAAAATCCCATTGCTTTTGCCAAACTAGCTGCATCGGACTTTAGCCCCGACTTAAACTGGTTGCCGCTGCGTTTAATTGCCACTTCAGGATCTTTCAATCCGTTGCCTGTGAGAATGCATACAATTCTCGCTCCGGCAGGCACTTGGTCTTTAACCTGTAGCAGTCCGGCTACCGAGGCAGCGCTAGCAGGCTCACAGAAAATGCCTTCTTCAGAGGCCAAAATACTGTAGGCACGGGCGATTTCGTCATCGGTCACTGCTTTGAATGTACCACCGCTTTCGTCGCGAGCCGCGATCGCCTGGTTCCAGCTCGCCGGATTGCCGATGCGAATAGCTGTGGCAAAGGTATCGGGCGACTCAATGGGGTGACCCATCACCAATGGCGCTGCGCCTGCCGCCTGAAAGCCCATCATTTGAGGGAGCTGCGTGCTTTTGCCTGCCTGCTTGTATTCCTGAAAGCCCTTCCAATAGGCGGTAATGTTACCGGCATTACCCACCGGAATGCATAGCCAGTCAGGCGCATCGCCTAGCGCATCTACCAGCTCAAACGCGCCGGTTTTTTGCCCCTCAATACGGTACGGATTGACTGAATTAACTAGGTTGATAGGGTACTGGTCGGCAACGGCTCGTACAGCGGTCAATGCCTGATCGAAGTTGCCCTTAATCGCCAAAATTTCTGCTCCGTACAGAAGCGCCTGGGCCAGCTTACCCATGGCCACATAGCCGTCAGGGATCACGACGTAGGCACGTAAGCCACCCCGTCTAGCGTAGGCGGCAGCGGCAGCTGAGGTATTGCCGGTGCTAGCGCAGATGACGGCCTTGGCGCCCGCTTCTTTGGCTTTGGTGACCGCCATGGTCATCCCCCGGTCTTTAAAGCTGCCGGTGGGGTTGAGGCCATCGTACTTGATGAAAACCTGAACAGATTTGCCAATGCGACTGGCGATAGAAGGGACTGGAATGAGCGGTGTGTTGCCCTCATGTAGGGTCACAACTGGAGTGGAATCGCTAACGGGGAGGTACTGACGGTAGGTTTCAATCACGCCTGGCCAACCCATATGCAGGGGGGGCACGGGGGATGAATTGATAGCGTTTGAAGGATGGGTTTTATCGAGGCTTAAAGTCACAATATTTTCCAAGTACCAAATTTTCCAAGTGCCAAATTTTCCAAGTGCCAAATTTGTAAAAAAGACAGTGGTATCTCTGTGGATATTTATGCCGACGGGAGTACCTTGGCATAGTCCTTCAAGTTTACCTTGGCGCTATCTGCCCATCGGCACAACTCTACAAAATTGACGACTCAGTAAAATTGACCACTTGGTAAATTGCCACAGCTTAGAGGCGAGTAGGAATTATTGCCTGGCTAATATCAAGTTGACACTTAGGTGACAATTTCCTTAAAGTTTGATTAAGTATATATGCTTATCAAACATATAAAATATGCTTGATGAGCTTTGAGAAGCGTTTGAAATGCTTGGTTGCATGGCGTTTCTTTGTTCTGTCAGCTTGTCTGGGCTGATTGGCTGATTGGTTGAGAGGTGGTGTTTAGAAGGCGTTCAGACTTGGTGCATTGCTGTGTACTGAGGCTAGCGCAGGTATCACTTACAACGATTAGTTTTCGGTGTGCCTGGATGGCTTTAATGAAGATAGGCCACTAGACTAACCTGATGAGTTGCTAGCTGCTTATTGGGTAACAGGTTTGGGGGATAGTTTACCTGTCGTTCAATCGCTGTTGAGTTGTTTCCTTTAGCCAAAAATCTCTAGCCAAAAATCTCTAGCCAAAAAACGTATCTATCAGTTGTTGTGAGTGAGTATGACTATGCCTGTAATGGAACACGCGCCTACTGCGGTAGCCCATCGTTCGGTCAATAAAAAAACAGTCGCAGGTTTAGATAGCGCTATTAGCCGCCGTGACAGCAGCTTGCAAAATGGCGGTCTTGAGAGGACGCGTTCTAGTCAATCGGCCAATCAGGACAAAGAAGGCAAAGAATTATGCTCGCTTGGGTCAAAACCTTCTCCCTATCAGCCTGACCATCAGGTTGAGTTGCTACACTTACAGGCTGAGGTCGATGCGCTGCTAATTAAGCTACGAACTAAGAGCCAAAAGTCCTTGAGCGCAGAGATTGGGCTGTAGCGACTTCTAATTTTCTGTTAAGAATTGGGCCTGATGCCACCTGAGATGTTTTGATCCACTTATCTTATGGAAGAGGTTTGTAGATACTGGCAGATCTATGCTTTATGAGCAGCGGTTCTCAAGACAGTGAGTGAGTATGGGTGAGTTAAAACAGTCGGACAAGTCGTCGGGTCAACCGTTGAATAAGCCGTTGAACAAGCCGTTGAACTTTGATGAGACGTATCGATGTCCGGCTTGTGGGAGCGGTGAGCTGAGTGCGATCGCCATGATGGATGTATTTGCCTGCGACTTTTGCCGTCACATGTTTACTGCCAACTTGTCAGCGCAGTCTGTGCATCTTGCCGATAGTATTCAACCCATGTCGTGGCAATGGAATGGTTGGCAGTGGCGAACCGCTCAGCAAACTGATATGGCCGCCGCCTTAGTGTGGGCCTTCGCGGGCGTTTTGGCCGTGACGCCAGTGGTTTTGATTGCCGTGTCTAACTATATTTTTCCACCGCTAGAAGGCTCTAACTTTCCGCTGATGTGGACAGGCTTGACGCTTGTTAGCCACAGCCTGATGTCGGGCTGGCTACTCGCTGAGTACCATCGTTGGCCCTGGTATGTGGGCGGGCGCATTCGATTTCAGCGTTGGCGTGAGCGTTGGCTGACGCAGGAGATAGCTTGATGGTGAGGTGGCTAGAGAACTGGCTGGCGAGACGAACTGGCGAAACTGGCCCGCGAGACGGGCTAGCGAGACGGACTAACGAGACGGACTAATGAGATAGATCGAAAGTCTATAGCTGCCTTTCTTGCGCTAACATTCTCCGATACGATATCCAGCCTACACCCACCATTAGGACGGCAAAGACCAATAAAAACCAAAAGTGATGGCCGTTTTCTTGAAAAGATTGGTCGGTGCTTAGCAGGGCGTTACTCAGCGCTTCGGTCATGTGATAAATCGGGTTGAACTTGGCGATTTCTAGTAGTGAGTCAGGAAATAAGGAAATTGGTAAGAAGGCTCCGCCAAGGACCATCAGCGGAACCCCAAAAGCCGCAATGAGGGCGCTGACATCTTCGGTGCGACGCGCGAACTGAGTGCCCAGCATGAACCCTAGACCCACATAGGCCAGTATGCTTAGCAAAATGATAAGGATTGCTAGAAGCCACGAGGCATTTGGGAAAGTGGCCCCAGCGAAGGTTGCGATCGCAAAAATCACCAGCGTTTGCCCCAACCCAATCACGCTATGGGCCAAAAAAATACCTAAAAAATAGGACACACCGCTCAGCGGTGATAGAAATAAGCGCTTTAGAGTCTGCTGTTCTCGCTCTGAAACAACCGTTGCAACACCACCGCCCAAACAGCTAAAAAACAAGGCTGCACCGACAAGCGTTGGCGGCGCGGCGACTTCAAATGCTTGGCGCACCGTCGTATCTACACGCTCAGCAGTAATCAGCCCATTGAGTGCCAAAATCAACGCTGGAAACATCATCCAAGAAATGAGGCTCCGTCTACGTCTAAATAGCTCTGTCAAAATACGTTGAGCCACTGCCCAGCTTTCGCGCCAGTATTTCTTCATATAAGGAGTAAGGCCGCCTTTGGGCCATTTTTTTTGACTTAGATTTTTGACTTAGATTTTTGACTTAGGATTTCTGAGATTTATAATTCGCATCCTAGCCCCGCCACTAGCCAGCGCATTATAAACTTGAGAAAGCTCTTTATTCGTAGATTCTTATGACGCTTCTCTGTCAGAGTTGGAGTTGTCAGCTGTTGCCTCTCTGGCTTTTCGCTCGCCAGTCTGAGATTCGCCAGTCTGAGATTTGCCAGTCTAAGATTTGCCAGTTTGGGATTCGCCAGGTTTGGGCTATTTGCTTGAGCCTGCTATTGAGCCTAGCGGCTGTATGTTTTTTTTCACAACCAGCGGCCTATGCCATGGGCGGAACGCAGCCTGAAATCGGTCAGCCTGCACCGACCTTTACCTTGCTCAGCAGCAGCGAATCAGGCGAGATCTCCCTATCCGACTATGCCGGTAAATGGGTCGTACTTTACTTTTACCCTCGCGACTTTACATCCGGCTGCACCCTAGAAGCACAGCGTTTTCAGCGAGACTTGCCCGAATATCAGGCCCGTAATGCCCAAGTACTGGGCGTCAGCGCAGATGATGTAGACTCCCACCTAGAATTTTGTGACGCAGAGTCTTTGGTCTTTCCTTTGCTATCAGACTCTGAGGGTAAGGTCAGTCAAGCCTATGGATCTTGGATGAAGCCGATGTCTATGCGTCATACCTACTTAATTGACCCCGAAGGCATACTCAAAGCGCAATTTTTAGGCGTGCGTCCAGCCATTCACAGCCAGGAGGTATTAGCCCGATTAGATGAGCTGCAAGTAGATGAACTGCAAGCGAGCTAATGCCAAGTAACCGACGCTAACATAACTAGCGCTAATATAAATGGGCTATAACCGGTTCGGCCAAGCTTGTTTTGCTAGGCAGCACAAGCGCTAAACTAGACTTAACTGGAAATACACCCATACAGGAGAGATTGCAATGTCAACCTTGGCTTTGACTGAACCCAACGTAGAGAAAATATTAGATGAGCTACGTCCTTATCTGCTAGCCGATGGCGGTAATGTAGAACTAGTTGAGCTAGATGGCCCTATTGTAAAGTTACGTTTGAACGGTGCTTGTGGTAGCTGCCCAAGCTCGGCCATGACTTTGAGAATGGGCATTGAGCGCCGCCTGCGTGAGTTCATTCCTGAGATTGCTGAAATCCAGCAGGTCGTGTAGTTTGCCGATAGTTCGCAGACCTAGCCAACGTAGGCCTAGCCAATTGGTGTTGACGCATTCGTAAACAAAACAAAAGGGGCGGCAAGACATTGATCTTGACCGTCCCTTTGACTGTTACCCTGCTTAGGAATTGTAAGGAAATTAAGACCGTGCTGGATATTAAGCTCATTCGCAATCAAACTGCTCAGGTTCAAGCGGCCTTAGGTAAACGAGGCCTATATGATTTGCAGCCGTTGCTGGATTTAGATGATAAGCAGCGAGAAATTGAGAAAAAACGCTCTGAATTGCAGGCTCAGAGCAATGAAACGGGCAAAGCGGTCGGGCAAAAAATTCGGGAAGGGGCCGATCCGAATGGCGAGGAAGTAAAGGCGCTTCGAGAAGAGGGCAACCGGGTCAAGCAGGAAATTGGTGCCTTAGAGCCGCAAGAGCGTGAGCTGAATGCGCAGATTGAAGAGATTTTGTTGACGCTGCCTAACTTACCAAGCGACTCGACGCCTGTGGGCAAAAGCGAGGACGAAAATGTAGAGGTTCGGCGCTGGGGCGATGAGCTAATTCCCTCCTCAGCTGGTCGGTTACCTCACTACGAAATTGGTGAAAAGCTTGGGATTATGAGCTTTGAGCGCTCTGTAAAAATTGCTCAAAGCAGGTTTGTCACGCTGATAGGCGCAGGTGCAGCGCTAGAAAGGGCGTTAATTTCTTTTATGCTGGCGCGCCATACGCACGAAGGGTATACCGAGATATTACCCCCCATTTTGGTGAATTCCGATTCTATGCAGGGTTCGGGGCAGCTGCCTAAGTTTGCCGAAGATGGGTTTAAGTGCGATAGAGATGACCTTTGGCTTACACCTACTGCTGAAGTCCCGCTTACGAACTATCATCGCGACGAGGTTTTGACGGACGATCAGCTGCCGATTAACTACTGCGCTTACACTCCCTGCTTTCGTCGCGAGGCCGGGAGCTATGGTCGCGATACCCGTGGATTGATTCGGCTGCACCAGTTCAACAAGGTCGAGATGTACAAGTTTGTTCATCCTGACAGCTCCTTTGCTGAGCTCGAAGCACTCACAGCTGATGCCGAAGACATTTTGCAGCAGCTAAAGTTGCCTTATCGAGTGATAGAACTCTGTACGGGTGACTTAGGTTTTGGCTCGGCTAAAACTTACGATTTGGAGGTTTGGCTCCCGTCGGCTGAGAAATATCGAGAAATTTCTAGCTGTTCAAACTGCGTAGATTTTCAGGGCCGCCGTGCCAATATCCGATTCAAAGAGTCTGGTAAAAAAGGAACTCAGTATGTTCATACGCTGAACGGATCAGGGTTGGCGGTAGGCCGTACTATGGCTGCCATTTTAGAGAACTATCAGCAGCCAGATGGCAGCGTTAAAGTGCCTGATGTGCTGCAAAAGTACATGGGTACAGATACTATCCGGGCGACTTGATCTCTTTGGATCGCCTCATTTAGCTATAAACGCGCTAAATTCTCCGGGTGGCCCTGTACGGTAACCCTGTGTCATCTGGCTGACACATTCGCCTTACTCGACCTGTACAATAACAAAAGTTAACTTAACGCAGCGCTTCTATGACCGTACTGGCCGTAATTGGGGTTTTGGCCCTTCTCATTTTTGTACACGAGCTAGGCCACTTTATGGCAGCGCGTTTGCAGGGTATCCATGTCAACAGATTTTCGATTGGCTTTGGCCCCATTTTATGGAAGTTTCAAGGACCGCAAACGGAGTATGCACTGCGGGCAATTCCCCTGGGTGGCTTTGTGGGTTTCCCCGATGAAGATCCAGAAAGTGCAATTCCGGCTAATGATCCTGACCTGTTGAGCAACCGGCCAGTACTTGATCGGGCGATTGTCATTAGCGCTGGCGTGATCGCCAATATGATATTTGCCTATTTGGTGTTTGTGGTGCAGTTTGGCAGTATTGGCGTGCCCGATGCTTTTGTGCTTAAGCCGGGTGTGTTTATTCCTGAAGTGCTGCCTGATACGCCAGCCTCTGTTGCGGGTGTCAAGGCGGGAGATGTAATTGTTGCGGCTAACAATGAGCGATTGAGCGATCGCGAAACCGTACAAAACGATCTCATCAAAATTATTCAGGCGAGCCGCACCAATCCAGTTGACCTCACTATTCAGCGGTTTGATCAAGAAATAGATATTTCGGTTACGCCTGAAATTAACCCAGAGGGGAATGCCGTAATTGGCGTTAAGCTGATTCCGAATGGTTCGGTGACTTATCGTCGTCCTACTGGCCCAGTGGAGGTGCTTACAGAAGCCGCCCGCGAGTTTCAAGAGAAAACTCAGCTAGTGGCCAACGGCATGTTTGCTTTGTTGACCAACTTTTCTTCCATGGCCGATCAGGTTGGCAGCCCAGTTAAAATTGTTGAACAGGGGGCTGGCCTTGCCAAAACAGATGGCAGAAGCCTGTTTCCTTTCGCCGCGATCATTAGCATCAACTTGGCGATTATCAATATTTTGCCGCTACCTGCATTAGATGGTGGCCAGCTTGCTTTTTTGCTCATTGAGGCTTTGCGGGGTAAGCCCTTGCCTACTCGCCTGCAAGAGTCAGTCATGCAGACAGGCATTTTTCTTTTGTTGGGGCTGGGTGTTTTTCTGATTATTCGTGACACCACTCAACTGGAAGTTTTACAAAATCTGAGACAGTGAGCCCAGTCGCCGCTAATTCGAGCGCCAGTTTTGGCACCCATTCAAGTTCGCCGCCTAGCAAGGAAAATGGCTACGAAGCGGTTCCATTGCCGTTGCCTCATTTGCCACCACCCCTGTTGAGACCTGTACAAAAGATCTCTAAAAAGCCCCGTGCTATAGAGATACTGACGCGTCTTAAAGCCATGTATCCTGAAGCGCCTTGCTCTTTGGATTACGAATCGCCGGTGCAGCTAATGGTGGCAACGATGTTGGCTGCGCAATGTACTGACGCTAGGGTGAATCAGGTGACGCCAGCGCTGTTTGCTCGCTTCCCAGATGCTGTTGCTCTAGCCGGTGCCGATATTTCTGAGTTGGAAGAGCTGGTGCGCTCAACTGGGTTTTACCGTAATAAGGCAAAAAATATTCTGGCTGCCTGCCATAAAATTGTGACTGAGTTTGGCGGGCAGGTGCCTCAAACAATGGATGAGCTAACCTCCTTGCCAGGCGTAGCCCGTAAGACTGCAAATGTAGTGCTCGCTCATGCGTTTGATATTCATGAGGGGGTCACGGTAGATACCCATGTAAAGCGGATATCAGGGTTGCTAGGGTTAACGACGCATACAGAGCCGGTGAAAATTGAGCAGGACTTGATGAAGCTGCTACCGCAAGCAGATTGGGAAAACTGGTCAATTCGACTGGTGTATCACGGGCGGGCGGTTTGTCGGGCGAGGTTGCCTATGTGCGATCGCTGCGACCTACTCGATATTTGCCCCGGTGCCATTAAGCTGCGAAAAGCCGCCGCCAAAGCCGCCAAAGCGAAAGCCGCTAAAGCCGAGGTCACTAAAGCCAAGGTCACTAAAGCCAAGGTCACTAAAGCTAAGATCACTAAAGCTAAGGTCACTCAGACTAAAAGCAGCAAAAGGGCGAAGCGCAAGGTGTTGGATTAGCCAATAGAGCGTTCTACGGTAACTGATACTCATTAGCTGCTTAGGGAGGTGGTTTACAAAACCCACCAGCAAGACTTATTATTAAAGACTGTGTCATAGAAATAACCCAAAACTAAGAACTTTTGCCTCATGGCTAAAAAAAGCATGGTCGCGCGCGAAAAGAAGCGCCAGAAACTCGTTGCAAAGTACGCCGATAAGCGTGAAGCTTTGCTAAAAGCATTTGATGAAGCACCCAACCAGATGCAAAAACTGGAAATTCATCGTCAGATTCAGCAACTACCTCGCAATAGTGCGCCAACTCGTTTGAATAACCGCTGTTGGAAGACCGGTCGCCCTCGTGGTTACTATCGCGACTTTGGCCTATGCCGAAACGCACTTCGAGAAATGGCTCACCAGGGCCTACTTCCCGGTGTAGTGAAGTCTAGCTGGTAGGTTGAGTGGTCCAGTTAAGGCTTAGTGAATTCGGCTTAACTAGGTATCAGTACTAAGCATTAATTCGCTAGTTATAAAACTAGTTAAAAAAAAGAGGTGATCTACTTGTAAGGGGATCACCTCTTTTTTCTTGCAGACTTTTTCTTGCAGGTATCTAAGCTTGATCACTATTCCCGCAGCATCGCTCTATGCCCAGACTGTCTAGCAGTAGGTCGCCGACTGCGTTGGCAACAGCAAATTCGCTGTAGAAACTTTTTGAAAAATCGTAGCCCTGCATCTCGGTTAAAATCGCTAGCACGAGGGCGTTTAAATTATTCTCGCTTTCCATGCGCTGTCGCACAAATACCTGCGAAGCCCTAGCCGCGATATGTTCGTTGATAATTTCGGGTAAAAACTCTGCATCTAGCCATTCATGCAGTCTTGCCTGAAGCCACTGGCCTTCTTTGATCGGATCTTCAGGGGGCGGTAGTTCAATAGATTCGATGGGCTCAGGGCTGGTTGAATTGGGTTTGGAGCCTGCTGAGGAAAGGTCTGGATTAATGAAGTTAGAGTCGGTAGGATCGGACATGGTAAACGTGATCGATGGGTTCTTGATCGCCTTACTTGCTGATACAAGGCTAAAGGGTTGAGCCCGGTTACGGCTTGAAAGGGCGCATTAGTTTACGTAGCGTAATGATCAGAGGTCGCGCTATAAATAGCGTTATGGCTTACTCGGTTCCCCAAATTCTTCAGTGTTACGCCCAGGGCTATTTTTTGATGGCCGAGGAGGGTGGTTCTCTGAACTGGTATTCCAGCGGTAAGCGGGCATTGATTCCGCTGGACAATCGGTTTCGCTATCCTAAGTCGTTGCAGCGATCGCTCAACCAAAAGCGCTTTACCCCTGCTATCAATCGAGCCTTTGATGCCGTTGTAGAAGGCTGCGCCGACCGTGAAACCACCTGGATATCAGATGAGCTTAAGGCCGTCTATACTCGCCTGCACAGGGCTGGATATGCCCATAGCTTTGAGACCTGGCAGGGCGATGAGCTAGCCGGTGGGTTCTTAGGTATTGTGCTGGGCGGCGCTTTTATTGGTGAGTCTATGTTTTACCGCATTCCAGAAGGATCTAAGGTGGCGATGGTACTACTTGTGGAGCATTTGCGATCGCGCAACTTTGCCCTTTTCGACGCTCAGATCCTCAACCCACACTTGGCCCGCTTCGGCGCCTTCGAGGTAGACCAATCCATCTACGAAGCTACCCTTTACGAAGCCCTTCAGCGCCCCTGCCAGTTCACCTAAATGCCCTGTACCTAATGACATGCCTAAAATAGACATGCCTAATAACATGCGTCTTTAACATGCCTTAAAGACGCAGCTTAAAGGCGCAGCTTAAAGACGTAAGCTCACGCCTCTATTCGAGTCAGCAGCACCGGACAGTTGGCATACACCCGCACATAGTCTGAGAGCGACTCACCCAGCAGCCGATCTAAGTCGGGCATTGCCTTGGCGATGCTAGGCCGCCGGTCGGGCGAGCCGAGAATGAGCAAGCTTACATTTAGCTCATCGGCCAGTTCACAAATCCGCTGACCTGGCTTGCCCTGAGGCGCCACGCAGCGATACTTAATACCTGCTTGGCGTACTTTGGCGATCGCATCGGCGAGCACGGGGTCATTTTCTGGGCGATCCTGAATGACCTCAACTAACTTGGTATTCAGCTTAGACACCGAATGTACCAGGATAATTTCACTCCCTTCAATATCACGAGCAAGTTCTATCGCGACCTGAAGGCTCTGCTTGGCTGAATCAGATTTGTCAATAGCGACCAAAATCCGTTTGATGGCCTGAATGCTGTACAGGTCATCTTTAACCAGCAGCATTGGCCGCGAAGACAGTTGAAAGACATATTGACTCACTGAGTTGCCGATAATGGCCTTGAGCCCTTTGAGCCCTCTAGAGCCCATTACAATGAGGCCTGCGTCAATCTCATCAGCGACTTTGCCTACTACGTCCTTAGGCTCTCCTTCTCGCAGAATGGCTGTCACCTGAGACGGATTTAGGGTCAGCTCGCTGACCGCTTCAGCCAGCGTTCTGCCGCCTTTTTCCCAGCTTTCGGTCATGGCAGCGGCTGTCGATTGTGAGGGGACTACATGGAGAATAGTGATGCGCGATCGCTCAATACGAGGGATCTGCATCAGCTTTTTCATCATCTCTCGGGTGTTTCCAGTTCCCGAGTCAGCCAGCAAAATATTTTGGATCATGAGCGTTTTCTTTCTTCTTTATCGGGCTTCTGCTTATATCAATCTAGAAACAAACCGATATAAAATCACGTATCTGATCACCAAACTTAAAACTATTGAGTAGAGAAAAATACAATGCGCCTCGAACCAGACACCCTATCAGAACCCCTAATCTGGTTTGAATATCCTATTAGAGTGCAGCCCCATCACACTGACTATGGCGGTGTGGTATGGCATGGCACCTATATCACCTGGATGGAGTCAGCCCGTGTAGAGAGTCTAATCGCGGCAGACACCTCCTTGAACCGTCTGGTAGAGCTTGGCTATGACCTGCCAGTCGTTGCCCTAGAGATTCGCTATCGTCAACCCTTGAGACTCGGTATGCAAGCAACTGTCAAAACAAGGTTAGAGCCCCTCAATGGTATTCGCCTGAACTGGCTGTATGAAATTGCGTCAAACGATCCGCTGCCGCAGCTATATCTAACTGCCAAAGTAACGCTAGTGACTGTAAATACGGCTCATCGTCAGGTCGTTAGACAGATGCCCAGCGAAGTCAGTGAAATCATCCATCAAGTCGTGCGCTATTTCAATCCTAAGGTCAGTAGAATCTCTGAATAGTTAGGACTAGCACAGCTTTCGTCCATTGAAAGGCTCAGTTCAATCCCTTTTCGTAAAAGCTTATGGATCGACACCTGTAATGCTTTCTCTGTAAGCGATTCATGGATTTTACTAGGGAGTAAAACCGAGTTTTTTTGAGAAGTTAACAACTCTTAGTACAAATCGCGACTTCTCCACAGGCTTTCCACAGACTTTCCCCAGGTTTTCCACAGACTTTCCCCAGGTTTTCCACAGACTAGGACGTAGATAGGTGATCCTACTGACTTTTGTGGATTACGGCTTCGTTGAAGACGGTTTTCGTTTATGAGAGGCCTTGTGTAAACTTTTGTAACAAAAAATAGGGTCAAAGCCACTTTATTCGAGAGCGTGAATTTTTACTAAACTCACCTGCCGCTATTAAGAGCATTGCTATTTATAGAAGCATGTTCCACAATGAATACCACTTAAGCGAAGCGCTTGGCCTGCAAAGGTTTGACCGTCCTGTGTTTCCTCAGGACAGTCGCCTATGCAGTACGGGTGTGAAAGTTTTTCGTGCCTAAAAATTGGGTGCCTAAAAGCATCTAGGTTGAATGCCTGAGTCCGTGTAAACGGCAGATATTGTAAACGGCAGATATTAATCGATTTGGCTCAGGCTCAAAAAGTAAAGCTCAAAAAAAGTAAAGCTCAAAAAAAGTAAAGCTCAAAAAAAGTAAAGCTCAAAAAAGTAAAGTTCGTTAAGGAGAATGTGCGGTGCAGCAATCCGTTAGTTTGTCAGTTGAGATTCCCGAAGAGCTTCACCTATCCGTTCAGCACTATTTAGATGTGCATTCTGGATGGGGCCAAGACCGTTTGTTTTGCGCAGCTATATCGCTATTTTTGATGCAAAACGGCGTAACAAAGCGTCAGGTAAGCCGCATTTACCTAGATAGTTTGTTTGGTCAGCAGCCCGAAAGTGACAAAGAAATGATCCATTCTAACTAGCCGCTTCCTGACAATGACTGGCAGCTAGCTCCACCAGATGCTAGCTCCAGATCCCAGCCTCAGATACTATCTCCAGACTTCTGTTCGCTAGCGCTCGCTTTAGCGGGTTCTAGATTACGAGGGGCCACGAGTGCTGACTTGGCTAGACGCAAGATCGCTGGCGATATTGACAAGTTACTTTCCAATTGCCTTCACCAGGCCAATGCCGCCAAAGTATAGGAAGAGCACTGCGCCACCTAGAAGGCTTTGGGTAATAGGATCAGTAGAGGGCGTAAGCACTGCGCCCAGTATGGCTGATCCTAGCAAAACATATCGCCAGCCAGACAGCATTTGTTTAGAACCAACGATGCCTAGCAAGCCGAGCAGAAGCTGCACGACCGGAATCTGAAAGGCGATTCCTGTGCTAAATAGCAGCAGCAGGACAAATTCAAAATAGCGATCAATCGACCACATTTGTTCGACGACATCTGCACCGTAGTTGATAAAAAAGTTAAGTGCGGCGGGCACCAATGCGATGTAAGCAAATGCGAGTCCGGCAAAAAACAGGACGCTAGAGCCCAGTACAACGGGCGCAATGAGGCGGCGCTCGCGGCGAGTGAGCCCCGGTAGAACGAACTGAATAATTTGATAAAGAATGAAGGGACTAGCGATTAAGATGCCGCTGTAGCCTGCCACCTTAATAGACACAAAGAAGTATTCGCCGGGTGAAAGCTGTAGAAACTTTGCGCCTTGGGCGGGGACTTCTAACAGCTCTACAATTTGCCGAACAGCTGTGAAACAACCGAGTACAGCGATCGCGATCGCAATGACTGAATAAAAAATTCGCTGCCTGAGTTCGTCCAGATGGTCGAACAAAGACATCTCAAGGTCATCAGGCACCTCGTCTAAAAAGGTGTCCTTTTCCTGCTTGTCCACCTCTATCTGGACATTTTTTTCCGGTGCCCAAAGTTTGGTAGAACTTGCCGTCTCAAGATCAGCAGGAGGCGTCATAAGCAGATCATTGGATAAGGAGCATCGTGGCTGTTGTCCGATTGGATACAGCGTTTGTCCTCTATTGTAGAGGGTGGATTAAAGAAGATTAAACTACTGTGGAAAAATCTTTTCCTCGGGCTGCCCAGGCTCACCCATGACTTCAGCTTCTCCCCCATTGGCGGCAAGCTGGAGAGCACCTGCATCCCCTGAGTACACGCTGAGATTTTCTGTCGCCTCCCATACCTGGCTTTCACCGGGCTGAAGGGTGCCTTCAAAAATCGGGGTGGGGTTGCCGTCAGCAATAATGCTTACCCAGGCTTCTGAAGTTGCCGTTGCTTTTACATAGATGGGCGCTGTACTAATGGGCGGCTCGGCAGCAACGGGTTCAGGGTCAGGGATGGGTGGCAACCCTCCGCTAGTATTTCCTTCAGTGGTCTGTTCTGTTGGTGCTGAGCTGTCAGCAACGCTGGGTTGACGGTTGTTACCGCCTAACACGCTGGCGATGACGAGGGCTACGGTTGCGATCGCGGCCACTACGCCACCAATAATAAACGGTTTTAAATTCGGCTGCGCAGGCCGGTCATATTCAACCCCCACAGGCTTAATAGACTGCATTGGCTCAGGCTGGCTTGGCGAAGAGAATTCGTTTTGCGGGGCAGTCAAGGCAGCGGCAGGTAAATTGTCATCCGAGTAATTGTCATCCGAGTAATTGTCATCCGAGTAATTGTCATCCGAGTAATTGTCATCCAAGCTTGGCTTGTCCAACGGACGATCTAAAATAGCCTGACCATTGAGATCGGCCTCTTCAAACCCCGTGAGATCGGTATCTTCAAACCCGGTTTCTAAACGGCTATTTACGCTAGCAGCTACTGGTAAACCAATCCCTAATTCAGGAATGGTTGTTTCATGATCAGTTTTCTGCGTAAAGCGGGCGGCGGCTTCATTTTGCGACGGGCTCAACTCAGAGGGCGTTACTGGGGCCTCATCTGTCTGAGGTTGCTTCAGGTTTTCCCGGTCAAAGGCCGCTATCTTGCTAGCAAAGTCCGTTTCTGCATCGGCAGATTCAGTATCCAAATCGCGATTCAAATCGTGATTCAGGGGTGCATCTAACGAGGTTGTTTCTTCGACTGGTGGAAAGCCGCCCGTTATGGAGTCAGTTGCTGCAACGTTATCAACGGCGTAACTAAAATCGTCATCAGCAGTTGCAGGGATTTGTTCTAGGGGGGGTTCTATCTGGGGTTCTATTTGGGGCTCTATCTGGGATTCTATTTGGGGCTCTATTTCAGAGAACTCTATTTCTTCGTATCCGGTATTGACGCTGTTTACAGTGCTGTTTACAGTGCTTTCTTGGGCGCTCTCTTCTAAGGCGCTCTCTTCTAAGGTGCTCTCCAACAGGGCATCTGCGCTAAGTGCTGGATCGAAGCTAGCTGCGGCTGTGGCAAAAGGGCTGGTATCGGGCCGACCAAGCGTTAGATCGTCTACGGTATTAGGGGATGAGCCATTGGCGACTACACCTGCGCTAAACATCGGCGTCGCTGTTTGCGATGCTTTGGCAGCGGCTGTATTCGGCTTAGGATGGCCATTCACCGCAAATCGAGTCGTTGTGGTGTCACCAGGTGGCGCTGGTCGCACCGGACGAGGCGTCGAGGGAATAGAGTCAACCGTAAACTGCTGGGATAGCTCTATACCATTGAGTCCTAACGTTTCACCGTACCGCCGAATAAACCCCTGAACAAAAATGGGCTCCGGCAGCATGGTTGGATCGCCCGTTTCAATGCCGCTTAGTAGCTGTGGGCGAATGTAGGTTCGAATGGCGATGTCTGCTAAAGACTTATTTTGCTTTTCTCGGTTGTCACGCAAGAAAGCGCCAATTTGTGCGAGTTGATTTTGCTGCGCGGCACTAAATTTAGTCACAATACTCCATGAAACCAACGACTACTATCGGAACGCTGAAGAAGATAGTGAGCCCTAACATAAACTTCTATGTATGTTCACTCAAACTATCCTATCAATGATTTGGCCCTATCAATGATTTGGCTAAATCATGCGCTCATAATTTGACTACTGTAACTTGACCCACTGTAATTGGGGTTTGATTGGGGTTTGTCAGTGACCTCTTAAGGCCAGATGGTAATAGGGCCAAATTATGACTATCAGCATTGAGATCTCTAGATCTATGGATCTAGATTCGCAATTTTTGCAGCGATTTCAGGATTATATAGACGCAAGTAGTTCCAATAGCCCCCAAACACGGCGCTAATGTAGCCTTTGGTTTCAGGATAGGGAATTTTTTCGACAAATTCGTCGGCGTTGCTAAAGCCGCCTTCTTGAATCCATTCATCTACTGCGCCAGGGCCTGCATTGTAGCTAGCAACGGCGAATAGCGAGTTGTCTTGAAACTGCTCGTGGGTGAAGTCTAAAAACCAGGTGCCAAATTTAACGTTGTCTTCGGGCTGAGTCAGGCTGTAGTTTGTAATGCTTGTTTGCTCGCTAATCCAAGTGGCGGTTTCTGGCATGACCTGCATCAGGCCGACGGCTCCAACGACAGACTCAATTTGCGGCTGAAACCTAGATTCTTGGCGCACTAGGCCAGTGACGAGGAGTGGGTTGAGCTGTCGTGCTTGAGCCCAGTTTTTGATAATGTCTGAGAAAGGAAAGGGATAAATGGCCTGCCAGTATTCTGGATTTTTCCGTAGCTGTTGGTATTCTTGCTTTTCATTTGGAAGATCTCGCCACGAAAGGCTAGAGACCATGAAGATGCCGTTGAGATTGTCGCCAACGCCTAGGCGTAAAATGCCGTCGGTAAACTGCTCTGACATGGTTGGCTGCTGCGGATTGTCAAATTCGGTTTGCCAGTGTGCCCAGGCATCTGTGTTTTGGCCGAGCAGGTATAGCTCTTGGAGGGTGGCCGAGCCTGTGGGTAGGGGCGATCGCCTTGGCGGAATTGCAATACTGGGTGTAAAGGTGCGTACCGTATCAAAATCGCCGACTTCCCAGTTTAAATAAACGGCGCTGCGCCAGGCATAGTAAGTCTCTGAATGGTTGCGAATAACCTGTTCAAAAGATCGGCTCGCCAGATCTGGCTGATTTTGCTTCAGTGCCCATTTGCCGAGTAAAAAGCCCGCTTCGGCGGCGTTGTCATTGTCAGGGGCGGCGTCGATTAGCTGCTGTGCCCAATTGATTGCTGCTGAGTAATTGCCCTGTTGGGCGCTGGTTTTTGCCTGTTGAAGTCGAATTTCGGCTGCCGCATTTGAGTCGGAATACTGAGAGAGGATAGAGGCTCGGGCCTGCTTTGCAGAGTCAGGGCTCTGAAGCGCTTCTAGGAGATCGGCCCGTTTGGCTAGGGCGGCGGCGGCCTGGTCGGGGAAACGATTAATGACCTGATCGAGTGTCGCTAAGGCGGCGGGTTTGGGCAGCAGGTCGGCTAGGTTCATGAGGCCATCAGCTGCTTCAGGTGTGTCTGGAAAGGTTTGGCTGAGGGTTTGATAGGTCGCGATCGCCTCTACAGTTTTGCCGTCACGTTCCTGGCCTCTACCGGCCCAATATAGATTAGTTGGACTAGCGGGCGCTTTGGCATATGCGCTTCCTGCTTGAATGTAGTTTTGAGTTTCCCGGTAGCCAAACCCGATTGCTTCCCAGTCTTCAGGGGTTAGCGAGCTACTGTACTGGCTGACCAGCCGGTTGAGGGTAGAGACATAGTCGGGATGATGAATGCCGTGGTAGGCCACTAACTTAAGTAGTCTGAGCTCTTCATCAGCGGTGGATTCTGCGCTAGCTGCGCCCGCTGTCGTCGCGGTGTTTTTTTCAAGCTTTGCTAAGGCAACTTCTATACTGCGCGGGTGGCTTGGCTGCGTGGTCAGCAAGGTTGCTTGGTAGGTGGCCCCCTCTGGGTTGTTTTGCGCTATGAGCTGCTGGCTGAGTTGATAGAGGGCTTCAGCCGCCGCAGGGCTATCGGCATAGGTGCTGGCAAGCTGTTTCCAAGTGGCCTGAGCGGCGGCTTGCTGACCCGCAGCGGCTTGGGCTTGGCCCCTTTTGAGCAGTATGTAAGGTGCTAGCAGGTCGTAGCGGTTCTCTAAGCCTTCGAGCAGGGGCAGGGCGCTACCCGCTTTGCCTTGAGCAATCAGGTCGGCGGCGAGCATGTATTGAGCGCGATCGCGCTCTAGCCCGTCTGATCGTTGGGCGATCGCCACTAGGGCTTCGCTGCGTGCCGCTGGCTGCTGCTTTGTCAGACTCAGCACCATTGATTGATTTACAGCCTGAGGTGATTGCTCCGCTGTGCTATCTGGATTGATTGCAGAGGTGGGGTTGAAAGTATCCGTGTTTTTGAGCAAGGCCACGAGTAGCCCAACTGCCAGCCCGACCGATAGGGTGCTGACGCCGACGAGCGCGATGAGAGATCGCTTATTTTTGAGCGTTTTCAACATATTCGCAAGTGAGAGACGTCCGTAGCGCTATCGATTGAATCAACCTTTTTGTATACGTTCTCTGAAGTTTTAACAGATAAACCGTAATAACGGTGAGGTTGAAGTTGCCAGATGACCTCTGTATAAAATGTATGAAAAGAAAATTGCTTTATAAAACGCCGCGTCCATGCCCCCAAAGCGCCTGGGCAAAGCCCCAAAAGCGCCTGGGCAACTAAAAATAGGCGAGTCATGAAAAAACGGTGAAATCAGTAGATACTATAGAACGGGAATTTATAAACGCGAAGAACTAGGGAATGGATTTTATAGCGTCGGATCAATCTTGTCTAAACTGGTCAGGAGACTGCCTAGTGATCGGACTTTTAGAAGAGTCGCTGCCGCTAACCGGTATTTTGTCAGATCTAAACGACAAAGTGGCTGGTCTCCTACAAATCCTGATTGATGAAGAAGCGTTTGAGGGCAAGGTCGGTTCTACCGCCATGACGCGCCTCGGCCCCGACTCCCCGGTTAAAAAAATTGCCATTGTAGGCTTAGGAAGCTCTGATGGCATGGCGTTAGAAGGCTTGCGTCGTGGGGCTGCTACGGCTGCTCGTCTAGCCAAAAGGGCTAAAAGTGCTTCTATGGCTATCAGTTTCCCGGTTTGGAATAACAACCAGGCGCTGACGGCTCAGGCGCTGAGCGAAGGCATTATTTTGGCGCTCAATCACGACACTCGCTTTAAATCCGAAAATAAAGCCCAAAAAGGGGTCAGTCTTGCTCACATACATCTGCTGTCCTTTGCTGGCGAAGAAGATGCGATCGCCCGTGCTCAGGTTATTTGCGAAGGTGTTGTGCTAGCCCGTGAGCTGGTTGCCGCGCCGCCCAATGTTGCCACACCCGATAAGCTTGCTGAAACCGCTACTGATATTGCTCGCGACTACGGCCTAGAGCTTAATATTTTAGAGCGTGAGCAATGCGAATCACTGGGGATGGGTGCTTACTTAGGCGTTGCGCAAGCGTCGGATTTGCCCCCTCGGTTCATTCATCTCATCTATAAGCCCGCTGGGACTGCCAAACGTAAGCTGGCTATTATCGGCAAGGGTCTGACCTTTGACTCAGGTGGGCTCAACCTCAAAATTGGTGGCTCGGGCATTGAGATGATGAAAATTGATATGGGCGGTGCAGCCGCGATGCTGGGTGCGGCTAAGGCGATCGCGCAGCTCAAGCCCGATGTAGAAGTCCACTTTATTAGCGCCGTCACCGAAAACATGATCAGTGGTCATGCCATGCGTCCGGGTGACATTCTCACTGCCTCCAATGGGAAAACCATTGAAGTGAACAATACCGATGCCGAAGGTCGCTTAACCCTGGCCGATGCGCTCGTCTATGCCGACAAGCTTGGTGTAGATGCCATGATTGACTTAGCCACGCTCACTGGCGCCTGTGTCGTTGCCTTGGGTGACGACATCGCCGCCTTATTTAGCCCTGATGAAGAGCTTTCCGAATCGCTGTCTAAAGCGGCTGAACTCTCCGGCGAAAAGCTCTGGCCAATGCCTATGGAGGACAAGTATTTTGAGGGTCTAAAGTCTGTCGTTGCCGATATGAAAAACACAGGCCCCCGAGCAGCTGGATCTATCACAGCGGCTTTGTTCCTCAAGCAGTTTGTGAAAAATACACGCTGGGCGCATTTGGATATTGCTGGCCCGGTTTGGTCTGATAAAGAAAGTGGCTATAACAGTCCTGGGGCTACCGGCTATGGCGTAAGAATGCTGGTGCAGTGGGTGACTGGCAGTTAATCTGGGCCGTCATGGCATTGAAGACGAAGCACAGTCAAAAGATCAGTCAAAATAACTGACTGATCTTTTTTGATACGTCGGATTTGTAGGAAATAGGGCATGTATCTTTCTCTATGGCTTAAATTCTCCCGTTTGTTAAGGGAATTTTTGCGATTTATGTACCCTACTGACTGCTTGTGAAAAATACTTTAGAGACTACCGCTTCTACGCCTAAAGAGGCTCAAAGGCTCCAGCCTTACCGAATCATCATTATCGGCTTGTCGGTTGCTTATGCTGTTTTCTTTTTACTGATGCTGTGGGCGGCTTACCGAAACCAGCTGCCGTTTGATTGGCTGGCCTCACGGCTTCCCTACTACGACAAGCTAGGGCATCTGATTCTTTACTGCATTCCCACTTATCTAGGTCACCGACTGTGCAAACACAAGCACTTTCAACTCGGCTGCCGACTGCCGGTGTTTCCAGTGCTCTTTATGTTGTTTACTATCGCTGAGGAGATCGTTCAGGGCCTTTCTCCTTATCGTACGCTGGATACGGTGGATATGGCCTGTAGTTTGATTGGTATTGGTATGGGCTATGGGCTCGCTCAACGCAGCGCTAAAAGTTAAACCGTTTGGTGGCTGCTGATTGCCTGTCGGGGACGACATGCCGGTTGACGATTGCTTTGTTGCTTTCTTGTTGGGTGGCCATATCGACTGCGATCGCAGCAATTTGCACATCTAAGCAGTGCATTGGTACCTGCATTTCAGTGGTGACTTCTAGGTCACCTAGCGCATCAGGAACTAAGTTGGTCAGCAGCAGGGGATCTATCACCACGCTACGGCTTTGCCGATCGACCATCCACAGCTTAATAAAAGGCTTATACATCGATGGCCGAGTTCTCACGGTTACGGCAATGGTTTCACCGGCTACCAAATCTCCCATTGGTACGCTAATTACCGGTAGTGCCATTTCAGGCAACTCTTCTGACGAGGCTGGCAGGTGATTGGGCTGACGGGTGAGCGGTGCGATCGCCTGTCGCGAGTTAGTTGGGGTAGTGTAGTTAGCTGAGGCAGTGTAGTTGGCTGAAGCAGCGTGCCGCTGTTGGCTTAGTCCTTGGGAACTCCGCTGAGACAACTGACGATTCCGTCTGTTTTGTCCCGTAGATCTGCTTTGTCCCGTAGATCTGCTTTGTACTGGAGGCATGCTTTGTGCTGGAGGCATGCTTTGTGCTGGGGGCATGCTCTGGGTTGTAGGTATGCTCTGCGCTGAGGGTGTTGTAGGTCGTGCGGCAGATATTTTGTCGTCGTAAATGACCACTTCGCCCTGAGAAAACTCAGCGGCCGCAGCAAGATCAGGCGACTGGCCTCGGCTGACACCAGCTTGTTTCATCCCTTCTGCAATCAATGCTGCTTCCTTGTGGCTTTCGTGTGTCAGCGTTGATAGCCGGTTCCAAAAGTGATCCTTTAGCTTTAACGACCGAAAGTCAACACTAGACTCTAGCTGCCGGGTTGATGGCCGCTGATCCATCTCTGATCGGTTAGCTGCTGGCCGAGCGGCTGGCGGAGAGCTAGCCGAGGCGGTTTCCAGATCGGGAGCGCTTTCTAGGTTGGGCGGTTGATAATTCTCTGCTACTGGGGCTGAAAGGATATCTTTTGGCTGAGTCGCTTGCCCATTGGCCTTAAACGTTTGATGTTCTGGCAAAGCGCCTTCAATGCCAGGCGCTTCCAACGTATCCCAATCGGGCCTATCCGATCGCAAATCCTGGTCAATATCCTCTAGCACAGCGCTGATTTCATCGGCTTCTAAGTCGCCATCCTCAATGCTGGTGCCTAAGAACTGAGCGGGGGCTGTTACCATGGGCGCACGCTCAATTGGCAGGCGGGGTTCTCTGGGCTCAGGCGATGATGCAACGAATGTGGAGCCTACCGATTCTGGATGTGCGGCGGCTGGGGCTGCGGCTACTGGCAAGGTGGGGGCTGCGCGATCGCTAGAACCATCACTCACGATAAGATTAGCAGCGGTATCGGCGCTGTAAGGACTCCCAAAGTTAGGCAGCTCTAGCTGGTCTGTAAGATTGTCTCGATCGGTAGATTCTTGCGAAAATCCGTTAACGTCTACTGGTTTGGGCCGATCTAGCTGAGGTGGGAGCACAACCCCAACGGCTGGTACAAAGGTGGTTTGAATTGGATTGAGAAACGGCACTGCCAGCTCCGGTTCACTGTTGGCGTAACCGTTTGAACGGCCTGATGCGGTCTCGCCTGACAACACAGAAATCTCTTCGTCAAAACTGCCCGGATCTTGATTGGCGATCGCATCTAGCAGTTGGTCAATGCCCGCTGTAATCGTAAATGCCGTAGAGGCCAAAATTTCCACTTTGTCGTTAGGATCTATCGCGGCGGTTCGCAACGAAACTTCTCCTAAAATGACTCGGGTGGTCACTTCCGCTGGCAGCTGTATCTGCACTTTGAAGTCAGCCGGTAGCCTGCTCAAGCTCAGGGGCCGATGCGCTTCCATAATCACCTGCGCGGTTTCTGGATTTTGCAGGCGAATCCAGAGCTGACTGGTTTCTTCCTGCACGGTTTCGGTCAGAGAAGTGACCTTGCCCATAATGCTCATAGGCTGACTATGGTGTGCCAGGTATGCCTGCTGCCTGAGCACAACGCGATAGTCCAAGGCCTGGGCGGCGGCTGAATCGCCAAGGTCGGTGTTGGTGAGTCCCTGGTTCTGTCGTTGGGTTTCGAGTTCGGCCTGGGCCTGAATTAAAGGCAAATCGGGATTGACATGAACAGCGGATGAGTCTGTCTGAGGTGGGCGATCGCCCTCAACCATCTCACTGACAACCGAGTCTGAATCGTCAGGTACTGGCCATTCTGCTGACCAGTCTTCATCAGTATGGGCAAACACCTGAAGCTGCACGCTGTAGCACCAGTCAGCGTCTTGTGGCAGATCTGCCGAACTGTTTGCCGAACTATCTGCTGATTGAATACTGCTGCAATTGAGCGCCCACTGCCCCGGCTTAAGATGCACAAACGGCATCACCACGACTAAGCCTGCCTCATTGGTTTGGCCGATCCGCTTACGAATGCGCTTGCGCGGCGGTAGCTCATCGGTAATGAGCTGACTCACCTGAATCTCCATTGGTGTATTGGCGCGGTCAGTATGCGCAACCACTCGATAGCGGCCTTCTAAAATTTCTACCTGTTCCGTTTCTAGCGGCAGCCAGGTTTGATCGCCTTCTTTTTGGATCAGAAATTCCCAATATTTCATGTCGCTCGCTCAGATGCCTAAACAGGTTCCCAAATGTCACAGAATCATATATAGACAGCAGTATAGGGGAAATCGTAGCAGACGGATTTGACTCGGCAACATCTTTGGTAAAATCCATCCTTTTTGCTGCTCTTTTTGCCTCAAAACTACGGTGATTACTGAGGTTTGCTGTATTATTTATGCCGCTACATACGACTGCAAGCAGTATGCAGTCGTATGCCTCAGGGTTTTTGTCCTGATGTAATCTCTTTGCCCTACGTAATCACAGTGGGTGCGTCACGTCCGGTCAGTTCCTTGATTTTTGCCGTTTTATCGGCTAGCAAAATCAGCGGCTTTAGGGCTTCTTGCGGATCGACTAGATGTTTTGCGGCATCTGGCTCATAGCTCTCTAGGTACAGCCTGAGCGTTGCGCCTTGGGTGCCCGTGCCCGACAGCCGAAACACCATTCGCGATCCATCGGTAAAGCCGATGCGAAGCCCTTGATTTTGGCTGATGCTGCCATCAATCGGATCGGTATAGCTAAAGTCGTCGGCATAGTCTACGGTGTAGTCGCCTAGCGCCTGACCCGGCAGGGTAGAGAATTGATCGCGCAGTCCTGCCATCAATTCATTTGCTTTGGCACTATCGACGCCCTCGTAGTCATGCCGCGAATAAAAATTACGCCCGTAGGTCTGCCAATGATCCACCACAATCTCTTCTACAGACTGCTGACGCTCTGCCAAAATATTGAGCCAAAATAGCACTGCCCAAAGACCGTCTTTTTCCCGCACATGGTCGGAGCCGGTGCCAAAGCTCTCTTCGCCGCAGATTGTAATTTTGTTTGCGTCTAGTAGGTTGCCAAAAAACTTCCAGCCTGTGGGTGTTTCGTAGCAGCTCATGCCAAGCGCTTTTGCGACGCGATCAACAGCTTGGCTGGTGGGCATTGATCGAGCCACGCCAGAAAGACCCGCTTTATAGCCGGGAACAAGCTGGGCGTTGGCTGCAATCAGGGCCAAACTGTCGCTAGGATTAACAAAAAAGTTGTTGCCTAAGATCATGTTGCGATCGCCATCGCCATCTGAAGCGGCTCCAAAGTCTGGCGCATCTGAGCCAAACATTGTCTTGACCAAGTCATGGGCATACACCAGGTTTGGATCAGGGTGTCCCCCGCCAAAATCTTCTAGCGGCTCGCCGTTGGTGACTGTGCCGGGCTGAGCGCCTAGCGCTTGCTCAAAAATCGCCTTAGCGTAGGGGCCGGTCACTGCATGCAGCGAGTCCATGCACATCCTAAAGTCGCCTTCTAGCAGCGTGCGAATCTTACCAAAGTCAAACAGGCTCTCCATCAGTTCGGCATAGTCAGCCACCGAATCGACGACCTCTACCGTCATCTCACCGATTTGCACAGTGCCGAGCCTGTCGAGGTCAACATCGGTTGCCTCAGCAATTTTGTACTCGCGAATCGTCTTGGTATTTTCAAAAATCGCGCTCGTCACTTTCTCGGGCGCAGGACCACCGTTAGAGACGTTGTACTTGACGCCAAAGTCTCCTTCTGGCCCGCCCGGATTGTGGCTTGCCGACAGGATGATGCCGCCAAAGGCGTCGTATTTGCGGATCAGGCAAGAGGCCGCAGGGGTAGACAAAATGCCGCCTTGGCCCACCATGGCTTTGCCTACGCCATTGGCAGCGGCCATTTTTAAGATCGTTTGAATTGCCGGACGATTGTAGTAGCGTCCATCGCCGCCCACGACGAGGGTTTTACCCTGATAATCTTCAAGGCTGTTAAAAGTAGACTGAATGAAATTTTCTAAATAGTGAGGCTGTTGAAAGCTCGGCACCTGTTTGCGCAAGCCCGAAGTTCCTGGCTTTTGGTCGTCAAAAGGAGTGGTAGAAACCGTTTTGATAGCCATTTTGGGTAAGTGTTATCTAATGTAATTTCAATTTATGATCTCACACTCCTGCCCGTTGCCAATGCATCGCTAGATTCAAGTTGTTTTATTTCAAGGCGTCTTGTATCTCAATATTTCGATGGCATCCCCTACTTGTAGCCGCATCAGCGTTTGATTTGCCGTTTGAGCCGCTGTTTGAGCCGCTGTTTGAGCCGCTGTTTGGCCTGCCGGTTGATCGGCCGGTTGATCGGCCCGTTGATCGGCCTCTATCTGAATGCAGTTTTGCCCAAACCAAATGCCTCGATTTTGGTAACGATAGGTTGCGAGCGTTTTTGTCGGTTCTTGGCCTTGAATGCCGGTGTGTGGATTTACTCCAGGGATGGAGCAGCGATCGCACAGTTTCGGCAATTCAAACACCCCTGCGCCGATTCGTATTTGCTGCCAGGTATCTTCCTCATGTGCCTCACGACAGCCCTTGACGACCAAATTGGGCCGAAACCGCGCCATCGTCACCGCTGCCTCGCCTTTCTCTAATAGTCGCTGATTGAGGCCCGCCAAAGAAGCTTCTGAAATCAATAAATAGGGATAGGCATCGGCAAAGCTGACGAGCTGATCGTCGCCAAATCTGCCGTGATCGGTCGGCCTGTGCGAATGGTTGGGCATATACACCAGCTGACAATCAATGCCCATAAACCGCGTGAACCACTGTTTGCTTTCGGTGCCAAGGGCGATCGCCTCACACCGATCGCCCCACACTTCTACCGTTACTTGCCTATGCGATTCACTCTCTGGTGATATCTCTGGTGATATCTTTGGTGATATCTCTAGTGGCACCGATAGCTCAGGCATGTCAGGTGCATTAATCGTCAACTGATCGCCAATCGCAACTGAAATGAGCGCCATTTTAGGAAACTGACGCTGAGTCATAAACTTTCCACTGGCATTCACCACCATCCATCGGCGGTCGTATTGCAAACCGCGAGCCGTCATCTGCCCTTCGCGGAGGGCAATGCCAGCTGCTGATTTAATCGGGTACACATGCAGTTCACTTAGCGTTAGTGCAGCCATGATCTCAATCTATCTCAATCTATTGATTCCAGCGTACTGCCCGTCTACTTCCAGCGTACAGAGATTCTTGCGCAAAGATGTTTTATCGCCCTTTGCGAATGAGAACCTTAGTCCTTAGTCCACAGATACTCTGAATCGAATGAAACCATAGGAATTAGCTGGAACCCCATCGCCTGTCGCATTTGGAATATTGCTTAGTTCAACTACGATAGCGCCATTGTCATTAGGCCCTGTGCAGCTGATATCTGGAAACCGAGTACTCGGTTCAACCCCCGCTGGGAAATAGTAGCCGCCGATATTGTCACTATCGACAGTTGCAGGCGTTTCGTCGCCATCATCAGCATTGGTGAGCCCTATTTGAGCGCCGTTAAAGTTCAACAGAATGCCACGCGGGCCGCTGCCGAAGGTCGGTGTGAGGTTGTTGTAGGCATCGGTGATGAAGGTTGTGTGGGTGGGTGTGCGATCGCAAATCAACACATCCTGCGCCGCCACATCTCCGTTCGACAAAAACGAAATTGTATATTCAATCTCATCGCCAGGCGCCACTAAAGTACTATTAGCCGTACCATCTGCGATGCCTGTGATATATTCCTCAACGTTTCCACTTCCAATCGTTGCCGCCGTAGGATTACCCGGCCAATTCACCTCGTTATCAATATCGTTGGACGAACCCACATCCACATATTCAGCATCAAAACTTTGCTCATTAGCCAGCCCTCGGTTGATTGCTGTAATCCGTTTTACCAGCAATAAGTTAGGATCGCTCAGTGGGAATTGGTAGCCAAAGTTAGCATCATTGAAGTCAATAGCTCCAACGGGTAGCGTCACCCCGAAAGACTCGGTGGCCGTTGTGAGCGTGCTTCCCGCCAAAACCCCATTCACGTCAGTGACGTTAATGATGTAGTTACCAAATATCAGCTCACCAAAGTCATAGGCTCCATTGGCATCGGTTGTCCGCGTTGCCAACACTGGCTCATTGGCGTCAATCACACCGTCGCCGTTGAGATCCCATACCAGATCAACCGTGACATTCTCAATTCCTGGCTCACCTGAGTCGGTTATTCCATTCGCATTTGTATCGTTCCAAACAAAATCACCAATGCTAGACGAGCCACGTACACATTCTGCTGCATCAGCAGAACTGTGCGCGCCTAAAGGGCCAGTTGTGGGTCTACGAGTACCCGGTATCTCGTTGATACTGTTGCCCACTCTAGTTATCTGAAACACATCGCTAGCGCCCAGTGCCCACAGCCGTCCCTGGCCATCTTTAGCTAGCTGGGAGTTTGTTGTAAAGCTATCCACTAAGTCAACAAATGTTCCGGTGTTGAGGTCATAGCTCCAATAAACCTGGCCGCCGTTGCCGTTAGCAGTAATAACGCCATTATCATCAATAATAAAATCGCCCCAGTTTGGCGTAGCACCTCCACTTGAATTTGTAATTGTGCCGTTTTGCACCAATGTATCAATTCCTAGGGCTGTCACATCTTGAATCAAAAGTCCGTTTGAACCCGGAACAAAGTCTACTTTGAATATCTCAAAAATGCCGCCAGAGGCAATGTCTGACCCTTGATAAACAGATCCGCCAAAGAACGCGGCTCCACCGCTGGACAAACTAAAGTTGGTTGGTAGCGGTGTTGATAGGTAGCTCGAAAAATTGCTGTCTACAACCACATGAGTGTTGGTCAGTGGGCTCCATGCAAACAGACTATTGCCCTCCCCATAATATACTTGCCGGTTCACATGGTCTGTAGAAAGGCCGTTCGTGGCTCCAAGCGCAGTATTCGTCAGCTGTAAAGATGCACCGCTTTCAACATGCACCGCAAATATTTGGTTGTTCTGACCCGAATACACCAAATTGTAGTCTGCTCGACATGTTCCGGTTCCCACAGGGGGCAGAACGGTAACCAGTGTGACCAAAGCGCTTTGAGTGGCACTGGCTTCTTGACGACGAAATGTGGTGTCTCCATTGATGGGTGGGCCAGCCGCTTCTGTTTCGACTACTGGGGTTGTAGGAACATCTACAATGTCGGCATCTTGGTTGTCTTGAGTGTACAGATCAAGCGCGTTACCCCCATCGCTATAAACTTGATTCCCTGAGTTGCCTGTAGGCGTATCTCCGAGCACAACGGTAAGAGGGTCGTTATTTGCTAGTCCTGTATTGGCTTTTACCGGTACGCGTACCGTCACTGTGCCGCTCGGTGCAATAGACCCTTCGGGCAGACCTAAGGCTGCGCCTGTTGTCATTCCACCTGCTATCACATCGATAGGTGTGGGTAGGGTTGTTGTACTGGTGCCGTCAGTGTCATAGGCAATAATCTGAATTGGGCCATTCAGCGATCCATTGGTAATTGAAGCGTTGTCAGGAATAAAAAATTGTGTGGGGTCATTGCCGACGTTGGTAATTTCAAACGTGAAGTACACAACGTCTTCGGTATTGATGACGCTATCTCCCTGATTTGGCCCAGCGTTTGCCACGTTGCTTGGGGCTTCTGTAAAGCCTGTTGCTGTGACGGTAATTCCTGCTACTTCTGCTACGGTCACTTCAACAATGTTGGATTCAATGTTGCGAATGCCGCTGTCTGGATCGCTAAAGCTACCCGTGGCTTGATTTTGGATCACCGTGCCAGGAGCGGGGCTGTTGGCATCGGCCCAGGCGATCGCACTGGGTAACAGAGCACCTCCGGTTACGAGCAGTGACAACAACAGTCGTCTTAATCCCGTTAATCGAATGCTCACCGGTTTCTCATTGCCGTTTGTTGTTGTTGAAGCAGACTGTGAAAATGGCTGTGACATAGTATGACAACAAGGCAGTGGGCTAAAGACAGTGGGCTAAAGACGATTGAACAAATGACGATTGAACAAATGATGTGCAATCACGCTGGGCATTACGGCGCAACCCGAGTTTTGAATCTGAATAGACCATAGGCATCATTGGGTGTGCCAGGGCCGGTAGATGCGGGAATGGCCGTTAGGGTAGGCTCTCCTGTGCCGGTTGCGCCCGTCACATCAATCATGAGAGTGCCGTTATCGTTCGCGCCTTGCAGGTTACAAGTCGCTGGCACAGGGGCACTAGGGGCGATGAATTCGGTGCGATCAATCGCATCACTCACCGCTGTTAGCCCCAACACCGGGCTAGTGCCTAGCTGCAGTTCCACATCTACGCCTGCGCCATAGGCATTGGTGACAAAAGTTTGGTTGGGAAGAAGGCGATCGCACAGTCGTACATCTGTCGCTGCCACATTCCCTGAGCTTAAAAAGTACACTGTATACTCTATCTCATCACCTGGCCGCACCGAGCCTGCATTAAACGCCCCTAATAGATAATTAGCAGGCCAGTTCGGATGATTATCAATCGCGGCATAGGGCGAAGTGGTATCGTCAACAAACTGGCTGAGATTGGTGCCATCGTTGGGATTAATCGTTTGCCCATTCACTGCCGTAATCCGCTTCACCAACGACATATTAGGCACGCTTGGCACAATGACAACATCTTCAGCTGTACTTGAGCTGGCAATATAGTTAGTGCCAGCCACGTCCTGACTGCCCTGTGAGCCACTCTCGTAAGTGGTCTCTGCTACACCTGTGTTGGCACCAGCCGCTGGTGAAATTTGTCGATTGGGTGTGCTCCGACTGGGATCTAAATAGCTCACAAAAGCTGGATTTTGATAAGTCCCCGGAGGTGTCCCGGCGGCGATATCTACGGAAAAGGTTACCGCTACCGACCCGCCTTCGGGGATGGTATAGTCCCCAAACTCAAGATTATTCGCAGTGCCCAGGTTGCTGGGTGACGTTGGCCCTGTTGCGCCGCCGCTAAGTACTGCTGTGGCTCCAGCACTATAGGTAAACCCAGCTGGCAATGTATCAGAAAGCCGGGTCCCGGTTGCGCCACCCGGCCCTGAATTGGTCGCCGTAATGGTGTAGGTTGCCGTTGAGGGTGTAATGCGACCACCCGCATCGCCTGAATTGTCTTCGGTTTTGGTCACTGTGAATGTTGGAAAGCAGTCTGCACCCTGTAAGGCCGGAGGCACCAAGGCGGGATTGATAGAGCCTGTTATGCCGTTACTACCATTCGTTGCGCTATGCGGAGTGCCCGCGCCTGAATTTGCCCGTCCGCTCACACCGCCCGCTAAGTTGGGTGCCAGAACTTGCCCTCCTGGACTTGCTGAAACCACCACCCCGCCACCGCCGCCACCACCAGGGCCATGTTCGTTATTAAAATCGCTTACCGTATCGCCGCCATTCCCGCCAATAGCCTCTACCGAGAGCCCTGATAAATCGCCGGACTTGGCAATGAGCGCCACCGTACCGCCTGCACCGCCGCCACCTGCACCATCTGGCGCACTAAAAAATTCTCCCTGTTCACCATCACTCCCATTCGAGACAATTCTGCCTGTGCCGACAAATCGGTCAGCCCGAATCATAACCACACCGCCGCCTTGTCCGCCTCGAATGCCGTTAGCGTCGTTGTTGACATCGCCGCCACCGCCGCCGCCGCCCAAAATTAAGCGATCGCCCACCGGACTAGGCACAGGGACGGTGCCACCCAAACCTCTAGAGCCCGGACGGTCTCCCCCGGCATCTTCCCAGCCGATGCCACCAAAGCCCCCATCGCCGCCGTTGCCGCCGCCGCCGCCGCCAGCGTTATGAGCATTACCGCCGCCGCCCGCGTTAGCGGGTGCTCCTCGGCCTGCATCTCCCCCTGGCAATTGTTCTGATCCAAGGTCTACGGCTGTTGTTCCATCCCACAGGTAGCGAGGTGTTCCGGCAATGCCCTCGCCTTTACCGCCGACTTCTGTTGAAGTGGTGGGTGAAACATAGATATTGTTGTTTGGCCCAGAGGACGAGTCATTAGGAATAAAGCCGCCTCTAAATCCACGTTCTGTGGCATCAATAGTAAACCCGTTGAAGTTCATATCGCCTGCGATATCGAGGGCTAGTACGCCACCGACTTGACCATTCCAATCTGGCACAGTGACATTGCTGGTCAGCGATAAGCTGGCATACTGCACTACCCGAATAACCTGAAAAGTTCGCCGTCCTCGCGTCGGCGTAGCATTCGTGTTGTTGTAAGTATTCACGACGCCATCGTTCGTATTACCGCCAACAAAGGTGAGTGATCCACCACTGATCGGTACAGAGTTTGTTGCTCTGACAAATTCATATATACCTGAGTTGCCTAAGCTCGTTTGGCCTCTACCGTCATTGGCCGGATTGCCAGAACCGTAGGCGGCTGTATTACTGCTGTCGATGGTGGCATCCTGCATTTGAATAATCATCAGCATGTCACCTTCAGAGATGGGTACATTACTTCCTGCGGTGTAGGAGCTATCTAATACAACAGAAGTGGCACCACTGGCCAGAGATGCCCCACTCTGAGGCGGAAAGTAAGTATTCACCATTTCAGAGAAGTTCACTGGCCCATCTTTGCCCGGTGTTGCACATACGTTAGAGCCAGCAAAGGCAGGCTGCATAGGCAACAGCAACAGCATTTGCCCTGTGAGCAATCCAAGCGATAACGAACCTGCAAACCAGCGTCGCGGTTTAATGAGGTGGGCGACTCGTTTTTGATAGCGGTTGTTGCCTGTGGTGCTTTTGTGAGTAGAAGACTGTTGTTGAGACAACATAATTAATAACAAGAAGTAGGGAGCATAATTTGAGAGCGAAACATTACCAGAATTTTAGAAGTACATGTTGGGCATTACTTGGGCATTACAGGTGTATTCCAGTTCTCGAACCAACAACAAACGACTTGAATTAACTGAAATATCAGTTTTTTTTGTTATGATACCTGCCTAACGTACCCATGCGGGCCAGCTAAGAAACAAGTCAGCTAAGAAACAGGTCAGCTAAGAAACGCTAGGAAATACTAGGGCTCTATTTGCAAATCATTTTCCTGATTGATAAAGATGATTTCTATCCCCTGTACATCTCGGAATATAAACTCGACTCTTCTGTTGCGTGCCAGGTTCGTACGGTTTGTTTCTTCGACGAGTAGTGCCGTTTCACCCAAAGAACGTAGGGTCATCCGTTCGTTCTCAATCCCTTTGCTTAATAGGTACTGGCGAGCATTTTCAGCGCGCCGTCGAGCAAGGTCTTGATTGTAGCTAGCGCTAGCGCGTGTGTCGGTGTGGCCGTGAAGGTCAACTACGATGCTAGGGTACTGTTTGAGGGCGGCGACTATTTTGTCGAGCACTGCGGCGCTTTCGGGGCTGATGGTGTCTTGATCAAGCGCGAAGTGAATGTTGCGAGGAACCTTTAGCTGAATGATTTCAGGAATCGGTTCGTCTGGGATAGGTTCGAGGGCAGGGGGGCTTGATAGTGCAGGCGAAGTGGTACATTGCGGCATCGCTGCTGGGCTGTTAGTGGGTATGGCAATAGCACCTGCAAGGGCCTGAATGCGGGTGTTGCGGGCAGGCTCGGAGGTGCCGTAGCGAGAATCGGTGGCGATCGCACTCAACCCCTCTTTGATATTGATGTCGTCTAATGCGATCGCATCTAGCACAAATTCAAAATCACCCTTTTCATCGGCAGTGGCTATTGCTAACGGCATGCTTAGCGGCCCATATTCATCGGTTGAGCCAGTAGAAGAATACAGCTGAATTTCAGTATTCGGATCAGCTTGGCCATATACAACAACCTTGTTGTCGATCACAAAGAATTCAGGACTGGCGAATATGGGCGCATTGACCGCGCTGTTTCCAGTATCTTGCCTGCGATTGTGAGAATTACGCGGTGGGTTTGGCCCATCGCCCTGTTGAAAGGCTTGAGGCGTGCGATCGCGCCGCGTATTTAAGTCAATGCTCAACCCTTCAATATTGTCGAAGCGATTGCCCGTGATGATGTTTTTGTTGCTTTGTGTATTGGGGCCTTGGCCAAAGGCAGTCACCACCACGCCGCTTCCTTTTTGGTTGCTAATGGCATTATCAAGCACGCGATGATGATCGCCCATCACATATACCGCCGCTCGTCGTAGTCGCTGTCCGTTATAGCGAATGCTATTGTCAGCAACGGTAACGGCACCCTCTGGCTTAAACATAAATACGCCGCTACCGTCATTGCCGCAGATCAAATTATTAGAAATTAGGCCATTACTGACCCGCCCAGCCAGTCGAATCGCATCCGGCATTCCTGAGAGCCCGTTGCCCACAATAATGTTTTGCAACACTGCTAAGTTATCGGCCTGTCGGCCTGTAATAATGCCGCTACCGTTGTGGTATTCAATCCGATTTTGCTGAATGGTGGTGCCTGCACTGTCAAATACAGAAACGCCGAAGCCAGATCGCTTTACCGGCATCGACTCATCGGTTGGAATCCCCAACCAGTTTTGTTCAATCACAATGCCACTCGGTGGCGTATCGGTTTTGAAGAAGTCTCCAGTCGCGGGCAGCTGCTCGCCTCGATTGAGCGGTGCAGGCTGATGACTAATGAATATATCCGCCGGTGGTGTTGAGTTGGTGATGTCGCTGGGCGAGTTGAATCCATATAGGCTGAGCCCTCTCACCGTAATGTTATCTGCCGATAGGGTGAGGCCTCTAAAAATTTCTACCTCATCGGCAGGGCGAATTGTGACGACCGGAATCGGCACGGCTATTTCTGCGGTGGCCGATTGGCTGGCATCGTAGCCAGGTTGAGTGGTGCCGTTAAGGGTCAGGCCGGGCTGTGCGATCGCTGGCAACACAGAGTCCAACTCGATAGTCGTTTGCCCAACCGGCAAATTGAACCGAATTTCAGAGCGATCGCTGCTGGTCGAAACGAGCTGTTGCTCAGCCGTGCTTAAGGCCGTTATCAACAGCGTACCGTTGGTAATTTCAATCGCTTCTCTTAGCGTAAGCTCAGCATTTGCTTGAATCGGCCCATCTGCCGGACTGTTGACAATAATTTGCACAAAAGTCGGCTGCTGGGTGACTTGAGCCCAACTCGCGCTTGGCAGCAACACTGCGCTAAGAAAGCCAACTGCGGCCAGTCGCTTGCGGTGAGATTTCTGAGGAATGTGATAGGCCATCAGTTGAACAAATTAAGAGAGAAGAACCAGAAGATCAAAAAAACGACAAAAGAACAAACGACGGGAGAATATAGCCAAAAAAGAAATTGAAAAAGAATGCTTTGTCAGCATCTAAAGCTCAGTCGAAGGATATGGCTCGCTATCTTCAGCGCTTTGCCGATTTTCAGAGGCTGACTCGTTAGCCTGACGGTTGACGGGCGTAATAGGCGGTTCCGGCTGTTGAGAATGAGAAACTTCAATGGCTGATTCTGTCTGTTGCTGTGGCGCTCTTGGCTGAGTGCCAAATCCATTGAGCAAGCCGCTGAGCTTAGCTGTGATGCCAAAATAGAAGCCTCCAGCACTCCGGTTTTCTCCAAAGTCAGTATCTGTGGCGCCGCCGCTATAGCCAGCAGATACTCTTAAATCAGGCAGCGGATAATAGCCGCCTTCGACTGAGTAGCCCGTTTCGCTAAAGCCGCCGCTGCCAATCCATCTCGCCTCACCGACCGCGTCCCAGCGATAGCCCAGCCGATAAGTGGCCCTCGCCTGTGCGAGCTGTGTGGTATTGCTGCTAGAAAAGCTGTTGTCACGAGTGTTAATGGCCGTGCGACTGTTGCGTAAAGCGTATTTGCCATATAGCTCCCATCGCCAGTTGGGCGCGTAGATAGCCTCAGCGGCAAACAAATGTTCTTGCGTATCGGTGCTTCGTCCGGTCGTGAGATTAGTGGGAATCGTGTTGGGGTTAGTTCGATACTCGTAGCGCAGCAGTGCATTGAACTGGTCGTTGTCGGGGTTGCGATAGGCCATGCCTAGCTTGAGCAAGCTCGTTGTCCCCAAGTCGTCAATGCTTTGGTTGGCCGCGTGAGCGCGGCGATAGTCGCCTAATAGCGTGAGTTCTGGGCTAAGGCGACCGAGTGCAGAAAGGCTAAACACCGTATTAGAACTGCGAGATGATGACCGATGCTCAAAGCGAGTACTGGCCTGGAAGTCGGCATTGTCTGTATAGGAGAGGCCAATGCTATAAGTTTCACCGTCAGCGAGTCCTAACGCGGCTGCGCCCCGATCGGTGGCGTAGGGCTGCCTAAACTGAGTGCTCGCAGCGGTGTCATTTCCAAGGGTTGAAAATACCCTTTCATACCCCAAATCAAGATTTAAGCCGGGGGCTAGGTTAATGCCTTGCTCTAGCCCAATGGTGCCGCCCATTTGGCGACCATCAATGGTAGAAAAACGGCCATGAATCGTCGTATCAGAATCAAAGGTGTGTTCGCCAGAGATATCCAAGCTAGTCACGCTTCCTCTGTTGTTGCCCCCATCTCCGTAAAAGATTTGGTTGAGCCCCACGTTGAGCCACGGCTGGACTTCCCAATTGAGGCCCACTAACGTACGGCTTGGATAGATAGGATCAACGTTAGAAGAGAGGTTGATTTCATTTTGAGCAACCAGGCTGAGCTTGCCAGTAATAGGCGTCGTGAATCGACTGCGCAGCTGGCTAGAAGAGATGTTTCGATCGCTGTTGATGCGGTCTTGGCGATCGCGATAAACCCAGTCAACTTCTGCGCTGCCTCGTCCAATGCGCTGAGATACGCCAAAAGAGTAAGTGGTGAGTGAATTGTCTAATGGTTCACCTGGTTCGCTTCCCAAGCCTGCTAGCAGCTGTGAAATATCTGTAATCACCCGAGGCGCATTGCCAGAATTATCTTCGTGATCGAACCGAGCCCGCAGTGATGTTGTGCTCGAAAGCTGGCTGGCTAGCTGAGCCCCGTAGTGGGTTTGCCCAGGTACAAAGCTAGTGGTTGCAACATTGCTAAATCCAGCGTCAGTAGACCGAAAATAAGCACGCCCGCTGAGCTGGTCGCCCAAATTCCCCTCAAACTCTAGGCGATAGGCGCTGCCGTCTATATTGCGATTATGATCGCCCGTGTTGGCAAAATGGTTAGAAGACTGGGCAATTTCAGCCGTGAGTTTGGCCTGATCACCCAGTGCAATTTGGGCATCTGCGCCGTAGAGCGTAAAGTCTCGCGTGCCCTGATTTTCGCTGAAGTAGCTAGCGCCAATCCAAGACTCTTCACCTTGCGTGCGATTCAGACTGTACTGAACTCGACCCGCAAAAATGTCTGTGTTGTTGCCGTCTTCGTATTGGTAAGTTGTGACAATGCGACGCACTAACAGCAGACCAAAGTCATCCACTGCGATGCGCGTCACCGGATCTTTGAAAAACAAAGTCCCTCGGTCGTAGTCGATTTCGTAATCAGCGCCGCGAGCGAGCGGCGTGCGCTCTAGTACAGTCCCTGGGCGTTCAAGCTCTTCTACTTCTAAAAAAACGCTTTCGCTACCTGGAATCAAATTCCGTTGCGAGGTGAAGTAAAAGCCGCTAGTACCGTCAGGCGCAATAGTATCGCGCTGAAATCCTTCTACGTTGTTGGCATATAAGCCCGTGAGCGCCCAATCGCCAAAGTTATAGCTGGTTTTAAAGCCATGCAGCTGACGGTTGGTGGCGGTAAATAGCTGAGAAGCTGTAGCGAACTCCTCGGTACTAAAATCGCCCCACATGGCGTAGTCAATTTCAGCGGTGTTAGAAGGGGAGTTTCGTTCTACCCGTAGATAAACGCTGTCAATAGAAGGGGCGGTAACAGCGGTCGAAGAGTCGTCGCCGTAGGTGGCATACTCACTGGTGCAGCCAGTGTCATTGGCTTTGAATAGTGAAGATTCGCCATTACAGTTTTCGTTGAGTGCGCGATCGCTATTGTAAGCCCCCGTATATAGCCACCCACCAATATTGCCGGTTGCAAATACCGCTGCATCAACATCTAGGCTGTAGTCGTCATCGCCATCAATGGGTAAAAAATCCCGATAGCTATCGTAAAAATCTGTACCCCTCGCCCCAATTCGCAGATCGACCACGCCAGAAATCAGGCTGGGCCTTTGGGGGGTCTCAAATTGTATCTGGCTAAAGGCATTGAATCCATTGGCACTGGCCTGTAGCTGTACCCGCTCAGACCTTAAAGACGATTGCAGCTCAGCAACAAATTCGCCCCGTTGAATCTCAACCTGATAACCGGGCATATCTGGGTCGTAATCAGCCCCTAAAAACTGACCGTCGCTTGTGCGCAGCGTGACTACAGAATCCCAACGCGAAATGTTGCCAAATTCATCTAAGAGTTGGCCTCTGACGCTCGCTGTTGAGCGACCGTCGGAAGGAATAGACTGCGGTGATAGCAGCACCAGTCTTTCCGGTAATCCGCGCACTGTGAGCGTGAGATTTTTAAGCACTTCTCCCGTTTCGGTGGAGATCACTTCAAGGAGATTGTCTCCGGCCGTTAGCGGTATGCCGTACCAGGTTTGCGTCCGTAGCTGTGCGTTGGAATCAGTTTCTGTTCTCCCGACTAGGCTCGCATCAACAATTTGACCGTTAGAGAGTAGCGCAATGTTGGCCCCTGCCGGAAAGCGAAGGACAACAGAGGTGGCTGGAATATCTAAAAAAGCGCCCGCCGCTGGGCTGAGAAACTCTACATCACTGGCCTCTACCGAAACCGCGATTTCATTATTGCCAGCTAACGCTTCGGGGGTAATGGCGACTTGCTGTAAGCCGCTAACATCGTACCTGTCTACAGTCGGTTGAGCGGATGCCTCACGAATGGCAATCTCCGTGCTATTGGATGCTCTGCTGTTGGATGTTCTGCTGTTGGATGTTCTGTTATTGGATACTCTTTCTGATTCGGTATTTGATTCTGTCAGTTCAACCGGCGTGAGCGATATCCAGGGCGCGGGTCTTTTCTTAACCTCTTGCTGAGGTAATCCAATGGCTAATTCAACGGCTGATTCAATGGCTATTGGTGGGGCTTCTGCGTTGTCGCTAGCTGGGATTTCATCGGCTAGCGTGCGGGCGATCCAGGGTGTCTTTTTATTTTCTGCTTCTGTTTCTTCTGCTTCGCTGGCTAAGGCGATCCAAGTATCACTGTTTGAATAGTTTTCTGTTTCTGCCGCTTCACGGATCTTGGGAACTATTGCTGGCTGAGGTGCTGGTGGCTGCTGTTCGATCTGGGGGTTTTGAGGTTCCGTCGGTGCAGTCCCAGCTGCAATCCAGGGAACATTCCATTCTACTTCACGGGTTTTAACTTCAGTAGTGTTCGTGCTATTTGTACGGTGGGTGCGATCGCCTCGCTGCTCAGCTTCATTAGCTGGCGGTGTGGGCGTATCCAATGCCTGTGTCGGCTCAGATACTGTTTGAGCCTTGGCAACGCCAGGTAGCAGCACCAAGTTGGTTAGCACGCTAAGCGCCAAGCCTGAGCGTAAGCCCGTGAGGCAATAAGAGAGAAGGTTGAGAAATAGGAGATCGTTGTGAGATTCTTTAGACATGATTATTCTTGCGCCTCCTCAAAGGTAGGCGTCACTCCAAAGTTCATTCTCACTAGGCCCCCAGGCGCCAGATTGACAAGTCGTGAAAGACTGTTGCGTTCGCTAAAGTGCAGGTTAGGCGCCAGCGTATAGCCCGGAAGGCTGCTCAAATCTAAGGTGCCTGTACGCTGTCCAGGGAGCATCTTTTTCACTGAGTAAAGGCCATCGGCGTCGGTTACAACACGGTTTCCGTCGTCTAAAAAGATCACTGCGTTTGGAATACCTGCTTCGCCAGACTGTTGTTCACCATCGAAGTTTTTGTCTTCAAAAACGCGGCCAATGAGCGTACCGCAGTCAGACAAAATTCCAGGGTCTAGCCTAATCCGATGAATGCTTGGGCCATCTTGAATGCGGAATCCGCTGTCTGTTCTTTCAGCGGTAACAATTGCGCTGTTGCGACCAGAGCCCCTGACTGCATCCGGCGTGATTCGAGTGGCATAAAAGATATCTAGCGTATTATCAGCTGCTAAAACATCGGTAATGCTAAACGCTACGCTGCGATTAGATTGGGTAGTGTTAACGGTGACAGGATTTCCATTGACCTGGCCAGTTACCGACTCAGGCAACAGCTCAAACCCAACGGGCAGGGTATCTATGGCTATCACCGAGCCGACTTCTGCCGCCGCTACGTTTTGAATATTGAGCCGATAAATCACAACATCACCGGGTTGAGCCGCAGCACGATCAGCTGATTTGGTGATTCTCATTTGTTCGGTTTTACAGATGGAGGTATTCAAGCCAAATTCAAAAAAGGTCAGCCCCTGGGCAAAGGCGTCATCAATGCGGACAGTTTGCGTCAGTTCTGTTGAGCCATCTACCGAGAGGGGTTGGCCGTCTAGCGAGGTTGCTCGGTAGCTAAGAACTTGGTTAACGGTTCCGATAATGTCAATCAGGACGCGCCTCTCGGTGAAGCCAGCATTCTCTGGAGGGTTAATCACGAGTATGTATTGAGCGCCTGAGTCTGTTTGATTAAGCCCGGTGCTTAAGGGCGCATTGGGGTCCAACAAAAAGTTGTAACGTCCTAAATCGGGTCTTAAAAAGAATGGATTGACGTTAGTATCGTTGGGCTCAAGGCCATTTTCTCCTGGAACTGTTCTGGTGAGGTTGACGAGCCCACCGAGTTCTAGTCCGCTGGCATCTGGCTCGTAAAGGGCCATAGAGAATCCGGCATAGGTATCTAATGGCTGGCCATCGCAGCCTACAAGATTGCCGATAGGATCGATTAATGCATTGTCTTGGCCGATATCAATGCGGTTAGAGACAGTTCCTACTAAGCCGTTGTCGGTGGTATAGGTGGCTTGGGCTTCATTTATGATGTTGGAAAGTTGTGCATATGCACCCGTGACTGGTTGCAAGAGAATGCCTATAAGCACCAGTATGATGAGACGTTGCCAGCGACGAGATCGTCTAAACAACCATTTGAAAGGTGGGAAAATTGGCATTGTCTGTAATGTCACGTGTGATATGAGTTTCAATGCTAGAAAGCACCCTGCCTTTTGCAGCCGGAAATTACAAGCCGGAAAGCTGTCTGAATCTCTGTTACCGCTGGTAGAGGGGATGCTGAGGCGATTTGAAACAAGAAGAGAAAGCAATGAAATAGAAGAGAATCTTAAGCTGTAAAAGGCTGTTTGCTTGAGGGTTAATTAAGAGCGATCGCAAACTACGCTACAACTACGCTAAAAGTTTGCGATCGCCCTTACCAATCAAGACTTACTTAACGACGACTTCGTGAGCAACACTCACGACTTCAGATGCGCCTAAAGCCTTGCTAAAGTCCCACTTAATGTGAGTGTAGGCTTCAGCCGGAGCAGGTTGCATTTCTACCGTGCCGTCTGCCAAAGTAACTTCAACTAGGGGCTCAGCTACAAAGGTGGCACCGTTGTCGATGCTGTAGGTGGCAGAGGCCGCATCGTTGCCATAATCAGAACCGATAACGAACTTCATTTGAGCAGGAATGGGCTGCTTAATAACCAGGTCTTCAGCCGCGATTTCGCTGGCGTTAGAAGACTCAACGGTATAGCGCAACACATCGCCGGGTTGAACAGCGGCTTCGCCTTCTAGTGATTGCCATTCCAGCTTGGACTGGCCATCTTCATCAATGACAGTGACCTGTTTTTCAACACCCATTTCGAGCTTAACTTCGGGGCGAGTGAGGCGCTGTGCGATCGCTGCGCCAGCTTCTTGCAAACTTGCAAACACGGGTGTGCTAACTGCAAAGGGTGCAGTCGCAACCAACGCTGCAACACCCAAACCGAACATAAACTTGCGTTTCATAATTAACTGAACCTTATGACTGGTGAATAACTGAACAAAAAGACCGAGCAAAAAGATGGAACAAAAAGACTGAACAAAAAGACTGAGCCAAAAGGCTTAAGTGAGGGCGTAAATAGCCGACCTAAACCCAAGCTGTTGAAGTGGAATACGGTAGGCCATTAGGCTGCGATCGCAGTCCCCCTCAACAGATGAGTCAGCCGTCATTAGTCCACAACACGCCGGATGAGGAAGGTGCCAGTACCACCCGGTGTAACAGAAGGAACCACGTTCTCGTACTTCTGAGCCGGTGTGCCATCAGCTGGATCAGTTGGGCTCGTCGCTACAGGCGTCGTATCTCCGCTGAGCGTAAAGTACCGAATAACACCCGCAGAAGCCGACGCGCCCGCTTGATGGGTAGTAACATCTGCCCAGTTGTTAGGCGTTGCTGTACCGTCCTCAAGAATCACGAAATCATTAGCCGTGAGCCTAACGCTACCTGCGCCCGTTGCCGCCTGAGAAATATTCTCATAGGTGAGACGATACTCAATCACTTCACCTGGTGCTGCATTAAGTGTCGGTGAGGCAGTGAACGCTTCACGAATGCTGCCATCTGCTGCGAGGATTTGCGCTTCTTTCACCAAGCTCATAAAGCCGGTGTACACCCGGTTAATAGTGATGTTGTTAGTGGTTTCCCCTGTATAGCCAGGCGAGGCCGCCGGATCGTCATCTGGGAAGGCAACCAGAGGAATCGCAACCTCATCTAGCTGTAGAACGCCAGCAGGCAGATCCACCTCAACGGTGTAGTTGACCTGAGCACCTGCAACCACATCGCCTACATTGATAGGCGTATCAGTTGTGTTAAAGGTAGTCCCGTCATAGGTGTAAACAGCTGTATTCACGCCATCGGATATCGTGACCACAGTTCCAACAGGGATATCAGCATTCGTTCCGTAAGCCCCTGGTACGCCGCCAGCCGCTTCAGCCTCAGAAGGCGAAAGGGGCTCAATGGTCGTTTCAGCAATAAATCCGACGGTTGCAGGGTTACCCAGCGTGTTATCAAAAACAATCGGGTCTGGGTCAAAGGTCGCTGTCGGATCTAACCCAGCCGGAACCGGTGTAGATTGGTTTGTAAAGTCGTCATTATCACCAGTCGGCCCCACTGCATTAGACGCCCCATCTGTTCCGTTTAAGATGTCGTCAGTCGTAGGCGTAATAGAAACAACATTGATTTCACCACCATCGCCAGTACCCGTGTTGTTGTTATTGGTATCTACTAAGCTTGGATCATCAGGCTGGTTGTCGCCATCGGTATCAGTTTCGGGTGCAATCCCGTCATCTGTACCGGGACTGTAATCGCTACCATCGGTGGCTGGTGGATTGCCCGAATCATCATAGTTGTTGGGGTTTTGGTCACCTGATTCATCGTAGATAATCTGGTTTGTGGCGTCGCCTACGGTTTCACCAAACACCTGCGCAATGTTCTCAATGGTGCCGCCTGTTGCAGGCAAGCCACTGGTCACTACGGTGAACTGGAGGCCGGTAGCCGTAGCGCCTACACCGAGCGGCCCGTTATTCACAAAACCAACCCGAGTCACCGTTGACAAATCAGCCGGAACTGCCGTTTGCCATGCTAACGCGAGTGGATCAGAGCCAACTGCGGAGCCAGCTGGGTCAATGGAGTAAACAGCGCTCCAACCAGCCGGTAGAGCAGTATTAACACCACTTAATTGCGTTTGGGCAGGAATTGCATCCGAAATCAGGATACGCGTTTGAGCACTACCGTTTAGCTGAATAGTGGTGCCTTCTAATGCCGCAGGTTGGAACAAACCGGTCGGCTCAGTTGTTTCTACCCTGAGACCTAGGTTATAGGTAATGCGATCATCGGTAGGATCGCTTGGAACGCCCGCTTGGTAATTGCTGGCATTTTTGAGCACCGTTGCCATTGCTAGAGGCCGCACGGCAGATGCATAAATACCTGAACCTGTTGCTTGAGCTTCTCGCTCACCGTTCTCTGGCGCTTCAGTACCTACATTAACCGTACGCAAGTCGTCAAGGTTAGTACCTGCATCGTCATTATCCGACTGGTTCTGAGTCTGATCAGAACCTTCGACTGTAGGGTTATCATCGGTGTTACCCAAGGTCACACTGACAGATTCACCCGCTACTGTCCCATCAGTAGCCGTACCGGTGACTTTAACCACAAAACTTGCATCTGGCTGAATAGCGGTGCCACCTATTCCGACGATGGTGCCACCACCAGCGGGAACGGTTCCAATAAGCGTAGTCCCGTCGGCTGCGAACACCTGCACCGGATCAGTTGCAGAAGGCGTAAAGTTTTCTGTCCTTAAGTTATCGATACCGGGAACGAAAACATCCGTCTCGGCATTACCGACGTTTGTAACATCAAAGATATAGGTCAGTGGGTCGCCAGCTTCAATTGCGCCGCCATCTGCATCTTCTACCGGTCGTGCAACTACGGTTAAACCGGCAATTTCAGCAACTTGGATAATAACTGTGTTGGATGTCGTATTAAAAGTAGATGTGCCATCGTTGTAGGTAGCGGTAGCGGTGTTGCTGATGTCGGTACCCGCAGCAGTCCCTTCTGCCAGAACAGCGCCGACCATGTTGAATACTCCAGCGACTGCAAGTGCAGTTGCAAGAAGAGGCTTATGGGCCTGCCAGCGAAATTTTTGTTGTTGTTCTGTTTTTGCCATTAGTTCAGTTCGTAGTAGCTAAATTTTCAAGCAGAGTAGGCTAAGATCAAATGAAAAAATTTATAAACATCGCTTTAACTATCAACTATTGCCGTTAGTCTCAAGCCGCGAGGCTCTTTTCTCAGACGCTTTGTGGCCTGAGATAAACAAACGGTTCAATAATGGACAAAAGCTGAACTTGCCAACAACACCAATCTTGATCGCAATGATCAAAGACTGTTGGCTTGTTTTAATGCCAAGTGCATCTTTTAAAGTGATGTCTTTTCAAGAAAGCTCCAAGGTTTTTTCTTGATAGGTTTTATATCTAAAGCTCTAAAGATAGATACCAGCTGATAGAAGTTAAATTGTTCCTAGCTGATGACCAAGCTCAGTCTACCGCTTCTCAATAACCATACAATATGTTGAATATACGGAAAAAACAGCTTTTGTTGTTTTTACGGTACTGGTTCCGCGAAATGGGATAGCATAAAGCATTAATGCGTATAGCTTAAGCGATAATAGGGGGGATATAAGTTTCCCATCGTCGTACTATGGATTTGTTTTCCCACCCGTGTCCCTGCTGCACAAGTGAAGCGGTTCATGTTCATACGCGCTACAAGACTCAAGCCCATGGCAATCGGACTATCTACCATTGCCGTAGCTGTGATATCTACTACAGCGAAACCTTTGCTACGCC